>Ga0233429_1000014_pt1 | contig 422209 bp, 367 predicted proteins | sample SI_118_April2016_3_FD_179879 | JGI IMG/M metagenome (GOLD analysis project Ga0233429, IMG submission 179879) | Seawater microbial communities from Saanich Inlet, British Columbia, Canada - SI_118_April2016_135_MG | ecosystem: Environmental > Aquatic > Marine > Inlet | place: Canada: British...
AAAAAACATGGTGGCTGTTTATAAATTTCAGTTGTTAGGAAAAGTTACCGATGTTTTTGCAAATCACAGCAAAGTGTTATTGATTACCGATTCGTTTTGCAAAATCGCGGCGTTTACAAATAGCAGCAACGCGTCGGGCATTGTGCAGGGTTGTAACAAACTGAACCACTGTCAACTGGCGTATGTGAGTCATTTAGAAAAAATCTATACCGATGACTTTGTTATTTCTAGCGGGAAAGGGTTAGTGTTTCCCGAGGGGTTTTGTTTAGGCAAAGTTGTTACTTTTGAAACAAAAGATGTCTGTCATTATGTTGACTTACAACCACTTATTGATTTTAAAACCGTTAAAACTTGTTTACTTACAGATATAGAGAAAATAAATCTATTCTAGCCAAAGTGCCGCTTTTCTGGTACAAAAATAAAGGTCTACAACCCGCTCACCCTGAGTGATTTTTTCTTAAAAAATCGTATCGAAGGGCGGAGGGGTTTCAACAAACGAGTAAATTATGCATGCGCCTGTAGCTCAATTGGATAGAGTACCGGACTTCGAATCCGTTGGTTGCAGGTTCGACTCCTGCCAGGCGCACCATACTTCGCTCCTACGGAGCTTCGTATGGCACGGCCAGTCTACCCCGATTCTTTCTTTTGCTACTTATATTTCTGTATCCTGATCATAGGGAAGTTCCAATTATTGGGCGTTTTTTTACTCATTGGGGGTCGTGATGAATAAGAATACTTTTTATGTGCTGTTTGCTTTCTTATTAACATTTGGGGGAAGTCAATTTCTTTTGGCTGCGGTACCATCATTTAAAAAAGATAATTCTTTTAGGAGGGCGACATATAAAAGTCGTGCCGCTGTGTCTTATCCTTATTATATGTCTTTTTATAAAAATTCAAGTGAGGTTTCTTTTAATTTAAGTAGCGATCAAAAAGCTAATTGGGATGCACTTGTTGCAGAAATAGAAAGTGTCGTAAAAGAAACAGAAACTTTATATGCAACAGAAATGGAAAAGACAAAAACAGAGCGCGATGCCCTTACGCCAAAGAAAATGGAATTGTCTAGAGAAAGGCGTGATGCTGTAGCAAAATTTACAACTACAAGAAAAGCTCAACTGGAAAGTCAAAAAATATTATTAAGAACAAAAATGGATGGAATTAGGTCTAAATTAGATGATCTTATGCAACAAATACTTGATAAACCAGCAGAAGAGACGGCGCTTATAGAAAAGATAATTGACGTAAAAGTGAATGAGCAGGCTCCTGCGACAGAAGAGTTGCGTGAATACATGAAAAAGCTTATGGCTGTTTCAAAAGAATTTGATAAGACTCCTGAACATAAAGAATTTCTCAGAAAAGAAACTAAATTAGATGTGCAGCAACGTAGACTTGATGCACCAATGAAGAAATTATTAGATCCGATGGAACAACAATATTTTGATGCTGTGCAAAAACTGCATGATTTATATAAAGGCGTGCAAAGTAAGTAGACTTTAATAACAAACGTTATAAATAATGTCCTCTCAATTTTTATGTTGAGGGGACATTTCATTTGAATCAAGTTATGTGTCTATGGTCGTCGCACCAGTCTCCGTTGCTTCGCAACTACGTCTGGCTTACGCCATCTTCTTAAATTTTCGATTAATTATTTTTTTTAAAATACATGCTACTTTAATCACGATGTTTGTTTTCACAACGCTTTAATCATAAAAGGAGTTTTTATATGAATGAAATAATGCTTGAAAACATTGTGGCATTGGTTACAGAGAAGGTTATTTACATAGCGTTGATATATATTAGCTGGAGGGGGCTCAAGTTTGGCGCGCGAAAAGTTGCTTTGTTTATGAAAATGGTTAATTCAGAAAAACCGTTGGGAGTTAAGGCGCTTGCTTTAGTCAAAACTATTTTATACGTAGTTTTATTTTGTGCGAGTATCGTTCTTGCGTTGACTGGGGTGAGAGGTTTTTTAAGCAAACCGAATTTTGTGAAGTCAAAGGTTAATGTCGATAAGTCTTTAGTAGGTTTATCAGAGGCAAAAGATCCTGTATTCGTTTGCAGTCTTGGTTGTAAGTATTTACTTGGAGACAATGTTGAAAAAAATTATGACCTTGCAAAAAAACATTTTGAAACGGCTACGAAATTAGGTTCGGCGCAAGCTTTTTTTATGCTTGGGTTCATGCATCAAAGTGGCCTTGGTTGTGAGATAGATATTAAAAAGTCTTTGGAATGTTATCACAAATCTGCTGAAAAAAATTATGTCGAAGCACAAACCGTATTAGGTGTAAATTATGTAGAAGGGGTTGTTGTAGAACGAGATATTGAAAAGGGCTTACATTACTTAAAACTCGCGGCAGGTCAAAACAATGGCAAAGCTTTTTATGTGCTAGGGGCTTTATATGAAAATGGGGAGGTTATTCCCCAAAACATGGTCGAAGCAAAAAAATATTATGGTTTAGCTGCAAAGAAGAATGAGCAAAAATCTCAATTACGCTTGGGAATAATTTTCAAGCATGAAGGTAATTTTAAAAAGGCCAAAGAATTATTTGAAGCTGCTGCAAAACAAGGAAATATTGAGGCGAATGTTTTACTTGGGGATTTTTATCTGCATGGTTCGGAAGACATGCGGAATTATGCAAAGGCAGAAAAATATTTTCGTAGAGGGGCAAGGCATAATGAACCTTCCGCCCTTTATAGCCTTGGATTTATTGCATTGCGAGGGCTTACAGAAAAGGCTGATTATCGAAAAGCTGCGGTGTATTTTGAAAGAGCTGCAAAGTATGGGAGTATCTCAGCGCAAAACGACATTGCTTTATTGTATATCACAGGTCTTGGAGTTGAGAAAGATATAGAAAAAGCGAAACAACATTTGAGTTCTTTTGTGATGGCAGCAGACGTTGAGTATTCTTCAGATTCCGCTGAAGTGCTAAAAATGTTAGATGATTCGGTTGCGCTTGAGGCCTTGACGCAAAGTCTTGAAAAGAGCATTTTACAACTTGCGCAAAGAGATGACTGAATTTAAAATCTGGTTAGGCTTTTATTAAAAATAGGTTGGCGAAACTCTTTCTTTTGCTAACTTTTCTGTTTGGTTATAAACTAAAACAAGTTGTGTGCCTATAGCTCAGGTGGATAGAGCGAACGATTCCTAATCGTTAGGTCGCAGGTTCGAGTCCTGCTAGGCACACCAATTCTTGGTTTTTGATGTTTCCATGATCATATTGAATGGGCTTTTCAGCACTAGATCGAGCTTTCCAGCTTGATATGTGCAGTTCGAAAGTAACATCGTAAGCAATTGTTTTTTTTGTTTGGCATTTCGTGTTTTAAATAACACAGCCGCGTTTTTTGAAAGTTCTAGAATTGAGTTGGCATTTTCTAGATATGCAGAATCGGCTTTTTGCGAAGATAACAACTTGTGTGCTAAAGATTCTTTTTCTTCGATCCAATTCTGGGAATGCAGTTTCCAAAAGTTTGCACTGATTTTTTTGTCTAACTTGTCGAGATATGCCTGATCAATTCGATCTTGTAATAACTTAATTTGTTTTTCTAGTTGCGCGACTTTGTGATTGTGATATTCAATTTTATCCTTAAAGCTTTCGCGAATGCCCTGTAAAACGAATTCTTGAGCTTCATCTGAAATGTGAATGCTTTCTAACAACTCTTCAAATTGCTGTTCGATTACTTCTTGCTTAATATACGGTTGTTTGCAATTTCCCTTGTAACCAGTGCAGTGATAATAAATGTATTTACCCTTTTTGATTTCTGCGGTAAGCGAACAACCACAGACGCCACAAGTAATTAAATTTGTATACGGGAAGAGGGCTTTTTTCGACTTGCTTTTGTATGGATTTAATAGTTTTTCTTGAACTAGGTTAAATAGTTCGTTACTAATTATGGCTTCGTGCGAAGCATTTTCGTATCGCGTTCCATTCCATAAAAAGATTCCAGTATAGAATGGGTTTTTTAAAATTGTTTCTAATGTGCTTTTATGAAAATTTTTTCCATTTTTGTATATCATTCCATCGTCGATTATTTTTTTTTTTAACGATGATAGTGAGTAACTACCTGTTGCGTAGAGTTTGAACATTTGTTTAACGAATGGTGCAGCTTGAGTATCAACGGCGATTGTCTTCTTCCCATTTTCTCGCACATTTAAATAACCATACGGCGCACATGTTGGAAATATTCCTTGTTTAGCTTTTTCTTCCATTCCTTTTTTTACTTCTTCAGATAAATTGTCTACGTAATTTTTTGCCATCAACGCTTTGATCCCAAAGATAAATTTTTCATTCGATCGTGAATCACGACTTAAAATGACGTTTTCTTTAACAAGATGTATTTTTATATCTGATGATTCCATCAAGCGATCAATAAGAGCGTAATCTGATATGTTTCTTAGTAGTCGATCGGTTTTTTCAACCAAAATGTTTTTCACGGCGGGGTGTTCTTTAACAAAATTCAGCATGTTGTTGAATTGAGTTCGACCTGCTTTTTTTGCCGTTTCAACATCTGTGAACTCTTTTGAAATAGAATAGCTATTTTTGGAAGCATATTCTTTTAAAAACGTTATTTGTGCGGGAATTGAGTATCCCTCAGCTTCTTGTTCTTTAGAAGATACTCGTGCATATATGACGACTTTATTCATGTAACGTTCTTTTGTTTTGGAATAAAAAGATTTCAGTTTTGTTTTTTGCGAAAAGAGCTTGTTTTACAGGCTTTATTACTATTGTTATGATACTTTAAATACTGGAAATCGTATAGTAAAAAGTGATAAAGAGGTGATAAAATGGATTCTGAAAACTTGAGTAAATTACAATCAGTTCTTAATTCGTTGCGTGAAGCAAAAGTCCCAAAGATTTTTTTTAATTTGTTACGTGAATTTGTTAATGAATTGTTTATGAATTCTAGCTATAAATCCATGATTAAGAAAATTAAAAATCGAGAGATGGAAACTAAAAAACGATTTTGGTCTCTTAAAACATTGGTACTCGAAGAGATGCTTAAAATCTATACGAATCTAGAAACTTATATAAAAAAAAATAATCTAAATGACAGTGAACTTTCTATACGGATGAAAGAATTTACTAATCCGCCGAAACAATATGTTGGCCGTTACGATTTCAAAAGTTTAGCTTTGAAGAAAATAATAATTTTTTTAACAAGATGCCAAGATGGGAAACATAAGAAGTTTATTGCGGATTCTAAACACTTTAGCAAGGATGGATCTATCGAGGAATTTTCTATAATTAAAAGCATGTGTTCTTATGAAGAAGAACTTGGAAATCTTGAATATTTACGAATAACTTCAGATTGGTTTTGTTTGCAGGCCTTGGAAGCCTTTTTTTGTATTGATAACCGGGAAGAATTTCAGCGTATGATACGGGAAAGAAAAGAAAAAGGACTTGAAGTCGAAGATTTTATTGCAATTAAAACCGACCTTATTTGGGGAGAAGATTTTGATGGTTATGAAAGACATTTTGATATGGATGAATATAAATTGCATGCTGGACGAGTATTTAATTCTATGCAGCAGGATTTGATTAAATGTGTTCAGGAAGAACCAAAGTTGATGAAGGAGTTTTTGTTTAATTTTTATCCTGCTACATCAGAACTTAAAATTCACAATGATGATGAGCCGATACAATATAAACATGATGGTAACCCCTCAGGATTAATGTGTTTAGTGTATAAGAAAAAGAAAGGGTATTTAACAGATACTCAGATATATAATGCTCTTTTTAGAAGTGATCATGATAAAGTAAAAAAACTAGATACTAAGCAAAAGAAAATAATATCCGATATCATCAGGAGTTTTAATAAACCATTACGTTTGGCGGGGAAGCCAAACATGCTTTTATGCCAACCAAATAGTAAGAATCTTAACGAACGTATTATTCTGATTAGCTCAATCTATAAACGACGATAATTTCCAAGTTCACCGCGGTCCGAATCGGACCGCATCCTGTTTTAGTACGGTATTCATATGTAAGATGCATGGTGCATTTTGCGATTATAAGTCTCAGAAAAAGAGGTGATAAAGTATGAATACTCGAATACAAGATGTTCAAATTATTCCGATAAGAGAAAGAGATGGCTTAGTCGGTTTCGCAAGTTTTACTATCGATAATAACTTTTACATGGGGTCAATAGGAGTGCACACCAGGCCAAGTGGTGGTTTGCGACTTTTATACCCAACTTCTAAAGTTTCGAATAACTCTATTCCAATTTTTCATCCAATTAACAGCACAATTGCAAATGAAATAGAAGAAGCTGTTGTTGCCAAATTTGAAAAGTTGCATGGTTCTTCAACCATAAACTTCAAAATTTAAAACATCATTCTGGCAATAGTAGTGCATTCAAAAAAAGAAAACCATAAACAATCACTTCAAGATTCGTTATCAGAGAATGATAAAAAACGATTGATTGATTTCTATGCATTATTGCTGGAATGGCAGATGGAAGATCAGAACAAAAAAGACAAAAAATCAAATCTAGTTTTACAAGATCCATTTAATCAACGAATAAATTGAAGGAGTTTTTTATGACGTATCATGACGCAATTCAAATGTTAGATAAAAAAAACATATCTGCTGGGAGATCAAAAAATGGGCATTTAACTTTTTGTTCTGTTTGCAAAGAACCTTTATTGATTCATAAATCAAAACTAAGTGATAAAGCTGTTTTTGAATGTACTTCGGGATGTAAGCAAGAAGATATAATTAAAGCGTTTGAAGCTTGACTGAAGGTTTAAATTGATCGTGCCGGTTGCACAACCGGCACGTAGTAAAGGAACAGTGATGATTAATTGTAATGAGACAATACCGAATATGCAATCTTTGTATGATCTACAAAGTGCATGCAATCAACATATGATAGCAAATGGATTGGAAAGTTTAGAACCAATAGTTGCCGATGGCAACATACACAGATATTCAACTGGCAATAAAAAAAATAAACGAACTGATGAATGGTATATCGCTTATGAAGGAATCTCTGATCGTGGCAATCAATATTTAACCTGTGCGTATGGATCATGGATCACTGGAAATAAATATGTGTTTAAGTCATGGACTAACAATAATTGTTTTGACAAAGAAGATCGTAAAAAACTTAACGAAATGTTCAAACGAAAGCAACAAGAAACGGCGAAACAATTAAGTGAACAACATGATACAACAGCAAAGAAAGCCACTGCAATGTGGTCCGGATATGCTGCAATTGTTCCATCGGATGATTATCTGTGCTATTCGCAACATAAAGGGATTAAACCTACTGGTGCAAAATTTGGTCTTAATCCAACCGGTTATCCATCAGTTATTATCGATATTAAAAACATAGAAGGAGAAATTCGATCGCTACAATATATTTCGATGGATGCCAATAATAAATCATATAAAACATTTCTTACCGGTGGAGAAATAAAGGGGAATTTTCACACAATTGGAACTATTTCTGATGATGCACCCATTTTTGTAACTGAGGGATATGCAACGGGGCTGAGCGTTTATGAAGCAACTGCCAACGCAACAGTAGTTGTGTTAAGTGCTCATGGCCTAATAAACGTTGTTGAGCATCTCAAAAATAAGTATCCGAACAGCATAATTACTATTGCCGGTGATTGCGATAAAGTTGGCTTTGAAAAAGCACATATAGCTGCAAAGAAATTTGGTTGCAAAGTTGTTATTCCCGTGTTTCCAGATGAGCACACAGATGAAGATGAAAATTTAAACAATAAGAGTAAAAGTGATTTTAATGATTTACACCAATTGTATGGTTTAGTCGAAGTTGAAAAACAACTGTTAAATGCTGTATGTATACCATCCGCGCAAGATGATTTGAAAAAATTAGTAGAGAACATCCCCAAAAAAAAAGATCCTTGTGAAAATTTTTGTTTGTCAGACTTGCCACCAATTTTAGGCAACTATATATCATCTATATGTGAAACTACGAATGCCCATCCGATAATGGTTACGAGTTCTGTGCTAGCAACAATATCTGCATTTTTAGGAAAACGTATTTTTATTCCGGAGGGTGAATACTTTCAAACGCTATATTCAAACCTTTGGTTATTAAATATTGCAAAAAGTGGACTATTCAAAAGTACTGCTCTGAATAAAGGAGCAAGACTTGCGTGGAAAAAAAGTGCTGAAATAACTAGCAAAATAAAAGAATTAGAAGCAAAACGTCAGGAGGCAAATAATGAAGAAGAAAAAAGAGACATTAAGAATGCAATATTAAAAATATCTCGAGAAAATATTCTTCTTCCGAGCAAAATAACAGCAGAAGCGTTACTCGAGTATTTAAGTCAAGATCATTACGGTGTGATTTTAGCGAGTGAATTTGGTGGCTGGCTTCAAAATTTGGAGAAAAGCCATAACAATGATCTTAAAGCTATTTTTACAGAACTTTATGATGTTCCACAGAGCTTTCGTTATAAAACAAAAACTCAGGGCGATTGTATTTTAACGAGTCCCTATTTTTCTATATGTGGTGTATCTACGTTGGCATGGTTAAAACCTAGTCTCAAAGCAAGCGATGTTGCAAGCGGATTCTTCGCGAGATTTTTAATATTTGCACCTCCGGCGAAAGATTTTATTCCACCAGCACTTCCAACACAAAAAATGACTATATATCCGCAAGCAGAGCAAGAGGTGTGTGAAGTATTAGAATGCATAGATGAACCTCGTAGTTATAAACTTTCAAAATCGGCAAGATATTTTTTTGAAGGCTTGCATAAGGAAATTTATAAAATACATAAGTCATATAGCGAGAGAAGCCAAGTCATTTTGGAACCATATCTTAAACGTTGGAGTCCATATCTTCTTAAGTTAGCAATGATTATGCAATTGTTTGAAAATCCGGAGACAAGAGAGATAGGTGAAAATGCCCTAAATGCCGCTCTTGCAATATTGCTTCCAGCAATGCGGTCTACAGCATTTCTTTTTGATGGGGAACTTGGAGAATCTGATTATCAACGTAAGTGTCGCTTGGTATTTGAATGGATTTGTAAAAAGACAAAGACAACAGGAGCAGCAGTAACAAGACAGGCTGTACTTGCATCAAAGCAACTTGGTGGCGGGGTGCAAGAATATGATCCTATTCTTCAAATGCTTATTGAAAGTGGCAAACTTGAATGTAAAGAAAAATCACTCAAAAACTAGTACTTGTATATACCTAAAACAACAAGTTGAAGAATTCTAAAATTGATTGAGTGGTATTTTCAACTTCCAACGTGACGAAATCCTTCATGTATAACGTATGTTGATGTTACTTAGTTGAAGAGTTGAAGCAAGGCACACCATAGCCAAAATAAAAGGAACTTGACGGCTTTCTTTCAATTTTTCAACTACGCTTATCTATTGCTCGAAAGCTTTGATCTGGAAATAGGATTATAGAGTTGAATGAATTTTCAATCCAATTCAACTTATTCAATTAACAAAGCATCTCTATCTGATCTCGTTTGTTTGGATACCATTCGAGCAATTCTTGATGCGTAGCATTCTCCCATTTTACTTCGTATTCAAAATGCCTATCTCTCAATCTCTCAAACGTTACGAGCTTCATCCATTTGGGTTTTTCGTAAAGAGAGCCTCTTTTTGCATTTAGCGTTTTTTCAATTTTACTGGTGTTTAGCATATTACGTGTTGAGGTACGTTGCCGTTGTGAATAATAACCCAGGTTTAAACATTTTCTGCAAAGAAATGCGCCGTGTGTAAAATACAGCTTACGCATTCTTTTTTTACAGATAGGACAGTGGAAGTAGTATCTAAAACCGCCGTAGTTGCATGATTGTTTTTCAAACGGAATAACATAGGAATGGCTTTTGTTCTTGCCGTACGTCACGGTAAAGCGATCTTTTGAAGGAAGTGCTGTTAGGTGATAATCAGGAATTTTAAAAGAGTGTAGGTGGTTGTTTTTGAAGAGCGTAAAAGAATCGATGCTTGGGAGTGTTGAGCACAACGTTTTGGGTTTGTGTTTTAGTTTAATTTTCCAATACCAGCCCCAGTGAGCCATACGGTTTTCCTTTTATTGTTTATCGAAATATATAGTTAAAAGTTGTAATTACATTATAAAAAATAAAAGGTTTAAAAAATTAAATTTAGTAAACAGCGGATTTTTTTGCTTATACTTATTTGCATGATGTTGATAAAAACATACGCGGGTTTGTAAGGACGCTGAAGAATGGGATTTAAAATGATTAATAAAAATATTATCAAAGCATTAAAAGTATTAACTCAAAAATTGGAAAACAAAAATATTAAATGGACATTAGTTGGAAGTACGGGCTTGGCTTTGCAAGGCGTAAAAGTTGAACCAAATGATATTGATATTCTTTCAGACAAAGACGGTGCTTTACAAATAAATAAACTCCTTAAAGATTATGAAGTTAAACCAGTAGCCTCTGATTCACTGTGCGAAATTTTTAAATCCTATTTTGGAATGTTTTTAATTGAAGGTGTTGAAATTGAGGTTATGGGTGATTTCAAAATAAAATCAAAAGTTACTGAAGAGTGGATTTGTGCATCTTCACTTTTGGTAGATCCTGATATTATCGAAATAAAGGGGGTAAAAGTTCCAGTTTCTCCTTTGCGGGAGTCGCTAAAAATGTATGTCCAAATGGGGCGAAAAAAAGATCTGATTAAAATTCAAAAAATAAAAGATGCTATTGAGGAGCACTTAAAACCAGGGGAAATATGAACAACTATCCATTACGAAAAAGCATTAAAGTTTTGCTTTTAAACAACAAAAAAGAACTCCTCCTAATTCATGTTGACGATCCAAAAACAACATCGCTTGATGGCACATACCAAGGTCCATTCTGGTGCCTCATTGGAGGCGGCATTAAACCAGAAGAATCTGTGCAAGAAGCCGCACTTAGAGAAATCTATGAAGAAACGGGAATGACAAAAGAAGATGTCACATTAGGTCCTGTTGTGTGGCATGCATCATTTGACTTTATACGAACGGGAACACCAACGCATATGGAAGAACAGTTTATTGTCGCAAAAACTATGAACCATAAAATTGAACCTGCGCAACTTTCTGATATCGAAAAATCGGTTATTAAAAAGTTCAAGTGGTTTTCACTTGATGAAATCAAATCGTGCAAAGAACCGATCTATCCTACTGCATTAGCACAGTATCTTCCTGATATTTTGGCGGAAAATTATCCTGAAAAACCAATTAAGATCGATTAGAAAAAATATGAAATTGCTTAAAAACATATTCTTTATTGTTCTGGCAGTATTAGTACTTATTACTCTGCATACTGTCTTTAATAGCCACAAACTCAAAAAAACGAATCAAAAAACAATCACGGCGCTTTTTGAATTAGCAAAACAAACACGTCCTGCACCCTTTGGTGAACCTCAAAAAGAACCTGCTCCGGATATAGCACAACAGATTGAAGACATGTTACCCGATTACACAAAAAATAATACTTTCCCCGAAACAATCATCAATTTTTTAGATAAAACGCTTGGTTTAAAAGTTACGGAAAAACAGATTCAACAAGTTCCTGCGGGAATTGCCGGCGGCTTTTCGGGCAACTTGATATTTTTTATTAATGATAAAAACAAAAAGCCGTTTCTTGTCGTAAAAGTTTTTAAAGATCCATACAACATGAAATCGTTCGGTGGTTTTATCATGGAAGCATCTGCATTTGATATCGTCGCCAAACTTCCTAACAAAGAACTTAAAACTATTTTTATAAAATCCATTGGCAAATGCACAATTGATACAAAAGACTTCGCCATAATGGCATTGTCATTAGCACCTGGAACAAACCTTTACGATTACATCTCTCAAATTCTTCAATCTTCTCATCATAGCGCTAAAAGAATCGAAACCCTGAACAAAGGCATCTATCAACTAGGAAGAGCTCTTGCGGAATTGAATGCTGCACACATTGGCCCTAAATCGGCTCTCCACCCAACATTCAAAAAATATATATTAGATGCATACAAAAGAATGCTCAAGCGCTTACAAAAAAATAATCACGGAATTAATGTTTCACGTTTTAAAACATGTTTTAAGACCCTTCTTGATAACGTTGAGAAGCAAGGAGTTGTAAGAAGCTTTGCATATGGCGATGCGCATCTTGGCAATTTTTTATATGAAGAAAAAACAAATACAATATCAATGATTGATCTTGCATCACTCCATCTCTCTGCAAATCGAAATGGCAATCCAATTTCAACGGCCGCTCTCGATTACACTCGTATGCTAGATTCTTTAGGTATATATGGGCTCACAGATGAAGAATATTATACACTTAAAATTGCTTTTCATGACGGTTATGTAAGCAATAACGGAATGATCCCGTCTTCTGCTGAAATGAATTTTTTTCAATTGTTTAATCGTGTATGGCTCGCTCAATGGGGCTTAAAACAAATGGAAAAGAAAACTGCTTTTGTTAATGATTCATTTAAATAATTTATTGAATTTCTTATAGAACAAATTAAAAAAACGATCGAAAATTATGAAAAAAATTCTTGAAACCAAAAATTTAATTTTACGCGAATTCGTTGTGGAAGATGCAGCTGCGTTACAAAAAATTCTCTCTGATAAAGACGTCATGCGCTTTTCAATCTGGGGTCCACTTGATATAAAAGGCACCACAATCTTTTTGGAAAAAACAGCGATCGAAAGTTACAAAAAGAATGGATATGGAAAATGGGCAGTCATTCATAAAGATACCAATACATTAATTGGTAATTGCGGGTTGCTCGATGAGGATATTGGAAGTAACGAGATCAAAACGGAATTGGGTTACCGCTTAGCAAAAAAATTTTGGGGCAAAGGGTTAGGCACAGAAGCTGCCCGCGCGGTACGCGATTATGCATTCACCATACTTAATCTTGATGAAATTGTTTCGTGCATCGATAAAGAAAATATTCCATCAATTCGTGTTGCCGAAAAAAATGGAATGACGTTTTGGAAAGAAGGTTCGCTGTTTGGCAAGCCATGTCAGATTTATCGAATTACAAAAAATGAATGGGAAAGGTGCAAAAAATGATCGCTCAATCAAAGTATAAAAAATTGTTTACCTACCTCTTTGTCTCCCTCACACTTCTTGTTACACCGGCGTGTCTTGAACGAAGCAATATTCACGAAGTCAAAGGCCTTATATTACTTGAACAGGCAATTCCATCACTCGATGAAAACTCACTTGTCATCTTTGATGTTGATGAAACATTAATAGAAGCTGAAAACCTGTGGCGTAGTGATGTTAATAAAAAGGCAAAATCCATTTGGTATCCGTTGTATCAAAAAATACATAAAACGGTTTCGTCACGCGATAAAAAGCGCGTGTTATTTAGCCGCATGGCTATGGCTCTAAAACCAATACTCATAGACAAAAACGTTCCACAGATTATCGATCAAATCAAAAAACAAGATACAAAAATGTTAGCCTTAACTAAATTTTTCCCCGGAAAATTCGGCGATATGGAAAATAGCGAAGAGCATCGCTTCCAAGAATTAAAAAAACTTGGCATCGATTTCAGCTCATCATTTCCACAATACACCTCTTTTGAAATGCCAGAGCTTTCTGATAAAAAACCGGCGCCCGTTTTTCACAAAGGCGTTATTTCAACATCGCACTGCACCAAAGGTGAAGCACTTGTTGGCTTTTTAAACAGAATTAACTGGTGGCCAAACCGAATTATTTTTATTGATGATAAAATTGAAAATCTTAAAGAAGTTGCACAGATTGCAAAAGAAAGAAATATCAACTTTTTAGGGCTGCACTACCGCGCCGCTGAAAATTTGCCATGCACTGTTGATCAAGAAGTTGCTGAATTTCAAATAAATTATTTGATAGAAAAGGAAGAATGGATAAGTGAAGACAAAGCAAAAGAGGAGATGATTAAATGAAAAAAATACATATAATTTTATCATTCTTATTTGGAATCTTAGTTTGTACCATCGGACACTATTTTTTGTTTAAAAATCACCACCCATTTCCACATTTTGCAAACAAACATAAATACAAAGCTATCTTGACGCCAGCAAAACATATCGAGCGCATAAAAGCTAAGGGGCAATATCCAACAATGGCTCCACCAAAAACACTTATCGTGTGCTATGATGAAAAATTCTTTAAGCAGGCTATTCAAAAATACAAACACAAACAATGTGATGGCCAATTTGGCGGTCTTTATTTTTTAACAGACCATCCATCAGTTGCTTTTATAAAATTACCAATATTTGGTCCAGGCAGCGCAATGAGGCTTGAACTGTTAATCGCTTGGGGTGTTAAACAGGTTATTGCAATTGGAACTTCATGTGGTTTTCAAAAAGATATCAAGCCGGGAGATATTCTTGTTTGTGAACGATCAATCAGAGATGAAGGCCTTTCTCACCACTATCTTCCATATTCCAAATATGCATATCCATCCGCAAAATTACAAAAACAACTTTTACATACATTAAAAGATTTAAAAGTTTCTTACAAAATAGGAACAAGCTACGCAACTGCCGCGTTTTATCGAACAACCAAAGAAGAAGTCGAACATTATCAAAAAGAAGGTGTCCTTTGTATTGACGCCGAAGGAGCATCATTACTCAGTGTTGCAAAATTTCGTAATATCGACATGGTAGTCATGTTTACCATCACAGATTCATACGCAAATTTAGAATGGGAAAAAGCCTTACACCATACAGATAAAAAAATAGAAACTTTAAACAAAATGTTAGAAATAGCGTTAAAAGTTTCTGCCAAATAATAAATATGAAATTTAGTTATTACCTGTTACCAATAATTATGATGATACCAGCGTGCAAGCATTACCATGTCGTAAAAAACTTTGATCTTCTAGAAAAAGAAATCCCACACCTTGATGAAAACACACTTGTTGTTTTTGATATAGATGAAACACTTCTTACGAGAAAAGATAAACTTTTGTGCACGCCGCTTGTCACAACAAAATATGCAAAGATGATTCCCAAAAATAAATTCTTCCCCGCATTTAGTAGAGCGTTTAAAGAAGGTAAATTCGAACTTACCGATAAAAAATTGCCCGAACTTCTCGGGCGCATAAAAAATACATCCGCAAAAGTAATCGCATTAACAAATGTTACTTCTGGAAGTCTTGGAGTCATAGAAAGTTACCCAGATTTTCGCGTACGGGAATGTGCGCAATTTGGTTTTGACTTTAGTGATTCTTTTCCAAACATCAAAACACTTGATATTCCAATACCACAACAACCGCTCAAGAAAAAGTTGCCATTATTTAAAAATGGAATTATTTGTACTAACGGGATATCAAAGGAAATTGTGTTACTAGCATTCTTTAAAAAGATAAAATGGAAGCCTACAAAAGTAATTTTTGTCGATGATCTCAAAATTTATGTTGAAAAAATTGGTGATGCGATGAAAAAAGAAAATATTGATTTTTTGGGCTTGCATTACTCCAAAAAAGAAAATCATGATAAAGAAGTTAATGAAAACGTCTTTGATCTCCAATTTAAATATTTAACGGAAAAAGATATTTGGCTCAGCGATGAGCAAGCAACAAAATTATTAGAAAGCAAACAAAAAGAAGGTAATCCATGAATAAAAACATTATCTCTATAATTACTGCGCTTGCTGTAATTATTTTTGCGTATTTTATTTTCAAAAAACATCAACCGCAAATAACTCAACAAGAAAAAATAGCTACTTTAGAAAACTTTGTCGGAGAAGATATGAAGCAAATTCTTCTAACAACAATCCGCAATAAAAACACCCCTCTTTCTGATTTAAGAAAAGCAACAGAATCTCTTGCTTCGATACTCGCAAACGAAGTATCTGTTTATTTAGAAAAAGAAAACATAACAATAAATACTCCATGGGTTAAAACAACAGGAACTAAATTAAAAAACAACATTATTCTTGTTTCTGTTTTAAAAGGGGGATTAGCGCTGCTTGATCCTTTTATGAACTTCTTTAAAGACCATAAAGTAAAGGTTGGTTTTATAGGTTCAATGCGCAAGACAAAAGATTCTGCTGTTGGTGTTTATTATGATGATCTTCCTCCAATCGCAAAATCAGATGAAATTATTGTGTTGGAATCTGTTCTAGCAAGCGGCGGAACAGCTTGTAATACAATTAACAAAATAAAAGATACCGGCGGAAAAGAAGAAAAAATAATTCTTGTAACTTTGGTTTCAGCAGCAGAAGGAATAAATAAAATAAGAAAAGAATTACCAAAAGTAAGAATTGTCACCGCTAGCGCAAATGAAGAATTAAATAAAGAACGTTGCGTTGTCCCTGGCGTTGGCAAAGACTTTGGCGCGCGATTTTACGGTTGGGAGTAATGTGTGAAAAAATGTATTTTGAAAAAAATTATTTTAATAGTTACGGCAATCGCAGTAATTATCTTTGCATATCTTATTTATAAACCAAAACCTGGTAGAGTAATCGTTTTGGACGGCACTTCAACGTCAGGCAAAACAAGCATAGTAAAACATTTGATGCCAATACTTGGCTCGTCATACAAAAAAGTTGCTATAGATGATTTTGTTACTGAAGTCTTTTTAGAACAAGAAAAGCTGCAACGTTCAGAAAAAGAATTTTTAAAAAGAATTCATGAATGTTCGGGAGACATGTACGACACAATAAGAACGTTAGTAAATAGCGGAGAAAACGTTCTGGTCGATACGGTAATTAGTGGTCTTGAGGGAGAAAAAGACAGAAATCATTTTTTTGAAAAACTAAATGGTTTAAACGTTTTCTTAGTTCTCGTTTACTGTCCGCTCAATGTTCTTGCGGAAAGAATAAATAAGCGAAACGAAAAAGCGCTGAAAGAAAACAACCCGAAAGATACGCGTTCGCGATCCGTTGCCTTGGTATTTGATGATATGTATAAAACACAAGAATTAAATAATGAAGTTATTCTTGGAAAACTTTCACGCAAAGACATTGAATTGGCATACAGTAACCCAAAAAATGAATTGGGGGAAACGGCAAAAGCTTTTAAACAAATTAAACAAAATTTGATATCGCATTTTAAATTAGAAAATAAAGAAGTTGTTAATATAACGTCACAACTTGTTTATGATTGCGTAGTTGATACAAGTAAAAATAATCCTGAAGAATGTGCCCAACAAATTTGTTATTGGTAGTAACCAATTTTTTTATATAAAGACAGGTAAGTTGTTATGAGTAATATAATTAACACAATAGAAATGTTCCCGAAAATAAATGCTGAGCTTATTAAGATGTTAAAGAATTTAAGCTCTGATGAATGGAAAAAAGAAACTGCATTGCCAGGAAGAACAGTAAAAGATATTGCTTCACACATTTTGGACACGACTATCAGAAGATTATCTATGCAACGTGATGGGTATTATTCAGAAAAGGTTGAAATCAAAAGTTATCAGGATCTTGTTGATTTTATACAAAAAATGAATAGCGATTGGATTAAGACTTCAAGGATATTTAGCCCAAATATTTTGATAGCGCTTTTAGAAGTTGCAGATAAATGGCTTTACGAGTTTATGAAAACATTAGACCCAATGGATAAGGCTGAATTTAATGTACTATGGGCCGGAGAAGAAGAATCTGCAAACTGGTTTGATACCGCCCGTGAGTATACTGAAAAGTGGCATCATCAAATGCAGATTAGGCTTGCTGTTGAAAAACCTGGAATAAATTCTAGAGAGCTAATGTTTCCTGTAATAGATACCTTTATGCGAGGGTTGCCTTATGCATATAGAGATGTAAAAAAAGATGGGACAGTGAAGGTTGTGGTTACAGGAGAATCTGGAGGGACGTGGTATTTGGCTAAATCTGAAGGAAAGTGGCAGTTGGTTGATTCTTTACAGGATGGTGCCAGCGCTGAGGTTAAGCTTTCGGATGACATTGCTTGGAAATTATTCAGCGATACTATTAAAAAAGAAGAAGCCGAAGGTCATATTGAAATTGCTGGTGATAGAGAATTGGCGCTGCCGGTTCTTGGTATGAGAACGGTTATGAGATAAATACAATTTTTATATCTAATATTAAACCTCAGAAACAAAAAAAGTTTTAATCTCAAAAAAAATGTACCTTCAATTCGTGTTGCAGCAAAAATTGAAACCTATAAAATTAAGTATGTCGATATTGGTGGTAGAAGAAGATTGGTATCGTATTTGTACAAATAGGGAAAAATAATGAGTCATAAAAATGATATTAAGAAACAATCCATTTCAGACAACCTCGTTATTAGTAGCCTAAATACCAATTACGGCATTAAAGTTGCCACGCTTACATTTCTTCCCGTAGGTGCGGATATAAATGCGTTAGTATATAAAGCTCAGGCGCATGACCAGACCTCTTATTTCGTAAAGCTAAAACGTGGCCACCAGCATGATAATAGCGTTGTAATAGTGACGTTGTTACAGATGATGGGGATTCAACAGATTATTCCACCCATTAAAACAATCCATGGTCAACCAACTCAGCATATTGAAGATTTTACACTCATTGTTTACCCATTTATCGAAGGGCAGAACGGATTTAACCGTAATCTAACGGACAATCAATGGCTTGATCTCGGCAAAATGTTAAGGCAAGTTCATGAAATTGATGTACCACCATCAATCCAAAATCGAATTCGGAGGGAAACCTATTCACCTAAGTGGCGCGAAGCTGTCCGATCAATCTATACACATATTGAAGCTGAGCCGATTGGTGATGCGGTAGCCTTCAAGTTATTGAAGTTTATGAAGAAGAATATGCTAGTAATTCGCCGACTGGTAGACAGCGCTGAACAGCTAAGCAAAAAAATCCAGAACCTATCTACTAAATTTGTATTGTGCCATTCCGATATTCATGCCGGAAATGTATTGATGGATGGAAATGACACTATCTACGTGGTGGATTGGGACGATCCTATTATGGCACCCAAGGAACGCGACCTCATGTTTATTGGCGGAAGTGTTGCAAATGTTTGGAATCAACTGCGAGAGGAAAAGCTTTTTTATCAAGGTTACGGAAAGACTGAAGTTAACACGACAATCTTGGCCTATTATAGGTATGAACGAATTGTGGAAGATATTGCCATTTACGGTCAAGAGTTGCTTTTGAAGGAATCTGGAGGCACGGGCAGGCAAGAGATGTACAAACAATTTAAAAGCATGTTTGCCCCCGGGGGTGTCGTAGATATAGCATTCGAAACAGAGACGTTTAATTAGGAAGGTTGTGAATGTTAATCATCTACGTAGATGCCGATGCTTGTCCCGTAAAAAATGAAACTTTTCGGGTGGCTGCTCGGCATAACTTGCAGGTTTACTTGGTAAGCAATAGTCGTCTTAATATGGTAGTTGATAAAAACGTGCATAAAATACAGGTTGGGTCTGACCTAGATGCTGCAGATGATTGGATAGAAGAGCACATAGGGGCGGGGGATATTGTAATTACCGTAGATATATTACTAGCAGCTCGGTGCCTAGAAAAGGATGCTAGCGCAATAAGTCCAACAGGACGAATTTTTGATAATAATAATATAGGTATTGCAAAATCAATGCGTGATTTACGGACTCATTTACGTGAAACAGGAGTAGCTTCAAGTTACAACGCCACTTATTCAAAACAAGATCGCTCTCGTTTTTTACAGACATTGGAAGAGACGATTCAGCTAATAAAAAGGCAGTCAACATGATTGGATTTATTGGTGGCGGAAAAATGGCCGAGTCCTTAATTAAGGGCATTGTAAAACAAGGCAATAAAAATATCGTTATCTTTGATATTCAAGAACAGAGAAGACTTCACATTGAAACTTCTTATGGTGTAAAAACGACTGAGTCTAATCAGGATGTTGTAGACCTTTGTAAAATAATAATCTTAGCCGTAAAACCTCAAGATATGATTACGGTGTTAGATGAAATTACAAATTCAGTAACAAAAGAAAAAACAATCGTATCAATCGCCGCTGGTATTAAGCTCGATTTTTTTCAGAAAAAACTCAAAACTAAAAAAATTGTCCGTATAATGCCAAACATTGCATCTATAGAACAAGAAGGTATGACCTTAATATCTTTTAGTAAATTCTTTCCACTTCACGAAACTTCAATAATACAGAAACTTTTTATGTCAGTTGGAAAAATACTGATAATTGATGAAAAAAAGATAAATGCTTTTTCAACCATTTCTGGAAGCGGGCCTGCTTTTTTGGCCTTATTTATGGAAACACTAATCGAAGCTGGTATAAAGATGGGTCTTGAAAAAAATCTTGTTACAGAAGCAACTCTTCAAACACTAATCGGTACTGCAAAGCTACTAGAAACAGGAATGCTACCAACCCAACTTCGTAAAATGGTGACATCGCCTGGTGGCACAACAGAAGAAGGCATTAGGGTTTTTAATGAAAAAGATTTAAAAGAAATTACGGCAAGCGCGTTGTGTGCATCACTAAAAAAAGCAGAAGAATTAGGAAAATAATTATTCTGTTTCTGAATAAATAGCTTGAATCTTTTATTTACAAACTAAACAAATAATTATTATCGAAGTACAATTTGCGTGCGGAAGTTGTTGGTGTGAGTGGATCTACTGTATAAATTGAAGGGGTAGGAAACAAATGAGTGAAAAGGTTAAAAAAATGAGAAGGCAATTACACGATTTAGAAGAAAGAATAACGATTCAACATTTTCTGAAAGATAAAAATTTATTTAATACCGATATACCTATTTCCTCCGTTGCTCCAGATTATGTAGTAGAAAACCCTGATGGACATGGATTATGGATTGAAGAAACGTCTGTATTTAACCTTTGGACAAAGCAGGTTGATGTAAGCCAATATGAATATAAATGTTCAACTGACATTAATAGTTATTGTTGTGAATTAAGACAAAAAATTATCAAAGCAATCAACAAAAAAAATGAGAAACAGAATTATACGGGATTCACTTCATTATATGGTAAAGGTATTTTACTTGTACGTATTGATGATCCTTGTTTTCATTCTGAGATACATTTAGAAAAAGTTATAAATCATGATGATTACAAAAAAGTTGAGCTTGGTTTTTTTCATGCCATATATCTTTTCGATTTGTCGTTTCGGTCAATGAGTGGGCCAAATTGTCTCTTGCTTCTTGGAAAAGACATTCCTCCTTTTGTGGCTAAAATACATTAATGTTTTAGCTTTTTACCAATTTCTTCAAAAAATGCGTTTTTTAATCCCGCAACCCCGAAAAACCTGGGTTTTAGGCCCTAATTTGCCCCTAAAGTACTAATGCAATATACTATTTATATGGAGTTTTATTGGAGAAAATAGGAAAATTTGGGAGGAATTCTATGAAGTTTCATTTTAAGCGAATATTCAATTCTATTTTAGTTCTTGGTTCAATAATGCTTGTTAGTTTAAATACTCTTAATGCTCTGGCATATATTACAGAAGTAAAAAATAACACTGATCAGATTGTAAGTTTTATGTATCCAGTGCCTGTTGATATGGAAATTGAGAAAGTACGAACTACTCCATTCGGGCTGTATAGCAATAACCAAACGTGTTTTAAGTTGTATAAACGTTCAAGCAGTGTTCTAACCGGAGCGTACTTGCCAAGCGAAGATTGTACTTTTGAAGATTTTACTTCCTGGCAGCAATTTGCTAATGGACTTAGCATATAGATTACACCAAAGTCTGTAACTACGAGGATATGTAGCGAGCCTTTTGTGAAAATTTGTCAATTAAGAGACAGGGCTGTGGCGAAATACTCTTGGATAAGGAATCCTTCTGCGAAGGGAAGAAAACGGGGTTGTAAATGTATTTCACCGGAAAAACTTGTGGATGGGGCATCATATACACTTGAGTTAAATCAATTATCAGATGAGGTGTATCGCCATATAAGTGGACTTAAGGTTTCAGAAGAAGCAATAGAAGTAGTTCTAAAAAGAAATGACACTTATAAAGCAAAAGAAAAGCAAAAAGATTTAGCGACGGAACTTACGCAACCATTACCAACTGCAATGGAAATTGAACAAAAAAAAGAGCAAGAAAGAGTAAGAGAGATTTGCGATCGCAGGAACATGCCTTTTTTATTCGAATAACTTAAAAACAATAATCCAAAACTGCAGAATGAAAAAATATTTATTACTGACATCTCTCGCTACAGGCATTAGTTTCTCAGTAAGCGAATGCTTTAACCCGTAAAAGTTTAATAAATTATAAAAAAAGCGCACCGATATTGTCAGTGTGCTTTTTTATTGTCTATTTTTCTGCTTATCACTTGCCATAATCAAAAAAGTTTTAATCTCAAACGTTTCTCCACTTTTAAATAAAAAAGTTCCCAGCCGTCGCTCTTTGAGCTATGGCGGGCAGGCTAAAATAATCTATCAGAGCGCACCAGTCTTCGTTCTAGCTCCATTTTTCTTGTTCGATTTTTTCAAAAAAACTTTTTTGGCACCCCGCAACCCAGTAAAGCCTAGGTTCTAGGCCCTAATTTGCCGGTAAGATATTAATAGAATATACTGCTTATGTGGAGTTTTATTGGGGGCGGTTGGGAAAGCGTTTGAAGAACTTTCTAAAATAAATAGAGGTTACTTTTATGCCAGACAAACTTTCAGTCAGTGTGAAAAATTTAATAAAACGTTACAAAAAAGAGACCATCAACGCAGTTGATGATATTAGCTTTGACGTTAAAGAGGGTGAGTTCTTCGCTCTTCTAGGACCAAATGGTGCTGGCAAAACGACAACTATTTCTATTCTTACCACGACACTGTCAAAAACCAGTGGGCAAGTTATTGTTGCTGGCCATGATTTGGATACGCAAATTAAAGAAGTACGTAAAAATATTGGTATTATCTTCCAAAATCCGAGCCTTGATCTTCATCTAACTGCTGAGCAAAATATTCGGTTTCATGTTAGTTTATACGGGTTATATCCTTATAATTTTTTTTACAAGTTCATGCCGCTTGATTATCGCAAAAAGATTGAAGAACTAGCCGCAATTTTTGGTTTGCAAGGTAGCATGTTCAAAAAGCTAGCTACGTTTTCTGGCGGAATGAAACGCAAGCTCGAGATTATGAGAAGTCTTATGCATCAACCCAAAATTATGTTTTTGGACGAACCAACGGCGGGACTTGATCCGGTTAGCCGCAGAGATCTTTGGCGCTATCTTCAAACGATGCGCAAAGAGACGAACATGACAATTTTTTTAACCACCCATTATCTGGATGAGGCCGAAGGTGCTGATCGAGTTTGTATTATAACAAAGGGTAAAATTAAAATGATCGACACCCCTTTTAATATAAAACAAGGCTTGACGGGGCTGACTCTTGTGCTTGATGCAACCGATCGTGAGGCCCTGCGAACCGAGCTGAACTTACTAAAAATTGGCTTTATTGAGCAGGGTGACTTTGTGATTAAGTTGAATGATACGAAGGATGTACAAAAAATAATTTCAGGCATTAAAACGCCGTTGTCAGTAGTACATATTAATGAACCGTCCCTTGAGAACGCTTATATTGATTTAATCGGTAAAGATTTAGAAGAAGAGGTGCAACTATGAAAAACATTATTGTAAAAGAAATTAATGCAGCAGCTGCTATCGCTGGGCGTGAATTGCTTAGATTTATAAAAAATCCCCTTTTTCTTATTCTCAATCTAACTTTTCCTGTTATTTTTATTGGTTTATTTGGAGGTGGTATTAGCCAAAACCTGAGCGCTGGACTGCCGTATGACGTTATGAAATTTGTTTTGCTCGGTATGGCAGCAGCTTTACTTTATCAAAGTGCTATGAGTGGGGTGATCTCATTAATGGAAGATCGTGAAACTGATTTTACACAAGAGATATTTGTTGCGCCGATTTCACGCTATACCATAATTATCGGTAAAGTTTTTGGTGCCATGTTAATTAGTCTTGTATCGTTAGTATCAATATTTCTTGTGGCAATAGTGATGCGTATTTCTTTGACGTGGGCGGATGTTGGACACATTCTCGTAGTTGCGCCGTTAATTGCTTTATCCGGAGCTGCGCTTGGCGTTTTCTTTATTGGTTTGGTTAATGATCCTAAAACCGTCGGTATGAGCTCGTTTCTGCTCATCTTTCCGCAATTTTTTATATGTGGTGCGATAATTCCTGTCATCCACTCCAGCGGTATCTTGAAATTTTTAGCCAGTATTTTTCCAATGACCTACGTAATTGATCTTATGCGTGGTGTATTCTATCATGGCAAACCGGTTTATAATGCCATTGTGGTACACTCCCCGTGGTTTAACTTGGTGGTTACTTTAACATTTGGTTTATTTTTTGTGGTGGTTGGTACTCTTCTGTTTGCCCGTAGTGAACGTAATAAATAATCGAAGGAGGTTTTTCAATGTTCAAGAATGCAATTAAAACAACTTTATTAGTAAGTGTCGTTTGTCTTTTAGCCAGCTGTGACTTTAAATCAAGCGTTAAAGAAATTTATACGTTTAAAGAAGCACAGGTTGAATTTCAAAAAGCAGACGAACAAACAGTTGTGGTTTTTGATGTTGATGGAGTATTGGCTTATGATCCTTCAGCAGTACAATTCTTTTTCTATGATCCAGCTAAATTGACAGGGGATGATGCGGTATTTGTAAAAGAGGCCAGACCAATATTAGAAAAATATATAGAAAATAAAGAAATAGAAAAAGGACATTTCTTTTTTACAGATTTATTAAATTCGACATTGTCGAAAACTAAAGACATAGCTACCGAATCTTCAATAGTTGCGATTATTCGTCAGTTGCAATCTCGAGGAATAAAAGTGATTGCGCTTACATCTTTGCCGGCTGGTGCTTTTGGGACAGTTGCCTCCGGTCGTAAGTTGAGAATTGAAAAGTTGCAGAATTTAGGAATCGATTTTAGTTCTTCACTTAACCAAGATGAGATTGTTTTTGATAATTTGAAGAAATATAATGGCGACTATCCTATGTTTTACAAGGGGGTTTTGTTCGCCAATTGGAACAATGATAAGGGAAGTGTTTTGGGTGATTTTTTTAGTCGAGTTAAGTGGAATCCCACAAAGGTGTTATTTTTTGATGACCATAAGAAGCATGTTAAAGAAGTTGAAAAAACAATGCACGAACTTGGAATTTCTTATCGTGGTTATTGGTACCGTGCGTGTAAAAAAATACCAACGCCTCCGTTTAATCTCGAAATAGCGAAATTGCAATTGAAGTATTTACTTGAACATGATGAGTTTTTAGCTTCGGATGAAGCAGCAGCAATGTTGAAACAAGCAACTAACGAAAAAAAATGAGCCACGCTCAAAGTTTTGATTTCAAACGCCGCTCCACATTCAAATAAAAAAGTTCTAATCTTCTTATATCTTAAATAAAACTTTTGAGGTAATTATGAGTCTTGTTTACACTTCTCCTCCAGAATTTTTTTGTCCTACTGTTCAAGTATCTGCTTGTTTTTGTTTTGCGCAGGATAAGTTACTGTTGTTGCAGATGAATTCTCAAAAAAAAGATCTTGCGAATTTGTGGGGTGCCCCGGCGGGGAAAATATTATCAGGCGAATCTGCAAAAGATGCAGTGTTTAGAGAAATGTTCGAAGAGACGGGGATAAGACTTTTGGACAATGACGTTATTTTTATAAAAACTGTTTATGTTAAATATCCGAAATTTGATTTTGTGTTTCACATTTTTAAAAATATATTTGTGGATCGACCTAAAATTCTTGTTCTCAGTTCTGAGCATCAGGCTTTTAAGTGGGTATCTACTTTTGATGCTATAAACATGAACCTTATTCCAGGTGAAAAAGAGTGTATACAAATTTGTTGCGAAAAAAACAAAACAAATAAAAACATCGAAGCGGGAAAGCAGTTGAATAAAAGCGTGAGGCGTTAGGTTTTTACTAAAGAACAAAAAACTTCTAAGTTGTGTTAACGAAGTTGAACATTTACTTTTAAAAAGGAATATTATGAAAAAACGATTATCTTTTCTTTTTGTTTTAGCATTAACTTTTATTTTTAATGTTGCGGGCATTGAGTCTGGTTCAAGGATTATTAAAGACTATGGATCGGGCGGGCGATTTATTATAAGCGTAAGCGAAGATGGTACTACAATCACGGGAACGTATATAAAGTGTACAGGAACAGGATCTGTATCAACGCATGTACAAAAACAGACAGGAGAAGATTTTAAAATAGGAGACGTCTCTTGTTCTTCACAGGAGAATCGTGGATATTATTTTACCCTTACTCTGCCTATGACTCCTGATCGCGCGATTGTAGTCGAATTAAAACGACTTATTTTGGAAATGGAAATGAAAGTAGAAGAAGAATTACAGCGAGAGAATGTATTGAGGGCGCGGTAATATGATTAATTTGTTTAGCAGATAATATCTAAACAAGCAGAATTTGTTTAATCTCAAACATTGAAATATTTTTTTATAAAAAGAGGTATCAAATTATGTCTACTCTACAGAGGTATCAAAAGTTTTTTCTTTTTTTCTTATTTTTAATCTTAAGTAACTGTATACGGGCACAAGAAGTTGCTTTTGAAAGAGTCGTTTCTGGCGATTTATCTGAAGGGAAAAGAGTTTTTGTAGAAGCTTTTTGGAAAACAACTGAGGGGTATTCGGAAGGCGCGTCTCTTGATGAATTTATTACTGATGTTGTCGACAAAACATGGGAAGATTGGAAATCCTTAGAGCAATTATTTCAAAAAAAAGATCCCAATGCATTTTTTATATACGCGAAGCAAAATGGGAAAGTTGTTGGTTTTGCATTGTTTACAAAAACTGATAATAAAGATTTAAAAGAAGTATACATTGATCAAATGGCTATTAATTCAAGTGAACAAAGAAGCGGAATCGGAAGTGCTCTGATTGATTATTTTATAAAAACGTTAATGCCGGAAGTTGAAAGAATCGTTTTGATAACGAGAAGAACTAACGTGAATGCGTTAGCATTCTATGTGAAAAATAATTTCAGAGAATGTGGATATATGCACGAAGGATACGATTCAACTGTTTATGTAGGATATGAGCGTGTGATTGTAAAAATTGGAGTTGCGTAAATTATTACATTTTCCTGTATAAAAAAGCTTTCTTGGACATTCCATCGCTAATTTAAATTTTGATTTTGTTAAATACCTATTTTTAGTCATGGTAACCCCGCATCATAGATTTAATAAATACGATATTCGTATTGTTCATAGAAAAGGTTTTTTAAGTAAAGAATTAGTCTGAAAATGTTGCTAATTTAAACGGGGTTGATACAGAAGTTAGGAAATCAAAAAAGTTTTTTCTCAAAGGGCGTTTGTGATAATTCCCAAAGTAGCATATACTCAGTTCAAGAATAGGGGGGGACGAAGAACTTGCGGCAAAATATTTTATTTAACCTGATTTTTACAACGGAAACCTATAATGACAAAAAAAATATTCAAAATATTATTAGTCGTCTTGTTAGCATTTACCACATCTTTTAAATTATCCGCGTTATATGATTTAAATCTTGGTGTACGAGTTGCACCTATACAAGAATTTAATACTAGGCGGTTTAATAATTCTGGAATTATGGCAGCTGGGAAAATTCTTGTAGATTCTAAAACAATTAAAAATTCAGGAGCTATGAAGGGTTCGACAATTGATCTTATTGCAACTAAGAAGATTACCAATTCAGGTTCTATTTCTGGTTCAAGTGTTTTATTTAACACAAAGGGGCAAATTTTTGTAAAAAAAGGATCTGTTATTGAAGGAGAAAACGTTTCTTTTGTTGCAGAAGATATGTCTATAGAAGATGGTGCAGATTTTTCAATTGAATATCTTGATATCTCATTACGTAATGCATCAGAAATTCCTGCAGGACTTATTGAAAATAAAAGCCTAAGAGGTCTAGTAATTCATGACTGCAACGAACTTGAGTCATTTTCAATAACAACGCCGAATGAAAATCTCGAATCCTTAAAAATTGATAACTGTCCCAAAATTACCATTGATGTGCTAAAGCAAATTATTCTTTTTTCCCCAAATATATCTTCTCTAAAAATCGCAAACAATTCAGAATTAACATCGGATGTTTTAGAAGATATTCTTGCTCAATTTAAAAGCCTTAAACATCTTTACCTTAATGGTAACGAAAATCTAACAACCATTCCTGAAAATTTCCAATCGAAAGCATTAAAAACCTTGCATCTTAATTATTGTGAAAATCTTACTGCGATTCCTGATTCGATGTACTTAATAGAAAATCTAGAAATTCCTGAGCATCTTCTTCCTGATTACAGTGAACTTACTGAAGAAATTGATAGTAAGATAATTGAATCACTATCTGCTTTTTCAAAAATAAAACAAGATAATAATAATTCGAGTAAAATTGGAGCTGCCGCGGGAGGAATTGGTTTGGTTTCTTCAGCAGTCGCTGGAGTTATAGCAAAAGATGCTATGCGAACTATTATTGTTCGCAAAGAAGAGCCGAACGTAAAAGCATGGTTCATCTTTTTTGCGGGTTGTGTTTCACTGGGGTTTTTAGTGGAAGGAATAACCCAATTAAGGACTGCTTATTTGGGGAACTTTAAATATCTTATACAACAATTAGAGTCTGAATTAAATAGTCAAAAGGATAGTCTTTCCGTTGAGCAAGTCAAAAAATACAAAGAAGTAATTTTGTATGCAAAAAGTATGCTTAACAAAACAACTTCCAAGTCAGAGTTGAAAAACTTATCATTGCATCTTATTAAAGAATTTAATCCTTTGTTCGCATAATAAAAAAAGGAATATTATGAAAAAAAGATTGTCATACTTTTTTGTTTTAGCATTAACTTTTATTTTTAATGTTGCGGGCATGGAGTCTGGTTCAAGGATTATTAAAGACTATGGATCGGGCGGGCGATTTATTATAAGCGTAAGCGAAGATCGTACTACAATTACTGGAACGTATATAAAGTGTACAGGAACAGGATCTTTATCAACGCATGTAGAAAAACAGACAGGAGAAGATTTTAAAGAAGAAGATGTCAGTGGTTATTCACGGGAGAATTATGGATATTGTTCTACCCTTACTAAGCCTATGACTCCTGAACTAGCGATTGTAGTCGAACTAAAACGACTTATTTTGGAAATGGAAATGAAACTTGATTAAGAAAGTTCCCCTTCCACCGCCGGTAAAATTTCTTGCGCATCTCCTTGCAAGAAATAGTCTTCATCGCCCAGATACGGAACCATGTCTCGATTAATGGCGATAATTTTTCCTTGAGGATTGTGTTTTTTGTACCACGCTAAAAATCCTTCGACGTCGGTGGACATGCCAATGCAAATAACAAAATCAATATTTTTGAGCCATTGAGGGTTGGCTTCTAGGTATGTAAAATTTCCACTTTCAGGAATTGGTTGTTCCCAAAGTAAAAAGTTGCATGTGTGTTTAGACATTATATTCCACGCTTTAACGCCTGTTTGTTCGTGGAGTTTGTCAATATTTGATGTCACAACATGCGCGTTATGTTTCATTGCAAGGTTGGCGATTGAAATATGGGCGGGAGTTGGTTCAATGTGTTTGAAGCTTTCTTCAAATTTTTCATGTACATCGATGATCGCTTGTGGGTTAGTTAAAATATTCATGGTAAATTGGTCGATTTTTTTTGTTTCATCTAATCCTATTTCTTTGCGCAGTTGTACTCCTGTTTTAATACCTGCTGCGGCAGACAAACCTGCACCGGTGTAAAAAAGAAATCTTTTATTTTTCAAAAGAGTTGCGCATTCTTGCTCTGAAATTTTTTGCGGATTAGTTTTTTCCCCTTTCTTTAAAAAGTTTAGCGGGAGCGCTAATTGATTTGTGAGATTTTCAGGGCTTTTAGAAAGAGTCGTTTCCAATGTTTCGTCATAAATAGGTAACCAGCGATCGGGGTCTTTTAGTGTGCCGGTAGCGTACGAATAAAGGTCTATGGCTTTTCCCCCAATAATTCTTGATTCATGTTGGAATAATTTTTTGTGATTTTCAGAAAGTTCTTTGGGGAGACTTCCAAAGTAGGTGGCGATAAAGTAATAATTTTTATGGTCATCGAATTTTTCTTGAAAATAAATACACATTTTGTGTTCGTTGTCACTTGAATGAAAATCACCTCTGCGCCAGTCTCGTTGAAGACGATCTTCTTTGGTGAAAATTGCGTGTTCTGGTTTTTCTAAAAGCATATTTGGTGGGTACAAGTAACTGAGTACAAGATATGCGCAGACAAAAACAACTGGAATTGCGAGGAGTAATAAAACTTTATTTTTTTTGGTCATATGAATCTCCAATATAAAAAATATCTTACTAAGTTTTCCCAAATAATAACTATACCAAAATATTTATAACAAATTATTACTTAACGATATCGATAGTTTTACGAAACGCATGAAGCATGATTCTGGATAATATAAATTCGTTTGCAGTAAGATGAAAAAAATAAGAATAAGTTTTTTTAAACAAAAGGGGTTTTTATGAATAAGAAATATTTGGTTAGCTTTTTCAAAACAAGAGCAAATTTGGCTCTGATAGGGATTATTCTTTTTGCATTTCTTTTTACACTTTTTTCTAAATTAGATATGGACTATAAATTTTATTTAGAGATGATTGCGATTATGGCACTTCTCTTTTTAGTTGGTTTTGTGAAATTTAAAAAAGTTGAGCGCAAAGTTGAAAAGTATGATACTTCCTTGGAAATATCGGTTGGTTATTCAAAAATACTTTTGTGGCGTGCAATAATTTTGAGTCCGTTAGTTTTTTTTACCGTTCCATTTATGCTTTGGATGTATAATCAATTTTCTTTTGAGCCAATGAGTGTTAGGATTGCAGGATTTGTTGCGGCAATTTTAAATATTTTGTTTATTATTCCAGTAATAAAAAAAATAAAACATAAAGATTCTATTATTATTATTTCTCCAACCGGAATTGTCTGTGAAAAAGGATCTTATTTGCCAAGAAAGCTAAGAACATTAGATTCTATTTATGTTATTGAATGGAAAGAGATCAAGTCAGTGCGAGAAATCAAAAGGGAACAGCATTCACACTCTGTGGAAGTTATGTTTACCGCTAGTGGTGACTTGGTGAAATGGAATATTCCAAAATCGATATTTGATAAATCAATTCCAGTTCTTTTTGGGATTATCCATAAATATTGGAAGAGATATGGAAAAGCACCGGCCAAAGAAGTTAAAAACCAACAGGTCTAAAAAATTCTTGTCTTAACTTTTCAACTTCAGCGTCGTTATCTTCCATTTTTGATTTAATATATTTTTGCGTATTTTGACCAAAGTGTTTAAACACGGTTATCAACAAGTAATCGATTGCGTCTCGCAAGTCGCTATCTTCTTCATAACTTTGTGTTGTTCCTTGCCAGATAGGTTTTTTTGCATCACCTTTTTTATAGACTTCGATGAGTAAAATTTTATTAAAGAGGGTGTATTCTTCTGGAACATATGCAATTTGGTATCCGTATCCATGGCCATAGCCGTGTCCATATCCATGATGATAACTGTTATAATACCAATGTCCGTAATCAGGAATATAAACTGGGACGTCGCGGGTGTGTGTTGATTTTTGCATACCGAAAGAAAAGTTCAAGTTATAGTCGATGTTCCATCCGGATTTTACGTTAAATCCTTTGTCTTTAAGAATGGTCGAAATCTTTTGAGAAACTTCTTTAGTGAATAACTCATTACCTTTTTGTTTTGTTGAGACAGAGAAAGAAGAACCAAGTTCAAAGCCCTGAGGAATGTCTTCTTTGTTCGCAAATGTGTTTGTTGTTATGCGCATGCCGCTTTCTTTTCCGCATGAGCCAAGAAGAAGGATGGATAAGTTTAATAAAACGAGTTTGAAGATTTTCATGAAAGATCCTAAAGTTTTTTAATAGCATCCGCAAAAATAGAAGTTACATCAATTCCGTTTGTTTCGTGCGAAATAGTATTAGTCGTAACAATTTTTTCTACACCCGCATTTTTTAGCGATGCATATGCATTGTCAGCAAATATCGCATGAATTCCCAAACACACGGCGGGCTTTAGTCCTGCATTGTTTAAATGATTCACCGTTTCTATCATCGTTCGAGCGGTGGAAATAATATCATCAACTAGTACAGGAGTGTGAGATTTATATTGTTCAACTTCGGGAACAGAAACTTCTACGTCTTTATCGCCGTGACGTACTTTTTTTAATACCATAAACGGCGCGCCAGCTTTTACCGCAACGTCCTGAACCCATTGTCTGCTTTCTTTGTCTGGTCCAACTAAAACAGGATTTTTTACATTCTCTTTTATCCATGTACTCAGAATTGTTGTTGCATGCAAAACGGTTGAAGGAATTGTATAAATTTCATCAAGAGATTTGCGTCGGTGTAAATGCGGGTCCATTGTTACAAGTGAATCTACAAACGACGATATGAATTTTGCAAAAATATCTGATGTGATAGCTTCTCCAGGATTAAACCTTTGGTCTTGCCGCATGTAACCAAGATAGGGCGTTACTAAACCAACACTTTTTGCGCCTAATTCTTTTGCGGTGTGAGCGAAAAACATTAAAGGCATAATTTTACTGTCCGCGTCATCAAGGCCACAGACAACAACAACATCTTTTTCTTTTACATCTGTTTCCAAAGTTACTAAAGAATCACCATCGGGAAACTTACGAATAGATAGTTCTCCCAACTCGAAATTAGTTTGATTTTGATCAGTTTGATCTTGATCAGCTTGATCTTGAATTTGTTTTACAAACTTTTCGTATTCCGGAAAAGCAAAAATAATAGGCATTAAATTATTCCTCAATTTCTATAACGTGATTTCCTTCTTCCAGATAATCAAGGGCATATTGTAACTCTCCGGATGATTGAGTGTGGATAGTAAAAAGTTCGTCGTTCTCATTAACTTGACTACCTATCGCAACATGCAAATCAACACCGGCAGCTTTATCGTGTGGGGCTCCTGCAAGTTTAGCGATAAGAGAAATTCGTCGGTTGTCGATAGAAGTAACGCGTCCTTTTTTTGTTGAAAGGTATGGATGAGTATAGGCCGCTGTAGGAATCTCGCGCATTCCGCCCTGAGCCTCACAAATAGCCTTGAACTTTTCCCAAGCTTTCCCGCTGTCGAGTATTTCTGTTGCTATTTTTATACCGTCTCCGGTTTTAACATCCGGTGAAAATTCCAAAATACCACCCGCGAGAATAAGTGATCTTTCTCTTAAATCTTTTGGCGATTGCGGGTCTCCCTTTAACACAGAAATAACATCCCTTGCCTCAAGCGCAGGACCAATTCCTCGCCCGATAGGTTGAGTTCCATCACCAATAATAACTTTGATTGTTAGACCTAAACTTTTACCGATCGTTTCTAACGAAAATTGTATTTTGTTAGCCATTTCTTCTGTGCGAACTTTTGCGGTTGGACCAACAGGAATGTCTATAACAACATGAGTGGATCCGGCGGCAATTTTTTTGGAAAGAATAGATGCAACTAATTGTGCTTCGCTATCCAAACTCAAAGCTCGCTCAACCCCGATCATAATATCGTCTGCAGGGCTCAAAAATACGGAGCCACCCCAAACAATACAGCCTCCCTCTTTTTCTACTACATTTTTTATAGTAGGGATATCTAATTTCACAGGAGCCAAGACTTGCATCGTGTCTGCCGTTCCTGCAGGAGAAGTAATTGCGCGGGATGAGGTTTTTGGAATGGTAAGACCATATTCGGCAACAATCGGTACAATTATTGGTGTTGTTCTGTTGCCGGGAAGTCCACCAACACAGTGTTTGTCTACAATAATTTCTGAATTCCAAGATAGAGTTTCACCGGCTTCTACCATCGCTTTTGTCATATATATTAATTCCTCATTACTCATAAGATTTCCGGAACAAGCGGTCAGAAATGAGGATAAATGAATGTCTGAATATCTTCCTGCAGCAATATCTTTTATAATTTCTTTAATCTGAGTTTCGGTAAAAGCGTGACCATAAATTTTTGAACGAACGTAACTTAATGACTTTACTGGTTTTGCATGACTTACTGTTATTGTGTCACCTTCGTTTGCACCAAGCGAACGCCATGCATATTCAGAGAGACCCGCTTGTTCTTTTTCAATTAAATCTGTTGTAATTATGTTGAGCGTAGCAATAATAGATTTTTCACCACTTCTAATTCTAACTCGAGAATGGGCGTCAAAGCCTTCCGACAAACAAACGTGACAATCTTTTCTCATGTAAATGACGGATTCTTTGTAGGTATCGATGCCAAGTTTTTTTAGAGTTAGAGAACTTTGCGTTTTTTTTATCATATTTTTCCTAAATTTTATATTAAACTATGTTTCGGAAAAGTAACAAATATGTATAATCCTTTTCTACTATTTCACAGAAAAAGAATATAAGTAGTTGTGTTATTACAAAATGGAGTGTTTATGAGCAAAAAGAAACCAAATACATTTTTTATATGTTGTAGCGACAATAGAATTGTATCCCATTGTTTTACATCAAAAAAACAGGATGACTTATTTGTTTTACGAAACATTGGTAACCTAATCCCGCCGCACAAAGACTCGGACATGGCTGTTTCTTCGGCAATAGAATATGCGGTAGATTTTTTTAAGATTCCGCACATTATTATTTGTGGCCATTCAGATTGCGGTGGAATGAAAGCAGCTTTAGAGAGTCTTGAAAATAATTCTAGTTTGAGTAACTGGATTAAGTACGTTGTTCCGACAAATAATATTACTTCGCCCGACGAACTTTCTAAGGAAAATGTTCTTCATCAAATAAAAAATCTTATGACATATCCCGTTGTTACAAAAGGAATTAGTGATGGGACACTAACAATTGACGGATGGTGGTTAGACATCGAGACGGATGTTGTTTATTGCCATGATGAAAAGACGGGTGATTGGAATAAGATTTAATTTTTCTTTAAAAATCTATAAATAAATCTAATATATCCCGTTCGCCCTGAGCCTGTCGAAGGGTTTCTTCGAACGGACCATTGAAAATTACATAAAAAAAACATAATTATTTGAATATTAATAAAAAAATATTTTGAAGTGTTCGAAGAAACCCTTCGACAGGCTCAGGGCGAACGGGGTTTATTTAGTTTACGGGAAAAAGAACATTGTTTAATTATCGAACTTGCGTTTCTACAAACAAATCGCGAAATTCTATATCCAATAATTTAAATAATTTTTCTTTGTTTTCTTCTTTTATGTACGCAATTGCAAACGCAGGATTTTCTTGGTACGCCAGTTTATTGTAGTACAAAAGATTACTAAAAAGTTTTTTAAATGCTTCGTGATCTGGTTGCCATTTTTGTAGATCAAGATTAACACCATTGTTTCCTAGTACCCATGCGTAACATGCGTCGCCTTTTTCTTCCCAAACTTTTTTCCAATCAATTGTTTTATCGTTAAAAAATATTTCGAACGGATTTATGCCATACGCATGATACGTTAAATCGGCTAATCCAAAACCGCCAAAGCGTAACGGATTAAATTCTATTGGTGTGAGTTTGTTGTTGTGGTATCTAAATTCCGCATGTATTGCAAATGATCGGATATCAATTTTTTTTCCAAGCTTTGTGAAAAAATCTATCATCGGCTGATACAGTTCTTCAAAAATCTCTTTGCTAGAATAATATAGCATTTGTAGATAAGGAGAATTTGGATTTATTGGATGATGAGTAATATTTGTTATAACTGGCGTGCCATTGCTTGAATAAAACACATCAACAGCATATTCTTCACCTTCTATAAATTCTTCTATAAGTACATCTTCTGCAAAAAGAATATCTTTAGAGAAGTATGTTCCAAATTTTTGTAATTCGTTTAACATCTCTTGTGTTATTTCAGCAAGATTTGCTTTGTCATCAATCACTTTTACTGCTGTTGCAAAAAAACCTTTAACAGGTTTGACTACGTATTTTTTACCTGGCTCAATATGAAACTTGGGAAGATCAGCAAGTTTGCATGTTTTAAAATAAAAATTGGGGAATAAAGAAGAAATAAGCTGTCGGCATTTTGCTTTATCTTTAAATGCTTCTACTGTGGTTCTAAGATTTTTATCTTTTGTGTTCTCTAAAACATCGGGAAGAGCGGTTTCTGATGGGACATACAATTTATCTTTACTAGAAAATGATACATTGCTGTTTTCAAGTTCTTTAACAGTCATAATGTGTACATCTGATGATTTAATATGTTTTAACAAATCTGAGGTGAATCCTTGACCAGCAACAATAAATGAGTTGGGTTTTGTTTGATCCACTAAGTTTTCGTTTTTCTTCACAGTTTACTCTTTCTAATTTATATAGTTTTTGATTTTTTTTCGTTACGCAGGTAGGAGTATTGCTTAAAAAAAACAAAAAATTATTCAATACTAATAAGTCCTAATTCCAGCAATAATTTTAAAGCCTGAAATTCTTTTGAGCCTTCAATTGAATAAGAACCAATGTTGCGCATGGTTGCATCTTCTGATTTTCTTAAAAGATATGGAGCTGATTGTTTAAGATATGATTCTAAAATGTCCTGATCTTTAAATAAAATTACACTAATTCCATGTGGCATGTTAAAACATTTAGGGAGATTCAATACTATGGAATCCGCAACATCAGAAAACGTTTCAATTAAATTTTCAGATACCGTTACATTTGTAAAAATCTTTTCTTGTCTGCAGAGTTCTTTTAATTTTTTTGTATCAAATTCTTTTTCATTAGACACAAAAACATCTAAAGCAATAATTGTTTTATTTTGTTTTTTTGATTTAAGTATTTTTTCTTGTAGCAAATTTATATTTGTGTTTCCGTTAATTTCATCAATTGCTATTACTCTTTGTGGTCCAAATCCTAAAACATTTGCTAAGTCTTTCATTATTAATTCTTGAGATTTAGAAGTAATAAAAACTAAATCATCATCATGTGCTGCAATTTGTAACCCTATTTCTGTAACGTCTTTTGTATCTTTTTGTTTCTGTTGTAGTAATTTATTTCTTGCAACAAGAAGCATTGTTAACAAAGAAAAAGATAAGCAGTTTGTTACTATTCCGCCGGGTTCAACCAAAACTTCAGAATTATTTTCTTTTAATAAAAAAGATTTATAGCCAAAACGTTTTGCCAACTCTTTTACTAAGTTGTTTTCAATTACTGTTGTTCCAGGGGATAACTCAAATGCTAACTGATTCTGATTAAACGCAGCCGAAAGAGGCGCGCCAAGAATTGCAGTAAACGAGACTTCTTCTTTTTTATATTTGCATGCTTTTTCATAAATTGTCTGCAAGGTCGATAACACGTGTTCTAACGATGAAGATTCCTTGGGCGCAGATTTTTGCAAATCTAGATCAATTTTTCTTACATCAAGTTTTCTGAGGATAATATTGATTATGGTTTTTCCTGCTTGGCGAACTTCTTCTCTGTTTTCTGGAGATGCAAAATACTTTAGAAAAGAATTATCGCTTGCAATAACATCGTCAGGAAAACTTAGTCTTTGAGGAAATTCAGATATATGTTCTTTTACACCAGCAATTTTTTCTGCTGTTTTTCTGATTGCTAAGAAAAACTCATCTAATTTTTGCGGTGTTATAAATACATTAAGCACAACAACTCGTAGTACGCTCAAATTTCTATCTGATTTTTTAACTTTTGTGTATGACAAACGAAAGTTTCCATCTTTGTGCAAAGCATCCTGAATTTTTACGGTGAATTCATTTAATTGTGTATTGATAACATTTATTTTTTCGTTATCATTTGTAGCAATTGCTTTGTCTAATTTTTCTTTTAAATGTTTTGGAATGTATCTAAAAACAAAAATATTCATGTCTGGAACATTTATATTTTCAAAGTCTTTAGCATTTTCGAATAACTCATAAAGATAAGAGGTCATATCTATTGAATAGTCAACCATCTTGGATAGATTTTTTGTTCCCATAAACTGCAATGATGTCCAAAGCTTTAAAGCATCAAACCTTTTTGCTTTCTGAACAGTTTTGCCAGCCAGCTTTATGTTTTCTATCCCTTTTATGAAACGTAAATTGTCTCGATTTTTAACTAAAAAACTTCCTTCAGTGCACGGAGTATATAAAAATTTATATGGATCAATTGTTATTGAATCAGCGAGTCTCATTTCGCCTATAGATTTTTTTAATTTTTCATGTCGTTGAGTTAGCGCGCAACCTCCGCCGTGAGCAGCGTCAGCATGAAGCCAGAGATTGTGTTTTTTTGCTATCGTAGATATTTCTTTTATTGGATCAATTGCACCAGTTGACGTTGATCCTGCATTTGCAATAATTCCCAAAAGAACTTTTTCATCTTTTTTGGCCTGGTTTATTTTAGATTGAAGATCATGAACATCCATCTTAAAATTTTCATCGACTTCAACCTCAACAATATTATCTGTTCCAAGACCAATATATCCGCCAATTTTTTTGAGTGAGTAATGAGCTTCTTTTGAAATAAAAATAGTTAATTTTTCATTTTCAGGCAAATCGAGCAACCCATCTCGTGTTAAATCTATTCCTCTTGAAGATAAATATTTGTTTCTTATAACAAGAAATGCCATTAAGTTTGCGGTGGTTCCACCATTAGTTATAATTCCTCCAGGAATGGAATCAGAACCGAACTCGCGCTTGTATCCCATCATTTCTGTTAACCAATTAACAGTTTGGTCTTCAATTGCTCTAATAAAATCGGGAATATTGTCATCAGATAAATCAAAGTTCATAGCATCTATAACCGAATTAACCAAAATTGGCATAAATGGAGGAAGTGTTGTCATGTGCGACAAGCACTTACTATTAAAACAAAGGAGATCCCCTATAATATCCTTAATGTTTTTAAAAGATGTTTTTTTTAATTCTTTATACGTTTTTCCTGAATAAGTCTTTCTGCTGTGTATATCACTTAGGTAATCAGTTATTGTATCAACAACTTTGTAACCTAATTTTTGCTTTTCATCAAGATTAATATTTTTAGAGAAGTGCTCTTTTTTCGCCATAAGGATCTTTTAATTTTTTTATCTTGAATTAATTCGTTAAAAACTGATTATCCGCCCCAAATATACTTAAATTCTATATTAATTTTCGTATTAAGCAATTATCTGTTACGATAAACTATCCATAAGTGGGATTTATTGGGGAGTATCGTATCTCAAAGAACAATTTAATAACGTTGATTGAAAATTATGAATAAAAATACACGGTCTGATTTAAGAAATATTGCCATTATTGCTCACGTTGACCACGGGAAAACAACATTGGTCGATGAAATGTTAAAACAATCGGGAACAATTGCTTCTGGTTCAGGGGATGTTGACCGAATTATGGATTCTGGCGACATAGAAAAAGAACGTGGAATTACAATTCTTGCAAAAAATACATCTATAAATTTACCTGGAACAAAAATAAATATCGTCGACACACCAGGCCATATGGACTTTGGTGGAGAAGTAGAAAGAACACTTCAAATGGTTGAAGGCTTTCTTCTTTTAGTTGATGCTGCAGAGGGACCACTTCCTGGAACTCGTTTTGTTCTTCAAAAGGCATTATTATTAGATTTAAAACCAATTGTTCTTATAAACAAAATTGATAGAAAAGACGCCGACATCGACAGAGTAGAAAACGAAATTCACGATCTTTTCTTAGATCTTGCTCATCATGAAGATCATTTAGAATTTCCAGTTTTATATGGATCATCAAAACTTGGATTTGTATCAACAGATAAAAATGCAACTTCAGGAAATATGACTCCTTTGTTTGACGCAATTTTACAACACGTACCGCATCCTTCTCAGGAAGATGATAACTTACGTTTATTAATTACCAATCTTGATTACAGTGATTATTTAGGGGTGATTGGTATTGGAAAAGTTGTAAGTGGAACAGTTAAAATTGGAACAGAAATTATTTGCTGTAAAAATGATTATATAAGTAAGCCAACCAAAATCACTCGTTTATATGAATTTGAAGGCGTCAGTAAAAAAGATGTCGATAGTGCGGATTTTGGTGAAATCGTTGCTGTTTCTGGTGTCGATGAAAAATTATCTATTGGAACAACAATTTGCGATGTTGAACATCCATTACCTGTTCCATATGTAGAAATTGATGAACCAACACTTTCTGTTAACATATCAGTAAACAGTTCACCGTTTTGTGGAACAGAAGGAAAACTTTTAACTTCCCGACAAATTAGAGCGCGATTAGAAAAAGAATTAAAAACAAATGTTGCGCTAAAAGTAGAAGAGACTTCTTCTGCCGAAAAATTTAAAGTTTCCGGTCGTGGACAACTTCATCTTGGTATTTTGATAGAAACCATGCGCCGAGAAGGTTTTGAATTAGAAGTTTCTGCACCAGAAGTTATCTACAAAGATATCGATGGTAAGAAACACGAACCTGTTGAACTTCTTACTGTTAACATAGAAAAAGAACATCAAGGTGAAGTAATCAGAGTATTGGGTGAACGAAAAGGTTTAATGCAAAATATCGAAACCATAGAAAATGGACGAATTTGCATAGAATTTAAAATCCCAGCCCGCGGTCTTATTGGTTTTAGAAGTTTATTTGTTGTTATGACTAAAGGAACTGGATTAATAGGAAGTCGTTTTGCTGGATACGAACCATATTTTGGACATATGGAGGGAAGACTAAAAGGTTCTCTAAATTCTATGGAGAGCGGTAGCGCAACAGCTTTTGCTTTAGATTTACTTCAAGCACGCGGAACGTTGTTTGTTGGTCCAACAACAAAGATCTACGAAGGCATGATTGTCGGAGAACATACTAGAGATAATGATCTTGATGTGAATCCAACTAAAAAGAAAAAGCTATCAAACATGAGATCTTCAGGAACTGACGATACTGCAATGCTTGCACCTCCTCGTATAATTGAACTTGAATCAGCTTTGGATTGGATTAATTCAGATGAACTTATAGAAGTTACTCCAAAATCAATTCGCCTCAGAAAAAAGTTTTTAAAAGCTGTTGAAAGAAAACGTAGTAAGTAAGCGAAAATTATATAGGCGTTATTTTGTTGCGTATATCTTTACAAATACAAACCAATTATTTGTGAGAGAGCTTTTTATGTTTCCGTTCGCCTTGAGCTTGTCGAAGGGTTTCTTCGAACGGCTAAATAAAACTTTTCATTGATCTTTAAAAAATTGTTATTTTTTTTATATAATTTTGTCGGTTCGTTCGTTGAAACCCTTCGACAGGCTCAGGGCGAACGGGATATATTACTGATAAACATTATTGAAGTAGCTATTTTATGAAGAAAAACATTAAATCATATAAAAAGAATATTGCGGATAAAGAACTTATTACTCGAATAAAGCTTGAAAATCCTGACTTGCCTGTAAAATTTATAAAAAAAATTTTAATAGGCCTTCAAGAAGCAAGATCAGGAAAATTTGAATCTTATAGTTTTCAAAACGATAATTTATAGAGAGTTTTATGAAGAACGATTTATTTATTAAAAATGGAATTGAAATTCCGTATCACGAATTAGAAATCACAGCAAGTCGGTCGGGCGGGCCAGGCGGGCAGCATGTTAATAAATCAGATACAAAGATAACCGTTCGTTGGAATATAAAAGAAACAACATCATTAACTGAAAAACAAAAAGAACTTGTGCTGCAAAATCTACAATCGCGAGTGACGAGCGATGGTGATTTTATTATTCACTGCAGCGAATCTCGCAGTCAGCAACAAAATAAAGAAAGCGCGCTCGCGCGATTAGCCAAAGAAATTTGTAAAGCTCTTTATGTTCCCAAAAAACGAATGAAAACGCGTGTGCCAAAAAGAGCGAAAGAATCTCGGTTAAGAGAAAAAACGCAACGGAGTAAAATTAAAAAATTGCGCGGGAAGAATGGCGACGACGATTAAGTTTTTTTTCACATTAAAAATTTATCAGCTTGCAAATGCAATATATAACTGATAGTATTTCATTCGTCGTAGTACATAAATCAAAATATAGATGGTTTTAATTGTGATTATAGAAAGTAACACATTTTTTGTGGGTTGTTGCCAGCTGATTAGTGGTGCAGATGCATCATTAGTTAGTGAATTCTATAACGCCATCTTTTCTCAAAAATCTTTTTTCCCTACCTGGCGCTAAGCGCCACATTCTTTATTTGGTTATATAACCCCTTTTTTTTGCGCGTGCGTATTTGTTTTTGAACTATGTGATAGTTCTATATGCAAGCGCTGTAGATATCTACGAAATGTTTTTAGGTAGGATTAATTATTATGAATACATATATAAAAAGAGTAAGAGGAGTGCAGGTAATAGAATATATTATGCTGCTAGCGGGATGCCTTACTATTGCTCTTAGTTTCAATTTGTTTCTTTTCCCGCACAAGATAGCGTCTGGTGGAATTCCTGGTTTGTCAGTAGTGCTGCATAAGTTCTTAGGGTTTAATGTTGCGTATATACAGTACGGAATTAATGCGCCGCTGTTTGTTATCGGTCTATTAAAATATGGCAAAAACTTTGGTGCTAAGACAGCGCTTGGGACGTTTGCTATTCCGATGTTTATATTATTAACGCAAAAACTGTCGTTATGTAGTAGTAACATTTTGGTTGCCACTGTTTTGGGTGGAGCCGGAACGGGAATCGGCCTTGGTTTGATTGTAAAAAGTAAAAGTGCAGTCTGTGGTTTTAGTTTAGTTGCGCAAATTTTGCACGATCTTACACACATGAAGATTTCAAAATTAATCGTTTTGTTAAATTCTGTGGTGCTGTTGGCAGCAGGAATCACGTTTGGTTTTTCTGGTGCATTTTACGCATTTTCCGCGTTGATGATCACGGGATTGTTTATAGATGTTGTTGATTTCGTATACAAAAAAATGACACTTCGTGAAAAAGTGGAATGCGAAAATGCGCAATAAAAAAGAGATTTTGAAGCTAACATCTGATTTGGTTTCTTTTAAAACGGTTCATCCGGACGAAAAAGAAATTGTTAAATGCATCGAATATATAAAGAATTTTTTTAGAAATTCCGATTTATATATTAAGGAGTTTGAATTTAACGGTACGAAATCAGTTGTTATTTCTAATCATAAATCTACGAAGTCAGATATTATTTTTTGTGGACATATAGATGTTGTTCCCGCTGAAGAATCACTTTTTAAAGTTAAAGAACAAGGTGATATTTTGCATGGAAGAGGTGTTTCTGATATGAAGGGGCAAGTTGCTGTGATGATGAATGTTATGAAGTCATTGTATCCGGAACGCACAGAAAAAAAAGTGACTTTGTTTTTAACATCGGACGAAGAACGAGGTGGTTTTAATGGAACAGGAAAGTTACTTAGTGACCAGAACTATACAAGCAAAGTTGCAATTGTTCCAGATGGAGGATTTGATTACACCTTGGTTGTTGAGTCAAAGGGTGTTTTGCAAATCAAAGTAACGGCAAAGGGAACTAGCTGCCATTCTTCTGAAGTGTGGAACGGTAAAAATGCCATATTAAAACTTTTTGATGTTTTTAATCAGATCGTTTCTAAATTCCCAATGCCGCAAAATAATTTGGATTGGAAGACTTCTTTTAATCTCGCAAAGATTGAAGGCGGTGATTATATAAATAAAGTTCCAGGCGAAGCGTCTATGTATATAGATGTCAGACATACTTATCTCGATACGATGGAAAACATTATTGGTTTTATAAAAAAACAAGATGAATCATTAGAGATTGAGGTATTGGCGCGAGGCAATGCTTTTCATGTAAATAAAGATAATATTTATGTGAAAAAGTATGTAGAAGTATGTGAGTCTTTGACTGGAAAAGAGATTGAAGCGGTAAATTATCAGGCAGCGTCGGACGGAAGATTTTTTACAGAAAAAAATATTCCATGCGTGATAATGAATCCCGTTGGTGGAAACATTCATTGTGCCAATGAATTTGTAAGTTTAAATAGTCTTTGTACGTTAGAAAAAATATATAAAAAATATATAAAAGAAAGAATTTTATCATGAAAAAAATATATGTAGTCTTAAGTGTTTTAGTATTTGTTGTTTCGTTTTTGAATGCCGAGTTTAGTTATAGACTGGCTGAGGATAGAGATGTGGAGGAATTGTGCGAATTGTACCATGAATTTGTCGATGATGATAAACAAAAGTTGGTGGTGTTTTCCCCTGATGTGCAAAGATCAATTATTCAAGAAAACATAGAAAAGCAAAGGTTGTTTCTTTCCTATGATAATGATGCTAAATGTATTGTTTCTTTTTTAAAAATGTATGTGGTTCCAAGTGAAGAATTAAGTGATATTCTTGAGCATGAATTGTGCTTAACCACAGAAAATCAGCTTACAAAAGATGTGTGTTACTTTTTACCGATCGAAGATATTTTACATGAAAATGAACTAATGCCGTTGAGCGCGATCAATTCTGAGGATGCAAATGTTTTCGCTTTGGAGAAACCTGTTAAAGGTATTTTGAGAAACGGTACTCAAGATTCGTGCGCGTATATTTACTATGGTTCTGCTTATACCAAACAAAATTATAGAGGAAGCGGGATAAACACCATGTTGCAACGTGTTGCGATGGGATCGTTGCGTAATCAGTTTAGCGCTAACCGTTTTGTTGTATTGTTGTATGGGCAGGTAAATGAGAATGTAAGTAGTTGTGGGATGATACGTGTTTTTTCTGATGCTATCAGAACTGCATTTTTATTTATGGAAACAGATCGTATTGTTTTGCATCACCTTCGTTGCCGCGCATATAAGCCAGATTTTGATGAACAAGGAAATCTTGTAATGGTTTGTGATGAGGCACATGAAGGACGAGGAAATATGGTTATTTATCAAGTTTAAAAAACATAACAATTTGGTTTCTAAAAAAGAATCTCCCGCGAATATTTGCGGGAGATTCTTTTTTAGAATAGATTTTTTTTAAAATTGCGCGGGAAGAAGGGCGACGACGAGTAAGTTATCTTTGTCTTCCTTTGGCTGCTGCTCTTTGCCGCCTTTGTCCGGATATAACTTTTTTTGCCAATCTTTGTAATCTACCACTAGGTGCAGGTTGTGATTGTGTGCAGCCAAATTGTTGACAGCTTTCAAGTTCAGCTTGGAGGAAAGTAATGATTTTTGTTTTGTTTGTTCTTTCTTTTTCTGAAGTTACTTTTATTTCCTTTTTGGCTAATTCGATTGCAGAATAATTTACAGCCTCTCTAAAACAGTTTTGAATTAATTTTGCTTTGAATTGAACGGGAAGATAATTCATAATAGCTTCAATCAATACAAGTTTTTTTTGCAAATTAAGATTTTTTTCTACTAAAACCCAAAACAAAACATTAGGCCCCTGAGGATGTCTGTTGTAGATTAAATTAACAAATTCTGTTGATGAACATCTATCGGATGCTTTTTCTAATAATGTAATTGCAAGATCGTGTTTTTGGTGTGTAATGAGGTAGATAAGAGGAGGTTCGCCGTTAAAATGATTGCATATTGCTCTATAGAAATCTTCTATTTTAATTCTATTAAGATTCTGTTCAAATTGTTCTGGTGTTTCACAATATAAAATACCAAGCATATCTTCAGGTGTAAGTTGATCCATTGCATATACTTTAGCTCTTCTCAAACAACTAATATTTCCGCCCGCCATCAAAGAACCACTTTGCGCGCTGATTGCAAATCCAAGTAACAAATACAAAAACATTTTATGAATTTTTTTCATGAACTTTTTCCCCGTTCTGAAATAATTAATAATAAAATAAAACTTGATTTATTGTTGGTTACTATAGGATTTATTTAATTAGAAGTCAAATTAGGTTTTACTCGAAAAAATCTTTATTTACATCTGGATGCAATTCATATGTCCGACTTTTTTTTGACGGATCTTTTATAATTAAAAATCCATCCCTTACCCATTTAAGACATAGTGCGTTAGATGTTCTTGGCGACAAAGAAAAAAAAGTTTGAATATCTTTTGATGTAATTATTTTTCTTTTTTTAAAAATTGATAAAGCCGATTGTTGTTGTGCATCAAGATTCCTTAACAATTTGGATTTATCTTCAAACCCTTTATGATACGCAAGAAGTGCATGTGTTTTTACTTTTTCAAAGCTATCAATTATTCCTGTGCAAAAATAATTTAACCAATGTTCTAGATCGGCTTCAGCTCTTCCCATGTAATAATTATGAGATGGTCCAACAGAAATTGCATCATAGTATGCAGGTAAATTTTTTGCATAATATTCTTCAAGTGAATAAAGACCTTTAAGGTCATATCCGCCGCGATGCAAAATAGTTGTTGCAAGTAATCTTGCTGTTCTTCCATTGCCATCAAAATATGGATGAATAGTTGCAAATTGGTAGTGTGCAATTGCTGCAAGAAGTGGGCACGGAATTTCTTCTTTTTCTAATTGGTTTATCCATTCAATTAAATCTGACATAAGTTGCGAAACATCTTTTGCTTCTGGTGGTAAGTAAACAATTTTTTTTGAGCCACCATCGTAGATTGCATTTTGTCCATCTCTGTAGGCCGATGGTTTTATTTTAGATTTTCCTTTTCCCATAACAAGTGCGTGCAAATGTTGAATATCTTTTTCTGTGAGTGGTTTATGTGTTGACGAAAGTTCTTTTATTTTTTCCAATGCTGCATAATATCCTAAAATTTCCCATTCATCCCGCTTTTTTCCAGGAAATGTTGAACCGAGCGTCACAAGTTCTTCAACTTGTTCAAATGTTAAACGATTTCCTTCTATGAGTGTTGAGTAGTGAATTGTTTGAAGCCGCGCAGATTCTCTGAGTGATGCTAAAACGGTAGGTGCGATTGGTAAATTTTTTATTTCTTGTTTTATCTTTTCTATGTTCATTAATAAACGAGAAATGTGAGGAGTGATAGAGTAAACAGGTTTGAACATTTTTTGGCCTCAATGTTTTTAATAGCCGTTAAAGCGTTATTAAACTGTTATTATTATGTCATTAAATTGTCATTAAATCAAAAAATAGGCGCAAAAGGGCGAATTTGGAGGAATCTGTCGAACGAAGTTTGCTAAAACTTATAATTTTTCAAAAATTCAACCAACTCTTTGAGCCCCTCTTTTGAGGTCGCATCTGTGATGACATGCGGTTGGTAGTTTTGAATTTCTTCTAGCAATGCTTCTTTAGATTCTTCTGGAACTTTATCCATTTTATTGAAAATATATAGAACTTTTTTGTTTTCATCACCAAGATCGCATAGTGTTTTTTCTACGATTTGAATTTGATTTTTCCATGCATGATTGCTTGTATCAACAACGTGCAATAATAAATGTGCATATTGTAGTTCATCAAGAGTGGATTTAAATGCTTCAATTAAATGATGAGGAAGGTGACTAATAAAACCAACGGTGTCGGAAAGTAAAACTTTTTTATCAACAAATAATTCTCTTGTGGTGGTATCGAGTGTTGCAAATAATTTGTCTTCTACAAGAACGTCACTTTTTGTTAATTGATTCAAGATTGTAGATTTTCCCGCATTGGTGTATCCAACTAAACAAACAAGAGGAACATTACTTTCTAACCTTCGTTTGCGTTGGATGTCGCGACTTTTTTGTAATGTTTTTAATCTTTTTTTTGCTTGGCGAGTTTTTTCTGCCAAATGTCGCAAGATATATTCTTTTGCTGTTTCACCCGGTCCACGTGCTCCGATGTGTCCCGCTTGTTGTGCAAGCTGAGTTCCTTTTCCTGCAACACGTGTTTTAAAATATTCAATCTCTGCCATCTCGACCTGAATTTTTCCTTCAGCGGAATGCGCAGAATTTCTGAATATTTCTAAAATTAATTCTTCGCGATCAAAAACTTTTTTGCCCGTCATTTCTTCTAAGTTGCGTTCTTGAAGAGGTGTTAAAATTTCTGAACAAATAATTTCTTCAACGTCATTTTTTTCACACTCGGTGAGTAAGTCTTGTAATTTTCCTTTTGTTAAAAAACGGCCTTTATCTATAGAGCGTAATTTTGTGAAAAAGGCTGCGTGATATTCAATTCCCGCTGTTTTTACAAGACTCAAAAATTCATCAAAATAATCTTCACGGTCGATACTTTTGTTGTATGGTGCGTGAATTCCGAGTAATAAAACTCTGGTTTTTTGTGCTTTTGTGGACGTTGGTTTTTTAGAAGCCATAATTTACCTAATTTTTTCTTTTAACGTTAGAATTTTTACGGTTGTTATACATTTTTGTACCAATGCCTAAAAAGACAATGATCAAAATTAAAATAAAGACAGCAAACTTTACCATTATTCTTCCTCACTTTTTAAAACTTCTTCGCGCGCTAATTCAAAGACTAATCTGCGAGGGTTGTCAAACATATCTGTTTCTACAAAACCCGCGCGTTCCAGAACATGGGAGCTTCGATTATTAAAAATCTCTGCATGCGCTTCAATTGTTTTAGCATTTTTTCTTACAGAAAAATAGGCAGTGGTAATCATTTTAATGGCTTCGCTAATTTTTCCACCGCCGCGATAATTTTCATTTAACCACATTCCAAGTTGGCCAAGATAAGAAACATTTGGTTCGCGAACTTGTATTCCACCAATAAGAATGTTTTCTTTTTTATCCATTATGGCGTATGACATAGATTTTCCATGTTCCATTAGTGAGACAAGGCTATTTACGTAACGGGTGGTGTATGCCAAATTTATGAGCTTTGGAAAACTTAAATTTTTACGGACATCGGCAGAAAACATTGCATGATATGCTGGTGCGTCTTCGCGTGTTAATTTTTTTAAATTGATTATATCCCCATAGATTATATCCGGGATTTCGGTAATATTGGCAAACTGCTTTTCTAACGAAATGCTTTTTTGTGGTTTTTGCGTGTGAAAGCACCCACCAATAAAAATAGTGGTGATTATACCTAAAACAGGTAGATAACGAAAAAAGCGTGATTGTTTTTGCATGAAAGCCCCAATTCATTCTCATAAACAATAAAATTACGATAAGACTAGTATGCAAGAAAATTACGATATTTGATAATTTTTCTGTGTTTTATCACAAAAACACATTTTAGGACTTAAAGCGGGCAGTTGCCAACTTTTCTTTTTTGCAGAACTTCGACTTTCTCTTCAGTAATTTCTAAAGCCTTAACAATATGCTTTCTGGTGTCATTTGGCTCGATGATCGCATCGATGTATCCATGTTCGGCCGCGGTGAATGGATTTAAGAACTCTTCTATGTATTCTTTTTCTAATGTGTCGTATGTAATCTTTTTTTCTTCTTCATCCATTTTTGCAAGTTGTTTGCCGTGCAAAATGTTTATTGCGGCTTGAGCGCCCAAAACTGCAATTTGTGCGGTTGGCCAAGAAAAGTTAAAATCGGCAGCCAAATGTTTGCTGCCCATAACAATGTACGCTCCGCCGTAAGCTTTTCTTAAAATAATGGTAATTTTAGGAACCGTTGCTTGTGCGTATGCAGAAATTAACTTTGCGCCGTGACGAATAATGCCATTGTGCTCTTGCGCGACGCCCGGTAAAAAACCAGGAACATCAACAAAAGAAACAATGGGAATGCCAAAACTATTACAAAAATTTATAAAGCGCGCGGCTTTACATGAAGCATCAATGTCGAGTGCGCCCGCCAGATTAAGCGGTTGATTTGCAACAACTCCAACAACTTTGTTTTTAAACCGCGCAAAACCAACAACAATGTTTTTTGCGAACTCTTTTTGAATTTCAAAAAAACTATTTGTGTCGGCAAGATTTTTAATCACATCTTTTATGTTGTATGCCTGGTTGCTGTTGTCCGGAACAATGTCAGAAACATTAACTTCTTGTTCTTCAAATGCGATATCTGAATTTTGTGATGTGTTAGAAAGATAGTTTTGCGGTAAAAAAGAAATAAGTGTTTTTACTTTTTCAAAACATTGCTGTTCTGTTTGGGAAACAAAATGAACGAGTCCAGACTTTTCTGCGTGTATCTGCGCGCCGCCAAGTTCTTCTTTTGTTACTTCTTCTAGCGTTACTTGTTTTATAACATTTGGTCCGGTGATAAATAACTGACTAATTTTTTCTGTTGTAAAAATAAAATCGGTTAGCGCGGGAGAATAAGTTGCGCCGCCGGCGCACGGTCCCAAAACCAAAGAAATTTGTGGAACGATTCCAGAGTACCGCGTGTTTCTTAAAAAAATATCTCCATAGCCGCCAAGTGCATGAATTCCTTCGTCGATGCGCGCGCCACCAGAATCTATAATGCCAATAATTGGACAACCGATTTTTGCGGCCATGTCCATTATTTTACATATTTTTTTTGCGTGCTGTTGCCCGAGCGAACCACCTTTTAAGGTAAAGTCCTGCGCGTAAAGCGCGACGGTTCTACCGTTTATTTTTCCAAAACCTGTAACAACACCATCGGTATATATTTTTTTCGATAAAAATTGAGAGGTTACTAATTGATCTGTTTCTTCGAAACTTTCTTTATCAATAAGTAACTCAATTCTTTTTCTCGCGGTTTGTTTCCCATTTTTTTCTTGCCGCGCAATTTTTTCTTTTTCGTTTCCGAAAAGAGCATCGTTTTTTATAATCCTCCATTTTTCAACCACTGGATTATTCATCTTTGCTCTACTCTTACAATTTGGAATTAATTGATGATATGATACTTTTTGTTTTCATAGCAATTTTACATTATATCCGATGTTTACGTTTTAGCAATGTAAAAAAGCTTTAAATTATTGTAAGAGGAGAACGGTATGGGTGGAGCAACCGAAAAACGGGAATCGAGTGTTGCATGGTTTCGGTTAGCCGAATTAATATCTCGGGGGGAAAAAGAAAAAGCATTAAATCTTTACCGTCTTTTGTCGCATTCTTTTGATGATCGGGCATATGCATTACAAGTGGAAGGGGATATTTTGTGGTCATTTGAAGATAATATCGCGCTAGATAAATATAAGCAGGCAGCATTTTTATATAAAAAAGAACAAAAAGTTACCGCTGCAATGTCTGTGTATGAACATTTATTAACGCTTCAACCAAACAATTACGAAGTCATTGGCTCATTACTAATTGTATATATAAAACTTGATTGGTTAGAAAAAGTAAAAAATCGTTTCGATTTGGCAAAAGAATTATTTAAAAGTAATAAAATTTCTACAGATCAAATGTGGGAAGTTGTGCAATGTATGGTCGATACCGCAATAGAAGAAGCGCCGCGCAAGTTGCAAGAATGCGGCATTAAGAACATTGTAAAACTTATTCAAAAAATTGTTCCAGAATTAAAGGACAAAACTAAACATTATTGTTTACAAAGAGAGTTGGAAGTTAATTCCTAGCGCTTTTTATTTTGTAATGTGTTTCTTTCGCAAGTTTATTTTTCGACTAATTAAAATTATATAAAATCCGTTCGCCCTGAGGGATTTTGAACGTAGTGAAAAATTGTCTCGAAGGGTTTTAACGAACGGTTCTGATTATTTCTTTCTTTTTTTATTACATAGCCATTTTTTCTGATTAACTTTTTCTTTAAAAAGTAAGCCTTAAAGTTTTTTTGGAGAGGGTAACGCAACCCTCTCCAAGCCTCTGCGCGCAAAGGGTAAACCCTTTTGAATCCCACGCCTTACGCTCATGCACTGACGTAAGTTTGGGAAAACTTACATCCAGCGAAATCGCTTAGGCGTTTCTTTGGTTGCGTATGTTTTTACAAATACAATGTTCCTATTCATGAAAAGCTTACGTAAGAAGTATTTTCATCCTGAGTGATTTTTTCTTAAAAATAGTATCGAAGGATGCTTCGTATACGAAACTAAGATTTGTAAGTTATTAATAGTTTTATCGCGTACAACAAAACGAGTTATTGCGAACGTAGCGTCCCTCGATACATTCTACTTCGCTAAAGCTTTGTAGAACACTCGGGATGAAAACCTGGCAGTAGCAAGCCTGTGCAAATAAGATTGAGTATTTGGTTTTTTCGCAAACAAAAAAGTTTCGAATTGTTAATAAACTTACTACAAAAGAAACACCTGAGTGATTTCTCTGGATGTAAGTTTTCTTAAACTTACGTCAGTGCATGAGCGAAAGGTGTTGGGTTCCAAGGGTGAAACCCTGGCGTACAGGGTTTTAGGGATGGTTACGAGACCATCCCTAAGAAAATAGTTTGATTTTATATTTTTTTAAAAAGTTAATCAGAAAAGAAGAATTATTTTTTAAGGACCGTTCGTAGAAACCCTTCGACAGGCTCAGGGCGAACGGGGAAGTAAATATTAACAATTAATAAGACAAACTTATAATAAATAAGAAAGGGGAAAATTCGTTTCGATTACAAAGAGAGTTGGAAGTTAATTCCTAATTTAGAAAGTGTTTGAAAGTTTTCAAAAGAACATCTAATTTTTTTGTGCGAACGCAAAAGAAGTGGGTCTCCATTTTCTTCAAACAAGATGTGCAACGGAATTGGTCCCGGCGGTAATGTTTCAATAATTTCTTTTACCGCTTCTTCATTTATATTTTTGGGCAAAATCATTTTCATATTTTCTATGGCCGACCATTCTGATCCAATTAATTCCACAGGAACAAGTTCTTGAGCTTTAATTTTACATTTATTAGTAGCTTCTAAATCTAAATTGCCTTTTACAATAAACACCGTGTAATCTGCTAACCACTTTTCTACTTTGGCAAAAAGGCGCGGGAAAATAATTATTTCTGCTTTTCCTGTTAGATCTTCGTATTGTGCAAACGCCATGCGGTCGCCTTTTTTTGTGTTAATAACTTTATATGTTTGCTGCAACCCGCAGCACGTTATGCTTGGTTCTCTTTTCCCGGAATATGATTCTATTTTTTCTGATGCAGATTTTATAGATTCAAGTTTTAAATGTTTTAACATGTGGTCATAAGTTTGTAATGGATGTGAACTTAAATAAAATCCTGCAACTTCTTTTTCTTTTTCTAATTTTTTCTTGTCCGACCATTCATCTAAAGGTTGAAACTCGTACGGTTCTGGATCGTCTGATTTCTTTTTAGGCGCGGAAAACAATCCCATTTGACCCGTGCGGGCGGTTTCTTTTGCTTGCAGCGCGTGCGCAATTACTTTTTCTAATTCACTTATTTTTTGCGCGCGATTACCAGAAAGTTTATCGAACGCTCCCGCGTAAATTAAATTTTCTATAACGCGTTTATTTACTGTTCGTAGATCGACGCGTGTGCAAAAATCCAACAAATCCCAGAACGGTTTTTTTTCTCGCTCGGTAATAATTTGTTCCAGCGCGGTTTTGCCGACATTTTTTATTCCTTTTAATCCAAATAAAATTCCATCGTCTTGTGCGGAAAATTCTATTTCTGATCTATTGATGTCGGGAGAAATTGTTTTTATTCCAAGGTCGTTTATCTCTTGTAAATAAAAAGTAAGTTTGTCTGGATTGTCTGTTTCAAAAGAAACGAGCGCTGCCATAAATTCGGCGGGATAATTTGCTTTTAAATATGCGGTATGATACGCGATGAGCGCGTATGCGGTTGAATGCGATTTGTTAAAACCGTAGCCTGCAAAATATGCCATGAGGTCAAAAAGTTCGGCTGCTTTTTTTGCATCATGGCCAAGTTCGCTTGCGCCTTTTATAAAAATGAATTTTTGTTCTTCCATCACTTCAACTTTTTTCTTACCCATTGCGCGACGTAATAAATCTGCGCCGCCGAGCGAGTAACCTGCAATTGCTGAAGCAATTTTCATAACTTGTTCTTGATAAACAATCACGCCATATGTTTCAGAAAGAATTGGTTCAAGTTCTGCAAACATGTATGTGGTAACTTTTCTGCCGTGCTTTCTATCAATAAAATCGTCGACCATGCCAGAACCAAGCGGGCCCGGTCGGTACAACGCGTTTACCGCAATTAAATCTTCAAATCGTTGCGGTTGTAATTTAATCATTACATCTTTAATTCCGTCAGATTCAAATTGGAATACGCCGTTTGTTTTTCCCGCGCGCAATAAATCAAATGCTTTTACATCATCGAGCGCAAGTGTGTCTAAATTAATTTCAACGCCATGACGTTTTTTAATTGTTGCGAGCGCGCGACCAACAACGGTTAAGTTTTTTAAACCTAAAAAATCCATTTTTAGAAAGCCGATGCCTTCTAATTCTGTCATCGCGTATTGCGTTACCATTTCATCGGTTTTGGATGGAACTAACAAAGGTAACATTTCGTGCAACGGTTCAGGAGAGATCACAACGCCGGCCGCGTGTTTTGATGCGTGACGCGTAAGACCTTCTAACCGGAAACATAAATCAAATAAATTTTTTACTTGTTGATTGCCTTCGATCATAGATTTTAAGCGAGGTTCTTGTTCTATCGCTTCGTTAAGCGAAATTTTTAATTGATCCGGAATTAAATCTGTAAGTGCATTGGAATCCTGGAACGGAAAACCAAGTGCGCGCGCAACATCTTTGATCACACCTTTTGCCATCATTGTTCCGAATGTAATAATTTGACAAACGCAATCGTGACCGTATTTCTCTTTTACATAATTTATAACGTCTTCGCGCTGTTCAATACAAAAGTCGATATCGATATCGGGCATACTTACACGTTCTGGATTTAAAAAACGTTCAAAAAGTAAATTGTATTTTAATGGATCAACGTTTGTAATTTCCATTGCCCATGCAACAAGAGAACCGGCCGCCGAACCTCGTCCCGGGCCAACAGGAATTAATTGTTGCTTTGACCATTGAATAAAATCACTGACAACCAAAAAGTATCCGACGTATCCCATTTTTTCTATGAGATCGATTTCTATTTGCAGTCGCTTGTTATAATTTTCCAATTCCTTGGGTGGAATTAAATTGTTTTGTTTTAATTTTTCTAACCCGTCCCAACATAATTTTTCGAAAAAAGAATTTTCTGTGTGGTCTTTTGGAATAGGAAATTGTGGGAAAAATAGTTTTCCAAATTCAAATTCAAAGTTACATTGATCGGCAATTTTCCCGGTGTTCCAAACTACTTCTTCATGATCTTTAAATTCTGTAAGCATTTCTTCTGTTGTGTGCAAGTGCGCTTTTAAATCGCCGAATGTCATTCGTTTTGCATCGGTCATTAAATGTTTTGTCTGAATCGCTAGCAGTACTTCATGCGCGTCTTTATCTTCCGGAGTCAAGTAATGCGCATCGTTTGTTGCAACGCAATCGATGTTGTATTTTTTTCCGTATTCAAATAAAAGATCATTAACTATTTTTTGTTCTTCCTGATACACCGGCATGACTTCAAGAAAAAAGCGATCGTTACCAAGAGTTTTTAAAATCCAGTCAATATGACTTTCTGCTTTTGTAATATTCTTTTTTAAAAGCATTTGTGGGATGTATCCGCCAAGACACGCGGAACCAAAGAGTAGGCCTTCGTTGTACTTTTCTATCATCGCGCAGTCGATGCGCGGTTTAAAATAAAAACCTTCTTTAAATGATAATGCCATGAGGCGGCACAAATTTTTGTACCCAACTTCATTTTTTACAAGAACGGTCAGATGATAATATTTTTCATCGACGCTTTTGATGTTTGCGTCGGGAACAAAATAAAACTCACAACCAAGAATTGGTTTTATTCCATTTTTTTTGGCGAGCTGGAAAAATTTTACCGCACCAAACACGTTTCCGTGATCTGTTATTGCAATTGACTTCCAGTTTTGTTTTTTACTGAAATCAAAGAGTTGTGGCAATTTTATTGCTCCGTCGAGCAAAGAGTATTCTGTGTGTAAGTGAAGATGGACAAAGTGGTTGGACATTTTTCTTTTAGCTTTTTGATGTTTATTGTTTATAACGTTACATATTTGGGTGTTATATCTTAGCGCAAGTATTAAAAAATGGGGAGAGGGATTTTATAAAAGAACAACTCCCGCCGGAATCGGCGGGAGTTGAGTTTTAAAAGTAGAATTTTTTAGCGACTAAATCCAACAGCTTCTCCAATAGGATTTTGTTTCCAATCACCAGATATATCCTTTTGGCTAACGATTGTACCAATACCACTTTTGCCTACCGTTATCTTGATATGTCTGTCAGTCCATCGCGTATGTTGGTGTAAAGGGGTTAGTGCTCTTCCTTTGATTGTTCCTATTTTTTTCCATTCACCATTTTCTTTTACATAAATTTTTACCCATTTTATTAAACGATTTTTTGCGCCCAGTTTTGCACTTTCATCGCCTGGCTCTAAAACGACTGATTGTGTGTAGGTCCCTATAAGCTTTTCGCTACCACATTTAACTTTTATTTTTTCATTTGTTCTTTGTTTTTTATCATATGGTCGTTGATATTTTACTTTTAAACCATGTCCAAAAACACTTCCTGCAATCGCAGCTGTACACAAAAGTGACAGTACTAATTTCTTTTTCATAAGACTTCCTCCAAAAAAGGTTGAAAAACATCAATTACATACTTATTATGAAGCACTTTGTTTCTATTTGTAAATAATATTCAATTATTGGTTTAAAAACATGTAGAGGGATTTAAAAGAAAGTTTGTTGTCCCAGTAACTTTTTTTACAAAAAATATTTTTGTGATACCTTTGTGCTTATATTCAGGGAAAAGTATTATTTTTAATTGGGGAATTTTATGAAAAAGTTTTTATCTTTTGCATTATTTTTGTTTTTAACTTCTTTTTCTTTGTTGGTGGCGATGGAGGGAGGGCAAGGAATTATGCCTAGAGAAGGAATTCCTCTTCGAGTGGTTCCCGTATCAGTATTACCAGGGCAAGTAGATGGTGGTGTTCCAGAAATGGAAGGAGTTGTTGATCCTGAAGAATCGGGGGGAACTGTTTTGACCGCGGAAAATTCGAGTGCGCCACGATTAACACATAGTGAGACTTTTCCTGAAGTCATGCGTAGAATTGGCGAAATGCAAACCGTTAAAGGATTCCGTGAGTTTTCCCGATATATGTTTGGGGCAAGAATAGAAGATTCTGGAGCCGCCCAAAATTCTTCGAGGCCTGTAACTGGAACATTAATAATTAAAACAGATTTTGATTGGGACAATTTTCCATTTGAAGCTATTTTAGGTCGAGTTAAAAGAAGAGGGGGTGGTAAATGTTTATTGTCAGCGGATTCGATTAGAAAAGTATATAGAGAAAAAGTTCCGGTTGTATTGATTCTAAGAAATAATTCCGACAGAAGGAAAGTCTTACATCCTTCAAAGTTGGTTAGTAAAGAAATAGATATGCGAGGATTCCTTAGATCTCTAGCGGATAATTTTGGGCCAATTATAGGTTGTTATCTTTTATTCTTAGTATGGCCGAATTGGTTTACGGGTATTGTTTTTTATGGATGTGCTTTACTGACTGGGGCTTTTTGCATTCTTGCGCCGATTGATATTCATATGTTTAAAGATGAAATAAGAAATAATTCACTGGTGCAAGAAGGAGTAAAGAAAACCCTTAGAGTTCATGCTAATATTTCGAACGTTGAGGAGCTAGCATTAGAATTAGGAATTCCAAACATATCGAGACTAGGCCCAGGCGAGGTTAAGTGTTTTTATAATAGATTGTTAGGAAGAAACCTTGCGAGTGAATATCAACGAAGAAAGTTTGCTGAAGAAATGCTAGCTAAAGTGATTGAAGTCAAATTTATAAGTGGCGATATGACGCGTGACGTTGAAGCTCAAACCTATTTGCGTGCAGAAGATATAGTTTAATCTATTTTATAATTTTTATTTTATGCTTATATTCAGGGAAAAGTATTACTTTTAACTTCTTCTTAGTTGGTACAAGAAATAGATTAATCGATATCGATAACTTTCTTTTCTTCCCACATTATTCTAAATCTTTTGTTTTTTGTTTAACGACTATTTTCATTTTATTTGTAAATAACTCAACAAAATTATCTACTATTGATTTTTTGTTTTAGTGAAACGTATTTTTATTGAGATATAAGCTTTCGCTCGAACCTCTCGATACAAAATTTTTTAAACCATTCTGGTTTTTAAAATTCCACTCGAGACGAGCGGATATTAAATTAGTTTTCATCACCGCTCGTTTCGCTGTGCCCGCCATAGCCATGCGACGGCTGGAGTGATTTAGAGAATTTTCGAGAAATTGTATCGAGAGGTTCGGGCGGATAAAAAAAGGAGTAAGAAATGATAAAGATAATTTTAAGCATAGTCGGGTTGTTGGTTGGTTTCTTTTTATTATGGCGCGCGAGTGATAAATCTGTTGAGTGTGCGTTGTTATTATCACATTTATATAAAGTTAAAACACTTTTTATTGGCTTTGCATTAATTGCAGTTGCAACTGGAATTCCAGAATTGTTTGTAGTGATTTCTTCTGTAATAAATAATGTTCCAATGGTTGCGGCGGGAACCATCATCGGTTCTAATTTAGGTGATATCACTTTGGTATTAGGAATTCCATTATTAATTACCGGTAAAATTCTTTTGGTGCGCAGAGAAGTTGTGTCGGCATTGGCGATGCTTGTTGTGACTGCGTTTGTAATGGGTCTCGTTTTTTTTCTTGGAACGTTACATTGGTGGGAAGGCATTATTTTAATTGCTGTTTATTTTGTTTGTATTTGGATTTTATGGAAGCGCAAAACGTTAATCGAAGCGGGTGGAAGCGCGGCAAAAATTCAAGAAAAAGAACATGAGTTAAAAACAGACAGGCGAACAAAAAAGGGAAAGTTTTGGAGCAGCAAGGTCGGGGTATGGGTGCGACTTATTTTATGGCTGCTTGTGGTATTATTTGCGTCAGAAATTTTAGTACGCGCGGCATTATATTTGGTTGCTTTTATGCCAGTTAATATCAATGTTGTTGGCGCGACAATTTTTGCAATAGGAACATCGTTGCCAGAATTGTCGTTAAGTCTTACCGCGATTAGAAAAAAAGAATATGGCCTTGCGCTTGGAAATTCATTTGGTTCTGTTTTAGAACAAGGAACATTAATTCTTGGTGTATTGACTTTGTTTTCTAAAAAACCAATAAACATTTCTGCGTTCCGAGTCATCGCGCCGTTCATGTTTTTTGCATATGGCGTTGTTGGGTTTAGCCTTGTTCTTAACAATAAATTAAACAGAAAAGAGGGCTTTCTACTTGTTGGAACATTTATTGCGTTCTTTGTTTATTACATATTAAGTAGTTTTGGAATAATTTAAAAAGGGACAGTTATGAAGGTTGTAGATCTTTGCGGGGTGTGTTCGCATCCAGATTTTAAAAAACAAATAGAAGCTGTTGTTGATGAGTTTATTATTTACGAAGACATTGTTCATGATGAACAAGAACTTTTAAAAAGAATCGACGATGCAGAAATTGTAATCAGTTTTCTTATAAATATTTCTGAAAACATAATTAAAAATGCTCCAAATTTAAAATTAATTGTTTTAGGCACGACCGGTTTTAATTGTGTCGATTTAAAAGCAGCACAAGAAAAAGGCGTACAGGTTTGTTACGCGCCGGGATATGCGACAAGTGCAGTTGCGGAGCACACTGTTGGTTTAATGTTAGGTGCCGCGCGCTTGATGTTAGATTCGTCTGATGCATTAAAAAAAAGTGAATACGATCACACAAAATATACCGGCAAACTTTTAAAAAATAAAAATCTTGGCGTCATTGGTTACGGAAGAATTGGTCAGCAAGTTGCAAGAATCGCAGAATACGGTCTTGGCATGAAAGTTATTGAATACGATGTTAATTCAACACGTCAGGATTTAGAAAAACTTTTAAAAGAAAGCGATGTAATTACCCTGCATTTGCCATTGACCAAAGAAACAGAAAACATGTTTGGTGAAAAAGAATTCGCGCTGATGAAGGATGGTATTGTTATTGTTAACACCGCGCGCGGAAAAATTATTGATGAAGAAGTTTTATTAAAAAATGTAAAATCAGGAAAAGTTTTTGCCGCGGGCTTGGATGTTTTAAAAGAAGAACCTATGCACTGCGAAAATCCTTTGGTCAGTTGCTCGCATGTTATTGTCACGCCGCATACTGCATACAACACAGAAGAATCTATGTACGAGCGGTCGAGGATTGTTACAGAGAATGTGGTGAGGTTTGTAGAAGGCAAACCACAGAACCTGGTAACTTTTTGTAAAAGTTAATTAAAGTTTTTTATATGAATATTTCTGTTGGTTTTATACGCATGCTTATTTTGTATTATTAATCCCGTTCGCCCTGAGCTTGTCGAAGGGTTTCTTCGAACGGCAAATACAATACATTATTCTGATTAACTTTCTTTTAATTACAAAACTTTCTTCTTTTTTGGAGAGGGTATCGCGACCCTCTCCAACCCTCTGCGCGCAAAGGGTAAACCCTTTTGAAACCCTGCTCCCGCCGCTCAAACAGTCGTTGATGTGTCGTTTAAGAAAACGCACAAGCAACGAAACTCGCTTTGGTCGCACTTTTGTTGCATGCCTAATAATTTTTTTTGTAACAAATTGTTTATGAGAGTGTTTTTCATCCCGAGTGTTCTTCGTAGCACGAAGTGCGAAGGATAATGTAGCGTCCCTCGATACGATTTTTAGGAAAAAATCACTCGGGATGAAAATTTGGCAGTAGTAAGCCTGTGCAAATAAGATTGAGTATTGATTTTTTAAAAAGTGTTACGACTAAAAGAACACCTAAGCGATTTCGCTGGATGTAAGTTTTCCTAAACTTACATCAGTGCATGAGCGAAAGGTGTGGGATCCAAGGGCGTAGCCCTGGTGTCTGGGGTTTTAGGGGGTGTGACAAGACACCACCTAAGAAAATTTAAAGATAACTTTGTAATTAAAATTAATTAGATATTTAAAAGAAGATAAAAAAAAAGAATTTTAAAGGGAGTCGACCGTCACCTGCTTTGCAGGCGATCCTTCGATACAATTTTTAAGAAAAAATCACTCAGGATGAACGGTCTAACAGATATCAAGAAATAAAAAACAATAAAGAATTACTAATTAAACAAATTTCTAGATTAAAGAAAAGCCGCCTCGGAATTCCGAGGCGGCGTAATTTTTAAACGTGGCCTAATTCTTTAGCTTTTTTGTCATGCATTTCGTCAGCTTTTTTTGTAAAGCTATCGGTAACTTTTTGAAGAGATACACTTAATCTTTTTGCAAAATCTTCAGAAATAACGCGTTTTTTTTCTGCGTCGCGGAGTTGGTTGTGATAATCTTTTCTGACATTTCTTATACCAATTTTGCATTCTTCAGTTTTTTTACTCAAAACTTTTACAAGTTCTTCTCTGCGGTCTGAACTCATTTGAGGAAGTTGTAAACGAATAAGCTCGCCGTCATTAATTGGTGTGATTCCAACGTCGGATGCCAAAACAGCTTTTTCTATGCTGTTGATAATTGATTTATCCCAAGGTTGAATGGTAATCAATTTTGCGTCAGGAGTAGAAAGTGTTGCGAGTTCCTTGAGTGACATCATTTGTCCATAGCATTCAACTTTTAAATCTTCAACGATGGATGTTGATGCTCTTCCCGTTCTAATGGAAACCAATTCATGTTCAAAATGTTTAATTGGACTTTCCATTTCAGCTTTTATTTCATTTTCAAAATTTCGTGAGTCCTGTTGGTTCACGAAATTAAACGGTTCATTTTTCATATTGAGTTCCTTTGTGTTTTAGACACCAGTGTTTAGACACTTTTATAAATTTTACTACCAAAATCAGTATCTTTAAGTGCTTTTTTTAGAGCGTTTTTTTCGAACAAATTAAATACTTTAATTACCAAATTGTGATTTTCTGCAAGCAACAATGATGCGGTATCCATAAATCCTAATTTTTGTTGTAGAGCTTTTGCGTATGTTATTTCTTTTATTAGTATGGCATTTTTATTTTCTTTTGGATCTGAATCATAAATTCCGTCAACCTTTGTAGCTTTCCAAATTTCATCAGCTTCAATGTATAAAGCTTTTAAAACTGCGTTTGTATCTGTTGTGACAAATGGATTTCCTGTGCCGCCAACAAAAATAACACATTGTTGTTTTTGTAATGCTTTTTCTATGATTTGCTGGTTCATTGGATACGTAACAGTATTACATTCCAGCGCACTGACAACAATAGAATCAACTTCTTCTTGATGTAATAAATCATTAAGAATTAATCCATTCATAATTGTGCCAACCATGCCAACATTGTGTGCGGTTGTTGGTTTGAGGTTTAGTTTTTCCCCGTCGGTTGCGCCGCGAAAAAATGATCCACCGCCAATAACAATACCCAGTTTGCATTTTGTGCTGAGTGTTTTGATTTGTTTTATAATGTCAGAAATAGAAACGGAGCAACCATTAGCTGCTCCGTAAGAAAATACTTCACCACTGATTTTTAAAATAATCGTTTTCACGATAACTCTCTTTTTTTATTTACCAATGCTAAAACGTTTAAATTCTTTTACTGTAATTTTTGCGCTTGTTTCTTTTGCAACGGCTGCAATATGTTTTGCGATGGTTGTTTTGTCTTCTTTAATGTACTTCTGGTTCAAGAGGCAAACTTCTTCGTAGTATTTAGCCATTTTACCAATCATGATTTTTTCTATGATGTTTTCTGGTTTTCCAGCAGCTTGCAATTGAGCAGTAAGGACGTCTTTTTCTTTTTCAATTGTTGTTGCGTCTAATTGTGAAGGATCAATGCTTAATGGATTTGAAACTGCAATTTGCATACAAATGTTTTTAGCAAGTTCCATTAATTTTGGTGTGTTTTCTGATGTTTTACCTTCAACATCTAATGCAATCATAATTCCAAGAGTTGAACCTGCGTGGATGTATGCATTAATAATTCCTGTTTCTGAAGATAATTGTGTGATGTTGCTGATAGTAATTTTTTCCGTAATTTTGGAAATCAATTCTTCAAGAAATTCGCTGACTTTTAAACCTTTGGATTCAATTTTTGCATCAAGAATTTTTTGTGTATCAGCATCTTCTGCGTGAGTCAAAACATAGTTTGCGATAGTTTTGCCAAAATCTTTCATGGCGTCAGTGTTTGCAGAAAAATCTGTTTCGCAACTAACTTCAACCATAGCGCCAGCTGTTCCCGCGTCGTTAATGGATACTTCAATTCGACCATTTTCTGTTGCATTTCCTGAACGCTTTGCAGCAACGGCAGAACCTTTTTTGCGCAACAACTCAATTGATTTTTCCATGTCGCCGTCGGCTTCGATTAATGCTCTTTTGCAGTCCATCATGCCAACTTGAGTCTTTTCACGCAGTTCTTTTACCATTTCCATTGTTACTTTTGTCATCAAAATCCTTCTAGAGTTTTAGCTTTAATTGATCTAAAATCGTGTTTTGTAAATAGTTTCCATGCTTTTATATTGCCAAAATGTACGGATTTTACAAGTTATGAAGATTTTTTTTGACAAAAAAGCCGCTAAAATTTACTATTAAATGCGTCTATAATAAGAAAAATAAGATACTTTAAAGATACTTTAATAATAACCAGGAGTTATAATGCCAGTTCCAAAACGTAAAAATTCGAAATCTCGTAGTGACAAGCGTCATGCGAATAAAGGTTTAAAAGTTAAGAATCCTGCCGTGTGCCAAACATGTAATTCACCAATCGCATCGCATAAAGCGTGTGAAGAGTGTGGTTATTACAAGGGTGTAAAGGTGTTGCGCACCAAGACAGATCGTATGCATGACCGTGGTCAAGCAAGAAAAGCACAAGAAGATGCAAAAAAAGCAACTGCGCCAAGTGTAGAAGCACCAGGGGTTGAAGAAGATAAAAAAGATTAACTTTTTTAAAAGGCAGGGAGTAGAAGATGTCATTTAAGTTGCCGCCGATTTTTTACATGGTTTTGAAAAAAGTAAAAAAACATCAAAAGTATATTTTGATTGGTACAACATCTGTTTTTGCAATTATCATTTTTTCTGTAGCACATTCTTTTTATGTGAAAAGCAGAGAAGAAAATGCGCATAAAGCGCTTGTAGATTCGCTTGCATATTTTAATGCGCCAATTGGTCAAGAAGAAGAACAAGACGCATTAGATTTTACAGATAAAAAAACTTTTTCTACACATCAAGAAAAATGGGAAAAAGTTACAGAAGTTTTTAATAAGGCATACAAGCAAAATAAAAATTCTGGCATCGCCGCGATGTTTCTTGTTTTTCAATCAGAAGGTTTGCTCAAGCAAGGTAAAATTCTAGAAGCGATTGGTGTTTTAAAAGATGCCATCAAAAAAATTAACAACGATGAGTTAGAAGAATTTTATAAAATTAAGCTTTCTTTACTTAAAATTGATAGCAAAGATAATTATTTAGAAAAAGAAGGTTTAAAAGAATTAACAGAAATGGCTGCCGATGAAAGTAGTGTTGCGCATGACAGCGCGCTTTATTATCTTGGTGACTATTATTGGGCACAAAAAAACTTTATTGAATCTAAAAATTACTGGAATCAACTTTTAATAAAATATGGTGAAGATAGTGACGTACCATCACCATGGGCAGCGCAAGCTAAAGAAAAGTTGCGGTTGATTGATAGTAAAACTAAATAAGATTTTGTTTACTTAGAAAAATGTTACGCCCACGAAAACTTCGTGGGCGTTTTTTTTAAAAAGAAGGAAATATATCATGACTAACGAAGTTAGTAATAACAAGCCCCGCGTGCGTTTTGCACCATCGCCAACAGGCCCCCTTCACATCGGTAATGTACGAGTTGCAATTTTTAATTACTTATTTGCAAAGCATCACGGCGGGACATACACCGTCAGAGTAGAAGACACAGACATTGAACGTTCAAAGCAGGAATACACAGATTCCATTTTAGATTCATTGCAATGGCTTAATTTAATGCCGGACGAAGAAGTTGTGTATCAGCGTTCTCGCGTTTCTGAACATAAAAAACTTTTAGATGAGTTACTAAAAAAAGGTTTAGTCTATCCATGTTTTTGTGAACCAAAAACAGCGGAAGAAAAAATGAGCGCGCTAGAAAAAGGCGCGGGCGAGAAATATGACGGCACGTGCCGAGATAAAAAATGGACCATACAAGATTTAAAAAAACCGCACGCGCTCCGTTTTAAAATTCCATCAGATTGTACAAATGTTAAATTCGATGATTTAATTCGCGGTGAAATTTCTATAGACACAGATCAGCTAGACGATTTTATTGTGATGCGCCGCGCTGGAAACCCTATTTATAATTTTGTTGTCGTTGCAGACGATATTGCTATGAATATCACGCATGTTATTCGCGGGGAAGATCATATTTCTAACACACCAAAACAAATTTTATTATACAAAGCGCTAGAAAAAGAAATTCCCAAGTTTGCACACCTTCCATTAATTTTAGGTCCCGCGGGAAATAAATTAAGTAAGCGCGACGCGGCTGTTGCTGTTACCGAATATAAAAAAATTGGAATTTTAGCAGATGCATTTTTAAATTATTTAGTAAGACTTGGATGGTCGCACGGCGATCAAGAAGTTTTTTCTCGCGAAGAATTAATAAAATATTTTGACCTCGATCACGTTGGTAAAAAAGGCGCGATTTTTGATATTAAAAAGCTAGAATGGCTAAATGGGACTTATATCAGAAACCTAGATCTAGAAACATACTTAATACAACTAGAAAAAATTGACGAAAATAAACATTCCAGCTTGACGGAATTATGGGACAGAGCTACTCTTGTATTACTATTTGAATTATATCGTGAACGTGCTGTAACGTTGGTTGAAATTGCGGTTAATGTCATTTCATTGGGGGCCGCTCCGGATTCGCTTGACATGTCTTTAATTAAAAAGTGGGTAAAACCACAAACCTCAGATGTTTTAAAAGAATTTTTAGAATATGTTGAGGGAAATGAAATTTCCGAAGAAAAACTTTCGCATGATGCTTTAATTAAAAAAGCAAAAGAGTTATGTGAAAAGTTTGAATTAAAGTTAGTGTCTATTGCGCAACCGTTACGATTAGCAATTACTGGTTCAACATGTAGTCCAGGTATTTTTGACTTGATTCCTCTTTTTACAAAAGAAGAAATCAACAAGAGAGTTACGAGTTTGATTAAACAACTTTAACCACCGTTCTCAACGGTCCGCTCGAAGAAACCCTTCGATACGATTTTTAAGAAAAATCACTCAGGGTGAGCGGGGTAATGTGGAACGTGGGTTGAACACTACCGTGAAAGGTTACCAATGGATAGCGGGGGGTGCTGGAATAAAAAGGGGGATGGTGAGTCGTTCGAAGAAACCTCGAGGGGTTGTTTTTCAACCGCTCATCCTGAGTGTTCTTCGAAGCGTTTAGCGGAGAAGAATGTATCGAAGGATCAGAGCGCGCCTAAAATAGGCATGCTTTTTCCTGGACAAGGTTCACAGTATCTTGGGATGGGAAAAGAGTTGCACGATCGCGAACGAATCGTTCAAGAACTTTTTGAACAAGCTTCCGCTTGTTTGGATGTAAACTTTACTCGTTTATGTTTTGCGTCATCAGAAAAAGAATTGCGTGAAGTTGCAAATATTCAAAACGCTGTTTTCTTGGTGAGCACATCAATCTACAAATTATTAAAAGAAAAATATGGTATTACGCCAGAGCTTGTCGCGGGACACAGTTTGGGTGAATACACCGCCATTCATATTGCCGGCGGTATGGCTTTTGCCGATGCGTTATATTTATTAAATAAACGTTCTGTGTTTATGGATGCTTCTGTAAAATCACAAAAGGGCGGAATGCTCGCGGCAATTAATTTTCCAATTAAAAAATTAGAAGCAATTTGCGAACAGTATGATGTTCCAGGAAGTTTGGAACACGTTGCTGAAATTGCGAATTATAATTCACCAAAACAAATTATTGTTTCTGGAACTATTCCAACATTGGAGCGCGTAAAAAAAGATATAGAAATTCTTGGTGGCCGCGCGATGTTTTTAAATTTAGCCGGATCATTCCATTCTCGATTGATGGATGAAGCGGAACGACTTTTTGCTATTTATTTATTAAAAGTTGATTTCAACGAATTAAAAATTCCACTTGTTACAAACATAGAAGCAAACGTTGTTACAAAACCTGTAGATGTAAAAGCATCGTTGGTTGGACAAACAAGCGCGCACATTTTGTGGTGGGATGCGATGCAGAAATTTAAAGACATGGATGTGATAATTGAAATTGGTCCTGGAAATAAACTTTCAAAAATGTTAAAACGTGAATGGCCAGAGAAAAAAATTGTCTCTGTCAATTCGCAGCATGACATTAATGAGTTATTAAAAATTCTAGGTAAAGAGAAGTTGATTGAAAAATAAATTAGTCACAGTTATTACGGGTGGGGTAAACGGTATCGGACGTGCGATTGTGGAAAAAACTATCGAACGCGGTGATACCGTTTTTGTTTTAGATTGTGTTGATAACCCCGTTCGCCCTGAGCCTGTCGAAGGGTTTCCACGAACGGAGTCCTTCCACTACATCCAAACCGACGTTTCCTCTGTCGACTCCATAAAAAAAGCATTCAAAGAAATTTATTCCAAAACAAATTCCATAGATCTTCTTGTAAACAACGCGGGAATTGCGCGCGACAACATCGCGTTGCGTTTAAAAGAAAGTGATTGGGATTCTGTTCTTGATGTTAATTTAAAAGGCGCGTTCTTTTGTGCGCAACAATCGCTAACAAAAATGATACGCCAAGAAAAAAGTTACATCATAAATATCAGTTCAGTTGTTGGGTTAACCGGAAACCCGGGACAAGTAAATTATGCTTCTAGCAAAGCGGGAATTATTGCGATGACAAAAACGCTCGCGCGAGAATATGCCAGTCGCAATGTTTTGGTAAACGCAATCGCGCCCGGTTTTATTGTCACGCGATTAACGGATAAACTTCCCGACGCAATAAAAGAGCAAGCAAAAAATCTTATTCCTCTAAAACGCTTTGGCACGCCAGGTGATGTTGCAGATCTTGTTTTGTTTTTAAGTTCTGGAAATGCAGATTATATTACCGGGCAAGTTATTAAAGTTGATGGCGGTATGGTTTTATAGAAACGAGGTTGCTCCGCTCACCCTGAGTGATTTTTTCTTAAAAATTGTATCGAAGGGTTTCTTCGAGCGGTTATTTTTTTTTAATTAAAGAGTTTTTTTAGGGAGGGTCTCGTAACCCTCCCTAACACCCTGTACGCACAGGGGTTGCACCCCTTGTGTATCCCCAACACCTTTCGCTCATACACTGACGTAAGTTTAGGAAAACTTACATCCAGCGAAATCGCTTAGGTGTTTCTTTCGTTGTAAGTTGGTTAACAATTTGCAATGTTTCTGCTCGTGAAAAGCTGACTAAAGAAGTATTTTCATCCCGAGTGATTTTTTCCTAAAAATAGTATCGAGGGATGCTTCGTATACGAAACTAAGATTTGAGCGTGCAACAAAAAAAGTTATAGCATACGTAGCGTCCCTCGATACATTCTTCTTTGCAAAAGAACACTCGGGATGAAAAACTGGCAGAAGAAAGCCTTTGTAAATAAAATTGAGTATTGATTTTTAAAAAAATGTTGCAACAAAAGAAACGTCTGAGCGATTTCGCTGGATGTAAGTTTTCCCAAACTTACGTCAGTGCATGAGCGAAAGGCGTTGGGGTTACCTAAGGGGTGAAGCCCCTAGGGCCCCTGGGGTGTTAGGGGAGGGTGGCAAAACCTTCCCCTAAAAAGTTCTTCTTAGAACAATAATTTTAATTTTAAAGAACCCAAAACAAAACAAAAAAACCTTATTCTTTAATTCGTTGTAAGCATTTCTTTATTTTGAAAAAAAGTTTAAACAAAGAACGAATTCTAAATAAAGGAATATTCTTGTGAAAAAAATAATAATTTTTCTTGCAGCTTCACTGATGTTTTGTGGACAAATTTTTTCCGGCGGCTTTGTTGTTCCTTATTATCGTGATGGCAGTGGAACGGTACATTTTTTGTTGGGGAAAGAACGAGTAAGTGGTCAGGGAATTGTTTGGGATTCTTTTGGTGGGCAAGAAGATGGAAGTGAAACAGATTTCCAAGCGGCCGCCCGCGAGTTTAACGAAGAGACAATGTATCTTTTTGCGAAGCTTTTTTTTAACATCGCAGGTAGACTAACCAGCGGCTTTGATATGATAAAAAGTGATATTTATGATAAAACAGAGCATGCGAGCGCACAATACAGGAGAGGGCTAAATACCGCGACTGAAGGTGCGATCAATTATAAACTAGGGAGGACTCCCCCAACTTGTTTTTTGATTGAATTAAGAAATCAAGGGACGCGTGGTAATTGGCATTCAAATGTTTATTTTTTAGAAGTACCACAGATTGCAGAAGCTAGGATGCAAGAATTTTGGAGAAGTATTACACCAGCAAAAAGAGCAAGATATAAAGTTGAAAAATCTGAATACAAATGGTTTTCGGCCAGAGCTGTTTATGATGCGGCAAAACTTGGAGGAAGTGGAAAACTTGATGGTGTTAATATTCGAGATATTCTTGTTACTGCGATTCGTCAAGATTCGATAAATTATAAACATGTTGAAGGGTTGACGGAAATAAGACAGCCAGCGAGACCTCAACCCGCAGAAGTACAACCAATACCAGCCCCTGCTACACAAGTTTTGCCAACTCCGGCGGCGCGTGTTCGTTTTACAGATTCAACAAAAGAGGACGATGGACCACCCACGCCCGCGCCGCAGCGCTCCCGCCAAGGATCAGGAGGAATTGGTTGGGCAACGGAAGGACCACAGCCGCCAGAACCAGGCGCGGGACCGATACAACTCTTTGGTCCAGGATCAGTGATGGCTGGAGGTAAGCAACAACAAATTCCAACACCTGCTCTTCAACCAGCCCAGCAACCAACTTCAGTCTTTCCAGATCCAAAAGACAAAGATGAGGCAGAACCAGATTCACCACGATTGTCTATACAAGATTCCCCCCCTGCAGAACCAGAGCCATTACCAGGACCAAGAGTTCCTGCACTCGCGCCAGTTATTTCTCCTTCCATTCCAATGCAACCGGCACCAGGTGTTACAGCATCGGCGCAACCACCTGCCGGTTCTATTACAACACCTCCACCATCTCCCGCCCAAGCACCTGCACCAACCTCACCACAACAACCAAAGCAAACAATTGCTGAATTATCAGCGCAATTCAACAGACAAATACAAGAAGCTAAAAATCTCGTTGCAAATCTTCGTGAACAGCTTGCTCGCGACAAGAAAACAATAGATGGAATTAAAAAACAAATAGATCAACTGGATGAGCCTGTAGAAACAGAACATATTCCAAGAACTGTTGTTTCAGAAGATATGACAAATCAAATTAAAGGATGGACAGAAACAGTAAAAACAACATCAAGAAAAGAAGACTTTAGAACAACAATTAAAAAAGCAAATACCAGAATCACTCGTTGGTTAACACGCCCACAATTCAGACGTCAAAAAGAGGAATTTGAAGATATTGCGGTTCAAACAGCTCTGAAAAATTTTATAATAGAAGCAGATAAAAAATTTCCGGAAGTCAAAACCGGACTTAGACTAGATAGAGAATTTAAAAAATTCCTTAAAACTGTTGCTGGTGGATATAAAACACTTTTAATTGAAGCTGATAAAATTGAAACCGATAAAGATAAAAAGAGTGTTGGAATATTTACACGGTTTGGTTTTAGTGTTGCTGAGTAAATGAGAGATTGCTTCGCAAAACAAAACAAAAAATCATTATTACTAGCCAAAAAATAAAACTGCGCTAAAATAAACTCTGTACAAATAATTATTTAAAAAAAATGTTTGGAGCAATTATGGCTTTTTCTAGGGAAGATACACAAGCGAAGATCGTAGACATCATTGTTGATAAGTTAAGCATTCCTCGCGAAACAATAAAACCTGAAGCAACGTTCAAGGATATTGGCGCGGACTCATTAGACATCGTAGAAATTATTATGAGTTTTGAGGAAATCTTTGGAATTGAAATCAAAGATGAAGATGCAGAAAAAATCACAAACATAAAAGAAGCTATCGATCTTATTCACGAAGCTCGCACAAAGTAACTGCGTTCGAAGAAACCCTTCGACAAGCTCAGGGCGAACGGAGTGAAAAGTAATGAATAACAAAAATCAAGTTGTTATCACCGGCGTTGGACTTGTAACGCCGGTTGGTAATTCTACACAAGAAACATGGAACGCAATCAAGCAAGGCCAAAGCGGCCTTTCTTTTTTAAGTGAACCTGAATTCAAAGATTGTCCTTGCAAGGTTGCCGGCAGAGTAACTGGCGAAGAAAAATTAATTGACGAAATTATTTTGCCAAAAAATAAACGCAAGACAAGTAGGTTTATTCAGCTCGCGTTAGTTGCCGCAAAAGAGGCGATGAATGACGCGGGAATTTCTAAAACATTTCCAGAAAACAGAAATAATTTTGGTGCATACATTGGCGTTGGAATTGGTGGCGCAGACAGCATCATAGATGGAACGCGTTCACTTGATGCGCGCGGGCCAAAATCTATTTCACCGTTTATGTTACCAAAAGCGATGTGCAACGAAGTTGCTGCGTGGTTAGCTATTGAATGGGGTATAAAAGGACCGACGTTTGCGTTAGTCAACGCGTGTTCTTCGAGCGCCGACTCAATTGGCATGGCGTACCGAGCAATAAAAGATGGTTACGCAGATTACATGATGACTGGTGGAACAGAAAGTGCACTTATGCCGTTGGGTTTAACATGTTTTGGAAACATGCGCGCGCTTTCTTCGTGGAAGGGTGACCCAAAAAATGCGAGCCGTCCGTTCGAAAAAAATCGTTCCGGCTTTGTTATGGCAGAGGGCGCGGGAATTTTAATTTTAGAAAGAAAAGATCTCGCGCAAAAACGTGGCGCGCATATTTATGCAGAAATTATTGGTTACGGTTCAACGTGTGACGCGTATCATATTACCGCCGTTCACCCAGAAGGTGAGGGCGCGGTGCGCGCAACAAAGAATGCGCTACAAGAAGCGAAAATAAATCCGTCAGAGGTTGGATACATTAATGCGCATGGTACCGCAACGGCAATGGGGGATGTGGTAGAAACAAAAGTTATTAAAAATGTTTTTCCGCAGAACAATGTACTTGTGAGTAGTACAAAATCGATGACCGGCCACGCGCTCGGCGCCGCCGGCGCAATAGAAATTTCTCTTAGCGCGCTCGCGCTACAAAACCAAATTGTCCCGCCGACTATTAGTCTTGACGAACCCGATCCGCAATGTGATTTAGATTATGTTGCGCACACCGCGCGCGATGTAAAAAATCTGTGCTATGCGATTTCTAACTCGTTCGGATTTGGTGGTGCTAATTCTGTGGTTGTTTTGAAAAAGTAAGTGTTTCTTTTTATGTTTTTTACAAATTGTAACAATGCCAACTTTCCTACCTGAAACCCTACCCCTGTTTTCTCCCCTTTCTCTCTCTTTTTTAAAATATTCCCCAAATTACTTTGTTTTTTTAATTAAATGTTCTATTTTGTGCTAAGTTTTTATAATGATAAATTAAGTGTGGGGGGAACCACGAAAGGCTAACGATGTTTAAAAACTATTCTAAATGTTTCTCACGAGTGTCTCTTCTAAGTCTCGTTTTTATATTTTCAGTTTTTGTTGTTCATGGTGATGAAAATGTCTTTGATTGTCAAATTTGTGGTGATGAAAATATTGATAAAGCAGATAAACAGACAATGATTGATTGCAAACAATCATTTTGCCGTAATTGTCTTTTGGATATCGTGTTTACAAACCCAGAACGTCCGGAATGTCCTTTTTGCAGAGAATCATTACAATTTGTGCTAGACAATCTGACAGAAGAAAACTATGCATTGTTAAAAGCAGAATTTGATGCGCGGCAACTAAAAAAACACCAAGATGCAGTTCGTGACGGATGGCGAGAAGAAGGGGCGCAGCCACAAATGGATGCTGATGCAGCATTGGCAGCTCGGGAGCAAGCACAATGGCAACAAGAGGAATTTACAAGTGATGTTCCGCAAGAAACTGATTATCAAATGGCTGTGCGGTTGCAGGCGGAAGAAGATCAAAGGGCCGCGGCGGAAGCGGAAGTTGCTCGCCGGCAACAAACTCAACCCGTGTATCAACCACAACCTATATACGCAGCGGCGGCTGTTGATCCAAGAACTCGCTCGTTGGAAGAGCGCAGAAGACTTGTTCCGGCGTTGGTTAAACCTTTTGTGAGGGTGGGGAAAGAAGAAGGATTCTACACGGTAAAAGCCCGTACGTATAGAGAAGAAGACCGTACCTGTATACGTAAAGTAAAAAAACTAAAGATTAATTTATCAGACCAAAAATTAACGTGCAGCAAACTAGCTTTGTATGTTCCGGGTTTATTGAAGATTCAAGAGTTGTATCCAGAGTACGTGTTGGATGTGGGTTTGGTGGACAATAGATTAGATGATCTACCGCCATCATTTTTTGGATTGGTAAATATTAGAAATTTAGCTTTGTTTAGAAATAGGTTTAAACGCTTGCCTCGAGGATTAGATAAACTTGAAAAGTTAGAGTATTTAGGTTGTTGTGAAAATATGTTCAGAATAAATTCGAAATTAATGTTGTGGACAAGAGCTTTTGATATTACTTATAGCGATGAAGAAATGCAGTTGTCTCAGACTCTCAAAGACAAAAGATCAAGTGGCCGATTAGTGATTAGTTGTTAAGTGATGGATTACAACTAATCGGTCTGGGATTCTTTTTCGGTTGATTCTTCTGGTGTTGGTCGTGAAATTTTGTATTGCTTTAGAATATCGTTGCTGGGTGTATCTTCTCCTGGAAAAATAATAACAAAGACTTCCGGTAGCTTATCTCTTATAAGTTTTAGAAATTCTCTATAATAATACATTGGTTTTAAATTAACAGGGACGCTATGTTCGGTTTTAAATCCAGTCCAAGTACCGACTTCAAGTTTTACAGGAATTCTAAATGATTCAAGTTTTGTAAATCCCTCAGTAACCAATGTGCTAATTGCTTTTTGAACGGCGGGATCTTCAAATACTTGTCGCTCAGGAGCGTCTTCATCAAGTTGTAATCGACTTTCAATTTGAGTATGTGTTTCTTGAATGGCCTTTCTAAAATCTTCTTTTCTTGATGTTGTGTTTATTGTTTGCTTTCTTGTATTAAGGAATGTAATTAAACGTCTTGCATCGTCGGTTGCAGGTAACTGCTCTGCGCCTTCGGCGGCCGGTGCTGCATCTAAAACGTCTTGCATTAATTTAATATTTGCAGCCATTGGTTCCAGGCTCTCTTTAAAATCTGCGATTAGTCCTCGCGCTTTTTCTATTAAAGTATCGGCTCGTGCTTTAAGTGCGGCAGGGGTTTGTGGCGCGCCGGGGGCTGCAGGTGCGGGAGGAGTTCCGCCACTTGCTGCGGCAGCTCTTGCTGCTAGTGCTGCAGATCTTGCGCCAGGACCGCTTGGGACTCTTGTGGATCGACGAAGATGTAAGCCATCAAGACTTTGTGTGCCACCTCCTGTTGGTGTGCCGCCAGCAGTTGCGCCGGCAGCAGGAGTTAGTGCGGGTGTTTGGGTGGCGGGATCAGGAGATGGTGTGGCGTCAGATATTGTTGTTCCTTTGCCTAGCAGCACGTCAGCGAGTTGTCTTTTTTGTTCATCACTCTGTAGATTCGGCATTAAGTTTGTTCGAAGAAATTGCACTAATTCTATCCATGTTTTATCGCTTTTTTTCGCTTTATTTATTATCTCAGAATTATTAAGATAAACGGCATATCTATCAGGTTGGGTTTGAGCATTGAAAGCCTTAATAGCCAACCAAACGGCAATGACAGAAGGCTTTTGTACCGCTAAATCATGCGCTGTAGGAGATGTATATGACCGTAGAAAGTCTTTGTATTTCTGAAAAGCTACTTTAGAAAAAGTTTTTTTTACGTTACTTTCCCAAACCTCAAACGTTGGCACAACCCCCCACAAACCCGCGAAATTAAAAGTTAGAAGAAAAAAAAGACCTATGATTTTAAATTTACTTTTCATTACCAACTCCCTTTTTATGTTTAACTTATATTTTATTTTTAATGCTTTGGTGAGTTTATTTAAATGTGGTTTTGATTCGCAAGTTAATAAGTTAATTTTTCATAAACACTTCTAATTTTTTTTATGATTTTTTAATTATTCTGTTTTTTATAAAAATTATATCTATTCAAAGTTTTCTTAGGGCTTTCTTGCCAAATCCCTAAAACCCTTGGCACATAAGAGGCTCCGCCCCTTATGTATCCCCGCTCCCGCCGCTCAAACACGCCTTGATGTGTAGTTTAGGAAAACTCACAACCAACACAACTCGCTCTGGTCGCCCTGTGATAGTAAGTTTTTTTACAAACAGCCTGTTAATTTTTTTTCACAAACAAAATAGTTGCAACTTGTTAACCAACGTTACTACTAAAGAACGTCTAAGCGATTTCGCTGGATGTAAGTTTTCCTAAACTTACGTCAGTGCATGAGCGAAAGGTGTTGGGTTCCAAGGGGTTTACCCCTGGTGTCCGGGGTGTTAGGGGATGTGACAATACATCCCCTAAAAAAACTTTATGGCTTACTTTTTCAAAAAAAGTTATTCAGAAAAGCAAATTATGTAATTAAAGAAATAAGGATCGTTCGAAGAAACCCTTCGACAAGCTCAGGGCGAACGGATTTGATATAAAGATTTAATGTGTTTTCAGTAATCATACAGAAACAACAAAAAAGTTAAAGAATCCAACAGAAATATTATTTAAAACCCCGTTCGCCCTGAGCTTGTCGAAGGGTTTCTTCGAACAGCATCAATGAAATTACATTTAATGTATTAACTTGAAAACCACAAACAACTTTACATACACTTCACACATATAAAGGAGAAACATTAATGAAAAAATTAATTTTGGCGAACGGTATATTAATAATATTTTTACTAACCATAAGTTTTACATCAACCTCTGCCCTAAACTACACAAACAAAACCTTCTTAATGCCGCGGGCAACATCATCACTACAATATTTAGAACGCGATTCTTTCCATCGTTTAACAAAAGAAGGAAGTGATTCCAAGCATGCGGTTGGCGGTGCGTTACAAATTTCGCGGTTTTATAGAACATCAGAAAACAGCACCGACCTTGGTCGTTACTTTGGTGTAAACAGAAGCAATCAAGTGACGTACGGGCTGGCAACAAACTACACAGCGGGAGGTAACATATTAAGTAGTTTGCCAACAAGCAAAGATATCGATTCGCATTTATTAATTCATCCGATAGAGTTTTTTTCGTACCCAACAAATCTCGCGGGGACGCTCACACTAAAACCAAAACATACGCAGGATGGTTTTTTAGTTTCGTATCATCATCAGTTTACAAATCTTGACGATAAACTTTTTTTTAAAATTAATTTTCCAATCGTAACCGTAAAAAATGATTTGCGAGCGACGGCAACGGAAGTAAAAGATCAAAACAATAAAGGAATTTTAGATTATTTAAGTGGCAACATAGATTATTCAACAACGACCACAAAACAATCTCCGTTAACGCATGCAAAAATAGATGGCGCGCAAAGTAAAAGCGGCGTTGCCGATGTAACATTTTCTTTAGGTTACAAGTTTATAGATAAAGTTGATTACCAGGTTCACGCAAACTTGAATGTAATTTTACCGTGCGGTAACGAACCAGAAGGTAAATATCTTTTTGAACCGGTAGTCGGTAACGGAAAACATGTTGGCGTCGGCTGCGATTTTTTAACATCATTAAATATTTTTAGAAAAGAAGAGACGTGTTGCGAACTGGTGCTCGCTGGAAATTACACACATTTATTTAGTTCGGACGAAAAACGAACGCTCGGTTTTAGAAGCAGTATTATAATGGACGAAGATCCAGTAGAACTGCTTGGTTTTTTAACAGCACTTACAGATGATGACGATGTTGCAGCATCACTTCCCGACGAACGTTGGGCAACAGTTTCTACACTCACGCCACATGCTTACGAAACTGCAATGGTCACGCAACCGTGGAACCATTATCTTCTTGGCGGGCAAGAAGGTGAAAAGGGAACATTCCCGCTCGCAAATATTTTAACGCAAAATGTTTCTGTTTCTCCTGGTAATTCGTTTTGTGGTTCTGTTAACATTGCGTATCATAATAAAAAGTTTACCGCCGATATTGGCTACTCGTGTTTTGCGCGCGACGCAGAAAAAATTTCTTTAAAAGAAACATGGACCAACGACACATACGCAATTGCAAAAGCTTCTTACGATCCGCGCGATAATTTTGAGATAATGGGTCACGGCGATACCGGTTTAAATACCGATTATGTAATGAGTAATCTTGCAATTTCGCAAGCGAATTTAAATGTCAATGCAGCCGCAACGCCTGCTATTTTCACCCAGACAATACACGCAGGCGTTGCATATATTTTAAATCATCTGGAATATCCAATTATTTTTGGTGTGGGTGCGTCTTACGAATGGACGCAAGATAATGCCGCGATAAAAGGCTACACAATTTGGGGCAAGGCGGGGGTAGCGTTTTAAACGCATTGCGTTTTAGAAATTTTACCAAGGAGAAAAAATGAAAAAAATCTTAAGCTTAATATTAATTTTATTAATAAGTTTTAGCGGGACAAAGTTGTTTTGTATGGATTTTAGCATGCAAACAGATACTTCTTCCGCAGAGCAAGAAGATTTGGAGTTGCAGCAACAGCAGGAAAGACTAGCTTTGCAACGTAAACAACTACGAAGTTCGCAATTAGGACAACCACAATCTTATCAATATCAACAACCGCAAAGAAGAGTTGCGAAACCACGACCTAGTACCATTTTAAAAGAATTGCTTGAAGATACTCAAGAAACGGCGGAACAGCAAGGAGTAACAGCTACTATTCGAACACAGCTTGAAGGAAAAATTACACTTTTAAGAAGTGATTACCAAGCAGGGCTGTGGACTGGTGAATATACAAAGGCGTTCAAGAAATACATGGTTAAAGAATATGAAAAACTTCAAGCCGAACAAGATCCAGGAAAAAAGGACGCAAATAATGCAGAATTTAAAACTTATTTAGAATTATTAATGAAAGAAACTTATCGAGGACAACCAACGCCGATTGCACAGGTTGCAGATGAAGTTCATTATTATTATTTATCAAAAGAAGAGTTGGGAAAAAGAATTAAAAAAGTGTCTGATTCTGATGGCGGTATAGCTAAAACATTTGAAGAACTAAGAAATCAAAAACATTCCCATACAAAAAGTTTGCGCGATCAAGTAGCTGCTTCTTATGGTTTGGTTCGGCAGTTGTATACTCATGCAGGAAAACTACCACAAAGAGTTCAAGCTTTATCGGCGCAAGCGCAAGCAGCTATTTCTGCGGCGCAGACATGGACTCTTGATGGTATTAACATGACTTTGCGGCAGAACGATTTTTCTGGGGTGGATGCTGATGATAAAGAAGTTGCCAGAATTAATATGCAAAATTTATATGGCCTAATAACTACTTTATATAATAACCAACCTGTATTAGAACAACTAAAACAAAGTGAACAATCACGGGACAATTTAATTACAACGGTGTATTCCGCATTAAAATTTATTCCTAACGTTGATGTCACACTATCATTTGTAGCGTTAAAAAGAAGTTTATTAGTGAGTTTATTATTCATCCAATTTAGAGATATTCTTGATGCATCTCCAGAACACAAAAATATTACATTTATCCAAGACAAGTATCTTTATTTAAAAATTTCGGACGATCTTGCGGAAGAAATAGCGGCGATGGTTGCAAGATTTAAGTTTGCTAAAATTCTTATAGCAACTATGTATAGAAAAAGAATTAGAGCATTCATTAATTTTTTAACTAATTTTCAATCTCCAATGTACGGTCAATATTTAAATAATCCTAGCGTTGTTGCAGCAATTCAAGCAGCCGTAAACGAAGCTCGAGCAAATAAAAAAGATACCGGTTATTTTGGAATGTTAGAAACAAAATTAGGTGAAATTCGTTTCTGGACGCTTACCGGCGCACAACAACCGCAACAATAAAAAAAGGAATGAGTAATGAAAAATAAATTTAAAATTTCGGGAATTCTTTTTCTTATCACTTTCAATTTCGCGGGATTATGGGGGGCAGAACTGCCACTAGGCGGCGCCGATTTAGAGTTTGCAGATCCAGATGCTGCTGCTGAAGTTGTAACAATGGATAGTATTATCGCCGGTTTTAAGGCGTTGGCTACTAGGATGAGAGGGGTGTTGAAAATGAAAACGACTGACGTTTCTCCTGCGGATGTTCCTAAGCTTTCAGAATTAGTACAGAGAAAAATTACAATTATTCAGGACCGTGCTGATCAATTATTAGAAAACACTTCTACTATTAACACATCTAGATTTATAAGAATGAATAAAGTTATTGTTGATGAATGTTTTCCTGTTCTTGACGCTACTACTATGTTGGACCCTAATATTGCATTGTATGTGTTTAAATATTTTGTTGGAGCTAATAAAAAATATTTAAAATTTATGGTTCAAAAACAAGCAAATGCTTCAATGAAGTTGCTTATAGATGCAATCGATAAATTAAAGCTTCAAAATGGTAAACACTTGTTTTCCAATGTTCCATTATACAGAGCTCCTGGTTTAAATCTTGCCACCCCTGATGAGGTAGAGAAGTGGTATAAAGAGACTAGTGATATAATAAAAGAGCCTGTATAGCTACCCATAATTACAATTTTTTTTCTTAATAAAGTTATTTTTCAATATATAACATATTTTTCTGATTAACTTTTCTTTTAATTATCAAAGTTTTTTTTGGAGAGGGTAGCGCAACCCTCGATACTATTTCTCGCTATCGCTAAAAATCACTCGGGATGAAAAACTTCAGGAGTAAGTCTTACATGAAAAATGAAACATTGTGTTTGTAAAAAAAAGCTTGCAACAAAAGAACGCCTAAGCGATTTCGCTGGATGTAAGTTTTCCCAAACTTACGTCAGTGCATGAGCGAAAGGCGTTGGGGATACATAAGGGGCGAAGCCTCTTATGTGCCAAGGGTTTTAGGGATTTGGCAAAAAATCCCTAAGAAAAGTTTTAAGAAAAAATTGTAATAAAAAGAAACAAGATAACTAAGAAATAATTCTTAAAGAAAAATAATAATTTAAGAAATTAGATAACTAAGAAACAATTCTATTATTAGGCACCAGGAACATTTGTTCCTTTAGAAACTTTACTTCTAGAAGTCCTTGGTGCTGTAACTACTGCCCCTCGTCTTTGTTGAGCTTTCCCCGCACCTGTCGTAGATTTAGTTGAAGTTCGTGATATTGGTTTAACAGCTTGCCCAGAAATAATAACCGGATCATCATTATCAGGAAGTTTGAATGTAACACCAACCTTAATTTTTTTAAGTTGAGTGTCACCTTCGGAATCAACATAGGTGACGTTAAGTTTTGCTGTTTTTCCAGCGGGAATAGTTATGGATAGTGTTTCTTTTTTGGGTTTGCCTGTTTTTTTATCTTTAACTATTTTACCTTTTACATCTAATAGTTGCAGTTCGCACGTTTGCTTTTTTCTGACTATTTTAAATGTTCCAGTGTTTTCCCTGCCAGTCCACAGTCTTCTAAATGCTTGTTGAATATCTTTGGATGTTTCAAAAACATCTTGCACGCTTACGCTTCTTTTTTCTTCTGTGTTAACTACCCCAAAAAGAGCTTTGTTAATATTTGTTACGGTAAGAGGAACGGTGGTTTTTGGCACTGTTTTTTTTGCAAAAGCATCTTTAGGTTTTGCCGCAGGTTTAACAAGTTTATGAGCCTCTGTTACAAAAGCAGCTCCTCCGGTTGTAGGTTTTTTGATTACTTTCGCGGTTGGCTTTGTGGCAGCTTTCTTAGGAGTGGTTAGTTTTTTCTTCTTTGCAGCGGCAGCGGATTTCTCTAATCTTTTTGTGGCAACAATGGCTTGCGTTGCCGCGCGAACTTTCTTTTTACCTTTTTTAGCCGCTTCGAATTTACGTCTATCCGCACTTGCTTCGCTTAACTCTCTTTGTTCCCGTTCTACTCTTGCATCATGACCCGTGGCGGTTGTTGGTTCTGTTTTTTTCTTTACTGCTGCAGTATCCGCCCGCGCGGTTTCAAGATCGGATTGAGATTTATCAAATTTTTCTTGCAATGTTTGAAGTTTTGATTGTGCAGCTTCAAGTTTGTCCGCCAACATCTTGTCCGCCCTAGCCTTGGCGACGGCGGAAGCCTTGGCGTCGTCCGCTTGTTTTTTTAATGCCGAGATTTCGGTTGTGAGTTTTGCATTTAATTCTTTTTGTTCGGAAAGTTTTGTTTTTAATCCTCCAACAAGAGCAGCATCTTTAGCAAGAGACCTTCCAAGTTTTTGTTGTTTGGTTAACGCCAGATTTTTTTGTTTTAATCTTTTTATTTGTGGGAGTAATGCTTGAACTTGCTTTTGTTGCGCGGTAGCTTGTTGCTGTATTGTTGCAAGACCAGTGGGAATTTTTTGTGATTCTGGTGCAGAAAAAAGAAAATTAGATGGTGTAAAAAAAATAAAAAGAAAAAAAGAAAAGTTTATTTTTAAAAATAATTTTGTGTGTTCATTTTTAAAAATAATCACTCTTATTTTCTCCCTTTTATGTTTTTGTTAGCGGTTTATTATTTTATGGTCTTGCTGGAATTGCGGCTGCTTTTTCTGTCTCTGCTTTTTCTGTCGCTGTTTTTGCTGCATCAGTTAGTTGGGTGGTTGTTCTCTTTGCTGTGGGCGTGCCAGCTGGTGTTCTTGTTGCTGGTTGTGCCGGCAACTTGAGTAATTGTTGTATTTCTGCAAGAGCTTTTTCTGTTGCGGTTTGTGTTTCAGTTATTTTTCCTAAAGACGCATTAGAGCTTTGAATAAATTGTTGTTGCGCTTCCTGTGATCCACCAGCTTTACTTTCAGCAGCAACAGCTCTGTTTTCAGCATCAGTTAGTTTTTGTTTTAACTTTTGTACAGCGGCTAAAATTGCGGCAACTGTTGCAGCTTGAGCCGTTCCTTTTGTTTGAACACCTTGCAAACTTGTTCCTACTGTTGTAAGAGGATTTGCTCCTGGATCTGCAGGCGAGCCGCCAGCTGCATCCATTGCCCCGCAATTCATTGCTGGAATTAAAATTAATCCTGTTGCGAGTAAAATTATTTTTTTCATACGACCTCCTTTTTTGATTTAACTAAACCCTTCTACCCCTACGCTTTTTTCTAAAAAATCTAAATTTTCTTTTTCGTGGCGCAACATTTTTTGTTAAAAGTGTTTTAGGTTTATCTGTTTGAAGAAAAGCCACGGGTTGCGCTTGTTCTATCCCTAATAAATTTGAAATTTGTTGAAGCGCATCTTCAAGCGTTTTAACTTCTTTTTCAAGATTTGTAATCGTTGCTTTTTGAGTTTTACTTGCGGTCAGTCTTTGTTTAATTACATCAAGTTGCCTAAGTGCGGCTTTTGTTCCTTCGCTAAAATCTGCTTCCGTAACTTGCGTTGCGACATCTTTTTGTTCTGGTTCTGGTGCGGGAGTTTCAAGAGTGACAGGTTTTTCGGTAGCTTCTGGTGTTACTTGAGTGGCAACTTCCTGAGTTGCAGGAGTTTCCTGTTCTTCGGCAGCTTTGATAGTATTAAAAATACAAAAGGGAAGGATGCATGAGAGAGATAAAAGTAATTTTTTTAAATTTATTTTCATTATTTTCTCGCGTGTTCAGATGAGAGAAATGCGCCTTTATCATAGAGAGCTTTCCGTGCTCGATCTAAAGTTTGCGAGGTAAACCTGTATTGTTTGTTTGCCTCTATTTTTGTTTTGAGCTTGCCATATTCTACAATAGATGTTAACCCTTCAATTTGTTTTAATACTTTTTCTAACAGGGCCACTTCCTCTTCCGCTTCTTTCCGCATTGCTGCTTCCCGTTCCGGTTTTCTTATTTTCTCTATCAGCGCAAGCAATTCACTGTTTTCGGCCGCTAGAACCTCTTTTGCTCTTTTATACGCCAGAGATGTTTCTTTAAAGATGTTGACGTCTATTTTTGCTTGTGCAAGTTCTTCTTCTGCTTTTGCGGCTTCCGCTGTCGCTTTTTCTCTTGCTGCTCCAGCTTCTTCGGCGGCCGCCGTTGCTCTTTCGGTTGTTGCTGCTGCTTCTCCTGAAGCTGCTTTTGCAGCTTTAAGTTGTGCTCTTATCGCGGCGGCTTCTTTTGCAAGTTCTGCTCGTGCCGCTTCGGCTTTAGTCGCTTTGGCTTCAGCCGCAGTTATTTTAGCTTGGCTATCGGTTTCGGCTTGACCTGCTTTTTCTGTTGCTTCTGTAATCGCGGCATTTTTTTCAGCTAATTTTGCACTAAAATCAGCTGTATTTTTTTCAATTAAATTTTTTATATCTGCAAACGTTAAAGTTTGAGCTGGTTCTGGAGTTGGTTCTGGTTGAGGTGTGGGTGTTGCTGGAGTGTCTGGTTCTTGTGTGGCTGGTTCTGTTGTGGGTTGAGCTGGCCTTGGTGAAAGCGATGGTGTTGCTGGTGGTTCTGCTTCTGGTGTTTGTTCTGCTTCTGCTGGTGGTTCTTCTGTGGGTGTTTCTGCTGCCACACCTGGCCTTGGTGAAAGCGATGGTTCTTCTGTTGCACCAAAAAGTGGTGTTGTAAGTAAAAGAAAGAAAAGAAATGTGTTTTTGGTGAATTTCATAATATCTTTCTTTATTCGTCTGGTGGTGCTGGTGGTGTTGCTTGTTGACTTGCCATTTGTTGTCTTAATTGTGCGGCTCTTTGTGCGTCAGTTTGTGTCGCTGCTGGTGGTGGTGCTGGTTGGTGGACTTGTGAACTTGAATCAGGTGAGCTTGCGCTTTTACTAAGTAAACTTCCTGCTACTTGTTGCCTTACGTCACGTGTTGCTGGTGTTGCTCTTTTTATTATGCCAGAGGCCAAGGCTGCATCTCGCTGGGCCGCTTGTTCTTGTTGTGCTCTCCGTCTGGCAGTTGCATCATCTCGTTTTTGTTGTGCCAACTCCGCAGTTCGGTTTGCTGGAGGTGGACGTCGTGCTGTAGGTGGACTAGCAGGTTCATGTTGTCCACGAATTACATCTCTTTGCAACACTACCAATCTATGTAATTCTGTGAATTGTTCTTGTAACGTTGTATTATTTTTTTGAATATCACTAACTATTCTACTAACTTTTTGTGAGGGCGCTTCTGGAAAAGCACTAACCATTCCCGGATCTGCAGCTTCAACAAAAACAAAAAACTGCGTCATAAATAAAAGAAAAAAAATAAATTTATTACTTATAAATTTCATCATGGTCCTCCTGTTGCTGCTGTTAGTATTTGTGTTTGCTGTGCTACTGCGGCAGAAATAGGAGCTAAATTAACAGGAACGATTCTTGCAGATTTGTGTGCATCAAGAGTTGTAATTTGAGCATCAAATTGTCCGACCAAGCCTGATAAACTGGTCAGTTTTGCTGATTGAGCTTGAGTACTTTGGTGTAAAGATGTATTTTGCGCAGATACTTGCTGAAACGAAATGTCGTATGTTCCTAAATGTTTTTCCAATTCACCAACTTTTGCTTCAATCTTTTGCACGAATTCTCCAATGCCAGATGTGGCTGCTGGAGAAGGGCTGACGCCCTTAGCTGATACAGATTGTGCAGCTGTAACGAATTCTGCTATTTTATTAAGATTTCCTCTAGCGCTTTCGTATTTCTGTTCATCTTTTTCAGCAGTCGTAACTCGTACATCATAAGATGCTTTTAGGCCATCAACTACTGTTTGCAGGGCGCCGATTGTTGCTTCAAAACTTGTTGAAAGGTCGGTTTGTTTTGTTTGAATTTCTGAAAAAGCTTTGACCGCTTCTTCCGTTATTTTTCTCATTCGTTCAAAACGATCGGTTACGGCTTGAGATTGACCTGTTTTTTCTGCACGTTCTTTTTCTGCAGCTTTAATAAGTAAATCCATTTGAGTATCAAAACTTTCAAGCTTTTCTACATTTGTTTGAATGATTTTATACCGTTGCATTAATTGTTGAATTGTTGCCTGTATTGGTCCAACAACTTGAAAGGTTTTATTTAGTTCAGAATCTGAATATTCCCGTGCTTTTGTAATTTGTAGAATTTGTTGATCTTTAGTTTTTATAGTGGCATCTTTTTCTGTGGCAGATTTTTCTAATTCTGCAATTTTAGTTTTGTTAGATTCCCGTTGTTCAACAATTTCAAATAGATTTGCTGTGATACTTTCTTTTTCAGCTACCAACCCTGTATTTTCTGCGGTCAATTCTTCAACTTGTTCTTCTGCAGCACTAGCTCTTTCCACTGCGTCGGCACGTCCTTTTACAAACATTGCATTTTGTGCTTGTAGTTGTGCAGCTTCTGCATCGCGTTCTGTGATGGCGGATTTTTGTGCTTCAACAGCTTGTTTTACTAAAGCGAGTTCTTGTTGAGTTGATGAAAGTGCTTGTTCGGTTGGTCGTTGTTGTAATCTTTGTATTTGTTCTTGTGCAACTTCAAGTTTTGCCTGGAGCGCAGCAGTTTCTTCTGTACTTCTTGGTTGTGATTCCAAAGCTTCAATTTTTTCTTCAGCATCTACAAGCTTTCCCTGAAGGATTGCAGCTTGTATTCTTAAAGTATCATATTCTGCAACCTGTTCTTTGGTAAACGTTTGGCCGCCCTGTTTAAGTTGTTCAGGTTGCGGGATTGGTTCTGGTGGAGTTGGTTTTACAATTTCTGGCACAGGTTGCGGGAGTGGTTCTGGTGCGACTTGTGTTGGAGCTTTTTTGGGTCCTCGCCGCCGCGCAGCAAAAAGGTTGTTAGTTGGAAGTAGGCATACGGAAGTTATTAAAAGAAAAGTAAGGAATTTGTTTTGTAAAATGTTTTTGGACGTTTTTATCATTTATCAATTTCCTTAATTTGGTTTTGTTAATGCACATGTCGCAGGTCTTTAAGAGAGTAGTCGGGGGAAGGAGTAAAGTTCAATATTTTTAGAAAATATTATTTAACTATTTTTTTTAAATAAATTTTTTGTATATAGCACACCGGCGATGCCGGTGTGTTTGGGTTAAAGTTTTTATTAAGAAAATCATTTATTAGTTATCTAGTTAAATTTTATTACAAAATTATCTTAAAATATTTTTAGGGGGTGTCTTGTCACACCCCCTAACACCCCGGACCCATAAGGAGACCTTATGTATCCCACGACTTCGCCTCAGACATGTGTTGGCGTAAGTTCGGGAAAACTGACATCAAACACAACTCGGCTCTGGTCGCCCTGCCATAGAAAATTTACTTACAAATAAATGTGTTTGTGTTTGTAAAAAAACTTACTACAAAAGAAACGTCGAAGCGATTTCGCTTTATGTGAGTTTTCTTAAACTTACATAAAGTGTCATGAGCGAAGGCGTGGGGATTCATAAGGGGTGAAACCCCTATGTGCCTGGGTTTTAGGGCCTTCTTGCCAAGAAGGCCCTAAGGCGAAATTTTGTAATTAAAAGAAAGTTAATCAGAAAAATAAGGTATGTAATTAAAAAAAATTAAAGAAAATTTTGTGTGTAGCACGCCGGCATCGCCGGCGTGAGCAGTTTAATCAAGAAACTTCATTATATTTTCAATATTTTGCCAACTAACTAAATTTTTATATCCACTGATTCTTTTTTCTTCCCCAGTGTAAACAACATACGATTTATTTTTGGTATTTTGTGGCAGGTTGTTCCAAAAAGATAGTCCGGAAAAGAAACGTGTGTTTGGGGTTTGGCTGGCTTTTATTTCAACAGCGATCTTTTTTGACCCATAGGTCATGATGCAATCAACTTCGTGGTCGCTTCGGTCGCGCCAAAAGTAAACGGTTGGATCTTCTCCGCGGTTATAAAAGTTTTTAATAATTTCTGCGATAACAAACGATTCAAAAAGATTTCCTTTTTTTGAATGCGTGAATAGTTCATCTTCTTTAAGTTTTAATAAATAACAAAGAAGTCCGGAGTCATAAAAATATATTTTGGGACTTTTGACCAAACGTTTACCAAATGTTTTTTCGTATGGTTGTAATTGAAAAATGATATAACTTGCTTCTAAAATTGAAAGCCATCTTTTTACTGTCTGATCGCTGATGCGACATTCGCGACCTAGTTCAGAAAAGTTTACAAGTTGGCCGACGCGTTCTGCGCAAAGACCAAGAAATGTTTGAAACGTTTTTAAATCACCGACGTGCGTAAGTTCGCGAACGTCGCGTTCAATATACGTTTTTACATATTGGCTATACAAACGTTTGTGTGGTGTTTTATTTGAGAATGTGGCGGGATAAAAACCTTTGAATAAAGCATGTTCAAATTTTTTATATAGAAGCTTTTCAGTTTTTAATTCGTTAATGGATAACGGAAGAAGGGTGTGAATGGAAATTCTTCCCGCCAAAGATTGCGAGATTGCTTGGTTCATTAAAAAATTTTGCGAACCTGTAAGAATAAAATATGCATTCTTTTTTTCTTCATCGACGATTGTTTGAATGTAAGAAAGAAGTTCTGGGACGTATTGAAATTCATCAATAATAATTCCATGTTTATTTCTGTGAAGTTCCAAAAAAGTTCTTGGATCTTTTTTAGCGGCGGTTCTAATATCAGGGGCTTCAAGAGATACATAAAAATGATTAGGAAACATTTTTTTTGCGAGTGTTGTTTTTCCGGATTGTCGAGGACCAAGAATTCCTACTACTGGGAAAAAACGTGAGCCTTCTTTGATATCTTTTTCCAAAATTCGTTTTATATACATTTTATCCTCTTTGTTTTTAGACATTTTTAATCCCGGCATTCTCGATATTTAGGGTGTGCGAATTCGACATTTGAACCCTGCAAATTCGACATTTAGAATAGGGAAGTTAATGGGAAAAGTCCAGCAGTGGAGGATTTTGTTCAATAATTGATAAAAAATAATCGCTTTAAATAACAGGCGCTCATCTAAATCATATTTCATCCCGAGTGCCCGACGTAAGGAGGGTGTATCGAGGGACGTTTGTTTTGCGAAATGAAAATTTGTAGGTTTTAAGGAATGGAACAAAATTCATAGTACAACAAAAAAGTTATAGCGAATTCAGCGTCCCTCGATACTATTTTTAAGAAAAAATCACGGCGGGATGAAAAGTCATACATTAAAAGAAAAGTGTAATTATTTGGCGAAGTAGAAATGAAAACTCCCCGCGAGTGCGGGGAGTTAGTCTTCTAAAAAAAGCAAAGAGGAGTGTTGCCACTCCTCTTTGCTCGGCTGCGTTGCTTATTATTAAAAGGATATACCAAGTTTTGCCCATAAGGCCCATACTTCAAGAACTGAATTGTCTGATGCAAATTCATATGATCCGCCGATGCCGATCAAGAGAGGATATTTCCAGTTGTTTGCTGCCCAGCCAATGCCAGCTAATAATTTATGTGTAAGTTGTGCAGGTGTTTCTGCTGATGCGGTAAGTAAATCTGCTTGTTCAATTGTTATGTTTGATAAATCATAACCTGCGCCATATGTTGTTGCGCTTGCGCCTCTGTAAATTGTTTCAAGTACTGAGGTTGTGCCATCAAGAAATGCGTTAGTTGTATTCCAGTTTGTATGTGCGATTCCGTATGAGTTTGTTGACCATGTGTTTTTAAGGTCTACATCTTCATTAGCTTTTGCGTAAAGTTCATAACCCATGTCAAAAGTCCAATTTCCCCAGTTGAAGGAAATCATTAATAATCCGTCAAACTGACTGCCAGGTGTGACATCTAAGTCTTGTGTTAAGAAGTTTGCAAGAGGAGTTGCTGATGTGTCGCCACGTGAACCGCCGAGCATGTATGGTCCCCACATTGCATGTGCACCGGAGTCTGTTCCAAAGTCTGTTGTTGTTGCATAGTTGAAATCAAGTGTGCGTTTTTCTGTGCTTTCAAATAAGTAGCGGTAGTTCATTGCTAAAGATACATCAAATGATTTGTTTCCGCTTTTCCAGAATTCAAATGCTGAATCAAAGCCTAAACCTAATGCAAAGTGACCGCCGTTACCAACGACTGGTTCCCAACGATAAATACCTTCTGGTGTGTTTCCGGTAGGAATTGTAAAGATTACATTAAGTCCAATGTGTTTATCTTCTTTATAAAGTAAGTTGTAACCCAAAACAAAATTGATGTCAGCGATTCCTGTTTCGTCTTGTCCATTGTGAATTTTGTAATGTGATAATGCAACTTGTGCTGCTGTTGTTGCTGCGTTTGTAATATTACCTGTTAAGTAATCTGCAACTGAGTAAGCTGTTGTGTTGTATGTATCTTCTCTTGCGCTTACTGAGAATTGTGTTACTGCGCCAGTTGAACCACTTGTTGAAGAATAACCAAGACTGTGTTGAACGTGAACGATAGGCATATTAATTTCTAAATATAAACCATTAATAAGTTTATCTAAATTTTGATGCCAATCTAAACGTAGTCCATAACTTTCTTGAGTTGGACGGAATTGAATTTGATCAGAAAGTCTACTTGCTGGAGCAGTTGTACCTTCTAATAACATTCTTGTTCCGGAAATGTGTGCTGATGCGATTGAGTTGTCGACGTAAATGTAATCATCTGTTCTGTTGCTTGCGTTTCTGTTTTTAATACCGAAGTATTTTCCGAGGTCTTCGTCATTTACTGATGCTTGATAAAATGGAACGGCTTGAATTGATGCGCCGAATTTTTCTGAGTCAATGTCTCTCATTTGTTTATGGAACGTTGTGTATTCCATTGCCAAGTTTGCGTTATGATCGCGAGGCATTAAGAATGTTTTGCTTGTGTGTGTTGTAGCGGCGACGCTGCTTACTGCGAATAGGCTTAGAACAAGCCCTAAGAGTTTTTTCATAAACTCACTCCTTTTCTCCGAGAATTTTTCCTTTTTTCCTTTTTTGCTCATTCTTAGTTGATTTAAAATAAGTTGGGCTACTTATTTTTTCACGAGAATGATCTCCTGTAAGGCCAATATATATCGATGCAAAAAAGAGTGCAACCTTTTTTTTAAAAGTTTTATCCGTGATATCCTTCTGTGGATGTTGTGATTGTTTTGTTCTGTGTGGTTTTCATCCCGAGTGTTCTTCGTAGCTTGAAAAGCGAAGAAGAATGTATCGAGGGACGTTTCGCTCACGAAATTAAAATTTGTAAGTTATTAATAATTTTTTTCAAATACAACAAAATAAGTTGTAGAAAACGTAGCGTCCCTCGATACTATTTTTCGCTGTCGCTCAAAATCACTAGGGATGAAAACTTTAAGATTAGTGAATCACTTTTGATTATGTGAGAAGTTGCGGCGAACGGTCCTTGAAGAAAAAGTTAAAGTAAAAAGTTAATTAAAAAAGAGAGGCGCACTTTTGTGCGCCTCTCTTTTTTAGTATGAAACTATTTCTAGAAATCAATACCAAGTTTAAACCACAATGCCCAAAGTTCGAGCGCGCTATTCTCTGATGTGAATTCGTACGAACCACCAAGTCCGAGCATAAGTGGATATTTCCATTTATTAAATGCATATCCAACTGAGCCAAATATTTTTTGTGTGAGTTGCGATGGTGTTGCGGCGTCGCCGTGTAATAAATGTGCTTGTTCAATTGTAACTTGTGTTAAATCGTAACCAGAAGAATATGTTGTTGCGGAATAGCCTCTGTAAATTGTTTCGTTAGTTGCGGTTGAGCCATCCATAAATGCATCATTTGTATCCCAGTACCAACTTGCAATTCCGTATGTTCCGGTTGACCATGTGTGTTTGAGTTCAAGGCTTTCTTCTTCTTTTGCATATAATTCGTAACCAAGATCGAAAGTCCAATTTCCACAGTTAAAGGAAAGCATTAACATCGCGTCAAGCTGACTGCCTGGAGTAATTTCTAAATCTTGTGTTAAAAAGTTTGCAAGTGGTGTTGCGGTTGTGTCGCCGCGTGAACCACCAAGAACATATGGTCCCCAGAAGACGCGTGTGTTTTGGTTTGTGAAATCTGTGGTGTTTGAATATTTAAAGTCGACGGTTCGTTTTTCTGTGCTTTCAAATAAATATTTGTAGTTCATGGCGATAGAAAGATCTAAAGATTTATTATTGCTTTTCCAAATTTCAAAAGCAGAATCAAAGCCAAGACCGAATGCAAAGTGGCCGCCGTTACCAACAACTGGTTCCCAACGATATTCGCCGTCAGGAGTGTTTCCTGTTGGAATTGTAAAGATTACATTAATGCCAATATGGTTATCTTCTTGGTATAAAAAGTTGTAACCCAAAACAAGATTAAGGTCTGCGATTCCTGTTTGGCTTTGTCCGTTGTGAATTTTATAATGTGTGAGTGCTGCTTGATGATGACTTGTTGTTGCGGTGGAATCGTTTACAACATTTCCTGTTAAATAATCTTCTAAACTTATTGCGGTTCCATTAAATGTTATTGGCGTGCTAGCAGAAACTAAATTTTGTGTTGTACTGTAAACATTGGTGTAACCCATGCTATGTTTTACATGAACGACAGGCATGTTGACTTCAAAATATAAACCGTTAATAAGTTTGTCTAATTTTTGGTGCCAGTCTAAACGAAGTCCGTAACTATTTTGGTATGGTTGGAAAATAATTTTTTGAATAAATGTATTTGATGCTGCAACAACCGCGTCTGTTTCTGTATTGCAATCCATTAAAATATCATGCGTGTAAAGATGTCTGTCTGATGCTGAATTAGAAACATAAATGTAATCGTCTAATCTTCCATTTGAACGTCTGTTTGTTACACCAAAATATTTTCCAAGATCACCATCGCTTGCTGATGATTGATAAAATGGAACGGCTTGAATTAATGTTTTGAATTGGTCTTCGTCAATTTTTCTTATTTGTTTGTGCCATGTTGTCATTTCCATTGCTAAGTTTGCATTGTGATCGCGCGGCATTAAAAATGTTTTATTTGTGTGTGTAGTTGCAGAAGCACTTGCAACTATTGTGAGTGATAATAAAATACCCGTTATTTTTTTCATACATTCTCCTTTTCGTTACCGATGTTTTTACGACTTGAGTTATCGTAGTTCTGATGTGAATTAAAATTCAAGATTTTTTGTATTTGTTGTGGTGCTCGAACCTCTCGATACAAAATTTTCTAAACCATTCAGGTTTTTAAAATTTCACTCGAGACGAGCGGGCAATGGAATTTTAAAATTTTAGTATATGAGATTATTGTTAACAGATTATTAATCCCGCTCGTCTCGAGTGATTTTTTCTTAAAAATAGTATCGAGAGGTTCGAGCATCCACAAATAATCTCAAAAAAAAGAGGCGTGCAAAATTGCACGCCTCAAAATCTTCAAAAAGTAGGATTAAAAACTAATTCCTAACTTAAGCCACAATGCCCACAGCGCGAGCGCGGCGTTATTTGAAGTTAATTCTATTGAAGCGCCAACGCCTAGCATCCATGGATATTTATTTGCGTTTTCTGCGTATCCAAAACCTGCAAAGAATTTGTGTGTAACTTGTACAGGTGTTTCTGCATCGTCAAATAATAAATGCGTAGAATCGATTGTGTATTGAGTTAAAACGTCTGTTCCGTTCCAATAAAGACTGGAATTGTAACCACGGTAAATTGTTTCATAACCGCCGCCACCTTCAATTGTTGTTCCAGATATAAACGCTTTTGTGGTATTCCATCCGATGTAAGCATTTCCGTATCTATTGTCAGACCATGTGTGTTTTAATGAAACTTTTTCATTTGCTTTTGCAAATAATTCGTAACCTAAATCAATTGTCCAATTTCCAACATTAACTGCAAAATCAAACATCATGTCAAATTCACCCCGAGGAGTAACATTAAGATCTTTAGTTAAAAAGTTTGCGAGAGGTTCTGCGTGAGTATCACCATATGCTCCGCCAATTTTATATGGTCCCCATGTTGAACGTTCATTTGGATGTGTATATGCACCAGTATTTGCATATTTAAAATCGAGGGTTCGTTTTTCTGTTCCTTTAAATAAATATTTGTAGTTTGTGACAATGGAAAATTCTACCGATTTATTATTGTCGTTCCATAATTCAAATGCGGTATCAACTCCAATGCCCCAACCAAAGTGACCACCGTTACCAACAACTGGTTCAAAACGATATTTACCATCAGGTGCGTTTCCTGTCGGAATTAAAAATGCAGTATTAACATTAAAGTGTTTGCTTTCTTTATAAACAAAATTGTATCCAAGCACGATGTTTATATCTGCAACGCCAAATTTTGTTTTTCCATTATGAATTCTGTAATAATTTAATGGGTATTGTCTGGCTTGAGTCGCGAGGTTTTCTACGTTTCCTGTAAAATAATCTTCCATTGTTTTTGATGCACCTGTGCATTGCGCGGCATTTAATTCTGGATATCCGGCACCTGCATTTGTAATATTTGAATCTGTTGGTAAATTTTGCGTTCCAAGCCACGTGTATGTATAACCCATACTATGTTTTACAGAAACAATTGGCATATTAATTTTTATAAATAAACCATTAACAAATTTGTCTAATTTTTGATGGTAATCTAATCGAACACCACAACTTTCTTGGTACGGCCGAAATGTTATTTTTCCAAGAACGGGATAATCATTTGGATAATAATGGATAATGTCGCCAACCGTAAGATGCGATGTTTCAACATCACTTACTTCTATGTAATCATCAATTCGATCACTGTATGTTCTGTTTGAGATACTAAAATATTGTCCAAGATCTTTTTTGTTATTTGATTTTTGATAAAACGGAACGGCCTGAATTGTTCCGTTGAACATGTCGTCATCTTTTCTTTTTATTTGATCATGCCATGTTGTGTATTCCATTGCCAAGTTTGGATTATGACTTCTTGGCATTAAGAAAGTTTTGTTTGTGTGTGTTGTTGCGTTTACGTTTAAGAAAATTGTTGTAGAAATTAATGCCCCCAAAATTTTTATTCTCGCTCGTCCTGAGTGATTTTTTCTTAAAAATTGTATCGAAGGATTCGAGCGTTTCGTTTCTACTTTTTTCATTCCTTATCTCCCTTTATATTTACCGTTTTTTTGATGTGTATCATCGTAGCGGGGGAGAATTAATAAGTTCAAGATTTTTTGTTTATTTATAAGGACGCTCGAATCTCTCGATACAAAATTTTTTAAACCATTCTGGTTTTTAAAATTCCACTCGAGACGAGCGGGTTATAAAGAATATATACCTGTTATAAATTAAGTAATAACGTCCGCTCGTCTCGAGTGATTTTTTCTTAAAAATTGTATCGAGAGATTCGAGCATCATAAACACACACCCCAAAAAAAAAGAGGCGCGCAATTTTGCGCGCCTCACAAATCGTAGAAGTTTTATTATTAGAAAGCAACTCCAGCTTTAAGCCAAAGTGACCAACCTTCTAATCCAGCATTGCCAGAAATGAGTTCATACGAACCGCCGAGACCGAGTAACAATGGATAATTCCATTGCGCGAATCGGTAGCCAACACCGCCGTAAATTTTGTGTGTAATTTGTTGTGGCGTTTCTGCGTCAGCAGTTAAGAAATGTTCTGCATCAATTGTATATTCATTTAAGCTTCCAAGATCATCCCATGCTACATGTGAGTAACCGCCTCTGAATATGGTATCGTATTCACCCAATGTACCACCTGTAGCATTTCCAGTGATAAAGGCGCGTGTTGTGTTCCAAGATTGCGCTGCAATACCGTAGGTGTCATCTGACCATGTACCCTTGAGCGATACTTTTTCTTCTTCTTGTGCATATAATTCATAACCAAGATCGATAGTCCAATTTCCCCAGTTGAATGCAAGATTAACGATACCGTTAACTTGATTTCCAGGAGTTACATTTACATCTTGAGTTACAAAGTTTGCAAGTGGAGCGGCTTCTGTGTCTCCACGACCTGCACCAAGAACATATGGTCCCCAGATAACGCGTTGTCCATAATATGTGTAGTCAGTTGTATCTGAATATTTAAAGTTTAATGTACGTTTTTCTGTACCTTTAAATAAATATTTATAGTTTAAAACGATAGAAAGATCTAAAGACTTATCGTTTTCGCGCCATAATTCAAATGCTGTGTCAATTCCTGCGCCAAGTGCCCAGTGATTACCATTACCAACAACTGGTTCAAAACGGTAAACGCCGTCAGGAGTGTTTCCGGTAGGAATTAAAAGTGATAAATTAACGTTTGCGTGTTTATCTGCTTCATATAAGAAATTGTATCCGAGCATTACATTAATGTCGGCAATTCCTGTTTCACTTTGTCCATTGTGAATTTTATAATGTGTAAGTGCAACTTGCTTTGCTTCGGAGTATGTGTTTACAAGGTCGCCTGTTAAGTAATCTTCGAGATTTTTTTCTGCGCCTGTTGTTGAATCTGGATCTATGTACAGAGAACCACCTGTGATAATGCCACAATCACCAGTTCTAGTTACAACTGAACCACTTGCTACTATTTTTTGTGTTGATACTTCGCCAATATTATGGTAGTTCATACTTGTTTTTACATGAACAATAGGGGCATCGATTTTTAAGAACAAACCGTCAAGAAGCATGTCTAATTTTTGATGGTAATCTAAACGAATACCAAAACTTGTTCGATTTGGGCGGAAACGAATTTTTTGAATTAAGTTTCCGTAATCCACAGCGCCAATAAGATTGGTGACATCACTATCATATAATCTCAAATCATAAGGTGCGAAGTGAATTATATCATTGGTATACAATTGTGTTGCATCATGATCGTCGACCATAATGTAATCATCAATTTGATGATTTTTTTGTTTGTTTATCATACCAAAATATTTACCAAGATCTGCTTTGTTGTCTGATTCGTCATAGAATAAAGAGGCTTGAAGTGAGCCTCCGAATTTTTCTTCATCGTGAAGTCGGATTTGTTTGTGCCATGATGTATATTCCATTGCTAAATTTGGATTATGGCTTCTCGGCATCATGAATGTTTTATCTGTGAATGTTTTGGCCGAGACCGAACCTGCAAAAAGTGCAGTTGCCAAAATACCATGAAGGATTTTCTTCATGCGTTCCCTTCTCCTTTTTTGATAATACTAAGAACAACGATTACTACTCCTTTTGGGACAATCTCAGGCGTGTTTTTTGTTTTAACCAGGTGAAGAGCGGGCTACTCTCTTGTATTTTTAAACACTGTCATAATTACAGTGAGTAATACATATGGCCCAGGTTAACTGAGCCCGTGCGGTATTTCAAGTGTTTTTTATAAAATTGTTAATAAACTAATGTTGGGTAACCGTTTTTTTGCAATGCTTCGACAAAACTTCCAAGTGCATCTTTTCTATCAGTTTGGCCATAAACTTTTTCTTTTGCAGTGCTTACAAATTGTTGCAACTTTTCGGAAACTTCTGCGTCGTTAGAAAATTTCTTAATAAGTTTCTTATTGCTTAATAAAACATGTGTTTTAAGATTATTTATAAATGTTACAAATTTATCAGTTATTCCAGGAATGGTTACTATTCTTCCAGGAATGTTTCCTATTTGTTGTTCTAAAATCATATAAACAACTGTTGCGCCAAGTTCTTTAGTGTATGGTTTTGATGCCAAAGCAATTGCTAAATCAGTTAATGTTTTTTGGCCGCTACCAGCTTTTTTTCTGAAGACTTTATTTTTATTAGGTGTGATTGTATCTCCTGCTCCTTCACTGATTGCTATTGCTACAAATTGTCTTATTTGGTTTTTTTGTGTGTTGAATTTCGATTCGCTTGTAATTTTTGCAAGTGTTTCTGTAACAAACGGATGTAACGCTTTTCTATATTTAGGATCGTCATCAGCTTTATTTAAAGTTTCTATTTTTTTTAGAACTTCTGCGCCAGGTGATGTAGCCTCCAGTTTATTTTGAAATTTGGGATTGAGCGTTGCTAACAAATTTTCAATTGCTGTTTTGTTTGTTTTCCTTGTGCTTTTAAGTACGGCTTTTTGCCCTTTTATGTTTGCGTAGTCAATAAAATCTTGAACATCGGGGGCAAGTTCTGTGTAATAACCGGGGATTGTTTTAAGAATTGGCGCCATTCTTTTTATGAATTTTTTAAAAGATTTTGTTGAACCTTTTCCTGGAATTTTAGCTCTTTGTTCTTCTAATATTTCTGTATAAATATCGGTTACATATTTTTTTGCAGCAACTTCGCCGATGGCAGATTTTTTGGCGTAAAGTTTTATTGCAAGATCGGTTAATGTTTTTTGGTCTGTTTTTGCTGTTTTTACAATAATTCTATTTGCGTCATTTCCAATTCCTTCGTCGAGAGTGCCTGCATCAACTGCTACGTTTACAAAATCATCTAGTTGTGTTTTTACTCCGCTAAAGTTACTTGATGTGATTTTGTCTATTTGGGTCATAGCTCTTTTTACAATTTTTCGATACGTTGGGTCGAGTTCTACTGTCATTAATTTGTCTGTTTCTGCTTTCAATGCACCGTTAATTGTTGATGCTGCGACTGCTGGAGCTGCGGTTGGAGCTGCGGTTGGAGCTGGAGGCTTTGGTTTGATTTTAATGATTTTTCCTCTTCTTGCTTCAACAACGTTTAATTGGCCAAATAAAATTACCCCAATCAAAAAAATCTTAAAAAGACGTTTCATGAAATCTCCTTTATAAAAAACGTTTGTTTGTAACACGCATGTTTGATGCTACTGAACGAAAAGAATGATATCAAGTATTTAGCCAAAGAAAAGGTCGATCGATCGACCTTTTCTTTGGTGGATAATTTTATAGTTAAATGTGACTTAGACTTGAAAAGCCTAAAGATTTTAAAGTTCTAGTAACATTTTGTAGCGTGGTTTCTCTTTTGGAAGTTCTTTTCATTGCTGCTGCGCGTAAAAATGTGTCAACAGTTGATCTTAGAGAAGTTTTTAGGTTGTGAGGAATTCTTTGAATTACGTGTGTGGATAAACGTTCGAGTTTACTGTTATATGTGCTAGCGCTTCCACCTGTGCCTGGAAGTTCTTGCGCTTGTGCTTCTAAAATTTTCGTGAAAATTGTTGTTGTGTGTTGGCTGCCAACAATATATTGTTGGCGATAAATTTCCACAGCGAAATCAACTAGAGAATATTTTTCTGGTTTCGATTCTACCAAGAAAACTCTATTCCTATCTCCTGAAATAGAAACACTTGCTCCTTTTTCAATTGCCGTGTCTCTAAAAGAAATAAAGCTTGCGCTTATTTGATTATACGCATTTCCTTTTGTTAAAGGATTAACTACGGTTGTGACAAAAGTATATAAATGTTCGCGGAATTTTGGATCACTAAGTCCATATTTGTTTAATTTATTTATCAAGTCCGCAACTGCTGCACCAGGTGATTCAAATTTAAGTTGATTACCAAAGGGTGGATTAATTGCCGTAACAAAATCTTGGAGATCTGTGTTTTCACCTGAACTTGTTCCTGCTTTTACTTTTGCAGCATCAATAAAACTTTGTACATAAGATCTAAGATCAGAATGATACGCAGGAATTCTTTCTATTACTTGAGTTCGGATATTGGTTAAATATGTTCCAAAAAAAGTTGATGGAATTTTTGCTTGTTGTGCTGTAAGTATTCCCCCAAAAACTTCTTTTACGTATCGTTTTGCTTCTGTTGGATTAAAAGAAATTTTTGTATAAAGGGTTCTGCCAAGTTCAACAAGTGAAACTTCGTCAGTGACTGGAGATTTATCATAAATTTGATTTTGTTCTTTATTTCCCATCCCTGTGATTTCATCATCAGCACCAACGCTTACTGCTTCTTTTACAAATTTTCCTAGAGGGGAATCTACTGAAACAGAGGTGTCGTGGCGTATTGCATCAACTGCGCGTTTTAATTTTTCGCGATATGTGTTATCTGTTCCGCGTCCAAGGTTGTGTGTGCTAAAAGCTGGAGCAGCTATTGTACTAGTTCTTGCTGCTGCTCTTTGTTGTCTTGCGCTTCTTTGTTTTCCTGCTTCAACTATATTTAATTGCATGCAAAAAAACACTCCAATTAAAAACAATTTAAAAACACTTTTCATACATTCTCCTTTTATAAAAAAGATAAATAAGATTCCTAGCTAATTTTAAATGCTACTTAACGAAATAATTGTTTTCAAGTGTTTTACGCAAAAAGGCGCGGCCACAAGCCGCGCCTTTTTGCTTTTTTATTTTTATCTTGTGATTTAGTGATCTTTAAGTGTTAATGTTCCAAAGCCTGTAAGTTTGCTAACGACGGTTCTAAGTGTTCGGCCAGGGTATTTTTCTTCTTTTCTTCTTGTGGTTGTTCCTTTATTATCTGCTGATGTTATAAAACTTTGTACTGCTGGTATAAGATCAGTTCTAATATTTGCAGGAATTTGTGAGAGAACTTTATCATAAATAATATTAATAAAATCAATGTATTTCTCAGCTTTAACAAACGCATTTTTCCCTGGAATTTTTTCTGCTTGTTCTTCTAATATTTTAGTAAATATATCTTTTGCCGCATTCCCAATAATGGCTTTTTTGCCAGCAAGTAAAATTGCAAGAGCAACAAGTGATTTTTTATCATCATCACGCTTTAAAGGAATTACAAAAATTCTGTTTTTGTCGTCTTCTACGTCGTAGTCGGCGCCTCTTTTTATTGCTTTTTCGACAAAAGCATCAAAATTAGTTTTTACGGCGCTAAAGTTTTCAGCGGTTATACGGTCTATACCAAAAGTGATTTCTTCGTCATCTTTACCTTCGTTTTTTGTTTCGCCATACATCGCTCGTTTTAATGATTTTTTGTATCCGCTGTCGGTTAATGCTCCATATGTGTCTTTTAACTTTCCTATTTCTGCTTCTAGTGTTGTGTTAATTATTTCTGTTGTTGATGGTGCGGCGGGAGTAGTTGCGGCAGCAACAGCTGTTGGTTTTTTTTTGATTGTGACAATTCTTCCTCTTCGGGCTTCAACAACATTTAATTGTCCTAGCAAAATTACTCCAACTAAAAATATTTTAAAAACATGTTTCATGAAATCTCCTTTGTAAAAATGAAACAATTTATAAAACGCACAAAAAACTAACGAAAATTTTTCCTCCTATTATTTTATCTTTTTTTATTTATAAAAAAAATCAAAGATAGTTGGATGATACCATTTTTAAAAAATTGTTATCAATAGAATGAGGCTGTTACAAAAAAAATACCCGGACAAGCGTCCGGGTATTTTTTTAAGTTTGGTAGCTTTTTTAGAAAGCAACACCAATTTTTGACCAAACTTTATAATATTCGCCAGCGGTGGTTTTCTTTGTTGAAATTTCGTATGATGCACCCCAGCCGAGCATAATTGGATATTCCCAATGTGTGAAAATATAACCAAGTGATGCAAAGAAAGTGTGACTGCAGTATGAAGGTGTTTCTGCGGCGGTTGTGTCGAGGTCACCTTTGTTAATGATCATGTTGTAGTCAGAGCCCCAAGCTAAAGAAGTTATAACAAATGGATGTCCTGTCCATGCTTCTCCATCGCTATAAGGAACTATGAATGCAGGATCTGCAATTCCGTATGTATCGTCTGTCCATGTTTGTACATTTATAGTTTCGTCATCTCTCCAGAAGAAGTTGTAACCGAAATCAAATGTGAATTTTTTTCTGGTGTATTCGATTGATGCGATGGCGTCAAATTTTCCGCCCATTTCTACATCAACATCTCTGGTTAAAATATTTGCTGCTGGTTGTAGGCCACCTTTAGTTGCTTCACCAATAAGGTAGTAATGTCCAAGAACTTTTCCTGTTAAGTAATCTGTAGTTAATGCTGCGCCATCTAGATTTAAACCTAAAGTTCTTTTTTCTGTGCCTTCAAATAAATATGTGAATTGGCCAGAATAATTGAACATTAATTTTTGGAATTCTGCATCCCATAATCTTACACTGCCGTCAAAACCTCCAATTGCTCCCCATTTGCTATAACCGAGGCGTGGTTCCCAAAGATACTCACCGGTAGGTTTTTTAGATGTTGGAAATACTACACCAGTGTTTACACCCAAGTGACTATTTTTGTTTTCCCAAAGTCTGTAGCCTATGAAAAGTTCGATATCACCAACACCAATTTCATGTTGGCGGCCATCAATTTTAGCCATTGCAAGTGGCATTTGTCTGTCTGTTTGACTATACCTATTTAATTCTTTTCCGCTCAAAACATCATCGATAGAAATCCATTCTTGATCTGCATATCCACCAAGGCTAGATGATGAACTCATATTTAGATCGTTTGCAATGTAAAGTACTGGAATGTTTACTGCGGTGTATAATCCTTCTACAAGCCAATCAAAACGTTGGACGTAATCAAATCTTGTTCCGTATACAATTTGTTTTGGATCAAATTTAATTTGGCCTGTGAAATCTTCAGAATCATACAGATGTAATAGATAACGAGCATTGGCATCGTTTGTTGCTGTGTCAGAAATTGCACCAATATTAACTTGTGTGCTTCCGTTTGCACCAAAAGCTTTACCTAATTCTGATCCGTTATCTGTTTGTCCATAAAAATTTGTTGCTTCTAAATATCCGTCAAAATGATCTTCTTTTTTGATATTAATAAGATTATGGAACGTGGTGAACGCAGCGGCATTATTGCGCTGTGATCTGAGGACTAAATTTGTTTTGTTTCGAGCACTATCGCCCGCGCTAAGACTACTAACCGCAAGAAGTGCGACTAATAAAAATTTTATGCTTATCTTCATTGATGAGGTCTCCTTTCCTTATATATTCTACTCACCTGAACTACTGACATACGAAAATTAACGCATGAAATAACGTTTCATGTCAAGGGAAAAGTAATTACAAAGTAATTTACTGAAACGAATGTTTCCAGTTTTGTTGATTACTCCTCCTTTCTTTTTTTTGGTTTTTTAGACCTGATTATAATTTTCTTCATTACGTTGCTATATTAACTAGGCCGTTTGAATAGTTCAAGGATTTTTTGTTTTCAAAGCATGATAAAACTATAAGGCATTAACAAAAAGAATGGAGTGACATAATGAATGACCTTCTTTTTTTTCTTATTATTCAGATTATTAGCGAATCATTTCCTATAAGTAGCTCGGGACATTTTGCCTTGCTGAATAATATTTTTCACTTTTCTATTCCCCAAAATGTTATTGAATCGTTTGATTTTTTTGCGCACGGTCCAACCGTGATTATAATTTTAATTTTTTTCGCGCGACAGTGGTGGAGCATTTTGTATAGGGTGGTGACTCACTACAAATATCGCGACAGTTATAAAAGGTTGTGGCGGATTATTTTTAAAATTATGATTTTAACAATTTTTTCTTCTTTGATTGTGACTGGAAGTTTTTATTTTGGATTTAAAATTTTCAAAAAATCTTTTGTCTTGTCTTCCCCGTTCGTCCTGAGCCTGTCGAAGGATTTCTTAGAACGGGGATTATTACTTATTGGTTTTTTAATTACGACGCTAAGTTTGTTTTCTTTGAAATTGAAAAGAGAAAAAGCTTTTGAATCATGGAATTTTAAAAAAGCGTTAGTCCTTGGAATTGTTCAGGGGACAGCATTAATTGTTCCAGGATTTTCTCGACTTGCAACAACGTACGTGGCGGGGCGGTGGATGAATTTGAGTCAGCGGCGATCGTTTCAGATTTCTTTTTTGATACAATTTTTTTTAATCGCGGCAGGATTTGTAAAAGGATTGGTGGAGGTTATAAAAGCAAACCAAATTCAAATGTTTTTATCTGCTGATATTTTAATTACTGTTTTAATTACGAGTGTTGTTGCTTATTTTGGGTTGCGACTGGTGTGGTATTTGGCAAAGCGCAAACAGTTTTGGTGGTTTGGGTTTTATGAATTAATTCCACTTGGGGCAATGATTTACTTGGTGTTTTTAAAGAACTGACTTGTAGTTGCAACCCGACAAATCCAAATGCAATTAATTCATTAACAACAGCTTCAACGTATTCGACGTTTGTTCCGCCAACTGCATATCTACCTTCAGTTACACTCCATTTACCTTTTTGTTTTGCTGCGACTATAAAGTCTTGAACGTCGCGGGTGAGTTCTACGCGATATTGTAATGGAATTTTTTTAATAACCTGTTCTTTTATGCTGGTGATAAAATCTTGGAAATCATAAATAGAAAGTCTTCCTGGGATTTTATCTTTTTGTGCTCGCAAGATTTGTTTAAATATTTTTTTAGAAAGTTCGTCATAAAATGAACCTTGCGTGCCTACCATGTAAGGACTTGCGGTTACAGTCGCTTTTCCTGTGCCCATTCTGTACATTTCTATTGCAAGGTCAACAAGCGATGTTTGATTCGAAACTGGTTCAACCGTGTAAACTTTGTTGCGCATTGAATCATCTGCATATTTTAAAAGAATTGGACCAATAGGTTTATTAATATTGTCGTCAACGCCGTTTGCGATTGCGGTGCTTACAAAAGTTTCTATATCAAATCTTTTTAAAAGGTCTAAAAATTTATATATGGATTGTCTGTATTTGATATCTTTTGTGCCTGGTACTTGGCTGTCGAGTCCGTCAATTAATTTGTCAAAACTATCTGCGGCGCAAAAAGTTTTTGAATTTACACTTAAGGCGACTATCGTAAGAAATGCGATTTTGACACAAAAACGTTTCATAATGGTTCCTTTTTATTTTTGTTTTATTTACGATTCCTCATAATAATTTTTAAATTATTATTTCTACAAGGGTTTACGGATAATCAAGTTGTATTAAAAGGAGAGAAGAATGTTAAAGAAATTTTTCACACAAAGTTTTAGTAAAAAAAGAAAAAGCACTTCCGCGTTGTGGAAATACAGAGAAGAAATTGTTGGAGTAGGTGTTGCTGCAAGTTTTGCTCTTTTGTTTTTTTCTTTAATTTCATATAACCCACACGATAATTCATGGTTTCATTTTTCTAGTGATTCGCGTGTTATTTCTAATTTAACAGGCGTTGTTGGCGCGAATGTTTCTGCGTTACTGGTTTATTTATTTGGAAGCGCATCATATTTTTTTATTGGATGTTTATTGTTGCTTTCAATTTTTTTATTGCGCTCGCTGTCTGTAAAAGAAGAATGGGGTCGGTTAGTTGGTCTAGGGATGATTATTCTTACCAGCGCAACAATTTTTAGAGCGCACGAAATTGGAAGTATTGTTCTTTATCCCGGCGGGGTGATTGGCGAATGGGGATACAATATCAGTTTTGGATTGTTGTATCATGTCGGAACTGTCATTTTAATGTATTCACTTTTTTTAGTTGGCACTTTAATGGTCGCGCGCGTGTCGCTTTATAGTTTTCTGCAAACAACATGGTCTGTAACAAAAGCGGTTTCTATTTTTATAGGTGTTTGGACGTATAAAATTATAAAAGCGGTAAGTATAGCATTGTGGAAAAGTGTTGCGTGGATTGCGCGCACAATAAAAACATATGTACAAAAAAGAAGAGAACAGAAAAAAAACAAAGCGGTGTTTAATGATTTTTCTGGACTTGCTCAACATGCGCGAAAAAACGACGAAAAGGAAAAAGAACAATCTGTACAAGCGACTAAAGAAATACAAAAAAATATTGATGATGTGGATCTAAAAAAAATCACAGCGCACGAATTAATTTATGCAGAAAAATTTTCTTGGGGACAAAACTTTTTCTTTTTAAGAAATACCATGTTATCTCGGTTGTTGTTTAAAGAAAAAGATGGCGAAACAGATTTCGATGAACTTCTTGCATTAATAAGTGAAGCGGGGCGCGAACCTGTTATTTCTTATAAATTACCAGATTTTAAAGAAATCAAAGATGATCGCGAAGAGGGCATTGACGATAGAACATTAGAGGCGTTGTGCAAAGAACGCGCAAAAACACTTGAAGAAAAATTATTACATTTTGGAATCAAGGGAAAAGTTACCGCGGTAAGACCCGGGCCAGTAATTACATTATTTGAATATGAACCAGAAATAAATATGAAGGTGAGCAAGATTGTATCATTAGAAGATGATCTTGCTTTGGCGTTACAGGCGTTGAGCATTAGAATTATTGCACCAATTCCCGGTCGTAACGTTGTTGGTTTTGAAATTGCTAACAAAACAAGAAAAGATGTTTTTTTATCGGATATTCTTTTTCAAGAAAAAAGTGCGCACGAAAAAAAGAATCTTCCAATTGTGTTTGGTGTTGATATTACCGGAACTCCAGTTATAGAAGATTTGGTGCACATGCCCCATTTACTTGTTTCTGGCTCAACTGGTTCTGGAAAATCTGTTGGACTAAATACAATGCTCACCAGTTTATTGTGTAATTTATCGCCTGAACAATTACGTTTAATTTTAGTTGATCCAAAAAGATTAGAGTTTGCTCCGTACGCAGATGTTCCGCATTTACTTTTTCCAATTGTTACAAGTCCGCGACAAGCTATTCCTGTTTTAAAGTGGGTGGTTCAAGAAATGGAAGATAGGTACGAGACGATGTCAAAAACTGGCGTGCGAAGTATTCTTGAATATCATAAATTGTATTCGCGACACAAAATAAAAAATGAAGTCGAATTACAACCAATGCCATTTATCGTTGTCATGATAGATGAGCTTGCAGATTTAATGATGGTTGCAGGAAAAGAAGTAGAAATGCATCTTGCGAGAATTGCACAAATGGCGCGCGCGGCGGGAATTCATATGATTGTTGCAACGCAACGGCCGTCAGTCGATGTGTTAACTGGAGTTATAAAAGTTAATTTCCCAAGTAGGCTTGCGTTTAGAGTTTCTTCAAAAATTGATTCGCGTACTATTATTGATATGTCGGGCGCAGAAAAATTATTAGGAAGAGGCGACATGCTTTTCATGGATTCAGGATCTTCTGATGTTCAACGTGTGCACGGAGCTTTTGTTTCTGACAAAGAAATAAAAAAACTTACAGATTTTGCTCGTGCGCAAAAACTCGTTGAGTATTTAGATATTAATGAAGCTTTACGAAAAGAATCAACAGGATTGGCGCAAGGTTTAGATGATGAACTTTATCCTGAAGTTGTAGAATTTATAAAACAAATTGACGAAATTTCAATTTCTATGTTGCAGCGTCATTACAGAATTGGTTTTAATCGTTCGGCTCGTTTAATAGAAAAATTAGAGACGGATGGTTTTATTGCGCCGGCACAAGGAAGCAAACCTAGAAAAGTTTTGCGTTAACAAAAAACTGAACTTGCGGTACATTTATAGAAATTAAAAGATATGAAACATTGTAAGGAGAAAAGAGAATGAAACGTGATGTGTCGTTTTTTAGGCAGGCGCTGCCGAGTTGTAGATTATATGTTAGCGATACAGGTTCGTTTTATGATATTTCTGCTCCATCTCTTGATGGGGCTTTTTCTCTTTTTGACGGAACGCGTTGTAGCGTTTCTATTGATAGTAAAAAAATAAAAAGAGGTCAGGCGTTTGTTGCGTTAAAAGGAAAAAGATCAGACGCGCATGACTTTTTAAAAGAAGCTCTAGAAAATGGCGCGAGCATTCTTGTAATAAACGAATCTGAAGTTGAACGATTAAAAGAGTTTACTGATAGCGAATACGATTTTATTTCTATAATTGTTCCAGACACATTTAAAGCGTTAATTTCTTTGGCAAAAACATGGCGGTCATATTTTGATATTCCTATTGTTGGAATTACTGGATCGATAGGAAAAACAACCACAAAAGAAATGTTGCGTTCAATATTTGATGAAGCAAAAGTTTCTGCGTGTGTCTCTTTTAAAAATCAAAATACGAATATTGGTATTTGTTTAAATATTTTTAATTTGCGCAAAGAACATAAAGTTGCAGTTTTTGAATTAGGGATAAATAAAAAAAATGAGATGGCGGAACTTGCAGATATTCTTTTGCCAACGATGGCGCTGATCACAGGGGTTGCGCATGTTCATACAAAAGGGCTAGGGAATATTGAAGGGATTGCAAAAGAGAAAAAATTGATTTTTAAAAATTTCAAAAATAATAATATTGGATTCGTGTGTGGCGATAATTCACAACTTTCTGATTCTTCCTATCATCATCCAGTTGTAAAATTTGGTTTGCGTATAAAAAATCATGTGCAAGCGAGAAAAGTTAAATTAATAGAAAATGATAGTATCTCGTTTACGTTAAAAATGTATGGCAAAAAAGAGCTGGTAGTATTAAAAACAAATCATGTTGGAATGGTTAATAACGCGCTCGCGGCAAGTTCTATTGCATATTTCTTACAAATTCCATTTGCAGATATTGTAAAAGGGTTGCAGCAGTTTGATGGTTTTGAAAATCGTTTTGAAAAACGAAATTTAAAAAGAAATCAGGGTGTATTAATTAGTGATTGCTATAACGCGAGCCCGGAAAGTATGCGCGCGGCAATTATTTCTTTTAATGGAATGCAGTCGAGCGGAAAAAAAATTGTGGTACTCGGAGATATGTTGGAACTTGGAGACAAAGAAATTTTTTGGCACCGACAAATTGGCAGGGTGCTTGGAAAAACAGACAGCTTTAATTCTATTGTCTTGGTTGGAGAACGTGCAAAATCAATTGCAAAAACAGCCCCAGTAAACATGAATGTTTCTTGTGTGGAAAATTGGCAAGACGCAGAAAGAGTTGTAAGCGAATTGCTTTTTAAATCAGAAGCCAATTCATTAATTCTTGTTAAAGCGTCGCGCGCAATGCAGTTAGATAAAATGGTAGAAAAGTTAATAGAATGACAAATATTGAATAAGATATTTAAATAGTGTACGGTTAAATAGTTAACAGGACATTAACGTTCGGCGGGGGCTGAGCAATGGGATGTTACCAAAGGGAAGGAGAGGGAATGAAGGTTTATGACGAAGAGCCGAAGGAGTTTTCATCAGATCATCACTCGCTTATTCATAGCGTGACGCTTCTGCCGCACAAAATTTTAAGCAATTATTTTATGAGCGAATTGCCACAACTAGTGTTGCATGATTTAGGCCACGATGAAAATTTTGGTTTCAAACGCGCGGTATATCTTATCGATAATCCAGATTTCGATCATCTTGTTGGAGTTGCAGGTTTTTGTAAAGATGAATGCAAACATCACAAAGAAGATATTTGGCACGAGCCACATTCATTTAAAACAGATATGGAACCTGCGCATTTTCACAAAGAAATGAAACAATTTTTGAGAAGCAGTTTAAAACGTCGCGATATTGATATTCACAAATCTGGTGATATCAAGGAATTAGGAACCGCGATGGGTTTAAACGATCCTAAATTTTTAACGTGGAAGATGAAACACGGAAATCACGGATTACTTATTTTTGAAAAACAGAAAAATTTGTGCCCATGGCGTGATAAAATGCTTAAACATTCGTCGGCACTTTTAAGTTTGTGCGGAATTTCTGGTATCTAATTTTTTTTAAAGAGTAATCTTTTGGGGGAGCTTTTAGAATAGCTTTGTGCGTATGCCGTTAACTTTGAACATGGCACCTTAGTTCCATATTCTGGAGAATAAAAGGTTGTTTCTTTTTCAAATATAAGAGTTGTTCTTAGTGATGCGATGCATCTAGATGCACTGCATTTTCCATTGTGGTAAATATTCCAAGAATGCAAATCTTTTTTTATTAATCTGATGTCTGGATGAAACACTAAATTCCAATATGCGGGAGCGTTTCCAAAAAGTTTGTCTTCAATTAAAACTTTTTGTTCAGTCGGATGAAAAACTAATTTTCTTTTTATTGATGAGAAAGAATTTTCTATCAAAACATAACGTTCAGTTTCTTCTATTTCACTTGTATCATTTTGTTCCGCACGCGGCAGTTGAAACAAGTCAATATTTTGTAAAGAGGAAAAAGGAGCTGAATTATATGTCACATTATTATGATTGAGTGACGACCGAAACTTATTTCGCCACTCCGGTTGTGGTGTGTATGTGTAACTTCCCGGATCAATTAAAATTGGAATGTTATCAATTGCGAGTGTGACAGAAAGTTTGTCTTGGTGAAAATGTCCCGTCGGTTGTTTTTTATTAAATGTTGGGTGACGGAACGTGATGTGCCACGAATTATCTTTTATAATTGTGAGACCAAAGTGCGGGTAGTGATTGGTTAGTTTTTGTTTCGCTCGAACCTCTCGATACAATTTGCTTTGCAAATCACTCGAGACGAGCGGTGGCTTGTTATTAAAAGATAAAAAAGATGATCTACTTTGTTTTATATGTTTAACATAGCAGTTTGCTTTGTCGCAGCCTTTACGGAGGTTGGATTGGTACAGGGTATTGTTGTCCGCTCGTCTCGAGTGATTTTCGGAGAAAATAGTATCGAGAGATTCGAGCGGTGGGGATATCCCACAAACAATTTTTCCACTATCATCATCACCAATATGAACCAATTCATTTTCTTTTGTCCCGTTCGCCCTGAGCTTGTCGAAGGGTTTCTTCGAACGGTCATTCCCAACAGAACATGCATCCAAAAAATTAAACATGCGTAAAAGTTTTTCTAAGAAATTGTTTGGAAGAGAACATATTTGTGTGTCGCACAAGGTGTAGACGTGCAAAAAAAGTTCGGTATCTAATTTGTGATACGCAGTTGAACCTTCGTAGCTTGTTCCGTCCGGAAGAATTTGCCTATCGAATTCATAAAAAAGTTTTTTTAATGTTTGTTCTTTTTTATTTTCAAAGCGCGGGACATTTTTAAAAAAGATGCACAAATATAAGTGGCCAACCAAATCAGAAATGTAATGATTATTCGGTTTATCTGATTCTTCCCAATTGTTTTCTAAATAAATTGCGTGAAAATACAGCGAGCGCGTAAGTTTTTTCCAAAATGTTTTAGTTATGTTTTTAGAATTTTTAAAAAAATGAAAACTCCAAATTAAATTAATCGCGCGGATGGCAACTTCCATTGGATTCACCCAATTCACCCCGTGCGGAAACGGATTGTTTTCTATCCAATTATTTATGTGCGAACAAAATGCCTCGGCATATTTTTTTTGCGGGGTTTTTCCCCCGTTCGCCCTGAGCTTGTCGAAGGGTTTCTTCGAACTTTCCTCATATGCTTTCCCCAAAAAATAAATGTGCTGCATACGGGAAAGTTCCCACGGGATTTTTACATCATCTTTTTTTGCGGTTGTTTTGTTGTTTACGCGATTTTTCATCCCGAGTGATTTTGAGCGTAGTGAAGAATCGTATCGAGGGGCGAACGCCTCATCAACCACCTTTCCCAAAACATAAAATGTCCCCTCACACGCCTCATCAGCTTTTTCCAAAATAAAATTTTTATTATTAAAATATTCAGGAAGAGTTTCTTGAAACAGCGGGTGATTTAAAATTTCTTGCACAAAATCATGTTGTAATAATTTTGGAAATAAAGATTCAAATGAATATGGCACATTCATTTTTGTGTTTTTAAATGAATTCCATTTTATCGCAAAAAGTTTTCTTTGCGTTCGGTTGTGTATTCTTTTATAGGTGTTTTTTACGCCAAGTTCGCGAACGCGTATAAAGAAATAATTAAATTTTTGAATATTCATAATGAGAAGATAACATTTCGGAAAAATTAGTTCAAAGCGTTAAACCCAGGTAAATCTTTTATATGTTCTTTGCTACTCAAAAAAGCAAGTGTTGCGCCGCCGCCGGTGGATAAAAAGTTAAACTTGTCTGCATAATCAAAAAGATGTGCGGCTGCAACTGCGTCGCCACCGCCAATAACCGAGTACGAATCGCTTTCTGAAATTGATTTTAAAACAGATTTTGTTCCTTGCGCAAATTCTATTGCTTCGTATTTTCCCATTGTGCCGTTCATAAAAATTGTTTTTGCGCGTGCAATTTCTTTTGCAAAAAGTTTTTCTGTTTCTGGGCCAATGTCTAAAATGGTGTCTGATTTTTTAATTGATTGAATAGTGTAAATTTTTTCTTCTGAGGTTCGCATATCTGTTGGCAGTAAAACTTTTACATTATACTTTTCTGCTTTTTGTAAAAAACGTCGCGCTGTTTCAATTCCACCTTCTTCGTAAAGAGATTTTCCGATTTCAAAATTTTTTGCTTTTAAAAAAGTGTTTGCGAGCGCGCCGCCAATCAAAATAGCCTTTATTCGTTTTGCATCAGATTGTTCCAGAAGATGTTCAAACATTTTTACTTTGTCGGTAATTTTATTGCCGCCGACAACTAAAACAAACGGCTGTTCAGGATTTGTTTTAAGTTTGCTTAATTCTTCAATTTCTTTTTCCACCAATAAACCGATGCCACGATTTTGTGGTTCAAATTGTTGCGGGAGAAGAGAAACGGATGTGTCGTTTCTGTGCATAACGGCAAAAGCATCGTTGATATAAACATCTGCTGTTTGTGCCAAAAGTTTTGCGAAATCATTGTTGGTTTCTTTTTCACCATTAAAAAAACGTAAATTTGGTAATAAAAGAATTTCTTCGGAATTTTGTTTGCTACATTCAACTGCTTTTTTTAAATCAAGTTCATGTGTAATTTTATATTTTCTTTCTTTGAACCATGGAATTAAAAGTTCGGTAGAAAGATTTTTATCAAAAAAATTGGTTTTACTTTTTGCGCTAGGGCGTCCGATATGTGTTCCCAAAATCACCTTCCCGCCATTTTTTTGAATGTAATCAATGGTTGGTAAAATTTTCTGCAATCTGAAGTCTTGTAGGACAAAATCCCGTTCCCCCTGAGCCTGTCGAAGGGTTTCTCCGAACGTTTTTAGCGGAACATTCAAATCTGCGCGTAAAAAAACACGTTTATTCTTAAGATCGATATCTTTTATGGAATTCATTCTTACTCCTGTCGTAAAACTTGAGCAATATTAATTTTTTTCGTTCTGCATGAAGGAATCCATGTTGCAAAAAATCCAAGAAGAATTGTTGCAACAAAGACAACAATAAAAATTTCTAAATCCATTTTTGCAGGTAAATGAGTAACAAAATAAACATCTGGCAATTCTATAAACGGATATTTATCTAAAAAGAATCCAGCAATAGCGGCGAGACCAAGGCCGATGGCTGATGCACAAAATGTAATAGTCATGCCAATAGAAAGGAAAATTGTTTTTATTGATGCGAGCGGCATGCCCATCGCTTTAAAAATTGCAACGTCCCGGCGTTTTTGTTGAATTTGCATAAACAACAAAGAAATCATGTTCATACTTGCGACCAATGTTATTAGCGCGAGGATAAAAAACATCACATATTTTTCTAATTTTAACGAAGAGACAAGTGCGGGATATAAATTTTTCCATGTATTTATTTTTAAACCAGGTAAATTAGTTTTTAAATCTTGAATAATGTTTTGTTCATATTTTTCTTGTTGGTTGAAAATTTTACCAAAAAATGTTCTTGGGGGATTGTTAAAAGTGAGTGCAATCTGGTCAACCCCTTTTTCTTCGTCAAAGAGTTTTTTTGTGAAATCAAGTGATGCATACGCAAAATTGCTGTCGTATTCATCCAGGCCAACATTAAATATCCCGGCAACAACGGCTTCTTTTTTTTCTAAGAATATTTTATTTTTTCGGCTGGGCTCGGGGATTAGCAATTTAACTTTTGATCCAATTTTTAAGTGATATGCTTTCGCGGTTTTGTATCCAATAATAATGTGATTATCTTTTAAAAGATTTTTTAGATTTTCGGGTGATTGGACTGGTAACAAAACTTTTTTAGCGATAGAAGAAACAAGATGTTCAGTTTCTGGTTCAACACCTTTTATAAAAAGTAGCGATTGATTTTTGTTGTGGTCAATGAGCGCTTGTCTGATTGAACCACTGCTCATTGTTTGTATTTCTTTAGTAAATTTTGTTCTTAAAAAGTTTTTTATACTTTCGTCGTCAATTTTATTATGCGGGGAACTAATTATGGCCTGAGAATTAATACCCTGTATTTTTTCGTGAATAACTTTTTCAAAGCCGTTTGTGATGATTAGGGTCAGCATTAAAGAAAATGTTCCAATTAGAATTCCCAAGAAACATATTCGGATCATAAAAGAAACTGAGCGGTCTTTTTTATTAAACGTGAGATATTTCCATGCGATAGAAAGCGGGAGCTTCATAAAATTTATCCTTTTCCGAACTGTTTTAGTTGCGCTGCACATTTGCACAACTGTTCTACGGTTTGTAATTTTTCGTGAGTCGCGACTGTTATTGTAGCGGTAACTTGATATTTTTTGTGAATTGTAAGAGAAAACTTATCTAAAATGGACTTTTTTAATGCATAAACGTTTTCTAAATCTGTAATAATTACAAAATCATCTCCACCGATGTGACCTAAAAAATCTGTTAGGGAGCATTCTTTTTTTAATAAATCGGCGGTTTCTAAGATAACGGCGTCGCCTTTTACAAAGCCGTACGTGTTGTTGAAAATTTTAAAATTATTTATATCTATAAACAGGACACCACCTTTTTGGCGTAAAGATTTTTTTATTTTTTCAACAATAATCATGTTGCCCGGTAATTTTGTGAGCGGATTAAGATTTTGGTGCCACATTGTTTTTTGAATGCAATTTGTGACGCGCGCGACAAGTTCTGCTGCCGGAATTGTTATATCAATACAATCTTCGGCGGGATTATTTTTAATGTCATTTGCAGAAATAGGGTGTTTTACAATAATTGTTGGAATATGCTGCAAGGTTTTTGATTGTTTGCTTTTTTGCGCAATTGTTATGTTTTGGTCATCAGATTTATAAGAAATAACAATACAATCAATAGTTGTTGCGGGGATGTTTTTGCTGGTAGTGGTCGTGTGAATAGAAAAATGAGGAAATAATTTTGTGAAAATAGCTTTTTCTATTGCAGGGGAATCTGTAAGTAAAAGAAGTTGGTATCGAAACATATTTTTTCTTTTTTTGTTCGAAATATTTCAAAAATGATTATATGTACGTTATCGTATACACCACACAATATTTTGTTAAGAAAAACATAAAAAATCAAAATGAAGAAGGGTAGTTCATGTATAACTCTGGAAATATAACAAAAATTTTCGTCACATTAGTATTAATTACAACAAGTTTCTCTGGTTGTTTAAAATACTACAAAGTTCCTAAAACAGAAATTCCTCAAGGCCAAGAACAAAAATATACGCAAAGAGCCGTAGAAGATGATATTAAATCTGTCGCGGTATACAAACAAGTAGAAACACAAGCATTCTTTGATGTTATGCTTTTCTCTGATGTAGTGAGCGCGGCGTATGTTGATTTATATTGCAATCGCAGAGGGATGGCTAGGGAAGCAAAAAGAAGTTTTGAAGACGATTTTTTTAATGCAAACAGTGATAAGACAGTTTTCTGTGTTCTTGCAGATGTCAGAAAAGATCGCTACAAAAATTTACAGGATGAAGATTCTGCATGGTCGATGTTTATTAATTTAAAAGATGGAACAAAACTCGTTCCTCAAAAAATAGAAAAAATTGAACTTGATACCGAAGTCAAAAATTTATTTGGCGCGAAATTTTCTAAGTTCAAAAAAGCGTACCGAGTGACATTCGAGCCACACACCATGATTAAAGCGCGCGAATTTAATTTTGTTATCAGTTCGGTAGATAAATTTACAGAAATAACTTGGAACGAAGAAAAACAAAAGAAAAGTGGAAGACATGAAGATTACTATTGGGTCTGATCACCGAGGATTTGGATTAAAAGAAATAATAAAAAAACATTTTTCCGACACCGAGTGGGTTGATGTTGGAACAACAGATTCCGAACAAAGAGTTGATTATCCCGTTTTTGCAAAAAGTGTTTGTAAGAATGTTTTAGAAAAAACAGCCGATCTGGGAATTTTAATATGCGGCTCGGGTGTTGGAATGTCGATTGCCGCAAACAGGTTCCCAAAAATTTATGCGGCATTGTGCTGGAATACAGAAGTTGCGTGCGCGGCAAAAAATCATGATTCGGCAAACGTTTTAATATTGCCGGCAGATTTTGTAGCAAACGACGAAGCGGTAGAAATTGTTCAAACATGGTTAAAATCAGAATTTCTGGGCGATCGATATCTTGATCGATTAAAGATTATAGATTCAAAATAAGACTTTCCTGTCTATTTGTGGTAGTTTTAAAGCTGTTTTTGGAGGTTTCAATTATCATTGGCACGAGTCCGATAATTGGTTTTTTATGTTATGATTCTAAGAATAGGATCAAGAATTAAGCTGGAGGTTTATATGAAGCGGATATTTAAATCACAGACAATTGCGGCGGGGCTTGCAATATTTTCTATGTTTTTTGGTGCGGGCAATGTTGTTTTCCCATTACAAATTGGTAGATTGGCGGGCGATAAAAATATTTTTGCGATTATTGGATTATTGGTAACGGCGGTTGGAGTTCCGTTTCTTGGTCTTTTCGCCACTATTTTATTTAATGGTGATTACAAAAAGTTTTTTTATCGAATCGGAAAAATCCCTGGGTTATTTGCAATGTTATCGTGCATGGCATTAATTGGTCCGTTTGCCGCGCTTCCGCGTTGCATATCTCTTTCTTATAGCACCCTTAAAATTTTTATGCCGGGAACATCGCTTTTTGTATTTAGTTTAATCGCATGCATTGTTCTTTTTGCGTTGGCGGTAAGAAAAAGTAGAATTGTGGATATTTTAGGTAAAGTGCTAAGTCCGGTTCTTTTGATATCGTTAGCAATTATTATTATAAAAGGTTTTATTTCTTCTCCGGCAGCACCGGCGCTGGGCGCATCAAGTGTTGGTCTTTTAAAAAAAGGATTTGTAGAAGGCTACAACACCATGGACATGCTCGCGACATTCTTTTTCTCTGGAGTTGTTATTTCTAGCTTGATGGTAGGCCACCAACGAGTTGGGCAAAACAAATCAGTTGATGGTGTTCCATCTAAAAAATTAATTGCGACAGTTGTCAAAGCGGGAATTCTTGGCGTATCGTTACTTGGTATCGTTTGCGTCGGCTTTAGTTATGTTGCATCATTTTTCGCGAATGAATTAATTGGTATTCCAAGTGATTCTTTAATTAGCGCAATTTCAATTAAGGTCTTGGGACCGTACGGTGGAGTTATTGCAAATGTTTCTGTTGCACTTGCTTGTTTAACAACAGCGATAACACTGGCCATTGTTTTTGCAGAGTTTATCCAAAGCGAGTTATTTGGTAATTACGTAAAGTATCCATTTGTGTTACTCGTTACACTTGTTATTGCCTTTGCTGTTTCCAATCTTGGTTTTTCTGGAATTATGGCAATGATCAAGCCGGTACTTGCAATTTGGTATCCCGGATTACTTGTTTTGTCTGTTGTTAATATTTTGTATAAATTGATTAAGTTTAAACCAGTTAAGATTCCAGTTTTTGCAACCGTTGCGATTGCTATTATTGGACATTTGATTAAGTAGGGTTGATATAAGGCGATTTTTTGAAATTGTTTTTCGAAGGGTGTTCAGAGTAAGCCGCTCGTCCTGAGTGATTTTCTAAATTTTGTTAAAAATTTAGAAAATTGTATCGAAGGATGCACGCTATAGGCGTGTACGGCGTTTTAGTGGAAACCGTCACCTGCTGTGCAGGCGATCCTTCGATACAATTTTTTTCAACACTTTGTGTTTCAAAAAATCACTCAGGACGAGCGGTTTAGAATATGCACCATTAAAAGATATTAAATTATTTTAAAAACAAGGAACTTGTATGAGTAGCGAACAACCTAAAAAAAGTTTTAAAGACACATTAAATTTACCACGCACAGATTTTTCTATTCGTGCGAACGCAAAAGAAAAAGAACCTGCAATTTTAAAAAAGTGGCAAGAAGACGACATTTACAAAAAGGCAGTTGCGTACAATGAAGAAAGCAAAAGTAAATTTGTTTTACATGATGGCCCGCCGTTTGCAAATGGGCACATGCATGTAGGGCACATGTTAAACCGTGTTTTAAAAGATATTGTGTGTAAGACAAAACGTATGAGCGGCGATCATGTTGTCTCTGTTCCTGGTTGGGATTGCCATGGCTTACCTATCGAATTAAAAGTTGCGGGCGATTTTAAAGGCGACAAAGAAACACCAGAAGGTCGCATAGCTTTTAAAAAGTTGTGCCGCGACTATGCAAAAGAATGGATCGAAATACAAAAAGAAGAAGTTAAAAGATTAGGTGTTGTAACTGATTGGGAAAATCCGTACATCACAATGTCTCCACAATACGAAGCTGCAATTTTAAAAAGTTTTGCAACGTTTGTGGAAAAAGGGTACATCGAGCGTAAAGGAAAAACTGTTCCTTGGTGTGCATCTTGCCAAACAGTTTTAGCTACAGCAGAAATTGAACACAAGGATCGCAAAGATCCATCTTGTTATATTTTATTCCCATTCGATCTTAAAGTTGCACAAAAACTTTTCTCTGATGTTTTGCCAAAAAAAGACTTAGAAGAAGTTGGCATGCTTATTTGGACAACAACGCCATGGACGATTCCTCTTAACCGCGCGGTGGTTGTTCATCCAAAAGCAAAGTATGTTTTACTTGAGGGTGAAAACAAAAAAGCGTTTGTTGTCGGTGCGGAATTAGCAGACGAACTTTGCAAGACAATGGGAATAGAAAAAAATATTCTCGCAACATTCGATTCAAAAATACTTGAAAATCAAAAAGTTGGACATCCATATATTGATGATTTATCTGTTCCAATCATTTTAGATGACAGTGTTTTACTTACCGACGGAACGGCGTGCGTGCATTCAGCACCAGGCTGCGGACCAGAAGATTATTTTTTAGGTGTTAAAAATGGATTAGAAATTTTTTCACCACTTTCTGCCGACGGAAAATACACAGAAGGCATTCAACCAAAAGAATTAGAAGGAATGTCGATCACAGATGGACAAATCTGGTCAATAAGAAAAATGCATGCGGTTGGTCGTTTGATTTTTAAAAAATCATGTGTTCACTCGTATCCACATTGTTGGCGTTGCCAAAAAGGTTTAATGTTTAGAGCAACTGACCAGTGGTTTTGTAATTTAGAAAAAGATAATCTCGTAAAAAACGCTGTCGCGGAAACAGATAAAATTGCATTTATTCCTGATTGGGGTAAAAACAGACTTGTTTCGTCTATGGAAAACAGAACTGAGTGGTGTTTGTCACGCCAACGTCAGTGGGGCGTTGCAATTCCTGCACTCATTTGTAAAAAATGCGATCATCCATTTTTGGATGCAACCTTTATTCGTTCCGTTGCAAAAAATGTTGCAAAAGAAGGAATTGAATATTGGGATGGCGTGACGATTCAGGACATGCTAAAAGAAAAAATGATTTCAGAATCGTTTGCGTGCGAAAAATGTAAAAATGCAGATTTAAATGAATTCAGAAAAGAATATGACATTTTAGATGTTTGGTTTGAATCTGGAATCAGTCATGACGCGGTAAAAGAATTATATCCAGATTTTAGAATTCCAGCTGATTTATATTTAGAAGGTTCCGATCAACATCGCGGTTGGTTCCAAAGTTCTTTATTGGGTTCTATGATTGTTCATAACAAAACATGCACAAAATCTTTTTTAACTCATGGGTTTGTGCTTGATGAAGCGGCGTTAAAAATGTCGAAATCAAGAGGCAATGTTGTGAGTCCGCAAAAGATGATAGATAAATTTAGCGCAGACATCATGCGCCTTTGGGTTGCGAGTGCAGATTTTGAAGGCGATGTTTCTATTTCAGAAAATATTGTTAAAAGTGTTTCGGAAGTGTATCGCAAAGTCAGAAACACTTGTCGTTTCTTAATTTCAAATTTATATGATTTTGATTTTAAAAAAGACGCAGTTGCGTTAGAAGATATGTTTGCGATAGACCAGCAAGCGCTCGCGCAGTTGCAAAACGTAAACAAAATTGTAACTGAAGCATACGAAAGTTATAAATTCACATCGGTGTTTCATACAATTAATAACTATTGTATAAACGATTTGAGTTCTTTTTATTTAGATATTTTAAAAGATCGTTTGTATACAGAAAAATCAGATGGCAAATTTAGGCGCTCCGCGCAAACGGCGATGTATCATATTCTTGATACGCTTACAAAATTAATCGCGCCGGTTTTAACATTTACCGCAGAAGATATTTCTAACAATTATCAAAAAGACAAAAATGATCCAGTTTTCTTACAACGTTTTCCAGAAGTAATTGATATCTGGAAAAAGCTTGAACGCAAAACTCAAGAACCAGCGGTATTAGAGAATCTTGGAAGACCGTACGGCATGTTTGTTGCAAAAGAAGCAACGTTCGAAATGTTTATGATTGGGTGCTGGAATAGTTTGCAAGAAGTGCGTGATGTTGTTTTAAAAGCAATTGAAGGCAAGCGAGAAACTGGTGTTGTAAAACATTCGTTAGAAGCAAAAGTTAAACTATATCTTGAAGAAACAAATGAAAAAGCAAAGGTGATCGCAGTTTTTATTGATTATTTAAAAACAAAAGGTGAAGATGCCAATCGCTTTTTTAAAGACTTTTTTATTGTGTCACAATTTGAATTAGCCGTAGGCCCTTCGAAGCCTTGGCGTAGTAGGGTAGAAACTCAAGACGGTTTGAATGAAACATCTTTGGATTTTGTTAACGTTTTGGCCGATCATGCAGACGGAGAAAAATGCCCGCGCTGTTGGCATTGGGATACAGAATTTAATGCGGATGGTTTGTGTAGGCGTTGTCAGGATATTTTAAAGTAAAGTTTATAAAAAAAAGGCCTCCGGAATCACCGGAGGCCTTTTTTTTATAAACTATTTTTTAGAGGTGCGGTCTTGTTTTGCTAGTTTTTTGGCACGTCTTCTTTTTAAAAAGCCACGTATTGGACGTTTTTGATTTAGTGTTTGATATTGTTTATCCAGTTTTTCTATTCTCCCTGTTATCGATTCTATTGTAGGAACTAGTTCTAAAGCATTGTCAATGTCAGAAGTATCACCTTTTTTAGATTCGCGAAGTCTTTTTAAAACTAATCTTTGCATTTCTGTTTGTTTTTTTCGTAAACCCCTTAAACATTTTGAATGAGCACCAACTTCTTGGCCCAATCGTTTAGCATCCATGCCATCGAGATTAGATATTTCTTCTTCTAATAATGTATCAGCGGTTTGAAGTAGAGAAGTAAATTCTGTGTCGTCTTCTGCGACAACTCTTGGCGATTCTACAAGTTCTGTTCCTGGTTCTGGAGAACCTTCTCCATCCTCTGGAGTTGGCGAGACGACTCTCGTAATTTCTTGTTCTGGTTCAGATGGTGTTTGATCTGGGTCGGCTACAATTCCTGGTCCAGGCTCTGGTTCTGTTTCTTCTGTATTTCCAGGAGTATCACCGTCGAGACCTTGGTCGGATGGTGGTTGAGGATCACTTTCTATTTTTGGTTGGTTCTCTGATCTTACTTTTACAAATCCCCATGCCACAAGAAGAGAAACTCCGACAATTTCTGCAAGAATAAATGCTGTCAATAATTTATTTTCTCTTATTATAAAAGTATCGTTGTATAAACCTTTTGTTTTTTTCTTGAAAGGGGTACATTTGTGGCCCAGTGCGCGACATACTTGTTTCAACGTTTTCAAATCATTCCGAAATTCTTTTCTTGTGATTGGTTCTCCTACGTGATTTTTATATGAGATGTATCCAATAAGAGCGGAGCCAAGTGTGATTATTGGTGTCGCAACGAAAATATTTGTTGATGTTATCTTATGTGGGGTTCGTTTTTTTGCATGAACTTGCTGCGTCGGTACAAATGTAAAAATTGTTGCAACAAAGGTGATGACAGAAATGAATTTGAAATTTTTACTTTTTTTAATCAATTTTAATTTCCTAAATGATTTCATTTAAAAGTTTAATTATTCCATTACATAAGAATAAATTATACAGCATTATTCGCAACAGTCTACAAAATTCGTTGCGGGTTGTAAAAATAAGATTTCGAATTGAATTAAGTAGTTTCTTCGGCAGCGGGTTCGGTTTCGACAACTTCAGCGCGAAAACTATCTAGTTCTGTTGCTATACTTCTGAGTTTTGGTTTGGCTCGGCCGGAATCTTTTACAGCATTACTAATTTTTTCAAGTAATTCTTCATGCGCATTCAATTTTGTTCTTGTTGAGTCTGATACAGCTGTTAATCTTGCAAATAATTCTTGATGTGATGCGATTGTTGCGTTAGTCTCTGCAATTGTTTCGTCTTTTGTTTTAACTGCATCTCGCAGATCTCTAATTGTTTGTTGTGTACCAGCTTCACGTTACTTCTTCTTAGCAATTTCCTTATTTCTATTCACAACAGCAGTTCCAACGCCAAGTGTTGCCAGTGTTGTGACAACAATAGTTTGCGCTGCAACACAAACCGCTAACCTTTTGTGTTGACTTAAAAAATCAATGCCAGAAAATCTTGTTGGTTCGCCTTTTTTTCTTGTTATTGATTTTATAAGTGCTGGATATATTTTTTTTAGTATTTCCAAGTCCCTTAGAAACTCTTCTTTGCAGATCGGTTGTTTATTTATTTTTTTGTATGCCAAATACGCTGGAACGTTTAAAGCTAAAATTAAAGAAGAAGGAATTAGAAAATCTTTTGGAGCTGCGCATTGAGTTGTGTGTTGCGGGATTATTGTGAGAATAATTGCAACAAAGGTGGTTTTTATAATTTTTTTATTTAATCGTTTCATGATTTACTTTCTTTTTCTTTTTCTTTTTCTTTTTGTACTGCGACGTTTTCCTGCAACCTTTTTTGCTTTCTTTCGGATATAGGATTTTTGTTTTTCGTATAAGAATAGGTAACCGTTTTCTTTAATATCTCTAGCCGCCTGTCTTTGGTTAGGAATCGAAACACTGCGGTCGTTATATTCTACCCAATTGCCATCCGAGTCTTTTTTATATGTGTAATAGTGGCCGCTGTTAGGAGTGTTTCCTTGGTGAACAATTACTGCCTTTGGCGAAAAAACATCATGTCCTGTTTTAGTAGGAATATTTAAAGACATATTTGGCGTAATTTTTCTTTTTATTTTAAAACGACGGCCTGTGGTAGTACTAAATCCAAACCTTTGTAATTCCACTATTAATTGAGTAGGAAGTTTACTGAATTGTAAGTATTTTGTGGCGTCTACTTTTTTCGTTTCCCCATCTATAATCTTGTTATGTCCGCTTTCTCCTGTCATTCTTTCTTTGACCAAAACTTTTTGCTCTAGTGCCTGTTGTATACTTTTTGCTGCAGGCAAACCTTTTGCTTGTTGAAGAGGAATTTTTATCATCGAATCCTCGGTAGAGGTACTTAATTCTGGCTTAGTTGCACCATCATCATGAATATAATTTTCAACTTTTATTGGTTTGGTGATTTTTAATTGCTCCATAAGAATCGTGATAAATTCTTCAGCATCTTCTTGCGAGTAAGAACCTTTTCTGCCTTTTTTCTTAAATTTATATGCTTTATTCGTTAGTTGTGGAAGAATTCTTTGAATTTCGTGTTGTGCTTTTTTTAAATCTGCGAGAGGAACTGATTCTGCATCTTGTTCTTCAGTATTTTCTATTTCTGCGAGGAGTTGATAAGAAGCATTTGAATAACAGGTAGTTATCAAATTAGTAAATCCTGGCCCAGGTGTTGCTTGGTGTGTTCTTGCGTGAGCAAATATTATGTCTAAATTTTGTTTTAATTCTTTTCTTAACTGCTCTATTTGTTCTGGGGTGTATTTGCTTTTTTCTTCTGCTTTTTTTTTCTTTTTTTCTTCTTTTTTATTTACATATTCAATAAAACCTTTAACCGTAAGCGCAGAGACACTAGCAACTTCAGCAAGAATGCACGCGGCAAGAAATTTATGTTTTTTTATTACATATCGCGCCTGCCTGCGTTTTAAATGGTTTGGATGAGCAATGTGAGCAAGTGCATATAGAACTTTTTTTAATGTTTTTAAATCATTAACAATTTCATCTTTGTTGATCAGTTCTTGTTTGCAATTTTTATATAAAAGATACGTGGGAACGTTTCCGACAGCAATACCAATAACACCTAAACCACATTTTTGTGATGTATGCATGCTCGCGTATGTATTTGTAAATGGAATCGCTGTGCATAGTAGCGCAGTTAAAACCAGCCGAGAAATGATTTTTATAAAACAATTATGTATTTTTAGCATGCACAGACTGTAGCACTTAGGTGTGGTTTGCGCAAAAGGGGGGTGGTGTGTTTAGGTAGGAATAACGGTATTTTGCGGCGTTTTACGTGTTTGTGTTACTTGGAGTAATTATTGAAAGATATTCCAACACTATTCTAGTTAAAATTAATATGTGATTTATTTGGATGAGGAACTATCGCAATGATAGTAATTTGTTTTTGAGATGGGCCATAATACCAAAAAATTCTATATGCACCAGAAGTTTTTTGTTGTGCATATGCTTCAAAAATTTTTTCTCCCGTTGGGCCAGAGAGAGAAGTGAACTCATGTGTTTTTAATGATGGATGGCGCAAGTTGTTTTCCATCAGTGCGAGAGTTTTAAGGACTGATTTTAAAATGTTTTTTTTAGAAGAATTTGTCTCTAATTCTTTTAGATGACTATCTGCTTGTTTGGTGAAAACAAGATTTCTATGTATCACGGTATAACTACTTTAAATATTTTTTAAAAGAGCCGCGGTTAATTGTTCCTTTTTGATTTAATCCTTTTTTTATTTCGGCGAGAATTTTTTTGTTTTCAGGTTCAAAGAGCCAAGCCTCGCTTGCTGGAACTTCGATAACAGGCTCTAAGATTATTTTACCGTTTTTTTCGTATACAGAAAATTTGGCAGGGAGATGTTTCGAAACTTTTGTTAGACATATGCGATTTCGTGAATCAACTTGCACTTGAATTCTTTTCATATTTTCCCTTTTTATTTATATTTTACATTAACTTTTCTAAGGTTATCACAAAGTGGGAAATGTTCCAAATGGGTTATTTTTCTTTGTTTCTTCCTTGTTTCCAAAGATACGCACCAGTAACGACTGCGGCGATTGCGCCAACGCCGAGCAACTTCCACATAATAGTTTTTGCTTTATAAATTTTTTGTTCTTCCGGAATAGGTTCTACTTCTGGAATTAGTTCTATTTCTTGCTGATCTTCAGTTAAAGATTTTTCACCTTCTGTTTGTGTTGGCTGTTCATACCAACCGAGTTGAACAAAAATACTTCCGGGTTCTGTTTCTTCGTAAATTTTACAAAATTCTTTGTTGTCGACGCGGAAACGTACAAAGAGTTTTCGCGGTGCTGGGCCATAAAGAGTTGGATCAAGATGGCTTTCTGAAAACACGATCGTGAGTGTTGCAATTTTTTGATCTGTATCAATAAAATCGTCGGCACTTATTGTTTCAACAGTTTGTTTTATTGTGTCTACTTGTTCTATCGATTTTATATTTCCTGTTTCAAAATCAATTGTTCCGGCGTTGGCGTCTCCGGATTGTAAATTTCCATAAATGGCTTCAATGATTTGTATTTTTTGTTGCGAACGTTTTTTTAATGTTGGGTGTGGTCCGATTTTTAACATTCCTCGCAGTCGCGATGCGACATCTTTTGTTAATAAGAGACTAACAGAGACGTTTGCTTGTGGATCCGAGCCAGCTCGTTGTTTTTCTCTTTCTGTTTTAGTCATTATTGCAGAACTATGTTTGTAATCTGCGAACAATTCTGCTTTTTGTACAAAATCATTAAATTTAGCATTTAATATTTTTTTGTAGCGGTTAGGATTTTTTGTAGGGTATTTAGAAATCGATTTGACCATTTTTATAGTTTGTAGTAATAAAGCATATGTCTCACCAACGCCTTGTGCGCTGATAAGTCTGAGTTCAGGAAGATCTTCCATGTCTAATGTTAAAATTGTTCTTCCGTTCGCAATTGAGATTTCAAAAATACTTGGGATTTCTGTGCTGCCGCTTATAATTGTTTTTATATTTCCTTCGTACAAATTTTCTAAAATGCCTAGTTGATTATTTGCTTCTTCTGTAAAAGGTTTTCTAACAAAGTCTTGCCATTCATTTTTAATTGTGTTGTATACAGAAGTGGCTGCACTTTGTCCGTCCATAAGATGCGCAGACAATGTTTCGTGATCATGGAACTTACATAATTGCAGTAATGTTTTTATAAATTGTTTATTTAATATCGAGCTAAATGAAACAAGAGGAATTTCTTTTTTCTTTGATTCTTTTTCTTTTTTAGCTTGCGCCTCAGAGTCTTTGTTGGGTAATTCGCCAACAATTGTTTTTTTAGGTTTTGGGGTTTGTGCCCATTCGGTTTTGCGTTTTGCGAGTTCTTTTACAATGTCATTAAGTGCAACAATACTAAATTCGTCAAAGTTGTTTTCTAATAATTCTTTTATAGAGCTGTCGTCAAATGAATTTTTTGGTTTGTTGCGCATTGCCAATTTGCCAGCAATTTTATTTGCAAGTGATACAAGGCCTTCAATTTCTGATGGCAAGTCTCGTTTTCTTTCGTCTTCATCTTTTTTTCTTTTGCCGAATCCAAAAGAGCGGTCTTTTTCTTTTGCTGTTTTTTCGGTTGTGTTTTCTGGTGTTGTGCCAGTATATCCTGTTCTTGCTTCTTTATCTTCATCGTAATATGAATCTTGATGGCCGCGAGAATCTCTATAACCACTAGAATCTCTATGACCGCCTTGTTGATAACCTGGACGGCTTCCATAAGAAGGTGGATACCATTCGCTTGATCCTGTTTTATATTCTGTGTTTCCTTCTGGTTGTGGATATTTTGTTTGTTGTCGCAAACGAGTGTCGGCAGCTTTTTCTTCTGCTTCGTGTTTCTTTTTTTTCGATTCAATTGCTTGAGTTGCTTTAGAAGATGTCACAACTTTTTCTAATTGTTTGACAATTGGTTTCATGTTTTTAGAAAGGGCGGTTGTTATTTGTTTAGATATCTTTTTTTGTTCATCACGCATTTTTTGTGAAATTTCAATTTCTTTTGTCCGTTCACTTGGCGGGAGTCGGTATTGTTGTAAAATTTCGTATTCGCTTAATTGTTGATCTTTTTTAAATAGATTTATTTTTTCAATATGTGTATTCAATTGATGTTCGATTGTTTGCAAAGATTTTGTTGCGCTAATAATTTGTTTTCGCAATTTTGTAAATTGTGGTTCAAAGAAAACTCGTAAATAAAGTTTTTTGCTCTGTATGATACCAATTTTCTCTCGCGCGGTTTCTATGAGCGTGGCGTGAGGTTTAAGCGTTTCTATCATTCTCCCTTCAAGTTCATAACTTTTAGTTGCGTTAGAAATACGGGCAAGCGTTTTTTGAAATTCAGATATTTTTCCTGTAAATGCGGCGCGCTTTTTTTCTGAGACCTCAACTTTTAAACCTTTTCCTCTTTCTTTCTTGGGTAATTGTAAAGAGGCGATAAAGTTTTTTTCTGGATCATCAGGTTCGTCGATTGCGATTTTTTTGGGTCCGCGAGCATCTTTTCCCGTGCGAGGGATGTCTGTTATTGATGACCCGCCTTTTGGTTGGAATAATGTATCAAAAATATCTTCCCACATTTCATCGTCTTCAGCATCTTCGGTTGTTGTTTTAGCAACTATGCAAGGCGCGAAACTAAAACTTAATAGAATTGTGGATATTGTTAAAAGTTGAAAAAGCTTTCTCATTAGAACCTTTCTCGGTTAAGATTTTTAGGCATTCACTAGTTGCAAAATATCTTAATGGGTCTTTCAATATCAATAATGCTTCGCATCACACAACTACGGAGTCTTAATAATGAAGAGCGATGCTAAAGGTTTTTTTCTTGTCGAGGTTCTTGTTGCACTTGCGTTGGCAGCAATTTTTTCCGGTATTTTTGTAAATTTTTTTATGCAGTCATGGAATGTTCGCGCGCGGGGGCAAAAAAGAACAGAAATGCTTTCTAAAATTTTATTGGCGGTGGAAAAAGAAAAGTTGAGTGGCGCGCAAAGCTATTCAGAACACATAAAAACAAAAGAATTGTTTGCTTTTTTCGATGCAAACTTTAAACAAAATATGCAAAATGTGTGTGGCGCGCGCGCTGTTATTCCAGATAGATTTGCATTAAAAGAATATACAATTGCTTGGGAAAATGCCGAGCGCAAAACAGAACACATAACGATTGTGGGTGTGAAATGAGAAAGATTTTACGTTCGCGCGCGTTTTCTATTCTAGAGATTATGGTCTATTTAACATTGAGCTTAATTTTATCGTTAGGTTTATTTAAATTGTTTTCTTATATCCACAAACAGTCGGTATGCTCAGAAACTTTGTATTCAAAAAATATAAAAGATAATATGGCGTTTGATATTCTGCGGCGTGATTTGTTTGGCGCGAGCCCGCGCGCGGATGATTGGGATGTGTCTGTGGGTGTCGTCCCTCGATACAATTTCTCGCAAAGGCTCGAAACCACTCGGGATGAAAAATTTGTTATGATTTTTAAAAAATACCGAATAAGTAAAAACGACACACAAAAAAGTTCCAGCATCGGGTGGAAGGTTGTGAAGAAAAATTTGTATCGGTTTGAAGGTCAGTACGATTTTATAAAAAAGAAATGGTCAAAGAAGTCAAAGAGCTTGGTTTGTAAAGATGTTGAGCGCGCAGGGTGGACGTTACAAAAAGATAAATCTGGACAAAAGATTGTTGGTGTAACGGCGACGTTAGAATTTGCGCGTGGCGTAAAACACGAAATGTTTTTTGCAACGCGATCCTACTACGCACTTTGTGCTACGAAGGACAAGTCGAGATTGATATGAAAATAAATAAAAATGGTTTTGCGATATATCTTGTTGTTTTTTTTACCGCCGCGATTGGTTTTATAGTGGTTGCGTTGTGGCATCGTTCGTCATTATCTTTTGATATTGCACATCTTCGCGAAGAAAAATTTAAAAATATGTATGCGGTAGAAATTGCACTTAACTACGGAGTTGCATGCGTAAAACAAAATGAAGCGTTCTTTTTTTCTCCCGCGGCGCGCATGCGCATGCCGTTTACATTTGATGTGAGCTTTTTATTAAAAAATACCATTTTTGAATCATTTCAATTGTCTATTACCATCAAATCAGAAAAAAAATCTAATGAATTACAGCTGCACGCGTTTTTAAAAAAAGATGCAAAAGTTGTAAGCTGCATGAAATGTTTATTAACACACACCGATAAAAAACATTCTAAGGAGCCAACTCTTGTGGTGGACCATATTACTCTCGGCACTTCTTCATAGCGCTTCATTTATATTTCCAGATTATTTAGGATGGATGATTCTTATTTTTTGGATTCCGCTTCTTTTTGTCCGAAAACATTTTTTTCGCGCAGGATTTTTCTGGGGAATAATTGCATTCGGATTGCATTTTATTTGGCTGATGGAGTTGCTTTATACAAAATCTAACGCGTCGCTCTCGCTCGCTATTGTTTTGTATCTGTGTGTTGTTATTTATTTTGCGCTGACTAGTGGGGTGTGGTTTTTTGTTTGTGGGTTGGTGTGTGGTTTTGTTTGCCGTTCGAAGAAACCCTTCGACAAGCTCAGGGCGAACGGACCTAATCAGAAACTTTGTCGAAAAGAATTATCACGAAGAATCTTGCGCAAAAACAAGTTATCGTTTTCTTTAATAATTAGTCTAAACTCTTGGTTAAAAGACCCGTTCGCCCTGAGCTTGTCGAAGGGTTTCTTCGAACGGCTTAATTTTATGTGGCGTTTCACAACCTTCCTAGCCACCTTCACCGCCTACTCAATATTTCTTAACAAATATTCATTATGGTTTTTTTATAACATTTACGGTTATCCATTTTTAAATCCCTCGCTCCCTCTTATAAAATATAAGTGGTTTATTTTCCTTCTAACGTTTTTGGGATTAAGTGGCACGCGGGTAGGAAACGATTTTTATATAAAACCGATTGAAAGTGGGGCGTACGAAATAGAGTTCGCGAACAAAAAAAAGGGGTTGTTGGTTTCGCCGGAGGACATGTATCCAGACATGCATGGAATTGCAATTTACGAAAAATTAAAAGCTATATATAAAGGAACGTGCGCGCGCACGCACGCGCACGCACGCGAGGCAGGTTGCATTTTTATGCCAGAAACATCCTTTTTAACGCCATTAACTAACGATTCGGAGTGGATTGAATTATGGGGAAATGTTTTGCCAAAGAACACACATTTATTTTTGGGTGGCGTGCGAGAAGAAGAAGGGCGATGGCATCAAACTGTTTATTGGATACATATGGGTCGCATAATATTAAATTATGATAAACAAATCATGTTCGATTTTACGGAAAATGTGAAAGGTGTGTGGAGCAATTTTGCGTGGGCCAACAATCTCTTTTTAAAAGATAAGCATTCATTGGAAGAAAGTAAAAACAAAAATGAAATCTCTTTTGTTGTGAATTCAGAACTTTCTATCGCGCCATTTATTTGCTCAGATTACTTTTTTTCGTCTAATAAAAAACGGCGGGCAAAAAACACGTTGAACTGTTTATTCATCAATGATACATGGTTTTTGGATTATTTTGGCGACTTGCTGGTGAGGTATATCAAAGTGAACGCTTTCTTGGCAGGAAACCCCGTGTTATGTGTTGGGTATAAAACAGGCTTAATGTATTTTGAATAGAAACGACATCGCGTTTGAGCAATCCGCAAAATTCTGGTAATCTTGGATCATGTTTTGATTAGATTTACAGTATTAAAAATGGCATTAGAAATGCATCGCATTAAAATGTGCAGCATTAATATGCATGAAAGGGTTCAGATGAAAGTTGTTATGCTCCAAGATGTAGAAAGAGTTGGGATGTCAGGGCAAGTAATTAACGTTTCTGATGGGTATGCACTAAACTTTTTAATTCCAAGAAAACTCGCAATTATAGCAACGCTGAAAAACGTAGAACATTATAAACAACAAGCGAAAAAAGAAAAAGTAAGCAAAGATGTTTTGCAAAGTAAAGTCGCTATGCTCGCTGAGCGCGTTAAAAACATGCATCTTACCATTAAAGAACGCAGCCATGATGACGGAAAATTATACGGCGCGGTAGGGCAAGATGAAATTGTTGCAGTGCTCAAAAAAGAGGGTGTTGTAATTAATCGTAAACAAGTTGAATTTGCAAAATCGATTAGAACAACCGGCGAACATAAAATTACAATAAAATTGTCTTCAAAATTCAAGCCCGTTCTTACAATAAAAGTTGTAGCGTTAGAAGTATAATTTGTGAAATCTAAGTCCTATGTTCAAAAGAGAGAAGTCAATGCGGAAGATATTTTAGGCAAGAGATTACCTGCAAATATCGACGCTGAAAAAGCCGTTCTTTCCGCTATTCTTTTGAATAGCGATAACATGTCTTTAGTTGTTGATATGTTAACGGCCGATGATTTTTATCATACACAACATCAAATTATTTATCAGGCACTTGTTGATATTGTCAGCGAAAATAAAAAAATAGACTTGGTCGTTTTGCAAGACCATTTAAATGCTCGCAAAACATTAGAAGAAATTGGCGGCATTGTCTATTTAATGGAACTACAAGAAGATATTCCTTCTATTGGTATGATAAATCAGCATGCAAAAATAATTAGAGACAAATCTATTTTGCGTAGATTGATTCATTCTTCCGCCGACATTATTTCTGATTGCTATGAACATCAGTCATCAGAAATAGGTTCTGTTTTAGACACCGCTGAAAAAAAGATTTTTCAAGTTTCGAACAAAATTTCATCACAGGCGTTTGTTCAATTAAATCTTTTACTTAAAAAAACATTTAAACATTTAGCCGATGTAAAATCGTTGCGCGATGGCGTGACGGGGGTTCCCACAGGTTTTGCTCAATTAGACCAAATGACTTCCGGCTTTCAGCGTGGAGACTTAGTTATTTTGGCGGGGCGGCCGTCGATGGGAAAAACAGCGTTGGCGTTAAACATGGTTTTAAATGCGTGGCGAAATGGATTTTCTGTTGGTGTCTTTTCTTTAGAAATGTCATCCGAACAATTAGTTTTGCGTATGCTTTCTTCTGAGTCTGGCATTCCTAACCAAAAAATAAGAAACGCGACGATTTCTTCTGATGAATGGATGGAACTTACAAACACGGCTGCAAAACTTGCCGACGCAAAAATATTTATCGATGACGCTGCTGCTCTTTCTATTATGGAATTGCGCGCGCATGCCAGACGATTAAAGACCCAGCACAATATACAAATGTTGGTTGTCGATTATTTGCAACTACTTCATGGCGGTCAGCGGTCAGAAAATAGAACTCAAGAGATTTCTATGATTTCGCGATCTCTTAAAGCTTTGGCAAAAGAATTAAATCTTCCAGTTATTGCACTTTCACAGCTTTCTCGCTCGTTAGAAAGTAGAATGGACAAACGGCCTTTACTTTCTGATTTAAGAGAGTCTGGAGCCATTGAACAAGATGCCGACTTAGTTTCTTTTGTCTACCGCGACGTGGTATATAATCCAGAGACAGACAACCCCGAGCTTGCAGAGATAATTGTTGGAAAACAAAGAAACGGTCCAATTGGCACAGTGCCCGTTAGATTTATCGGCGAGGTCACAAAGTTCGAAGACTTAACCGACATGGGGTATGAGTAGCTAGAACAAAAAGGGGAGAGTTGATTGTGAGAAAGGGAATATCTTTTTTTATCTTTGCGTTCGCATCTTTTTTTATTTTCAATCATGCTTTTTCTAATCCTACGAGAGTTCAGCAAGAGACTTTTGCCCAAAAAATAGAATCTCAAGATGGTGATATATGTAAAGTCGCACAACAGCATATAAAAGACCCTTCAATAACAAAATTACTTATAGCTCATATCGAAACACAAGAAAACCCATTACGTTATATTGCGATTAGTTTTAACAATGTTTTTTGCATTGAATACTATGGGTTTGTGCAGGGAATTTTTGATGCAGTCATAAAGAAACTTGAGCCGAATAAAAAATTAATTGAATTAGCAAGGAAACAAGCTAGGGTAAAGACAAACACTATTATTGCAGAAATGTTTAATTCATATCTTTTAGGCTGGGAAGGATTTGGGTGGTAATCCTTGGAATCGACCCCGGCTTTCATGTCACGGGCTTTGCAATCTTAAAGCACGAAAATAATAAATCCTTCCTTCTTGATTATGGATATCTTCAGATGAGTTCCAAAAAGTCTTTAGCCGAGCGAACCAAAATTTTCTACGACTTATTCGTCGAAAAAATAAAAAAATATCAAGTTACACATGTTTCTTTAGAAACATCATTTCTTGGCAAGAACGCGCAAACGTTTTTAAAACTTGGATATCTTAGAGGAATTTTATATTTATTATCCTCACAATATAAATTAGAAATTTCCGAATTCGCGCCACGCGAAATTAAACAATCAATTGTTGGTTTTGGCGGGGCGTCAAAAGAGCAAGTCGCGGCGATGGTTTACCGAATGTTTCCAAAGCTGAGCGAAGTAAAGACAATTGCAAAGAATGATGTTACGGACGCGCTCGCAATTTGTGTGTGTGGATTTTGGAGCGCGAAGAGGGCAGCGGTGATAAAGCGGGCGATGTGACTTTTTATATATTAAACTATCAAAACATAATTATTCTTTTTTAATCCCGCAGATAGAATTCTTTGCCGCTCACCCTGAGTGATTTTTTCTTAAAAGTAGTATCGAAGGGTTTCTTTGAGCGGATAAAACAAACAACATAATTCTTATTCTCTTATAACTTAAATTTACGGAAGTAAGTATTTCGTAAAACGAAATACTTACTTCCGTATCATATTTTAATAAAAAGAGATATATAGCTAGCGTCCGATAATAGGTATTATGTGTATAATACATAACTATTTAATAATAGAAAAACTCTTTGAAAACATTGAATAATAAGGACTTCTTCTTAATTTATTCTTAAAAAGAAATTCTCTTCTAAATAAATATCAACGAGCTGCCTTATCTCTTTAATTAAATTATAAAAAACAAAAAAAATCGTGAAAAAATTTAAATATATACTTACCCGGGTTATTTTCTACTAACTCTTTTGTTTGCTTTTCAAAACCAAGTATGGCGATGTTTTTTTTAATCAACTCCTGTAATAATAGAGGGAGTTCTGTAAAGATTATGTCGTAACGGTCTTTCATCATTGGGTTACCTAATAAATTTATAACTTCAAGATCTGGCAGGTCCCTAATTTCTTCAGGCAAGCTACTTAATTTATTGCAATAAAGATCTAAGAATTTAAGTTTTTTACAATTACCAATTGTTCGAGGAAGCTCTGTTAATGAACAATCCCGAAAATAAAGTTTTTCCAGTTCTGTAAGAAGACCAATTTCATCCGGCAATTGCGTTATTCTACTGCCATGAAGATCAAGCTCTTTAAGACTTGTAAAAAATCTAATTTCTGGAGGCAACGGATAATCCTTCGGAAGACCGCTGCCCAAAACATCAGGATCAATATCAATGATAAGCTTTTTAATCATTGATATACATTCGTCACCAAGTGTTTCTTTAACGTATATCAAAATACCCGCTACTCCTTTAACTCCACAAAAATCATTGTTAATTATCATAACCCCATCATCACTAATCCCAAATTTAACTTCCCTTCTATTCCCACAGTCAGTAACAACCGCCAACTTATGAGTACCTACAAACGAAACTTGTTCAGCCTGTAAAGCAAAATAAGGAGCAGAAGCGCTCTCAAAGGGATCCACAACATCGGTTACTATTTCCATCCCCCTCACCTGCGTCGCAGCACAACTTAAAATTGTAACCGCATACAATAAATATTTTATTGTTTTCATGTAATTCCTAAAAAAAATTAATGATTAAACTTTTTCCCGATTTTTTACTTGTGCATTATGATAGCAAAGAGAGAAAGAAAGGCAATTTTTTATTTACGAGGCGTGTCTTCGCCCGGTGCATTACGAATTTCTACTGAGTTTCCAACTAATTCTTGTACTTTCTCTTTATCCAAGTGGTTCCCCGTAATATCAATAATTTCAAGCTTTTGAAGTTCACCAATTTCTTCAGGCAATTCCATTAATTTGTTGAAAGAAAGATCAAGCCATTTCAGATTTGGAGATTTACAAATATTTCTTAAAGCATTTTTACTTAGTTCATTTTCTCTAAGATAAATAACTTCAAGTTTTGTAAGTTTATCAAACACATCTGGCAATTCTGCTAGTTGGTTGAAAGAAAGCATAAGCTCTTCAAGATTTTTAAGCTGCCTAATTTCTGCAGGTAATTCTGTGAGGTTGTTTTTAGAAAGACGAATTTTTTTTATACGATTGGCATTATTATCTTCCAAAGAACCCAGACAACACAAGATAGGACTTAACTGTTCAGCTGTTAATTCTTTACCAAAAAAATCCACTTTACCATCACTATCAATTAAATACTCACCCTGCGAAATAACTTCAGAATACACGTCATCTTCCAACGGCTCATAAATACCTAAACTACTCGCCCCACATCCACCCCACACCTGCGTCGCGCCGCAACTTAAAGAGACAAAAAATAATAGTAATTGCAGTCCCTTTGTCATCAAAACACCCTGGTTCATAAATGAACGATTGTAACAATTTCCCCATATCTAACACATTTTTAATTTTATCAAAAAGAAGGAAATTAACAAAACAGAACAAAAAAAAACCGCCATGAGAGTAAACCCTGCATGGCGGAAAGGAGAAAGGAGATTGTTAAGACTTCTTACTAATAATCCACCCCCTTGAGGCCGAAGCCTCAAGTGGTGGAAAAAGGAGAGTAGTAATGAAGTCTTTCATAATTTTCCACATTTTTAGGTTACAATATATCAAAAGAAATGCAAGTGGATTACAAAAACGCTTTATTTGGCGCATTTTGCGCTCGCAAGTTTCTATCTGCAAATTCACCCTCCGGCGATCGTTTTTTTAAACCAAGGCGTTAAGCACCTATTTTTTTAACATAAACATGCAATTTTGTGGATTTTGTTCCAAAAAAATATCTTTAACGGCCATTTACTCAAACATCAATTCTATGTGTCCAAAAAACAGCGTTATTACATCTTTTTGTTTATATTTGCCGCCGCAAGAATTCAATTAGTATTTTTTGATCAACTAGCAGCTTGTTTTTCAGTATCTTAAAAAAATAAGCGCCCTACAAAGAAATTATTTGAACATTTTTAGAAAAGTAACCACTCTTCTTTTTGATCATAGATTTTAGTGGAACGGTTACAAAAATTTGTGTGGAAAGATTTTGTAAAATTTTACAACAATCAGAAAATCGTTTGTCGTCAAAATCTGTTAAAAAATCGTCGAGAAGAATTACGGAAGAAACTCCGTTTGATTTCAATTTTAAATATTGTGCGATTTTTAATAAAAACACAATAAGTTTTTGTTGCCCGCGCGAAGCATACACGCGCGCTTTTTTATTTTGAAAATGAATTGTAAAATCATCAATGTGAATTCCAAATAAACTTCTGTTCCATTTTAACTCGTCAGAAACTTTTTCTTGATATCTCTTCCAGAAAACATCAAAACTTTCGTTAGGCTTTGTATTCTTTGGCTTATATTCGAGCGTCACGCATAAATCTGTTGGCAAAAAATATTTAGCTAATAAGTCATTAACTGTTTCTTCTATTTCTTTTAAAAATGAAATTCTTTGTTTTTGTATTTTCTGAGAATGCTGCCACAATTGTTTTGTCCACACACCCAATTCTTCCAATTGAGATTTTGTTAAAACATAATGATTGAGTAAAAAACTATTTCTCTGCTCAAGAACTTTTTTATAATCTCTGAACTGTATTAAAAAATCTTCGTGAAAAACCATTAATGCTTGATTCAAAAAAAAACGTCGCGCCTCGGGCGCGCCCTGCACTAATTGAATATCATCTTCTGCAATACTAATGATTCGGTAATAAGAAAGAATATCTTTATAAGACTTAATTGGTTTTTTATTAAACTTTACTACTTTGTTTTTATCACAAAACCCAGCTTGTATGCGATGAGAAATCTGAGTTTCTACTTCGTCAAAATCTATACCCACAAAAAAATGATCGGTGCCAAGTTGTACTAACTCGGCACCGCGATTCGTTTTAAACGATTTTAAATAACATGCGTAGTGTAATGCTTCTAAAAGGCTAGTTTTCCCCGAGCCGTTTTCACCTTCAAGCACAACAACATTGTTATCGAAGGTAAACGTTTTGTCTGTAAAGCAACGGAAGTTTTTTAGCTCAAGGGACTTTATAAACATTTACTACTACTGTTGTGCATTAAAAACTGGCATCACCAAATATGTTAATGTAAAATCATCACTTTCAGTTTCAAAAATAATTGGCTTCGCCGAATTCTTAATTAAAAAGTTTATTTTTTCTTCACCAAAAATTTGTAACCCATTTAATAAATACGGGGAATAAAATTTACTTTCAACATGCTCTCCCGCAAATTCATCTAAACCAATAGATTCATCTAGTTTTCCTATTTCTTTATTATGCAAAGAAATATCAATCGTTCCTGGCTTAAATGTAAAATTGGTAGAAACAAACTGGCCAGAAAGCAAGCATCCCGCGCGTTTTAATGTTTTAGAGAAAACACTCTTTGCGACAACGGCTGGGCGGAAACCTTCTTTATCTAAAACTGGTTGGTATTGTGGAAACTTGTCAGCAATAAGTTTTGTGAAAAAATTAAAATGTGTACCAGAAAAAACAAGTTGGCTTCCACATTCACCAACAAAAACTTGTTCTGAATCTGAACCATCTAGAATTTTCTTTAATTCTAATACCGCGCGCTTTGGCAATAACCATTTTTTTGCATCGGCAAGCGTGTACGAATCAGATTTAATTCTTGCAAGACTATGTCCATCGGTCGCGACTAATGTCATACCTTTATCGTCACACTCAAATAACATTCCATTTAATGCTGCGTTTGCATTGTTGTTTGGAATCACAAAAGAAACTTTGTTTAAAAGTTTTTGTAAAAATGATGTTTCGATATTCATCAAATTTTCTATGCGTTCCGGGAACGGAGGAAAATCTTGTGCATCGCGAATGTTAAGTTCTAAGTCTACCCCACCTGACTGTAACCTTAATTGGTTATCTTCTATTGTGCATGAAATATCGCCATCTAATTCTTTAACTAATTCAAAGATTCTTTTTCCGGCAATTAAAAAGCTCATAGGTTCGGTTAACGAACTTTCTATGGCTGCGCTCGATTGCAAGCTAATTTCTAAGTCTGTTGATTTTAACGTTAATTCGCGCGGCGCGATTTGAAATAAAATAGATTCTGTTACATCTAGAGTTGTTTTTTTTGAACATATTGGTTGCATAGAAGAAAGCATAGATAACAATGCTCTCTGTTCAATTTTAAATGTTTCTTTCATTGTGGTATCTCCAATAATAATTGACTAGCCAAAAACACTTTCTAAGTATAAATAATGATACTGAATTATCAATAAAGATATTAATTAGCACGCGGATGTTTTTTATCGTAAATATCCCGCACCTGTTTATTCTCTAGATGAGTATAAATTTGAACGGTCGTTAATTGTTCATGACCGAGCAACAATTGCAACGAACGAATGTTCGCGCCGTTTTTTAATAAATGTGTTGCAAGCGAATGCCGCAAACTGTGCGGAGAAATTTTTTTATTAATTCGCGCTTTTTTCATCAATTTATTTATTAAGTTCCATAATAATTGCCGCGAAACCGGTTTAACTTCTTTTTTATAAACAGTTGGAAAAACATAACGCACGGATGCAGGTTTTGCAGTTTTAGGAACTAATTTTTCAATGACAACATCAAGATAAGTACTCAGTAATTCTAAAATATTTGTTGGCAACGGAACCATTCGTTCTTTGTTTCCTTTTCCAACGATATTTATAAAGCCTGTATCAAAGTGAATGGAATCAATTGTTAAATTAACTAATTCAGAGACTCGCATGCCGGCAGCATACAAAAGATACAGCGCGACTTTATTTCTTATCCCGCGGTACGATGTATCTTTGTCTGCAACTTCGAACAACTGCTCAATCTCTTTTTCTGTTAAATAAACAGGAAGAGTTTGTTCAATCTTAGGAAAAATAAGAGATATTGCTTTATTTTCTACCCATTTTTGTTCGTGCAAAAAAGAAAAAAACAATTTAATTGAAGACACTTTTCTAGAAAGTGACTTGGCAGAAAGCCCGCGCTTTTTTAAATGCTGTAAAAATTTTTTAAGATGAGACGTTGTACAATTATTAATATTTTTTTTTGATTTGTTTAAAAATTCAAGTAGCTGTAAAATATCCGTTTTGTACGCAGAGAATGTATTATGTGAAACTCGTTTTTCTGTTGCAAGGTATGTTTCAAAGTGCGCGAGATACTGATCGTTTGTCTTCATTGCTCTCCACATAATTACATTTTTTATTATTTATAATGATTATTGAGTGTATTACACAAAATGACAAGAAGACAAGCTCAATGCAAAAACTAATAACTCTTTGCTACCAAAACGTCAGTTTTACTTTCTTTCTCACAAGCAAAACACGTTTTATGCTTCTGTTCTTTAAGCAAGCAACGAATTGTACCCTTAAACGGTTTTAAAGTTGCTTCGCATTCTGCGCTACCGCACCAACCGGTTTGATAAAAACCAGGTTGCGAATCTAACTTTTTACCGATAGTTTCTATTTTTTCTTCTTGGTACCAATTATCTTCCATGCGTTTTTTTGCGCGCGCAAAAAGTTGTTTTTGAATTTCTTCTAATAATTTTGTTGTTTCTGTTTCAACTTGGTCCATCGCAACAAATTGTTTCTTCTTTGCTCTTTCTGGTTCAGCGCGATTGACAAGAACAGCAGTATTTTTTTCTATATCCTTTGGACCAATTTCAATTCTGACTGGAACACCGCGAACTTCCCAATGAAAGAACTTTGCACCGGGAGTTTTTGTTTCATCAAGATCTATTTGAACTCTAAGCCCTAATTTTTCTAATTTTTCAAAAAGACTGTTCGCAGCATTTAAAACTTTTTCCTTTTCTTCATCTTTTCTAAAAATTGGAATAATCACCACTTGGATTGGCGCGACGTTTGGAGGAATGATTAAACCGTTTTCATCGCCGTGCGACATAACTATTCCACCAATCATTCTTGTTGCAACTCCAAAACTTGTACAATATGGAACTTTAACCTCACCATCTTTATCTTGAAACTCTAATCCAAATGATTTTGGAAAACTGTGCGCAAGTAAATGAGCTGTTCCAAATTGTAACGCTTTTCCATCTTGCATTAACGCTTCAATGCAATAGGTTTCATCCGCGCCCGCAAACCGCTCGCTTTTTGATTTAACACCTATAACAACTGGAATAGCTAAAACCTTTTCTGTAAATTCTTTGTACATTGCAATTTCCTGTTCAGCCATTTTTACAGCTTCTTCTTGAGTTGCATGTACGGTATGACCTTCGTGCCACAAAAATTCGCGCGTTCTTAAAAATGCACGCGGTCTCATTTCCCATCGCACAACATTTGCCCACTGATTAATTTTTAGTGGCAAGTCGCGCCATGAAGTTATCCATTTTGCAAACATGTGGTACATCATTGTTTCTGATGTAGGACGAATCACAAATGGTTCTTCAAGTTTTTTCCCGCCCGCGTGTGTGACAACTGCAACTTCTGGAGCAAAGCCTTCTACATGCTCTGCTTCTTTTTTTAAAAATGATTCAGGAATCAACAAAGGGAAATATGCATTTTTCGCGCCAAGCTTTTTTATGCGCGCGTCTAAATTCTTTTGAATCTCTTCCCAAATTGCATACCCGTATGGACAAATAACAAAGCAACCCGGAGTTGGGCTGCTGTCTACAAGTTCCGCTTGATAAATAACATCTTGATACCACTGTGGAAAATCTTTTTTGATATCTGTAAGTTTTTTCATATTCATTCCCTTAACTGTAATACTTATTAATCAATAAACTTTTATTTCTTGATCTTGTTTTCTTTTCCTAAGCCGCTCGTCCTGAGTGATTTTTTCTTAAAAATAGTATCGAAGGATGTACGCCAAAGGTGTGCACGGCAATTTCCTAATTCGACCTTAACTAGTATACAGGGAATTTAACTTACTTAAAATAAAAACCCCGCGGCAAGTTGCCACGGGGTTTTTATTAGATTAACTGATTAAAAAATCAATTAAAATTTATATTCTACACCAAGATTGAGGTAAAGAACTGGATCGTGTCCAAGTCCTGTGTAGTTGTTGTCTTTTGTATTTGGCATACCTTCAACATCTTTGTAGAGTGAACCTGGGAAGAAAATACCACCGATGCATTTTACCAAGAGACGTTCTACAGGAAGATATTCAAGTGTTGCATTTATTTCTGTTCCCAAGAATTTACTTGCATCTTGTTCTGTTTCCCAACCATATGACCATCCACCAACATAACCGGCTGATTGGTCTCCACTTATTACATGTTGCGTATTGTATGGACTATAAACAGAAGCATTTACATCCCACTGTTTTGGAGGGCAAGCCTCCCAGAACCACATAACATTTGTGGTTAACAACATGCGGTCATTTCTTAATGGTTTGTATTCTGTTCCCAAGCCAAGATATTGCAAGTTGCTGATATCATCAAAGTTGTTTTGTGCATTTGCAAGACGATAAGAAATATCTGTTGGACGTGGAACACGACGTAAATACATAATTACATAACTCTTTACATCATGACCAAGATAATTGTGATCGCCGTAAGGAATAAATGCGCGATAACGTTTGTCTAATTCGTCATTGTATGGATAATGATCACCAGAAATGTAACCGGCTGCGCCAGAAACACGTACTGGATAATTATCAAAATCATAACTTAAATCAACAATACCCATGTAACCACGATAGTCTATGCGGTAACCATCTCTAAAGCGAGCGTTTCCAAAATAGTCTGAATTGTAAGCACTGTCATATGATATTGCTCCATTATATTGTACGCCTTCACTAGTAGAAGGAGTTGCGCTTGCAAGTGCAACTGTTTGAGAATAAGGACCTGTGGAAAAAATATGTGTGTGATACGATCCAGCATCTCCAGCACTATACGCCAAGGCCGTGTCATCTCTATCGATTGGATACATAGTTTGATGACCAAATTGACCAGCGAGTTCAAAGTTTAATGTCCATCTTTTGTATTTATAGTCAACCATCATACCAACTGTACCAAGACGTGCACTTGAATCTGCATAACTACTAAATTCAACATAGTTTTCTGGAGAATCCATATAATACATATATGGTTCGACGTCTAATTCACCCCATTTTTTGCTGGAATGAGATAATTCCATCTTTGCTGCCCATAAGTCGCGATCTTTAGAAACGCCTCTTTTTGTTGGACGGCCATCTGTTCTTGCTGTCCAAACAGCAGCTCTTGTTTCACTAGAAGAAGAACTTACTTCTGATTGTTTTGTGTAATAAAAATCATAAGTAATGTTATCTCTTATGTGACCATGAAGCAAAATTCCTGGATGATTATAACGTGTATCTTCTGAACCGCCACCACCCCAACCAAGATAGTCGATATTCATTGGTGCATCACCAAATGAAATTCCGCGACCAAGTTGATAAGGGAAATAACCAGCTTTGACTGAAATTGGATGACGATCTAGCCAACCAACAAATGTTCCTAGATGAACATTAAGCCATGCTTCTTCAAGATATGTCGATGAAAATAATGGGTAGTAGCTAGAAGAATTGAGAGGCGTGTAACGGTATTCTTTTTGCCAGTATCCATAATTTGTTAAACGAAATAATCCGTCAACCGCACTCTTACCATATTTTTGTCGACCATACTGTGAGAAAAAATCAAAACATGATTTAAAAACAAACTGACTATATTGATCATCATCTGTGCGATGTAATGTTTCCGATTTATCCCTGAATGCCCACTGTGTTTCGATTTCTCCGCTAATATAAAGATCAATATCATTTTTTGTTAAAGAAATAAAACCAGGTGCAAAACCTGATTCTTTAGGCTGCAATAATGGTTCAAGCTTACCGTGTGAAGCAGACAGAACTCCAAAGCTCAAAACACCTATTACACATGCCGCTAATAATTTTTTAAGATTCCTCATACAAAACTCCTCTCTCAAACAGACACTTTTTCTGACCTGTTAACTCCTCCTAATTTTATTTATTCAAAAGAGCACGATTAAGCACTCCTCTTCATTAAATATTCTCCTTTCTTTTTTTAAAGTCATTTATCTTATTTCAAAGATCTTTTTTATCAAATTTTCTAAAGTACAGATATTAGGATAGATAGAGTATATCCACCTTGTCCAGAATTACTTTTATTTTTTTTAGACTGAATATATATTTTAACGTTTATTCGCACTCAATTCTTCCTGATAAAACAAGTATAATCCAACAATCACACTACAAAGCGAAATTCCATAATGCCACGTAACGGATTCTTTAAGGAATAACTTTCCATAAATTGCACCAAAAATGGGAGTCAAAAATCCAGTAAATGATAAAAAAGTAAAAGAATAACGCTTTAGTAAGAAACCATAAAGATTATAAAAAACAACATTGGAAGCAAGAATAAGAAGGAAAATATAAAACAAAAATGAAGGAATATTCGCGATAGAAAAAGAAAATCCTTCAAATAAAAAGGAGGTAATAAATGCAAGAATCCCGCCAATACTCATAGAAACACCGTTAATCATTGGTAGAGAATATCCTTTTTTCATAAGTTTCTTAACAGGAAACCAACCGTATGCAGCAGAAATAATTGCAACCAACAATACCAGTTCTGGTAATGATATTTTAAAAACTTCGCGCGCAACATTTCCGATGCTGTCGTGAGTTATTAAAATTGGAATCATTCCAGAAAATCCAATAATCATTCCAATAATTTTTTTCGCATGAAATTTTTCCGCAGCAAAAAAATATGCAAACACTGCGACAATAAATGGTGTGCACGAATACATAAAAACCGCTTTGGAAGAACTAATACCGCGCGACAATGCCCAAAATTCCGGAATGAATGCAAAATAAATATTAAATAAAATTACTTGTAAAAAAAGCCACACATCATTTTTTCGAAACACAAACTTTTTTTTATTTCTAAAAAATTGAAATAGTAAAAAAATAATCCCCGCAACTGTCATTCTAAAACCAATTGTAAAAAATGGTTTCGCGTAAACAAGAACGGTTTTAGCAATAGTGAATGTTGCCGCAAGTACTGCATACATGAATACAATTAAAAACATGTCATCCTCTTTTTTTTACCATTTTTTTCTATATCTCATATATAAAGAAATAGCACAAACTAATGGGATACTATAAAAACTAATCAATGGGAATAAAGATTTATGTAATAACAATGCTCCAACATTTACAGTAATATACGAAAATAAAAAAATAGAACCCGATAAAATAACACTCATTAAAAGATTACTTTTCTTTCTCGCTAAAAGCAGAATAGACCATAACGCGAGGAATGGAAAAAGTAATTGCCAAATAATTTGAATTATTCTTTTATGAAATTCTTTCCATGCAACATCGTTACTATCTTTATTGTTAACCAAATCATACCACGTCATAAACTTTGGTTGTTTAGAAAACGTACTTTTTGTTTTACCAAAAAGTTTATCCATTGTTACCTGTAGTTTTTTAAACGACGTAATATAATGTTGCCCTTCATTAGTGTTATAAATAGATCCTTTATATAAATAAAATGCATCTTGCGCATACTCACCACTTTCTGCCGTCATAACATATCGTTTTCCATCTTTTTCTTTAAACATAAATAACACTTTTTGAAATGTAATAATATTCTGTTGAGTATTTTTTTGCTTAAAAAACAACATCGCGCGGTCATTAATCGTATGAAACTGGTTTGGTTCTAGATTTTCTATATGTTGTTGCGCAAGTTTTACAATAAGTTTTTTACCTTGCCAATAACTTTCTGGAGCCCATTGAAAAATAAGTGGTACAAAAAAAATACTTACTAATAATGAAAAAAGAGAAACTGCAACAACCAGCGCCTTGCGCGCGCGCCGCCAAAAATAAAAATTTAGCACCTCATCTTCTATAAAAAGATTCCCCATAGGAATTTGAACAGCAAGACACGTTGCCAGAGGAATAGCAAATAAAGAAACCATAGGAATAATAAGTAAGAAAAAAGATATAATTTTAAATGAAAGAGGGACTGCAATAATGCGAACGATTAAATCACATGACGCAAAAACTGGAATCAAACCAATAAGAATAGCAATAAACAAAAAAACTATTCTTTTTAAATAATGAAGACATAACATCTATTCACTTAAAATCGTAAGTTCATCATCCACAATAGAAACGCGTTCTATTTTTAATGATTTTCCTGTTTCTACATCAACTTCCACGCATACACCATTAACAGCAAATGGACCTTCTTTTGCAACTTTAAACGCAATAGGCATCTGTGTTAAAAAGTGTTCCGTTACAATAGATTTATTTACTCCTAGTGCAGAATTCATTGCACCAGAAAAGCCAAGATCAGAAATAAAACTTGTGCCATTTGGTAATATTCGTTCGTCAGCCGTTTGAACATGTGTATGCGTTCCCATTACGCCAGAAACTTTTCCGTCGAAATGAAAACCAAAAACTTTTTTTTCCGATGTTGCTTCTGCATGAAAATCTATAAAAATAATTTTTGTTTTTGTAGATAGGAATGTTAATAAAGATTCAACCGCCCTAAACGGACAGTCTAAATCTTCCTTCATAAACACTCGACCCGCAACATTTATAACTCCAACAGAAATTCCTTCAACATCAAAAAGAACATATCCTTTTCCTGGAGCACCTGCTGGATAATTTGCAGGACGAATAAGAGTTTCGTTTTCTGCTATGCATTGATATATTTTTTTGTGCGCCCATATGTGATTACCGGTTGTAACAACAGACGCACCATTCTTTTTTAAGAATTCAAAATCGTGAGGCATTAAACCACGACCATTTTTCGCGGCATTTTCACCATTTACAATAACAGAATCAATTTTGTGTTTGCGTTTTAATTGCGGAACCCACTTTTCAAACAATGCTTTTCCTGGTTCTCCAACAATGTCGCCTAAAAACAAAAATCGTAATGTTTTATTTTGCATATTCAATAACTCGTTTTTCACGAATAACATTAACTTTAATCTGACCAGGGAAATTTAATTCTTCTTCAACTTTCTTTGCAAGTTCTCGTGCAAGTTGCAATGCTTTTTCGTCACTTACTGTTGATTCCTCAACAATGACACGTATTTCTCTACCAGCCTGTAGTGCATACGCTTTTTTTACACCTTCAAATGTGTTCGCAATATCTTCTAACTGTTCTAGTCGTTTAATGTACGCGGCTAAGGTTTCTTTTCTTGCGCCTGGACGAGATGCAGAAATAGCATCTGCTAAATGAATAATAATTCCATAAATACTTTTTGTAACAACGTCATCATGGTGACTTGCAATTGAATCTACAATAATTGGTTTTTCACCATATTTCTTTGCAAGATCGGCGCCAACAAGTGCATGTGGTCCATCAACTTCTGCCGAAACAGCTTTACCAATATCGTGCAACAATCCCGCGCGCGCTGCAATGTTAGTATCAACACCCAACTCAGCAGCAATCATGCGTGAAAAGTGTGCAACCTCTATACTGTGACTTAAATTATTTTGTGTATAACTTGTTCTAAAGTGTAACGCCCCAAGAAGTTTAATCAGTTCTGGATGCATTCCACTAAACCCAAACTCTAAAACTGAATCTTGTCCTAATTCTTCTATATTTGCATCAAGCTCTTCTTGACACTGTTCAACAGTTTCTTCAATTCGTGTTGGATTAATTCGTCCATCCTGAATTAATTTACCAAGGGAACGCTTTGCAATTTCTCTTCTTATTGGATTAAAGCCGGAAATTGTTATAATTTCTGGAGTTTCACCTATGACAAACTCCATACCTGTTGCCATCTCTAATGCTTTAATGTTTCGTCCTTCTTTACCAATAATTCTTCCCTTCATTTCTTCATTTGGAAGATGAATGATACTTGAAGAATGAAGTGTTACTTGTTCAACAAGATAACGCTGCATAGAAGAACATAAAATATCGGCTACTTTTTCTTTTGCAGAAAACTTTGTGTCTTCCTCTACTTTTGCTAACCATTTTTGACTATCAAGTTTTACTTCTTCTTGCAAAGATTCAAATAAAACCTTTTTCGCTTCGTCGCGCGTCATACCACTAATTTTTTCTAACTTATTTACTAAATCCTGATAAATATTTTTTAATTTTACTTCGTCAGTATTTAATTGATCAAGACGCTTTGAAAGTTCTCGCTCTTTTCTTTGCTGTTCATTTCTTATTTCATCAAGCAAAACTTCTCTATTTTCAAGCGTGTCTTCTTTTTTTTGATATTTGTGTTGAAGTCTTTGTATTTCTATTCTTGTCTTGTTTGTTTCAAGATCAAAATCACTTCGACGTTTGTGAATCTCGTCTTTTAATTTTAAAAACGATTCTTTTTTGTCTCGTTCTATATCTTCTCTTGTCCTGCGAAGCAATTCATTTACGTTTTGTTCTGCATACTGAATCCGCTTACGTTTTAACGCTGCAAAAATAACACAGGAGATAACGCCAGAAAGCGCGCCTCCCAAAAAGATTATTCCCATTGAGCCAATCATATTTATATCTTTCTTTTCTTATATAACAAAATTTATCAAACATATACATTACAATAAAATTCCACCTTTTAAAACAAAGTAAAAAGTAGTAAAACCCAAGAACGGATAATTACAAAAAAAGGCTTTATTAAAGCACAATATCCGCATAAAATACATTTCATTTGTAATACAAGTTTTAGTATACAGGAAAATAAAATATAAAGAAAATTTGAAATTTTGGAATATAGGCTACTACAACCTAATAAAAAAGCCTTATAAGCTAACGCTTATAAGGCTTTTTCGAGTTTCTCGGCGAGCTCGCCCGTCTTAATTTTGTATCGAGAGGCACTTTCTTTTTGTTTTATGCCGTCTACTGCACACTGAAGTGCCACTAAGACTGCAACTTTTGTGTAATCTTTAAGTTCTGCGCCGTTCACAATTGTTTGCATCATCTGATCAACTATTTGGGCTGCATTATAAACAACAGCCTCATTTTCATCGGTAACAATAGAATAATTCTTACCAAAAATAGTGATCGTCAATTTTTTAGGACCATCCATAGCTCTTACTACTCATTTTTTTCTATAGAATTAATACCTTCAAGCAATTCTTCTATTGCAGTTTTAATTGCTGTTTTCTCGCTTGTCAAAGACTGTTTTTGATCATTTTCTTGTAATAACGTACTTTCAAGATGGCTGCATTTATTCTTTAATGTTCCATACTCAGCTCTTAATGCGTTGTTGCGTTCTCGTAAGTCTTTGTTTCTTTGAATAATATCAAGGACCTTTTTTTCAAGCTCTAGTAATTGCTTCATCCTTTTCCCCTTTTTCTTATTCCCCAGAAATTAACCCCTAATCCACACTAACACTTTACTAAAGGCCTTTTCCGAAAATCAAGAAGTTGCTTTTTTTGCCTTTTCAATAAGCGCTGCAAAGGCTTTAGGTTCGAAAATTGCTAATTGACTTAACATTTTTCTATTCAATTTCACATTCAACTTTAAAAGCGCATTAATAAAACGGCTATAAGAAATACCATTTAACTTACATGCAGCACTAATACGAGTAATGAAAAGTTTTCTAAAGTCTCTTTTCTTTAATTTTCGACCAATATAAGCAAACTCAAGTGCTCTTAATAATGTTTCTTTTGCTCGTCTGAAGATATTTTTTCTTTGTCCCCAGAAACCCTTTGTTTGCTTAAGAAGCTTTTTATGTCTTTTGCGTGTCATCACGCCACGTTTTACGCGACTCATCGTTCAAATCCTTTATAAAAATAAAATTTTAATTAACTATATGGTAACAACTTTGATATTTTTTTCTCATCTGCTGGAGAGAAATATCCTTTTTCTCGTAACGTTCTAACTTTTTTTGCATTTTTTGCCCATGCATGATGTCTTCTATATGCTTTAGCACGTTTAATTTTTCCAGAACCAGTTCTATGAAACCGTTTCTTACTTGCAGAATGTGTCTTCATCTTAGGCATGATTTATCCTTTAATTTTATTGTGGGCCATCTTGTCCTCCATAGTCTTTTTGCAGGAGGAAGCGAATGCCTACTTATCTTTTATGTAAATAATCTTTGACCAAAAAGGACCGCCTCTATGATCTTTTTCTAATACAATAGTCCCGAGCTTTTGATCTTCTACATCTTTTATGATGCGTTCAAAAAACTTAGCTCCCGTCTGACTCATCATTGCACGTTCTCGTCCCCTGAACTGCAATGTGAATTTCACGCGTTTTCCATCATTTAAGAATTCATACGCGCGATTTAATTTTGTCTTATAATCTTGATCGCCAATGTTTGGGCGTAATTTTACTTCTTTTATCTGAATAATTTTTTGTTTTTTCTTCGCTTCGCCTTGTTGTTTCTTCTTCAGATACAGATGTTTTCCAAAATCCATTATCTTAGCAGTAACACCATTATCTTTTATTCCGATTTGAACCAAATCAAGAGAAACTTCGTAGGCCCGCGCAATGGCATCTCTTCTAGCCATTTCACCAAGATTTTCGCCAGTTTCAGAAATAACATAAACGCGATCCGCTTTAATCCGCTCATTAATAAAAACTTCTTTTTTATTCGAAGAAGTTTTTTTAAATTTACTCACTATCTTTTTCTCCAACAACAGGTTCTTCTATTTCTTTATGAACCGCATCAAAAACCTTTTTAAAAAATGCAGCGTCATCTTTTAGCTTCTTTAAACAATTGTCTCGACCTTGCGCAATTTTTTCTTTCTCAAAAGAAAACCACGAACCCGATTGCGCTATAACATTGTAATGAATCGCTGCGTCAAGCAAATCTAACTCGCGACTAATGCCTTCTCCAAACACCAAATCAACTTCAACTCGCTTAAACGGCGGTGCTACTTTATTTTTTACAATTTTTATTGCAAGCCTGTTCCCGAAAATCTTATCACCTTTTTTCAACGAGCCAATGCGTCTAATATCAACACGGACCGAAGAATAAAATTTTAATGCATTTCCGCCTGTTGTAGTTTCTTTACTTGCAAACGGCAAGCCGCCAATTTTATGACGAATTTGATTAATAAAAATCAAAACCGCTTTTGATCTGCTCACAACAGCTGTTAATTTTCGTAGTGCTTGCGACATCAATCTTGCTTGAAGACCAACATGAACATCTCCCATGTCGCCTTCTAGTTCTGCCTTAGGAACCAATGCTGCGACAGAATCAACTACAACAACATCAACCGCACCAGAACGAATAAGCATCTCTGTAATTTCTAATCCTTGTTCACCATAATCTGGTTGTGAAATAATTAGATTATCAATATTTATACCAATTTGCTTAGCATATGCAGGATCCATAGCATGCTCTGCATCAATAAACGCACATGTTCCACCGGCTTTTTGCGCTTGCGCAATCACATGCAATGTCAAAGTAGTTTTACCAGAAGCTTCTGGTCCGTAAACCTCAACAATTCTACCCCTTGGTAATCCTCCTACTCCCAATGCATTATCAATTAAGATAGAGCCTGTAGAAACAGTATCTATCCCTTTCTGGGCTTGTTGCCCAAAAAGCATAACAGAGCCTTTACCAAATTGTTTGTCAATCTGTGCAAACGCAACTTCTAGAGCTTTTTGTTTGCTCGAAGAGGCTGCAGCTCCCTGTTTTGTTTGTTGCATATAATAAATCTTCCTTATTTCCGGTTATGATGCGTAAGTTGTAACCATGTTTTTATAAATTTCTATTTTAGCATTTCTTCTTAAAGATGCAATAAATGCCTCAAAATAAAGCTGTTTCTTTGATACTTCATGATCTTTTACCAGTAATTCTTTATTCTTTGCATACTCATCCTGACTTCCAGCTTCCTTATTAACCAGCTGGATAAGATAAGCATCTTTTTCGTGTTGATACACTAAAACTTGTTTAACGTCAGATATTCCATGTGCTTTTTTGGAAAGTGATTCTATATCTTTAAATTCATCAATAGACTCATCACTTTTCACTTTTTTGGTAGTCACAAGTTTTACACCAAACTCATCACATACCTTCTTAAAGTCAACGCCATCCAGAACCTTTACGCGAGCTTGTTGGATTGCTTCTTCCATTGTCTTCTCGCCTTGTTCTGAGTAATAATCCTTGGCAATCTCTTTTTCAGCTTTTTCGAATTTAGGAATAAAGCTTTTTTGAACATCATTAATTACATATAAAACATGTTTGCCCTGATGCACAAAATAGCCATATTTTTTTGAACGTTTGTCTTCGGAAAAAACCCTCTGAACCAAAACAGCTTCAATTTCGTATCCAGTGCCCTGGTCTGCTGTTAACCAATCTGTTTGAGTTGCTTTTAACTTATTCTCTTTCACAAAATCGTTTATAGCATTTTCATCAGAACGAGACTTGCGAACAATAACTTCAAGATCACCTTTTAACGAAGTAAGAGCTTTGCGAGATTTTAATGTTTTTTCTATTTCATCTTTTACATCTTCAAGTGGTTTTTCGCTTGCAGATATTCTGTCTTCAAGTTTTACAATTTCAAACCCACGTTTTGTTTTTATAACATTGGATATTTCACCGTTCTTTTTCAAAACTAAAAACGCAACTCGTTCGAGCTCTGGGTCATGCGTTCCGCGCTTAAAGAAATCTAGCAAGCCACCTTTTGTAGCTGTTTCTTTATCCTCAGAATATTTTTTTGCAATCGATGCAAATTTTTCTGGGTTTTCTTTTATTTCTTTTGCATATAAATTTATTTTTCTTTCTGCTGAAATAACAGAATCTGGCGATGCATCTTCAGGCAAACGAACAACTATTGTTCGGACTTGTACTTTTGGAGGTATTCGATACAAAGATGCTTTATTTCTTTCGTAAAAAGTTTTCAACATTTGATCATCAACGACTATTTTTTTAGAATAATCTTCGGGAGAAAGAACCCAATATTGAGACTTTTTCTTTTCTTGTTCTCGGTAATGTTCTTTATTTTCTTTAAAAAATGACTTTAATTGTTCTTTAGACGCTGTTTTCTTTTTTGCTTCTTTTTCAAACTGGTCAACGGTGAAAACTGCTATAGAAAAGCTTTTCTTAGCATTTTTATATTCAAATAAATCTCTTGCCTCGACATTAGTAATGTATCCTGATCCTACTGTAAACTCCATTATAAGATTTCGTTTAAATTCTGCTTCTCTGCTTTTTTCGAAATCAGAAACAGTCATATGAAGACGACTTAAATAATTTTGATATGCAGTCATGTTAATTCTTCCTGTTTGATCAACAACTGAAGAACTAACACTTTTTCCAAGTTGTTCTACAAAATACTTTGGATGCAAATCGATATTAAAATCACACGCAACTTTATTTAGAAGTTCGTTTTGAATACACGATTGCAGCGAATCTTCTTCCATGTTCTGCACACCAAACATTTGTGCAACACGATCTGCAGACATTCCAAAATATCGTGCCATATCATCAATCTTTGACTTCGTTCCCGCATAAACTTGATGGAAATCTTTCAACGAAACTTTTTTACCATCAACACATGCAACAACTACAGAGTCTTTTGTTGATGGATTTTTCAAGAAAAAAGCCATAGCACCACCAGAAAGTGCCAAACTAGCAAGAACCACCCACCAAACTGTATTCCACTTTTTTATCTCTTTTCTAAATAAAAAAATCATTTTTGAGCTCCCTTTTCTTTCTTATATAAGTCATCTTCTAAACAACTAACCACTTTTTTTGTCTCGCAATCATCAATAGAATGCATAGTAATAGTACGACAAATATGCAAAGTTTGCGAGCACTCTTTTTCTAAATTTTTTCTAAAACTATTCCAAAAAGTTAGCTGCCGCTTTGCATACAAACGGGTTTCTTTTTGAATCGTAGCAACAAGTTCTGGGAATTCTTCCTCTTTTTCTCCTTGTTCAATCCACGAAAAAATTTCACTGTATCCAATCAACCCCTTTTTATCTAGAAATGGTCTCCATAATTTTTTTGGGAGTTGTTTAACTTCATCAATCCAGCCGTCTTTTATCATTTCGACTGTTCTTTTGTTTATTTTGTCGAATAATAATTCTCTTTCTGGAGATAGAAAAATAAATAGGAAATCAAAATCTGCCTGGAACGTTGCTTTTAACTCGGAAGGTTTTCTTCCTGTTTTAAACCAAATTTCCAATGCTCTTTTAATACGATACGTATCGTTCTGATGAATTTTCTCCGCTCGTTCCGGATCAATTTCATTAAGTTTTTTCCACAAATCTTCTTCTGAAATTTTATGAACCACATCACTTTTTTTTGATAATTCTTCAATTTTTTGTGGCGGGAAAAACACCGATTTTAAATAGAAAAGTGAACCTCCAACAATAAGAGGTATTTTATTCCTGCTCCACACCTCTTTGATTTTTTCGCGCAAAAGTTCTCTATATTTTACAACATTAAAATCAACTGGTTCAGAAACAATATCAAAAAGATGATGTGGAATTTTTTGATTTTTCCAATCCGGTTTTGCAGTTCCTACAGAAAGTGGTTCGTAAAACTGTCCAACATCTGCGTTAATAATTTCTACCGGAATGCGTTCAGAAATGATAAGTGATAGCGCCGTTTTTCCAGAACCGGTTGGTCCTGACAAAAAAATAACATACGGCTTTTTAGTTGTTGGTATTTTCATGGTAAGAAAAACTTATTTCGTTAAATAGAACCAACCCTTTTTTATTAATTTAAAGTGATGTTTTTTGTGATTGATTATATTCAAAAGAAACATATTCCCTAAACGGCCCTCGTATTTCGCGAATCACCTCGTCTCGAGTTTGTCCGCGAACTGTTACAATTTCTTGTATAATTAAATCTTCCGTAATATTCAGTAAATTTCTTTCCCCAAACGAAAGATCTTTTTGCTTTGCTATAAACATTAAATCTCTATAAACCTTAGAAAGGTCAGCCAAACTTCCCCGTTGAATTTTTTGCTGATATTCCTTGTTTCTTTTATTCCAACCTGTTGGAGTAAAATCTAAAGAATTTAATTTTTGTTTAGGTTGTTTATATAATTCGTTTAAAGATTTTACAATTTCTTCAACCTCGCTAAGTGCTCGCACACCTATCGCATCTGTGTTCTTTACCGGAACAAGAATGGTCATTTCTTTAAACAGAAATTGTAATTTAAAAAAAGAAACGTCAGTTCCCGCAATAATCTTTTCATCAATAGATTCTATTGAGGCAACACCGTGACCGGGGTAGAAAACTTTATCGCTCACTTTAAACATTATCAACAACCCCTTCTTTTAAAAATGACCTAATGGTTATTATGCATACCAGAATACCACATGATTCAAAAAATTACACACGCTTTAAAATAAACAACATGATTGCTAATGAAAAGTTACACACTGAAAAAATCGAACAAAAAAAAAGGTCCGCAGTTTTCACTGATCTTGCAGACCTTTTTCCCCTAAAAGTGTACCCCTTAGTTCCCTACATTTCCCTAAGAGATCGCCCCCCGACCCTGGTTACAAGTTACCATAAATAAGTTACTCAATGTAATAAATTTAATGATTTTTTTACAAACTTCCTTTTTAAATGGGCATTTTCTTTTTAATTTTTTTTCTTAAAATTGTGACTCTTTATTAAAAAGTCAAAAATTTGATTTAAAACTTTAGCCATATTATTTTTTTTTAATATTGTTATAAACATAATTTTTTTTGAAAAAGCTTATTTAATTTACTTTTGAAAAACAATCACAATAAAACATGGCTATTAATTTCAGTATGAAAACCACGGCCAAATTTCTTGCGAAAACAAACAAGACATATTGTACGCATGGTGAGTATGAAACGATATGAAAAAATTGCGCGAATCGACTTTTTTAGTCGTGTTCCCGAAATCAACGATTCAATGCCGCTTTCCAGAAGACTACTTTATTTGTTTTAAAAATTGAACTATAATTGTTCAGAAAATGAAAATATTTTCATCAAAACCAAAAAAATAGAATTTATGGATTTAGAAAAAAAATTTCATTCCATTTTTAAGTGGAACACAATCGGCAGTATTTTTTTTGAAGCGATGCACATCGGCTACCAATTTTTATTGTTAAAAATTTTAGGCTACTCAGTTTACGGATTAATGGGATCAGTTTTTTCTATTTTATATTTAACTATTTATTTATCTGATCTGGGACTCATGACTTCGCTCCCAACATTTGCAAATGTTTTCACACAAAGTAAATCTAATTTTAAAAAATATTTTCGACAGTATGTAACGCCAAACATTTTTTTTCTTATTATAGGTATTTTTATTTCTTTATTTTTTTATGGATCTTTTTTTAGCGCAAACAAATCTTTATTACCGCCGCTTTACCTTGTTATTTCGCTACTAATTTTTGAATCAGTGCGAATGTTTTTAAGATTTTTTTTACACACACAATTTAAAAATAAAGCGGTTATTGTTTTAGAATTATCGTTGATGGTTTTATATGTTACGTCTGTTTTACTTCCTTATTATATTAGTGGCGTTCCAATAACAATTACAAAAGTAATCGGACTTTATCTTGTTAATTCCATAGTTTCTGTCGCTTGTTTTATTTTTATAACAATTCGGTTATACAAAAAGTTGCCGGAAAAAGAATTAGTTCCTTACGAACACTTTAAAAGAAAATCTACGCACGCTAGATTTTTCAATCACGCAACACACATCGGCAAGCATCTTATTTCTGGAGAATTTTTAGTGCCACTTTTCGCTATTCATTTCGGACTAAAACAAGCGGGACTACTAAAGCTTGCAAGCATTGTTGCGCATTCAATAAAAGCATTTTTCAAGGCTGCAATAAATTTTTCTGGAAACGCTTTTCTTTCTAATTTAAAAAATAAACCACTCGAGTCTCGCATTTCTGCGTTTTATACACTCTTTAAAAAATTGAATGTAATTATTTATTTTATATTTATAGTTCTTCTTATTAATTTTCATCCACTCGTAAGCCAAGCAAGAACACCGGGCAATCGTTCCGCTTTTATATATCTTTTTATGTTTATTACAATAACACTCATCCAGCAACTTTGCGTTGCGTACGAACAGTTTTATATTGTAGAAAATGCCGCGCACCGATTATTTTTCATCAAAGCATTTGAATTTATTATGTTTTATATTGTTGTTGGACTAAGTAAGCATTTGTATCCGAACACAACATTACTAAGTATTGTGTGCATACAAATAATAAGTTTTGCACTTCTTGCTTTAAATGCGTACGCAAAATGGAAGATCAAACCAAACCTCAAAATCAACCCTAAATTCATATTAAAAACAGTTCTATTCGGAACCCTAGTTTTTCTGCTGATAAAATCACTATAATTGACTTCGTACATTAAAAATCATTATTTGAGTAAAATGGAATTAAGTAATTCATAAAGGAGAATCGTATGAAATCTCGTATATTGTTCTTTGTCATTTTATTGGCACCTTCTTTTTTAATGTCAACAGAAATTGGTCCAGCTACAATTTTACAACAGTTGGACACTCATATTGGAAAAATTAAAAACACACAAGCATTAGAACAATACAAAGGAGCTGTTACAAGTCTAACGAATTATCTGGAACAACCGGAAACTGTGGAAGCCGTGAAAACTTCCGACCCATTAAAAGGTAAAGTTATCCAAGCTGCGATAGCAACAAGAGAAGTTCACAAAACTACCTTTACATCTAGTAAACCCTCACAAAAAATTTCACTTGCTCTTCAAAAAACAATTAAAAAAACAAAAATGATTCCAGACTTTGCTAAACGAATGAAAGAATCAAAACGCGAAGTAGACACTGACAAAGTCACTGTTCAGGTACCACTTAAAAAAGTAGCTGCTGCTGCCGCACCACCACAAAAAGCTATTGCTCCTGTTGTTGCGCCAGAAGTTACAGTTGTTCAGCAACCGGCTGCAATCCTAAAAGCGTTGGATGCTCATATTGAAAAGATTAAAAACACACAAGCATTAGAACAATACAAAGTAGCTGTTACAAGTCTAATGGATTATTTAGGAAAATTTGAACCGGCAACAATTTACATGAACCCAAAATTAACAGAAAAAGTTATTGCAGCTGCAATAACAACAAGAGAAGTTCACAAAAGTACTTTTACGCGTAGTAAAGCTTCACAAAAAATTTCATTTGATCTCCAAAAGACAATCAAAAAAACAGGAGTAGTTAATAAAGGAGTTTTTGATAAACGAATGAGTGAATTAAAAGCTGAAGTAGAAAAAGGCACTACCGTTGTTCAAATTCCCCTTAAAAAAGCTATTGCTCCTGTTGTTATCGCACAAATCAAAAAAGGTCCCGCTATAGAAATAAAAGCTCCAACAATTACAAAAATAGATATTACCATGGGTGCTGCAAAAGCAGGAGCTTTAGCTAAAGAAATAAAAGCTCAATCTAATAAAGAACAAGCAAAAGTTGCGGCACTTGAAGTACATGCAAAATTAAAACCTGCGTGGAAAAAAGTTATTGATCACATAAAATCAGTTATGAAGGGCTCAAGAACTAAGGCTAGCGAAGAAATTTATGGACCAGCAAAAGAAGCCGGCAAACCAGACCCATTATTTTTTGGCCTCGCCGAAGCCGTAACGCATTACAGCGTTGTTGCAAGACTAATGAACTTAGAAGTTGGTGTAATAAATGCGATCAATGAAATGGGCCAACATCTAGGTCGCATACAAAGCTTACATAAAAAAGCAGCCCAAGGATTAACACAAGTAAAAGAAATTGACCTAGGTAAAAAAGGTGAAGAAGCTGAAACATTAAAAACTAAATCCAGGGAAGAACAAGAGAAAGTTAAATCATTAGAAATAAACGAAAAATTACAACCAGCCTGGAATTTCATTATTGAACAAATAAAATCACAAATGAAAGTTTCAAGAAATACGGCCCGCAAAAATATATACACACCAGCCAAAAAGAGCTCTAAACTTGAACCTACAGCTTTCGATTTTGCTGAAGCAATTACACATTATAAAGTAGTAGCTGAACTCATGAGATTAGAAAAAACCGTCATAAACGCTTTCAATAAAATCGGGAAACTTCTTATCTCCATACAAGGTTTACATAAAAAAGCAGTTGCCGATTTACAAGCAAGTGCTCCTAAAAAAGCTGCCGGTTCAGATATAGATACAATATCCAATGAATTAGACGGTCATATTTCTGCAATTAAATATGCTAAAGAAATCTCAATATACGAAAACAAAGTAGGATTATTAAAAACTTATTTAGAAACGTTAACACCAGAAACAATTAAGAATTCTCCAACATTAACAAACAAAGTTATCGAGGTTGCAACAGTAACAAGAGAAGTTCATAAAAACTATAAATCTGGAACTCCGCAGGAATATGAGGATTCAAGAAAAATTTCATTTGCACTTCAAAATACAATTAAAAAAACAAAAATGATTCAAAACTTTGATAAACGAATGAAAACATCAAAACGCGAAGTGGACAAAGGTGAAGACGTTGTTCAAATTCCTACTGCCGACGCGCCAGAAAAAGAAATTACAGAAGCAGACATTACTAAAACTCTAATAACAACTTCAGACAACATTGAAAAATCATCAACACTAGAAATTTACCACAAAGAAATAGATTCACTTATTGCATATCTTAAAAATCCAAAAGTAATCGCAATAATAAAAGAATCCGTTCCTCAAACAAAGAAGATGTTTGATATTCTTAAAGTAACAAGAAATCGACATAAAAGATTTATAAAAGAAATGCAAGGAGTAAAAGCCGGAACAGTTGCAGGAAAAACAGCCAGAAATACAAAGGGAACTAAACTTTATAAATCTAGAGCAAAAAGCAAATTACTTATAAAGGCTTTCGCAGAAACCAAAGTGGTTACACTAGAATTTATTAATTTATATATGGAACTATTAAAAAAACTTGAAGTAAAAAAACTTATACAACATTTTAAACAAGCAAAAATTGCAAAAACAGCAAAAAAAACTTTAGCCAAAATTGAAGAATTAGAAACGTATGAAGAAGAACAAGCAGAAATAGAAAAACTATCTGCAGAAGAGTTGGAACAAAAAGAAGAATCTGAAAGCAAAGAAGTTGAAAGGCTAGAACAAGAATCGGAGTCGAAATTTTCAGCAAGATCAAAAGAGCTTTTAAGATTAATTATTCATCCACTGTTCAACGAGTTAAAAAAAGGACTAACAGAAAAAAGCGCCAGAAAAGCAGGTATATATCATGCTGAAACCGCAAGGTCTGCTGAAATAGCAATTCCAAAGTTCTTAAGGGAAATAGAACAAACCAAAAAATATAAAGACTTTAGGGTTAAAATTGAAGAAATCAGAGCTTTTACCAGAGATCCCGCGGTTAAAGACGAAATTTTAAAAAAAGGATTAAAACAAAAATACGTAGAGCTTGCGTCAAAAACACGTGGGAAGTTTAAAACAATACAAAAAAAACAAACAGAAATTTGGAGCAAAGACACCGTTAAAATAATAGAAGACATCATTCAAGAACTTCTTGACTATAGCAACAAATTAGTACCAGAAAACATCATGAAAATAAATTTGGATTTAGGGGAAGCTCAAACAACTGTAAAAGCTCTACAAACAATAGAAATAAAAGGTTCAAGCCTTTTAAAAAATTTACCACAATATAAAGAAGTAGAAACTACAATCATTCAACTTGAAAAAGAAATTAACAAACTAGAATCACCACAATATAAAACGTATAGAAAGGATATTTACGACCTATACTATAAATTACTCGTTGCTGCCGAAAGACTAAAATATCTACCAACGTTAGGTGAACCTGGTGATAAAAACATGATTGAAACAAGAAAAAGGTTTACTCATAAAATAGAACGAACAAAACTTGAAGAAACTTCTAATAAAATCAGCAACACAGAACACAAAGAAAAAATACTTGCCATTTTTGATTTTTGCATCGATTTAGCTTGGTGGTTTAAAATTAAAACACTTGAACTTGAAACACAAATTTACCGCCTTGCTCAAAGAAAAGAAATTAGCGAATCTGTAGATACCGCGGCAGTCTTGAAACGAATTTCTGAGTGGGGAGCGGCGCTCCAAGCATCAGCAAAAGCACTATCTATTACAGAAAAAATTAAATTAAAGCAACTCAAAATATTAAATAAAAAAATTAAAACATTAAAAAGCGATATTACAAAACCTAATTTTAAAATGACGCTCTTTGCAACCAAAGGACTCAAAAAGTACCTACTCTCCCCAGACAAAGAAGCCGAACTTATTAAACTTATCAAAGCTGCAAAATTAGTAATTGAAAAACAAGCACCAACATCACCAGAACAAACTTTATTTGCAAAAGTAATTGCTTACGCAAAAGAAAATATCCCACCGCTTACAACTAAAGTATTACAGGCAATAGAAAGAGCCCCTGGAGCTTCTGACTTTAACTCTGAATTAAAACAAGCAAAATCTGCTCAAGAATTAAAAACATTATTAGATAGTTCGGCAGAAATGCAATTCACTGAGAAACAAAAAGATGCTTTTGTTAAAGCGGTAGTCAGCGCATACAACAAAGCTATTAATCCTCTCGCAGAAAAAAAGTTGAAAAAGGTAGAAAAAAGTGTTCAAGAAGCGCTGCTTGCACTTGTTAATGATATAGCAAAACTTCCAGCATTCGCACCGTTAAAAGATAAAAAATATGGCGCGATGCGTAAGCAGTCACTGACGGGAATGCAAGAGAAGTTGCAAAAAGTAAAAGTTAAGTTGCTGAATTAATAAGCGTCAAAAAATAAATCTCGAGCCTATCTTGTTTTAGGCCTTGCAGATCTTTCTATCCCGCTAGAACGCCTTGGAACAGAATAAAGACCTATACAACGACTATTACCTACCATTGGACCAATTTCTGCAGGCAATTCTCTGAGTAGGTTATTACTAATAATACTAAAGGTTGTAAGCTTTTCAAGATTATAAATTTCTGCAGGCAATTCTCTGAGCTTGTTCCAAGAAAGATTAAGCGTTCTAAGACTTGTAAGCCCACCAATTTCTTCAGGCAAAAATGTAAGATTGTTCCAAGAAAGTTTAAGCTCTTCTAGTTCTTGTGGTAGCCATCTGAGAATATTTGCAATACCTACTGAAATTAATTGGTTAGAAGAAAGATTAAGCTTTCTAAGACTTCTAAGCTCAGCCATTCCTGAGAGCAATTCTGTAAGTTGGTTACAAGAAAGATTAAGCTCTTCTAGTTGTGGTAGCAATCTGGGAATATTTGCAATAGCCTCTTGAGTTAATCGGTTACAAGAAAGATCAAGCTTTCTAAGACTTGCTGGCCTACCAATTTCTTCAGGCAATTCTGTAAGTTGGTTACAAGAAAGATTAAGCTCTTCTAGTTGTGGTAGCAATCTAAGAATATTTGCAATAGCTTCTGGAGTTAATTGATTATAATAAAGAACAAGCTTTCTAAGATTTATAAGCCCACCTATTTCTGCAGGCAATTCTGTGAGACTGTTACCAAAAAGATAAAGCTCTATAACATTTTCCGACATCCCATCTGCAATTATTCTTTGTAGTATGCTTTGTAAATCTTCAGTCGTTAAGTTTTTGTCACAAGGTTTGAACTCAACAAAAGCGGTTAAGTCTTTGGCCCAAAGGTTGAGATTCCCCTCACCCGTAATTGTCACTTCAACCGAACTGCCATCACGACACTCATGTTTAAAATAATACTTTATCTCCCGCAAAACACTCGAACGGCCATCACGACACGCATATTCAGAAGAATACTTTATCTCCCGCAACTCACAACGCCTCGCCTTCCCTCTCCCCGCGCAAAAAAAACGCTCCACCATCCTACTCCCTCTCGCTTTCGCCAAAAGAAAATCCTCCATTCCCCTCACCTGCGTCGCCACACAACTTAAAACTGCAAATGCTAAAAATAAATTTCTTACTATCTTCATAAAACATCCTAAAAAAAATTATGTTTAAAACTGTTCCACCGGCTAATCGTTCTCTCGCAAACGAACTTGAGAACAAAGGCACGCAATTTCTAGAACCTGGCTACCTCTTTCAAATAGAAGGCTACAACTATTTAATGGAAACCCTCTCCTCCCAGATGTAAATAATGGAAATATACGACCGTTATATACATCTACTTTATATCCTGTCATTGAAAAACCGTGCCTTATTACTTGTTCAAGAGTCTCATCCAGGTTTAAATGATTGTTATACACCTCTAGTTTTTCTAATCCAGAATGATTAAAAATTGCATCTGGCAGAACAGAATATCCGTTACAACTAATTCTAAGCACTTTAAGTCTAGAAAGCTGTAAAATACCGGTAATTGAACATCCACTATTTTTACAAAGACCTAGATCCTCTAGTGCCGTAAACTTAAAAATTCCGCTCGGCAACTTTTTAAGTTGGCTCGCAGTAAGATCAATTTCTTTAATTTCTTTCTCCATCCCAACATATAATGGTAATATTTCTTCAATCAATTTAGGGCTATACCCTCTAAGTCTTAAGCTCTTCCCACCTTCACTCCTTATCTCAAGCCTTGTTTCAAAAAAGGGGTCCACCATCCCACTCACCGTCGCAACAACACATGTTGCGCATAAAAGTGCGCATAAAAACTTCTGAATATTTTTCATAATAAAAAACCTTTATTGGTTTAAACAAAAAATTAATACCTTTAAGATTACACATTGTAATACTTAATCCCCACTGAGTTGATGTAATGTATCAAAGAAAAAAATATCTTTCAAACACCTGCTCAAAGAACTCGCAAAAAGCGTACCCAGAAAAGTTGCGTAAAAAAGCTCGCCCACTCCTTGCCGCGCGGCGCCCTTTTTCCATTTTTAGGAAAATATTGATTCTAGTAATGCGTTTTTCAAAACTTTTTAAACCAAAGTAATTTTTAAAAAATGAAACTAAAAGAAAAGATAAAGAATAAGAAACGTGGATTGGTTTTAAACGCATGTGTGAAACGTTTCGCGTACGATTGGTTTTAATGTTTGCGTGTGCTTGGTAGGTGGTGTGGACATAGGAGTAGGGTATTCAACCGCCCCCCTTTTTAGAATTAATTCTTTTCTTAGATAACTTCCTTTATAATTTCTTTCTTATCTTTCTTTTCTTCTTATCTTCTTCTTAGTTCTTATCTTCTCTTCTTCTTATTTATGTAATTCCTTTTACATTATATATTCTTTTTTTCTTTAACCCTGCCCTTAGTCTTAGTCACAGGTCTTCTTCTTCTCTTCTTCTTCGTCTTAAACACGGAGTCAACACATCCTGCCCCGTTCAAAAAGCATTCAGCGAAACATTCAAGCCCACACTTTAAATCATTCAGCCATACATTCATCCGCCATTCATAACAATTCCCCACGAAAAATACCCACGAGCCTAAAAGCTTAGTAGCCCACGGGAAAAGGCAGGAGGTGGCGGACGGAGTGCGGAATCGCGCAAATGCGAGATAATGTTAAGAAAATGTGGCGAATAAGCTTTAACAAAAAGGGTTTACCTACACGCCGTTCGAAGAAACCCTTCGACAAGCTCCCAGGCTTCGCTAAAAGCTTCGCCGGGCACGGCAGGGCGAACGGGACAAACAATAAAAGAACAAAATAAATTCAAATTCCAATCTAACCTATTATGAATTCCCAATAAATAGACCGAATAATTGCTCAATATAATTGCTCAATATAATTGCTCAATATAATTGCTCAATATAATTGCTCAATATAATTGCTCAATATAATTGCTCAATTTCTTTAATTATCGGACATAACAATACGGATAACTGCATAAAACGGCCCGCTTCATAACATATTTTATAAAAGGCTACATCGTTGATGTAGCGTAATTTTTAACATATTCAGAAATAAAATGGCCGGAAATCTTCGTGTGTTTGCGCACATACCATTCGCATGCGCCCTTCTGCTGTGCGAATATCCATTTTCAAACACAACCGCATACCTTAGTGCGCAATACTAAGATATTTCCACCGCAATTTGACATATCTTCATCAAGCGACTAAGATTACTTTAGTTTGAAATTAAGCTTGGAGAGTTTTCTTCAAGACTCGTACACAAAACAGAAAGGGCCAGAATGGCTAAAATCATAGGAATCGATTTAGGAACGACTAATTCCGTTGTATCCTTTATGGAAGGTGGCAAAGCAAAAGTTGCGCCAAACCAAGAAGGTGCAAATACAACTCCTTCTATCGTAGCAATTACAAAAGACGGAAAACGTCTTGTTGGATCTGTTGCAAAGCGTCAAGCAGTAACAAATCCAGAAAACACTATTTTCTCTGCAAAGCGTTACATTGGTAAAAAATTTAGCGCGTTAACAGAAGAAGATAAAAAGCACGTACCTTATAATCTTAAAGCCGGAAAGCACGGCGAAGTTATTTTCGAAATTCAAGGTAAAGAATATACTCCTCAAGAAATTTCTTCAGCGGTACTTCAAAAATTAAAACAAGCAGCCGAAGATTATCTAGGTGAAAAAGTTACCGATGCAGTTATAACTGTTCCCGCATATTTTAATGACGCGCAACGTCAAGCAACAAAAGATGCAGGTACAATTGCTGGATTAAATGTAAAACGAATTATTAACGAACCAACTGCCGCAGCACTTGCATATGGAATCGATAAAAAAACAAATGAAATCGTCGCAGTTTTTGACTTCGGTGGTGGAACATTTGACGTTTCGATTTTAGAAGTTGGTGATGGCGTTACAGAAGTTAAATCAACAAATGGTGATACAGATCTTGGTGGTGACGACATTGATAAAGAAATCATAAAATATATGGTCTCTGAATTTAAAAAAGATCAAGGCGTCGATTTAAATCAAGATAAAATTGCGTTACAAAGATTAAGAGAAGCTGCGGAAAAAGCGAAAATTGAACTTTCTGCAACCACAGAAACAGAAATCAATTTGCCATACATAACAGCTGATGCAAGTGGTCCAAAACATTTGGCCATAAAATTAAGTAGAGCTAAATTTGAAAGCTTGTGTGCATCAATTTTTAATCGTTTATTTGAACCATGCAAAAAAGCATTAAAAGATGCTGATATTGAAGCAAACAAAATTGACGAAGTTATTTTGGTTGGTGGTTCAACACGTATTCCAAAAGTCCAAGAAATGGTAAAAGATTTCTTTGGAAAAGAGTCAAACAAATCAGTAAATCCTGATGAAGTTGTTGCAAACGGTGCCGGAATTCAAGGCGGCGTGTTAGCTGGTGATGTTACCGATGTTTTATTACTCGATGTAACTCCACTTTCACTTGGCATTGAAACATTAGGAAACGTTGCAACAAAAATCATAGAAAGAAATACAACTATTCCAACAAAAAAATCCCAGGTGTTTTCTACTGCAGAAAACAATCAACCAGCAGTAGACATTCATGTTGTACAAGGGGAACGTGAATTTGTAAAAGACAATAAAACACTTGGTAGATTTAAACTTGATGGAATTCCTGCCGCACCTCGTGGCGTTCCACAAATTGAAGTCACTTTTGACATCGATGCAAACGGAATTGTACACGTATCTGCAAAAGATAAGGGCACAGGAAAAGAACAAAACATTACCCTTTCTAATGCATCTGGTTTAGATAAATCAGAAATCGACAACATGGTAAACGAAGCAAAAATGCATGAAGCTGAAGATAAAAAACAAAAAGAAGTTATCGACGCAAGAAATCAGCTCGACAGCATGATTATGCAAATCGAAAAAACCATTACAGAAAATAAAGAAAAACTTCCAAGCGAAGAAGTAGAAAAAGTTGAAAAAGCATTGGAAGAAGCAAAGTTAACTTTAAAAGAAAAAGAAAACGATATTGATGCACTTAAAAAAGAAACTCAAGATTTAACACAAGCATCACATAAAATTGCAGAAATTCTTTATAAGGACACACAAAAAAACGCACAGCCAAAAGAAAAACCAGAAGGTAACGGTCAACAAGCGGACCCAGAAGCAAGCGCTTCTAAAAAGCAAGGTCCAATTGATACCGATGCAAAAGAAGAAGACCCAAAAGCGTAATTAAAACACGCTGTTTAAAAAAGTAGGCCGGGAATAAATCCCGGCCTACTTTTTTTTATAAATTATTCTAATAAGAAAACTTACTTTTCTGTTTTTTAACTATTTTTAAAATCTAGCCAAACTCCCTCTTCCGTTCGCACTGAGCTTGTCGAAGTGTTTCTTCGAACGCTTACTATTCTTTAGCCGTTCGCCCTGAGGGATTTTGAGCAATAGCGAAAAATTGTCTCGAAGGGTTTTTACGAACGGTCTTATTTGAATGATGGGCCTACTAATAAAATGTTTTCATCCCGAGTGATTTTTTGAAAACATGAAGTGTTGAAAAAAATAGTATCGAGGGACGCTACGTGTACTAAATGAAAATTTGTGTATTTTAAAAACTGTAATAAGATTTATTGACCTAGTTAATACTTCCTATCACCAAATCACGCCCAGTTGATACGTCAACCATATTTTCCCAACCAGGAAGATATGGAGAATTACGAAAAGTCCGTTCGGTGTTGTCCCAACAATTATAAAAATAATCTTCCGTAATAGAGATTTTTAATTTATTTGAACCTGAACGTATAAGCTCTACAGCATCTCCAGACAAAGCCGTAAGTTGTTCTTCTGCCTCCCAATTCATGGTGTCCCTCAACAGCCTATGAATACAAACACCATTAAAAGCAAATGTATATTCTAAAACATAATCGTTATGACCATTGTATGTAACTGGCGCGCGAAGAATAAAATATGGTTGGTATTCACCATACCACTCTCTCCAGTACACATACACAACCCCATACATCCAGATATATGGATCAACCATCGCTGTAAAATTATGGTTGATGTCTTGGTGTTGCCCAGCGTAATAATTACCGCAACCATCTGTCTTTACAACTATACTATTTATCGCGCTTAACCCTCTCCCTATTTCCCCACCATAAACAATTTTAAAATAAGAATCATACTCACGCTGTTTCTCGCCAACAAAAACAAATGTTTGATTACCACCAGGACCAACTCCAACAACTTTTGTGTCATCAATTAAAAAACTTGTATTATTTCTATCATTGAATATTGAACGAGGGGAAAGTTGTTCGTTGCTATTCTGTGAATGCAATTCAGACAAATCAAGTCTTTGTACTTTAAATTTTCTATTCCTACCTGAATACAAAGAAAACACCGAAACAAATAAAACAAAAGAAAAAAATGAAAACTTTTTTTTAGAAAACATGTTTTGCTCTCTGTTAATTATACTGCGGGAACTTTATCGGATCATAATCTTTGCGCGCCCAATCTGAACCCTGCCACATTTTAATAAAAAATTTCTTAGCGGGCTTTCTATTTCTACTATGCCTGTACTTCGCCGTCAACTGATTAAGTGCTTCTTCTCTTGTTTTTTTCTGTTGATCAAGAACCCAACACGCTGCCGCCTCACCAGTTCTGTCTGCACCGCCTTGGCAGTGAATTAGAATTGGTTTTGGAGCAGTGTCATAAATTTTTAAAAGCTGTTGAAGATGTTCTTTTTTTGGTAAATGGGTAGAAGTCATTGCGATATCAAAGTGAGAAACACTTTTTTCATTCACAACTTGTTTTTCGTCGCGCCACCACTGTTTATCTTTATTTGTACCACGCAAATTCACAATGGTTTTAATTTTGTATTGATCTATGTATCTGCGCAAATCGTGTTTACCTAACTGAGCGGAACGATACAATTTTTCTTTTTCAACCACAAAAAAGTTATCTATTCTTCTATCAATCCACGTTGTTTTTTTATTACTAAATAATCTTTTAACGAATGATTTTGGATAAACGCTGGAATGACAAAGACTTGTGCATAAAAAGAAAATAATCAAAAATAATCTATTTAAAATTTTCAATGTAGCCCCCAAATTTTAAATACCTAAAACCTCCCAAATATCCCTATTATCGTACCAAAGTGGCCCTGTTTTTACAAATAGAAACCTTATTCTGCCAATTTTACCACAATTACCGTAATATTGTCGGTTGAACCGGCATCAATAGCTTTACTGGCCAGAATTCGCGAAATTTTTTCTGAAGAAATTCCCCCTGCACTTTCTTCTCGTACAATCTCTGCAACCCGCTCATTTGTAAAAACATCCCAAAGACCATCGGATGCCAAAATAAGATAAAGGTCGTCTCCGGTTAACTCATATCGCATAACACCTGGCTCAGAAGTGATTCCAGTAATGTCAAAATCTCCAAAAGACCGCGTCATTGCTAGGTAACGATTAAAATATTTACCAGATTTATCACACACCAATTGATAAACTTTCTTTACTCCATCGTACATTTCTATAGAACCGCCAGAAACTTTAATTCGTTCGCTTTCGCCCTTCAGATATGGGGTGTGGTCACTAGAAAGAAGTGCCCCGCCCTTCTTTCTCACCACAATTACACGTGAATCTCCCACATTTGCAACCGTTAAAAATCTACTGTCGCCTTCTTGTTTTATAAAGGCTGTCACGGAAGTTGAACCTGAATAATTTGCCCATGGTCTGGCACGCAATATAGCATCAATATCTGCATGCATACGAATAAAAAAGTCTTCATCAAGATTGCCCTCATAAAATTTTTTAAATTTTTTAAAATAGTTTTTTCTTAAAAAAGAAGATACTGCGTCTCCACCATGCCCATCGAATACCCCAAAAAAATCAACTCCTAATTCAGAATCCTGTGCAAATGCACAAGTATCTTGCTGAGTTGGTCTTGCTCCTATCTCTGAAACAAACCCACCCTTCTCCTCAAAAAAAGATCCAAACCTCGAATAGTCTTTCATCTCAAATGTATTACCAATTTTTCGAGCCTCACAACAAACTCTTGAAGAAGGAAACATTAATTCAAAGGTTGAAAAGGTTGAATATGATAGTGCTCCCGGCATCGACTGCAAAAAACCAAACAACAAAAACAAAATACAAACATTAAAAATACAAAATTTTCTAATCATTTTACTCACAAAAAATCTCTCAAAATGTAAAAGGGCGTGTGGCATTCACACGCCCTATCCTTAAACTATGTCAAAAAATACTTACATCCCCCATAAATGAAAGGGTATCTTTCATCCAATAGTTGTAATGTATAGAAAAATGTTTAAATGACAAGTAGCAAAAGGAATAATATATAATTTACTAGCTGCTCCAATCACTTGAATAGCTATCTTGCGATCCTAATAAATACGGCAAATATACTACAATTACAGTGATATCATCCCTTGAACCCTTGCTATACGCTGTACATAGTAGTTCTTGCGCTATATCTAATGAAGCCACGAACGGGCAGTCTCGTACAATTTCTCCAACTCGTTCCTTAGTAAGCACGTCCCAAAGACCATCAGAAGCCAAAACTAAATATAGATCTTCACCAGTTATTTCATGGACAACCGCGCTCGGATTAGTTATTAATCCAAAGTCTCTTAAAGCTAAATTACCAACTGATCGAGACATCGCTAACCTTGACAAGTTTTTATACTCTTCCCCTTCGGGTGGACACAGTCTGTATGTTTGTATCCGTTTTATAACCCTACCCCCAGAACCTTCAATTCGTTTCTTTTCTCTTCCATGATTTGGTTTATGTTCCTTAGAGAGAAACTCTTGCCCTTCTTTTTTTACTAAAAGCACACGAGAATCACCTATACCTGCAACCGCAAGCGTACGGTTTTTAATAAAAGCCATCAATGCTGTTGAACCTGAACAATTTAGACAGCTTTCTTCCTTCGTCTTGTTCTTTTTAAGCTCATCACTCTCAACAGACTTAACAGCTTCGTCAACCAAGTCGGCTATCCTCCCATCCAAAACAAACTCTTCAAAAGTCCTGGTAGATATTGTTTTTTCATAAAACTTGCGTATCACCTCAGGTACCAATTGTTTTGCAAAAAGTTTTGCTACTTCATCCCCTTTAGGACCATGGCCATCAAATATACTAAAACAAACTCCACATTCCCCTTCATGCACCGCGAATGCATCTTGATTTTTCAAAGAAGGGTCATCTGTTTTAGAAACACAAGTCCAAAATTTACAAAAATTACTGGACCTAAGCTGAACGTTTCCTTCTGAATACCCCAAACAACAACTATCAAATGAAAAACAATGACCTACTGTAGATTCCCTTACAACATCTTTCGCCGCAAATACACAACTAATACTTAAAAAAAGAATACAAATATAAAAAGCGAATGTTTTTTTCATGTTCATCATAAAGTTAAACCTAATCATTTTACTCACAAAAAATCCCCCAAAAATTAATATCAAACAATCACATAACCCATTGCGTCCAAAACAAGAATTATGATTCAATCATTCTATTGTAATGAAAAGTAATTTATTAACAACCCCAAAAAGGATCAATAATGAAAAAACTTATTACTTTATTCTTGTTTCTCGGATTATATGCACCCATCTGCGATGCAAGAATAGGAAGCGGAAAATTTAAATTTAAGAATAGAACTCCTTGGGACATTAAGGTTACATATGGCGACATTCGCCTAGCGACCAAGGGACTTCTAAAAGATGTTTTTACAACAGAAAGGATAAAAGCCGGGCGAAACGGAAAAAAACACAACTGGCGCCTAAGGACTGCAAGGTTACAAGAGTTAGAAGTAAAATCTCCTATTATTGGCTGGACAACAATACAAGGGATTGGGCATCGTAAAATCACTGGAAATCCTAAAATTGAGACTATAGAAAATAGCGAAACCTTTTTTTCATTTAGTTTTAAAAATAAGCATTCAACTCAAATACCAAAATCGTTTTTTTATCCCGTAAATATAGAACAAGAAACACCACGGTCCAGGAACACAACCGCTTGGACTATTTTAGACTATGATTATAAATTAATAGGTATAAGCCAAAAATGGGGGCTCTGGGAAAATGGTTTTTTGTATTATTACGATAATACTTTTATACGTTGTACACCACAGTTCAAGATAAAAAAATTTGGAGCAACCAATTATAGCGAATCGTTATATTTTATTGCAAAAGACAAAACATCATATGAGCCTTTTGATAAACAAACATCCAGATCTAAAACAACAACAATAGAAATAGAAGAAGACCAAGCATACATGAAAGACAATATTGTCACCCTTGATGCCGTTTCCCCTCTTGGGAATTTAAAAGTAAAAGCTCTTGCCTATCCATACGCAATAGGACTGGATGGAAAATGCTACAAAGTTAAAAGCCCTAGTGAAATACCAGCCGACAATACAACATGGGAACTTTTTGGACCAGAACGCGATGATCTTATCGACATCGCTTATTTTAAAAATAACGGAACGGAGCATGTAGCAGTGTTAGATACAAATGGAATATTCCTTGAATTCGATCAAGAAAGAAAACAATGGTTAACAATATGCAAATACGGTTTTAAAGAAATACACATTGGTCTGTCAAGCTCTGACTCTTCCACATATACATTCTGGGCAATTAGCTCTGATGGAAATTATCCTTTTAAACTTAACGCCGAATCAAACACGTTTGAAAAAAAAGGAACCACACCTGTAAAAAGTTTAGGTCAACCATTTCCGGAATCAAAATCTCAATGCTTTGCAATCCCGGAAAGTACCGGGAATCCTTACTATATAGTCTGATTTAACAATTAAATCGTTAGGAACCATTATGAAAAAATTAATTATTTTATTTTTATTTCTTGGTATATATTCATGCACCTGTAACGCAGGAAGTGGGAAATTTAAATTTAAAAACAGAACCACTTGGGACATTAAAATACAATATGGCACAACTAAACCAGAGGCCCTTGGCGGTGTAAAATATGATTATCATACAGAACGGATTAAAGCCGGCGAAGATGGAGATCAACATGATTGGGGACTATGGAACGTATTGCTAGGAAAGGTATATATAAAGTCACCGGTTACCGGCTTATGGGAAAAAATAAAATTCGATGGTGATACTAAGATCACAGGAAACACCGTAATAAAAGTCAAAAATACCACCAATCCAGATCTATTTACACTTTGGTTAAAAGGGACCTTAAGCCCCGATATACCGCGCAGAGAATTTTATTTTGGGAAAAATTTTATATTAAAAAATCAAACCTCTTGGGATATTAAAATACAATATGAAGCAATTAAACCTAAAGACACAGGTGGCATAGAATTTTATTATGATACCGAAGAAATCAAAGCCGACAAAGAAGGAATTCAACACAACAACACACCATGGAACGGAATGATAGGAAAGGTACATATAAAGTCGCCTGTTACTGGTACATGGGAAGAAGTGAAATTTAATAGCGATATTGAAATCACAGGGGATGCTGTAATAAAAGCAGAAAATACCACCAATCCAAAATTATTTAAATTGAGGTTTAAAGAAACCTTAAGCCCCAATATACCTCGCAGAGAATTTTATTTTGCAGAGGTTGAAAAAAATACTGCCCAGCAAAGTACTTCTTGGAAACCTTTAATCCCAAGTTATGAATTAACAGATATATACACTTCATGGGGAATAGATAAAGATGGTGAATTATACTATCTTCCTAACCAAGTAGAGCCTTATAGAAAATACTCAAACGAAACAAACGTAAAATTTAAAAAGTTTGGGCAAAATTGGGTTAAGGATCTAAAACCTGAAAATATAGATACTGCCCCCGAATTCTATGTAATTGGAAAAAGCGGTGAACTGAAAAAACATACATCAGAAACAGAAACTATAATAATAGAAAAAGACAAACCATATGCAATATGGGCAAATACTAACCAACGCACCTTAAAAGCTCTCCCCCTTGGAAACTTAAAAATAAAAGCCCTTGCATATCCATACGCGATAGGACTTGATGGAAAGTGTTACAAAGCATACATCCAATCAAACGGCACAAGAAGTTGGAATTTATATTACCGCGGGAAGTTAATAGATATAGCCTATTATAAACGTGAGCCTTATTACCTTCCAGAAGCGTATTTAATAGGTAGAAAAGAAAGTTTAGTTGCATTAAACGAAGATGGAGACTTACTTCAATTTAACGAAAGCCTAGGTAAATGGGCAACAAGATGCACACTAAATTTTAAAAAATTAGGAATCGCCATATCTGAACCATCTATACCAGATGCCAGCGCATTTTTTACTACGATTGCTACAAATGGAGATGTTTATAAATTCCATGATTTTGAAGAATATCTTCCTCCTAACACTGTTTATTCGTCGAATGTGTCTCGACTACCTAGATTGGTGAAGATAGGAAATTTCAAAGCAAAAGCTATGTGCCCACCTTTTTTTATTAGCTATGACGATTCAAAACAACAATATATCTATAACCTGGGTCTTGCAATTTCCGATAAAGACAACAAAGTTTACAGTTTAAGATACGACAACCTAGGAAAGACAATAGAAACAAAACGAACAACAACAAAAGTATCGGCAGGAAGCAAGCCAAAACCTGTTTTGATAAATACAGAATTAATTCCTCTACAACCCTAAGTCGCGCAAAAATGCGTCTTGGTTTGGCTCGCGGCCTAAAAAGTCGCGTAGTAATTTATTTGGATCAACACTGCCGCCTTTTCCAAGAACATTGTTAGCTAATTTTTCACCAATTTCAAAATTAAGCAAACCTTGTTTTTTTATTGTTTCAAAAAGATCGAGCGCAAAAACTTTTGACCACATGTATCCATAATACTTTGCGCCGTATCCACTTAAATGGCCAAAAGATGTGTGATAGTTTGTTTTTGGTTCAAATCGTATATTCGTACAATATCTATCATGAATCGAGCGCATAATGTCTTTAACGTTTTTATTTTCACCTTCTAAAAAACATTCGTAAGAAGTTCTTGCAAGCCACAATTGTCGCTGAACAAAATATCCCGAATCAAACTTTTTTAGTTCTATCATTTTATCAATTAATGCATCGGGCAATGGTTCGCCGGTTTTAAAATGTGAACTCACCATTTTAAGCATCTCTTTATCCCACATCCATTCTTCAAGCATTTGCGATGGCATTTCTACAAAATCTGTTTTGGTATCGGTCCCAGAAAAACCTGCCATTTCTGTTTGGCCCAGCAAGCTATGCATCGCGTGACCAAATTCATGAAAGAAAGTTTCTACATCACTGTGTTTTAACAATGATGGTCTTTCTTTGGTTGATTTTGGAAAGTTTGCAACAAGCACCGCAACAGAAGGAACGGTCCCTTTTATATCATTCTTTTGCGCGGGAATAATTGTTGCGTGACACGCGTGCGAATATTTGTTGTCGCGCGGATATAAATCTAAAAGAATGTATCCTTGCAAATTACCATTTTTCTTTTCATGAATCTCTATTACAGAAACATCTTTGTGCCACAAACCATCTGGTTTTGTTTCTTTAAATTGAAGTCCAAAAAACTTTTGATAAATATCAAAAACACCTTGTATCGTTTTTTCCATAGGGAAGTATTCGGTAATTTTTCTGTCATCAACATTAAAATGCTTTTGTTTGTAATATTCTTTTGCAAACGCAAGATTCCATGGATTCATTTTTCCATCAACAAGCGTTACACCTTCTGGTAAATCAGAAACTAATTGATCGAATTCTTTTTGTTCTTTTACTGAAGATTTTTCAACAAGATCAGAAATAAAACCATCTACGCGCTCGGTAGTTTTGACCATTTCATTATCATATTCAAACGCGGCATAAGAATCGAAGCCCAAAAGTTTTGCTAGCTCATCTCTTTTTGCAATGATTGTTTCTAAAATAGACTCATTTTTTGGATACGCGCGGTTTTGGTAAACGATAAATAAGTCGTGACGAGTTTTTTCTTTTTTACAATGTTTAAAAATTGGTTGGATTGTTGGATAATCGCACTTTAAAACAAAATTACCGTCATCATCTTTTTCTAAAGCATCAATAAAATGATCTTCCATTCCCGCAAGGTCTTCGCGCGGAACAGTAATAGAACTTTTATCTTGCGCAATATTAGAGTTAAACGATAAAGATAATTTAGTGATTTCTTTTTTAAGCGCTTTTACTTTTTCAAGTTGTTCTGCGGGAAGATGCAAACCACTGCGCTTGAAACCTCTCATTTCTTCTTCTAAGAAAAATAATTCTTCCGCATTTAGTTTTTCCTTTTTTGCATTACCCTCAACATAAGACTTAAACGCATTGTAAAGATCAACATTTAAAAATGCATCAACCGCAAATGACCGTATTTTTGCACACGCTGCATGAGCAGCTTCACGAATATCTTTTGACGGATGAACCATATCTAAAATTTCAGAACGGCACGATGATATAAAAAGTTGCACACCTGTTTCATCAAGCGCTCGCGCGGTGTTTTTAAATGTTCGCGCGCTTGTTTCTATTTTTATAATTTCTTGTATGTTTTTCTCTGTCGTTGCAATTGCGTCATCGCCAATTTGCGTAATTTCTTCTGCTGTTTTTGAAAATAATTTAACGACATCTTGTACATTCTTCATAATATATGCAGGCTCCTTTTTATCTGTTTGTGCATCACTTTTTGAAAACCAATTGCAACCAGCAAGCATCGCTAGACTACATAAAATAACTATATGTTTTGCTGAATACTTCATTTATTCCTTTCTTATTAACTTTTATAAAGACTTTAAAGAAGATAACAAATTAACAAATGTTTGTCTGGAAATAACGCTAACTCAATAATTAAAAAGTTGCGATCGATATAAAGGTTTTCTTAACCCGCTCGTCCCGAGTGCCACACGCAGTGTGGTGTATCGAGGGATTCGCGCGGGTGCAAAGTAAGCTAATAACAAAATCAATTATTTTTTTAAAAATCCGCACGAATCTCTCGATACAATTTTTAAGAAAAAATCACTCGAGACGAGCGGGAATTGTTGGATTTTAATTAACAATAAAAGAAATATTAATTATAAACTCTCTCACATAAAAAGAGGCGCCCTATCTACGAGCGCCTCTAATTTTTTAATTATTTTAAATTTTATGCTGCAGGAATTGATGGCACATCCGGAATTTCTGGAACATCTGGAGTTACTGTTACAACATCGCCTGTAGTTTCTCCTATTTTTTCTGCTCCTATTGTAATTGTTTCCGCAACGGTTTCTCCACCTTCGCCAATATCTTGCGCTACATCTTCTGCACCTGCAACTGCAGCTGTTTGTGCATCTTCTGCAGTAGCTTCTATGTTTACTGCCGCTTGTTCTACTGCATATGCAGATTTTTCTGCTGCAACTTGAGCTAACCGCTCTGATTCTGTTGCAGCCTCCGTTGCTTTTGCTTGCGCATCTTGTGCCGCCTGCGAACCAGCCGTTGCTGCATCTGCTGCAAGTGCATCTGCTTCAGCCTTTAATCTATCCGCTTCTTGTTTCGCAGCCGTTGATGCTTCTTGCGCTTTTGTTTCTGCAAGTTGTGCTGCTGCTACCGCTTGCGCTTGCAATGCTGCAGCTTCTTCTGTTAATCCCGCTTGCAATTTTTCTTGCGCTTCTGCTGCTTTTGTTTGCGCATCTTGCGCCGCAGTATTTGCCGCCGCTTCTGCTTGTGCCGCTGCTTCAGTCAACTGTGTTTGTACTTGTGTGGTTGTAGCAGTTATTGTTATTGCCGCTTGCGCTGCAGCCGCATCTGTTTTTTCTTTTGCAACTGTAGCAAGTCTTTCTGATTCTGTTGCAGCATTATCTGCTAACACTTTAGCATCGTCAGCTAATTTTTGTGCTTCTGCAGTACCTGCAGCTTGAGCTTCTGTTGCAAGTCGTGTCGCTTCTGTTTGTAATCTTGTTGCTTCGCTTTGCGCCGAAGTTGCTGCTTCTTGCGCTTTCGTTTCTGCTAATTGTGCTGCCGCGACTGCTTCCGCTTGCAGTGCCGCAGCTTGTGCGGTTAAGCCTTCAGCTAATTTTGCCTGTGCCTCTGCCGCTTTTGTTTCAGCTTCTTGCGCTGCTGTATTTGCAGCTGTTTCTAATTGAGTAGCTGCTCCCTCAAGTTGCGTTTGTACTTGTGTGGTTGTAACAGTTATTTTTATTGCTGCTTGCGCTGCTGCCGCATCTGCTTTTGCTTGCGCAACCGCAGCAAGTCTTTCTGATTCTGCTGCAGCATTATCTGCTAACACTTTAGCATCGTCAGCTAATTTTTGTGCCGCGGCCTTTGCCGTTTCATCTGCAATTGCTGCTGCATCTGTCGCAAGTCGTGTCGCTTCTGTTTGTAATCTTGTGGCTTCGCTTTGCGCCGAGCTTGCTGCTTCTTGCGCTTTCGTTTCTGCTAATTGTGCTGCTACTACCGCTTGCGCCTGCAGTTTGGCCGCTTCTTCAGTTAGACCAGCTTGTAATTTTGCTTGAGCTTCTGCAGCTTTTGTTTCAGCTTCTTGCGCTGCTGTATTTGCAGCTGTTTCTAATTGCGCCGCTGCTCCCTCAAGTTGCGTTTGTAGTTGTGTAGTGGTTGCCGTTATTTTTACTTGTGCTTGCGCTGCTGCCGCATCTGCTTTTGCTTGCGCAACCGCAGCAAGTCTTTCTGATTCTGCTGCTGCAGAATCTGCCAACACTTGAGCGTCGTCAGCTAATTTTTGTGCGGCCGCCGTACCAGCCTCTTGAGCTTCATCTGCAAGAGTTTGCGCTTCTGCTTGCAATCTTGTTGCTTCGCTTTGCGCAGAATCAGCCGCTTTTTGCGCTTGCATTTGCGCTTCTTCTGCCAACGCCATTACTTCAGCCTGCAATTCGGCTGCTTTTGCTGTCGCACCAGCAGCTAATTGTTCTTGCACTTCTGTCGCTTTTGCCGAGGCTTTTTCGGAGGCTTCGTTTGCTGCTGCCTCTGCTTGCGCCGTTAAACCTTCAAGTTGTGTTTGTAATTTTTCGGTAATAGAAGCCACTTCTTCTGTGGCCATTGCAGATGCCGCATCAGCTTTTTCTTGTGCAACCGCAGTAAGTCTTTCTGATTCTGCTGTTAACTTATCGGAAGCTTCTTGCGCTTTTTGTGCAGCTATTTTTGAAACGTCATCGCCAATTCTTTCTGCTTCTGCGGCTAATCTTTCTGCTTCTTTTGTTGCTTTTTCCGCAAGCACATTTGCCCCTGCCGCTAATTTTTCTGACGCTTTTTGCGCCTCAACAGAAGCTTTTTCTGCTAATTTGGCTGCACCTTCTGATGCTTTTTGTGCCCCTGCAATAAGCTTTTTTTTAGCAGCTTCTGTAAATCCTTGTCCCATTTCAAGAAATTGTTTTCCTATAACTACAAATATTCGGTAAAACGGTAAAACCATAGGAAGCAGCCATTCTTTATTATTTATATAATCATCAATTGCAGAAATCCCCGTAGCTATTTCTGTTATGTCTAGACCTGCATAAGGAACATCACCTTCTGCCACATCCCCACCTTCGTCTGATTCTCCTTCATCGTCGCCATCTTCAGAAACTTCGTCGGAAGATTCTTCTTCTTCCTCTTCTTCAGAAGCTTCTTCCTCAGCATCTTCTGCTGGTTCTACCGTATCAGAAACTTCATCAACAGATTCTTCAACCTCAGGATCATCTGCCGCGCGAATATTTAAAACAGAAAATGAATTTGTTAATCCAAAAAACAAAAATATAGCGAAAAGCTTTGTGAATAAATTTTTTATTTTTAACATCAAAACGCTCCCGTTAAAAAGCAAACAACGAAAGGAATACAAACAAACCAGAAAGCGCAATTAATCCGTATGCAAATTTATCGAAGTTTTTAATTCTTATCATCGGTGAAACATATCTAACAAGATCAAAATCAAAGAAAGCTTTTAGTCCCCAGTTCATTGCACCAACCGCGCAAAAAAAACGGAAAATCCATTGAATTAATGTCGTCATCTCTATCTCCTTTTTGTTTTACATTATTTATTTCGATCTAGACCATTTTGTTCTAGCACAATATGCATCTGCTTCACGAGACAATTCTTTAAACCCTAAAATCATTCGCTTTAATTTTTCCGACCAATTTTTTTCTGAGTCTGTTTTGCTCTTATCTTTTATGCTCAATTCTTCTAGCCCTTTTTGTTGCGTTATAGAAAAATCAAACTTCTTTTGCACCAATTTATGTAAATCTTCCTGTAGTACAAAACCAGAAACAAGCGGTAAAAATAATGAACCATCTTTAAAAAAGAGTAATAATGGCAACGTAACTTCTTTTACTTTTAATTTCGCCATCAAGAAACGAAGGACCTCTTCGTTTTCTGAAATCCCTAAAGAAACAAAAGAAACAGAACCTCTGTATTTAGATGCAACTTCTTGATAATTTTTTTGATCTTCTTTAAAAAGTTTTCCTTTTTTTGCCCAAACTTTTACCACAACAGGCATTTTACTTTTTAAAACTTTTTCGCCAAATTGTTGTACTCCGCGCAAACGAACGACAGAGCTTTCTGTTCCATCTGATTTTTTTTCTCGCTCAACAAAACTGGCTGTACTAAAAAGTAATTCTTTTGGCTGATACGCCTGTAAAAAATTGAAACTAACAAATACTAAAAGAAAAAATAACTTACTCATAAAAACCCTCATCCCAAATCCCCCTCTTGTATATTTTTTATAACTTCATCTCCCAAAAGCCCCATCTTTTGTATTTAAATTATAATGAATGGTAGAATAACAAAGCAATACAAAGATCGTTTCTCTTACAAAAAGGGTTTTTATGGCTTATACAAAATATAAACACATTATTTTTGACATCGGAGGCGTGCTACTTTACTGGAAACCACTTGAAATTGCACAAGATATTTTTGGGAATAACAAACAATTTCCAAAAGAAACATTGAATAAAACAATTCTAGATATGACTCAAAGCAAAACATGGCAACACCTCGACCGCGGGACACGATCGCTCGAACAAGTTATTATGCAACTTTCTAAAACATATGATCCTAATATTGTGAGACCATTTTTAGAAAACATTCCAAAGTACCTCACCCCAATACAATCCGGCCTTGATTTGTTTCACAAAGTAAAACAAAACGGATACAACAGACTTATTCTTTCTAATATGTCTAAAGAATATACAGACAAAGCTGTCATCAAAAACGACTTTTATAAAGATAATGACGGCATAATTCTTTCTTACAGAATTTCACAGATAAAACCTGAACCAGAAATATATCAAACTCTTCTTACTACCTATAATCTAAATCCAAACGATTGTTTATTTATAGACGATTCAGAAAAAAATATTATTGCAGCAAAAAAAATGGGCATTGATGGAATTGTATGTTCTTCGCTTCAATGCGTTTGGGATAAATGTAAGAAATTGGGGATTTTAGAATAATTAAAGCGGCCGTTCCCACAATGATTTTGCACCTTTGTGTTCTGGTTCTAAAAACAATGTGGTTTGAATTTCTTCTTCCATTTGTTTTTGGTCATCCAAAATTGAACTAACAATAGCGAGATAGTAATGCGCATCAACATAATTATTTGAAACCTTTGTTGCCTGAGAGAATTTTTCTTGTGCGCGATCGTTTTCTCCCGCCTCGCTGTAAATTTTACCTTGATTCACCATAGAAACTTCTGGCGTTAGATATTCTTTGCTTTTTTCTAATTTTTCAAAAATTTGTAATGCTTCTTGCTGTTTTCCCGTTTGCCCTAGCGCGCACGCATAATTATTTAGAACTTCTGACTTCATATAAGGATCAATTTTTTTGTCTAACAATTGCCGAAAACACTGTAAACACTCTTCATGGTGCCCCAATTTAAACAGCAACGTCGCTTTTCTCGCCAGATATTCTGGTTTTTCTTCTTGCTCCAATGCCTTTTCCACATACTGCAGCGACCGTTTATAAAACGCGGGAGTATCTTCTTTTAGTTCTAAAGAACTTAAATCATAATAATTTTTTGCCAGCTGTTTATTTTCTTTTTTCCCGCACCCAGAAAATCCAATGATACAAACCAAACACAATATTTTTATTGATTCTTTCACTCTACCCACTCCAATTTTTTTTTCTCATGTTCATATATCAAGCTCTTTGTTATACTTCTGTAACAATTCATACCATAAATAGCATTCATATATGAAGACAAAAAATAATAGCGAGAAACGTACGTGCAGTTAATTTGGGAAGACTTTTTAAAAATCATAAAGGAAGAAGCTGGTAGCCAAGTTGTTGAAACATGGTTTAAAGCTGTTGCATTTGAACAATGGAATCCAGAATGCAATACCGCTTTTTTACAAGCGCCAAACTTGTTTGTTCAGAGTTGGATAAAAGAACATTATATGCCACTTTTACAAACACACCTTGGGCGATTGCTTCATACCAAAGATATAAAATTTATTTTTACAGGAAAAGATAAATCTGATGAACAAAAAGATTCTCGCACAATTATTCCCGCGTCACTCCTTTCTAAAGAAGAACTTTCTTTAGATAAACAAGCCAAAAAAACCGGGTCTGCTCTTACAATTTCTAAACAATACACTCCAGTACAAACAAAAAGAAAAAACGGAAATGTACATAAATTAAATCCAAAATATCAATTCGATTCGTTTGTGGTCGGTCCAAGCAATTCACTTGCTCACGCCGCCTCATACGCGGTAAGCCAAGGTTTAGGAAAAGTTTACAACCCTCTTTATATTTATGGTTCAACCGGTTTAGGAAAAACTCATTTGCTTCATGCAATCGGCAACGAAGTGAAAAGAATAAATCCCCTATGCAGGGTAAAATATGAAACATCTGATAGATTCATGAACGAATTTGTCAGCTCAATTCGCTTTGACAGAACAAACCAGTTTAGAGAAAAATATAACAAAATTGATTTATTTTTAGTTGATGATGTTCAATTTTTTTCTAATAAAGAACAAACACAAGAAACTTTTTTCCATATTTTCAACACCCTTTATGAGCAACAAAAACAAATTATTTTAACAAGTGATACATTTCCAAAAGAAATCGGCGGACTTCAAAACCGATTGCGATCACGAATGGAGTGGGGTTTGGTTGTTGATATTCAAATGCCAGATCTAGAAACAAAAGTAGCAATTTTACAAAAAAAAGCAGCCGACCACCAAATGTTACTACAAGAAGATGTTGCTACATTTATCGCGTCACGTGTTACATCTAACATTCGTGCGCTTGAAGGAGCGCTTGTTCGCGTAGAAGCTTTTTCATCTTTAACAAATCAACCAATTACAGAAGAACTTGCTAAACGTGTTCTTCTACATCTGGATACTCCAAAGAAAAAAGATGGAGTCATGTTAGAAAGTGTATTAAAAATTGTTTCTAAACATTTTTCTGTTTCGGCAAATGACATACGATCAAAAAAAAGAAATAAAAATATTTCTACCGTAAGACAAATTGTTTTTTATCTTATGAAGAAGAATTCCTTCTCCTCTTTGCAAACAATTGGCAATTTTGTCGGAGGCCGAGATCATTCCACAGTTGTGCATGCAATCGCCAAAATAGAATCACTAATTGAACAAGATCCATCGCTCATGCGCAAAATAAAAATTATCGAACAAGAAGTCGTATCAAGTTAATCAAACTATTTCCTACTAAAAACATTTATGTTACGGTAAATACCGTTATAAAACTGATAAAAGGAGCTAAATTATGAAACAAAAATTACTTATTTTTCTGTCTATCACCGCACTATTTTTTGCGGGATGCACAAAAAAAGAAAATATTTCTACAACAACAATTAAAACACAAAATAAACAAATTCAAAAAAACGAACTCGACTTTAAAGTTCTCAACAACACAGGTAAAACAATTTATGTCACCTGTTTCTCTTATATAAAAAAACGATACTTCAACAGATGGCGCTGGGATAAATCTCCTATCTACAAGTTAGACCCTCTACAAACCGCATTAATTGATGTTGATACAATTCCAGACGAAGAAGATAGAGGCGACATATTTGGATATCTCGCAGTGTTTAATACCGAAGAAAAAGCATACGAAGCAATTTACGAACTTTTAAAAGATGAAGACAAATTAGATCTTGATCGCATCAGTTCGCTCAATAAAGCACAAAAAACAATCATCATCGACGTAGAAAAATATGGTTTTAAAAAAGATCTGCTCACATTAGAAGTCGACGATGAAATGTATAAAAAAAAAGACGAAATACCAGAACTTGATTTTGTAGTAGAAAATAAAACAGGCAAAACTAAATTTGTAACTGCATTCATATATCAAAACAAAGATAATGTAAGAAATGTATGGCGCTACGACAAAACAAATCTAATTCGTTTAGAACATGGCCAAAAAGCATGGATCGACGTTGACACAATTGTTGATCCAAGAAATAGATCTTATGTTCGTGGGTATCTTGCAATCTTTGAAGAACATGAAGAAAAAATGGCGCGCGAACAAATTTATGAATTATTAGAACCTAGGTACAAACTTAATCTAAGCAGAATCAAAGATTTAAAAAACAAAAAAATATCTTTAGAAATAGAAAAATACGGAATAATGGGAAACGCGATAGATTACACGATAAAACCAGCGCGCCATCTCTTCAAAGAAGATTATTCTAAAACAGACGAAGTGCATGAAAGAAATGTTATGAAACAAGCGCCAGAACCTGCGGCAAAATTTGCTACTGAGCAAAAACTTCCAGACTATCTGCCAGAACATCATACACACGAAGACCCAGAAGCACCTGGAGTCAAAAATGAAATAATAGCCGAAGAAGAAGATAAACGAAAAAGAAAAACATCAAATTACAAATTATTTGGATAACAAAAAATAATGAATGAAACATATCACAAAAGCGTTCTTGTAAAAGAAGTTATTGAAAACTTAAATCCACAGCCCGGTAAATTATATGTTGATGCAACTTTTGGTGGTGGCGGTCACACACAAGCAATTTTAGATGCAGAACCAAACTGTACCGTATTGGCTATCGATTGGGATCAAGTCGCAATAGAAAAAAATGCAGAACCGCTGCAAGAAAAATATGGCGAGCGCTTAAAAATTGCGTGGGGAAACTTTGCACTTTTACATAGAATTTTAAAAAAAGAAAAAATAAACAAAATTGACGGCATACTCGCAGACTTTGGAACATCACAATTTCAAATTCATAACAAAGAAGGTTTTTCTTTTAACACAGATTCACCACTCGACATGAGAATGTCGACCTCACATTACAGACATACGGCCGCAGATGTGGTAAATAATTTCGAAGAAAAACAGCTAGCATCTATCTTTTTTGAGTACGGAGAAGAATCAAATTCAAGAAAAATTGCGCGCGCAATCTGCGAAGATCGTAAAAAAAAGCTATTTAAAACAACGCGCCAATTGGCACAACTTATAGAAAACATCACACCATATACCAAACAGCGCAGAAGGATTCATCCTGCGACCAAGGTCTTTCAGGCTCTTAGAATTTATGTAAATAAAGAATTAGAAAATATAAAAACATTACTCAAAAATGTAATTCCATTTTTAAATGAAGACGGCAAAATTCTTTGCATAAGTTTTCATTCACTCGAAGATAGGATCGTAAAAATATTTTTCAGAGAAAATACCGACAAATTAGATATTTTAACGAAAAAGCCGATTATTCCCTCTGAAGAAGAAATTGATCGCAATCCATCTTCCCGATCATCAAAATTAAGAATCGCGAAAAAACGTTACTAGGTTGACAAACCATAAAATTATATTTACATTTGATCCAGCTTACGTTGATAGCGAATGGAGCATATAATCGAGGTTTTGTAAGCATAAGCGCACTTACATCCTCATCACTTTAGGCAGGGAAGATTAATGGAAATTACAGAAGTAAAAATTTATCCGGCCAACGAAGGTAAATTAAAAGCATACGCAACAATGGTTTTTGATAATTGTTTTATCGTTCGTGATCTAAAGATTATTAAAAGCGACAAAGGATATTTTGTTTCGATGCCCTCCCGAAGAAAAAAAGATGGTTCTTTTAAAGACATCGTACATCCACTGAATTCAGAAACGAGAAAAATGATTGAGGAACGCCTCATTCTTGAGTATAAAAACTCTTCTACAGAAGAAGAAGGCGAAGAAGAAACAGAAGAAAAAACAGAAGAATCAGCACCATCTGAATCTGAGTAAAATAATAGAGAACACCGAAGAATTTGTTGGGGTGTAGCCAAGTGGCAAGGCAGCGGATTTTGATTCCGCCATGCGGAGGTTCGAATCCTCCCACCCCAGCCAAAAAATGTTATGCAAAAAATAAATCCAGCTAAATTAGTAAAACCTTTTTCAAAAGAAAATCTTTTTGAAGAAGGTTTTTTTCATTCAAATAAAACTTATATTCATCCGTCTTCGACAATTGGACCAAATGTTACTCTTGGCAACAATGTAAAAATTGGACCATTCTGTTCCATTTTGGGAAATGTATCTATTGGAGAAAACACAAGAATTCACAGTCACACCATGATCGGCGCGCCCGCACAATATGTCGGCGTAAAAACAAGCAACGGAAAAATAACAATAGGTAAAAACTGTGAAATCAGAGAATTCATAGCAATACATGCTTCAAAATTTGAAAACGGAACCACAACTATTGGCAACAACTGTTACATTATGAATTATTCTCATATTGCACACGACGTTACACTTGAAGACAATGTGATATTAATAAATAACGTAAGTCTTGGCGGACATGTCTACGTTGAACATCACGCATTTTTAATGGCAAGCGCATCGGCGCACCAATTTTGTAGAATTGGAGCATACACAGCACTTGCACCGTTTGCAGGAATTCGGCAAGACGCTCCACCGTTTGTGTTACTTAATGAACAGCCAGGCAAATTTGCAGGGCTAAATAAAGTTGCACTCAAAAGAGATAATGTTTCGGATGAATCAATACAAAATATACAAACAGTCACAAGACTTTTTTTCCAAAAAAAATTACCATTGCAAGAAATTATTGAACATGTAGAATCTAGAAGTTGGGGAGAGGATACTCACGTACAATATTTTTTAAACTTTATTAAAAAAAGTGAGCGCGGTGTTTCGCGAAGAACAATAAACGACAGGTAATTTTTATATTCGGAAAAACAAACATGATAAAAATAGGAATCATTGGTCTAGGAAAAATGGGTGGGTATCACGCATCTGCATGCTCGCTACTACCAAGTGTTAGTCTTGTTGCGGTTTCAGATCCAACAACAGAAAACTGGAAAAAAATTCGTTCATCAAAAGTGTTAAAAACAAAACATTATTCAGATTGGATAGATTCCGTTGATGGTGTTATTATCGCTGTTCCAACCGATTTACATTTTCCTATTGCAAAAGAATGCCTAGAAAAAGGCAAACATGTTTTAATAGAAAAACCAATTACAAAATCTCTTGAACAAGCAAAAGAATTATTTAGAATCGCCAAACAAAAAAAAGTCGCCTTACATATTGGACACGTTGAGCGTTTTAATGGCGCGGTACAAGAATTAAAAAAGATTGTGCATGAACCGTATCTAATAGAAAGTCACCGCATGGGACCATTCGCTCCGCGCGTACAAAACGACACCGTAATTCTTGATCTTATGATCCATGATTTAGATATTATTTTAGGAATTGTAAATTCAAAAGTTAAAACCATTAACGCAGTTGGCAATACAATCAAAAGTGATAAGTGCGATATTGGAATTGTGCAAATTGCTTTTGAAAACGGAACAATAGCAAATATTGTTTCGAGTAGAGCCTCACACATAAAAAAACGAACAATGTCTGTACATCAAAAAAATTCTTTCATTAAATTGAATTTTACAACTCAAGACATAGCAATACATAAACACACAAGCGATAGTGTAAAACTGGGGCACAGCCAGCTACAATATCGTCAAGAAGAAACAGTTGAACGATTATTTGTTTACAAAGACAATCCATTAAAATTAGAAGTTGAGCACTTTGTAAAATCAATTAAAAGTGGTAAGAACTTAATCGACGCGGAACAAGATTTAAGTGCGTTGAGCGTAACTCTACAATTAGAAGAAATCGTAAGTAGATAATGATTGGAATTATTGCGGGAACGGGAAACTTACCAATCGAAGCATGTGTCTCTTTGCTGCAGCAAAAAAAACAATTCTTTATTATTCCTTTGTTTCCAGAAGATAATCTTCAACAATTAGAATCTGTTACTAAAAAACAAATTCCAATTTTTCCTAAAACAATCGCCAAAGCTAGCGACATCATAAAAACGCTACAATCACAAAAAACAACACAAGTTCTTTTAATTGGAAAAGTTGATAAAAGAAATCTGCTAAAAAAAATCAAATTCGATTGGTTTGGAATTAAATTCTTCGCAAGAATAACATGCCAAAGTGACAAAACAATTATGGAAGCAATACTTGCAGAATTTAAAAAACTCGGTATTTCTATCCTCTCGCAAAAAGATGTTCTCGGGAATTTGACTGTTCCTCCTGGCATTTTAACAGGAAAAATTAATGAACAATTAAAAGAAAACATAGAATTTGGAATTAAGGCCGCAGAAAATATTTCTCATTACGATATCGGACAAACAGTTGTAGTGAAAGATAAAATGATTCTCGCGGTAGAAGCAATTGAAGGAACAGATAATTGTATAAAACGCGGGATAGAAATAGGAAAAGAAGATGTTGTGATTTGCAAAGGCGCAACACACACACAGAGTAAAAAATATGATCTTCCAACACTTGGTCCACAATCTTTGGAAAATTTAAGACAGGGACAAGTAAAAGCCATAGCGTGGCAATCGTCACAAACTTTTGTTATTCAAAAAGAAGAGTTTGTTGCGCGCGCAAAGAAATTAAAAATCACGCTGGTGTCTATGTAACACGTTTTTCCACAATATTCCACACCAACTCTCCGACAACCCTAGAAACAACAAGGTCTGTAATTCGTTCCATGTCTCCTGACCTTTCTACTTCAAACATATCTGTATCGTCAATATCTAAAACATCCAAGGCTCTGCCAACTATTAAAATCCAAGTTATTACAAATAACGAAAACTGTTTTAACACCACTTTTAACTGGTCGGCTTGTTCCTGAGTAATTAAGCCTTTTTTCACATAATGTTTTAATACTACGTCATAACATTTTCCAAAAACCCTACTACTTCCTTTGGTTTTGGAAAGTCCTTTCATTACAAAAAAAGAAACAATACTTTTTGTAGAATATGCCATAAGCATTTTTTTTGCCGATTGGGAACAACCAAAGTCTGCTGGCCGCCATATTTTTTCTTGTGATTTTATTCTATCGTACATTGAAGTTTTATTTGAATTATATATTGATTGATACTCTGAGTCATATAGTTTTTTACGGGTTGAGCTAAAACTCTCATCATGTATTTTCTTCCGGGTTGAGCTAAAACTCTCATCATGTATTTTCTTCCGGGTTGATTCATAAAACTCTTCTCGTAACATTTTTCGTTTTTCTAATGCATTTCCGTTTTGATAATCTTCACTTTCTTTCACACTAGAAAACGTGCTATCTATAAATACGTTACCACCAAAATATTCCAAATTTCCACTTACTACCTTCTCAGTAATTTCATCAACCTGTGAATTGGCATCTTTATCAATCTTTGAATTGGCATCTTTATCAATCTTTGAATTGGCATATTTATCAGTCGCCAAATGGGCAAGCCTTTGCAAGTGTTCTTCATATGTTTCTGGATACCTATCTTTCGCAGCCTTATCAAGTTTTTTCGCCCATAAATGCGCTGTACCATAATTTAAAATATTTTTTATAAGAGTAGGTCTAATCAATCCCAAAGATTTATTTTTCCAATCCAACATTCGCTCATAACCAATTTCGTGTCTCAACATTTCTGGTACAGCACCTACAACAAATCGGTTAGACGATTTTATCATTTCTTGTAACAGTAAATCTCCCGACTTGTAAACTCCATTTTTATCGTACCCTTTAAACAATGCGTTTTCATGAAAAAAATCTTCACGCTCTGTTAAACGACGCATGCCTCGGTACAAAGAAAAAGGCAAAGCCTTAAACAACACAAGATGCGAAGGATACCGTACTATGAATTTTATTAAAATTTTTCTAGACAATGGAGACCAACCACTTCTCGCAAGAGAAATGTGTGCTTTTCTTTCTAAATATTTTCTTAAAGGATCATCAAATTTTTTAAAGCAATCAAACGATGTTCCTACAAACTTGTACTTTGAATCATGCAATTCTTTTTCTGCCTTGTCCCGCTGTGCGATCCCCGCATCTTTGACGCCTTCAAACCATTCCTTTTTTTCCTCAGAATAAAAAGGTTTAAATAATGGTTTAAAAAAACGATCCCATCTTTTATGATTTCCCGGATACTCGTTTTTTTCAACATACTCCAATTTCCCTTTGTACTTTTCTGCTTTCAACAATTCTACTAACCCATCTCTTCTACCCTCCCAAGAAGCTTCGACATTTTTAAAATCAGTTAGTCCGCTATCAAGAGTAGAATGTAATTCTGCTGGCGTCGGCATTTCTCCTCGAGAAATATCCCCTTTTAAGGTTTTTGCTTTTAAAGCAATATCCAAAATAAATTTCCCACTAAAAAATATACTCGCACCATACCGAAATATTGCTTCTGGCGTGTTTCGTATTACTCCTCTCTCAAACTTATTCATAGCCATTGTTTTTCTATATAACGAATAAAGAAAAAGAAGAGAGAACCATCTAAAACTGACACCATTAAAATTTGGAAGTTTATAATACAAACTATAAAGCGAATCTTGTACTACCGAACTGTACGCCTTAATATCAACCCCATCTGGAACCTTCGCTTCTTGTAGAGATTGATACTCTTCGCACTTTTGCGTTAATGATTCATAACGCTCAACTTTTTCCGGAGTATCTATTAATTCTTGTTTTATTTTTTCAGAAACTTCTGGTTCATCTAAAATTGCAACAACTTCGGCCGGAGAAACATTAAACGCAAATTCTAGAAATTCCAACATTCGACCATCTTCACACGACCCGTCAAAATCCATATCTTCTGGAACTTCAGAAAGCGATGCATCGAACTTCTCTTGTTCTGTAATATCTTGTTTATCAAAGTTTTCAGAAGGCATTACTTCATTTGAAAATAAAAAACTAAATGAAATATTCCCTAAAAAAGAAAAATAACAAATAAATGCAATTAACTTAGTTCTACTCGTAAAATTCATAATAATCCTGTTGCCATATATTTTATTTAATACCCCCAAAGGAGATTGCTTATAAAAATTTTAAATCACCGCAATAGATAAGTCAAAGGCCTAGAATACTATATGAAACATTATTCATTGAATTGTTATTTTTTATCTGAAAATTACATTAAAATTGCGCTAATTAATTGTTAATTTTATTATGTCTCATCGATGATTACTATTTTGGGACATCAAAGATTACAATATGAAAATAATGGAGCTTTAAAAAAATGCCGTCTTTAAAAAAAACTGTGTTATGTTTTGTGTTTGCAAGTCTTTGCAGCGCTCCATTTTGCAAATGCACAGAAGACAATCCTAGATCGTTCTCAAGAACAGTAAAATCGGATTTGCGCACAATTAAACGTGGTTTTTTATATGGAACAGGATTAATCACTGCAACATTTCTTTTCTGGAAATTGCTTCAAACATATCACTTTTTGAAACAACTCAACATGGAAGCACGAACAAACACGTTTCAGCCAATTACGTTTGATGATGTTATAGGCCTTGATGAAGTTATTGAAGAAGTATACGAGGTTGTAGATTTTTTAAAAAATCCAACAAAATATCAGGCGCTTGGCGCAAAAATTCCACGCGGCATTCTATTTGAGGGTCCTCCCGGAGCAGGAAAAACAATGCTCGCGCGCGCTCTTGCATACGAAGCAAACGCAAATTTTATTTATAAATCTGGTTCGGAATTTGTAAATAAATATGTCGGCGTTGGTGCAGACACAGTAAGAAATATGTTTCTTGAAGCTAAAAAAATATCTATAGCAACAAAAAAACCTACCATAATTTTTGTTGATGAAATTGACTCTATTGGAAGTAGAGAAAAATCATATCTATCTGGCGTTGATGCAACCATCAATGAACTTTTAAATCAAATGGACGGATTTTTTAAAGACGATCGCGTTATTGTTATCGCCGCAACAAACAGCATACAATCTCTAGATACTGCACTTTTACGCCCAGGAAGATTTGATAGAAAAATTACCGTTCCACTTCCAACACAGGACGGTCGAAAAAAAATCTTTAAATATTATTTAGATAAAATAGCATTAAATTCTTCTCTTCAACCAGAAGAAATTGCTAGTCATTTTGCAAAACAAACCACCGGTTTGAGCGGCGCAGATCTTGCTAATTTAGTAAACGAATCAGCACTCACCGCAGCGCGCGAAAAAGCTGTAATGATAACCATGAAACATTTAGAAACAGCATACGATAGAATTTCTCTTGGATTAAAAACAAAATTAGACAGAACACCAGAACAACTAAAGCGCACATCATCTCACGAAGCTGGCCATACGGTTATGGCATTACTAACAAAACAACCTGTCAGCAAAGTAACAATTTTATCTCGCGGTCATGCCGAAGGCGTTACATTCACAAAAGAAAAATATGAATACACATCTATGTACACCAAAGATGAACTTTTAGATCAAATTATGATATCGCAAGGTGGTTTTGTTGCTGAACAAATTATGTTCGGCATAAAAACTCCCGGCGCGCAAAGCGATTTACAACACGCAAATAAACTTGCACAAAAAATGGTAAATAGTTTTGGTATGGGCGACGGCGCGCTAGAAAGTAGAACTATCGATTCTGTTTCATCTGAAGCCAGCAAAAAAGAATTTGATGATGCTGTTTCAAAAATTTTAGAAGAATGTAAAAAGCAAACAATAGAAATGCTTACAAATAAAAAAGAGCTCCTGGAAAAAATGACAGAAGCTCTACTTGAAAAAGAAACTTTGGGGGAACAGGAGATTTACGAGATTGCAAAATTGTTTGGACTTGCGCTCTGATCCTTCGATACACCCTACTCCGCACTTTGTGCTACGAAGTGCACTCAGTATGAGCGGCGAGAACGAAATTTGCAAAATTGCAGAAACATTTGACGTTGCGCTCTGATCCTTCGATACGATTTTTAAGAAAAAATCACTCAGGATGAGCGGCGAGAAAAAGCTTAAATGAAAAGTTCTAAAGAAACAACACACATTTTTCTAATTTATAAATAAAATCCACGCTCATCCTGAGTGTTCTACGAAGCTTTAGCGAAGTAGAATGTATCGAAGGATCAGAGCGTACCTTAAACCGAAAAAATATGAATACGTTTTTTGTATATATACTGAAGTGCTGTGATGGCTCTTATTATGTTGGACATACAGACAACATAGAAAAAAGAATGTTTGAACATAAGACAGGAACCTTTGGTGGATACACCGCCAGAAAATCTCCGGTTAAACTTGTATTTGCACAATCATTTAATTTACGAGAACAAGCATTTATCTCAGAAAGAAAAATCAAGGGATGGACTCGCGCAAAAAAAGAAGCCCTGATTAAAGAAAATTGGAATGAAATTTCCAATCTAGCTAAGAAAAAATTTTAGTTTACGCTCTGATCCTTCGATACGATTTTTAAGAAAAAAATCACTCAGGATGAGCGAATAGAGAAAAGAAACTTTGAACGAAACTGAGATTTACGATATTTTTAATACACAGAATCTTGTTGAATCAACCAAGTTAAAAGGTTTCTAATAAACCTTTGGTCGATGCCTGCCAAAACGCTTAAACCTGGATAGTCTCTTTTGATAAAAGTATTCCAATAAATTTGTGCTTGGAGCAACTGATAAGAATCACTGAGAGAGGTTATATTACTCAAACAATTATCAAATTGTTGTTCGCAGTCACAATCATCAGGATATATTTCATTAATGGTTGTTATAACATGATTATAAAATACATCGTAGGTATTCTGATCTATCTGCTGATCACCATCAAACGATACTTGTTCTTGTTGAATCAAATCCATCGCATCAAACTGTTGGCTCAAAACCGATGGTCTTGATAACGCTCTTATCGGACTTGGCGCGATAGAAAAATCTGAGCTTCCTAAATCTGGAGTAACCGCACAATTAGGACTAGGTGTTAATGATTGTACCCATCTGTCAAAACCTTCAAGAGGATCTCTTTCATGCTCAACCACCAATCCATTAAATGCCGTTATAACCTCCTGGTCCAATCCATTATAAGCGAAATCCACTCCAGGAACTTCTGGATATTCATCTTCATAAGAATCTGGGCAAAATTGAGCAGAACTAACAAATAAACTTATAAATAAAAATATAAACAAATGCTTTTTCATAAAATCCCCCAAATAGATTTCATTAAAATTAAAAACTAAATATGACTAATTTCCCTATAGACAGTATTACAAATAGAAGCATTTAATGCAAAATAACGCATTTTTTGTAGGTTTTTTATTGATTTTCCGTACCTCCTACGGAGGCATCCTTCGACAGGCTCAGGACGAGCGGAAAGTATAGAAAATTTAAAATCGTACCTTAAACAGATATATCCAGCCCCTGAAGCTCAACGTTCACCCTATCATTCCACTCATTTTTTATAACATGTCCCGCCACAGAAAATGGTTTATCGCCAATTTGGCACAAAACACGATATAAATCTGGTCGATTAAAAAAGATAACAGGTTTTGTTATACCATCTGCAAAGACTTTGCATTTAACATGTTTATCTTTTAATAATTGCGGTTGCTTTAACAGAACAACATCGTTAATAAAAAAAGCTGGTTGCGAGTTCTTGTTTCCAAACGGTTCAAGTTGTTGTAAATCTGAAATCATTTTTTTATTTAATTCACCAAGTTCGATTGGTGCATCAAGTTCAATTTTTGGAATTAAATCGTCGGGCGACAATTCCTGTGAAATTTTTTGTTCCAGCCGAGATTTTAACTCTTCAATATTTTCTTTTTTTATTTTTAATCCAGCCGCAAAAGAATGTCCGCCAAAACTTATTAATAAATCTTCATTTTCTTTTAGTGCATCAAAAATATTAAATTCGGGGATTGATCGACACGAACCACCCAAAATTCCATTTTTTTCGTGAAACAAAAATGTAGGTTTTCCATATCCGTGCGCAAGTCTTCCCGCGACAAGACCAATCACACCCGCGGGCCACTCAGTATTCGCCGCCATGATAATATTTTCTGATTCCACATCAATTGTCTTGTTGATAATGAGTTGTTCTATTTCGTCAAAAATTCCGCGTTCAACTTTTTTGCGTCTCTCGTTTATTTCTTTTAACGTTTTTCCAACACGATCAACATCTGCAAATTCGGAACTTATTAAAAATTTTACCGCGTCACGCGGGTCATCAAGTCGCCCTATCGCATTTAATTGCGGAGCAATCATAAAACCAATGTCTAATGATCCCAAAAGCTTTTTTGTTAAACGGCTGTTGTCCGCAAGCACCGCGAGCGAATAACTTTTTCTTTTATTTACAACGCTTAACCCGTGTTTTACCCAAAAACGATTTTCACCGATTAATGGAACAACATCGGCAACGGTCCCAAGCATTAATAATTCGTAAATTTTTTCTGGCAACGTAATTTTTTTGATCTCATACAATAAAAAAATAATTTTAAAAGCAACACCAACGCCTGCAAGTGATTTGTATGGATAATTACAATCATCTTGGTTTGCATTAACAATTGCTAATGCTTCTGGTAACTTGCCGTGCGGTCTATGATGATCGGTAATAATTAAATCAACGCCAAGTTTTTTTGCTTCTCGCGCGGCGTCAAAGGCGGTAATTCCATTATCTACCGTGATAATTAATTTATAATTGTTGTCGCCCGCCTTTTTTACAATTTTATTAGAAAGTCCGTAGCCATCACGAACGCGGTTGGGTAAAAAATAATTTATGCGCGCGCCGAGCGGCAACAACGCAGCAAGTAAAAGTGATGTTGAAGAAATTCCATCAACATCGTAATCACCAACAATTAAAATTTTTTCTTTTTTTTCTATTGCCTCTAGAATTCGTTCAACGGCCTTTTGTGCATCTTTAAATAAACTTGGATGCGCTATATCTTTTTCTAAAGACGTAAATAAAAACGAATTAATTTTTTCTGAATCTTCTAACCCGCGAACAAACAATGTTTGCGCTATTGGAATGCTCAAATTATGTTTCTGAGCAATATCACGAACTTTGGCTGCATCTGCCGTGGGAATCTTCCAACGATATTTACAGCCTTTAATAAAAGTGTAGTTCAAAATAATGTCCTTCGGACCGTTCGTCCTTCGATACATTTTCCTTCGTAAACACTCCGAAAAACACTCAGGATGATCGGGTAAATTTAGGTTAAGAACAAACGGGATTCAATAATAAACTTTAGTACTTCAATTGATAACTCTGTATTTCTTATCACGTTCTAATGCTTAACTTGCTCACAGATTTAGCAACGTAAAAAACCCCGTTCGCCCTGAGCCTGTCGAAGGGTTTCTTCGAACGGCTCTAAAAACAATCTTGGTTATTTTCTGCAAGTTCAGAAAGCATTTTCCAATCACCTGCTATATAAGCTTCTTTTTTCTTTCTTGTCCATTTTTTTATTTTCTGTTCAGCAACTAAGACTTCGTAACGAGTAACAAAATCTTTAACATGAACAACTTTGATCGGCAATCGTTGTTTTGTATAACATGGCACTTCTCCAAGTTCATGTTCAGCTATTCTTTTTTCAATATTGTCTGTATGTCCAACATAATACGAATTATCTCGACATTTGAGTATATATAAATAAAATTTTTTCATAATATTCTATGGACCGTTCGAAGAAACCCTTCGACAGGCTCAGGGCGAACGGGGATCAATAATAAGCTTTTACAGGATTCCGAAATAAACTTTTATAAATAATACACCAAAAAATACAAGTTCCAACGTTACTCTTCAATCAACTTCATGGTTGGAAATAAAATAATATCTTTTATAGAAGATGTGTTTGTTAAAATCATTGCCAAGCGATCTATTCCAATACCAACGCCAACGGTTGGGGCAAGTCCGTATTCAAGTGCTTTAACATAATCTGCATCATAATAATGAGCTTCGTCATCACCGTCTGTACGAGCTTCGGCTTGTTTTTTAAAACGGTCTGCTTGGTCAAACGGATCATTTAATTCTGTAAAACCATTTGCAAATTCCATTCCGCAAACAAATAGTTCAAACCGCGCGGCAATATTTTTATTATCTTCGTCACGTTTAGCAAGCGGCGAAACTTCAATTGGATAACCAATAATAAATGTTGGTTGAACAATTTTTTCTTCAACAAATTCTTCGAATAAAAAGAAAAGTTTCTCGCCATGCGATGCATTTTTTCTGTTCATTTCTAGTTTGTGTTCTTTAAAAATAGCACCAACTTTTTCTTCCGAAAGTTGTTCTTTTTTAAATCCACCGATTTCGCATAACGATTCTTCGATAGTTAATTTTTTAAATGGCGCGGTGAAGTTTATTTTTTTGTCTTGGTATTCAACTTCAACAGTTCCTAATGCATTTTGCGCAGCATCCTGAATTAATTTTTCAGTCAATTCCATACCGTCTTTATAATCACCATGAGACATATAAAATTCTAACATGGTAAATTCTGGATTATGTTTTGTTGAAACGCCTTCGTTTCTAAAACTTCGGTTGATCTCGAACACGCGCTCAATGCCACCAACAACTAAACGTTTTAAATATAATTCCGGCGCGATTCGTAAAAATAAATCCATGTCGTACGCGTTATGATGCGTTGTAAATGGCCGCGCGACCGCACCACCAGGAATTGGATGAAGCATTGGAGTTTCTACTTCTAAAAAGTTTTTTTCTAATAAAAACTGACGGATAGATTGCACCATTTTTGAGCGCGCAATAAATTTTTCTTTGCTTTCTTGATTACTAATTAAATCGAGATACCGCTGGCGGTACTTTTGTTCAGTGTCTGTAAGTCCGTGATATTTTTCTGGCAACGGATGTAAACATTTACTTAATAAAGAAACTTCTTGAACTTTTAAAGTAACTTCGCCCATACGAGTTTTAAATACGGTTCCTTTTGCCCAGACAATGTCACCGACATCAAAGAACTTTTTAAAGTTTTCGAATGCGTTTTCTTCTAATGCATCTTTTTTAATATAAATCTGAATCGATTCGGAAAGATCTTGAATGTTTGCAAAAATGCTTTTACCATGCTCACGCTTTGTCATCAAACGCCCCGCGATTGCAAAAACTTCTGTACTTTCTTCTACAAACGAATCTTTTGCTTGTTTGCACGTTGCTGTTATTTTTTTAAATGACGGCCATGGCTGCATGCCATGCTCTTGCATTTCTTGAACTTTTTCTACACGAATTTCGTGTTCGCTTCTACCTTCTACTTTTATTTCTTTTTCTGTACTCATGATCAAACCTTACTAATTTGACCGTTCGTAGAACCCTTCGAGACATCCTACTTCGCACTTCGTGCTACGAAGGACTCCTCAGGGCGAACGGGGTATTATTAAAATAACTAATTTTAAAATTTCAAACTTATTTTCCTGTTTCCACTAGACCGTTCATCCTGAGCCTGTCGAAGGATCGCCTGCAAAGCAGGTGACGGTCTTTATTGAACATGGCGCCTTAAAGATGTCCGTACCTTCTACGAAGGCATCCTTCGACAAGCTCAGGACGAGCGGTCTAAAGATATGATCTCTAAAAAGCACACAAAGAAATTTCAATTCCATATTTAATTCAAACAAACATAAGTATAACAAACAAAGAAAATAGTGCATAACGCAAAAAAGCTGCCCGAAAACACGGGCAGCTTTTTATCAAATATTAAGATTAAGCGTTAAACGCTATGCGTTAAAATTTCAAAACTATTACCGCAAAGCTTCCATCAACTGCTTGACCAAAATCACCGCCAATTGCTTTTTCCTTTATTTCTTTTGCAGGATCAGTCGAGAATGTCTGTCTTGCAAATCCGGCTATCTCCGTTCTCACTCCTGCCAAAGCACTAGAAACTAAAAAGTGTGTTTGCCCTTGGCTAAAACTTCTCTTGCTATGTTGTATAGATGAATATGTTTTTTTCACAAAAGAATATAATTGATTATCTATAATTAATGCTATTTCAAAATTAATGGCACTAAATTCTTGCTTCAACATATTCGAAACTTGATTTTCAATATCAGTCCCGTAACTATTTATTGCATCTATAACTGTTTGATACAAAGAATCTTTGTCAAAAGTAAAAGATTCTACATCATACACAGCATAAAAAGCAGCCCGCTGAGCAGAACCAACATCTACTGTTATATCTTCTTTAACAATATGATCCGCTTTTCTTCCATATGCACTTTCTTGTTTTGCATGTGATTCACTAATTACTGACATTAAAGAACTTGGACGAAGTATTGTACGCGTTAAAGATGCTGGTTGCAAACCAAGCACTCTGGATTCTGCTCGTTGCAATGATTCTTCTTCTTGTTCTAACCGCACCCTGGCTCTTCTTGCAGCTAACTCTTTCCTTTGTCGTTCCATATCTTCAGAATATCCACTTGCCCCAAATACAGTCCCCAAAGATTTGTCTAAAACTTTTGCCTGTAAGCCAATTTGCAATCGTCGGTTTTCTTCTGATTCTTTTTTGTATTGCTCAAATTGTTCTTTTCTCATCGTCTTAACTTCTTTTTTATATTTGCTATCACCAAATAAACCACCATCAAATAGTTTGTTTAAACGTTCTAACTGATCAGACGAACCTGTTGATGGAGACTTAATTAAATCGCTAAGTAATTTTTGCACAGGATCTTTATCGGCTTCTTTTGGAAGAATTTTTTGCATACCAAACACAGCACTTTCTGCCGATGCTTCACGAAGTTTGGATTCTGGAACTCCTAACTTTTCTTTTGCTTTTTTTCTTAACTTTTTAGCCTCACTAAACCGTCGCGCCAAATTTTTATATTCGCCAGCACCTTCTATTCCTAAAATCTTGCCCGCTTCTTCCATCGCGCTTTGTTGCGCCAAACGTTTCTGATTTTTGTTCAATGACCTACCGAGCCACAATTTTTTCCATGCCCTTTTACCATCTTTCTTCATTATCCTGTTTGCTAGTTTTCTTTGTGCCTTAAACAACTCATACTTCGCTTCGGCTTCATCTTTTTCACGTTCAATTTTTTCTCTTAACGCTAAAGATTTTCGAGCTGTCTCTGTTTTTAGTTCTGCTTCTTTACGCGCAGCTTCTGCACTTAATGTTTCTTTGTATGCTTTTAGTGCTCTTTCTCTGGCTTGTTCCTGTGGTGTTAATCTTGCAAATCTCTCTGCCTCTTTTTCTTCTTCTGTTTTATATTTTTCCAATTTCTTTTTTTCTTTTGCTTCTTGTATTTTACGTTCAAATACTTCGGCTTCTATTGCTCTTTCTTCTTCCAGCACCTGCTTTCTTTCTTCCCGCTCCCGCTTTAGTCGTTCCTTTTTCTCTATCCTACTTTCTTCTTTGTCCTCCGCTAATGGTTGTTCAACTTCAGGATCTGTTTGAATCTCCATTTCTGAAGTTGCAGGTTTTTCAGAAACTTTTTCTGAAGCTTCTTCAGTCGAAACCCTTTCATCAACTTCTTCTGTTCCTGCTATTTTTCTTTCTCTTTCTGCTCGACTAGCTTCTATTTTCTCTCTTCTAATTTTTCTTTCTTCTTCCGCTTGTGCAACTTCTTCTTCTATCGCCCTACCGGAATCTTCCTCTTCGCTTACCTCAACAGCTTCTTCACGCGCTTTTTTTTCGCGCAACGCAGCACTTGCTAAATAAAGTCCACTTCTTAATTCTGGTTCTGCAGCAATTACCCTTGAAATAACTTCTCCCACTACTTGTCTAAATTGGGGATCTTCCCACATAATATCGTGGTCTAATTGAGAAGAAGTTAATGGCTGCCTTGATAAAAGCATTTCAGAAATTTCTGATTTACCAGAAAAACTTTCTTGTGCGTTCAAAAAATTAGAAAGAAACGCTTTTACCGTTGCATCACCAAACACTCTTTCTATAAGTTGCTGATCACGCAAAATAACAATTTTAATTGCTTCCCATGGAATTTCCGTAGAAACCGGAATTTTTGTAAATGTTTCCGGCTCAACAACTTTAGAAACAATAGGCCTTCTTCTAACATGTTTTTGCCGACGTTCAACACGTGTTACTGCAAAAATGCTTACACTAAAAAGTGATAAAAGAACCGCCCCAGAGAAAATTATTCTTTTAATATTCTTCATACCTATCTCCCCTTATTAATATTTAAATTTTTATTGCAAAAATCTTTGCCACCATTTTCTTGCGACCACAGGTTCTTCTGCGACTCTTTCTTTAACTGGTAAAACTTCTGATTCTGGTTCAACTTCTGTTGATTCTAAAACTTGTTTTGGCTCTTCTTCTGCCCTACGTATCGGAGTTTTTTCTTGCTTTACAACACTCAAAACATCATTCATTAATTCATTATTAACATTTTTATCTTCTGCAGCAATTCGTGAAACAGCATTGCCAATCGCAATTCGAACAGCTTCGTCGGCCAAGACCAACTGCATTTTTTCTTCTAATTTTTCAGGATCGCTCAAAAGAGATTTAATAAGTGATCTATTTGTTTCTGCCGATTCCTCATTGCCAACATATTCTGTTTTAAGTAATGCTTCTACTAGCGCTCGCCTTACTTGTGCATCTTGATAAACTCGTTGCTTTAAATTTCCATTTGCCCCGACAACATTTTGAATAGCTTTCCATGGAACATCCATAGAAAATTTTATTCCTCTTGAATAATCTGTTTGTTTTGTAGGTTCTGAAATACTTCTTGTTCTGATTAATGCTCTTTGGGGTGGAGTCGGCTTTTTTCTTCTTCTTTCCGCAAAACTAGATCCCCCAAATAAAAAACTGAACGCTACGCAACTGATAAGAACTTTTTTGAACAATTTCATAACCACCTCCTAATATAGAAAAATAGCCTTAACTGCTATTAGCATGCATGAAATTAGGTGGTTTTATCAATAATCATGGGAAACCGTTCGAAGAAACCCTTCGACAGGCTCAGGGCGAACGGGTATTAAAAACAATCAACTTAAAACTAAGTTATTTAACGATATATACTATTTCGCCAGGATAGCTAAGTTGCAAATCTTCGCGCGCCAACTTTTGAGTATAAAAACTATCTGACTGCCATTTTTCTATTTTTTCTCTAAGATGTGTAATTTGATTTTTCACGAGCAATAACTCGGTCTGCCTTGCTTCAACAATTTTTTTTTGTTTTCGGTATCGCAAAAACCCAACGTCACTAAAAATCATTGAATACATAAAAAATGAAACAACAGAAAAAAGAACTATTCTTTGAACCATTCCCCTCTCCCTACTTTTAACGATCCTTTTTTACATCGCGGTGATGGATAAGAAATCTTACGTTTTCCCAATTTTCTTTTGCAAGTTTTTCTATAAATGAAACCGACCGATGTTTACCGCCGGTACATCCAATTGCGATGTTTGCAAAAAACCGCCCCTCTTCGTAATACTTTTTAATTGAATAATTAACAAAATCCCTTAAACGATCCCAATAATCAATTGCCGCTACTTTAGAAAATAAATAGCTTTGAACTTCTTTATTTGTACCGTTTAATGGTTTTAAGGATGGAATAAAATACGGATTGGGCAAAAAACGAACATCAAAAACCAAATTACTTTCTGCCGGCACGCCGTATTTGAATCCAAAAGAAACAAGATTAATAATAATTTCCTGTTCGTGATCCTTAGAAAAAGTTTTCATCACCCACAAACGCAAATCATGCACCGTTAATTTATCGGTGTCGTACACCACATCAGAAAAATCTTGGATCGGCGCCAACAATTCATGTTCTTTTTTAATCGCGTCTTCTACAGAAATACCGCGCGCGAGCGGATGATTACGGCGAGTTTCTTGAAATCTTTTTAAAATTGTATTCTTTCCCGCCTTTAAAAAAACAACTCTGACTTCACATAACTCTGATTCTTGTTTTTTTACCTTTGCCAATTCAGATAAAAAACTTTTTAAAAAACTTCTACCGCGCGAATCTATCCCTAACGCAACTTTTAAAACATTTGTTTGCGCCTGAAACGCAAGTTTTAAAAATGTAGTAAGTAATGGAATAGGGAGGTTGTCCACGCAATAAAAACCAAGATCTTCTAAAGTACGCATCACACTACTCTTACCAGAACCAGAAAGTCCGGTAACAATAAGAACTTGTCTGTTTTGTTTTTTATTAAAAAAATCTTTTGGCGACATAAGTATTCCATTATTTAATTCTTGTTCTTATTTGTACCGTTCGCCCTGATTTTAAATAATCCCGATCATCCTGAGTGATTTTTTCTTAAAAATTGTGTCGAAGGACGAACGACAAATATTTTTCAATCTTCTGTTATATAAGCTTCTTTTTTCTTTCTTGTCCATTTTTTTATTTTGCTTTATGCAGAAGAGTTCGAAGAAACCCTTCGACCCTTCGATACGATTTTTAAGAAAACATCACTCAGGGTGAGCGGGTTAAGGAATGGCGAACGAGGACTACTGTAACAAGAACTTTTAAAATTATATGTTAATTCAATTGCTTCTTGATATGCTTTCAATCGTTATCAAAATTGTCCAAAGGCAAAAGGAGAGTAAATATGAAAAGTAAATTTGTAGTTTTATTTATAACTGCATCAATGATTATTCCAAGCATTCATGCGAAAGAACCAACAAAAAAATTAGCATTTTTTGATTCAACCCAAAGTGCTAAAGAAAAAGATGAAGAACGCAAAAAAGAAATTTTCCAGTGGTTCCGCACACTTTCTGAAGTTACTCATTTAATAGAAAAAAAACATTTTAGAGATGTCGATTTTTCTGATTTTATTCAAAACGCACTTCAATCCGCATTACCAAAAACTGACGCCCATTCATCATTTTTCCCTCAAAAACTTTATAAATCAACATTGGAATCAACATCCGGAGAGTTCTCTGGAATCGGCGTAAGCATTATGAATAAAGCGCCGGAAGACGAATCATTAATTGTTATTGATGTTATTTCCAACGGACCTTCGGACAAAGCTGGTTTAAAGTCTGGCGACAAAATTGTTGAAGTAGAAGGCGAAGCTCTAAAAGGAATGTCGTCCGACGAAATCATAACAAAATTAAAAGGAAAAACTGGAACAAAACTTTCTATAAAAGTAATCCGCAAAAAAAAGCCTTTAGAATTTAAAATAACGCGCGACATCATTAAAGATGAAAGTGCTCTTTGTTATCATTTTAAAAATCAAAATGTTTCTTATTTATCTTTAAAAATATTTGCAGACAACGCCGCGCAACAATTAGGAAAACTAATACTAAAAGCACAAAAGCACAAAGGAAAAGGTATCGTTCTTGATTTACGCAGAAATCCTGGCGGGGTTCTTGAATCTGCCGTTGAGATGGCAAGTCTGTTTGTAGATAAAGGTTCACTTATTGTTTCTACAAAAGATAATAAACAAAAAGTCGTTTCCAAATATTACACACACAGAAATCCAGTACTTGATAGTGATTTACCAATTTTTATTCTTATCGATAACTTTACCGCCTCTGCAGCAGAAATTTTATCTGGTGCTTTAAAACATTACTCAGACAAAATTAGTAACGACGCAAGAAACAAAAGAAACTTAATGGTATTCTTGGTTGGCACAGAAACATTTGGAAAAGGATCAGTGCAAGAAGTTATTCCAATCAGCAACGGATGCGCATTAAAAATAACCACCATGCTTTATTATTTACCAGATGATACATCAATCCAAGCAAAAGGGATTTCCCCCGATTTTGTTATTAATCCAAAAACAATTCCATCTGAAGAAATTAAATGGGTTACAGAATTATACGGGAAAGAAAGTTCTTTAAAAAACCACATTTCCGTCAATGAAGTTCAAGGAAAACCTGAAGATAAAGAAAAGAAAAAAGAAGAAGAAAAAGAAGAATTGAGCTGGGAAGAACGTCATCAAAAAGCAATTAGTCACGATGTACAAATACAAGCGTGCGTTAATATGATTAATTTGCTGGATATAGCAAAGAAAAGTAATCCCAAAATGGTTGAAAATCGCCAAAAAGCGCTCGTTTTCTTAAAAAACAATTATTTAACTGATGAAGACGCGGAATTAGAAAAAATTAAGTAAAAGTATAAATTTGATTTTTAATCGGAAAGCACTTATAATATTTGAATACACCCTTTTAAAAAGCTTTTCAGAAAATCGTGGTGGATGTAGCTCAGTTGGTAGAGCATCGGATTGTGATTCCGAGGGTCGCGGGTTCAAGCCCCGTCATTCACCCCATCTTTTTTTAAAATGCGTGTGATAAAATTTTAAATCTTTGATAGACTATTCTTAGTCAGAAAAAAATTAGTCGGGGCGTGGCGCAATTGGTAGCGCACTCGCTTTGGGAGCGAGGGGTTGCCAGTTCGAGTCTGGCCGCCCCGACCATTTTTTCAAAAAAAATTTCAAAATTCGTGCCCGTAGCTCAGCTGGATAGAGCAACGGATTTCTAATCCGTAGGCCGCAGGTTCAAGTCCTGCCGGGCACACCATACTTCGCTCATACTGAGCTTCGTATGGCTGCGCCAGTTAATTAAGGATTGATAGTAAAGAAAACTTTGACAGTATAAAGCGAAGTATGCCCTTCGTAGCCTATTTCCTACGAAGCTTTTAGCGAAGTAGTATTGGCGTAGTAGGGCCATTCCTTAAGAATTCTAAAACTATGTATTATGTTTATCTTATTCGATCTATTCAAAATTCATCCAAAACATACATTGGTTATACTACAAATCTAAAACAACGACTTGAAACTCACAACTCCGGTGGATCCATTCATACCAACAAAGATAGACCATGGAAATTGGTTACATTTATTGGTTTTGATACCCAAGAAAAAGCCAAATCATTCGAAAGTTATATAAAAATAGGATCAGGGCATGCTTTCGCAAAAAAACGCTTTTGGTAACATCTATTTCGCTCTAACAAAGCTTCAGCTGGCAGGCCAGTTTTTTAAATTGATTTCACCCTGAAATCTAAATATAAAAATCACACAAAAACACTTTGTTATTCAGGGAAAATGTCGCGCACACAAAAAAAGATATATTCTTGTACTAGTAGTTCAAATATAAAAAAATTATAAATTCAATTTTGGGGCAAAAGGGATCTATCCATGAAAGCACAAATTCTCAGTATGATTCTACGCATTTGCCTTCATCTATATTTATTATCACATACATGTATTGGGGTATATAGATACGTATTTGCAGACAAAATTCTTAAAAATAAATTAACCCAGATAACTGATGAAAAAATTGTACAATTTGCCAAAGCATCATGTCAAAAAGTTATTGCCCATGACATTAATTTATACACAGGCGATGCTCGCGCTTTTGGACTTCCCCAAAATGGTTACTTTGCTGCGGCTGTAGGGAAAAATAACATAATAATTGCTCCAGATTACTACACGATAATAGAGACGTATATAAATGATGAAAGCAAAGAACGAAGAGAAACCGTTCTAAACATTTTTGAATTTTTACTCCACCATGAAGCTAGCCATTTGAAAAACAATGATGTTAGAAACAGACTACTGATGCATGTTGGCACTTATTCCATAAAAGCATTACTTCTTGAAGCAAGTATACTGGTAATAAGCTCTACGCCCATTTCGCAACTCGTTACATTTACGCTTCTAAACATTTTTGACACATTTGTAAAAAGCATTTTTCACATGGGACAGGAGTTTCTTGCGGACGGATCAGCTATCGGGCAAAGAGCAATTCAAGGAGGGAAACAATTCTTTACCAATCTTGATAACATCAGGAAAGGCAATCAAATCGAACATCTTGCAATGAAAAAGGACCTCAACCATCCATCTCCGGCAAGAAGGCTTAAAGCAATGCAAGAAGCTTTTCCAACAGAAAGCACCGCTAATTAAAAATTACCCCTGCCCCTCCCACTCATTATAAAATCGCTCCAAGTAATCTTGCATATATTTATGGCGTTTGTCGGCAATATTTTTAGCTGCTTTTGTATTCATAAGACCTTTGAGCAATAATAATTTTTCATAAAAATGATTTATTGTCGGACTCTTGTTACTAGAATACGATTCAAAAGAATCATGCATCTGAGACTTAATTGCAGGATCATACATTTCATGCCCCTTGTGTCCACCGTACGCAAAGGTTCTGGCAATTCCAATTGCTCCTATCGCATCAAGTCTATCTGCGTCTTGTACAATCGCTCCTTCTTTTGTCGACATGGCTGAAGAAACGTTGGCGACTTTAAAAGAAATTTGTGAAACAATTTTAGCAACATGTTCGGAAATACTAGAATCAACACCTACAGAAAGTAACCACTCGCGGGCTATGCGCGGGCCAGCTTCCAGATCACCACCATTAAACTTATGATCAGAAATGTCATGTAATAGTGCTGCCAGCTCTATTACAAATGAATCTACATTCGATTCGTTCTTTGCAATTGTAGAAGCTGTTTTCCATACACGATATATGTGCCACCAGTCATGACCAGACGATTCCCCCAGAAAAAGACTTTTTACATGATCTGCCGTTTTTTTTATTATATCTTTTTTGTTCATAATCCTACTTCCTCTAAAACCTACGTAAAAAATATTTTCTTTTTCATTCTATGAAAAAATTAGATATAAAAAAAGGTCCGGCGTTGAATTCAACGCCGGACCTTTACATTTTTAAAAGCAAATTAACTTTTAGTTATAACGCCTTCTTGGCGCGCGCTGTTGTCTGCCTTCACCGTCAAGAACCATTTTTAAAAGCGCAACAGAAACATGTTCCAAAGACTTATTATTTTCAACTAAGTCATTTATCATATTTACATGCTCATGTGAAACATCACTGCTTATTTTTTTAATTCGATCATTTATTCTTACAATAAACTTCTTTGATCTATCTATTGAATTGCTAGCATTGCTGGCATCTCTACCATTTCTAGAACTTCTAGCTTCTCTAGGTTCATCGTACCTTGGAACGTTGTTCCTTGAAGCGTTGTTTCTTGGTGCATCGTAACTAGAATTTTCGTTATCCTTGAATGCAGATCCTAGATCAGGAAGATTATTTGCCATTTCTAGTTTAATGTCAGCTCTTGTAAATCGCATAATATCTCGCAATCTTCCAAATTCAGCTCTTGATACAAGACTAATAGCTTTACCAGTGTTACCAGCTCGTCCTGTTCTTCCAATTCTATGAACGTAAGATTCACGCTCTCTTGGAATTCCATAGTTAAAAATCACTTCTATTGCTGGAACATCAATACCACGAGCCGCAACGTCTGTAGCAACAAGAATTTTAATTCTTTCGCTTCTGAATTTATTCATAATGGTATCGCGCTTTTGTTGTCTTATGTCACCATGAATGGCAGCAGCACCAAAACCATATGAATGAAGCTCTCTAGCAACATTATCAACATCTCTTTTGGTATTACAAAAAACGATAGAAAGTCTTGGACCGTGTTCTGTTATTAATTGTGCAAGTAACTTCGTTTTTCTTGATGCATCAACATCATAATAAGATTGTTCAATTTCTTGTGGACTAATATTTGCGCTCGCAACTTTAATAAGTTTAGGATTCTTTTGAAATCTCCTTGTTAACTGTAAAATTTCGCGAGACATTGTAGCAGAGAAAAGAACCGTTTGTCTTTCTGGATTAGCCCCCACTAAAATTTCTTGTATATCTTCCCTAAATCCCATATCTAGCATTTCATCAGCTTCGTCTAACACAACCACTTTTACTTTGCGAAGTGATAAAGTTCCACGCTCGATATGATCTAAAGTTCTTCCTGGTGTTCCAACAACAATTTGTGGATTTTTTCTTAAACCATAAAGTTGTCTATGAATAGGTTGCCCACCATAGACAGGCAATGCCCAAATATTACTTTTATATTTTAAAAATTTATTCATTTCAGATGAAACTTGCATCGCAAGCTCTCTGGTTGGGCACAAAACAACAACCTGAACCGCTTTTAATGCTTCATCAATTTTATCAATTGCTGGAAGACCAAATGCAGCTGTTTTACCAGTTCCTGTTGAAGCCTGACCAATAATATCTTTTCCTGAAATAATTTCTGGAATCGCTTGTGCTTGAATAGGAGTTGCTTTTTCAAACCCCATACCTGATATAGCTCTTAAGAGCTCTTTTGATAAATTCAATTCTTCGAATTTTAACTCATTCATAAAAATCAACCAATCCTTTAGCTTTTGTAAGCTTTTCTGCTTACTTACCTTAAATTAAACGTCACCATGACAAGCATTTTCTTAGCAACTCTCGCTGCATTTGGCGCTCGCACTCAAGGTCGACTTGCTTAATTCATGTAAGCAAACAAAAAAAGAAGCTAATTATGCTTCTTACAAAAACCTCTAGATCTTCTGGCAAATCTACTCTCTGAGATTCTTAACCTTTAAAGAAAGCCCCCAGGCAAAAACTCTTTGCCTTAAGTAAACACTTTAAAAATCTAAAATTAGTGGGAAATTAACAAATTTGATTAAATATATATTTAGATTGATGTTAATAGCCTAACAAAGGGCCTTTGTTTGTCAAATTTCATCCACCAATTCAATTAATTGGGCAAAGAAGGTGTGTTATTTCGCTCAGCCCCCAACAGAAAATTCTGGCATTACAAGACGATCAATTATTTCTTTTTCTGCTTTTTTCTTTTGCGATTCCGTTAACATCTCTGCCGTTCCAAAAATTAATCCTCCCCAAGGGATAACTTTAGCCGCTATTTTTGTCGCCAACTTACCTGGATTAAATCCAAGGGCTTGTAGTCTCATTGCCCTGTATTGATCAACAAGTTCTGTTGCTTCCTGATATTCTTCTCCAAATTCTCTCGCTCTTTGCTCAACACCGTCTAGTTCTTCTTGCTGTTCACGAATATTTCTTTCTTTTTCTCTTACCTCTGATTCCAAACCTTCTATTCGTTCTCCTTCAACCCTTCCTAGTTTTTCATATGCGCTCCCCTCCAATTCCAATCGTTCTTTTAAAAGTTTGTTTTCAGTAATAGTCTTTTTCCATTTCCCTTTTGCTTTTACAAAAAGCCATCCAATAATTACCACGCCAAAAACCGCGCAACCGATTAAAGTGTATTTCTTTTTATTTTCCGACTGTTTCTTCAACGAACGATTTCCTAGTTCAAAACACTTTGCAAATTCTTGTAGTGTTTCATTTCCTAAAAAAATATAGTAATCTTCGTTGCAATTCCTTTCATCAACATGTTCTACAAAATGTGCAACAAAAATATTCATCAAAGTTGAAAGTAGTAATTTGCAGTTTTCTTCATTTGGAACTGCATCAAAGCTTTTTACTACAATTTTTAAAATATTTTTATCACTATTTGTTGGAACATTATACAACTCGCGCCAATAGGACATAACGTTGTTGTAGCTATGTTCTGAATATCCTTTAACTATAAGAATAATATCTTCTAGAGAAGAATCTTGTTCTTGTGAAAAACAATTTGTAAAAAGAAAACAAATCAAAAATATATATTTTAAATAAACTCTCATGACAACTCTCCTTGTTAACTTTTTAATCAAATATTACAGCTTCAAAAATTTTTCCTGCTATCAGTCCCCCAACTGCTAATCCTCCAGCAGTTGCCATAGCTGTTTTTACTTGATCGCCAGATGTCTTTTCTGACCCTCTTCTTTTCAATTGCCTCGCCTCAGCTCTCATTGACTTTTCTTGTTCAAACAATTCTTTTTCTCTTGCTTCTATCTTTTCCCGTTTTTCGCCGTATCTTCTTTCTTCATCTAATCTTCTTTGCGTTATTCTTTCTTGTTCTCCTGCTTGTATTTCTGCATCAAACCGTTCTTGTAATACTCTCGCTGTTTCTAATAATTGGTCTTTTGTTTTTTTCTCCGACTTTATTTTTTTATTTCTTTGTGCAAAAAGCAGTCCACATCCAACAACTACAGCCAAAGCTAAACAACAAATAACAGCATAATTTCTTTTAATTTTTTCTTTTGAAACAGATTCCACATGAAATAATTGTTGAATCCCCTTTAGCGCCTCGTTCCCAAAAGTTATATAAACATTTTTTGAACAATTTTCTGCTTTGAGATTTGATGCAAAACGCGATGTAAACACCTGCATTAATTCAGAAAGTAACATGCAACAACTTTCATCACTTTCTGGAACATCAAAACTCTTAAGAATTCTTTTGAATAATATTTTGTCACTATGTATTCGAACGTCATATAAATCACGCCAATAATTAATTACTCCGTTATAACAATGTTCAGAATAACTTTTCACAACACCAATCATATCTTCAACAGACACATTGGCCCGTGAAAAATTAATTGTTTCGCTAGAAAAACATTCCGTAGAAAAAAGAAATATACATAGAAATAAACTAATATTTTTTACCCCCATGACAAACACTCCTATCCTTTTATTTTTTTTTAAACACCACACAGCCGGTAAAAAAGTTTTGGCGACCAGTCTTTGATGTTTTTATTAATCGCTAAAACTTATAAAAAAGTGCTATCTCCTTCATTAAGATCATTCAATAATTATGATATCCCCAAAAATGTCTCCTCCTTCACCTCCGCCATCATCTCCTAAACCGCTAATAATTTTCAATATCACACCCCCTAGTACCATCCAACCCAATTTACCAGTTGTTCCTTTTTGTTTCTTATTTGAAGCAGATTCGATCCTTCTTCGTAACTCATCATTTTGTCTACGCTCTTCTTCCCAGTTGCTTCTTAATTGCTCTCCAAATTCTTCATGTCTTTGTCTTGCTGCTCTTTCCAACTCAATTAAATTTTGCAGCCTTTCCTCTGCCGCCGCTCTTTCTACCCTTTCTCTTTCAATCCCATTTATAATCTCCCATAACACATCATGCTGTTGCGTGTTCACCGCTTCAGCGTACCTTTCTCCCTTTTTTCCTCTTTCTCGTTCCGCAGTCAAATGTTTACTCAATCTAGCAATGCACCAACTTCCTCCGATTAATGCCGCGACAAATAAAACACCAAACACAATGTATTGTTTTTTAAATTTGGATTTTGTTTGAGCTTCTCTTTTTTGCATTTCAAAAAATTCACCGTACTCTTGAAGCGTTTCGTTCCCCAAAGAAATATAAAAATCGCTTGTGCAATCTTTTTCTTCTACCGTATCTGCAAAATAAGTGATAAATGTTTTAAGTAATGTAGAAAGTAATCTTCTGCAATTTTCATCATTTGCAGGCTCATTAAAACTTTTTACAATAGTCTGTAAAAGTTCTGTTTCATTTTGATGTCTGGAATTGGTAAGAACGCCCCAATAAGAAATAACACCGTTATAACAATGTTCGGAATAGCTTTTTACAATATCAATCATGGTCTCGATTGACACATCTACATGTGACACATCTGCATGTGGTACATCTACATGTGAACGAAATAACCCATGCAAAAAATCTTGTGGTTTATTTTCCGACTCAATGTTCTGTACAAAAAAGAAAAGAATAAAACAAATTATCCCTAAACCCTTTACTCCATTAGATATCCTTTAATATATCCTCCAAATTATTTTTAACCACACAACTCAGCCAGTAAGAATATCTTTGAGGATCAGTCTTGATGTCGATGGTCAAATCCTCAATATTCATCCATTTGTAATCTTCCACCTCCTTTTTGTTTATTTTTGGAATACCGTCAAACGTTCCACAAAAAACGTGGTCGTACTCGTATTCCGTTAAACCATTTTCAAAGACTTTTTTGTAAACAAATTCGCATGTTTTTTTAAGTGAACAAACGTTGAACCCCATTTCTTCTTGCAGTCTACGATGCACAGATTCTTTTAAAGATTCCCCCGGTCGTGGATGGCTACAACAAGTGTTTGTCCACACACTAGGTGAATGATACTTCATCGCAGAGCGCTTTTGCAACAATACTTCTTTTTTAGAATTGAAGATAAAAATGGAAAAAGCACGATGCAACAATCCTTTTTTATGAGCAGCCAACTTTTCTTCAACGCCTATTTCTTTGTCTTTTTTGTCTACCAGAATCAAAAAATCTTTTGATTTAATATCTTTTTTTTTCACTATGATCTTTTCTAATTGTGTATTTATGTGCCGTTTTTTTAAATTTTACGCAAAATTGGAGGTACTTCCCTTAGTTGGGTGTTTTGTTATTAAAACATTTATGGTATCATTTTAAGGTCTTAACCGGGGTTTTAACCAATATGATTCAGGAGTTTAATTATGAAAAAGATTTTAGCAATATTTATTTTACTTGCCGTCATCGCATCGTCGATTTTTGTATTTGCAAAAAAACAAGACGATCCGTTTTCTAATTTTTTTAGCCAATTCCAAAAACTAATCGGTGAACAATTTAATACCACCGATAATTCACAGAAAAGATTACTCGCACAAAATAATGCACAAAGTAGTGTTGACCCTAATTACCAGATAATTATTGTTGATGGCACAAATTCAAACATCGCGCCACAAACAAAGGGAAAACAAGGAAACATTCCAGATTTGTCTCAGCAAATTCAACAACTAAATCCACAATTACAGCAATTGTTAGTTGGCAATCAAATGCAAAAGCAACCAGAACAAATTGTCCCACGCCCTCAAAAGAAAGTTACGTTCCGTGATGTTATTGGACAAGAAGAAGCCTTAAAAGAAATCTCAGAAATTGTAGATTTTTTAAAATATCCTGAAGAATATAAAAAACTTGGTGCAGAAATGCCAACCGGTGTTTTACTTGAAGGTCCTCCCGGAAACGGAAAAACGTTAATTGCACGCGCAATTGCAGGAGAAGCTAATTGTAATTTTATTCCCGCGCACGGTTCACAATTTATTAATAAATATGTTGGAACAGGGGCCTCCGGAGTTCGAGAACTTTTTGACAAAGCTAGACTATTGGCACAAAAATCCGGGAAAGCAACCATTGTTTTCATTGATGAACTTGATGCAATTGGAAGCCGCGAAAGAGACGAAAACCAAGAATACAGACACACAGTAAATGAACTTTTAAATCAAATGGATGGTTTCACGCAAGACGATAACATCATTATTGTTGGCGCAACAAACTATTTAAAATCAATCGACCGCGCGCTTTTACGTCCAGGCCGATTCGACCGAACCGTTAAAATTGCAGTACCAACAAAAAAAGGACGACGAGAAATTTTGTATCATTACGCAGAACAAAAAACATTAGATCCAAAACTTTCTTTAGATAATCTCGCGGAAAATCTTTCTAAAAGAACAACGGGCTACAGCGCCGCTGATTTAAAAAAACTTGCAAACGAAGCTGCAATATCGGCGCGCAGAGAAAAAGAAACCTGTGTACACGAAAGCCATTTTGAAGAAGCGTACGATAAAATAACGCTCGGTTTAAAAAATCAACTCGAGCGCACAACAGAGCAACTTAAAAAAACAGCTTATCACGAAGCCGGACACACTCTTGTTAACCTTTTAACTAATCAACCAGTAGCAAAAGTTTCGATTCTTGCTCGCGGCAACGCACTTGGCGCGATGTTTAATAAAGAAAAATATGAATCATTTTCTGAATACACACGCGATGAACTTGTTGAAAAAATAATGTCGCTACAAGGTGGTTTTGTTGCAGAAAAACTTATTTTTAATTGCGAACGTCCAGGCGCAAGTAACGACCTTGAACGTGTGAATAATCTTGCAAACGCAATGGTAAAAGAATACGGAATGGGCGAAGGCGATATTCACGGAATCACATACAACGGAATGGTTTCCGACTTAATGAAAGAAAAATTTGATTCTGAAGTATTAAAGATTGTTAAAAGCTGTAAGCAAAAAGCAGAAAAGTTATTGGCTGCAAACAAAGGAATTCTTGATAAACTAGCAAATGAAATTCTTGCAAAAGAAACTTTAACTGAAGATGAAATTGGAAAAATCACCGGAATAGAAATTACACAAACAGAAAGAGCTTAATGAGTTCACAACTGTCTCTCTCTTTTGAATTAATTTGCTTAATGGATTGGTTAGTAAAAAATGGGCAAAAAGATGTCACCAATCTTGTAAAAGGAGCAATCAAAAAAGGGTTCGAAAAAGAACTAGATAAAATAAGTGACGCCGATTATTCAAAAATGGATGACTATTTAAACAATACCGTTCTGGAATTTGTTTTTATGCTAGAAGATATTCTTATTAAAGAAATAGAAGGCGTTAGCGTAAAAGAAAGCATCAGGGAAAACACATCCGCCACAATGAAAAATATGGATATAGACGCTATTGACACCAAAACTGTTTGGTTAAGTTTGCAGCAAACAAAATCTCAATTAAAAAAAAGAAAAGAAGATAACAAAGCTGCGGATGAAGCAAAGAAGATTTTGTGTGCTCATCTGATCAAAAACTGGAAGCCCAAAGCTGGCGACCCAGTTAATTAAAAACGGATTTTTTGTTTTAAATTAAAAAGAACACAATCTATAGTAATCTGAATCTTCTTATATTTTTTCAGAAAACTATTTTGCTTCTTCTAAGAAAACTATTTTGCTTCTTCTTTGTTTTTTCTTAAAAATTAATTAATGTAACCCGCTCGTCTCGAGTGATTTTTTCTTAAAAATAGTATCGAGAGATTCGAGAGGTCCTTAAAAAATTACAAAACTAATGGCTTACTTTTATATATACATACTTGAGTGTTCTGATGGTTCGTATTATGTGGGACACACAGACAATCTTAATAAAAGAATATCTCAACATATGCTTAAATTATACGAGGGTTATACTGCTGCGAGATTGCCAATTAAACTTGTTGGGGCCCAAACATTTTATACTCGAGATGAAGAATTTGCAGCAGAAAGAAAAGTGAAAAAATGGTCTCGTTCAAAAAAAGAAGCTTTTATAAAAAGTGATTGGAATGAGCTATCAAGACTTGGAAAGAAAATATTTAAAGGTCCGCGCGAATCTCTCGATACAATTTCTCGCTAACGCTCGAAATCACTCGAGACGAGCGGGAATAAATAATAAAGCTAACTCTATACAAACAAAAAACATTCTTTTTTTGGCCGCTCGTATCGAGTGTTCTGCAAAGCTTTAGCAAAATAGAAAATACCACAGAAAATAATCCTAGCCTCACCTAAAACACAAACCCCATATCGTCTAAAACTTCTAGCAATTCAAAAAGTGGTAATCCTAAAACAGAAGAATATGAGCCTTCAATTCGTTTTAAAAACAGCGCGCCCGCGCCTTCGATAATTCCTGCTCCGCAGGCAGAAAGTGCAAACGGCGCGTTATCAAAATAAAAATCTAATTTTTCTTCTGGAACACAGAATTCAATTATCGTAGAAACCGCAAATGACTTTTTTTGTTTGGTAATCCATTTTTCATTTTCAAAAATTTTATGCTCAACACAGCACCCCGTTGTCACATCAATTGGTTCTTCCCGCTCCATTCGAAGCATTCTTTTTGCATCGTCTTTATCTTTTGGTTTGCCCAAAATAGTTTTACTCTTGGTCGTCATCATTAGTGTATCTGCCGTACAAACAAACATTTCTTTGGAAGAATTTTCTTTCGTCAACACCACGTGTTCCATATAAATATGTTCCATCTTGTGACACGCAAGTTCCCGCACATAATCATGAAAGCTCAAATCACCTTTTTTTAAATCTTCGCTACTTTTATGTTCTAAAACTTCGTAACGAAGGCCCGCGTCTTTTAATAACTTTTGTCTGATCTGCGAACATGAACCAAGATACAAAATGTCTGACATGTTTTTCCTTACAAATTTAAACTCACATAAACTGTAAATAATTTATATACTACAAAACAGTTGTAAATCTTAACACAAAACCAAAGGGTCTGTTATGCAAAAAAGTGCGCGCGCGCCAAAAGCCGGTTTTTTTCAGCTTACACCATTTCTCGTGTTCGTTTCTGCATTCTTACTTCTTGTTAAAATTTTCCCGCAAGTAGATCTTTCTAAAACCGACGACTTCCCACTTCTCGCATGCCTGATTGCTGTTATTTGGGCGCTCTTCACATTTAAACAAAAAATTTCTTTTAATAAAAAGATAGAAACTTTTGTATCCGGCGCGGCGCAACCAACCATTATGTACATGTGTTTTATTTTTATCGCCAGTTCTATTTTTTCTAATTTTTTAGGAATGATGAACGGCGTTAACTCCGCCATTGCAATTAGCTTTAATCTTATTCCGGCATCTTTTTTATTGCCGGGACTTTTTATAACCGCATCAATTTTTTCTTTAATCATTGGTTCGTCTATGGGTTGCATCACGGTTTTTATGCCTGTCGCGATGGGCTTTGCATCACAGCTTGGAATCAATCCTGCAATGCTCGCGGGAATTATTGTTGGTGGCGCGATGCTTGGTGATAATCTTTCTGTAATTTCTGACACAACAATTGCAGCAACACAAACAACCGGTTGCAAAATGTCAGATAAATTTAAAGCAAACGGGTTTCTTGTGCTTCCCGCTTTTATCGCAACCATTATTGTACTTAGTATTGTTAATTATAATCTTGGCGGATCAATCGTGGTCCCAACACAAATTATGAATGCTTCAACATTTATTAAACTAATTCCTTACGGACTTGTTTTAACGCTAGCGCTTCTTGGAATAGATGTTTTAGCGGTACTTGTTTCTGGTTCTTTCGCGGCTGGAGCCATTGGAGTTTGGGATGGGTCTTTTTCTACTCTCACTGCAATCACATCTATTTTTGATGGTTTTTATGCAGAGAAAAAAATGGTCGCGGTGTTGGTTTTAGTTTTATTAATTGCCGGCCTTGCAAAAATGATAGAAGTGAATGGTGGAATTAAGTATCTATTAACAAAGTTCAGTAAAAAAATAAAAAATGCCGCGCACGCCGAAGCCGCAATTGCATTTTTAGTTTTCTTAATTAATTCTGTGCTAGCAATTAACACGATCGCCATTTTGGTAACCGGGCCGATTGCAAAAAAGATTGGTGATTCCGCAAAGATTCCCGCGAAACGCGTTGCGAGTATTTTGGATATTTTTGCATGCGTGTGCCAAGGAATTATGCCATACGCGCCGCAACTATTACTCGCCGGCGCGCTCGCAAAAATTTCCAGCATTTCAATTATGCCGTATTTGCATTATCAGTTTTTTATTTTTATCGTCGCGGTTGGATCTATTGTTAAGACGAGGTTTAAGAAGTAAAAGCTAGCTAATAATTAAAAAAAGAGCCTCGGTAAAATTTACCGAGGCTCTTTTTTTAAAAACAAAATTATTCGAATTATTCAGAACTTATAAAACAACAGGGGGTAGCTTGACATTCATCATGAAAACGCTTCTCCAGTTTCTCCGGAGTATAGCCTACAACACAAGTTAGTAACTGAGACAATGCAGCTTTTTCTTCAGCGTCTTGTTTTTCTGCGATCTTTGTATTTATTAATCCTATTACTTCAACTTTTGTGGTATCAAATTCAAATTGATCTCTCAATCCATTTTGATATATCCCACGCTTTTGATATATCCCATTCTGCCACACATGCATTCCTAAACGTGGCAATTCAGACAATCTACACCACAACTTTAGATCCGTATTTAGAAATCCTCTTACTATTTTATTTTCAGGAACAAGGCCTTCATCCTTCATTTTTTTATATAAGTCTTCCATTACTTCACGAACCCTCTCTTCGCTCTTCCCTGTATCTCCACCACTAGCACCCCGAATAACAACTTCCATACCAATACAAGAAACAACTGGAACTACCGAAAGCAAACAAACAAGTAATAATTTATTTTTCATAAATTTCCCCAACGTAAAAAACATATAAATACAACGATGAATTAAGATACAAAATAAACTTTGCTTGCGCAAACGGGGAGTGTTTGGCGTTACAAGAAGAATTATTTAGGGGAAGGTTTAAGAAGTAGGTAAAACTACGATAAAATCTTTAATCTTGTTTTCGGTGATATTTTAGTTTAAAAACCCTTTTCGCTCTCTCTATTTTTCTCTTTGTTCTTTTGGCGGCTTCTCGCATATTGTTACCTTCATACATAAACTGATAGCACAACATTACATGTATTGTTGAATAATCACAAAGTTCCTGGTTTCTATCACAAATTTTTCCTAAATTTTTTATAAACCCATCCCACTCCGCCACAGTTTTGTTTTGACCATATAATTCCCTGTAAAGGGAAATTTGACTTTTAATCAAACAAAAAAATCTTGACTGGACTTTCAATGTTTTCTGGGCTTCCAACGATTCTTTATTTAGTTCCTTTATTTGTTCTTTTATAACTTCTCTTCTCGCTAAAACCATAGTATTAATCAAAGCTAATTCTTCAATCTCTTTATAATCTTCAACATTAAAAACAACACAAGAAGAAAATAGAACAAAATTCTTAACAGTTTTATCGTTACCATATAATTCTCTATAATAATCTAACTCTCTTTTCATACAACGAATTTCGTTTCTTAAAGATTCCAAATCTCTACGCACGTCGTCTTTTGAGTATTCAAATTCTCCCGAACAAGAAATCATTTCTAACTCGTCTTTACATCCCTCTATTTTTAACAACAGTCTAAATAACTCTGGATTATCACAACGTGCTAATTCTCTAATATCTGGATCATCTTCTATATTCACAGCTACACAAGAAACAACCGGTTCATCTACATAAAACCTTTCTTTTTTCATATTTATAAAAGCTTCTGTTTCTGCAACAGATTCTTCAACAAAGCAACTAGAAAGAGCCGGTCCTGCAACACAAGAAACAACCGGTACAACCGCAAGTAAAAGAATAAATAAAAACTTTTTTTTCATGTTTTCCCCCAACGTAAAAATGTATAAATACAACGATGAATTAAGAAGATATACAATAAACTTTGATTGCGCAAACTGTAATTTGTTTGGCGTTACAGTGAGTAAAGAAAGATATCTTTTTAAACTTTATCAAAAAATTTAAATCTTATTTTTTTCTAATCTAACTATTTTTTATTCAAAGTTCTTTTTAAAGTTTCCTTAGGGATTTTTTGCCAAATCCCTAAAACCCTGGGCACATAAGGAGACCTTATGTATCCCTGCTCCCGACGCTCAAACACGCCTTGATGTGTAGTTTAAGAAAACTCACAACCAACACAACTCGCTCTGGTCGCTTTGCCACTGTAAGTTGCACACAAATAGCCTGTTAATTTTTTTACAAACAAAAAAGTTGTGAACTGTTAACCAATTTGCGACAAAAGAACGCCTGAGCGATTTCGCTGGATGTAAGTTTTCCCAAACTTACGTCAGTGCATGAGCGAAAGGCGTTGGGGCCTGCCCGCCGGAGCTTTAGCGAAGGAGGGATACATAAGGTCTCCTTATGAGCCCGGGGTTTTAGGGGTTTGGCGAAAAACCCCTAAGAAAAACTTTGTAATTTAAAGAAATTAGATAACTAAGACGCGGTTTCTGAAGAATCAATAAAAAAAGAATTGCCTGTTTTTTTAAAATGTTCTATAGCCATCTCGAAAAGTTTACAAAACGTAAACAGATTGTACCCTTTGGCGGCATACCACCTATTCCATGCGATAACATGATCTTTTTTTATATGATGAGCGTTGATCATTGGCATAGCCGCTACATCCGGAAACAATATCCCGAAAAAACAAAGAAAAAGCTTTTTTGCAGCTTCCAGCTCGGATCTGTGTCTACGCAACTCCTCGGATCTGTGTCTACGCAACTCCCGGGATCTACGTCTACGCAATATACGCGACTTATTAATAAATAATGTATTTTTAATATTATTTAAAAGATCAGAAATCCCAATCATATCGAATTGAGCAAGAGATAGTATTACAGTATCAAACTCAATTTTACTATTTATACAATCATGGCAGGCGTGATAATCAATATCTTTTTCATAATTATTAATAAACCTTTCTTTCCATGCAGAAAGCTCTATGCAGGGGAGTCCTTCATTAGGATTCTCCAAACGCATTTGTACTTGCTTGCGCGAACAATCACTAAATGATGTTGCAAAAATAATAAAACAACAACGCACGTTTCGCAGTCTTTTTATGTATATCTCTCTATTAGTACGAGACCCTGATGCTTCCCTTATACGATCTCGCAACCGTTGAACTTCTGGAATATATGCTGACAATCTACGTATCAAATAATCATCTTCAATATTAACAGCAATACAAGAAATAACCGGCGCAAGCAAAAGTAAAAGAATAAATAAAAACTTATTTTTCATAATTCCCCCTAGATAAAATTTTATAATATCGCCTACCCTACACCAATTCCCAAAGACCGGCAAAATTTTGTTTTATTGGCTAATTTTATTATTTATCTCCGCTCGTCTCGAGTGATTTCTAGCGTTAGCGAGAAATTGTATCGAGAGATTCGCGCGGACCTTTAAATATTTTCTTTCCAAGTCTTGATAACTCATTCCAATCACTTTTTATAAAAGCTTCTTTTTTTGAACGAGACCATTTTTTTACTTTTCTTTCTGCTGCAAATGCTTCATCTCGAGTATAAAATGTTTGGGCTCCAACAAGTTTGATTGGCAATCTTGCAGAAGTATAACCCTCATATAATTTAAACATGTGTTGAGATATTCTTTTATTAAGATTGTCTGTGTGTCCTACATAATATGAACCATCAGAACACTCAAGTATGTACATATAAAAGTAAGCCATTAATTTTTTATTCTTTTTAAGGACCTCTCGAATCTCTCGATACACCCTACTTCGCACTTCGTGCTACGAAGGGCACTCGAGACGAGCGGGTTACATAAAGTAATTTTTAAAATACAAAATAATTTGGTAGCGATTTGTAATCTCGCCTACACCAATTCCCAAAGACCGGCAAAATTTTGTTTCACTTTTCCCTCCAGCTGCAAATTAAAAAGTTCGTCTAACAATTCAGCGTGGCCTTTATTTGCACGCACACTTAAATCATCCAGTGATGTTGGGGTTTGGAGAAAGGCAAACAAGCCAGGTTGCTTTGCATGTTCCGCTGTTTTAAAACCCTTCGATACTATTGCTTCGCAATCACTCAGGGTGAGCGGTTGTGATTCATTTAAAATAACTGGGACCTCTTCACCAAACTCTTCCAAAATATCATTCGCATTTGCAACCAACTTTGCACCCGTTTGAATAAGTTTATGACACCCTGCGCTAAGTTCATCGTGCACATCGCCCGGGACGGCAAAAACTTGTCGGCCTTCGTCCAACGCAAACTGAGAAGTAATAAGCGCGCCACTTCTTTGTGCCGCTTGAACAACAACACTTCCCTGAGAAAGTCCCGCAATAATTCTGTTGCGCGCGGGAAAATGTCCTTTTTGTGGTTCTGCTTGCAATGGAAATGGAGAAATTAATGTCCCGCCATTTTGCAAAACTTTTCTAAACAATTCTTTGTTTCTTTTTGGATACGGTTTTAATAAACCAGAACCTAAAACAACAATTGTTTTCCCACCGCAGTCAACTGTTTTTTGGTGCGCCATTGTATCAACACCAATCGCACCGCCACTTACAATTTCCCAATTGTTTTCAATAAGTGGTGGCAAAAGTGAATCAATAACAGTTTGTGCGTACCTTCCAGATTTGCGCGGGCCAACAAATGCGATTCGTTTTGCGTTCACGCTAAGTTTTTCGCCTTTGCAATATAAAATAATTGGAGGCATATGAATGTGTTTTAAAAGTTCGGGATAATCTGGATCTAAAAAGTTTAAAATGTGAATGTCGTATTTTTTTATATACGCTAATTCTCTTTCTAACATTTTTTTATCGGCAAGACCGGCAACAGCTTTTCTTGCACTTGTACGCGAAAGACCAAAGCGCTCTACAAATTCAGATTCTTTGTAATTATAAATTTCTTGTAGATCAATTTTTTTGTTCTCATGATTATCTTTTAGCACGCAAATAATACGCGAGACAGCGCCGGGCCCGATGGTTTCTATTAACGATAAGTGGATTAGTATGTTTTTGTTTAGCATATTTTTCTTCTGTTATTGAATTAGGGATTAACGCCCTGGTCTTTTATCACGCCGCTCGTCCTGAGTGATTTTCTCAAATTTCGTGAGAAATTAAGAAAATAGTATCGAAGGATGTACGCCACCGGCGTGCACGGCTCTTTTTAATTTGGAAAGACCGTACCTCCTTCGGAGGCATCCTTCGATACTATTTTTAAGAAAAAATCACTCAGGACGAGCGGTCTAAAAATATATCAAATTAATTTATTAAACTCACAAAAAAAAGGGAGCTGCACTCCGCAGCTCCCTTTTCCATTTATTTATTCTTAATTTCTATTTTTTGTCTTTTTTCTTAGGAGAAACAACTATCGGTTCATCTATCGTTGCATTTTTCTCTTCTAGCCCTTCGGAGCCTTGGCGAAGTAGGGTTGTTTCTATAGCTTCAGTTTTATCTAATTCTTCTTTTTCTTTTTCTACTATTTCTTCTTCAGAATCTTCAAACTCAACAACTGATGCTAGTCTTTGTTTTGCGTTCAAACGAATAAGACGAACGCCCTTCGCGCTTCTTCTCATTGTTCTAATTTCTTTTGGAGAAAGTCTTATTATTTTTCCGTTAACATCGATTAATAAAACTTCTGATTCTTCAGAAACTTTAACAAGGCCAATAACGTGACCGTTTCTTACATCAACAGGAATGGTTTTTACACCAAGTCCACCTCTATGTGCAACACGGAAATCTTCAACACGAACTCGTTTTCCGTATCCTCTTTCTGTTGCAAACAATAAATCTTTGTTGTCAAAAATAATTTCCATACCAACAACAAAATCATCGCCGCGCAATTTAATACCGCGCACACCGGCAGCTTGTCTACCCATCGCACGAACTTCTTTTTCTTTAAAGTGAATTCCTTGTCCATTACTTGAAGCGAGAACAATTGCATCCGAACCGGAACTTAATCCGCAGAATGCAAGTTCGTCACCTTCGTCCAAAGACAACGCGCGAATTCCTGTGCTTCTGATTTTTCTAAATGCGTACATTTTTGTCTTTTTGATTGTTCCTTTTTTGGTTACAAGCACCAAGTTTTTATCTTGCGCGCCACGTAAACAAAGAAGTTTCACAACCGTTTCGCCTTCGGTTAACGGAAGTAAATTTACAACCGCACGACCTTTTGCAGTACGAGAACCTTCTGGAATATTATAAACAGAAAGACTGTATACACGTCCTCTACTCGTAAAGAACAATAATTCATCATGATTCTTTGCGACAAAAATATCTTGCATGATGTCATCGGCTCCCGCCAAGTCTGCCATGCCTTTTTTACCTTTACCGCCACGATGCTGAACAGAATATACATCAAGGTTTACACGCTTCATGTATCCTTTGCGTGTTAATGTGACAACCACTTCTTCGTCAGGAATTAAATCGGCTTCACTTAATGTTTCAATTGCTTGTTCAATTCTTGTTCTTCGGTCATTTGCATATGATTTATGAACTTCTTTTAATTCTTTTGTGACTTCTTTTTTAAGAACAGTTTCATCACTTAAAATTAATTTTAATGCGGTAATCTTAACTTCTAAGTCTTTCATTTCTGCACGAATCTTATCTTGCTCTAAACCTGTTAAACGTTGCAAACGCATTTCTAAAATTGCCTTTGCTTGAGCAATAGAAAGTTTAAATTTCTTTTGTAATTGTTCAGATGCAACAATAGCGGACTCTGCTTTTTTAATTAACGCAACAGCATCGTCTATGTTGTCTATTGCAATAATTAAACCAGAACAAATGTGTGATCGCGCTTGCATTTTTGCAAGGTCAAACTTTGTTCGTCGCGTAATAATTTCTTTGCGATGATGCAAAAAGTGTTCTAAAATTTCGCGCAATGTAAAAATCATTGGACGGTTTTGATAAAGCGCGAGCATTAAAATAGAAATAGTTGTTTGTAACGATGTGTGTTTAAATAATTGGTTTAAAACAACTTGAGGAATTTCACCACGTTTTAAATCAATGACAACTCTAATTTTACCTTTTGCAGATTCATCACGAATATTAGAAATACCATCGATAACTTTATTTTTTACTAAGTCAGCAATTTTTGTAATCAAATCCGCTTTATTCACCATGAACGGAAGTTCGGTGACAATTAAAAGATTCTGTTTTGATGTTTCTTCTATATCTACAACCCCGCGAACTTTTACTTTTCCGTGCCCTGTTCTGTATGCCTGAACAATTCCGGCACGCCCACAAATTATTCCACCCGTTGGAAAATCTGGCGCAGGAATAATTTTAAATAATTCTTCTTCAGAAATTTCTGGATTTTCTAAAAGTTTTATACAACCGGTGACAACTTCACCCAAGTTGTGAGGCGGAATGGAAGTTGCCATACCAACAGCAATACCACTTGTACCATTAATTAATAAATTTGGAATTTTACTTGGAAGAAGCGTTGGCTCCATTCTAGATTCATCAAAGTTAGGAACAAAGAGCACCGTCTTCTTTTCTATATCGGAAAGAATTTCTTGTGCAATCTTTGCCATACGAACTTCGGTGTACCTCATCGCCGCAGCGTTATCGCCATCAACGGAACCCCAGTTTCCTTGACCATCAAGGAGCGGATGTCTCTTAGAAAATTCTTGAACTAAACCAACCATCGCTTGATAAATTGGTGAATCACCATGCGGATGGTAATGACCAATTACTTCACCAACAACAGTAGCAGATTTTCTGTACCCTCGTTCGTGGTAAAGTCCTAATTTATGCATTGCATATAAAATACGACGATGGACTGGTTTTAAACCATCGCGAACGTCAGGTAACGCACGACTAACAATAACGGACATTGCATAATCAAGAAACGATGTTTTTAACTCATATTCAATAGATAATGGTTTAACATTAGGAGAACCAAGTTCATCACGAGTATCATTTTGAGCCATTGTTTTTTTCCTCTCTAATTCTTAAAAACTTTTCAGTTGAAAAAACCCCACAGCAGCTAGATTTTAAATATGATCCATTGTACTATTCTTTGCCCCAAAAAACAAGTTTGCACCGTTTTTTACAACAAATCTGTGTTAAATTTTGCAAAGAAAAAAAGAGCTCGACAATTGACAAATTTTTATGCAACTATACAATCGTATCTTTGCAGATATTAAATCTTTTGGAGGGTATAGAAAGGTTTGATTTTATGAAGAAACTGTTATGTAGTATTTTATTTTTGTGTATATATTGCACTTCAATGTATCCTCTCCCTGGACATACAAAACAAAAATCTAAAAGTGTTGAATCTTCAACCTCTCCAGCTCAAACCCTTTCCGAATACAACAAAGAAACAATCAAACAATTAGCCCTGACGTTTTTCTTTACTATGCAAATAAACATGAGTAATGAAGATTGTCTAGGCTTTGCAAGAGATAAAGTAGTAAAACAAATTTTGGGTTTCACTCCGCTATCAAGTTATCCGGAAATCACACTCCAAGAATTCTTTTTTTATTTAACTGTAAGTAAACTTTCACAATCTGACAAAATAAAATTTATAATTAAAAGCTTGATAGCCATAAAGATGTTGTTAGCGCAATTTTTTCAACCACTATCAAAAAAAGAAGAAGACAGAACTTCACAAGTAAAAATGATTAATAAATTAATGAACGAATACTCAATTTTTTTGCATACTCCTAAGTTAGATATCGTGTATTTTGGTGTTCCCACAGAAGAATCATCCGCGGAAAAACAATTCCAATCGACCTGGTTTCATACCCCAACACTTATAGATTATCTTTTAAAATACAATCAAACACTTTTAGAAAAAGCTTTTGATTTTTTTAGATCATCACCGCCATACGCAAAAACCGATTCAAAAAAATTTAACTATTTATACCAATCATCGGTAGATCTCAACAATCCCTTTAAATTATCTTACCTTTACTTAGAAGAAAACTTAGAAACAGCAGAAACATTTGAAGAACTTACAACGTTACCATTACTTTCACTTTAATTATAAAAAGAATTTCATATGAAGAAGATAAAAATTTTTCTACCACTCATCATACTCTCTTTTATTTCTTGGCAATCGGTATGGACATACACATCACCTCAAATAATTGCAACGGTTTCAATTGGAAAAAATAAAGTTTACTGCAACCCTGTTGAACCGTGTTGTGCAATTGCATGTGAAAGAGTAAATAAAGTTACAATCGCAAATATAGACACAAAAGAAACAAGGGATTTGAAATTCAACAAAACAAAACCTATAAAAACCGCCGCATGGAATAGCAATGGCACACTACTGGCAATAGTAACATCGAAATGCGATCACATTACGCAACAACACCAAAATCATCTTGTTATCTGGCAATATAGAACAAAAACAATTATCTATGAAAAAGAACTTTATGCCTATACAGAACAAATACAAAAAATTTCGTGGAATAATAAAAATACTGTTATTATAACCCTAAAAACAATAGTAGTCCGTGCTTCTTTGGCACTAGGAGAAGATTCCGCCACAGCACTATTTATACCTAGTAAAAACAGTGAAAAAGTTCCAAAAAAACACCTATTCATCTCTCCTGATGAAAAATTTCAAATTAGTACTGAGAAAAAACAAGAACAAATATTGAACATTTGGGATCGTCGCAGAAAAATAATCATAGACACAATTACTACGCCGGTAACCCCAACGTCTGTTGACTGGTTTCACGATAGCAAACATGTTGTCGTTGCTGGAAATAACGGTTCCGTATTAATGTACTCAGTAAAAGACGCTAATCCCTATGCCCCAAAAACACTCAGCCCACTTCGACACAGTTATATCCCTCCTGATGATTTCGAAGAAGAAGACTCCGATGATTGTGCTTCAGAAGGAATTTGTTACGGGGTTGGCAGAGATGATGAATATGAAACGGACTACGAATAATCTAAAACTTTTCCGCAATCTTATGCAATTTTTCAATCCGTTTCTTCATGGGCGGATGTGTAGAAAAAAGTTTGAATAAACTTTCACTCTTAAATGGATTTAAAATAAACAAACTTGCAAGCACACCCTCTGCGTTCGAGCGTGGTTTTGCGCGACGCGATTGCGCATTATAATGTAATTTTTCTAACGCAGAAGCAAGCGCGAGCGGATCATCAGAAATTTTTGCGCCGGATTCATCGGCAAGATATTCGCGCGAGCGCGAAATCGCAAGTTGAATTAACATCGCAGCAAACGGCATGAGCATTGCAATAAAAATTGTTCCAAACATACTGCCGCGATTATTTTTATTTCTACCGTGACCACCAAAAAATGCAGTCCATCTAATCATGTCGGCAAGATACCCAATTGCCATTGCAAGTGATGCGGCAACTGTTGCAACTAAAATGTCGCGGTTTTTTACGTGAGAAAGTTCGTGCGCCAAAACTCCGCGTAATTCATTTTCATCAAGAACATCAAGTATCCCCTGCGTTACCGCAACCGACGCGTGCTGAGGATTGCGTCCCGTTGCAAATGCGTTTGCCATTTCTGTTGGCAAGTACCACAATTTTGGCATCGGCATGTTTGCATGGTGACACATTTCTTCTACCATCTCGTAAATATTTTCGTATTTTGTTCGGTCGAGCGGCTGCGCTTTGTACATTTTTAAAACAATTTTGTCGGAATAAAAGTAGACAAGGAAGTTTATTCCTAATGCAATCAATAACGCGATAAACAAACCGTCGCTCCCGCCAAACGAACTTCCAATTAATAAAAGTAATCCGCTCATCGCGGCGAGTAATATTGCGGTTTTTATTTGATTCCAAAACATGGTTAACCTTTCTGATAATTACCGTTTTTATTTTTTTATATTACCAATTTATTACCCGCTTGTCTTGCAGTGCCCAGTGGAGGACCACAATTAGATTGAAGTCGCTCATCCTGAGTGATTCTTTCTTAAAAATAGTATCGAAGGATGCTACAACAAACTTTCATACAGTTTTAACGAACACCCCAAAAACTAAAGAAGCCCCCGCGAATATCGCGTGGGGGCTTCTTCTTAAAATTCTATGAACAAAATTTTATTCGGATTTTGCTGGGAGAAATTTAGCCTGCGCGGCATCTACTCCAATAGTTAAACCAAGTCCCATCGTTACCATAATCGCCCGTGATGTCTTTGGATAGTCTTCACGCGTTTGATTAAATTTGCTTGGTGTAAAAAAATCTTTCCAAACAGTTTTTAATTTCACTTCTTTTTCTTTTAATTCTTTATTCGCATCCACCCAAAATTTGGTATCTATACCAGCAAGAACACTGTAAACAATTATTCGTTCTTTGCGCAAAAATGGTTTTTTAGGTTGCACAGGAGTTTTTGGTTGGCCTGGTTTTTCTGTGCCTGATTTTGCTTCTACTACTGCTACTGGTTCTGCAACTGCACATGTTGCTGCTCTTTGTTGTTCATTAATTATGTCTCTGCACATTTTGTGTGTTAAATCTGATTCATCAGGAACAGTCGTAAGCATTTTTAAAACTCTTCTTTCCAGTTCTTCTTGGTTTGGAACTTGTTCCCCTTTTGGATAAGGAATAATTGCTGTTTGAGGTTCTGGGTTTGCTACTGCTTCTGTCACAGCCGGTACTTCTGGTTCTTTAAGTTCTGATACTTCTGTAGGCATATCTCCTATAACATGATCTACATCACCCTCCATTTCTTCCAAATTTTGTTTCTCAATTTCACGAATACTTTTTCTCTGACTAATGCAGAAAGAATCTTCTTTCCTACCAAATTGTCTCAAAGCCAAATAACTTTTATATCGAATCAAATCTCCTTTTGTTATCTTGTCAGCCTCAGGTCTGTCTCTACGTACAAAATCGACAACACCATTCTTGTACCGTTGAAGGTTGTCCCGGCACTTTTTCAATCTCTCTGAATAATATTCTACTCCTTGACAATCTTCTCCTTGTCGAAGTGCATTTCCACACCTGTCTGCATCTCTTAAATCTGCTCCAACATCATCATCATAAAAAGGATTGTCGTCGTCATCTTCTGTTTCTACCCCCATTAATTGAATCACAGGATCTTCTTCAATATCACTAACCGAATCACCCTCCATTCCAACACAAGAAAAAACCGGCGCGATCGAAAGTAAAAGAATAAGTAAAAGAGATTTATTATTTTTCATAATTTCCCTACATAAAGTTACTAGGTGTAAAATTCTAAAAATACAATGATGCGATATGATAAAACATTATTGATGATTGCGCAAATGGGAGTTGTTTGGTGTTACAGGTGGTAAATTCTTTAAAAGGTATTTTTTAATTTTATCAAAAAACTTCCTTAGGGATTTTTTGCCAAATCCCTAAAACCCTTGGCCCATAAGGAGACCTTATGTATCCCTGCTCCCGACGCTCAAACACGCCTTGATGTGTAGTTTAAGAAAACTCACAACCAACACAACTCGCTCTGGTCGCTTTGCCTCTGTAAGTTGTACACAAATAGCCTGTTAATTTTTTTACAAACAAAAACGTCTCGAACTGTTTGCTAACTTACTACAAAAGAACGCCTAAGCGATTTCGCTGGATGTAAGTTTTCCTAAACTTACGTCAGTGCATGAGCGAAAGGCGTGGGTTTCAAAAGGGCTTGCCCCTTTTGCGTACAGGGGTTTTAGGGGAGGGTTACGAGACCTTCCCCTAAGAAACTTTAAGAAAAAATTGTAATTTAAAGAAATTAGATAACTAAGAAACAACTCTTAGATAGTAATCAAATGATCGTTCGTTGAAACCTACGGTCCCAAAACGAAAGAAGCCCCCACGAAATTCGCGGGGGCTTCTTTTTAAAATTCTATGAACAAAATTTTACTTGGAACGTATTTAATTACACAAAAAATCTATTGATGCTCCACCACCAAAAACAATTGATACAATAATTGCCCGCGATGTATCTGGATATTCTGTAATAGTTGCTTTACATTTGCCTGGTGTAAAAAAATCTTTCCAAACAGTTTTTAATTTTGCTTCTTTTTCTTTTAATTCTTTTTTCGCTAATACCCAGGTGGTGGCAGTGGCGCCAGTTAAAACACTATAGCAAATTGTTCGTTTTTTTCTTGTTCGCGCCAGTTTTTTACATTTTTCATATTCCTGAGTTGAGGACTTACACACTTCCTCGCTTCTTATTCTGTCTTCTTTTTCAGCTTGTTTCCGCGCCTCTTCTTTTCTTATATTGTCATCGCCTGTTATTTTTTGTTCTATTACTACTCCAAATGCTAAGAATGTTGATTCTAGACTTGCAATGTTCCGCGAAATTCTATTAATTCCACTCTCAATTCTATCAAGTTTTACGCCCACATCATCTCCAAAAACAGAAACAACAGGCGCGACTGAGAGTAAAAGTAGTAACAAAAACTTTTTCATAATAATTTCCCCAACATAAAAAACAGATATAAATACAACGATGAGTTAAGATACAAAATATGCGCGGGTTGCGCAAACGGGGGTTGTTTGTGATTACAGGTGGTAAATAAAAGGTCCGTTCGGTAAAACCCTTCGAGACATCCTACTTCGCACTCCGTGCTTCGAAGGACTCCTCAGGGCGAACGGAGTTTATTAAGAAAAGAAATAATTCTTAAAAACACAAAAATTGGTTAATCAATCGTCGTCGTATTCGATTTCCCAATCTTCGTCTTTCCCATCAGCTTCAACCTCTGCTGATTCTTGTTCAACGTCGATCGGTCCATCTTTTTTGCTAGACTTCTTTTTATCTTTCATTTCGATTAAATGTTCGGCTTGCTGTTTAATCTCTTTTTTATAATCTTCACTTTCTTCTACAAGCTGGCCGTGCGTTTCTTCAAAAAGATTATTCATCTCTGATTGCAGTTTTTTTATTTTCTTCTGCAATTTCATAACCATTTCTACGCCCGCCAAGTTGACGCCCATTTTGTGAGTGAGATAAATAACTTCTTCTAGTTTGTCTACGTCTTCTTCAGAAAAAAGTCGCGTATTACCTGAAGATCGCTTTGGAGAAATTAATCCTTCTTTTTCGTATAGCCGAACTGTTTGTTGGTGAACTCCAAACATTTTTGCAACAACAGAAATGGAGTAAAAGCCCTTGCGTCTCTTCATCTTTTTTCCTCTTTTTTCCTCTTTTTTCCTATCTCTCTTTTTTTTAATCGTGCTTTAAAACAGTCAAGAACGCTTCTTGCGGTAATTCAACGTTTCCGACCTGCTTCATTTTCTTCTTACCAGCTTTTTGTTTTTCTAACAATTTTCTTTTTCGAGATATATCTCCGCCGTAACATTTTGCAATAACATTTTTTCTTAACGCCGAAATAGATTCACGCGCAATAATTTTTGCACCAATCGCGGCCTGAATTGCAACATCAAACATCTGGCGATGAATAACTTTTCTTAATTTTTGTACAAGCTCGCGACCAATACGAAAAGCTTTGTCTCTATGCACAATAACAGATAATGCATCGACAGGGTTTCCGTTTAATAAAATATCCATCTTGACCAACTTGGCTGTGAGGTATCCCGCTTCTTCGTAATCGAAACTTGCGTAACCTGCGCTTAAAGATTTTAATTTGTCATAAAAATTTGTGACAACTTCGCAAAGTGGAAGTTTATATTTTACAACAATTCGTTCTTCATCCAAATAACCCATGTCGGTTTGCTCGCCACGACGGTCTTGGCATAATTTTAAAATATTTCCCAAATACTGTTTTGGCATAATAATAGTCGCGGTAATAAATGGCTCTGTAACTTCTTCTATTGAAACAGGATCTGGAAAATGTGAAGGATTTTCTATATCTAAAATTTTTCCCGACTTTAATTTGATTTTATAAAGCACGGTTGGCGCGGTGGTAATAATATTCAAATTATATTCTTGCTCCAAGCGCTGTGTAAAAACATCTAAATGAAGCAATCCCAAAAATCCACATCTAAAACCAAACCCTAGTGCAGTAGAACTTTCTTTTTCCACGTTCACACTTGCATCAGTCAATGTTAATTTTTCCATCGCATCGCGCAGTAAATTATAATCTGAAGTTTCTACTGGATAAATTCCCGCAAACACCATAGATTTTGCTGGCTTAAAACCAGGAAGCGGTTCAACTGGTTTTTTTGTGTGATAAAATGTATCACCAATGCGAGCTTCTTTTACTGTTTTAAGACCTGCAATTAAAAAACCAACTTGCCCTGTGTATAAAACTCCAGTTGGAATCGGTTCCGGATACATTAAACCAATATCTAAAACTTCGTAATCTTGCTCGCTGTGTGCAGCGGTAATTTTGTCACCTTTTTTAATGGTGCCATCAACAACTTCTATTAAACAAATCACACCACGGTATTCATCAAACCATGAATCAAAAAGCAAAGCTTTAAACGGTTTTGTTAAATCACCTTCTGGAGGTTTGATTCTTTCTACAATTGATGTAAAAACTTCCTGTAACCCCTGTCCCGTTTTTGCAGAAGCTAAAATAAGTTCTTCTTCTTTAATATCAAACGCGCGATCCATTTCTTTTCCAATACGCTTTGGATCTGCGTTTGCCATATCAATTTTATTTATGACAGGAATAATTGTTAAATCTTGTTCGAACGCCAGATAAAAGTTTGCCATTGTTTGAGCTTGAACACCTTGAGCAGCGTCAACTAACAACAATGCACCTTGGCATGCATAAAGAGATCGCGAAACTTCGTAACTAAAATCTACGTGACCGGGCGTATCAATTAAATTTAATAAATACGTTTCGCCTTTGTGTTCATAAAAAAGCGTTGCCGTTTGTGCTTTAACGGTTATGCCACGTTCTTTTTCTACTTGAAGTTTATCTAAAAATTGTTCGTTCTTTGACCGGGAAGAGATAGTCCCTGTTTCTTCTAGCATGCGATCGGCGAGCGTAGATTTTCCATGATCAATATGCGCGATTATAGAAAAGTTTCTAATTTTGTCTGGCGTGAATGTTTTTAAATCAATATCTTTTAAGTTCATTTTTTTACATTTTTTCCGGTTTACTTAATCCTAGTAAATCCAAACACTGTCCTAGTGTTTTTCTTACTAGCCCAACAATTAGTAAACGCATCTGCGATACAGGAATATTTTCTGGATCAATAATTTTATTAGCGTTGTAGTATGAATGAAAACTTTTCGCAAGTTCAAGTGTGTAATATGCAAGAAGATGTGTTTGGTAATTTTTTGTAATTGTTTTTAATAAACTTTCTAAGCTGCATATCTTTTTGAGAAGTTCTATTTCGTTCTGTGTTATGTGTTCAAAACAGTTGCAAGCACCATTGCATTCTGCCGTTCGAGGAAACCCTTCGACAAGCTCAGGGCGAACGGGGTTTATAACCCCCTCTGCCTTTTTAATAACACTTCCAATCCTCACGTACGCGTACTGAATATAATAAACAGGATTTTCTTCAGTTTTTTTGAGCGCAGTTTCTAGATCAAAATCTAAATGCGCTTCCGCTTTTCTGTTTAGATAAAAGAATCGCGCGACGTCTTTGCCAACTGTTTTTACAACATCGGCAAGCTCGGTGATGTTTCCAGCGCGCTTAGACATTTTTACATATGTATCATTTTTCTTAATACTCACCATCTGAAAAAGAATAACGTGCAAGCGTTCTTTATCGAACCCGAGCGCTTCCATTGTTGCTTTTAAACGGGTTACGTATCCGTGGTGATCTTGTCCCCACATGTTTATTGCAAAATCATAACCACGTTCAAATTTGTTTTTATGATACGCGATGTCGGATGCGATGTATGTTAAAATGCCACCTTGTTTTACAATCACACGATCTTTTTCGTCGCCGAACTGTGTAGACTTAAACCACAATGCATCATCTTGCTCGTACACCAAATCTTTTTTACGTAATTCTTCTATACACTCTGTAACTTTGCCCGCATCGTCTAATGACTTTTCTGAAAACCATTCGTCAAACTGAACACCGTAATCGTCGAGCGTTCGTTTTAAAAGTGAAAGCATTTCTTTTTTTGCGAATTCGGCAAAAAACTTATCGGGATTTTCTAAAACTTTTTCACCATGCTCGGCAACAAATGTTTTAGCCAAATCAACTAAATATTCCCCGGAGTATCCGTCTTCCAAAAATGGAACATCTTGGCCGAGCGCTTGTTGGCAACGGACTTTAAATGACATTCCTAATTTTTTAATTTGATTACCAACATCGTTGATATAAAATTCGCGATGAACGGTGTGACCAACAAAAGAAAGTACGTTGGAAAGCACATCACCAATAATTCCGCCTCGGCCATGCCCCAAATGCAACGGACCGGTTGGATTTGCGCTGACGTATTCGACTAAATATTTTTTAGCTTCTTCGTCTTTTTGTAATCCAAAAAACGATTTGTGATCGGAAAGTAATTGTTTAATTACATTTTCCCATACAGATTTTTTTAAATGAATATTAATAAAACCAGGACCGGCAATATCAATTTTTTGAATATCGTTACAAAGTTCTTTATCTTGTAATAACGCTTTTTCAATTTGCGTTGCTATTTCGCGCGGGTTCTTACCTTCGCGCTTAGCAATGATGAGCGCCGCGTTACAGCTAATATCGCCGTGTTCGGAACCTTTATCGACGTTTAATAGAATTTGAATTCCTTTTCCATCCACGGAAAACAATTTCTTAATAACAGATAAAATTTTATTTTGAATCACAATAACCCCTTACAATGCCTCAGCAACTTTTAAATACCATAATTTTTTGTAATATCTTATTATAACAGGGGTTTGGTTCGTTGAAAACTAAAAGAATATCCCTCTACAAAATTGATTCTTATCAGCCGCTCGTCCTGAGTGATTTTCGAAAATTTCAAAAGAAATTAAGAAAATAGTATCGAAGGATGTACGCCAAAGGCGTGCACGGCTCTTTGAACTTGAAAGCCCGTACCTCCTGCGGAGGCATCCTTCGATACTATTTTTAAGAAAAAATCACTCAGGACGAGCGGTCTAAAAAAACGGAATACATTAAGTTTTAATTACCAAACTTACCAAAAAATAATTACAGAACTAAAAAAGAATATCCCTCGACAAACGCCGGGGGATATTCTTTTTACGTAACTTTTATAAAAACATTAACCAATAATTTGTCTGTTAACATCAATCGCTGCTGCAACAGTTCCGATAGAAGAAAGAACCGCGCAAGATGTAAATGGATATTTAGAAACAGTGGCCATTACAAGTGCAGGTGATTGAACCATTGCTACAGGAGAAAGTTGTTTTACAACATCTTTGAATGTTGCATGTTCTTTATACTTAGCATTCACCGACGCAATTTCTGATCTTACTTTTATCCAAGAAATTCCGCAAAGTGCTGCAAGCGCTGGATATCCATATCCGCGCAATGAATCTTCAGTTTTCAAAGTCTTCCATTTTTCAACAAAAGAATTCCCTGAACCTTTTCCGCTGTATCGACGTTCCTTGCGTTTGTTAAGACGAACAAGATCATCTTGATCTTTGATATTTCTGACTAACGAAAGAAGATCTCTACGTAAATTCCCAGATTTAACTTTTGCTGCAGATACTTTTTTCTCAGCACTTTTAACTTGGAATCTGTTTTCATCTTTTAATGATCTATCTAATACTGTTTGATATTCTTTCTTTTTACCTTCAAAATCTTTAGCCATAACAGGAACAAGTAACCTGTTATAAAATCTCAAAAGACTTGGTTCTCCAAATTGTTCGAGCATAACGCCTTTTCGTCTTGAGCTCTCTGCGACTTCTATTTTTGCAATATTCGCACGACAAACAGCCGCTCTTCTTCTAGCCCCTGCTAGTCCTTTTCCAGATGCAGTTACTGTTGTTTGTTCAGTATAACTGTCGTTTTCCATTTGTTCTGCTTTTGCCATCATCGGCGCAACAGAAATCATTGTAAGTAACGCCATCGCTGTAATTACTTTGTTATTCACTTTCATCTTGTAACCCCCAAGGTTATTTGTCCCAAACTTATTTGTCCCAAACTTATTTGTCCTGTCTTACACTTCTTAATAAATCCCACACTCCAACAACTGGTAGTCCAAAGCTAGACATTAACGCTAACGCTGTTATTGGATAATTTCTTACTGTTTCCCTATTTGAAAACAATCTTTTTATAACTTGTCTTACTTCTCTTGTATTTTCACACTTTGCCAATTCTGTTTTATACGCTATTGCCCACATTACAGTTGGCACGGTTAAAGTCGAACCATATACCAACGCTCGCTCTTTAGTTAAAAGCGGTTTGCGTGGTTTTGTTTGTGCTTCCTCTTGTACTTCAGGTTCTTCTTCTTGAACTAGTACTTGAACTAGTGCTTGAACTTCAATTTCTTCCGGTTCAGCATGTGTATCAACCTCTACAGAGTACTCAGACTCTACAGGATCCTCAGAAACCAACACCTTTGGCATTTCTGGTTCTGGTGTTTCAATAACTTCTTGCTCTTCAGTTTCCTTACTCTTTCTCCCAAAGAATGCTTTACGTTTTTCTGCACGCGCCGCTTTATTCCTGTCCGCCATAGCTTTAGCGGCGGCGGATGCAGCTTCAACTGCTGGACGACTTTCTTCTTTTGCTATTTTTATAGCATCAGCAATATCTTTTCTTAGTTTTTTTTCTTCGGCTCTTCTTTTTTGTTTAGCTACTTTTATTATTCTTTGTCGCTCTTTTTCTGATTCACGTTCTCTTTGTTTTCTAAATCTTTTTTCATACTGTTTTGTTATTTTATCTGCTTTAGAATTTTCTACTTTAGAAACTTTAGTTTTTGCTTTTTGCGCCGCATCGGCATATCTTTTGTCTGCGAGCGGAGGTGTTGGTAAAGCAACTTCCTCAAACTTTCTCTCCCAAACTGATGTATCTTCAAATGGATTGCCTATTCTTTCTCCCAATGTTGTTTCTTCAAAATCAGCCCAATCTAAATCTGATATCTCTGCTTCGGAAGACTGCACAACTTCTTCTTTTCGTGGCTCACCAATTGGTAACGCATCTAAGCCCAACAACGGTCGTTGTACTACAACGCCACCAATTGCCCAAACACCATTTACACCAACCAACAAAATAATAGTTATTGAAAATATCTTTTTTAAATTATTCATAACCTCTATAACCCCAATCAGGAAACCTGTCCCTAAGCCACCCGAACTAATACATCTTGTAAAAAAATTAATTCTCTTCGTAAATCTAAATACAAATATAAAAAATGATTTATGTCTGTGCAAACGGGGCCATTTTGATTGCACAAATAGTAATGTTAGATTGCACAGTCTGTAATGTTTTGTATTTTTGGCGATTTTTTATGCTTCTTGTTGAATTGACGATAGCCCAAAATCAATTGGGCTAACTAAACCTTCAAATGGATTACCAGATACCATAGGCAGCAGTTCAACCAAACTTCGTTCCGCAACCTTCTCTGATCCTGTAGGAATTTCTTTCATAAAAGAAATTCCTTCTTCAACTGGAACTTCGTACGTTTCTGGCATAATCGGTAAGCTTATTAATTCTTCTTTTGGCGTTGATTGTTCTTCTATCAAAGAAACTTCTTCTTTTCTTTCTTTCCCAATTCTTTTTGCAAGAGCATAATATTTGTCGGCAACAGATTTTTTAAGCCCGCGCGCTTCTGCATCTTGAACTTTTCCGACAAAATCTTCTGTTGTATCCACACCTTCTTGTTGCGCAAGATGAAGTCCTACTTTAGCTTTGTCGCTAAGTTGTTCCAATTTTTCTCTTCTTTCCCCTGCACGGACATAAGTAGTTAACCTTCTAACCGCAAGGGTTTTATCCGCACAAGTTTCTAAATCGTATCTGTGATCAGAATTAGGTATCAATTCTCCAAGTTTTTCTGCTCTACTTCTCGCGCGCGCTTCTTTACTTTGTGATTTAGCATAAGCCTTGGCAATGCCTGTTGCTTGAATTTGTGCAAATCGTTCACGCGCAGCTTGCTCCTTCATCCTAGCTTTGTACACTTCTTTTGTTTCACAACCATAATCAACTTTTTGATTTGAAGCAGTAACTGCTTTAACCCATTTGTCATACGCGCGCTGTTCTTTTGCTTTAAAACAAAAACGTTTTGTATATGCAACATCACTTGCAACAGCAACCGCGACCGCCGACCATGCAGCAATCGCCAAAACAGTAGAAGGATACATTTTAATAAATCTACGCAACAACTGCGTATCTTGTCTTAGAGTAAGCCCACACGCTGTTGCATGCCGCTTTAAAAATGGTTTCATTCTTCTTGCTTTTGCCGCTGCTAAAAATGCTTTAGTAAATTCTTTTACACTTTGTGTTTTTGTTCGCGCGGCAAGTAATCCTGTTACATGTTTAAAGCTTTTATGTTTTCCCGCTAATTCGTTGTTCGACAAAATTGTGGCAACGGTTGCAAAAAGAATCGCACCTGAATATGCAGGCAACCGCAAGTTTATGGCTGTTTGTTCATCTTGAATGTCATGTGAAATTAGTCTTAGCCCACCAGTGGCCGCGCCAGAAAGAAATTGGCATGGCAATGCTGTAAGAAGAAAAATAAAAAGTAATTTTTTAAAAAATAAAGCCATATCAAAACCCCAATAAAAACATTTCTGATTCGTATAAAGAGGATACAAAAGATATGCTGCACGCGCAAACGGGTGGTTTTTGCGATGACAAGGGGTAATGTTTGGGATTCAGAAAGAAAAACACCCCCGACGGCGTCGGGGGTGATCAATAATAAGTCTTTGGTTTTGTTATTGCTGAGACGATTGCTGGAAATTTCTCCACGCCCCATCAATACCCAAAACAGAATCTTCCCCTAGAACTTCGACCATTCTTCCTCTGAAAGCATCAAAAGTTTCTTGAGTAACACCTTCTCTTATAGAAGCACCACCATCTTCAGCAAAACGATTAAATCTATCGGCATTAAACAATTCCTCTCCTGCTTTTAATCGAACAAATTCTTCCGGCAGACCTTCAAGCCCTCGGGTAACAATTCCCTGATCAAGTTCTGTGAATTGTGTTCTAAAATCACGAATATCTTCTGCGGTAACCTCTGGTCTAAATTCAAAAGCATCCGTTTTAAATAGATCACATCTTTTGGCTCGAATAAACTGCAGGATTACAGCTGAATTTCTATTTCTTGGGAGCGTGAAATCTAGTTCATCTTGCAATTTCACATTTAATTCTTCTTGTAAATCCAAAGCCATTTGTTCAGTAACACCTTCTTTTACACCAATTACATTCCCAACCTTATTAACAATAAATAGCCTATCTTTTGCCTCTTGAGAAACGGCCGATTCAAGTAAACTTTGATAGGTAGTATTTAATGCTCCGACCTTTTTATATTTTTCCTTCAAAGCCTGAATATCGTCAACTGTCACACCAGATTTTAATCCACTCCGACATCGACAAACTCCGCCAGCTCGAAAACAATGTTCGTAAATTTTCGCGTCTTCTCTCGCGCGAAGTCTTTTTAAATTGCAAACTTCTAGTTGTTTTCTCCAATACGCTTCTTCAATACTTCCATCTTCCACAGAATCATATTTCTTTTGCGCTAGCACCAACTCAGATTCAGCTACTTTTAGTGCATATTGGTCATGTTGTTCCCGTTTTTTCACCGCTTTATCTTCTAAGGCTTTACGTTTTTCAGGAGACATTTTTTTATCAGCTAACGCTTTTTGATCCTCTCTTAATTTTTTGACGGTGCTATCCATCCCATTTTTATGATGTTTCACTCTCGCCTTATTACTCAAAACATGCATATGCAATTGATCCGCGCCAATTCCACCAACAAGCGTCATTGATGCAATAATTGCTGCCGATGTTTTTGGATATTCTTTAACTGTTTGTTTAAATTTCTTTGGAGTAAAGAAATCTTTGCAAACATCTTTGAATTTTGCATTTTTATCTTTTAATTCTTTGTGCGATAAAACCCCCAGCGTTCCTGTTATCGCAAAGCCACCACCGTAAAAACCCAGGCGGCCATATTTTTCAAATTTAGTTTTTGTTGGAACATAGTCATCAGGAAGTTTTGTTGGCGCTGGTTGCGATTCTGCACCATCCATCGCAAAGCAAGAAAAAACCGGCGCGGTTGCGAGTAAAAGAACTAATAACAATTTGTTCGTTCGAAGAAACCCTTCGACAGGCTCAGGGCGAACGGAGAAGTTTTTAATATTTTTGCTCTTCATAATTTTCTTTCATAACATAAATACATGTAAAATTCTAAAAATATCGATAGTTCAAAATACAAAATAAACTTTGGTTGCGCAATCGCCTATTGTTTGGCGTTACAGGTAGTAATGTTTTGATTAAAAGTTTTTTTCGTGCTATCAAATGAAGCAAATAAATATGGAAACCATTGAGGAAATATTTTTATGAAATTAAATAAGATTAAGTCTTACGTTCTTTTTTGCTCCTGCCTGTTTTCATTAAATCTTTATTCTGAACCTTTCTTTTGTATCATAACCGGCGCGCCGGGAACCGGGAAAACAACTCTTATAAAAGCGTTATCAAAAAAAGATTGTGAAACGATTCCAGAAGCTGCCACGGCTTTGATTTTGGAATATGGAAAAGAATACACGAGAGAAATAGGACGTGAAGAGTTTCAAAGACAAATTTGGAGAAAACAAATAGCAGACGAAGCCAAACTTAAACTTAGAATAACAGACGCAATTGCTTTTATAGACAGAGGCATTCCAGATGGCATTTGTTATTTCTTATATGACAAATTAGAAGTTCCTAAAAAATTAATCACAGAAACAAAAAACGCAAAAAAAAGAACCAAGATTGTTTTTCTTTTAGATCATCTTCCCGAAAAACTTTTTACAAATACTTCAATTAGAAGGTCTACGCCAGAACGGGCGGCAGAGTTGCATAAACTTTTAAAACAAACTTACAAAAAATATGGATACAATGTTGTTGAAGTTCCATTTTTTGAAGACGATCCAGAGGGGAAAACTGGGCCGGAACAACGTGCTGATTTTGTTTTAGAAGAGATAGAGAAGTTTAAAGCTGAGAGTTCTTCTTAATAATTTTTTTTCTTAATAATCTATTTTTTATTATAAAAGTCTTTTTTATTCAAAGTTCTTTTTAAAAGTTTCCTTAGGGATTTTTTGCCAAATCCCTAAAACCCTTGGCCCATAAGGAGACCTTATGTATCCCTGCTCCCGCCGCTCAAACACGCCTTGATGTGTAGTTTAAGAAAACTCACAACCAACACAACTCGCTCTGGTCGCTTTGCCATTGTAAGTTTACACACAAATAGCCTGTTAATTTTTTCACAAACAAAACTGTTGTAACTTGTTAATAAACTTACTACAAAAAAAACGCCTAAGTGATTTCGCTGGATGTAAGTTTTCCCAAACTTACGTCAGTGCATGAGCGAAAGGCGTTGGGGTTACCTAAGGTCTCCTTATGTGCCGGGGCTAGGGGTTTGGCAAGAAACCCCGAAAAAAATTTTAAAGATAATTTTGTAATTAAAAGAAATTAGATAACTAAAAAATAATTCTTAGATAATGACCGTTCGAAGACGTCCTTCGATACTATTTTTAAGAAAAAATCACTCAGGATGAACGGTATCTTTTTGTAACAACCTTCGTAGAACAATCATATAAAACAAAAGTGTTAGCAAAAAATTTTAAAGAAAATTAGTTTCTTTAAAAACTCCATCCCAACTGCATGCCAAGCGTTCCACCAAGCATCTCTGCAAGCCAGGTGTATTGTCCTTTAATTGGAATATCATAAAAAACACTGAATCTTGGTGCAAAGCGCGCATAATGTTCTGCAAAGTCGTACGCGGCTTTAAAATGAACAGTATGATGATACCATCCCTTTAAATTAGAATCACAATTTGCAATAAGGTCTTTGCTTAAATAAGCATCGGCTGCTTGCGCGGTTTGTAAAAAGTCATGATCGCGAACAGAAAGATGTGTGTCTTCTTGTTTGGTATACGAATAACCAATAACAGCAGAAAGACCACCAAGAATTTTTTCTGCGCCAATGTATCCGCCAATATTCCAAACTGTTCCTGGATCAACTTCCGCTTGTCCTTTTTCTAAAACAATCCAACCATTTTGTGTATCGGTTGTTGTCATTCTACGTTCGTACGTTTCTTTTAAAAATATGCTCGCGCTTGCAGAAACACCCACGCACATTCTTTTAAAAATTGTTGCGTGCGATTGCAAACGCATATCAACGCCCCAATGATTATTGTATCCCGTTGAAATTGCAAAAACTCTATCTTGTGGTTGGCGGGAAGAAAGTGGAACAATTACACCTAACTGCAAATAACCGCGCATAGAATCTATAACGCCCCACGATTTGGTGTCGTACGCTTGCCAGCCAATCGCAATTAAAACATCAGAAACATCGTGATGCGAATAATTTGCGGTAAAAGAATATGAATAATCGTTATCGGCTAAGATGTCATATAAATCATTCGCTAAAAAATTGTCGATTACGGTTTGTTCCGCGGCCGTTGTCACGCTGTGTGAATAATCTATGTTACTTATTTTTACTTCGCGAATTGGAACGTGCGCCTGAAAATACAAACCCCTTTTAAAATTCTGTTTAAGTGTAAGATCAAGTTGGTTTGTTTTAAAATCACCTTTTATTTTAACCGTTCCATCAAACGAATTTGCAACGTTATCGCCGGTATACAATCTATTATATGTAACACTTTTTGCACCGGTCGAAGAAACGCCCTCAACATTTGCGGCAAGATTCTTTAACGAAAACGGTCCGTGCATATTAAATAAATCAGTTTTGTTTTCTGAACTGTTCATAGATTGACTTGTTTCACCTTCTGCGTACCGCACATCAATATGCGTTGCCCAATCAGAAACTTTTTTTGTAGGAAACTGATAAGAAAGCGGCGCGCGATAGAAAACATATAAATCTGGAATTTGTGCAAACATGGAACCAAAAAGAAAAAAAACACCGGTTATAAGAAAAAGCTTTTTCATCCTATATCTCCTAATCTCACTTTATTTCTTTTGTGAAAAACACATGGTTGTAAGCTTAGCGACAAACTTTTTTGGAAGCTATAGTTTTATTTGAACCGCTCGAAGAAACCCTTCGATACAATTTTTAAGAAAAAATCACTCAGGGTGAGCGGAACCGCTATCACTAATCAACTTCATATAAGAAATCGTTACAACGTTTAATGTATAAATCGGGATAGGTTTTGAATAACTCCGAATGGAACCCGACGGCGGGCGCCCACGTCTTTTTAATGCACTTTCCTACTTTTGCAAACTTTTCGAACACGGCATGCGGAATAATTGGATCATCTTTTGAATGCATTAAAAAAACGGGAACTTTTATTTTCTTTATAGAATCGATTGGATTAACATTGCGCACGTCCAATTTGTATTTTGCTTTTCCATACCAACGAACAGGTTCAGAAAAAATAAAATTCCTTAAAATTGTTTTTCTAAAAACAGGAAATGTTCTTCTTATTTGATTTTCTAGAGAATCGAAAGGCGCTTGCAAAATAAGCGCGTCAAAATTATGCTTCCATGCTTGGTACTCAATTAAAACAGATGCGCCCATAGAAATTCCAAAGCCATAGGTTGGAAGATCTTTAGTTTGTTTAAAGCTTTTTAAAAAGTTCACCACTGCTTCTACTTCGTAAACTTCTTTTTTTCCAATTGTTGAATATTGTCCTTCTTTGTTTTCACCATGTCGACGAAAATCAAAACGAACACAATTGTAATGAACAAACACTCTATCTTGATAAGAAATCATAAAATCTTTGTCGTACGCCGCGGGATGACACAAAACCACATTCCCGCGCGCATGTTTTCTTAATGTTAAAACGCCCGACCGCTTTAAACCATCTTGAGTAGTAATTGTTAACGGATACGTTGTAGTTGGAAAATAACTAGTAGAAGACAAAATATTGTCTAATCCCAAAAGCTGTTCTTTTGGTTCTTCCCACAAAGATATGTAATTTTGCAGCGTTGGTGGTTGATAACTTTCTTTTAAAACTTTTTCTGTATCATCGTCTCTGTTTTCTGCAACAGACTTAAAAAAGTTCCACGAAAAAAGAATTTGTGTACTCATCAAAAGATACACCCCGACTAAAAAAACTTTTATACCGCGCATAATATCTTCCTACTCTTCTTTTATTTTTATGTTTTTTACGTTACATTTTGGTATACAACAATAATATCAGAATAATTAACTTTTTTAATAAAAAAGCAGTTTACTAAAACCACCGTTCGCCCTGAGCCTGTCGAAGGGTTTCTTCGAACAAATAATTTTGAAGGACCAAAAAAATGATGCGAAGAAAATTCAAAACATTTCTTCACGATATCTCTAATGATCATTCATGGTTTACCGTCGCCAATTTTTTAACACTACTAAGAATTATCTTAATTCCATTTATTGTATATGGAATTATTCATGCAAAGTGGCTTTATGTGTTTATTCTTTTTTTTACCGCAACAATTACAGACTTGTTGGATGGTTACCTTGCACGCAAATTGAATCAGTACACAAAGCTTGGAGCATATCTTGACCCAATTGCAGATAAACTTTTTTTATTTTCTAGTTTTACCGCACTCGCATTTGTGCAATCACCATCTTTTACCGTCCCCGGATGGTTTGTATTTCTTCTTTTCTTTAGAGAACTCACCATGCTTGTTGGAATGGTTGTAATGGAATTGTTACATATTAAGTACGAAATTAAACCAACGATCTGGGGAAAGTTAACAACGCTTTTTCAGAGTACTTTTATTTTCTGGATATTCATTTGTTACTTTTTTAGTTGGAACCCAATTAAAACATATTCAGTAACTATTGTACTTCTTGCTCTCTTTTCTGTATTTTCTTTGGGACATTACACAATGATAGGCATTCGATACATAAAACGATAGTTCTAATAGAAAGATTTTCAACTCAGAAAAGCACACACATAGAAATAAAAAGATCGTTTTTTTGACATTTTTTTGCTTTTATTTTTTTCCCAAAAAAAAGTTTATACCCCCCATTGAACTTGCTGCACGTTATGCTATATTTTTCTAAGCATTAATCGATAATGTCTTACAAAGTTCTTTGACTTTTTTAAATTTTATTTTATAGAAAATAAAAGAATGCATATTAAATGTTTTTAGTTTGGTAATAAAAGCATGCGCAGTGGTTGCGTATGTCTCACATGAATAAATGGTTTATACATGTGTGAAGTATTGTACAAAATCGTTTTACATAACGAAGGAGTTTTCTCGAATGAAAACAAACACAAAGCTTATAGCTGCTATTACATTTGTAGCAGTATTAGCACCAAGCCTTGCATCAGCAGAAAAAACAAGATGGGAAAAGACCAGAGATAGAGCAGAAGCACACATTGGTAACAAAAGAGTCCAACGTCGTTACACCTATGGCGCAGTCATAGCAATCGACGCAGCAGCTGTCGCACTTTCTTTCCGCGAACTTACCAGCAAGGGTGTAAATGTCGCTACATTCTGGAACTTGTTAACAACAGATCCAGTAAAAGCATTCCAAACATATCCTATTACATCTTGGACAACAGTCATGTTAGCAGCAACAGTTGCAGGAACAGCAGTTGAGAATATTTATGATAACGTTGCAGTACACCGTGTACATTATAAAAAAGAAAAGAGCATCGAAAAAGCTGTAGCTAAATCTGAAAAAGCAGATAAAAAAGCTGAAGGCAAAACCGAAGGCAAAGAATTCAATAAAGCTAAAAAAGCTACAGACGCTTTAGAAAAAGTTAGAACAGCTCTTACAAAGTATGAAGCAGGCAAAAAACACGACAAAGTAGTACATTATAAAGCAGTTGTAGAAGCTGAAGATAAAGTAAAAGCAGCTAGAAAGCTTAAACTCGACCAGTACAAAGGCGATAACAAAAAAGCTCAGAGAGCATCCAGAACAGAAGCTGTTAAAAAAGCTAAAGCAGAATTAAAGCGTACAGTAAAAGCTAGAAAAGATCGCTATGCAGATCTTAAAGCTGATGCAGCAATAACCGCTGGTGAAAAAGCTGTAGGTGATGCAGAAAAAGCTAAGAATAAAAAAGAAGCAACAGCAGAAGAAAAAGCAGACGCACAAAAAGTTCTTGATAGAGCACCAGCAACAGACGAAGAAAGAACAGCAGCACAAGTAGTTGTTGATGGTGATGATGATGAAGCTAAACCAGCAGCACAAGAAGTTCTTGATAAAACAGAAGCAACAGAAGAAGAAAAAGAAGAAGCACAAGCAATTGTTGATCGTAAAGATGCAACACCAGAAGAGATAGAAGCAGCAGACAAAACCATTGCTGAATGGACTGTAGCTCCTAAAGACGTTGAAGGCGCAGTTTCAAGGCTTGAAGCATTAGAAGCCGATAAAGTAAAAACAGCAGCAGCTCTTAAAAAAGCATTAGCACCAGCACCAAAAGCTAAATAAGAATAAAACTAAACTACTTAGTTAGTTCTTAAGTCTTAAGTTAAAAGAGAGTCGCGGATCGCAAGATCCTCGACTCTCTTTTTTTTTGCAAACATTACTCACTGTAACAAAACAACTCCCAACTCTGGGGGCGGTTGAGCCACCAAAAAAATTACTTCATACTATTAAAACCAAAATAAAAACATTTAAGGGTAAACGGATATTAAATCAAAACTCGGGGGTTAACAAATTATGAAAAAACTTTCACTTTCTTTAATTATTCTTGCAATGGTTGCAGGAACAGCAACGCCGGTTGCACAAAGACCATTGCGCCGCGGTGCACGTCGCGGGGTAATTATTCCTCTTAAAAACACAGAAACACCAAAAGTAGAACCTAGACATATTGATCCTAAAGCAGAGGGTTATTCAAAACCTGTTCCTGTTAAAGTTGAACCTGTCAAAGTTATAAACTTTGAAGAACAAGAACACGCTGTTGCAGAAGTTTCTGATGAACAAATTGCAGAAATGCTTAAAGAGTTAATACAAGAAAACACATCGGAAGAATTAAAAGAAATTGTTGAAGTAATTGCACCCGCAGCAACTACAAGACAAAAAAGATCTGTTCAACAAATTGTAAATATATACTCCTCAGAACAAGAAGCAAAATCTTGGTGGAACCGTTTAAACAAAAAGCAAAAGACATTAGTTGTTGCAGTGGTCGCAGCAGGAACTGCAGAAGTAATTGACGTTGCACATAATAAGGGTTTTAGCAAAGACTTATACTCTGTAAAAGGAGGCAAATGGGTTGGCGAAAAAGCAAAAGATGGTTATGGCTGGGTAAAAGATAGATTTACAAACAAACCTGCTAAATAATTAGTAATTAATTTTACAAATAAAAAGAGGCATACGTTTTAAAGCGTGTGCCTCTTTTTTGTATGATTCTTTTTCGCACATATAGAATGCTTTTTCTTGATCCCGTTCGCCCTGAGCCTGTCGAAGGGTTTCTTCGAACATTTTTATTTTCTTTGTATGCAACTAATATTCTAATTTTTGTTAAGACCGTTCGAAGAAACCCTTCGACAAGCTCAGGGCGAACGGGGACTAGCAAACAAACTCTTATCCTAGCAACCCACAAAACCACAAAATACCTCTTAAAACCATACAAAACATTACTCATTGTAACAAAACGACCCTTCTGCCGGGGGGCGGTTGAAAGTTAAAAATAATTAATTCATACTGTAATTATGTTTATAGATTTTTTGGTTATTTGGGGGTTACATTTATGATTAGAAAAAATTTGATTTCGTTTTTTGTTTTTGTTGCAGTTTTTGCAGCAAGCATTCCTGGACAAACTTTGTACGCAGATAGAAGACGCAAGCGTGTTGTTGAACAACAAGTTGCTAAACCAGTAATTGTCACGCAATCAACTCCGCGTCCAAAAAAATTAAGACCTAGATCTATTCCAGTTGTACAACAAGAAAAAACTGTTGTAGATATTCCAAATTTTGATGATTTAGAAGCTAAAAAAAGTTTTTTGAAAAAACATTGGAAAAAACTTGTTGCAACACTTGGAGTTGCGGGCGCGACAACTTTTGCGTTTTCTTTGTTTGAATCAGAGCATGTTTCAAAAAAATATTTCGAACCTAAAGACAAAAGTAGAAGTCCAATTAAAGGATTCAAAAATGCTTTGCGTTTAATATCTGGTAACGATCCAAAATAATATAGAACCAAATAAAAACTATTAAGGCGTGAGTTATAAAACTCGCGCCTTTTTTTTATGTACATATTTTATGTATATATTTTTATATTTTGATAAGCTTTATCATTGGTTTTGATTGTAATTAAATCGCTCGAATCTCTCGATACAACTTTCTTAAAATTTTTCAAATTTTCCGAAAGCCACTCGAGACGAGCGGTAAGAATAGATACTATTTTTATATGTAGTTGTACTTTATAAAAACTAGCTTCTTAAATAATCGAAAAATTATATTCCCCGCTCGTCTCGAGTGCCCTTCGTAGCAAGAAGTGCGAAGTAGGGTGTATCGAGAGATTCGAGCGCAAATTTAAAAAGGCAGACATGAAAAAAATATACATACTCCCCTTTCTCCTACTCACCCCACTTTCTTATTCAAAAGAATCCACACCAATATCGTTTACTGTTCAAGAAACACAAACACACAAAAAAGTATCTAAAAACGAAATCAAAGAAGATATTGGATATTCATTAAAATCGGCGTTGCACGCGTGCTCGGATTTAAACGAACAAGCAGGCAAGCTGCAACAGGAACTTTCTCAATTACAAAAAAAATTATTAGGCACCACCGAAAACTTGGTCGACAATAAAAGGCCATTCAAAAAAGCATCGCGCGGTAATCTTAACGAGGCGTTAAAAACAATTAACACCGCGAGCGCGACATTAAAACAACAACGAACCGTGCTTGAATCATTAAAAACTCAAATGAATTCTTGCGCGTGTTTAAAGGAGCAGGTATGAAAACCGCTCGAATCTCTCGATACAATTTTCTTAAAATTTTTCAATTTTTACGAAAATCACTCGAGACGAGCGGAAGAAAAAAAACTAAAACAAACATAAACAATCTCAAAAGTTCCTACAAAGAAAACAACTGTAAAATGAAAAATATAAATTCCCCGCTCGTCTCGAGTGATTTCGAGCGAAAGCAAGAAATTGTATCGAGAGATTCGAGCACAAAACAAAAAACCTTTATAGTCGCGGGGGAACTCTCCGGGGACAAGCTCGGCGCGTGGTACATAAAAAAGTTTTGTGATTCTAAAAATGTACATGCAGTCGGCGGGACATTTTTAGAAAATGCAGGCGCGCAAATTTATGAGCGCTTAGAAAAATTAAATATTGTCGGCATTATAGAAATTATAAAACACATTCCGTTTGTGCTTTCTTTTATCAAAAAGCTCTCTAACCATATAATAGAAAACAATTTCCAGCATGTTGTGTTAGTCGACTTCCCGGGGTTTAATTTGCGCTTGGCAAAAACATTAAAACAAAAAAATCCAAACATACATATTACATATCTCTCTCCTCCTCAGTTATGGGTCTGGGGTGCGTGGCGCGTAAAAAAATTAAAAAAGCATTGTGACAAAATAATTGTTTTATATCCGTTTGAAGTTGACTGGTACAAAAAAAGAGGCGTCAATGTTGAATGGCACGGATACCCTTTTTATAAAAAACTTGAACCGTATTTTAATGTCGCGCGCAAAAATGACCACATCGCGTTAATGCCAGGTTCAAGAAAAAATGAAATTCAAACATTGCTTCCGACTTTTGCACACGCAATAAAATTGTTTGTAAAAAAATACCCAGAAACTAAAATTGTGGTTCCTATCGCAGAAACTGTTTCAGAAAAAGAAGTGCGCGACATCTTGTCGCCAAGTACAAATGTCGAGTTTGTTCATAAAAAAGATGATGTATACAAAAAAATCAGTGAATGTTGCCTTGCTCTTACAAAACCAGGAACCATAACGCTCGAACTCGCCCTTCTTGGAATTCCATCTGTTGTCGCATTTAAAACATCATGGTTAAATTATTGGATTGGAAGACCGCTGGTAAAAATTGAATACATGGCGTTGCCAAACCTTTTGATGAACGAAGAAGTTTTTAAAGAATATATTCAAACTCCATATTCTGCAGAAATTATTGCTAATGAACTTTGCACGCAGTATCAAAATTATCTTGAAGAAAATGATGCGCATTTAGAAATGCAAGAGAAGTTACATAAGTTAAGAGAGATGTTAAAGTAACAAAAATGTGTTTTGTATTATTTAGGTTGTGTTTTGTCTTTTAAATTACTTAGATAACCCGCTCGTCTCGAGTGGTTTTTTAAAATATTTTTATTTTAAAAAATTGTATCGAGAGATTCGAGAGGTCCTTAAAAAAATTGAGCTATTAATGTTTTACATGTACATACTCGAATGTTGTGATCGTTCGTATTATGTCGGTCATACAGATGATCTTAATAAAAGAATATCTCAGCACATGCTTAAATCATATGAAGGCTATACTGCGGCTCGACTGCCAATTAAACTTGTTGGAGCACAAACATTTTATACTCGGAATGAGGCCTTTGCGGCAGAAAGAAAAGTAAAAAAATGGTCACGTGCAAAAAAAGAAGCTTTTATAAAAAGCAATTGGAATAAAATATCAAAATTAGCAAAGAAAAAATTCAAAGGTCCGCACGAATCTCTCGATACAATTTCTTGCTAACGCCCGAAATCACTCGAGACGAGCGGGGCTATAATATAACTATCGTTTCACTAAAAGCAAACTCTTCCAACTAACCAAACAAAAAAAGGGCCTCGCAATTTGCGAAGCCCTTTTTAAATTTAATACAAAATTATTAAGAAATAATCTTACGCTTTTTCTGAATCGTCATCAGCACCGAACATTTCTTTAAAACTTTTTTCTAATTCATCAAGTTCTGTGTCGCTAATATCATCTTCTTCTTCATCATCACCGTCTAACATTGCGGTAAGTAAATCTGAATCCAAATCATCATCATCGTCATCGTCATCTTCTGCTTCTGCTTCTGCTTCTGCATCATCTTTTTTTGTATCTTCATTCTCATCATTTTCTTCAACTGGAGCTTCAACGTTTGTTTGTGCTTCTTTTTCATAAACTGCTTGCTCGTCCGCTTCAACATTTTTAGGACCGCCTACATTTTCTACAGCAAACAACGCTGGGCATGTTACAGCAAACAATGCAAACACGATTGCAAAAATTTTTTTTGAAAAAACACCTTTAAAAAGTTTCATATAAACCTTTCTTTTTTATTTACACAAAGTAAACTTTTAGACCATGAACAAATTGATTAACATATGGATTTCAAACGCTTTCTGAGTATATCAGCACACAAAACGTTGTCAATTTGCCCCACTCCAAATGTTACTGTTTGAAACAAAAAGTTTGTTATTTTAAATTTTTTGCGAAATTTGGTGAAATTATGATTAAAAAATTTTATGAACTTGAATACATCGGGTTTGATAACAAAACTCAACCCAACAATTTAAATGTACTCATTGTTTGTTCAACTCACGTTTTAGGCGGCGGGGAAATGTACGTAATAAATGTGTATAACAACTTGTTAAAAAAAGGTCATAATCCAATTCCACTTGTTATAAAAAATGCTCCGCTAAGCAAATTGTTAAAAGAAAAAAAGATTTCCCATTATCAATGCAATTATTTTAGAAAAACAATTCATGGAATCACGCTTCATCCCGGCGCGCGACACGTAAAAAAAATATGCAAAAAAGAAAATATCGACATTATTCAGTGCGGTGAAGAAGGCGAATCAAACACCGCACGGCGGGGGTTAAAGCATAATAAACCAAAACTTATTCTTGTCAGACAAATTCCGGAAACATTAAAACCAAAGACTCACAGAAATACCGACGGCATTATTAGTATCACGCAAACAATTACAAAAGATTTAAAGAACAAAGCGCGCGCGCATAAACTTTCCACAAAAAATATTGTTACAATGCCTCCGCTCTTTAACCAAGAAAAATTTATAAACTTTGTACCAACAACATCGCACAGAGATTTATTCTTTAGAAAAACTTTTAACATAAATCTTAAACCAATTCCACTTGTGTGCGTTGTCGCGAACATGTATAAAGATGTGCACCACAAAAATCACCCGCTTCTTTTTAAAGCAATGCAAAAACTTATTTTTGAACAAAACAAACCTTTTCAGGTTGTTCTCGCGGGCGACGGAGAAAGCAAACAATATTTACAAAATCTTACAAAAGAATTACGCATCAACAATTATGTACACTTTTTAGGATTTACAGATAAAACTCCAGAAGTTGTTTTCCATTCTGATTTTCAAATTGTTCCAAGTTCCAAAGAAGCACTCGGAATTATTGTTATTGAAGCCGCGCTGTTACAAACAGCAACCATCGGCGCGACAAACACCGGCGTTACCGGTTTTATCAATCACAAAGAAACGGGATTACTTTTTGAAAATAATAATATTGATGATTTAGCTGAAAAAATAAAAGTCCTTTTAGATGATAAAACTCTCGCAATAACACTAGGAAAAAACGCGTACACGTTTGTAAGAAGTAATTTCTCTCCAGAGATTACTATTGGAAAGTATGTTGAGTTTTATCAGGATGTTATAAACCAACAACCTTTTCAGAAACCGCATCGACCTTAATATCTTTTATCCAACTGTGCCGGTTCTTCGCCCACACAATTTCTCGATTCTCTTTACGAAACGGTGCCCATTCTGGATTTTTTTGTCGCATGAGTGCAACAACAGGAATGTTTAGTGCCGACGCCAAATGCATCACAGATGTTTCTACAGAAACAACTAAATCACACAAAGAAATAACAGCCGGAAGCTGAAACAGATTTTCTTTTGCAGTAAAAAGTATTACACGATTTGAAGAATGATTTCTTAAATAACTTTGTACTTCGTCATAACTGTCTGGCATAGAATTAATAATAAAGTATGCATATTTATATTGTTGTTGCGCTCGAAGCTTTTTTATAAGTTTTATAGCTTTGCTCACAGGCCAACATCGTTTTTTATCTTTGGCAAACGCATTTACAAAAACAACTTTGTCTATTCGCTTCTCTTTTTCTTCTATTCCCCATTTAAAAAACTTTAGTTTTGCAAAACTCACCCAGCGCTCGGGAATATTAATAAACGGAATTCTGTCTTGCGGTGCAACATCAATATCAAAGAGTTTTTTAAACCATAAAGCATACATATCAGAAACATGTTCAAAACTTTTGTACAACTTTTTGGAAAGTGGAATTTTTGCATCTAATGTTTTACACGCATATTTTTTATCTGAATTAAAAACCCCGCAAATAAACCCGTTTGGGCTCATCGCGCGCGCATACTTTGCATACTTTTGAAACCTAATCGTTGCCAAAGAAACAACAATCGGATAGTTTTCTTTGCATGCTTTTTTTATACATGTATTAAATCTAAACCAAGAATATGTTTCTTTATAAATCTTGTTAAAAATTCCACAATTTTCTATCCAGTCGTTCAACGCATAATGTTTTAAACTTTTCCATTTCCAAAATTTGTGCGTACGACGAACTTCGTCAATCCATAAATCAACTTTAATGTGAGGAAACTCTTTGGCAAATGCTTTAAAATAATTTTGCCAATACGTAAAATCACCAATTGCTAAATGGGTAACAAAGAGGATTTTTTTAGAATTCTTAAGAAGATTTGGTGGTATTAATAAATCGTTTTTGTTTTCTGTGTTCATGCTTTTATACTTTTTTCCATTCAAATTACTCTGCAAAGCGCTCATGTTTTTAACGTCTCGTTTCTTCTTTGTTTTTAGTATTTAATTGTCCCGTTCGCCCTGAGCCTGTCGAAGGGTTTCTTCGAACGGTTCCTTAAAATTATCTTGATTATTTTCTGACAACTCAGAAAGCAATTCCCAATTTCCAGAAATATATGCTTCTTTCTTTTTTCTCGACCAATTCTTAATTTTTCTTTCTGCTGCAAGCGATTCGTAACGTGTTACAAAATCTTGAACATGTACAACTTGTATGGGTAACCGCTGTTTTGTATAGCAAGGAATCTCTCCTTGCTGATGCTCAGAAATTCTTTTTTCAATATTATCTGTATGACCAACATAGTAAGAATGATCACAACACTTAAGAATGTATAAATAAAATTTTTTCATATTCTTTTAAATTTGCGTTCGAAGAAACCCTTCGACAGGCTCAGGGCGAACGGGGTCTGTAAAAGATCTAACTTTTACCAACATCTCAATCGGCAGACAAAACAAACAAGCTCTCGCTAAACGATATTTTGTATTTGCTCGCGTGCTTTTTCTAATTCAACTTTTACATCAACCGCAACAGAACCGATATCAAAGCTTGAACATTTTGCAGTGATGGTATTAATTTCTCTTGCCAATTCTTGCATCATAAAATCTAATCGACGACCTTTTTCTGCCGATTCCGCATCAAGAAGTTTTGCTACACCTTTTAAGTGACTTTTAAATCTTGTGATTTCTTCGTGAAGATCAATTTTATTTAATGTTGCATATAAATCGCTAAGTTGAGATTCTGCTTCTAAGTCGCCTTCTTGCGCTTTAGCCAAAACCTGTGCAACTTTTTCTTTATGATTTTTCATAATTGGTTCTAAAAATTTTTCGATTTCGTTTATATGTGTATCACATAATTCAAAACGTTGTTTTAGATCAACAAGCAAGCGCTCACCTTCTGCCATGCGAACTTTTGTTAATTGGTCAGCAGAGTCGCGGATAATATCTAACACTTTTTGTTCATCGTCTTTATCAATAGTAGCTTTTTCAAACGAAAATACATGAGCAAGTTTTATGATATCAGAAATTTCTAGTTCTCCAGAAACAGAAAACTTTTCTTTGATTTCTTTTGAAGCTGTTAAATAACTTTCAATAACTTTCATTGATGGAACAACCGCATCTTGCAAATCGCCATCGCCCAAAACACGCACAACCGCATAAACACGACCGCGAATTAATTTTTCTTTTAGAAGTGAAGTCATTGGAACTTCTAATTGGCTTAAACTTCCAAATAATTTACTGGTAACTTCAAAAAATCGAGAATTTAATGACTTCAATTCAATATAAAGCGTAACTGTTCCACCACTTTTTAAATCTATTGTCACCGTCTGAGAACTAAAACCGGTCATACTTAAAAACATTTAATCACTCCTGATTTGTTACGCAATATTTGCGTAGACGTTTTGCACATCATCAATTTCTTCTAGCGCGGCTAAAAATTTATATATTTTTTCTTCTTTTTCTTTATTTTCTATTGTCATCGGATCTTTTGGAACCATTTCTATTTCTGCATCTTCAACTTTTAAACCAACTTTTTCGGCACCATTTTTTACTTTTTCTAAGTCCTGCATGCCGCAATATACTGTAATTAAATCTTCATGAAGCACGACATCTTCAATATCGTATTCGATTAATTTTTCTAGCACATCATCTTCTGTGCAATTGTCTGAAGCAATTGTAACAACGCCTTTTCGTTCAAACATCCATGAGACCGAGCCTGAGTCTGCTAAATTTCCACCAAGCTTTGTAAAAACATGTCGAACATCTGCAACAGTTCTTTTATTATTGTCAGTTAATGTTTCAACAAAAACAGCAACTCCGCCAGGAGCATAACCTTCGTAGGATATTTCTTCGTAGTTCACACCTTCAAGTTCACCCGTTCCACGTTTAATGGCACGAATAATATTGTCTTGCGGCATATTTGCTGCTCTGGCTTTTTCTACTAATAAACGAAGTTTAGAATTTGTACCGGTATCGCCACCGCCATCGCGCGCGGAAATAGTCATTTCTTTAATAATACGAGTAAATATTTTACCCCTTTTTGAATCTTCGCGTGCTTTTTTATGCTTTATGTTTGCCCACTTAGAATGTCCTGCCATCGCAAAACTCCCTGATCATTTATTATTTTATTTGATATCTAAAACTTGTGATAACTAAATTTATCTATTTTTAGTTATTTTGTCGAATACGTATAAGCAGTTTTATCTACTAAAAAACCAATTCCATAGCCTATAAACGAAATCGTCAATGGAACCACAAGTAAAAGAATATTTATAATCTGCGCCGAACATCCTAAGGATGAACATCCCAATGGAACAAGTTTTAATAAACCAAAACTACCGGCACCACCGATAATAGAAAATAATGCTGCCATCTTTTTGAGGTTGTTTGTAAAGAAACAAAAGAGAACAGAAACAAATAAACTTCCAATTAAGAGCTCGTAACTCTGTGCCAACACTCCCAAAATATCTTGTGAATTATACGCTAACAAAAGTCCAATTATCCCTGCCAAAAATGTAACAATCTTAGAAACAAACAATTTGTTTTTTGTTGTTAAAAATGAATAATCAAAATCTTGAGTGATGTTAGAACTAATTGCACACAACAAAGAATCTGCCGTAGAAGTAATTGCTGCAATTAATGCACAACCAATAAGTGCAACCACAATAGAACCAGAAACTGAACTGACAACAGTCATAAACACACTTGTTTTTGCAGGAATTGTTAGCGCTAATAATTTTGCTTTCATCCCAAAATAAACGGGGATAAAAGAAAATGCGATTAAAATTGCACTCGCGAGCAATGCCGCTTTTACCGCAATCTTTTTATTTTTCGCCGCAAAAAATCGCTGCGCTAGATCTTGTCCAAATAATGGATACAACGCAGAAGATAACAAAACTGGAAGTTGTGTTAAAAAAACACCTTTCCCTGAAAATGTATTTTGTGTATTTACAAGAGAACTCATTTTAAAAAATGAACCTGGTTCTTTTAGTAAACAAAAAATAAAAACACATGCGACAATAGTTATTAAAAAAATTACTTGGAAAATATCTGTGAGAACAACTGCTTTTAAACCACCAACAACGGTGTAAACAACAACAAACAACCAAAACAAAAGTAAAATTGTTTCACTGCCAACACCCAACGCATTAAATAATGCGCGCGATGCAACAATTTGTCCGGTAAGAAGTCCAACCATAGAAAGAGCAGAAAGCAGTGATGCAACTTTTCTTAAAAACTTTGAGCCATATTTTACTTCAAAAAGTTCTGCCGTTGTCGCAACATTAAATTTGCGTAACTTTGCAGCAACTCCAAAACCTAAAATTATAAATCCTATACTCATTCCTAAAGTATAAAAAATCCCAAAATAACCAGAATTATAAGAAGCGTCCGCCGTTCCCAAAAGCATGCCGCCACCAATTTGTGTTGCAACTAATGTAAACGTAAGTGCCCCTAAACCAAGACCTCTGCCCGCTAAAAAATAATCTTCTACTGTGTTTATTTTCTTAGAAGTTATAAGACCAAGAATTAAATACAAAATCCCTAAAATTGAAAATGCTGATAAAAAAAACATAGAATTCATTTTTGCTCCTAATGAGTAATGTCATATTAAAATAAAATAGAATAAAGAAAAAAAAATTAGATAGAAAGGGAATGAGTGTGATGATGATGATTAAATGAATAAAAGCGATAGTAATCTGCTAATCGCGCGCCAGAGAAAAAAATATCGTCCCACATAAATGTGTCACACATGAAAAAATCCCTCATATATTAGTTAATACCTGTTTTTTATAGTAGCAGATTGTAATTATTTCGCAATCGCCCGCTTTTTCTTCTGATGTCTTCTGTATAATAAAAATTGGATGCAAAAAACCATATAAATGATTCCACCACGAACACCAGAGACGACTGACTGGTCTGGCAAATCGTTAATTATAGAAAGCGCTCCTTCTATAATGTTTCCAATCCCAATTGCTGTTACCAAAAAAAAGCTAAATCCAATTACAGATTTTGAAAAATAAATTTTAAAAACTTGTGGGATTTGATACGTCGCCCATAAAAATACAGCCATCCATCCAAAAAAGTGCCCGACCTCTGCCGTATATTTAAACGCGAGCGGCAGTATCGCAATTGCACCAACCATGCCAGCCAAATAAAAAACAAGCGCTTTATAACATTTATCATAATAAAGACGTTGGAATACTAAAACAGAAGCGGTAAGCAAAGAAAGCGGGATCATCACTTTATATTGAATTGGCAGTTTTAGACAAAACACATAAAATGTTGATGCCAAGTATCCTGTAAAATATCCAAATAACATAAAGCCACTTATTCCTCGAGTGGTACGATGTTTATAATTTAAGAATAATTGTGGAATTAACCCAACCCAAAAAAGTGAACGTACCATCCATGATATTGTCTCGACCCAAAACTCTTTTGTTAGCATATTCTACTACTCCCAATTAATATTAATACTAATAAAATAAATCTCGTTGCTCGCTAATCACTTCCCCCAACAAACGCTTCCGCAAATACAAAATCTTTTTAGGCGGAATTTGTCTGCCGCGCGGGGTTTTTTGCAACAAACCCAAACGAAGTAAAAATGGCTCGCAATAATCTCCCAACGTTTCTTTATCTTCACCCGTCATTGCGGCAAGTGTATCAAGACCAACCGGTCCTCCGTCAAAGTCTTGTATAATTTTTATTAAAATATCTCTATCAAGTTTATTTAATCCGTCTTGGTCTATTCCTAAAAATTCCATTGCATTGTTCGCAACCTTCATATCAATTTCAACATGATTTTTAACTTGCGCAAAGTCGCGAACACGCCGCAGCAATCTTTTTGCAATTCGCGGTGTCCCGCGCGCGCGCCTTCCAATACTTAACGCCGCATCGGGTTCTATAGGAATGTTAAAAAATATAGAATTTTGACTAATAATTTCTGCCAATTCCTCTGCTTCATAAAAATCTATCCGCTCAACGATTCCAAAACGAGTTTGTAACGGACCAGAAAGAAGCGCGGTTTTTGTTGTCGCACCAATTAAAGTAAAAGGATTTATTGGCAACCGAATAGATTTTGCGCTCGCGCCCTGCCCTACAATCATATCTACACAAAAATTTTCCATCGCGCTGTACAAAATTTCTTCGACATTTTTTGGTAAGCGATGAATTTCATCAATAAATAAAATTTCTTTTGGAGATAAATTAGAAAGCATGGCAACTAAATCACCACTTCGTTCTAAAACGGGAGCGGTCGTAATTTTTATTGGTGCATCTAATTCTTTGGCCATGACTTTTGCTAATGTTGTTTTTCCTAGCCCGGGAGGACCAAATAACAATAAATGATCTAACGGCTCGTCACGCATTTTAGATGCTTGAACATATACTTTTAATTTTTCTTTAAGATTCTTTTGACCAAGATATTCATCAAAAGACGTTGGATGAAACGCAAAAGAAAGGTCTTCTTGAGTTTCTTGTAGATTTAATAATTCAATTGGTGGTTGTTCATCCATAAAATTTTCTTCCCTTTTCCCCTATTGTTGCACATTTTCAGGCTCGTGTCTTGCAACCAATTGCAGTTATGGTAGAATAATTTCTAAATGGGTTGCTAGCTCAATTGGTAGAGCATCAGACTCTTAATCTGCAGGTTCAGGGTTCGAGTCCCTGGCGACCCACCATACTTCGCCAAGGCTTCGTATGGCGCAGCCAGTTGATTAGGGTTTTATAGTAAATAAAACTTTTTAAATTAAAAGCGAAGTATGCCCTTCGAAGCTCCGTAGGAGCGTAGTAGGGATGTTACACAAAGAATCAAAATTTCTGCAAGAGTGGCGAAATTGGTAGACGCGCTGGCCTTAGAAGCCAGTCTTCGAAAGAAGGTGGGGGTTCGAGTCCCCCCTCTTGCACCATACTTCGCTGCTTCGCAGCTTCGTATGGCTTACGCCATTTTTTTTTAATGATCTATAGTAAAACAATTTTTAATAATTAGAAGCGAAGTATGCCCTTCGAAGCTTTAGCGTAGTAGGGCCCATCATCTTCATCTCAAAAATGAAAAGCTTGACTCATTTCTGTACTCAATCAATATAATTACTGTGGACTTTCAAAAATTTTATTCTTTAAAAGGAGAGAGGGTAATAAATGTTTGAACATGAAACAATACCGATAAATGTTATAAATAAAGAAATTAAGCTCGAAACAAAAAAAATATCCTCTCATCTAATTCAAGCCAAAATTTTTGTAAAGCCAGCTACGGTAAAATCTTTTTACAAACAAACCATAGAACTATACAAAAAACATGCCAAACCCTCAGGCCTTAGATATCAAAAAATTCCTTCCGAATACATAGAAGAACAATATAAAAAGAATATTACGGATGACGTAAAAAAATTTTTATTAAAACATTTTGTCTTTGATTATTTAATTAATGAAGCAATGGTACAAAAAATTCCTCTTGCTAGTCATCCAAGGTTAACAAAAATAGATTTTTCTATTCCAGGTGGAGCGTATTATTATTTTGATATTTCAATTGCAGATCCAATTGCATTAAAAGAATGGAAAAGTTTCTCTTTCAAAGCACCAAAAAGAAAACGTTACAAAGATTTAGATAAACAAGTCGCTCTATTTTTAAAACGTGAATACGATCTTTTTAGAAAGCGCGATCAATTTACCGTAGAAAAAAATGACTGGGTTGAATTCGAGGCAAAACTGTTAAACAATGACTACAAACCAATCGTTACAAATTGTTCACACTCTCTTTGGATGAAAATTAACACGGCGTGCGTTACCAAACCGTTTCAGGAATTGTTTTTAGGAAAACGCGCCGGGGATTCATTTATCGCGGAACATCTTCCGCTCGATGAAACATTTGAAGAATCAATAAGTTCTAAAAACTTTTTTTTCATTACCGTTAAATCTATTATCAAAGGTTCTCATTTTTCATTAGAAGCATTTAAAACAACATTTAAATTAAAAAACAAAGATGATGTTCATAATAAATTAATAGAAGTTTTTTCTTACCGAAACGATATATCACAAAGAAAATCTACGATCGAAGAAATATTTCATCTTTTCTTTGCCAAGCACAGATTTGAAATTCCAAAACATCTTATAATCAGAAAACAAGAACAAATTTTACTCTCTTTAAAAAAACATCCTGATTATTTGGTATACAAAACACAAAAAGAATTTGGCGAACGCCTTGGCCTGCTTGCAGAAAAATTGTTAAAGGAAGAAATTCTTATTGATCACATCGCTTTTCAGGACAACATAAGAATTTCTTTAAAAGATATTCGCGGATACTTAAGTTTCTTCAACACAAATCGTTTGCGGGAATTTGTCTACTTTAAACCTCCATTTGAACAAATAGAAGATACAGATTTCCCTCTTCACGAAAGTCTTATAAAACAAGCGGTTCTCAGAGAAAAAACATTAAACCACATTATTCATACTCTGACTCGTTAGTAGAACCAAAAAACTCTCCTTGTATTGACCGCATGATTCGTTTTCTGTCATACATAGCAATATGTTTTTATACCAATTTTAGGAGAGTTTTTATATGAAATTTAAAAAATTATATTCATTTATTTCTCTTGTTTTCTTATTCGTTTTCTTTTTTTCTTACACTCCAGTGCAAACAAGAACTGTTACTGCACCAGAACAGGCTTCTGTTGACCCAGAAACAACAGAGAAACAAGCCCCCGAAGAAGCTGAAGAAGATGATGATTTCTTGTCTGATGAAAATGAAGAAGATGAAGGTGACGAACTCTTAGAAGAAGAAGGTGGAGAAGATTTTTTTGACGAAGAGGAAGAATCCTCCGTTGAAACTACGGCGGACAAAGAACCAGAAACAGAAGAAAAAGAACCTGAAGTTGTAGTCGAAGACAAAGATGAACCAGAAACACCTCAACCAGAAGATCCTAAACCTGAAGTCAAAAAAGAAGAACCCTCAGAAGAAATACAAGAAGAACCGGCTGAAGAAGAAGATATGTTCGGAGAAAATGAAGAAGAAGATTTATTAGAATCTACAGATGAAGATGAAGAATCTATGTTCGGGGAAGAAGAAGCGGAAGAAAAACCTGCGGAAAAAGTGGTTGAACCAGAAAAAGAAGAAGATTTGTTTGCGGGAGATACTGAAGAAAAAGATGATTTAGAAGAAGACGCTGAAGAAGAAGGATCTATGTTCGATGAAGATACAGAAGAAGAGGAAGAAGAAGAAGGTGAAAATATAGAAGCAGAAGAAGACGAAGAAGAAGCCGATGAGGAAGAAGAGGAAGAAGAAGAAGCCGGAGAATCGGATCCACTAATAATAACACTTCCTTATATTGGAGAAATAAAAATAGACATCGGCGGAATGATAGACAAAGCCTTTGCTGAAGTTGATAAAGCAATCGATAAAGCAACAACTGTAGTTGGCGAGGGGGCACAAGTCGCATCAGATGTCGTTGGTGATGGAGCAGAAGCTGTATCAGCAGAAGCTGAAAAAATTGCTGATTCTAGAATAATAGAATTTGGACCATTGATTCTTAAAAATATCATTGCTACAAAAACAGCCGAAGGTGAAACAAAAGTAGAAGCAGCAGCAACATTTTTAAAAACAAAAGCAAAATTATTTATGGAACAGGGAGATGCCACCGCCGCAACCTTCAATGTAGAATTATCAGAAAAACTAATAATCCCACTCACGCCATGGAAAAGCGTCACATTTGAATCATTTAAATTACATCTCACGGAAGAAGGAAAAAAACTTGAAACACAAACATCTCTTGATTCTAAAAATCCAAAAGCTCTTGCAAAATTTGTAGTCAATCTTGACCCAGAAGATTTATATTCTGAACTATCAATTGAAGAATTTAATCCAACAGAATTATTTGGAATTCCTCAAGATTCACCAGTCGCAAAAATGTTCATGAAAAATACTAAAATTAAAATTCAAAATCCTTTTGACGGTCCAATGTTAGATGTAACAGGTTTTTTAGATCTTTCAAAAGTGGATCTTGGATTGCAGTTAAAACAACATTTAAAAACAACAGCTTTTTATAATTCAGAAAAAGGATTACTCCTGTCTGCAGAAATGAGCAACATCGACATTCCCCCTGGAATAGGAAAACTTAAATCTGCAAAATTTATTATAAAAAGAGAACCAGATTTTACTTCGCAAGCTCCGGTGATTCAAGATGCAGCAACAAGTTTAGCGCAAGGAGCAACTCCTATAAAAAAGCCAAAACCAAAGGGATTGCAAATTTTAATAGAAGGTAGTTCTGTAATTAATCTTCCAATGGATCTTGGAAAATTAGAAACTAAAACAACCGCAAAATTTGCAAAAAACCTAGCCGGAAAATATGCTCTTTCCTTTAAATCATATCTTGGAAAACCAATTAAAATTCAAAACTTAGAAATCACAAATACAAATGTAGAATTTTCTACAGACGGATCATTTAAATTTGTAGGAATAGCAGACTTTGAAGGAAATCCTATAACTGCAAAACTAATTTCAAAAAGAGTAAAGGGAAAACAAATCACTGAATTTTCTGGCGAATTTCCAAAAGATAAAACTCTTAAACCATTCGAAAAAGTAGATATCCCAGGTTTAAAGGACATAGGTTTAAAAGATGTAATAATAGCGCTACAAAAAGACAAAACTTTTTCAGTTCGCGGCTTTGCAGATATTCTTGGATTCAAATCAAATGTACTTATGAACAAAGTCGAAAAAGGAATAAGTCTTATTGCCACTCCACCTAAAAACTGGAAAATTTCTGACATGGTAAAAGAAGCAAAAGGAACGGTTGTTGATGATCTAGATATAACAGATGTAAAAATTTTGGCATCGTCTGCAGCATACGTCGATAAAAAGCTTGGCATAAAAGTTAATAAAGGATTTACCATAGCAGCAAAAATTCCACTAGAGGCTCTTGGCGAAATGGAAGAACTTTTCAAAGACAACCCAGACATGGCAAAAGAATTTATCTTGCAAGGAACTATTGGAACATCATTAAAACAATTAACTCTTTCATTGCAAATTCCTGTAACCGTAAACATTAAAGATGTTGTAGAAATTCAAGGAATTACCGCAAAAATTGGTGGCGTCCCGCCAGGTTTTTCTTTCGCAACAAAAGTTATTGTCACCCTTCCTCCCAAAAAAGAAAAATTATCATTCACAAGTATTATGTCATTAAACGCTGCCGCGAACCTTGCAATTGCAGGAAGTATGAAAGGTGAATGGAAAAACCCTTTTGGAATTAAAGGATTAACAGTAGAAGATCTTGGATTAGAAGTTGGTGTAAATGTTGTAACACTCGTTCCTACAATTATTGGTTTTACCGGAAAAACATACATTGGGGAAAAAGGACTTGAAGTTGCGTCAAAAATAACATGGCCAAATGTCACACAATTTGCGCTCGTGTGTAAAATGTTGGGAGAAGATACAGAATTAACACTTAAAGATATGGCAACAATCCCTCAAAAATACGGAATGTATATTCCTGTTAAAACATTACCTCATATCGGAATTTACGATTTAAATGTTTACATAGTTCCCGCTCCTCTTATGATCGGCGGGATAGAATATCAACCAGGATTTAATGTACAAGGCAAAATAGAGATTCAAGATCAAGAAGCAGAAGTTTTTGCAACTATTGGTGACAACGGAATCATTTTATATGGATACATGCCAGAAATAAATTTAGGAAATGTATTAAAAATTACTGGAATGGGTAAAGACAGAAAAAGAGGTACAAAAGACGATGGTCCAATTATTGATGCAAGAATTACACCCGATGAACAATATTTTTATATGGATGGCAAAACACAACTCTTAAAAAATTTCGCAGAAAGTGACGTGAAAATGAGTTGGGATAAAGACGGCGCGCACTTTACAACAAAAACATCTGTTTTAGATGCAATAACAGTTTCTTTAGAAGGTCACACAATAGAAGAAAACAAAAAAATAGTCGACTTTAGAGTTAGTGGTTTTATTGAAAACGACTTAACAGTAATGGTCAAAAAAGAAGTTATCAAAGCAGCAGGAGAAATGCACAAAGGTGTTATGGGCGGACTAAGAAATGCCGAACGCGAAGTAGAAAAAGCCCAAAGAGATGTCGACAAACTCACAAACGAGTTAGGAAACATAAAAGAAAAAATACATAAACTTCAGGCAAAAGTTGATGCAGAAAGAGCAAGTCGACAAAGACGTTACAATCGTGATAAAAACAATCTTGATAAAGCAAAAGCAAAATTAAAACCACTCAAAAACAATCTTGATAAAGCTCAATCAAAAGTAAACAAGCTTGGTAGCGATATAAAAGACCGCCAAGCAAACATTAAAAAAGAAAATTCTTGGTACAACAAATTAGGGAAATGGAAAAAAATAAAATATGCAGTTGGACACCGAGCAAAAGTTTCTAAATGGAATATTGAAGTTGCAAGTTTGTGGACTGCATACCAAACGTCAAACTCAGCTCTCGCTATCGCAAAAGGCACCACGTATAAAACAGCCATGCTTGGAGTAAACATTGCCGAAGAAGCGGTAAAAGCTTCTTACGTAGCCTCAAGCAATATTGACGGCATGGATGAAGCAGTAATTATTGCAAAACTACAAGTTGACCGCGCCGCTCTTAAAGTTGTACGCGATACCTCAAATTCAATAGTTGAGCTTAGAAGAGGAATTGTAAATGAATTACAAAAAGGCGCCGAACATGCAAATGCAGAATTCAAAAAATTCATAAATAAACTTTTGGGAGCCTTTGTTGTTAGAAAAACCACAATGGAATTTGATCTCAAAGCTCTTGCCGAAAAAGGCAAAATGCCAAAAGTTAGCATTGATATGGTCGTGGGAGGAAAGCCTCTTAAGCTAAAAGATATTCAGTTTAATTGGCAAAATATAGAAAAAAGCGCCGAACAAATTGCCAAAAAGGTTTTGGCTAAGGTGAAAGCTATTGGATAAAGTATACTTTTTGCGCTTGCATAATAACCTTTTATCCTATAAAATAAGGGTCTAATAATAGTTTTTAGTGTATTAAAAAGATGAGTTTTTGGGAGCCCGAAATGTCAATAACATACAATCCAAGCAACATCAAAAGAAAAAGAAAACACGGTTTTAGATCTCGTATGGCCACCAGAAACGGTCGCAAGATTCTAAATAGAAGACGCGCTAAAGGAAGAAAACGTTTAGCTGTTTAGTTTAAACAGAGCAAATGATGATCAAATTTAAAGATCTTTTTTCTTTCAAAAGAAATGAAATTCAAGCATTTCTTAAAGAAGCAAAACTTTGTAAGCAAATTAAGGGGCTTAAATTATTACAAGCCCCTTTTTCTTTGCCCGATTCAGAACAAAATCACGGTAAATTGTTAGTGGTAACGCCGCGCAGAAGTGGTAAAGCACACAAACGGAACCAACTTCGCAGAAGAATCAAAGCGGTATTCTACGAAGAAAAGTTGTATCAAAAACACGTTGCATCTATTTTATTTGTTTATAAAGAAGCAATGGAACTCGATTTTAATCAAATTAAAGAATTTCTGACAGATGCGTTTAAGAAATAAAATATTAAACTTCCTATTAGACGCAGTTCGCCCCCTTCTCGGCCCGCGACACGTCTGTATTTATCCTACCAGTTGCACCTTGTATGCAAAAGTTACGATGCAAAAAAAACCTCTTATCTTTGCAATTCCGTTAATTATTCTAAGAGTTCTTTCTTGTAATCCAATTACTGCGGTTTATTTGAGAATAAAAAATCGCCGCAGCGACCGCCTTAATTAAATCTCCGACAATAAATGGTACAAATCCTAGTGTGAGCACTGTTGCTATTGATGGCGTTTGATGTTGGACAAATTTCAACCAAAAACCAAGATGTAATAATCCCGGAACATAATAAAACGCCATAGAAATAATTGAAATCAAAACAGCAAAGCTAAACCTGTGCTTAAAGTTTTTTACCAATTTACACGCGAAACCAACAAACATCGCGGTAAAAACAAAGCCAATTAAATATCCCGCGCGCGGTCCCAAAGTAGCTATTTCGCTAAATCTAAAACCAATAACAAATAATAACTGACTTAAACCACCCAACCATGTGCCAAGAATAAAACCAGATAATATTACCATGAATGTTTGTAGTGTTAGCGGAACGGGGGAAAATGGTAACGGAACCGTTACGTGCGTTGCGATAGCCGTTAACAATGTAAAAGTTATTGTTAAGAATATTTTTTGTATGAGTGTTTTGGATATGTAATGTTTTATGGAAAGGTTCATGTTTTCTTTCTTTGGTTGTTTAAAGGACCGCGCGAAGCTCTCGATACAATTTTTTAAAATAAAAATATTTAAAAAAATCACTCGAGACGAGCGGGCAACTAAAACTATCATCAATATCATTTATTAAAAAGCGCTTTTCATAACAGAATACTTCGATACAATTTTTAAGAAAAAATCACTCAGCATGAGCGGTGGTCAAAACTAATTTAGTACCACTTCATTTGCAAGCTAGTAAATACGTTCTCCCGCTCGTCTCGAGTGGTTTCGAGCTTAAGCGAGAAATTGTATCGAGAGATTCGAGCATTAACCTTAAACCCGACCGACACGAACGCGGGCCAACTTTTCATCGGTAAAGTATCTTTTCGCAACTTCGTTTACTTCTTTTAGCGCAACCGAATTCGCTTTTTTTAACAATTCGTCGTAATAATCGAACCCAAGTTCCATCTCTTCTTCTCGGCTTAAAGTTCTCGCGCGCGCCGAATTAGAACCGGTCGAATCGATTAATTTTTTTAAATACCACTGGCGCGCATCTTCTAATTCTTCTTCTTTAATTCCATTTTCACCAAAATCATTAATCATATCTCTAATTAATTTTTCTGCTTCATCAATTTTTTCTTTGCTTAAAATAGCAAATACAATATCAAAACCCGGTTCTTTTGCAACGTTTGCCGCCCATGCTCCGGCCGCATCATAAAATAATCCTGTTCTTTCTCTTAACTCGTAAAGGCGAGAACCTGAAGAGTTAAATGCGATAAAACTAAGTAACTTCAACGGAACAAAATCTCTATGCGTTAACGTCATTGTTGACGGCTGCGCGAGCGTTAAAAAAACTTGGTCTCGCAACATAACATGATCAACTTCTTCTTTTTCTGTGAATTTAGCTTTAGAAACAACCGGCGCAACATATTCTGCACCCTGCCAAGCATCTAATTCTTCTTCTAATAATTCTTGCATTTCATCAAAATCAAACGATCCAACAACTGTTAAAATCATATTTTCTGGAAATAGATATTTTTTATGCAACTCTTGTAGATCATTTTTTTCTATGCCTTTTGTTATTTCAATTGCATCATCAAATGTCCATTCAAACGGATGATTTTTATAAACAGTATTTTTTACTAATCGCATCGCCACAGACTGCAAATCATCTTTTCCTCGTTTTAAAGAATCAACAGAAATATCTTTTAACTTTTTAAGCGCTTCATTTTTAAATGATGGCTTTAATAACACATGAAAAAATCTAGATAACACATCTTTGTGAGAAATAGCTGTAACAGAAAGTGCCGCTCCATCGTCGCTATAGGAATACGACGCGCCATGACTTTCAAAAAAATCTACATTTTGTTTTTTCGAATATCCCTTACTTCCTTCAATTAAATTCCCCATCATTAGTTCAAGCGGAATTCCATCTTTTGATTTTGATAAAAAATCTGCATCTTTAAACTTGCAACCAAAATAAACAAGAGGAACATGTTCATTTTTATGCATCAAAACTTTTAAACCATTTTTCAGTGTCACCACACGATCAGGTTTCGGAAAAGTAAAATCAAGTGCATTTGGCGCGGCCATTTCTTTTAACATCTTTGGTTCTTCTAGAGGTGCCGTTCGCACATGGCTACTTAAAATTTTGTTATCGATAATATCAGATTCTTTTTTATTTTCTTCCCACAAAGCTTTCTTATCTTCTGGAACGGCAGTTAATACAACCGTGCTCATAGTAAATGGATCTAAATACGCTTTCATAAAGTTCTGAATCTCACCCAGTCCAATTTTTTGTAGATTTTCAATACGCTCGAACAACGCATATTCATCGCGCGTTACATGAAAAGAAGTAATCCATTGTCTTGTAAGACCACTAAGCGATTGCATTAAATTTAAAAAGCCATGTTCTTCGTTGCGAATAACAGTATTTAACACGTCACACGGAATCCCTTTTTTAATAACATCGTTTAATGCGATAGCAATACTTTCTTTGCATTTTTCAGTGCACCCTTCCCGCGGTTCAACGATAATATTAAATAGTCCTGCCTTTTTAAATTGCCATACAATAACACCAACAGAAGACGCTATTTTTTCTTCATCGACTAATTTTTTGTGCAAATAGCTACCTTCACGGTTTCCCAAAGAATTTTTAACAACAGAAACTAATTCATTTTTAACTTTGTCTTGTCCAGGAATAGACCAATAACAGAATAATTTATCTTGTTTTACATTTTCAAAAAGAATTGTGTGGTTTGATTCCAAATCATAGCTACCTGGAACTTTAACGTCTTGTTTAAGTTTTTCTGCTTTAGGGATGTGATTAAAATGTTTTGTTGCTTGCGTTACCGCTTCATCTAAATCAATATCACCGACAACAAACAACGTTGCTTTTTCTGGATAATAATATTTTTCGTAAAATTCTTTTAGTTCTTTTGCTTTTAAATCTACTAAGTCTTCTTTAAATCCTAAAACCGGATGATTGTATGGATGGTTTGCAGGAAACGCTAAGCTTAACGCCTTTTCTATCATTCGCTTCCAATACTTATCTCTATACATTCTTATTTCTTGCATCACCGTATTAAATTCTGAAGCAAGATGTTGTTCATCGAATCGTGCGTTTTGCATACAATCGGCAAGAATTTCTAAGAAAATCTTCCAATTGTTTTTATTAGCTTCAAAGTAATAACTGGTCATGTCGTAACTGGTACCGGCATTAGAATCTGCGCCATACTTTCTACTTATAGCTGTAATATCGCTTTCAGAAAGTTTTTGAGTCCCTTTAAAAATCATATGCTCAATTAAATGCGCAAGGCCACGCTCACCGTTTGCTTCTACTGTTGAACCAACATCGTATGCAATTTGCACCAAAACTTTTGGAACGTGTTTACTTTGAAACGCAATAACAGTTAATCCGTTATCTAAAATAACTTTTTTAATTTTGTCTTTAGGAACTTCAAACTCAACTTTTTTTCCAATTAAAACACCACTCATATCGCACACATACCTTTTAAAAACAACCCAAAGAAGTAAAACACCAACAAAAATGATAAGACTGGTTGCGAGCCATTTACACTTTGCAAAAAATTTACACAACATAACTACCCTCTCTCTTAATTAAAAAATGCGTTATACTGTAGAAAACCTGTGAAAAAATACCATGGATACGAATATAAAACAATGAACATACTAATTATTAGAGTTTCATCGATCGGCGATGTTATTCACACTCTACCTGCGATTTCTCTTTTAAAAAATCATTCTGACAACATCAAAATAAGTTGGATCGTTCAAGAAAAAGCCGCGGCGCTTTTAACCAAACAAAATTTTTTAGAAAACGTTTGGGTTTTACCAGATAAATTTTTAAAACCAAAAAACTGGTATAAAACATTTAAAGTTATAAAAAATGTTAGAAAAACAAAGTGGAACGCGATTATAGATTTTCAGGGAATTTTAAAATCTACCGCGCTCATTTTGTTTTTAAAAGGTAAAAAGTTTGGTTTCGATAAAAAAAGCGTACGCCTTTGGCTCACAACACTTTTTACAAATCATCATGTAGAACCTGTTTATAAAAATATAATTCAAAAAAATCTCGCGCTCGCATCGTTCACATTACAAACATTGTTTAAAACAACAACGTGCCCAACGGTTCAAACCCTGCAAAAACAATTAACTTTGCGAGTTCCTCCCAAAACACAACTTACTGGTTTAAGCTGGCTTGCACAAAATAAAATTTCCAATTCAGTTTTGTTATCACCAAACACAACATGGGAATCAAAACACTGGCCAATAGAATACTGGAAAAAGTTGCTAGTCAAACTTTCGAATAACAAACTTAATAATTCTATTGTGTTGCTTGGAAAAGATTTTGGGGAATGTGCAAAGCAGCTTGCTGAATTTATAACAAAAAAAAATTTACCGGTAGCGATTGCACCAAAATGGAGCTTAATTGAAACCGCATTTTTAATTAAACAATCAAAACTTTTAATCGCGCCCGATACAGGTTTATTACATTTATCTGATTTTCTTGGAATAAAAACAATTGGCATATTTGGACCAACTCAAGCAAAAACGCATGGTCCTTTTTTGATAAACGAAAATGTCAAAAACGTAATACAGTTGCGATCTATGAATCAATTATCACCTTCAGATCTGTACGAAAAGATAGAAACCATTTTAAGCACAAACAAAACTTGTTAATCTTGTAACTCAAATTAGTATCAATTTTTTTTAAAAGAAAGATGCTCCTATGAAAATAAAAGGTTTAATCAAGGCATCTGTGACATTGGCTTTGATATTTGTTGTTTCATATTTCTCTTACAAAAAATTTTTCACAAAGCCCCCAAAAGAATTGTATAAAACTCACGCGGTAAAAAAACGAAACATTTCTCAGATTATTAACACCTCTGGAATATTAAACATTCAGGACAGGTTAAAAGTTGGAAGTTTTGTTTCTGGAATTATTAAAGAAATTTTTGTAGACGAAAATGATGAAGTAAAAACAGATCAGCTTTTAGCAGTTATAGAAACAGGAAGAAACAAAACCGAAGTAGAAGAAGCTGAAGGAAATCTTTATAAAGCAAAAGCACAATTTGAATATTTAAATAATTATCACAAAAGACAAAAGTCTCTTTTTAAAAACGACCAAATATCACAAGAAGCATTTGAACTATCCGCGCGCGATCTTATTCGTGCAAAAGCAGATGTAAAAATTTTAAGCGCAACATTAGAACGCAAAAAAATAGATTACGAACACACAAAAATTAAATCTCCTGGCAACGGAATTGTAACTGCCGTTGGCGTAACAATTGGTGAACGTGTTTCTACTGACCTAAAAGCAACAGTTCTTTTTGAAATCGCAAAAAATATAAACAAAATGGAAGCACTTCTAGAAATAGACGAAAGTGATATCGCTTTTGTTCATAAAGGGCAAACGGTAACTTTTGATGTTGATTCATATCCAAACAGAACCTTTAATGGAATTATTACTGACATCGGATATTCTCCAAAAGTAAAAACTGGGAATAAGTATTACCAAGCAGTTGTTATCGTTGATAACAGCAAACATTTGTTCCGTCCAGGCATGACAATCAATGCAAAAATCACAGTAGCTAGAGTAAAAAATACAATCTCAATCGACACACAATGTTTTATGATTAATCCAAAACATTTAGAGGCAATTGCAAAAGCTCTAAAATTTAAATACAACAAACTTGATCGTGGTGAAAAGAAAGAATTCGAACAAGACAATCCTGACAAACAAATTAAATATATTTGGACAGTTCAAGACGAAACCTTTATAGAAAAAGGAATCATCTTAGGCATAACAGACGATATTCATTTTGAAATCACCTCGGGTCTTTCTGAAATTGATAAAGTAATCATAGACGTAGAAGAATCAGATGCCATGGAAAAAATATACAAAAAAATGTTTAGTAAATTTTAAAAAAATTATAATTTTAAAAAATAATTATGAACATAAATCTTTTAATCAGAATTTCTTTTCGTTCACTTCGCGGACACAAAGGTCGCTCATTACTTACTATGCTCGGCATAATTATTGGTATCGCCGCAATTATTGCAACACTTGCAATTGGTAAAGGTGCTGAAAAAAAACTAACCGACAAAATTATGGCCATGGGAAGTAATTTTATTTGTATTTATCCTGGCAACTGGGCAAGCGAAGGAAAAACTGCCTCAAGAAAAAGAAAAAAAGTTCCACATTTATTCGAAAAAGATGTAGAAGCGCTACAAAAACAATGTCCAGAAGTCGCTAGAATTTCTCCAGAACTATTCTTAAAAGAAGTTGTCCGATACGAAGCCAACAATATTATTTCTAAAATAAAATGCGGGAACGAACATTTTATCTATATTCTTGGAAGAAAATTAAGATATGGCAGATGCTTTAATTCTCATCATGTTGATAGCGGCGCGCGCGTTGCAGTCATTGGACAAAAAGCAGCAACAGATATGTTTAAAAAGCTAAATCCAATTGGTGAAACAATTTACATCAAGAAAATTCCATTCACCGTTATTGGTGTATTACAAAAAATGGAAAATTATTGGGGCGTGCAAGATCCAAATATTGATGTCTTTATTCCAATAACTACAGCAAAGCGACAGCTAACCCGAAACAATTCAATTGTTGCGGGAATTTCTTTAAGCGCTCCAAATAAAGAAATGATCGCCGAGTTAACAAAAAAAATTAAGAAAATTTTGCGATACAGAAGAAAAGTTGAACTTAATGAAGTTGACAATTTTGTAATGTATGATCAAACCGCAATGCGCAAAGCCGCACAAGAATCATCTAACATTTTAAATATTTTACTTTTAATTGTCGCATCAATTTCTTTGCTCGTGGGAGGAATTGGCGTCATGAACATTATGCTTGTCTCTGTTTCTGAACGAACAAAAGAAATTGGAATCCGAATGGCGCTGGGCGCAACTAGCAACACAATTTTAAAACAATTTATTATTGAATCCATTATGATGTGTTTTATTGGAGGGACAATAGGAATTCTTCTCGGCGCAGTTATCCCGCACATCACCGCACATTTTACAAAGTGGCAAGTTGTGGTAACATCGCAATCTGTTCTTATTGCATTTGCTACAACTTCTGCAATTGGAATATTTTTTGGATATTACCCCGCGCACAAAGCGGCAAAAATGAATCCTGTCGATGCGTTATTAGATAACTAGTTATTAGATAACTAAAGGAAACAACATGACAAAAAACAAATTAATTGTTTTATCCTCGATAGTAATTGGAGGACTATTTATTTTTATCGGAGTTAAAATACATAAGAAAAATTCTTCAGATGAAAAAGTTTTTTATATAACAAAAAAACCAATACAAAAAAAGATTGTTCAACTTGTTAATTCAGCAGGCAGATTACAAGCCAGAGATGAAATAACAGTTGGCAGTTTGGTTGCGGGACGAGTCGTAAAAATTCATGTAGATGACAACGACACCGTAAAAAAGGGGCAACTGCTCGTTGAACTTGATAACGGAATTGGTGACAGCAATGTAAAAAAAATACGTGCAACCTTAAAAGAACATGTTGCAAGCCTTGAATACATAAAAAATGTATACGAAAGACAACGTGCACTTTACCGCGAAAATCAAATATCACAAGAAACGTATGAACAGAAAAGAAAAGAATTTAAACAAGCAAAAGCAAAAGTAGAACAAACCGCAGCAGATCTTGAATCTAAGAAAAAAGAATACGAAAATTTATTTATAAAAACTCCAGATGATGGAATTGTAATATCAAGAAAAGTTGATCTTGGTCAAATGGTAACTTCTCAACTACAAGCAACGGAACTTTTTAAAATCGCAAAAGATTTAGCAAAAATGGAAGCTCGCGTTGATGTTGATGAAGCTGATATTGGATTAATTAAAGAAGGTCAAAAAGCATATTTTACCGTTGATGCTTTCCCTAAAGAAGAGTTTTACGCAAAAGTTACACAAGTTAGATATAAAGCAACCATTATAAATAATGTTGTTACATACGAAACAATTTTGAACATAGAAAATCCAAACCTTAAGTTGCGTCCAGGCATGACATGTGACGTTGATATAGAAGTAAAAAATGTAAAAAACGCTATAACCGTTCCAAATAAATCTTTCAGAATAAATGATGATACTTTAAAAGAAGCAGCAAAAAATCTTGATTATTCCATAGAAAAAATCAAAACAAAAAACGACAGAATTCAAAAGAATTATCTTTGGATCTTAGAAAACGGAAAATTCAAACAAATAAAAGTAACAACAGGGGCAAAAGAAGGTTCGGTTATAGAAATACAAGAAGGAATAAACATGAATAACGATGTTGTTACTGACGCATTTGACCCAACAAAAAAGAATCCTTTTTTGGAGAAGATGATGCAAAGAAATAAAAAACTATAAGAGGTTTGTAAACATGCTTACCTTGCAAACAAAAAAATTAATCAAAATTTACACAATGGGTGAAACAGAAGTAACGGCACTTAGAGGCGTTGACTTTGAAGTTCACAAAGGTGAATTTGTTGCAATCACAGGTTCGTCTGGTTCTGGAAAGTCAACTTTAATGCATCTTCTTGGTTGTTTAGATATCCCCACAGAAGGTGAATATTTTATCGACAACGAAAACGTTGCAAACCTAACAACAAACCAGCTTGCAAAAATTAGAAATCAAAAAATTGGTTTTGTGTTTCAAAAATTTAATTTATTGCCAGATTTAACCGCGGCAGAAAATGTTGCACTCCCTTGTTTATATTCTGGAATGTCAGAAAAAGAATCATTAAAAAAAGCATTAACATTATTAGAATCTGTAGAATTATCTAATCGTTATAAACATTATCCTTACCAACTTTCTGGCGGGCAACAACAAAGAGTTGCTATCGCGCGCTCACTTGCAAATGAACCAAGCATTTTACTTGCCGATGAACCAACTGGAAATCTTGATTCAAAAACAGGTGAAGCTATTATAGAAATTATTCAAAAACTTAACGAAGAAAAAAACGCAACAATAATCATGGTAACGCACGAACAATACATTGCAAAGAAAGCAAAACGTATTATTGAATTAATTGATGGTTTAATTGTTTCTGATGAGAAAACATTATGAGTCCAAAATTTATAATTAAATCTGCCTTCCGCGCGCTAAGAAAACATAAAATGCGCAGCCTTTTAACAACTCTTGGAATTATTGTTGGAATTATTTCAATTATAACGGTTATGTCTATTGGGCAAGGGGCAAAACAAAAAGTAAAAGAACAAATAGAAGATTTGGGAACAAATTTTATTATTGTTTTTTCCGGAACATCAAAAGGTTTTCATCCCTTTGGAGCAAAAAAATTTAAACGTTCTGATTATAAAGCAATCGTTGAAGAATGTGATCAGATTAAACACATTTCCCCTATCGCAATTAAAAGATCAATTCGCGTTGTTTACAATAATGTTAATTGGTCAACAAATATTACGGGCATCAAGGCAAATTTTACAAAAATTAGAAATTGGCCACTTGCAAAAGGTGATTTTTTTTCAGAAGAAGATAATCAATCAGGAGCAAAAGTTGCAGTAATAGGAAAAACCGTTGAAGACAATCTTTTTTGTGGTGAAAATCCAATAGGGAAAAAGATAAGAATTAAAAATATTCCATTCAAAGTAATTGGTGTTTTAACAGAAAAAGGAAAACATCCAAGCGGAGAAGATCAGAATGATTCTATAATGATACCGCTAAAAACGGTTCAAAGAAAAATAGTTGGATCATATAATTTTCCTGCAATGATTATTTGTGGAAAGCAAAAAGATCAATTGAATGTTCTTGCTAATGAAATTAGAGGCGTTTTACGCCAAGAACATAATCTATCTCCAAAAGATGAAGATAATTTTATATTAATATCACAAAATGATATTTCTCAAGCTGTCGGCGCCGCTCAAATGGTTTTAAATCTTTTATTAATTGCCGTTGCATCTATTTCGCTCCTTGTTGGAGGAATAGGAATAATGAATATCATGCTTGTAACAGTTACAGAAAGAACCAGAGAAATTGGAATGCGAATGGCACTCGGCGCACCTAGCCACACTATTTTGCGCCAATTTATTATGGAATCAATAATACTCTGTTTTACCGGTGGAAGCATAGGGGTATTTATAGGAATTAATTTAGCAAAATTATTATCAATGTTATTCGGCTGGACTGTTTTTATTTCGTATCCATCAATTGTAGTTTCTCTTCTTTCTGCTGTTCTTGTTGGATTGTTTTTTGGTTTTTATCCTGCATACAAAGCATCAAAACTTAATCCAATTGAAGCGTTAGAGGAACATTAAAAGAAAGTGTGTAATGAGAAAATTATTTTTTAAAATACTTTTTGTTTTTGTTTTTGTTTTTGTTTGTTCAAATCCCGTTCGTGGAACCCTTCGAGACGATTTCTCGCTACCGCTCGAAATCCCTCAGGGCGAACGGGATTCTAAAGAAAATTCTGAATTTTTAAATTCCATTAGCCCAAACAAACCAGAACTAAATAAAAATTTTGTAAATAAAAAGCCCGTTCGCCCTGAGGGATTTTTTCCTAAAAATCGTCTCGAAGGGTCCCACGAACGGAAACCAACTTCCCCAAAAACATTAACCCTGGAACAAGCAATTAATCTTGCGTACAAAAAGAAACCAAGCATTCAAGCATTGCGACAAGCAAAAGAAGTTTCAATAATTTCACGCAGAAGTACTATGTCCCCATACCTACCGCAAGTTTCTGCAACAGGAATTCAATACGATTCAGATTATTCTATAAAACGCTCCGCGGCCATTGGAATCACACAATTAGTTTACAGTTTTGCTGGCCCACAAGACACATATAGAATTGCACAAAAAAACGTAAACAAAGCGGAACATGCAATTGAACAAAGTAAAGATGATATTCGTTTAGCAATTGAAAAAGAATTTTTAAATGCGTGGCTGTTACAACAAAAAGAAAATGCCATTACAAAGTTATATAATTCATCAAAAGAAACTTTTGAAAAAGATAAACATAAATATGAATTAAAAATGCTGAATCAAAACGACTGGCTAAAAGCAAATGCCACATTTGCCCAAAACATCGCAACGGTACAATCGTACCAAGATGATATTTCTATTTCTGAACAAACGCTCGAATATTTAATTGGGGAAAAACATATAATAAATAATCTTGCTGACAACAAACAGGAGGTTACCAAACTTACGTGGGACGAAAATTATATGCCAACTTTAAAACCGGTTGAGTTTTATTACGAGCTCGCGCTCAGAAACAGAAAAGATTTAAAAATAAAAGATGAAACAATAAAACAAAAATCTATTGAAAGTAATTATTACCTAAAAAAATATTTACCAAGTATTAGTTTGTTTGGAAATTTTACACGCTACGAAGCAGCATCATCTTACAATAGCCACAACGCGGGACTAAAAATAAGTTGGAGCATCTTTGACGGTTTAACAAACTATTTTAATAAAGAAGCCGCAAAGGGGAATCAAATTAAAACAGAATTGGAAAAACAGGATTTACAACAAAGTATAAAAGTAGAAATTCAAACAGCTTATTCAAATTTAATGAAATATATAAAACAACTTAATTCAGATTTAGTTAGTTACAAACAGTCAGAAAATGAATTTAACCTAAAAAAACAAAAATTATCACTAGGACAAGTTTCTGAAACAGATTTTAAAACAGCCGAATATACATGGAATAACGTACAATATAAATTTTCAGAAGAAAAAGTTGCCGCGATTTTAAAAGAACGCACGCTTATTCACGCCTGCGGCTATCCGGAGTAAACTCTTTTATTGTTCTTGAAATATAGTACTCAGTACGCGTACTAACAAAAGCCGCTCGTTAGGATCATCACTAAAAGCCCCGCTCGTCTCGAGTGATTTTTTCTTAAAAATTGTATCGAGAGATTCGTGCGGACCTTTAAAAAATAACCAATTTAGTTTTTAATTTACTTTGACCCGCGCGAACCCCTCGATACACCACACTGCGTGTGGCACTCGGGACGAGCGGGGTTTAAGACCAAAACTTTTTACTATATCGAAGAATCCTTCAGCTAACATTACAATCTGAATCGCAAAGCACCCCCACTCGACCAAACAACTAAATATTTGTAAAATAAGAACATGAAAAAATTTACATCGTTTTTACTTGTAACAATCATTTTTATGAACGGATTGACCGCCAAAGAATTGCCAGAAGCAAGAAAGTGGAAATTTATTGAGCGGCAGTTTCAGGGAAACTCGAACAAAATTATGTTCCAAACACTTTCTGGATACGCGTTTCTTTGCGCCGCCATACTAATTCAATCAGGCACATTCTCTAAAAAACTACACAAGTCCCCTTTGGAGGTGAAGGATCGAAATCACTATGACAATCGGGCAATGGCAGCAACAATGTTATGCACAATGATTTTGATAGTTTATCCTTTTAAAAACTTTAAAACCCAAAAAATAATACTCAAAACCTTTCTTAACAATTGGAAAAAATTTAGGGATCAAACTCCAAAGAACTTACAACCATTTTTTGATGAACTTTATGATTATTATGTTGATTATCAAAATCAAACAACGCGACAGATTACCAGCAAAGAAAAAAAAGAATTTAAAAAAACTTTTGAAAAAGCTTCTTTTTATATTTTAAAAGCCATAGAAGAGCATAGATGGAAATAAGTATAAAATTTAAAACATTTATTTTTGTTTCAATATTGTTTATGAACTTTGGGCAGATTTTTCCTGAGGTAAGTAAAGAAATAGAGTCATACAAACAAAAAACCGAAACAGGGAAAAAACAACCGAGAGCCACTCCACGCCGGATAGCAACAAAAAAAACAACCCCTAAAACAGAAACCCTTATATTAATCCCTGTTTTTAATGATAATCCCGATCTTCAAAAGTTTGGAGAAACATATATAGACGCACAACTAGACATATTGTTTAAAGACACACAGAGTCCAAACGATCTAACAACTAAACAAGAACAAAAACAATACAGAATAAGAGCTCTTGAAACTCACCCGGACAAATGGCCTGGCAATGTCCAAAAAGCCGAAGAATTCAAACGAGTAAATTGGGCACACAATTTTCTAGGACAAACCTTCGAAGAAAAAGTAACAACTATATGCAAAGCTCACCGTTATTTTTTAGACATTGAACAAATAACTAAACAAAATGAAGAATATGAAAAAATATCACGAGAAACAGACAAAGACCTTCGTCGATTCACCGTCTACACAATCATCACCGCAATAGCTGTTTACAACGCCACAAAATATATTTTGAAAAAACTAGAAGCAAAAGAAAATGATCTAGATACCATCATGCAACTCGACATCAGCGATGAAGAAATGGAACAATTGGTAAAACTTCGTTCCTCTCTCCGTCACACCATTCTTCCAAAATGGTTAAAGAAAAAATTTAAGATGCAAATTGATTGGTCTCTAGCCCAAGTAGCTTCTTAACGCGCCCCACGATTCGGGCCAGAGTTCATTTAAAATTTCGCCAATACATTTTGCGTATTGTCTAATTTCCCACTGAGCGTTTGCTGCAATTCGTAAATTATAAAAATGAATCCAATTTCTTAAATTTGCAGTTGCATAAAATTCTGTGTAATTTCCAACCGGTACCACCGAGCGGGCTTGCTCGCGGCACGCACCTTTTTCTAAAAGTTTTTTGTAAGAATCAACCGCAAAGTTGTACGACTCTTTTAAAATTTTAGTGCACCCGTCTTGATCTTCAACCACTCCAACACTCGACTGTTTATTTGTATCTGCTTGTTTGCGCCAGATTTGCGGCATATAAAATTTTCCAACAGGATCGGCGCTGTATCTCATAGAAACTTCGTTGTACGATTGCGTTCTGTGTCTCATCCATTCTCGCGCGACAAAAAGCGGCAACACAACTTTAAATGTTGCAGACTGATGTTCGAACGGTGACATATGTTTATGCTTTGCCAAATAATGCATTAATTTTTTATCGTTCTCTGGATTTTCCCCCGTTTTCCCGCTCGCGGCATGCGAGACTCGCGCAGAAAGCGCCGGCATTTGATCGACATCATATTTTTCGCCGTGAATTTTTGTACTCGCAACTAATTCGACTTTTGCATACGGATCGTTTTCTCCGTACGGTTTTAAAGTTTTGTTCATGTAAAACTTTCTACATTTTAGGAATTGTGATTCCAGTTTGCTTCATATATTTCCCACCGCGGTCTGCATACGACGTTTTACAATCTTCGTCCGCTTTAAAAAAAATAACTTGCGCTATTCCTTCGTTCGCATAAATTTTTGCGGGCAGCGGTGTTGTGTTAGAAATTTCTATGGTCACATGACCTTCCCATTCTGGTTCGAACGGCGTTACATTTACAATAATCCCACACCGCGCGTACGTCGATTTACCTAAACAAATAGTTAAAACGTTTCTTGGAATTTTAAAATATTCCACACTCCGCGCGAGCGCAAACGAATTTGGTGGAACAATGCATACATCAGATTTAACGTCGACAAAAGAATTCGCGTCAAAGTTCTTTGGATCAACAATTGAATTTAAAACATTCGTAAAAATTTTAAATTCGTCCGTAACGCGAAGGTCGTAACCGTAACTAGAAATTCCGTAACTCACAACCTTTTGCGCGCCATTATCTTTTGATCTAATTTGATTTTCTTGGAATGGATTTATCATGTCTTGTTCTTTTGCCATTTTACAAATCCAAGAATCTGGTTGGATGCTCACTTTCTTCCTTTTTTTGTTAAATTACTCCCCGCCAATTGGCGGGGAGTAAGTAATTTACAAGCCCATAAAAACCAATTTTAAATGCCGTTTCTTAAGTGTGTATTCACATTCTTTTTTTATAAACGGAACGGTTTTTTCGTCTGGTTCCCACTGCATCGATGCCCAATAAACCAATTGTGATTTTTTGTAACTGCAACCTGGTTTAAACATTCTCATTAATTCATCGTCAGGAAGTGATGCGCGCGCAACAAATAAATCTATCTCGCCTTCTGTTGTTCGCAAAAATGTTCTCCAATCAATGGCACACACTTCTGCTTTTTCTAATTCCAAAACTTTAATTAATTCTTTTAAAAATGTTTGTTTTTTATTTCTTACTTCCAGTAAAACTATTCCCAAATGTGGAAACATAATTTTTAACGGAATCGATGGGAACCCGGCGCCCGCGCCAATGTCGGCAATCGATTTTATTTTATTTAAATCAGTACAATTTCTAAGCGCAAGCGAATCTCTAAAATGTCGTTGTACCATTTCTGATAGATTGTTGATGGCCGTCAAATTCATTTTGCGGTTCCATTCGGTCAACAATGCCTCGTATTTCTGAAATTTTACCAATTGCTCATCGGTGAGTTTCTCTTGTTCTTGAAACTCTGACCAAACTTTTTCCGCAGGTTTTTGTCTTATACTCATAAGTAATCCTTTACGTTAATATCCGTTAAATATTTTTTTGCTTCTTCTTTTATTTCTTATACATTTCCCCGTTCGCAATTCCTTCGATACATTCTTCTTCGCTAAAAGCTACGAAGAACACTCAGGATGAGCGGCTGTCGACTGCGTCCGCCGAAGCTTTACGCGAAGGCGGAAGGGTTTCTTCGAACGGTTCAGCTAATCTCTATCTTTCAAATAGTCAATTTTGTTATGTTTCATATATAAGAAACGTAGTTTTATTCTTTATGCCGGGGGGGCACAATGAAAGAAACATATAAAAAAGTAACTCATATTATTTTATCATTAGTGACAACATTCACAACCGCTGTGTATTCAAATACCATAACAACATACTTAAAGCATCCTTCAATCGAGGTTTTGAACTCCGCACAAAAGGATTTTTTACAACAAAAATCAAGAGATGTGGGAAAACAGGAACCCACACAAACAGCAAAAACCAGTTTAGAATTGAATGTGGAAGAAATGCTTCCGTCGCTTAGCGGCTTTATCGCACTTTACGGTGGCTATCTTGATTATTCCAATATGGATGGAAGAATTGCGCTACCGCGCCGACACAATGACGATAAGTTGTATGTTATTGTCACGCCAACAATAAAAACCAAAACGGTTTATAAAGAAACTATTGGTCATCTGGAACTTATGCTGCCGGATTCTAACGAGCCGATAAAAATATACAAACTCGAACGCAAAGAAGAAGAAGTAACAGATAAAGAAACAGAGAAAAAAGAGAAAGTTCTTTTTTGGACTGTTTCTGAAGAAACAATTCCTGAAGACAAAAAAATCAATCCACTCTCCGTTGTCATTCTTACAAGACCAGAAAATCTCTTTATTCCAACCGGTGACTTTATGACAACCGACAATCCAAATTTAATTTTGCCTAATATTTATGTTGTAGGAAATATGGAGAAACCATTTAGTTCATTTGATTTTATGGACATTAAAAAATATTTTGAACCAGTTGAAATTAAAGAAGAGAAAAAAGAGAAGAAAAAATTGAAGCAACAAATTATTTTGAATGAATAATAAATAAACAAACCCAGCAAAAGAATAGGCCGCTTGCAAATTTGCGAGCGACCTATTCTTATTTTAAATTTATGCACAAAAATTAAACCAAAACTTCTGGGTCTGAAACAATTCTAGCAGTAGCCCCTTCATCCAGCACGAAATACGGTAATATTTCTATTTTTATTGTTCCACTGCACAATTCCGTTAAAAATTGGTTAACTCTATCTTTTGAAATAAGATATGTTGGAAATAGTTCACCTCGCAAACTTTTTTCTTCTAGCCATTTTAATATAGAAGTACAAAAACCTAATAAGAATGCAGTGGATGTAAGAATAATGCTCACAAAAAATACAACTTGCATTCCTTTCGTAATACAATTCTCCTTATATCCTAAATAATTATACAAACGCCAAATGATAAACGATACTAAATGACATGCTACCAGACATAAAACTTCTACATCCAATGTAAATCCACCAAAGCTAGGAAAATGTAAAGATTGCAAGGCAGTGTTTTGCGAAGCAGAAAATTCTACAATTTCATAATTACCATTTGGTAATTCAAACCTTATACATACTTCATTATTTCCTATTGCCTGTGTTCTTACAGAACCAGGACAATAATCGATAACTATTCTTTTAGGATCTGCAATACGAACAACTCCGCTCGTTTCTTTATCTGCAATCGTATACTTAAACGGGACATTTACGGCTCCTGTCTGATTAAAAGTTTCTACCATCGCCGCAAATTCTTCTGGTGATACAACTTCTTGCAATTGCACATCTTCTAGAGAGGCTTCCTCCGCGCAAAACGCACCGTGCATTTGCAAACCAAATAAAAATGTTAAAAATAAAATTATTTTGTTTTTCATAATCATTCAGCAACAACTCCTAGTAGCTCCATACTAGGAAGAGTAACAGCGCATCCATCAACAATTAATTGTATCTTTCCAGAACACAATTCAGTAGCAAATTGTTCAACCTCATCTCCTGTAATAAACCGTTTTAAAGATGATTCATCAGGTTTAGCAGGCCAACCTTCGTGAAATACTCCACAATAGGCAAAGCATAAACCAAAAATTAGAAGTATCACTTCTGAGCAATAACCCATCACGGCAACAAGAGTACTTTCTGAAGTTCTCACCCCTAAAACCTCATGAATTAGAATGAGGAAGAAACAAAAAACTGCTGTTATTATATAATCAGAATCACATTTGCATTCAGAAATTTTCCTTCTCATTGGAAAATGTAATTTTCGAGAAAATTGCGAATCAGAACTCAAATTAAATTGTATAGAATGATCATCCCTTCCCTGAAACTGAACCCGACAAACCGTCCTATTCTTTTTTTCTTTATAACTAACAAGAATTGTTCCCGATTTTCTTTTACCAGACAATTCATAATTAAAAGGAATAACCTCTCTATATACCTTCGGTAATACCGGTGCTACTTTCTTAGCGCAAAACGCCCCGTGCATTTGCAAACCAAATAAAAAGATAAAAAATAAAATTACTTTGTTTTTCATAAAGATCCTTCTTTTTGCTACTCCAAAACATCCGAAGAAGAAATTTTGCCAAGCACCATTTCTGCTTCTCGTACAACAACTATTTCAATTTCTCCAGAACGCAATTCCCTAAAAAACGTTTCTACATGATCGTATGGTAAAAATTGCATTGGAAACAATTTTATATTCACACGACTTAAAAGACTTCTTGGTGTTCGTAAAAATTGACCAACTGAACCTTGTGATCCATGAAAGTTTATAAATGCATTTTCTTCATCGTACAAATGCCCCACAACACATACTTCATTACTTCTTTTCGCTTTCCTTCTGGCAAAATAAGCGCACTTCTTGATAGCAATATCTGTTTGCGGATTGTAAAAAAATATAGTTCCTCTTTTTATTACTTCGCCAAGTTTATATTCAAAATTAACTTGCACCAATCCAGGGAATTGCAAAGATTGCATCATAGATGAAGCACAATCCAATGATACTTCTTGCATTTCTTGCCCCTCCATACAAAACGCACCGTGTATTTGCAAACCAAATAAAAAGATAAAAAATAAAATTACTTTGTTTTTCATAAAGATCCTTCTTGCCCCCCGCGCTCCATTGCTTTAATTAAATTTGTAGTAGAATAACCATTTTTATAATCAATTATCACAACTTCCCCGCCGTTCGCCTGCACAACATCAGCTCCAGCGATTTCTTCTTTTTGATAATCACCGCCTTTGACCAAAACGTCTGGCTGTAAAAACGAAATTAATTCACGCGGGGTGTCTTGGTCAAAAATAGTTACAAAGTCGACCATCTCTAATGCCGACATAAGCATAATGCGTTCTTCGAGTTTTTTAATCGGTCGCGCATCGCCTTTAAATCTTTTTACGGAATCATCTGTATTTATTGCAACCACCAAAATGTCGCCGTGTTTTTTTGCTTCGTTTAAAATGTATAAATGTCCGGAGTGCAATAAATCAAAACACCCATTTGTGAACACAATTTTTTTATCACAATTCTGACGTAACACTTTAAGTTTTAGATTTAAACGTTCCCAGTTGCTTACAATTTTTGCATTCGCATCTTGAGGCGCATCGAGTAATTCATCAAGATGTACCGGATACGTTTTTACATGCGAGACGGCAACCGCCGCGGCTTTGTTTGCAACTTTTAAGCAATCATGCCACGACAAATTATTTACAAGCCCAAACGCTAAAAAAGAAAGAACGGTGTCGCCCGCGCCAGTTACATCAAACACATCTTGTTTTATTGCAGGTGAAACTATACATAATTCGTGAGAAATAAATTGAATCCCTTTTTCCCCCATCGTCACAATTAAACCCTGTAACGAAAGCATGTCGCAAATAATTTTCCCGTTTTGAATCATAGTGTTATCGTCAGGCAAATTAAAAAAAGAAACCATCTCATTAAATTCTTTTAAATTTGGTTTTACGTAATTCACGCCATAATATTTATCAAAGTGCGGACCTTTGGGATCTGCAATCACGGTACAATTACGTTCTTTTGCAACACGCACCACATGCGCAACAATATCTTGGTCGACTACCCCTTTTGCGTAATCAGAAATTACGACTACAGAATCGGGCTTCATTAAAACATTTATTCTGCCAAGAAGAGCTGCACGTTCCGTTTCTTGCAACGGTTTTTTATTTTCTGTGTCAATCCGCAATAATTGTTGGTGTTTTGCCATAAGACGGTTTTTTGTAATTGTTGGTCGCTCCACACTTTCTAATATTCCCTCAACGTTTAATTCGTTTTCTGAAAACATAGAAAGAAGTTTTTCACCTTTCATGTCCCCCGCACCGACAATTCCAACAACATCAACATTAAAACCAACTCGTTTACAACTTATCGCAACGTTTCCCGCCCCGCCGCAGCACCATTCTCTGTATTCTTCTTTTAAAACAGGAACGGGCGCTTCTGGAGAAATGCGGTCAACATCACCAAAAACATATTCGTCTAACATCAAGTCGCCGACAACTAAAACATTTTTATTTTTTGAATTTTTTAATTTCGATATAAGTCTGTTCATTTTTTCTCCAACAAGAACCCAAACATAAAGATTTCAAAATGTTGCCCCATAGTAGCAAAACTTTATACGGTGTGCATCATAAAGTTTTTAAAATTTTTAAAAACTTTTTGTACTTAGTTTTTCTTACTATTTCCCTTCCCCCGTTCGCCCTGAGCCTGTCGAAGGGTTTCAACGAACGGGGTTAATAAAGGAACCAATATGAAGCTACAAATATCGTTTGACGGCACCGACCTTTCTAAGGCTCTTGAAGTTGCAAAAACAACGGCGCCCTTCGCTGACATTTTAGAAATAGGAACGCCACTTTTATACGCACACGGTTTAACCGCAATAAAAGAATTTAAAAAAACGTTTCCAAATAAAAAAATCTTTGCCGACACAAAACTTGTCGACCGCGTTGCAGAAATAATTCCACTCGTTTCTAGCGCGGGCGCCGATTATCTTTCTGTTCTGGCGGGAACAACAAATAATATCATTCAAAAAGTCACCGCGATCGCACGCGAAAGTGATGTAAAAGTTGTTTTAGATTTGTTAGATATTTACGATTACGGACAAATTGCACGCGACGCAAAAAGTTTAGAGATAGATTTTATATTGTTTCATCTTCCATACGACGGAAAAGAATCGATCGATAACATGGAAGGTTGGGAAAATGTAAAAGGAAACACAGACTTGCCAATTTTTCTTGGCGGGAAAATAAATAAAGAATCTATAGAAAAAGCCCACGCGCTAAAGCCTGACGGCATTGTTATTGGCGAGGCGATTACAAAGAAAAGTAACCCTGCAGAAGCGGCAAAGTTTTTTCAGGAGAAGTTTTAGGCAAATCTCTCCTTAATGCCGAAACTTTTCTTCTTAGATTATACACCTCTCGCCAAAGACGCTTTATATTTGCATCTTTAGTATTTTCATCTTTTTCCTCTTTCCTAAGAAAAAAAATTAAATCCATTCTAGCTTGATTAAGAGCTTTAATCTTGTCTGTATTATCTTCTACTTTCTCTAAAATAGAGTCTATTGTTACTGTTTGATTTTTAAGAATCGCATCGACTATTTGTTTACGCACAGAATAAATTAAATTTTGCGACGGTATTTCTTTTTCCAAATTCTCGTCAACCCTCATTCCACAAAGCCCCGCGGCGGAAGAAAATGTCAAAACAAAAAATGATAAAGTTATTTTTTGGATAAGTTTTTTAAAAACAAGTTTTTTCATTGAAGCCCCAATTAATTAATTTTAAATTTAGAATTTGTTTTGGTTTATTATAGATAACTTTGAGATTACGTAAAGTTATACTGCGGAAGCCGCAAACTTTTCTTTTAATTACAATTTTTTTTCTTAATAAAGTTATTCTTCAATAAAGATTAGGGGAAGGTCTCGTAACCCTCCCCTAAAACCCCTGTACGCAAAAGGGACAAGCCCTTTTGAAACCCACGCCTATCGCTCATGCACTGACGTAAGTTTAAGAAAACTTACATACAGCGAAATCGCTTAGGCATTCTTTACTAGTAAATCCATTAACAATTTAAAGCCAATCATTCATGAGAAAGTTTTCATCCCGAGTGATTTTGAGCGATAGCGAAAAATAGTATCGAGGGACGTTTGGTTTGCTACAATTTGTTTTGTTGTACTTGAAAAACAATTGCTAATAATTTACAAATCTGTGTTTCGTAAGCGTAGCATCCTTCGATACTATTTTTTTTCAACACGTTGTGTTTTTAAAAAATCACTCAGGATGAAAAACTGGCATATGCAAATCATTCTAAAATAATAAGATGTTTGAATTGTAAAAAAGTTCACAACAACAATGCGACCAGAGCGAGTTGTGTTGGTTGTGAGTTTTCTTAAACTACACATCAAGACGTGTTTGAGCGTCGGGAGCTGGGATCCAAGGGCAGAGCCCTGGTGTCTAGGGTTTTAGGGGGTGTGACACGACACCCCCTAAGAAAACTTTTAGGCATACTTTTTTAAAAAAAGTTAATCAGAAAAATAAGGACCGTTCGTTGAAACCCTTCGAGACAATTTCTAGCTATCGCTCAAAATCCCTCAGGGCGAACGGAACAATTAAATAAATTCAAACACCACTAAAATCAACCAAATTTTCATTCTTAAAAAACCGTTCGCCCTGAGGGATTTTTTCTTAAAAATCGTCTCGAAGGGTTCAAACGAACGGACCTTTTACTTATCAAACAAACTTTTTTGCCCCGCAACAACAGTTTGTTTCTCTTTCTTTTTACTCTTCTTTGCCTTCGTAAATTGCAAATCAAACAACTGTTCAACTTCTTTTACAGTCGTTGCATCTTTTGCTTTTTTATCCGGGCGATAACCCATAATTCTTGGAAAACGAAGAGCAAACCCATTATTTTCTTTTGTTCTTCCCGCGCTATGAAGCGGAGAAAGTGTAATTTCGTCCGCGCGAATTAAACACACAATTTCTGGTGAAACCCAAACATCTGGGAAAAGTGATTTTTCACATTCAACATTTTTTGGTTTTTCATTAACAGTAATTTTGTCGCACATCTTTTTTTGTTCGCGCCATTCAACATCGGTTAAACCTGTTCCCATTTTTGCAATGGTCTGGAAGCAATCTTTTTTGTCATTAAAAACACCAACCAACAACGCGCCGATTCCAAACGATGCACGTTTTCCGTGTCCCGCGTAATATCCTAAAACAACACAATCTATTGTGTCGGCAAGCGAACCAGATTCTTGTCGTTTGAGTTTTATCCAATTAAAATTTCTTTTTCCGGGTTGATACAATGCGTCGGGCCGTTTTACCACTAACCCTTCTAGGCCGTGCGCAATATTTTCTTCAAAATAATCGCTGAGCATTTCTCCAGATTCAATTACAACTTCTTCTAACGGAAGAACAATATCTTTTTCTTTGTCTGATTTTTCTGTAATTTTTTCTAACGCTTTTCTGCGGTCCGCATGAGTTTCTTCTAAAAGTGACTTTCCATCTAAAAATAAAATATCAAAGAAATAAAGTTTAAGAGGAACGTCTTGCGAAACTTGTTCGATGTCATATTTTCTTCTGCGCTTAACCGTTTCTTGGAACGACAAAAACGTACCGGATTCAGCTTCGTACGCAATCGCCTCGCCTTCTGCAACCAAACTTTTTACCGGTAATTTTTCTACCGCTTGTTTTAAATCGGGAAACATGTCGGACATGTCTTGCAAGTTGCGAGAAAAAAATCGTACCACTTTTTTTCCATCTTCTGTAAAAATATGAACCTGTAATCTAAAGCCATCCAACTTTGGTTGCGCGACGCACCCTTTGCCGAGCTTTTTTACAATAGCTTTGGCATCAGAGAGACGCTCCGCCGCCGCGGGACGAATTGGAACGCCGGGATGGATGTCCATTTTTTTTATACTTTCTACGCCGTCTTCTTTTAATGTTTTTATAATTAATCCGATGTCGGCAGAAATGTTATATGAACTTTCTAACGGTTTGCGTAGAGATTTGTTTCCTTCTTGCATCCAAGAAAATGCATCGAGCAATGTCATGTCGGAAAAACCTAGTCTAAGTTTTCCTAAAATGATTCGGGCCACATATTTGGCGGAAAGAAAGTCGAGGTTAGAAAGTAATTCTAATAAACTTTTTTCTTTAAATTGTTGCGAGCCCGTTCCAGAAATTTTTAAAAAATCTTGCAGCGCTTTTTCCACTTGCAGAACGGTTAGTTCTTTTTCTTGCCCTCTTTGTTCCTGCTCGTATTGTTCTATTACAGAACCGATATCGCCAACCGCGCGCGCCTCTTTTTTTATTGTGTCTGCACTTTTATTTAGTAATTTTGCAACAACTGCAAACATACTTTTTTCTGCAAAGTGAAACTTTGTTCCGATGTATGTGGGATTTAAATTTCCTAAAGATAAATAGGCGATGATTGCGGATTCGACAGCATCTGCTTTTTTAAAAAGATCGGCAAGCAAATACGTCATTTTTAAACGAGAGGGTTCTTTTTCTATTTCGTTAAATGTGCGGGCGACTTCTATAAATTTCATTACTGGTTCCTTTTTAAAGTTAGTTTAATGGTTGAATCAGGAAACTGTTATTTCTTGAATTTATCTTTTCTAGGAATGTCTTCAACAAGCCGCTCGTCCTGAGTGATTTTTTCTTAAAAATAGTATCGAAGGATGTACGCCAAAAGCGTGCACGGCGATCTTATGGAGACCGTCACCTGCTGCCGCAGGCGATCCTTCGATACTATTTGCTATTGCAAATCACTCAGGACGAGCGGTCAAAAAACACCCATTAAAAAAACAAACCATAAATTTCAAATTCAACTCAAAAATATAATTTCAAACTTATAAAAGTATACCACGATCCTAAATTTTTATACTTTAAGACCTTCTTCATAAGAAGCTAACTTCCCCCTTAAGTCATCAAGACTGTGTTCTTCCTGCTCAATTTCTAGACCAGGCAAACTATAAACACAACGCAACAAAGTATGTTCCAACATTACTTTCAATTGCTCCGTATTCAACTGATTTAATTGAATCCTTTTAGGGAAGCTACATGATAAAAATATTTCATTATAAATACAATCAAACCCATCCCAATCTTCTTTCTGTTCTTGCCTTGCTACTAACAAAACAAAATGGTCTATTTCTACTTGCAATTCAAAATCTTCAATCGACAAGCCTTCTTCTGAAATCAAATCTCCTTCTGAAGAACTATTTTCTCCAGGATCAGAAGACAATGCTAATGAACCTTCACTACCAGAACGTGCCCTCTCCATTGCATGAACAATATTTGTACTCATGCCAATCGCAACCAACAACACAAAAACAAAAAACTTTCTTTTACACATATTTTTATCCCCTAAAACATAATTAAAATGATTTAACTTCGATTCTAAATAGTATAGAGCAATTTTTTGCAGTCGCAACCACCTTAAAATTCGTGGATTATTTGTTTCATAAAGAAAAAATGGACAAAAAGAAGTAGGGCGGGAAAAATTTCCCGCCCTACTTCTTTAAAATTAATTTATCTTATGTTTTAATGTTGGTCGTTTCATTAACCATCTTGGTCTGCATCAGAGCTATATGATAATACTAATAACTCAATTACTTCAAACACTTCATCTACATTAGCATCAGTTAAATTATTTATAGACAGTCTATCTTCTAATAATGGCGCTAAGCTGTTGATCCCGTCTTCATACAATCTGTCCGTCCCAAAAACGACGCCAGCGCTCATCGCGAACAAAAGCACTGAAGTTAAAATTATTTTCTTAAACATATTTTCTTTCATAATAATTTCTTAGTTTATCGATCTTAGCTTTGATCTTCTTGCCATTTAACAAAATCAGGATAAAGTGGTCGCGGCAAAGGTCGTAAATCAGCTTCTTCTTCTCTTGCCAGATCAGCAAAAATCATTTCTACTATCTCTGTAGCCTGTTGTTCTCGTGTATATTCTGTAGCAAAGATTGATGGTGTTCTAGTGCTTACAAATGGACCATATTCTTCGTCATATGATTCCCCACCAAATCTTTCTTTAACCATGCACCCGTCAACGAGCGTTTTCCAATCTTCCGTATTTTCTACGGATAAAAACGGAACTCCACTAACAACGCCCGCGCTTATCGCGCATAAAAATGTAATTCCTACCAAAAATTTCTTAAACATAATCGTCCCCAAAGTAAAATTATAAAAATTAACTATTCCAAATATCTTCAAAAGGATCTCCTGTATCCCCAGCACAATCCTCTACCGTCCTAAGAGCTCCTCCTCCTACACCTTCATATTCTCCGATAAACCTTATCGCTCTAAAAACAACACCTGGTGGCAATCCAGCGCCATCTCCCGGGTAATTTGAAGCATAGGGATTATCGGCAGGATTTGAATATCCAGGAACAGTAATCCAATTTTGCCCTGCAAGCGACTGTTCATCAAGACCTGCAAACTCTCTTGAAAAAGGGGACTCTCGCAACTCTTCTTCAATATCATCATAATATTCTTGACCTACAACAGGAGTTTGAACAGGAACACCACATTCATCAACTTCGACTATCGAACCATCCCCATAACATGTCATATATTCATCTTTTTTTTGATGTTGCGGAAACAAACTAGCGCTCATCGCGCATAAAAATGTAATTCCAAGTAAAAATTTCTTATTCATAATCGCCCCCAAAGTAAAATTAAAAAATTAAACTACATACAAAATTTAATATTCGTCTTCTTCGTCATCATCTTCTTCGCCATTGCTACAGAAATGCCAATAAAGTTTATACAAATCTTCCAGGGATAATGATTCCCAATAAGTATCCGATTTAATTTCATTAACTTCATAAGCTTGAGCAAAGATTTCTTGTATATCACTTTCATATCTTATTTCACCGGCATTTTTAAGACCGATAAAAAAAGTCTCAATTTCTTCAATTAAATGCTGTCTCTCTTGCGCTTGCTCATCATAAAAACCTAATCCACCCTCTGCTGGTTGTACTTGTATATATACAGGGACCTCAGGGTCAGACACAGGAGGAGAATTTAATAATTCTTCAATGCTAAGACGTAATTCTTCCATGCCGCAAACCATGCCGGCGGTTGCAACTAAGAAAAAAGAAAGACTTAAAATTATTTTTTTAATCATTGTTTTCTATTTTATCTTGTTTATTCTATTAAACAAATCCTTAAAATCTTCTTCTTTATCAGCAGGAGGTTGATATCTAAAAATGGGTAATACTTCAGAGTCCACTATTTCTAGTTTATTAATGAAAGCTTCAAGCTTTTCTAATGAATAACGTTCCTTAGGTCTTTTTCTTCTATACAATCCATTAACTCTTGTCTTTCTTCGTAATCCTCATGCGGATTATGGTAATCCTTCTGAGTAAATCCAATATCATAATCTCCACAACCAAACACAAAACCAACATTCATAGCGCACAAAAATGTAATTCCAAGTAAAAATTTCTTATTCATAATCTTCCCCATATTTATTTTTTTAATAAATTCGATTTAAAACTATTGTGGATCATCTAACAATTCAATTATTTCTATTAAATTTCGTTCTTCCTGACGTGCATATTCTGCAGTACCCATATCCTCAAGCCTTCTACGATCCCTGTACATTGATGCTTGTTGATATAATTCTTACGTTGAACTCTCAGACATATGTCTAACAGGATTGTACAAATTACGATCTCGTGCTTCATCGCAAAACAAAAAACCAGAATTAAAAACAATTACACCCAAAAATAATATAAATTTCTTATTCATAATCTTCCCCCTAAACTAAAAACTAAATAGTAATACCTCTTCCCCAAGATAACCTGAACTCATACTTTAATTGTAGAAAATAGACCAAAATTGTCAATTTGAAAGGAAAAAGGCCGGTTTTTAATAAAACCAGCCTTTTAATCGAATTTGGTAGCGGCGCAGGGATTCGAACCCCGGACCTACGGATTATGATTCCGCCGCTCTAACCAACTGAGCTACGCCGCCAAAATTACTTAAAACTTCAATTTTTTGATTCGAGTCGCATCAAGCATAAACTCGAATATAGATCTCAAGAAAAACACTCCAGAGAGTATTGTTGCTACTATACCAACCATTAACGTAACTGCAAATCCTCTAATTGCAGGACCGCCAAATTTAAATAAAACGAGACCTGTTAAGAAAGTTGTGATGTTTGCATCCATAATAACAACTGTCGCACCACTAAATCCGTCTTTTACGGCCTTGCGCAACGTTGAACCTTCTTCCATAGCTTCTCTTATGTTTTCGTAGATCAAGACGGAAGCATCGATCGCCATACCAATTGTCAAAACGATACCAGCGATACCAGGTAAGGTGAGCGTTGCATTAAATGCCGATAAAAATAACAACACTAAAAAGAGATTAAAGAAAAGTGCGAGCATGGCGAGTACGCCTGGAATTTTGTAATAAAAAATACTAAAGATAAGTAAGAGCGCTAATCCAACTAAACAGGAAGTAATTCCTTTTTTAATCGAATCTTGTCCCAATGACGCTCCAACATGATTTTCTGATTCAAAATGGAGTGGTGCTTGCAATGCGCCGGAATTTAAAACAATTTCTAAAGACTTTGCTGTTTCAGAAGTAAAGTTACCGGTAATTTGGCAGCGACCATTAGTAATTGGCACACTTATGCCTGGCGAAGAATAAACTACGTTATCGATAATAATTCCAATATTTTTACCAATATTTTGAGAAGTTAGATCACCAAATTCTTTTCCGCCAGCGCTATCTAATGTAAATCCAACACATGGTTTGCCGTATTCATCAAAATCCATTCTTGAATGAACAATGTGATCTCCTGTTAAATCTGGGAACGCTGAAACCAAATAAAACTTTTCGTATCCACCTTCTTTACCAGAAAGAATCATTTTATCAGCGGGAAGATCACCATCAAAATCATCCAGTAAACTTTCGCTACTTACTGCCATTTTTTCAATCATCTTAAATTCAAGATGCGCAGTTTGTGTGATTAATTCTTTTTTGCTTTCTACATCTGCAACACCAGGAAGTTGAACAACAATTCTGCTGTTTCCTTGTTGTTGCACTGTTAATCCTTGCGCGCCGGAACTGTCTAAACGTCTGTTTAAAACGTTCATTGCTTGTTCAACAACTTGTGAACGAATTCTGTGTTCTTCTTCTAAAGAAAGAGAAACAAGAACTTGCATGCCCTTACGATTAACTTTTATAAAACGCCCCATTTCTGCTTTTACAATTCCATACGCAGAACTTGCTATGTTTTCGTTTTCGAATTCCATGATGATAGAATTCTTTTTGACTTCGCTTTTTTTGGCTTCCGCCTTAAAATCTTTTCTTTTGAATGCTTGTTCGATTGTTTTCTTTTCTGCTGCCAAGCGAATTTCGATTGCTTTTTCTATGTCAACGCCAATAACTAAATGCGCGCCACCCTGCAAATCGATCCCTAAATTGATACGAGGAAGTTTGATAGATTTAAAAACTTTTTGTACAACATTATATTGTTTTTGACTTTCAAGGTCCCTGTATGCCTCTTTATCAAAACTAAATAAAAAAAATCCGCCGACAACTAAAAGCGCCGACCAACCTATAAATTGAAACAACGAAGACCGTGAAAAACGAGATTCCATCAAAGTATCCTCCAAAAAAAAATAACCTTACTAAAATAAAATGGTGCCGAGGAGGGGACTCGAACCCCTATGGGATTTCTCCCGCTGCCCCCTTAAAGCAGTGCGTCTACCAATTTCGCCACCTCGGCACACATTTACAAAAAGACGTATGCGAAATGTACCATATTCTGTTACAATTCGCAAACGCAAAATAAGGTTATTTTTACTCTTCTTCTTCCTCGGATCCCTCTTCTTCCTCGAACATTTCTTCTTCTTCGCCTTCTTCTTCTTTTTCTTCTTCTTCTATTTCTTCTTTAGGTTCTTCAATTACTTCTTCTTTTTCTTCTTCTTTTGGTTCTTCAATTTCTGGTTTTGGCTCTTCAATAGGAGTTGTTTCTGGTTTAACTTCTTCTTGTTTTTCTACTTTTTCTTCTTCGCCAACTCCGCCCATTAAATCTTTATCTTCCATGCCTTCTTTTCCTTTCTTCATTGTTAAGAAATTACCAATCTTACCAAAAAAGTTTTTTGTGCCTTCATACGATTTCTTTGCATAATCAGAAAGTTTTTCCCACGCTGAAGGTCCTTTAGGTTCTTCCACTTTTAACTCTCCCTTTCTTTCTTTTTCTTCTATTGCTTTGTCTAATTCATCACCAATTCTTTGCGAAACTATTTTTTCGTCTTCTTCTGCTATCTCTGCTTCTAATTTTCCAAGTTGTTTTACTTTTTCATCCAACTCTTTTGCTTTTCCTTTTAATGTGGACTCTTCTCCTTTAATATCACCCATTTGTTTTTTTATTTCGTCCACAGTTTCTTTTAATTTTTTACCGATATCTTTTTCTAAGCTGTCTTTAACTTTTGATATCCCTTTTTCTGTGTCTTCAACTTTGTTAAAAAATCCTTTAGATCCACCATCTGAGGTATCTAAAATCGCACGTTTTGCGTTTCCGGCTTCTATTGCTTTGGCGCGCGATTCGTTTCTTTGTCTGTTTGCATCTTGTAACAAATTAATTAATGTTGCTTCTTTTTGCGCGACGGTTTCCATCTTTGCGCGTAAGTTTTCAACATTTTTTGCATATGTTTCTGTTTCTACTTTTAATGTTTCTAACAATTCATTAATTGTGTTGAATTTTTTGGCCGTAGCTTTTTCTTCTTCGCCTTTTAATTCTTTTACGCGTTTGTTTAATTCGCGGCGGGAAATTAACGTAGAAAGAATGCCTTCTTTTTTATAAATGTAAGATTTTAATCGGTCGGCAACATTTTGTAACGAGCCAAGTGCATCACCAACTTGATCATGGAAATCATCTAATTCTGTATCTAATGTTTGATGAGTTTCTTCGAACGAACTGACAGATTTGTCTAATTCTTTTAATAATTCCTGAATTTTATTTTCGCTCTCGCCCGCTTGTTTGTACCATTTTTTTCTTGTTTCAACATCAACAGTACTTCCTACAGATTCTGTTTTTTCTTTAAGTTGTAATGGTGATTCTTTTCTTTGCGCGCTTGCTTCTGCTTTTGGTTCTTCTTTTTCTGATTCCGACGATTCTGTTTCAGACTCGTCTGCAGATTCTTCTGCGGGTTCTTCTGCCTGCTCTTCTTCAGCTTCTGGCTCTTCTGTCGTTTCTTCTGTGGATGCTTCTACTTCTGGTTCTTCTGCTGGTTCTTCTATTGTTTCTTCTGGTTCTGCTTCTTCCGCAGCTGGTTCTTCCGCGGATTCTTCTGCAGACTCGGCTGCAACTTCTTCGCCACCAGCTTCTTCTCCGCCGCCTTCTTCTGAAACTTCTTCTTCTGCACTTTCGTCTCCGCCCTCTTCTTCTAATAATCCTTCATCTAGCATTTCTTCGTCTGCTGCAAATACAAAATTGTTTGGAATAAAAAATGGGGAAGCTATAAATGCAAAACAAAGAAATAGATAACGCAAACATTTCATACAATGCCCTTTCTTTAACGTATGAATTATTCAATATTTCATACGCAAAATGGTATCAGGTGTTATAGTATGAAATCAATAGCCGCTCGAAGAAACCCTTCGATACAATTTGCTTCGCAAATCACTCAGGGTGAGCGGTGCCTTTAGTCATGCGACTTGTCGAGTAATAAAAAAAAATTAAAATAAGCCCCGCTCGTCTCGAGTGATTTTTTCTTAAAAATTGTATCGAGAGATTCGTGCGGGACCTTTAAAAGCTATTTATTAGGAGCGGTCGCTTTTTTAGAAAAATAATCTTTAATACCGGTCCATGAATCAGATGCCAAATCTGAAATCGCGTTTCCAAGCATTTTGTGCCACGCGCCGTCTCTTGCAAAAGCCGCTTTTCTATCGCTTCTTCTTTTTTTACGATCTTCCGTGCGCGATTCTTCGTCTGCTTCTATCTTTGCTTGTAGTTCTTTTTGCTTAACAATTTCAGCAATTCGTTCAGTGCGATTTTCTATAATGATTCCTTTTTTCTCGATATCATTAATTGTTTCTGTTGTTTTTGCAATTTGATCTTTAATTTTTTGAATCACAGAATCAAAATCTTTTACCAAGTCATTGGTGATATATTTTTTGAGTGCTTTTACTTTTTCTAAACTTTTGTTTACTTCGTAATATTTTTCTTCTGCTTTTTTGTCGTCTATGATATCCCAAATCTCGCTTACAACTTTGCGAGTTTTATCTGCTTCATCAAAAACGGAATTAATTTGTTCTTGTAGTTTTTTTCTTCGCTCGGCAACAGATTTATCTAATTCTTTTATAGATTCCATATCGAGCTTAAGCTGTTCTAATTCTTTTTTGTATTTATCGAATTCTTCTTCTATGGCGTATGCGTCGACTTTTCCCTTTTTCCCTTCAATAACTACTTTTTTTCCTTGCGCAAGAATTTCTAAATCTTTTTTCTTATTTTCTTCTACTTCTTTTTCTAATTCTGTGAATAATTTTGTAATACCACCGCGATCAAAGCCGCCGGCACGATAAAAATCATCTTGAATGTCATCGATCTCTTTAAACTTGTCGTAAAACATTCCGGTGATTTTTTGGACTTCTAAAACAATAACCTGAAGCTTGTCGTTTTTTTCGTTTGCATCTTTTAGCCATTTATTTTTTTTAACCCAATTTCCTTGAACACCGACAACATCTTCAGAAAGTTCTTCGGTTTCCGCTCCACTTTCTTCTTCCATTTCATCAAGCTCTTTTGATTTTTCAGCAGAAACATCTCCTAATCCCTCAGATTCTTCTGCTTCTGTAACTTCTTCTACTTCTTCAATTTCATCCTGCCCTTCGGAGCCTTGGCGTAGTAGGGCTTCCTGTGCGATAACAAAACAAAAAGTTAGCCCCATGTTTAAAAATAAACAAAGGGCCATTTTTTTAATTAAAGTCTGCATTGTCATAATAATGCCTTTAAAAAAATTTATAGGGTACGTGCTAATTCTTTTAATTCACCAAATAAAGCGGTAACTAATTCTTCTGCTTCACTTGATGTGTAACTCCAAGTTACGCCCGCTTCAACTCTGGTTAAAATAGAACGATCACATTTAATATCAATAATATCTATTCGAACAACATTCATTAACGGATGAACACTGGACGGTGCGCGAACAACGCCAGCTCTTCCCAAAATGCTATATGCGGTATTGTTTTCACCTAAAAAACAAATCATAACTTTTTTTTGCCAAACCATGTTGTGATAGCCGGTGTGTTCTTTGTGAATAGAGATTAATAAACTTTCCTCACCCTTTGGATACACACACTGCAACGGTGTGGTGTGAGGAAGTCCTTTTTCTGAGAATGTTGATAAAACAGAAATGATCTTTCCTGCTTTTAAAAGCTCAACCAACTCTTCTGGTAATTTTATGCCAACGTGTTTTGCCATAGTACTCCTACATATAAATAAAAAAAATCCCTTAATAACTTTTTATATAATTTCAGTGAAAGAAATTCATCCCAGCAATTTCAAAACTATTTCGTTCTCCAGAGCCATCCCCCGTGTTGTAAGAAAAACTCTTCCATTTTTTTCTTCAAGCAATGACTGTGATTTCAAATCCGAAACGATATCCTGCAACCTCTCATTTTGTTCGCTACTTAATAAGTATATCATACGCTGCAAGCCCATCCCTTTTTTCAACCTTAAGCCCAACATAAGCTGTTCTGTCTTCTTTTGATCTTCTGTTAAAAATTCTTCCAAGTCGTATTTTTTACCACATTTTGCAAAATTATACCAACAATTAAGATAATTTTTTAAATTTTTGGTGTTTACAGTCCGTGTTTCCCCATCAAACGACGCAGCCGAAACGCCAAAACCTTTATAATGCTTGTAATTCCAGTACGCACAATTGTGTACCGATTGGTACCCCGGTTTAGAGAAATTAGAGATCTCGTACTGAATAAAACCCTTTTTATCTAAAAATTCGACAGTTTGTTGGTACCGCGCGACAAAATCATCATCATTTAATAATGAGACCTCTTTATTTTGTACGCATTTACTCAACGGCGTATTTTTATACAAAGTCAGGAAGTAGACCGAAACATGCGTAATTGGAAAATCAACGATCTGATTTAAAGTATCCTGCCACATTTTTTCTGAAACACCGGGAAGTCCCAAGATAAGATCTATAGAAATATTTTCAAAATACTTGGGAGCAATATCCATTAATGCAAAGACATCTTTTGTTGTTTGCCTTCTTTTCAACTTTAAAAGAACTTCGTCATTCAATGTTTGCACGCCAACACTTAAACGATTAATACCTACGCTTTTCCAAAATTTTAATTTTTCTTCTGTGACGTCGGCTGGATTCGCTTCTATTGTTATTTCTTGTTTGTCCGTTCGAGGAAACGCCCCCATAATTTTTTCTAAACACTCGGGAGGACACAAACTTGGCGAGCCGCCACCAAAAAAAATTGTTTCAACCTCGGTTGTATTATTTTCAAAATAATTTTTGATCTCATTACACAACGCATCACAATACTCTTTTTGATATTGTTCCGCGTTTGCGAACGACGTAAAATCGCAGTACGAACATTTGCTTTTGCAAAATGGCCAGTGAATATATATATGTTTCATTTGTTCCCAATAATAAAAAACGCAACCTCGAGCGCGTTGCGCGCGGCGTCTTTTAGCGCGTCTTCCCCCGCGAACTTAACCAAAAGCGAACCTTTTAAAATTCCGTCTAACTTCATAATTAATTCTGAATCAAACTGCACGCCCCACAAAAATGAAATTAATTCTTCGTCAGTTTTATCTTGCACGCGCCAGCCGTATTGCTTAAAAATGTATTCTTTTATAATTTCCGTTAACTTAAAATAAAATTTTTTATAATCGTTTTTTGTCGCACACGAATCTACAGAAAGTTTTTTTAGTTCCCGCGTCGCCCACTCGACCGGCGTTATTTTTATTATCTCTTCACGCTTTCGCGCGCGCCACTGCAAAAAATAATAAACTCCCGCCGCGATCGCGCCAAGAAAAAAAAGGGTCATCAATAGAATAAACCACCATTCTTTATAAAAAGGCACAAAATAAAAATCATAAATATCATGGAACTTTATGTTTTCTTTCATGTTAAATTTGCCTTCTTATTCTTTTATGAAAAAACGAAATCAAATCGTTCACGAATGGTTTGCCAACAGTAATGTTTAATAAATCAATTTTGTGCGACTGAAACAATCGGTCTTGCGCAATCTGCCGCGCCTTTAAAAATGTTTGCACGCTATTTTTTACGTCGCTCGTATTAATTGTATACGTACCGCCGCTTTCTAAATCTTGCACATCAAGATATCCAATATCTGGAAACTCTGTTTCGCACAAATCTAAAAATCGCATTCCAATAAAGTCGTATTTGCACCGCGCAACTTTTAATAATTTTTCGTAATTTTCTACTTCGTCTATCCAATCAGAAAGCATAAACACAATTGAATTTCTTTTTTTTAGACCAATTAAAAAACTTATCGCTTCTTTTATATTTGTTTCTTGTCCCGACGGTTTTAAAGAAAAAATAGATTCCATAATTTTGCCAAAATGAACCATGCCGCGCGCCGGTGTAATCCATTTTTCTACGCGATCAGAGAAAAACAAAACACCAATTCTGTCTTTGTTTTGCGCGGCAACATAAGATAGCGCCGCAGCAACTTGCGCGATAGTTTCTTTTTTTAGTTCTTTTTGGGAAGAGAACAAACTCGATTTAGAAACATCGATCGCCAAAATAACATTTCTGTCTCGCTCTTCTATAAATTGTTTGACCATTATTTTGTCCATCTTCGCAGACGTGTTCCAATCGATGCGACGAATGTCGTCACCCATTTGATATTCGCGAATTTGGTCAAATTCTAAACCAGAGCCTTTGAATGCAGAAAGATAATCTCCCGCGAGAGTTCCCTGCATGCAACGTTTTGTATAAATAATTAGTTTTTTTATTTTTTTTCTAATTTCATCATTCATGATGTTCTTTTATATAACATAAATTTTTATTTGAATCGAGTTATGGCTGACGAGAAGAAAGAGGGTCGTTTAAATAATCTTCTACCTCTTGTACAAGAACAAGCACATCTTCTGGGCTTACATTAGACGACTGAACAACATTTGCGGATAATCTCACTACCTGAAGCAATGTTTTATTTAGATAATTCTTCCGATCTCTTAAAACTTCTATTTTTTTTAATTCAAACAACTTCGACAACAACATACGCACCGCAAACCTATGTCCTCCCACAATGGCTTTATAAAATAAGCTATCATAAAAAAAACGACTCCCTAAAATGAATGCTGTTACCTTCTCGGCTTTTACACCCTCCTCGGCAATTGCTTCTAGTAAATCCAAATTTTGTTGCAATATATGCAACTTATTTTCTTCTATAATTTTCATAAAGGAATCAACACGACCTGCATAAGTTCGTTTTTCCATATCTAACTCATCCGCATGAACCAAACCAAAACCAAAAAGAACCAACGATAAAATAATTATTTTTTGAAATTTCATAATCACTCCCCCAAAACTAAAACCCCTACAATTAAAAACTGTTGAAGAAATTATACCTGAAACAAACAGCCAATTTGAATAATTACGAAAAGAAAATGTTTTAGTCGAAACAAGTTTAAACCGCCCGTTTCTATTTAAAATTTTAATAAAAATCACATTACATATACACTTTGTAAATCATTAAACAATTTTATTTTTTATTACTCATGGGGAAAAAACATGAAAAAGATATTACTTTTATCCGCAATTTTATTCGCATCAACGTGCAGTGTGTTTGGATACACACAAGAAGAAATATCCGAATGTTATCAAACATTACAATACATCTCAACGATACAAGCCATAGAAGGACAAAAGCTGGGAGAATCTATAATTGCAGAACTTCAAAAAAAAGTTGCCGACCCAAGTCATTTATTTCAGGTTGTTCTTTTAAAAGGATATATAGAAAATCTTTTACTTACCCGTGGACTAACTGATGCTGACGGGAATCTTACCCAACTAACTATAGACGTAATACAAACGTATTGGCCATCTAACAAGCCACAGGAAAAAGCATGAAAAGGATATTACTTTTATCAGCAATTTTATTCGCATCAACGTGCAGTGTGTTTTGCGGGCCAAGTGATACAGAAGGAATGGTAAAACTTCCGAATGGTCAACAAATAGCACGAACAATTTATGCTGAAAACATGCCCAAAATAGTAATGGCTTGTGTAGGATGGAACAAAAAATTCGGAAGCCAGCCAGAATCTCTAAAACTTTCAGTTGAAATAGTTTGCCGCATACTTGACGACGTAATTAAAAGCTCCAACGAAGAAATTCTTAGAATAGTTATAGTATCTGCTCGGAATATGTTGTACAAAACACCCAATGAAATAGTTCCAGAAACAGCTTGCCCCGTAATTGGCACCTCCGTTCCAGATGTCTTTCCAGAATATAATAGAAGAATAATGGATCATCTTACGACGGCAGAACTAGTAAAACGAGTTGATGAAACTTTTATAATTTTCGATGACAATTTAAAAGCATTTGTAAGAGCGTTCCTCACCAATCGTCAAAGTAAAAGCGAGACAAACATTTTTAAGGTAATCTCGCAACATTTTACAAGCCCCATAACAGACAAAACATTCTGTGGTGAAAAGATCATCATAGATTTACATAAAAAAGCTTTGGATAAAACATATTGCTATGAATGTATAGAGCATATCCACATCCTAAGGAACAACGGGTTAACCGACTCCCTTGGCAATATTTTAGATCCAAAAGTTATAACATTTCTGACATCTCGCAAGCCCTTTGAATATTAGTTTTTTAACCCAAGAAGAGAAGGAAGAAAAAACATGAAAAAGATATTACTTTTATCCGCAATTTTATTTGCATCGACGTGCAGTGTGTTTGGGGGACTAGAAAAACCAACACGGGCAACTAGACATACAAAGCTAGGAATAGGAGTTCAAAAGAAAAAAGCAAGAACGAAGCAACTAGTAACTCTCGAGACGGGGTATGAAATTTCAGAATCTAGTTTTAATTTTTGGATAAAAAAACTAGGAAAAGTTTTTGCAACTGAATTCGAATACAATCAACTTACACCAGGCAAAGAAAAAATCGGCCATGAAGCAATCGATTTATTATCTTATACATCACTTGTAAGAAGAAAAGATTCTTTTTTTCAATCAAAACAATGCTTAAAACTTTTAAAGCAATACAAATTGCTCAACGATAAAGATAAAATAATTAATGATGATCTTTTCTATATAGCGCAAAACATTGCATACTGTTTCGCACCAGATAAAAGATATACACAAAGATATACATTTAAACTTGTAATAAATACAAAAGACGAAAAGGGTCGTACGAAATCAATCCAATTGAAAAACCGTGAGCCCATAATCGTCGATAAAGATTTAAATCCAATTCAGCAATAACTACCAAACGTTATTCATGGCATCCTGTAGAACCTTAGGGAATTTAATCTCACCACTTTCCGTTTGATACTGCTCCATAACTGCAACCATCAAACGCGGTAGCGCGAGAGAAGACGCATTTAATGTATGAGCAAGTTCTGGTTTTGCATCAGCCTTTTTGCGGTACCTAATTTTTGCACGGCGCGATTGAAAGTCTGTGCAATTACTGCAAGAAGAAACTTCATAAAACTTTTGTTGTCCCGGCAACCAAACTTCAATATCAAACGTTTTTGCAGAAGCAAAAGAACAGTCTTGCGCGGCTAGCAAACTAATTTGATAATGCAAACCAAGTTGTTTTAATAAATCTTGCGCACACACTAACATTTTATCTAATTCTTCGTTTGATTTTTTTGGTTCGCAAATAGAATACGTTTCTACTTTTTCGAATTGATGAATCCGGATAAGTCCACGTTCGTTCGCTCCGTAACCACCGGCTTCGCGCCTAAAGCAACTTGTCCACGCAGCGTGACGAATTGGTAATTCTTCTGCGTTAAGGATTTTGTCTGCATATAAATTTGTTAAATTAACTTCGGCTGTTGGAATTAAACAAAGATCATCGTCACTCATTTTGTAAAAATCACCTTCAAACTTTGGAAGGTTTCCGGAATTTACAAGCGACTTTTCGTTAACTAAGTACGGCGGGAGAATTGGCTCAAAACCATGCTTTACGTTATTTCTAATCATTAAGTTTGTTAATGCGTACATTAACTTCACGGAATCTTTTTTGTATAAAACAAAATTGTTTCCCGCCATTCGCGTTGCCGCATCAAAATCGAACCAGTCTAATTTTTCGTTTAGTTCAACATGATTTTTTGGAGTAAAAGAAAATTCAGGTTTTTTACCAATTGTTTCTACAACTTTATTTAATTCTTTTCCGCCTTCGTGAACATCATCTTGCGGAACATTGGGGCAAGAAAGTGCAAGAAGCTTAAATTGCTTTTCTGTTTCTTCTAATTGTTTATCTTCTGATTTAATTTCTTTTCCAAGTGCAATCGACTGCGCGCGGACTTCGTCGGTTATTCCTTTTGCGCCCTTTTTTGCCAGTTCGTTACGTGTTTTGCGTAAATCTTCTATTTTCGACCGCACACTACGAAGCTGTTTGTCTAATTTAATAAGTTCATCAACTTTAAATGTTGGTTCTTTTTTTAATATAAGTTTTTTAATCTGCTCTGGATTCTCACGTAATAATGTAAGATCTATCATAATCCGCCCTAACTTAAATAATTGCCCAAAGTAATCGGTTTCATTGTTTAATAATACACTAGAGTTGTATTTAGGCCAAAAACTTTGGTTGTTTGAGCTTTTTAATTCACAAATCCTCTTTTTATTTTTAAGCTGGTTTGACCGTTCGGTAAAACCCTTCGAGACAATTTCTCGCTAACGCTCGAAATCCCTCAGGGCGAACGGGATATACAATTAAACAACAAACAAACCGAGGAAAAATATGGAATCAAACGTTTTTAGAGAATATGACATCCGCGGAATAATTGGCACGGAAATTAAAATTGAAGAAACATACGAATTAACACAGGCAATTTTAAGTTATTTTTTAACATTGAATCCAAACACCAACAAAATAGTCTTTGGTATGGACGGCCGCACGCACGGGCCAGCAATAAGAAAAGAAATGATTCGCGCAACTACAGACATGGGAATAGATGTTTTAGACATAGGCGTCTGCCCTACTCCTGTTTTGTATTTTGCAACGTTTACCACAGGTATTCCACACGGCTTGATGCTGACAGCCTCTCACAATCCAAAAGAATATAACGGCGTAAAAATTTGTTTCGATAAAAAATCTGTTTGGGGAACACAAGTTCAAGAGATAAGAAAAATCTTTGAAACGAAAAGTTTTGCGGAAAACAAAACAAAAAAAACTGGCACAATAGAAACCTTTAATGCAAATGACGCATACACCACATGGCTCACCGAACATTTTTCTCATTTAAAAAACAAAGAATTTAATGCGGTGATTGACTGCGGGAACGGTACCGCGGGAACAGTTCTTCCGCAATTAATAAAAAAAATGAATTTAAAAAATGTGGAACTTTTGTACCAAGAAGTTGACGGAACGTTCCCTAACCACGAAGCCGACCCAACCACTTTAAAAAACATGCTCGATGTAAAAAGCATTTTAGAAAAAGATCCTAACACAAAAGTTGGTTTAGGTTTTGACGGCGACTGCGACCGCATGAACCCAATGGCAAAAGATGGCGAATTGGTTCCCGGCGATAAAATGGTTGCGCTCTACAGCAAATCGATTATTGAAAAAAACCCTGGCGCGCCAATTATTTTTGATATAAAAAGTTCTTCGTCGTTACTTAATGTTTTAAAAACATGGGGTGCAAATCCTATGTTTTCTCCGTCCGGACATTCAATAATTAAAAATAACCTGTACAAAAACAACGCACTGCTCGCCGGTGAATTAAGTTGTCACTTCTTTTTTAACGATCGTTACTTTGGTTACGACGACGGAATTTATGCAACATTACGATTATTCGAAATTTTAGACAAGACAAAACAACCGCTTGAAGAATTATTAAAAGAATTTCCAAAACAATGCAGCTCGCGCGAATACAGAATCACGTGCGCAGAAAAAGATAAAACCGCGATTGTTGATCACGTAAAACAATTGTTCAACACACAAAAAAATGCAAAATTAGTAACAATTGACGGCGTGCGCGCGCACACAAACGACGGCTGGGGACTCGTTCGCGCATCAAACACACAACCTGCAATTTGTTTACGTTTTGAATCTGATACCGAGCAAGGATTGCAAAATATAAAAAGCAATTTCCGCTCTGCGCTTCAACCATATTATTCAACAAAAGAACTGGATAAACAATTTGAAAGTTAAACTTGAAAGTTAAACGAGAAGTTGGAATTCATCTTAGAATTAAAAAAAATTATAAAGAAATTGCAGCAAAAGGAAAAAAACTTGGCGCTTCTGCGTTACAATTTTTTTTGATGCCTCAAGATTCCGACAAATATTTAAAACCGACCAAAGAAGACCAAGAAGGTTTTTTAAAAATAAGTCAGAAACATTTTTCTAATTCTTATATTCACAGTTCATACTGGGTTGCGCCCGCGAACGGCAAAGAAGTTAGCGCAAAAGTTTCTGTAAAATATTTAAAAAGAGAAATTGCTATTGCAAAACAGTTGGAAATAAAAACAATAGTTTTTCACGCCGGCGCGGCATCTGGTTTTCCGTTTAACGAAGAAGAACCAGACAACAGAACTGCGGGCATCAAAGCCGTTGCAAATGTTTTGAACACTATTTTAAAAAACGAAAAGAACATAACTCTTTTATTAGAAAACACCACACACGGAAACAAAATGGTGTGCAGTGATTTTTATGATTTTGTAAAATTAAAACCGTTATTACATTTTCCGGAACAAGTTGGCTTTTGTTTAGACACCGCACACGCATATGCATACGGTTACGACATCACGCATACCGATGATTTTTTGGATTTTCTTGATGAAACAATGGGAATAGAAAATATAAAACTTATTCATTTAAACGATTCGGAAAAAGAGTTGGGCAGCAAATTAGATAAACACGCGCTGGTCAATGAAGGTTTAATTGAAAAAGAATTTTTGAAAAAAATTGTAAATCATGAAAAATTAAAACACGTTCCAATTATTTTGGAACCGCCAGAGATGGATGAGAAAAGAATTAAGAAGATTATCAAGGAAGTTCAGCGTTGGTAAGCCAAGTCATAAAAAATTCTAATGTTTCGCCAGGTTTTATTACAGTCCCAAACAATATTTGCTTTATTTCTTCATTTGAATGATTGTATGCAACGGAAGCTGGAGATTGTCCCCAATTATTTTGTAAACAAAGTAATTCTCTCCACTTTTGCAACGAAGAAATATTCTTGCGCATGAGTTCAACAACCGATAAATTTACATCTAAAACTGCTTTGAGCAAAACAGTGAAACCCAACTCGGTTTTAGAAAATAATAACGCATCTTTATCCAAAGTACGCTCCAACAGTATTTTTAATGCCGCAAAATCTCCTGAAAAATACGCATATTGAAAACTTTTTTTCTCCGCCTCAATATCTCCCGGCGCTGCTGTAATTATAAATTCGCTTACTAGAACCGGTGAGGGTTCTTCAACGTCCACAACATTGCATCTACAAAAACCAGGTGAAGAACTGAGTCCGACAACACGAAATATATATAATACAAAAAGTAAACTTTTGTGAAATTTCATTTATCCCAACTTTGTTTCACTTCAGAAAAAATAATTTTAATGTATGGTAATGTAATCAATCCAAATAAAGCATCATTTTACATGAAAATTTTAAAAAGGAAAATTAAGATGAATCCATTCAGTAATTTTATGAACATAAAACTTAATGCGCCGCAGAAACGGGCAGTAACTCATAAAGTCGGCTCCATTATTGTTATCGCCGGTGCGGGTTCCGGAAAAACTCGAGTGATAACTGCTCGCATCGCACATTTAATTATTAAAGAACACGTAAATCCACTTTCTATTGTCGCACTTACTTTTACAAATAAAGCGGCAACAGAAATGAAAGCGCGGCTAACAAGTTTTTTGGGTGTTAACTCACTAATGCCGTTTGTTGGAACGTTCCATTCTTATTGTTTATTGCTTCTAAGAAGAAATTCACAACTGTTACCGTTTAAAAATTTCACCATCATGGACGATAGCGATCAGAAATCGCTCATTAAAAAAATTCTTAAAAAAAACTTTTTAGAAAAACAATTTACACCATCAGTTGTTTCGCATTATATTTCAATGTCAAAAAATAAAATGGAAAAATCTTCGGAAGTATTCGAAAACCCATTGCTCAAAGAAATTTTCTTAACATACGAATCAGAAAAAACAGCCGCGCATTGTTTAGACTTTGACGATCTTTTAATCGTCACGTTAAAACTTTTTCAAACAAATGAAACATTCAAAAAAAACTTTCAGTCTCGCATAAGACATCTTCTTGTTGATGAATATCAAGATACAAATGTTGTGCAACATGAATTTTTAAAAGCAATGGCTCTAAGAGATGTTCCTGATGAACCTGGAGCAACGGAATGTGTCATGGATTCAATTTGCGCGGTGGGCGACGAAGATCAATCAATTTATTCGTGGCGCGGCGCGGTAGCAACAAACATGATTAATTTCCAGAATGATTTCCATCCTGTTACCACAATAAAAATTGAACAAAATTATCGCACGGTCCAACCAATTTTAAAAGCCGCAAACGCAGTTATAGAAAACAACACAAAAAGAAATCCTAAAGAATTATGGTCAGAGAAAAAAGCGAAAAATAGAATTTTACATCTGACATGCAAATCTGGTTATCAAGAAGCAGACGTTATTGCGGAATATCTGCAGTCCATTAATAATCTCAACGACGTGGCAATTTTGTATCGCACGCACTTTCAGTCGCGCGTGATTGAAGAAATGTTAATTAGAAACTCAGTTCCATATTACATTGTGGGCGGCATTCGTTTTTATGAGCGCAAAGAAATAAAAGACATGCTCGCGTATATGCGATTGATTGTTAATCCATTTGATCGTACAAGTTTATTCAGAATTGTTAATGTCCCGCTCCGCGGACTCGGTAGCACTTTCGAAACACAACTTTACGATGAGTGGAGCAAAAACCCTCTTTTAGGTTTTAAACAAATTATTAATTACGTAATTGAAACGGCAGCATTTAAAATCACGCCCGCAAAAAAAGCTTCGCTTCAAAATTTTTTATCGATTTTTGAAAAAGTTAAACCCGAAGATAAGCCAAGCGAAGTCCTTGAACTAATTATTCAACATTCTGGGTATTTAAATTATTTAAAGAAAGCTTACGAAAAAACTGACGCGGAAACAAAAATTGAAAACTTACAAGAATTTGCAAATTCGATTCAGCAATTCGAGCGGAATGATAAAGAAGCCTCCATTGAAACATTTCTACACGATGTTGCGCTTCTGCAAGAAAAATTAGAAGAAACAAAAGATTCTAAAAATTGCGTACAAATGATGACATTGCACGCCGCAAAAGGTTTGGAGTTTGACACCGTAATTATCGCGGGACTTGAAGAAGGTTTGTTGCCAAGTTCACGTTCTTTAGAAACAACAACCGAACTGGAAGAAGAAAGAAGACTTTTTTATGTTGGCGTAACGCGCGCAAAAGAACGTTTATTATTGCTGCGCGCATTTGCAAGAAACACATACGGACAAACATCAGACCAAGTTATTTCTAGGTTTTTAACAGAGATTCCAAGGTCATTAATGCAAACGAGCAATATTTCTGAAATGCGCATGTTCGAAATTCGTTCACTTTTATCTCAATGGTTAACAGGCGTAACACCACAATCAAAAGTTACTACATTTGGAAATAAACAAATTTATAGGCCTTCGCCAAAATCTGTAAGTTCTAGCCAACCTGTTTTAACCGCAACAAAAAGTTCTTGGAAAAAGTATCAACCTGTTATGCACAAAAAATTTGGTGTAGGCACAATAAAAAGACTTGAGAAAAAGGATAATACGGAGTACTATCTAACAATCATTTTTAAATGTGGGGAAAAGAGGATTTCATCTAAGTTTGTAAAAGGTTTATAAATAAATACGCTCCCGGCGTTTGCCGGGAGCAAACATAACTCTTTTTGTAGGGGACAATTATGAAAAAAAAAATAGCCGCGGTGTTGTTGCCAGTAATATTATTCTGCATTCCAATACAAGTAGTTGAAGGTGCTCCGCCAGCAGGTGCCCGGGTTGCGCTACAACAAATTACTACCTCCACAGAACCTCAAACTATCGTAATGCAAACTCCTCAAGGACCAGTTACATGTGAATTCAAACAGGTTAATCTGTCAGTATTAGAAAGAGCTCTTACTTTTGAAATAGATCCGCGAATACGAGTAAAAAAAGATAGCGATATTACCATATTAAGATTAGAAATAACTAACCATCATGAAGAACCAATCACAATAAGTAAGGTTACTTTTAGTGATAGAGGAACCAAAAGAAAATTTCATTCTCAATATCCAAGAGAAACACTACAACAAATAATCAATTTTTTTAAACACAGCGAGAAACCAGCGGCATTGATGTTTATTATTTTTTTGATCTCAGGAATTTTTTTACTTGTCTCTTTAATTGGCGGCTACCCTCCTCAACAATGCTCATGCTTTACCGATTGCTGTACAGACAGACTATCCGACTTTTCAGAATGTGTTAATGGTTGTCAATATGATGACCTTACAACACAAGTAATTGCAGCTATAAATGATTGCTGCTCAGCGCGCCAAAGAACAAGATGTTTAACAGAAACAAGTGAATTAGCTGAACAGCCTTGCGCTGAATATGCAGAATATTACGAACAAAGAGATATAGCTACATATCGCACAATTGGAAGCCTTGTAGGACTTGTTGTTGCATTAATTTGTCTATTATTTGGAATTTGCCACACCGACCCAAACGAAAGCTATCCTAATAGATTAGAAATATACCAAAATTTTAGACGCGAACTTAAACAAAAATTGGGTGAATCCATAACCATCCAACCAGAGACAACATCTGAAGAATGTTTTTTTGTAATCAAAACTTCAGCTTTTCCTGGTTTATTAGAAGAAGGCCGCTTGGTTATTGATTTAACTTAACGCGAATTCGATAATTAAATTTTTCTTTTTTTATCCAGACAAATCTAACCAAACCCCGTTCGCCCTGAGGGATTTTTGAAAATCCGTAGGATTAAAAAAATTGTCTCGAAGGGTTCTACGAACGGTTCAAAATTTTTCTTTTGTTGATATTCAAATAACTTTGGTATTTTTAATATCGTTTTACAAATGACCGTTCGTAGGACCCTTCGAGACAATTTCTCGTTTTAAAAACTCGAAATCCCTCAGGGCGAACGGGTATAAAAAAACGTTACAAATTAATTAACATCTCTTGAATTATAAAACTAACAGTTACACAACTTCCGTAATCACACCCTGCCCCGGTTCTTGCAATGTAAATTCAGGAAGTTTCCCGACTTCATTAAAAAATTCAATTGAACCGCCATCGCAACTTTGAAAAAACGTTGGATTATTTTCTGCCGCCGCTTCTACCAAACTTGGAATCGTTAACAAATCACTTACAACAGGTTTGCTATACATTTCGAAATGTGTTGGCTGATGTAACAAACGTGCAAAATAAGAAAACAATTTACTTATTTTAGTAAATCTTCCTGACTCTTCGACTTTAAAGCGCAGGTTAAATGCTCTTCCGGTATCGGTCGCTTCTTCTGGAAGCAATTGATCACCAGCAATATTCTGAACCAAATCACCTACCGAATAACAATTGTATACAGAACCAATAACTTCTAAATTATATTCAAACATATTAAATGGTTCAGGTTCGCCGTCGTACCAAAGAGGTGAGCCAAGAATAAATGCTTGTTTTATAAATCCTATATGACCTTTATTAGAAACTATTGTTGTAATATCATCTTTATACTTTTCCCACAATTCATCACAACATTTATCAAATAACTCAGAAGAGTCTTTAAGAAGATCTTTTAATTTTTCAGACAAATTAGCTAATAAACCTTTTGCTATATTTTTTGTTTCTTCTTCTTTTGCTCTTTCAAAAAGCACACCAAGCATTTGACTCGCGATTGCAACCATGTGCCCGCCATAACTATGTGCAACATCAACAAAGTTTGTAACGCCCTCTTCTTTTACCAACGCCATCTTTCTTTCCACAAACTTTTTCGCTGCTTTAATTTTTTCTTGATGTGTTAAACCAAACGTAGTTTGCTTCCAATTAAAACGTTCCATTGGTAGGTACCCTAATTGTTTTTGTTTTACGCTCTCATCAAAACGCTTGCAAAAAGTTTTCATCCAACCCGAACGAGCATCCAACGGACCAAACGCCCCATGTGCAACAAACGACTTTGTCACTTCTTGAGCACAAAAAATATGTACGGGAAGATAAACAACTATTGCTATAACAAATAACAACTTTTTCATAACTTTTTTCCTACGCTCTTAAATCTTGATCTTCATTTTTTGTAAACGGCATTGAATCATTAAATTCTTTTAACGTCTTACTTATTTCTTCAAGGCGTTTGTTTTCTTCTTTTTCTGGTCGTGGCCAATCGCCAACTTTAAATTTTAATTGTTTTCCAAGCTGTTTGCCCTTGAAAAATAATTTGCCACCCTCTTGAATCATTTTTCCGACTAATGATTTTTCTGTAATTTCAAAATCTTTTCCGATAACAAGTTTGTTTGGAAGTTTTACGCCGTTTCCTGGGACCACAAACAAACCATCTTCTGCTTTTACAATTACATAAAATTTACTTTTAATTGTTGGATTGCTTTTTAAATATGGCCCATCCCATTTGTCTGAGTACGCAAGATTCATAGAACCAACGCGCGAACCAGAAAATGCTTTTACATTTAAAAAGTCCACAAAGTTTTTATTGTGTTCAAAACTTAAAATGCTACATTCTCTGTCTATTTTTTCTAACGATAACGCAATCGCTGTTATGTCATTATTAATAGCAGAAGCAACAAATTCTGATTTGGAATAAAACATTTTGAAAATAAAAAGTCCGATAAGTAAAACAAACAAAGAAATGCTGATAATAGGAAAATATTTTTTCAGAAATTCCATACTTTTCTCCTCGGTAAAAGACGCTAAAAAACTTATCTCTCGCTAATTTCGTAGAATAGTGAAATGTGATGATAAAAGAAACCCTTCGATACAATTTTTAAGAAAAAATCACTCAGGGTGAGCGGGACTTTTACTAAAAAATCTTTGGCTATGAAATAGCTCTGGTCTATTCACAGTTTTTGTATTAAACCCCGCTCGTCCCGAGTGCCACACGTAGTGTGGTGTATCGAGGGATTCGCGCGGGTCAAAATAAACTGAAAACTAGAGTTGGTTAATTTTTTTAAAGGTCCGCACGAATCTCTCGATACAATTTTTAAGAAAAAATCACTCGAGACGAGCGGGATTTATTAGATTTAATTAGGAAAAAAAGACTTGAACCACCAAATTTAAAAATTTAAAAAAACTTTGGAATCGGAATATTAATATATTTTGATACAACGTTAATAAAAAGATACGCACCAAACAAAATAAATCCTATTCCTGTAACGCCAGAAATAATTTTTAATTTCCGCGAACTAATCGATCCGCCAATTAAACTTGCAACTAAACTAACTGTTGCTAAAACAGCAAGGGAACCAAGCATTACGGCAAATGAATAAGAAATAACATCGTTCAACGGAAGTTTGCGTAACCCGTGCGGTAATACCTGAACACTCATAGCAATAAAAAAGAAAATAATTAACGGATTAAAAATTGTTAAAAATAATCCTTTTCCTATTGATAAGAAAAAATTTTCTGAGCAACCAACAGTTACACAATCAACGTCTCGCGCTTTTTTTATAGAATGAACACCAATCCCCACCAAAACAATTGCACCAACAACATTGAACCACGTCATAACATTTCCAAATTCACTAATTACAGTTAGCGTGCCAACTAAACCAAGAAAAAAATAGAATGAATCACCAAGCGACGAGCCTATTCCTGTTGCCAACCCTTTAAAAAACCCACAAATGGCGCCTTTGTTAAACGTCAAAATAAAAACGGGACCACAACCGGACGCTGCAATGACTCCGATTAAAAAACATTTTAATATTAAACTGATATTCATTGTTGTTCCCCATATTTGACGAATAAATACATAAAACGTACGATGATGGTCGTATATATTTATTCGATTAATTTTAACTTTAATACCCCCTTCACAATACAAAGTATACAACATCGAAGTGTAAGAGGAACATACAATGCAAAAACTTTCTTTTGGAACAGACGGAATTAGAGGAAACGCAAATGAGTTTCCATTCACCGATAAAGCCTTAAAAAAACTCGGCCAGGCAATTGCGCAATGGAGTATAAAAAAATACAAAAAGCAAAAAGTCTCGCTACTTCTAGGGCACGATACCAGAATTTCTTGCGCGCGAATAAAACAAGACCTTGAAGATGGTTTTCATAAATATGGAATCGATATAACTGACGCGGGCGTTGTCCCTACTCCTGCAGTTTTACAACTTATCCAGTCCCCAAATGATTCATTTGATTTTGGAATCGTTATTTCTGCATCTCATAATCCATACACAGATAACGGCATTAAAATTTTTGATGCAACAACAGGAAAGCTAACAGCCAAAGATGAACAAACGATTGCAGAATTTTTTGAAGCAATATCAGATAAAAATGAAACAAAAAATCATTATCCACTTACACCATGGAAAAATGCCTCTAAAACATATGAAGAAAATATTTTAAAACTTTTTAAAAAGAATATATTTGCTGGCATCCACGTTGTTCTTGACTGTGCCAACGGCGCGACATATAAAAATGCGACAAATATTTTTAAAACACTTGGCGCAACCGTTACAACAATTAATAACTCCCCTAACGGAGAAAATATAAATTTTGAATGCGGCGCGCTGCATCCCGAACAAGTACAAAAAGCTATTTTAAAAAACAATGCAGACATTGGATTCGCTTTTGATGGCGACGGCGACAGGATTATTGCTGTAAATAAAAATGGCGAAATAAAAGATGGCGACGATCTTTTATCTGTTATTCTTTCTAGCCCAGAAATGAAAAATGAAACACATGTAGTCGGTACCATCATGACAAATCACGGTTTTGATAAATATTTGTCACAACAAAACAAAAAGCTGGAGCGAACAAAAGTTGGCGACAAATATGTTGCCGCAAGATTAGAAGAAAACAATTGGCTTCTTGGTGGCGAAGCATCCGGTCACATTATTATTAAATCCTATTTAAATTCGGGCGACGGAATATTTGTTGCGATAAAAACATTAGAAACAATGCTTCTAACAAATAACATGGAAATGAAAACTTTTAAGAAATATCCTCAACTTCTTATAAACGTTCCGGTGAAACAAAAACAACCTCTCGATCAGGATCCATATAAAACAATAATTGCGGACCAAGAACAAAAATTAGAGAATGGTCGAATAATTGTACGTTACTCGGGAACTGAAAATTTATTGCGTGTAATGGTGGAAGACTGTCAATATGATTCGACGTATGCAATTGCACACGAGCTTTCAGACAATTTACAAAATGCGCTTAAACCGTCCGAAGAAACCCTTCGACAGGCTCAGGGCGAACGGATACAAAGGAGAACTTGATGAATATTTTTAAAAGAATGACTTCTAAACTAAAATCACTTTTCTTAAGTGGTCTTTTTACCATACTCCCAATCATTCTTACGGTGTTTGTTGTAACTTTTACATACGAATTACTTTCTCGATGGCTAAAACCATTACAAAAAATACAACCATTATTATTGAAAAAAATTCCTGGCTCAGAAATTGTTATAATCACAATTTTGATAATTGTTTTAGGAATTCTACTTAAATTTTTATTAATCTCGCCGCTCGTAAAAGCCATCGAAGCATTTATTGGTAAAATTCCAATTGTACGAACCATTTATTCTTCTTCAAAAACATTGGTCGACTTCTTTAACGTTCCTGATCCAACAACGGTAAAAAGAAAAGTTATTTTGATAGAATTTCCAAGAAAAGGATTATACAACATCGCGTTTTTATTAGAATCCGCAACAGACGGTTTTGAAAAATTAATTCCAGAAAAAGATAAAACTCCTGGAGAAAAATATTACAAAGTATTTATGCCAAATTCCCCTAACCCAACAAGCGGATACTTTTTAATTATTCCAGAACACGAAATTACTCACACCAATATGACTTTTGAAGAAGCAATTAAAACAGTTGTTTCTTGCGGGCTGATTACGCCTGAGTCTTTAAAGGATATTAAGTAAGGATAAATGACACTCGCCAAATACTTTTACAAACGATTTTTCACACACGTCTTTTTTATAACAACAGGAATAACATTCCTGTTCAGCTTTGTTGAATTCTTCGAAAAAATTGTAAAAGTTGAACATTCAACACTCGCCACTGTAGTTAAATTCACCGCGCTCAATTTCTTCCCAACGTTTTTTGATTCTCTTCCATTAAGCACATGGCTTGCAACGTGCCTATTAATAAAAGAATTACATCAACAAAAAGAATGGGAAACACTTTCTATTTTAAATATCAATCCTAAAAAGATGTTCTCTCTTTTTCTTGGCGCGGGGTTATTACTAAGTGTATTCAGTTTTGTTGGCAAAGAAGTTTTTGTTCATAAACTTACACACAAAGCAGAAACATTTAGAATGGAAAAATTTAAACAACGCACGAACAAAAAACTTTTAAATAAATGGTTTACGCTCTCTGAAAAACTTTACTTCTCGTTTGATTATCTTGATCTTGAAACTGGCAACGGTAGCGAATTAATGCTCATATATCTTTCCGATAACTTTTCTCCAACAAAAATTATAAAAAGCAAAACATTTGAAATCGATCATGAATCAAAAAATATTTTGATAAAAAATGGTTCATCGTTTAATCCACAAAATAATGAAGTAGGGAAAAATCTAGATATAACAATCGCAGTGCCTAATTTGCATAACCAGCTATCACTTACAACACAGATACCAAACTTTTTCAGCACACTTAATTACGTTTATTCATCAACTCTTCCACAACATGTAAAACTTTCTATGTTGAGATCATTATTAAAAATATTTTTTAATCATTTTGTGTTACTTCTTTATACACTACTTACGTTTGTTTTGTTTTTTATTGCACCGCATTCTTTGTATATAAAATGGATTCTAATTTTAATTCCGTATCCACTAATTACGATTTTGGTAACATTAATAAACTAATTTTGTCCCGCCAGGAAATTTCACAATAGAAATATTTAGATCGTTTATAATAATTTTCTTTATTTTATTCACAACACATAAAAAAAAGACTCTTAAAAACTTGATAAATATAGCTTTTATCTTATAATTAAATCTTGTTTCTAACATATTATTATTTCATGATGAAAGGAAATATCATGTCTTCGCGTTACAAAAAGTTATTGTTTGCCACTACCGTGTGTGGAGTTTTAACTATGGGTGTTTCTTTTGCTAATGAGGTTTCTGTTTTAGAAGAAACTTCGGCATTAGAAAAAGAACTTTCTACAGAAGAATCTAAAACTTCATATGAAGAACTTTATGAAGAATCTTTATACACACAGGTAACAAGAGATAGCAAAACACAAGCTTTCTTAAATGCAAATTTTTGCACAATTAGTGCAAATGAAATTTCCCCTTCTTTCTTTATTGATACCATGGACCTTGGTGGTCGCGTTTCTACGGAAACACAATGCCTTAAAAAAAATCCTGCTAATCCAAAAACAATTCGCTTCAGAGCATGGGATGGATTAGAAAGCATTAAAATTGATGAAAAATTTGAAGGCGCAAGATACAGATCTAAACTAGGAACATTACTCGCAAAACAAGGTGTTGCTTTTAATGAGTTTATGAAAGATCTTACTTTCGTTTTAGGTTCAGCAGAAAATACAATGGAAAATATTTCTGATATTGAAACACCAAAAATTCCTACCATTGAAAAAGAAGAATTAAACAAAGCACAAAAAGCTGTTGAATGGTTTCAAAAACATTTTCATTATTTAAAAGAAACACCAGTAAATCCAATTATCGCTGCGTATAAAAAATACTCAGTCATGGTTTGGAGATTAGAAACAGTTAAAGAATTAGAAGGTCTTCTTACGCATTTAGAAAATAACATAAATGAAATTCCAACAGACAAACCAATTATTGCTGTAACAATAAACGAACTCAAAGATGTGGACAATCTCTCTAAAGATAATAAAAAGTTACTTAAAAAATATTTCCGCGTTGTTCCAAATACAGACAGAGATGTTTGTGACTACGCAGAACGCTGTGGAAAAAGCATGAACTTCTATAGAAAATCTTTGAAGACTGCACCACATGTAAAAGTCAGTTTGCTTCAAGCGTTTATGAATCCTGTAGAACATCTTTGTCAGGATTTCGAATACGAACGGTTAACACCAAAAATAGCCTATGCATTTGTTTACCTTACTGGAGCACTTCTTGTTGCTCGTTATATCTTAAATCCATACAAAAAAACAATTTCAGGACAACCAGCTAGCTAAAATCTAAAAAATATCTCCCGCGCAGTTTGCGCGGGAGATTCTAACTCTATCTTAAAATTATAAAATCATACTGAAAGGGGAAACATGTTCACAAAGGAAAAAAAGCTTTTAATATTTTTTGCAACATTCGGTGTTCTTTCTTTTGCCTATACCGCAACTGAAGTTATCGAAGAAGAATTCGTAGTAACTCCAGAAATTACTGATCAAGTTTCAGAAACAGAACTAATTGTTACTGATGTAGAAGAAAAAGAAGAGAGCGTAATCATTCCTGAAGTTAGCGAAGAAGAATTTGTAGTAGCCCCGGAAGTTACTGAAGAAACTCCTAAAAAAAATTCTGTTTATGTAAAGCTCACAAAAGAAGAAAAAGACGATGCGTTTGGCTCTGCGAGCGCATGCTTTGTAAGTTCAAATAAATTTGCACCATCTTATTTTGTATATACCGTCGACGTAAACGGACTTTTTGTAACAGTTCTTGAATGTTATAAAAAAAACGACCTTGCAAATCCAAACCCAATTCGATACAAAAGGTTTGATGCTTTGCAAATGGTAAGAACCGATGAAAAATATCGCGGCGCGCGGTACAATTCAAAATTCCTTACAGGACTAGAAAAGTTAAGTGAAAATTCAAACTCAGCAAATAGAGATTTAATAGAAGTTCTTGATACGGGATATGATTATTATAGAAGCATAGAAGACATCACAAGCGATGAAGAAACATTAAATTCCACACAAAAAATTTTAACGTGGTATCACAAACATTTTCATTACATGAAAGAATTCACAGGCTGCCCGTTTGTTGATGAATACAAAAAGTATCCGGTTATACAATGGAAGCTAGTTTCTGTAGAAGAGCTCAGAGGACTTTTATCTAATCTTTCATTAAATCTTGATGAAAAACCAAAAGTGAAACCGGTTTTAATCTTACAAGTTGAAGACGACAAAGATTTATCAACACTAACAGATGAAGACAAAACACTTATTCACGAATACTTTAGACCTGTGCATCCTGCGGACAAAGAAGTAACTACATATTTATTTAAATGCGCAAAAGTAATGAACCAAATACGAAAAAATCCTGCAAAAACAATGCCTTTGATTGATAGAAGTTATGTGCAAAAAGTTATGGATAGAGTTGAAGGAATGTTTGAAGAATTTGATACAGATAGATTAATTCCTGAAACTGTAAAATGGATTGTTGTCGGGGTAGCGGTTATTTATGGAAAAACATTTTTAGCACACGTAGCAAAAACACTACGCGGGAAGTAAAAATACTTAGAACTGTAAAGGAAATCGTATGAAATCGTATTTAAGAAAGACATTTTGTGCCTCTCTGTTATTGTTATCTGTTTCTGCAACCAATCTTTTTTGTGGAAAAACTGAAGGGTTTTATTTTGCAGAACCTACTAGAACAAACACAGACCCGAAAGTAGAAGCGCGCTTTGGAGGCACAACCATTATGGCTTTTACATGTGAACATTTCAGAGATACAATTCTTCCTCAATTAAGTAAAAATGAAGTAATAATATGCTTGGGAATAATTGAATCAGAAATTGCCAAAGAAGAAATTGCCAAAGATCAGGACCGTCTTCTACGTATAAAACGGGAAATGTTAAGATCCAAACTACGAGTTTTAGAACGAATAGAAGCCATACGATTTGCAGCTGAAGAAATGGATCAAGGCTAAAAATTTAAGTTTAATTTTTTTAAGCAAAGCGCCCGCGAATTTCGCGGGCGCTTTGCTTTTATAGCATTCTATTTTCTATTTAAAACTAACAAACCCAGTTCGAAGAAACCCTTCGACAGGCTCAGGGCGAACGGGATATATTTTGCGTTAGTTTTAATAACAAATTTTCTATAAATTATTCTCGTTCAAACATCGCAAGAAACTCTTTATTCCCACTTGCGGCGCCTAAAATCGGAGATTCAATTACCTCGCCCGATTTAAAACCAAATTCCTTCATGCCCGCTTCTATTTTTTCAAAAACTTTTTCATAGACGGCTTCATCTTTTATCAATCCGCCGCGGCAGACATCTTCGCGCTCGGCTTCGAACTGCGGTTTAATTAATGTGATAATTTTTGCATCTGGTTGTATTACTTTAATAACTGCAGGCATAACTTTTAAAATTGAAATAAACGAAAGGTCGAGCGTTACCAAATCAATTTTGTCTGGCAACGTTTCTAATTTTCGTAAATTAGTTCTCTCCATTAAAATAAGTCTTTTATCTGCAAGAAGTTTTTCGTGAACTTGTCCGTAACCAACATCGATGCCGTATATTCTTTTTACGCCACGTTGCAACAAGCAATCTGTAAAGCCACCGGTAGAAATTCCCGCGTCGAGCGCGATTAAATCTTTTACATCAACATTAAAATGGTCTAACGCTTTTTCTAATTTAAACCCCGCGCGACTAACATACTTTGGTTCTTTAGCATCAACCGTTATTTCTACTTCAACGTTAACCTTTGTACCTGGTTTATCAATTATTTTTCCGTCAACAGAAACCTTTCGCTGCATAATTATACTTTGAACATAATTTCTGCTGAATTGCGGAAAACGTTCCCAGGTTAAAACGTCTAATCTTTTTTTCTCTTTTGCCATTAAGTGTCCCTATTTAATATCATCAATCAACTTAGATTTATTGAAAAAATACATCGAAGATAGTCTGTCTTCGTCTTTTACAATATTTTCTACCGACGCAACCACAAAACGATGATCATCTGTTTTGACCGTCAAAAATTTTGTTTTCTTACTTTTCTTTACCGCTTTTCTAAAATCATCTAATGTTTTTACTTTTTCTCCATTTATTTCTTCTATAACCATCCCTCTTCCAATAAGTCGCGCTTTATGAAAAATAGAAGTTGGTTGCACACTAGTTATTAATAATGAAGGTTCGTATTGTTTTTCCGCACCGGTAAATTCAATTAAATTTGGAGCATGTTTTGCGAGCATAGAAATATGATTTACCGTTAATTCCATTACAACTAGACCTGCTATAACTTCGTAATCTATTTCTTCGTAGTCGGAATACATGGAACGAATTGGCAAAAGAAAACGCGGCTCAAGTTTAAAATCAAATTCTCGTTTTTCACCTTTGCGATAAACAATTAAATTAACTTTATCACCCTCGTTGTACCGACTTAACAAATCCCCAACAGAAACTTTGTCTTCACTCCATTCAACAGAAACGTCTCCATGTCTATCAACACGATGACCGTTTACTTCATAAATCATATCGCCATCTTCAACTCCAACTTTTTCTAGAATTGAAAGTTTAAACACATGAGAAACAAAATAACCGCCATCGCCAGGGTTTCCTAAATAATCAATTAAATCTTTTGTTGCACCTTCTAGTAAACATCCTAAAACAGGACGTCGTAACAATTTTACTTTTCTCAAATCGCGCAACGCATTTTTTACATCATTTATCGGAATAATGTATCCAACATTTTGTGCATCTACTGTTAATGCAAAACTAATACCAATAACTTCTCCATCAGAATTTAAAGACGGCCCGCCAGAATTACCAGGATTTAATGGGGCGGTTGTCTGTATACATGACTGATTAATTAAATTAACTCGTTCGTGTCCACTTACAATTCCTTGCGTACTTTTTAATGTTTGCACCGCAAGTGGGTACCCAAGCGCCAACACTTCTTGCCCACGTAAAATAACGTCTGAATTTCCTAAAGTTAAAAACGGAATCGCTTTTAATTCTTTTTTAACTCTTTTTTTTGATTCGTCAGTCAATTTTAAAAGTGCAATATCACGTTCCGGACTTACACCTATAACTTCTACATCTAATTTATCTTGCCCTAGTGCAGGTATTTGAATTTGAATGGTTGCAGCCTGATTAATAACGTGATAATTAGTAACACATGTTCCTTCATCGTCTATAAAAAAGCCACTTCCGTAACCTTCGCCTTGCCCCGGAGTTTTGTATGGTTCTAACCAATTAAATTCAGAAATATTACTAATAACACGCACCACTGTGTTTGAAATATTCCGTTGCACTTTAATCCAAGATGTTGAACCATCTTTGTTTACAACTTCTGTTTGAGTAACATTTTTTATTTTTCGATTAATAAGTGATGTGAATTTTTGTTGATCGTTTGTTACTAAATCGACTGATGTTTTAAAAAACATTTGATTTTTATTTAATCGATAAAAACCGTATCCACAAAAACCAATCGTAAGAAATAAGATAAAATACAGAAACCAACTTCGTTTATATTTTTTTTGATACACAACGTCTCCTTTTTGTTTTCACCCGTTTTTTATTCATCCCCCGCTCACCCTGAGTGATTTTTTCTTAAAAATCGTATCGAAGGGTTTCTTCGAGCGGTAACTTACTTTATAAAACGTTTTTTCCCATCTTGCTCTTCAGGAAAAAACTCACAAATGCATATAAGAAATATAATACAAACAAGAAAAATAATGTCACATAAAATTGCATAACAGAAACAAATGCGAATAATAGAATGATGGTTAAAATACCGTAACGCTTTTTAAATTTAAATGACGGTTTTTTAAAAGTAGGAAAAGGGACAGAGCTTATCATCAACCATGATAAAAGAAGAATAAGTGCGCTAAGCAGAAAAACAAACCACTGAGAATTATCAACTTCTGTTACATATAAAGAAAGCGAGACTAAAAGACACCCCGCAATTGTTGAAGGCACGCCCAAAAAAAAGCGTGTTTGCTGTTCATGAATTAAATTAAAACGTGCAAGACGAACAAGTCCTGCAATAACAAAACATCCACAAATAAGAATTCCTAAGAAATCAAATTGTTTTAATTGCCATGCGTACATTAAAAAGGCGGGAGCGACACAAAACGAAATCATGTCACTTAAAGAATCCATCTGCACGCCAAGATCGCTAGCAACACCCATTAACCTGGCAACGCGACCATCAAGCGCATCCATTAACGCGCCTAATAAAATAAAGTGCGCGGCGATTCCAATTTCTCCGTGCGCAGCAAAAATTATAGAACTAAAACCAAAGAAGGCATTCCCTAACGTAAAAAGATGCGGCAAAAATGATAATTTCTTTTTTACTGCATCGATTTTGTTTTTATTTCTTTTGAAATGCGTAATTCTTCTTTTTATTCTTTTCATAATTATCGTTCGCCATTAATTTTACTAATTCTTAAATCCTGTTCTCTAAATTTATTAGTACTGTTCATCTTTTCAAGTCCCGTTCGCCCTGAGCCTGTCGAAGGGTTTCCTCGAACGGTTCCTTAAATCTTTTCTAAATATTTATTTTCTAATGTCCGTTCGGTAAAACCCTTCGAGACAATTTTTCGATATCGCTAAAAATCCCTCAGGGCGAACGGGTTACATAAAAATAAACACTCTCGGTCTATAGACACACTTTTAATTTTAAAGAATACACATCATCAAAGTATGTAACTGTTACTTAGCAACACTAACTTTTGCGTGACGCAAGATTGCGTCTTTAAATTTGTATCCTTTGTTCAAAACTTGAACAACTTCACCTTCTTTGTGCTTATCGCTTTCTACTTGAACCAATGCTTCGTGAAGTTCTGGGTCGAACTCTCCGCTGCAATCTATTTCTTCTACGCCCAACTCTTTTAATGTTTTTTGCGAATTCTTTTGAATAATTTTGAATCCGTCGAGCCATGCTTGTTCTGCTTCGTCTTCTACATTTTCTTCACCAGTTTTAATGGCACGGTCTAAATCATCAATAATTGGTAATATTTTATTCAAAACGGAACCTTGCGCGGTCTCCATCCAAATTAAACGTTCTTTTTCTATGCGACGTTTATAATTCTGGAAGTCTGCGTTCGTGCGCATAAACTTTTCTTTAAAATCAACATTAACTTCTTTTACTTGTTCTACAACTTGTTGTTCTACAACCTGTTGTTCTGCAACTTGTTGCTCTGTAGCTTGATCTTTTTCAACGTTGTTTTCTTTTTTATTATCTTTTTCGCGTTTTTTCTTAAGCATATTAATCCCCAACTGGTCTTAATTTTATACAATTATTTATTACAAAATATGGTTTATTCTAGCATAAAGCGCGTTTTTTGGGAAATTCTCGCGCCACCACAAAAAACCGTTCGCCCTGACCATTCGACAAGCTCATGACTAAAGGCCCTTCGCTCACCCTGAGTGATTTTTTCTTAAAAATTGTATCGAAGGGTCGAAGGGTTTCTTCGAACAAATTAACAATTGATATTTGCTTGAAAAAAGAATCTCCGCCCGCTACCTTAATCTCATGTCACTATAATTAAAAAGGATTAAGGAGAGAGTATGAAACACAGATTCTTTTTTTCGTTTCTTGTCGTATTGTTATTATTCAGTTCCCTTTCTGCTATCGATAACGCACATTTTTATAAAGCACCACGGTTTCATGGCGCGCAAAACTTTGAAAACAAAGATTGGTTAACAAAAATCGACCTGATTATTTTAAACGGAAGTACGCATCGCGGTCGCAACAGCGTTGGCGATAAAACTCACGCGTTTGATATTTATGGCCATCACGATTTACTTCACATTTTTTCTGGCGTAAGTACAACTGGATTAAGCACTGCCGTCCAAGCAATTTACACCGCGCTCGAAGCAAAAAAAACATCGTTCGACGCGCTCACCACTGCAGAAAAAGGTGTTAAAGCAGATTTTGGACAAGCTATTTTTTCTGGAAAGTTTGAAACCGACGAAATCATTATCGACATCAATCAAAATCTTAAAAAGAATTTCTTTGCACAATTAAATATTCCATTTAGAAGAATCAACGTCAGCAAAGTTGATTACACAGACACTTCTACCGACGCAACAAGTCCGCCAACGGCAGACGACTACACAAAAACAGACGCTGCATGGACAGATTTTTTAGCAAGTTTTACTTCTGGCGCAATTCTTGGTGATTACGATTTAACTAACTACAACAAAGGTTACACAAAATCAAAAATGGGCGACATGAGTTTACTTGTTGGCTGGCGCAAAGAATGGTTAGACCCAACTGAATTTTTAGAATTTGCAAAAATCATGATAAAAGGTGGCGTGCTTTTCCCTACCGGATTAAACAAACACAAAGGTCATCCATTTGCAATGCCAACCGGCTACAATGGTCACTGGGCATTCCCAATAAGGTTTGATGGATTAATTGGCTTAAGTCACGACATATTTTTAGGCGGTCACACTGGCGTTACTATTTTTTCTAAAGAAAGTCATAAAAATTACAGAGTAAAAACTGATGCGTTGCAAAACGGTTTTATTAAACTTGCATTGTGCGATGTAAAAGAATCGAGAGGCACAATAGTTGACGCGGGACTTTATTTAAAACTTGATCACTTTTTTAAAGGTCTTTCTGCTCTTTCCGGTTACTCATTTAATTATCAAGCAGATGATTCGTTAAGACTTATAAACGCAAATGGACACACAACAACTTCTTCTATAATTAATTCCGACAGCACTTTACAAGGTTGGCACATGCACGCCCTACATTTTCTAATTGAATATGACCTTGGCGTACACAGATTTTATAGTAAAAGAAAATGGCAACCACGTTTTAGTTTCTTTTATAACTATCCGTGCGATGGAAAGCGGATATTCGTTACGCCAACAATGGGCGGAACTCTAGGTCTTAATTTTACATGGCGATTTTAATTTGACTTTATAATCTTTTGGGTGTATTCCTGTTTGATAATGCGCATTAAAACGTGCATTATTTAATTGGGATATAATCTTTTGAAATTTGCTTTTTCGTAAACAACAAGTTAACAACTTAAAGTTAACAACTTGAAAAGTTAACGACTTAAAAATGCTGGGAATTAAAAAATGAAAACAAAGTTTTTATTTACTACGATTTTTCTTTCGATGTGCATGTGCTTTGGTTTTGTTGCAACAAATTTAGAGGCGCTTGCTGAATGTACTTTAAATCTTGTTACAAAAAATGAGCACCATGAATATTCCAGAATTCATACACCACTCTATACAATATCTATTGTAGTAGAAGTTGATGGTAAAGAAGTATGCAACTTCGAAACTTCATACTTAGACCAAGCCGTAGCAATTGTTCGTGAACTACAATCAGAACAAACATCCTTAATGCTTAGAACAAACAGCATTGAACTTGCAAAAGTTTTTTCAGTAAAATATCTAAGACGATACGAAAACCCTTTATACGTTTTAGATCTAGATAAAACAGTACTCAGAAGAAATCCAAAATCAGATGGCCCAGATCCTGATGGCGTATATGAGCTATTCAAAGAACGTTCACGCTCAGATGACCCAAATCATTTTGCAACCAAATCATCAGTTGCTGTTATGCGTCCCGATGGAATGGTTCCTGTAGAAAATGCAACTATCCCAACATTAGAAGATTTGCAAAGACATTTTAATGTTATTGCATTAACATCTCGTGTTCCACAATTTATGATGGGTATAACATTTGAACAACTTGAACATCTCGGTATAGATTTCAGCCTTAGCTCTCCAGTAAAAAAAGACTTTGTATTTCCCGACGTTGGGTCGTTTACAAATGGCGCAATGTTCCTTCAAGAATTACAACAAAAGGGACCGGCTCTTGCATTGTTACTAGAAAGATTCGAACTAGTAGGTTATAAACCAGGTTCTGTCGTTTTTATAGATGACTCAGAAAAACACGTTGCATCAGTCGCAAACGCAATGGCTGGAATTAGTATGCCATGTCTTTCTTTCCATTACACTGCAGCATTAGGTAGAGAACAAGAAACAGAGAATAAATTAATTATTTTAAAACAATTTGGACAAATGGTTCTAACAGAACAACTTGGTCAAGACAATCCAGAAGTGGCTAGAATTTTACGACAAGGATTATTCGCGGCTTTTGGCGATGAAACAGCTCCTCCTTCACCTACAAGACTCGGCCGGTGCGCAAGTGTTACAGGAGGAATGATTCCCCCAAGACCACGTCAACCCGTTCGCTAAAATGAATTTTAAATTTTTATTATCTGTGGTTTTTCTTTTTATCTTTGTTTCAACAAACTCAAACGCCTTCCATTGTGGCATAATTCATGTTGAAGTAGTTGAACAGGAAGCATTAGTTCCAGAAACAGACACTAAAAAAATAAAGATTCAAGTTTTAACAAAAACAATGAATGGGTATTCTGTTGGCTTACCATACACAACTATTTCTGAACTCATACAATTTCTTGATTCCTTAAAATGGCCAATCATAATAGAAACAGAAAATCAATTATTGATAAATAAAATCCGTTCAAAATTTGGTGAAATCCGTACTATTTTCATTGCAAAGAATTCCGTTCCAACAAAAGAATCTGTTACAGAAACTTATGAAATGGTAAAATCAATAACTTCTTTAAAAAAACCTTACTTTTTTATCTATCACATAGAGACCACAGAAGTTGAATCACAACCTACTGGTCATCCACTTGTACCAATACCACAAATAGGAAAACCCAAAACTTTATATTATGTAATCAGAGTGTCCCCTCCTATAGAAACAAGAGAAGGCGGTCCTTTTCAGCCTTACAATCCCCAGTAATTTAAAAGTTTGTATAAACTCTGCTATCCTTTAAAAAATTATCAAATAGTTTTATTTAAGGATGCTTATGAAAAATATAATCGTCTCTGCGGAAAACGTCTCCGTACAATTTGATACCACAACCGTTCTAGAAAATATTTCTTTTAACATTAATGAAAATGATGTCTTTGTAATCCTTGGGCCAAACGGCGCGGGGAAAACAACATTGCTGCGCGCGCTTTTAGATTTAATTCCGTATCAAGGAAAAATATCTTGGAATACGCAAAATATCGGTTATGTCCCGCCGCAAGAAGAATGCGCGCGCAAAGGCATGCCGCCTCTCACGGTGCGGGAGTTTTTTAAGTTTAAAAAAACAACTGATACCGAAATAAAAACATTAATAAAAGAAGTTGGGTTGGAAGAAAAAATTTTAGATCAACAATATTCGTCTTTATCCACCGGGCAATTTCAGCGCATGCTTTTTGCGTGGGCACTTGTTGGAAATCCATCAGTTTTGTTACTCGATGAACCAACATCGGGCGTTGACGTGGCGGGAGAAGGTACGATTTACGCGTTATTACATGATTTATGGAAAAAAAGAAATCTAACGATAATTTTAATTACGCACGACTTAAATGTGGTGTGGGGGCACGCAAGCAAAGTGTTGTGTTTGAACAAAACAAAATTGTGCGAAGGTGATCCCAAAAAAGTTTTAACGCCAGATGAATTGCATGAACTTTATGGAGAAGATATAAAATTTTATGAACACAATCATTGCAAAGGTGAAAAATAATGACACAACTTATCTATGCAATTATTATTGGAATTTCCGTTGGCGCAATGAGTGGTTATCTTGGTTCCATGATGCTAACCAAGCGCATGGCATTAGTCGGCGGACCGCTTGGTCATTTGGCGCTCCCCGGAATTTCTTTTGCACTCCTTTATAATTTTGATGTTTCTTTGGGCGCATTGTTGTTTATTTCTTTTGGCACGACAATAATTTGGTTATTAGAAAAATATACTAAGCTGCCCGTCGACGCACTGAGCGCACTTGTGTTTGCATCGACGATGGCTGTCTCGTTTTTATTTTTAGATAGAAGCAAAACGGTTAAGGCATTGTTTGGTGATATTTCAAAATTAAATGTAAAAACAGCTGTGATCATCGCAGTTGTTTCTTTAGTTATAATAATCGTCACAAAATTTTTAATTCCAAAAATGGTTTTGATAAGTATTTCGCCAAGTCTTGCGCAAACAACAAAAATAAACACAAATCTGTATCAATTTATTTTTATGTTTTGTGTTGCTGTTACTATTTCTCTTGGCGTGCGAATTGTTGGTGGATTAATGACCGCAGCGCTTGTTGCTGTACCTGCCTGCACCGCGCGCAATCTTTGTAGAACGCTAAAAAGTTATACTGTTATCAGTTTAATCGCGGGATTACTTTCTTGCGCCACCGGCGTTGTTGCATTTTTTGTAACGGGATTACCCGTTGGCCCAATGATTATTATTTCGAGTACTGTTTTGTTTTTGGTTTCTTTGGTTTTTAAGAGATAGCTTAATCAAGAAATTGATTTTATTGTTTTTGCTTTTTAAAAAGCTTCTTTTAGACCGCTCGTCCTGAGTGATTTTTTCTTAAAAATAGTATCGAAGGATGCCTCCGCAGGAGGTACGGTCATTTCAGTTAAAGAATGCCGTACACGCTTAAATATTTCATACAAGATCGGCAATATCCCCGGAATTTATCACCACGGTTAAAACTTCCTCTGGTCCCGCATCTTCTACACAATCTGGATCTTCTTGTAGTAAAAAACCATGCCTGAAAAGAATTTCATCTAATTGTCTTTGTGTTTCTCCTAATCCCTCTCTTGGAAGAACAATAAAAAAACATACTTCTTGTCCCGCTGCGATCTCATAAACGTCTTGAAGAAATTTAGGAACGGTGCCTTCGGGAAAACCTAAAATTTGTTGTTCTATAAATTCCTTTTTACTTTTTATCAATTCATCTCTTCCTGATGTAATCCCTTTTTTCCATAAATTCGCACATATCGACGAAATAAGAGAAAGACTTAGCAACCCATAGAAAAAAAAACCATCCAACGCAAGACCACCTAAATATAATGCGACTGTTGCTACGTTATGTCCGAATAATCCTACACGCACTTTAACTACCTTTTGTTTTCCAGCAGAAATCTCCTGATAGAGTGAAGCAATATCAATTAGATTTAGTTTCCGCGATAAATCTATTCTAAGCCCTCTAATACCAACTTTTCTCTTAGAACGATTATGTAAAGATAATATGCATGGAACAAAACTTGATAAATTTCCTCGCAAGGCTGCTAGCAAAACTTGTTCCTCTTCTGGCAAATCGGCATTTATAGGACCTATTGTTTCTTTATCAAAACTAAATTCTAACGGTTGTAGTCTGTAACTTTTTTGCCCATCGCCCGGCGCCGCCGACAGCGATAAACTAAAAGTTACTAACGCGATAATTGCTAAAAATTTCTTCATAATTCCCCTACGAATTTGAATGTTAAGAAAGATGCTTTAGAAAGTATTATATGCGAAAGATTATATATGTAAAACAAAACGTTGGGAGGTTAAACGGAAAGTACTACAAGCCCTTGAGCAAAACCATGTCTGAAAAGAATTCCATCTAATTGTCTTTGTAATTCTTCTAATCCCTCTCTTGGAAGTAAAATAAAAAAATGTACTTCTTGTCCCGGTTCAATCTCAGAAACGTCTTGAAGAAATTGAAGAACAAGGCCTTCGGAAAGATCTGAAATTTGTTCTTTTAAAAACTCATTTTTACTTTTTAGCAATTCACCTTGCTCTAAACGATATTTTTTTCCTATAAAAAGACTCACTATCGCACAACCCGCACCAACACCCCATAAACACCCAGTAATTGGATTCGTTGAGGCAAGAGCTCCAATAGCAATAGTGCCATACCAAGATATCAACGATGACCCAGATACGAAAGAAGCCCCCCACCATGCTCTATTCATTTTATCAGTTTTTTGTTTTGAAGCAGAAATCTCTGGATGATAATAAAAAATATCAATTAAATCCAATTTCCTTAGTAACTCTCTCTTCATTCTTCTGATACCAACTGCTTCCTCAGAAGAATTATGCAAAGATAATACGTATGGAACAAAACTTGATAAATTTTCTCGCAAGCCTTCTGGCAAAACTGTTTCATCATCAAAACTAAAAACTAACGGTAGTAATGAACACGTTCCTACATCTCGTCTCGCTGACATTATCTGACAACCTTCTGGCCACGCCGACAGCGATAAACTAAAAGTTACTAACGCGATAATTGCTAAAAATTTCTTCATAATTCCCCTACGAATTTGAATGTTAAGAATGATACTTTAGAAAGTATTATATGCGAAAGATTATATATGTAAAACAAAACGTTGGGAGATTAAACGGAAAGTTATACTTAACCGATAGCAGCTTCAGCAAAAGCCAATTCTTGAAGCGAGGCACCTTCGATATGGAAAAAACCACGTAGTCCAAGAATTTCCTTTAATTCTTGAAGCCTTGCTTCTATTTCCTCTCTTGGACAAAAAACTAAACAATATTCTGTTCCATTTGCTCCAATAATAGAAACCTTTTCAAGAAGTTGAAGAGTGGAATCTACAGGAAAGTCTGGAATTTGTGATTGAATTTTTTGTTTAAACAGTGATATTAAAAATTCATTATTGTATTGGCGTGTTCTTAATTCAGAATTATTAAGTGTAATGAATTTGGCTTCTTTACCCACGAGAGACATATTATAAAACCCTAGAATCAACAAAACGACCGCTGTTAAAAACAATATTGCACAACCTATCAAGCACCACGTACCGAACTCAAAAAAACCGCTCCCACAAGCTATCGATAGCATACAACAAAAACACAAACATGAAATACAGCCTGCAAAAAATGGTGTTCTACGTTCGAACGCTTTGGATTGTCTTCTTTTGGAACTATTAATTCTATTTTGAATAGAAGAAACATCCCACATTACTATTTTTCTCAGTTTCTTGAACAACTCTTCTGTAAGTCTGTTTATACTAACTTCTTCACCAGAAGAATTATGTAAAGATAATATGCATGGAACAAGACTTGAAAAAATTCTTTTAAATTGTTCTAGCGAAACTTGGGCTTTTGCTCCCGGTGGCAAACTGGCATAAAAAGAATCTATCTTTGATGCATCAAAACAATCTAACTGTTGTAATGTGCAGGTTCCTATCCGCGGAACCTCTTCTGCCGCCGACAGTGACAAACTAAAAGTTACGAACGCGATAATTGCAAATATTTTTTTCATGATACCCCTACGAAGTTTAATGTTAAGAATGATGCTTTAGAAAGTATTATATGCGAAAGATTATATATGTAAAACAAAACTTTGGGAGGTTAAAAAACAAAATACAATTGAGCCGCTTAAAGAAACCCTTCGATACAATTTTTAAGAAAAAATCACTCAGGGTGAGCGGGCTTCTAGATTTCGTTCAACAACTTAGACCTCTAGAAAAAACTAACATGGTTTAATAACAAAAAAGAAAAAACCTTATACTAAAAATCTGCGTGGCCGGGATAGCGAGGGAACGGAATGACGTCTCGTATATTCTCCATGCCCGTAACAAATTGAACCATGCGTTCAAAACCTAAACCAAAACCTGCGTGCGGGACTGAACCATATTTTCTAAGTTCAAGATACCACCAGTATGTGTCTTTTGGTAAATCAAGTTCGTCCATACGTTTTTCCAAAAACTCTAAACGTTCTTCGCGTTGACTTCCGCCAACAAGTTCGCCAATTCCCGCAACTAAAATATCCATCGCCGCGACTGTTTTGTTGTCATCGTTCATGCGCATGTAAAACGCTTTGATATCTTTTGGATAATCAAACAAAATCACCGGCTTTTTAAAATGTTCTTCTGCCAAATAACGTTCGTGTTCCGATTGTAAATCCGTGCCCCATTTTACCGGGAACTCAAATTTCTTCTCCGCTTTTTCTAAAATGGTAATCGCATCGGTATATGTTAAACGTTCGAACGAAGATTTTACTACATGTTCTAGGCGCGCAATTAAACCTTTTTCTATAAATTTATTTAAAAATTCCATATCTTCTTTGCAGTTTTCAAGAACATATTCCAAAAGATATTTTATATATTCTTCTGCGCAATCCATGTCGTCATTAATATCGGCAAACGCAAGTTCCGGTTCGATCATCCAAAACTCTGCAAGATGGCGCGACGTGTTTGAATTTTCCGCGCGAAAAGTTGGTCCAAAAGTGTAGACATCAGAAAGTGCGCACGCAAAAGATTCAACATTAAGTTGGCCCGAGACAGTTAGCGCGACAGGTTTTTCAAAAAAATCTTTTGTGTCGTCGACTAAGCCTTTTTCTGTTTTTGGTAATTTGTTTAAATCGAAAGTCGTCGCGCGAAACATTTCGCCCGCGCCTTCACAATCCGAAGAAGTAAGAATTGGTGTGTTGATATATAAAAATCCGCGTTCGTTAAAAAATTTGTGCGTTGCAAATGAGAGCGCGTTGCGAACACGAGTTACCGCGCCGATGGTGTTTGTTCTCGGGCGCAAGTGCGCAATAGTTCTTAAAAATTCAAATGAGTGACGTTTTTTTTGCAACGGATAATTTTCCGCGTCGCACGTTCCAACAACTTCTACTTTTTCTGCTTTTATTTCTACCGCCTGACCTTTGCCGGGACTTTCCACGAGTGTTCCCGTGACAGCTACCGCCGCGCCAGTAGAAATTTTATCTATTGTTTCTTCATATTTTGGTAACGTTGCATCGATGATAACTTGCAAATTAGAAAGTGTTGAACCATCGTTCACTTCTAAAAAAGAAAAGGTCTTGGACGATCGAATTGTCCTTACCCACCCCTTAACGGTATATTGTTTCCCGACTTCGCCTGTTTTTATTTCTTTAACTTTTGTTCTCATCATTTTACTTTCTTTGTTGAAAGTTTTTTAATATTAAAAATTCTTTTATGTTCACATACATGTATGTAAGTATACAGAAATTTTATGAAATTTTATTTCAATCTTGTGTTTAACGCCAAAAACGGCCTTTGTATCCCCACCAATTCTTCTAATAATTTTCCATTATTTTGAATCTTTCTAACGCAACCAGATAAAAAACGTAAATAAATAAGAACGTCTTTTGTTCTTTCTACTACATAGCTACGATAAAATTCCCCCTGTGCTGCTAAGTCTTTAAGATCTTGAAAAACACTATTTAGCGCGTCAGAAAACGCTATTACTTTTTGTGCAAACGGCGACCCAATAGTAAAATTTTGTCTTTTTTTCATATCCGCGTTCAACTGTTGTTCATAACTACTAAATGTTTCAAATTTTTGATCAACGCTTCTTTGAGCTCTAGTTACAATATTCATACGCCGAAACAATTCAGGAGCACCCGAAAACAATTCAGGAGCACCAAAAGATTCCATGCAAAACATATTTGTAATCACAAAAGAAAAAGCAAAAAATATAAATAGCTTTCTCAAAAAAGCTCCTTAGGAAATTTTTAAACATTTAAATAAAGGCGTTGTAATAGAATATCTTTATACTCGCTCGAGTTTATAATTTTTCGTTGTAAAGTCAATGTAAACACGTTTCCACTTATGAAATTTGTTTTTTTAATTTACTAGCGTTCAACGTTAATCATATAATAATATTCCCAACTGTAAGTAACTATACAAAACCTAAAAGGGAAAAGAATGATCGGAAAACACAAACTCAAAAAAACGGCGTTCGCTGTTTCTATTTTACTTTTTTCAACCGCGCAGTTTGCAAAATGCGACTTATCGCAAAGTGATCCAACCATTAGCATTATTAATACAACAAAACAAAAAATCAGTGAAGTCAGAATTAAAGTATCGTTCAAAAATACTGACGGAAAAGTACAAGAAGGGTCCGCCCGCATAAAAAATATTCAACCTGGAGAAACAGAAAAAGTTGACGTAATTAAAACGGCCGAAACATGGGTAACGCCTGGACGAACGGCAAGAAAAGAAAAAAGCAGACCAAGAAAATTCGAAAAAAAACCTTTAACTTGGGACGAAAAAGTTGAGGAATGGAAGCGAGAACTTATAACAAAATTATTAGGGCAAGAAATTACTAACGTTTATGTACGAAAAATAAAAATCAAAGAAAAAGCCCGCAGATCTTGGGGAACTAAAAAATCCGCTAAAGGCGACGTGGTTACTTATACTGCCGACGGTTGCTCGGATTCCGTTTATTATTTGGTAAAAGCACCAAAGGGAAGCGAATACGAAATTAATATTGTTCCTGAATCAGAGAGAGCTGGTTTGTTTAATTGGTTAAAACGAAGGCTTAAAAAATAATTTCTTCATAAAAATTATCGTAATGAAGCTTCTGGAAAATCATAAAATCGCGTATAAACTGCATCAAATCTATTTCGTAAAATACCATCATCTGCAACTTGATTAATATGAAGCTCAAGAAATCTAAAAAAAGTATCCGCCAAATGCCTATTTTTTTCTTCCAAAATAATAGTCTCTAGAGCACCTAAACAAAAACGAACATTATTTGCAAATGTTGAATCGCTGGCAAACTTTTCTTGGTCTCCTGCTTCTTCTTTTTGGCTAGCCGCCGCTGATAATTTCAAAGAAAAACTACTGAACACTTGAATAGCCGGAAGCTCCGTCCTTACTAAATAATCACCTATGCCTTGTTCCATACAAAACACATTTGATGCAACAAAAGAAAAAGTTAAAAGTAAAAATACTTTTTTCATAAAAGCTTCCAAAAAAATAAACCTATGAATACAAAACAACAATAGAACAATTTTATACTTCGCCCTAGTTTATAATCTTTCTTTGCAAAGTCAACTAAAAAAACGTTGGTATTCAGCTTATATTTAACATAAAAATAGCGCCACAATTGTGGCGCTATAAGTTTCAAAAAAAAATTGGTTATTCAGAATTTGCAGCATCGATAATATCTTTTATCTCTTGCTCTTCCAATTTTTTTTCTTGTTTTTCGTTTGGTTCTTTTTTTATCAACGCTTCCGTTAAAGCGTCCAAAGCTTTTCTGTTATCCAAAAGCAATTTTTCTGTTTTCTTGTAACATTTTTCTAACAAATCTTTTGCTTTAAAATCAAAATCTTTTTTGCCGACATAAGATGGATTTAAAACTAATGAAAGTAATGGAGAAACTTTATCGACTTTTTTTGCAGTATAAAAAATATTTGCAAAAGCGGAAGATTCACGCTCCATGATTTCTTCCACGGCTTCTGAAATTTGTTTTTGATCTCCAGTATCGCCGTGTTTTTTATCATAATCAAGCTGAGTTGCAATCCCACCAGCCATCAAAAAACATATATACTTTTCTAAACCATCAGCATCTAATTCATAAACAAACTTAACGTCAGAAAATTGAATGTGGGTTAAACCCTCATAAACATTTTTTTCGTAAACATTTTTTACAGAAAGTTTTTTTATTTGAACCTGTGTATAGTCAACCGTAGATCCTAGCATATGTGAAACAACAGTATGCCCCGCCTCATGCAACGCAGTAAAATTTAAACTGTCGGAAGAAGAAACGGTAGTCCAATAATATGTTTCGCTTGCCTGTTTTTTAGCTTTCTTAGCCGCTCCAACAATTTTATCTGCTGGTCCGCTAAGAACATTTGCTGCCCTAGAAACTTTTTTTAATAAACTAGATTTTGAATAAATTGGTTGTACAAAAATCAAAAAAAGTGCAGCTGTAATAGCTACACTTTTTTTGAAATGTTTTAAAACATTCATTTTCATTTAAACTCTTTTCTTACAGAATAAAATTAAAATCTAATGGGTTCGATAAATTTTTACGTGTTAACGTAACAACAAGTTCATCTTTTAAATCTTGTGGTGTCACGAAAATAATTTTATTTACAGAATTGTGAGGTTTAATAATAACTTTTTCGTTTTGTCCCAACACTTTTTCTGAAATATCTCTATCTACATATGAATTTGCTTTACTTGATTTCACACCATCAACTGCAGCCGGAATAACAAGAGGCCACACCAATAACGCGCCACCTAAATAACCACCAACCCGAGCCGCTGTGTTTCTGTAAACTATTTTTGAAACTTTTTTTGAACTCGCAACGGGCATGTTAAGCCTGTTAGCACTTAACACAATAGATTTATCAGTTTTGTTTTTCACATATAATTGAATTGCAACATATTTTTTTGACACCGACGGACTATCAAAACACGTCGCACATTCACTTCTAGAAAGTTTGCGTGCAACCATTTTCACATTTCCATTTTCCTGTGTCTCTCCTTCTGGATGCGCAATAGTTGTTGGTTTATATTTTGCACAGTTTGGCAAAACTAAAATACCGAAAAGCATTAATGATAATACATATAATTTGTTTGTTTTCTTCATTATAAAAACCCTTCTCTATAATTACTTGATTAGCAAGATACAAAAAATACGAACTTTGAATTCCCCAATCCCATCACCATAATTCTACCAATAATACCAAAAATGGCAATTTCGAGGCGATTTAAAGCTTTTTCATCGAAATGACACTCAAATTTTCATTTTTTCATTAAAATAACTATTAAATCCTTAAAAAATGGTTAAAAAAAGAGGCACCGAATTTCTTCGATGCCTCTGAATCAAATCCTGGCGGGATCTATTTTCCCAGGCCGCAACCGACCAAGTATCTTCGACGTAGTGGACTTTACTTCCGTATTCGGAATGGGAACGGGTGTTACCCCACTACTATTGCCACCAGGAAATTTTTAAAATTTCCTGTATGATTACAAGTTAGTCAAATCCTTAACCTGTGTTCACATGTTTGCGAAGATTCGTGTTTAAGCGTTTTTGGTATCCAAATATTTAAGATAAATGTGATAAAACAATCGGTCTATTAGTACTGGTTAGCTCCGCACATTACTGTACTTCCACACCCAGCCTATCTACCTCATAGTCTTTGAGGAACCTTAATGGTTTATCAATCCACTTTTCAGACCGAAGCCTAAAAAGCTTTTTAATAAACCGGGGTATCTCGTCTTTAGGTTGGCTTCCCACTTAGATGCTTTCAGCGGTTATCCATTCCAAACTTAGCTACCCAGCGTTGCTTTTGGTAAACAACTGGAACACCAGAGGTTTGTCCATCCCGGTCCTCTCGTACTAGGGACAGCTCCTATCAAATACCCTACGCCCACGATGGATAAGGACCGAACTGTCTTACGACGTTCTGAACCCAGCTCGCGTACCACTTTAATTGGCGAACAGCCAAACCCTTGGGACCTTCTCCAGCCCCAGGATGTGATGAGCCGACATCGAGGTGCCAAACCTCCTCGTCGATATGGACTCTTAGAGGAGATCAGCCTGTTATCCCCGGCGTACCTTTTATCCGTTTAGCAATGGCCCTTCCATGCGGAACCACTGGATCACTAAATCCTACTTTCGTACCTGCTCGACCTGTATGTCTCGCAGTCAAGCTTCCTTCTGCTTTTGCGCTCTGTATGACGATTTCTATTCGCCATGAGGAAACCTTTGAACGCCTCCGTTACATTTTAGGAGGCGACCACCCCAGTCAAACTACCCACCAGACAATGTCCTTCTTCCGGATTACGGACTAGAAGTTAGATTTCCATACCAGCAAGGGCGGTATTTCAAGGTTGACTCCACTACAGCTAGCGCCGTAGCTTCAAAGTCTCCCGCCTATCCTACACAAGCTAATCCAAAAATCAATGTCAAGTTATAGTAAAGGTGCACAGGGTCTTTCCGTCCTATCGCGGGTACCCAGCATTTTCACTGGGACTACAATTTCACTGAGTCTTTCATTAAGACAGCGCCCAAGTCGTTACGCCATTCATGCGGGTCGGAACTTACCCGACAAGGGACTTCGCTACCTTAGGACCGTTATAGTTACGGCCGCCGTTTACTGGGGCTTCGATTCAGAGCTTCGTACCGAAGTACTAACCCTTCCTGTTAACCTTCCAGCACTGGGCAGGCGTCAGACCATATACTTCCTCTTACGAGTTTGCATGGTCCTGTGTTTTTGTTAAACAGTCGCTTGGGCCTCTTTGTTGCAACCTACATCTGCTCTTTATGCAAAACATAAATAACAGACTAGGCACCCCTTCTCCCGAAGTTACGGGGCTATTTTGCCGAGTTCCTTAATGAAAGTTATCTCAACGCCTGAGCATTCTCAGCCCACCTACCTGTGTCGGTTTCGGGTACGATCGCTTTTTCGCTCGCTAGAGGTTTTTCTAGTCAGTGTAGAGTCGGCCGAACATATCTCTTTCTTCAAATTGATATGCCCATAACACTTCAAGGTTAATGAATTTGCGGATTTACCTACAAAATCCCTCTTTGTGCTTAGCTTGGCAATCCATTATCCAAGTCAGCTTATCTTACTGCGTCACCCCTTCACTCAATCGCTAAAAGCGGTGCAGGAATATTTAACCTGCTTTCCATCGCCTACTCCAATTGGCCTCGGCTTAGGGATCGACTAACCCTGAGAGGATGAACCTTTCTCACGGAACCCTTAGGTTTTCGGCGAACAGGACTCTCACCTGTTTTTTCGTTACTTATGCCAACATACTCACTTCTCTAATCCACGGCACCTGTCCTTACGGTCAGGCTTGTATCTATTAGAGAACGCTCCTCTACCCCTGCATGCAAAGCATGCAAGCCACAGTTTCGGTAATTCGCTTAGACCCGTTCATACTTCAGCGCAAAAACACTTGACCAGTGAGCTGTTACGCTTTCTTTAAAGGATGGCTGCTTCTAAGCCAACCTCCTGGCTGTCTGTGTATTTCCACTTCTTTTCCCACTTAGCGAATATTTAAGGACCTTAACTGGTGGTCTGGGCTGTTTCCCTTTCGACTACGGAGCTTATCCCCCGCAGTCTGACTCCTGGATTGTTAATTACGGAATTCAGAGTTAGAAAAGGTTTGGTAAGCGTATGCCCCCTAGCCTAAACTGTGCTTTACCGCCGTAATCCATCATCCAAGGCTATACCTAAATATATTTCGAGGAGAACCAGCTATTTCCTAGTTTGATTAGCCTTTCACTCCTATCCACAGGTCATCCGAGCAGTTTTCAACCTACACCGGTTCGGGCCTCCATCTCGTCTTACCAAGACTTCACCCTGCCCATGGATAGCTCACTAGGTTTCGGGTCTGCCCCATGCTACTAAAACGCCCTATTCAGACTCGCTTTCGCTACGACTCCGTCCTTACTAGACTTAATCTTGCAGCATAGGAGCAACTCGTTGGCTCATTATGCAAAAGGCACGTGGTTGCGCGTACGTATACATCGCTTCCACCGCTTGTAGATATCTGGTTTCAGTTTCTATTTCACTCCCCTTCCGGGGTTCTTTTCACCTTTCCCTCACGGTACTTGTTCACTATCGGTCATCAGGTAGTATTTAGCCTTACCCCATGGTCGGGGCAGATTCCCACAGAATTTCACGTGCTCTATGGTACTTGGGAGAACAGTCATCACAATCCTCCATGATTTCGTCTACAGGACTTTCACCTTCTTTGGTTGCCCTTTCCAGAGCATTTGACTATCATGGCGATCACAACTCCAGATCTACAAATCTGAAAAAACCATTTCCCACAACCCTCATGCCGCAACGCTTGTAGGCTTACACGACATAAGTTTTTGGCTCCTCCCGTTTCGCTCACCACTACTCAGGGAATCACTTCGTTTTCTTTTCCTAACGTTACTTAGATGTTTCAGTTCACGTCGTTCGCTTCACTTATCCTATATATTCAGATAAGGATGACTAGGGTTCGCCTAGCCGGGTTTCCCCATTCGGAAATCTTCGGGTCAAAGCTTGATTGGCAGCTCACCGAAGCTTACAGCAGCCTTCCACTTCCTTCATCGCCTCCTGATACCAAGGCATTCACCAGATACCCTTTTCAATTATCTACAAATTATTGTTCAAACATTGAGATACTAAAAACTCAATTTTCAATTAGAACTATTACTTCACAAACATGTCAAAGAACACAAGTTAATTTTTTATCATTCACATACAAAAGACTTATTCAAGAAAAATGGTGGAGGTAAGCGGATTCGAACCGCTGGCCTTCCGCGTGCAAAACGGACGCTCTACCAACTGAGCTATACCCCCGTATTAACTTCTAATCGCTGATATAAAATGGTGGGCCTAAGTCGATTCGAACGACTGACCTCCCCGTTATCAGCGGGGTGCTCTAACCAGCTGAGCTATAGGCCCGCGCCCTCAATTTTCTATTATATATACTTAAGGCTTCACCTAATGGTTCCACCGACAAAAACAATGTCTGGATTGTGCAAGCTCGTTTATTTACACCTTAATTGGATTTATTTATTCTCCCTCGAAAGGAGGTGATCCAGCCGCAGGTTCTCCTACGGCTACCTTGTTACGACTTCACCCCAATCACTCTCCACACCTTCATAATCCGCCTCCCTTACAGGCTAGCTAAGATCATTTCTGGTGTAGACAATTTTCGTGGTGTGACGGGCGGTGTGTACAAGGTCCGAGAACGTATTCACCGCGTCGTTCTGATACGCGATTACTAGCGATTTCAACTTCATGAAGTCGAGTTACAGACTTCAATCCGAACTTAGACTGGTTTTATGGGATTAGCTCCACCTCGCGGTATTGCTGCCCTTTGTACCAGCCATTGTAACACGTGTGTAGCCCTAGGCATAAGGGCCATGAGGACTTGACGTCATCCCCACCTTCCTCCTGGTTCCCCAGGCAGTCTCGCTAGAGTGCTTCACGAAGATTAGCAACTAACGATAGGGGTTGCGCTCGTTAAAGGACTTAACCCAACATCTCACGACACGAGCTGACGACAGCCATGCAGCACCTGTGTAACTGTCTTAGCAAGCTAAGAAAAGTATATCTCTATACCGGTCAGAAACATGTCAAGCCTAGGTAAGGTTTCTCGCGTAGTGTCGAATTAAACCACATGTTCCACCGCTTGTGCGGACCCCCGTCAATTCCTTTGAGTTTTAGCCTTGCGGCCGTACTCCCCAGGCGGATCACTTAACGCGTTAGCTACGACACGGATCTTGCAAGCAAAACCCACATCTAGTGATCATCGTTTACGGCGTGGACTACCAGGGTATCTAATCCTGTTTGCTCCCCACGCTTTCGTACCTCAGCGTCAGGGACAGACCAAGAAGCTGCCTTCGCAATCGGTGTTCCTCTTGAGATCTACGCATTTTACCGCTACTCCAAGAATTCCACTTCTCTCTTCTGCCCTCTAGCTCATCAGTATCAATCGCAGTTCCCAGGTTGAGCCTGGGGATTTAACAACTGACTTAATGTGCCGCCTACGCACGCTTTACGCCCAGTGATTCCGAATAACGCTTGCTCCCCTCGTATTACCGCGGCTGCTGGCACGAAGTTAGCCGGAGCTTTCTCTAGTGGTACCGTCATCCCAACTGGTTATTAACCAGTTGGCTTTCTTCCCACTTAACAGGAGTTTACAATCCGAAAACCTTCATCCTCCACGCGGCGTCGCTGCATCAGGCTTGCGCCCATTGTGCAAAATTCCCCACTGCTGCCTCCCGTAGGAGTCTGGGCCGTATCTCAGTCCCAATGTGGCCGATCACCCTCTCAGGTCGGCTAACCATCTGAGCCTTGGTAGGCCTTTACCCTACCAACAAGCTAATAGTGCGCAAGCTTATCCTTTAGCGGTAGCAAGAGGCCACCTTTCTCTCCGAAGAGACTTATGCAGTATTAACATCGATTTCTCGATGGTATCCTTCACTAAAGGGTAAATAACTCACGTGATACTCACCCGTTCGCCACTTTACTCGTCCCCGAAGGGACTTTCTCGTTCGACTTGCATGTGTTAAGCACGCCGCCAGCGTTCATTCTGAGCCAGGATCAAACTCTCCGTATCGGAATTTTATAAAGATCCTCACACAATCCAGACAAATTTTATAATTTCTGTCTTTACACTGTCTTTTGTATATGTCAAAGAAACAATTTTTTCTCTCTCCATTTTCCGTTCGGCTTCGTTTTGTTTCGCCTTGAACGTGTTAATAGATTATCCGATACGGGCATTAATGCAAGTGTTTTTATAAACTTTTTTTATTTTTTTTAGCACCACCCCCAAAAACATACTCCAAAGTGCGTTTTTCCGCACTCGCAACCACCCTTCAAACCTCAGCCCGCTCGCGAAAACCTAAAGTAGGACTTTAAAAAAATATTTCTTGTTTATTTTGTTGTTTTTATCTTGTAAACGATTGACTATGGCACAAAACAAGTCATATATTTGCGATTGTTGGGGAATAAAAACACTGCCGGAAAGGAAATAGATATGAACAAGTTCTTAAAGTCATTGAAGGATGCAAAAAAGAAAACGATCGACACATTTAAAAAGATAAACATCAAGTCACTCATTCCGCGATCACGAAAAGTTAAACAAGAAAAGGATAAACAACACGGTTTTACGTTCAGAAACGAAAAGAAAAAGGGAAAATGGTTTTAACCGCTATATATATGTATAAGAGAGACGTTTTTTAAACTTATACAATCAGTAACAATTTTCCTGACAATCTGAATCCAAATTAGGGGCCGTTTGCGCGGTCCCTTTTTCTTATATAAAATTTGTAACAGGTTAGATTTAAAAAATCAGATTTTAAAAAGTATATAAAGTATTACGTACATTTGGGGGTTATGGTCGTGGCAAAGTTTTTCAAAGTTTTTTTTGTTTTGTTGGCTGTTGGAGTAATGGCTAATGATTGTTTGGGGATGGACCAACAAAAGACTACAGTCGATCGTTTAGTACAAGCAGAACGAACAGTAGGCGATGCAATAAGAACCGCTGAACAATTTGTCCGAAAAATCGACGAAAAACAATCTGCATTTCGACAAGCCACCAAAGCAATGCAACAAGAACTTAGTGATGCCCAACGAAGCGTAGGCGACATGCAATATTACTCTGGCATAGCACAGAAAGCAGCTGTCCAAGCTAAAAAAGACGCCCATGGCGGTAGTTCAGATTATGGATACCATCAACCCGGCGCTAAACAATTTAAAGAACAGGCTCAACAATCCTCTGACACATCTGCCAGATCAGCACAAGCCGCAGCCGAAACTTTTGGAAAAACACAAGGCTTATGCAGTAAAGCAACACAAGCTGTTTCTGCATGGCGAGAAGAACTAACAAGAAGACAAAAAACCGTAGGACAAGTTATTGATCAAAAAAATCGTGATTTTCAACGAATGGCAGATCGTATTTTCACGGAAAAAGAGCGAGCACTACAAACAGAAGGGAGTAGGCAACAACAAGATTTGGAGAAAAAGAAAACCGACCTTTTAAGGCCATTTAAACAAGAACTTAGCGCGACAGAAAAAGCTCGAGCAGCCGCCCAAAACAAATTAACAACACTCGAAGGAGAAATCAAAAAAGGATTAATCGAAACACAAGCTATGGCAAATGCTAAATCTGAACTTAAAGTAGCTGAAGATCTACAAAGACATCCCGAAAAAGCTGAACCGTATTTCAATTTAATTAAACAAAAAGAACTAGCAAAAGCGGAAGCAAAAAAAATCGATCTGGATATAGCAAAAGAAAAGGCAAAATCAGCAAAAGAAGTCGCAGGAATTAATGCCCAAGCAAGAATCAAAGTAGCAGAAGAGGGATGGAAAAATGTTAAGGAAATGTTAACTCATTCTGGAACTTGGATCGCAGAAAATCCAAAAACCGTTGTCGCGATGGTTGGTGGAATTGCAGCATCAGTCTATGCATCAAAAACTGGTTTCCCTATGGTTCGTCGTTACATTGAATCAATTATTTATAAACCAAAAGTAGATATGGAAACATCCAAAACAATTCTTGGTCGGCATGCAAAAAAAACCGTCGGAGTTCAATCTCTTGATGATTTTATTGCGACACCAGAATTAAAACATAGAATTACAACTATTGCTGAACAAATAAAAACGGCGCGCGCAAAAGGCGAAAACTTAAAAAATATTATGTTTGAAGGACCTCCGGGCACAGGTAAAACAATGTGTGCAAAAGCGATTGCTGCCGCAGCAGGAACCGAAGAAGAACCTATTGATTATGCAATTACTTCTGGTTCCCAATTTGCAAAATTAAAAGATAACCCAGAAGTCGCGGTACAAGAATTAAAGAGACTTCTTGATTGGGCAAAAAGAAGTCGAAACGGTTTAATAGTATTTATTGATGAAGCAGAATCTTTATTTGCAGACAGAACATTACCAACAACCGCTAAATGGAGTGTTGATATGTTAAACGCATTCTTGCAAGCAATCGATGGACCAACACATCCCAACGTAATGTTTATCCTTGCAACCAACCATGCATTTAAACTTGATACAGCTATGGCCGACAGAATTGGTGATGTTGTAACATTTGATTTACCGGGACAAAAAGAACGCGAAGATATTATTAAACTGTATTTAGAAAAATTCACAGCAGGTAAAGATATTGAAATTGATCAAAATTTCGTCGAAAACATTCCGTTCCTTGCACATAAACTTGATGGAACATCACCGCGACGAATTAAATATGTTGTAGAAGAAACCGTTCGCGCGGCACGAATGAAAGACAGAGCCATTGTCAGAACAGCCGTCGCAAAAGTTGTTACAGAACAAGAACACAATTTATTCAAAACAAAAGAAACGTGGCAAGAACAAAGAACGCGATATATGGAACAAATTGCCGCTCGGTAAGAAATTACAGTTCAACAGCTTTCAATATATCTACCAACTCATCTAAATCATCTTTATGATAAGCTGGTCGTTCCTTACTCACAAGTTTCAGCAATTGCTTTCTTATTGAATCCTTTTGCGCTTGATTTGAACCTAATAGCATAGACACCAATCCATCCATGCCAGCGTCGGCGTTTCCTTCATATTGTACTAAATTTACCCCAAAGAAATCATCGTGAACAATTGACCCCAATCCAGGTTGTTCTATATCAACAATTGCAATTTTGTCTGGAGCAACCCAAATGATATCGTTCACATTAAAACTAAACAACCACCCGTGCCAAATAACTTTGGCCATCTCATAAATAAGTCCAAAAGCATATTCTTTACCTTGTTTTGCATCTCTAATAATTTCACTAAAATGTAGCAAAGCTTCTTCCTTTGTCGCATAACAAGATTTTTTAAATTCAGAAATTACAATAAAATAATCGTCATACAAAGTATTTGGTCCAACATACGGAGAATATAAATAGTGTTCTACGGGTTGAACAAATTGAAAACAACTATCTTCTATATACTTATTTATTCGTAAAGCGTAATAAGCGCGGCTAATATTTTGATTTAATAATCTACAATCAAATTGTGTACGCTCCGCTGGGTACCACCAATATTTATGAACTCTTATAATATGACCTGGAAGCCTTGGTGTATGCCACGCAAAATTTTTCTTGGAAATATCCTTCATTCCCCATTTGGAACAAAGATGGGCTGTGCTTTTTATAAATTCTATAAAATCAGCACGCTCTTCCTCACTAAAAAACATTTGCTGCCGAGAAGAAGGATCAAATGAAAACTTTTGCTCATCAAGCGTAAAATAATTTGGATCCTCAAGTTCTGTTAACTGTGCTGCTTGCTTTCGAACTTCGGGATCATCGCTATCAAGAGCCTGCATTGCATGCGCTTTTATTTTATTTCTAATGTCAATAACAGCCCGTGGCTCATAAGCTCTCGGCAACTGTCTGCCCGCCATGCAAAAAATTTCTCTTGTTCTATCATCCTCAAACAATTTATCTAAAAATGTTTGCACCGATTCTGGTGGCTTGCATTTTTCCACAACTTCCTGTTGTTCTTCATAATCAGGAAAAACAGCGAAAACGGCACCTCTAGAAAAAAGAAAAGAAATAAGAACCACAAAACATTTTAGAAATTGTTTTTTGATCATAAAATCACTCCCATTTAAAAAGTTACGAATATTGTTTTGGAAGTCTATTTAAAAAATAATAAAAAGCAACACCAATCCCCTCTCAACTTGTGGTTACCTAAAAACTGCTTTATATTGGATTTATAAGTATTTTTTATAATTGCCGTTCGAAGAAACCCTTCGACAAGCTCAGGGCGAACGGAGCTGGATAAAGGTTAGCCATGTTAATTGATGAATTAAGAGAACAGTTAAAAACTATTGAACCTTCCGTTGAAGCAATCAAAACGTTTTATAAAAACGGAAACATAGACGAAACATTTAAAAATCTAGAAAAACAGATTAATGAGCCTGAATTTTGGAAACATCCGGATCAGATTAAAATTTCTAAAGAGCATCAGCGGATAAAACATTTAGTTGATGCATATCAAAAAACAATTAATTCTTTTGAAGAAACAAACGAGATTCTAGATTTGTTTGGAGACAACGAAGAAGAATTAAAAAAACTTAAACCAGAAGTTCAGAGTTTTTGCAAAAATGTTCTGAAATTTAAAATCGAACTTTTGCTTAATAAGGAAGAAGATGGCAAAAATTGCTTCTTAAGCATTAACTCTGGTGCGGGGGGAACAGAATCCCAAGATTGGGCAAACATGCTTTTACGGATGTTTGTACGCTTCTGTGAGCGCGAAAATTTCAAAGTCGACATCATGGATTATCAATCTGGTGAAGAAGCTGGAATAAAATCCGTCACCCTTTTTGTAAAAGGTGCAAATGCATACGGTTTTTTAAAAAGCGAATTTGGAATTCACCGCCTTGTAAGAATTTCACCGTTTGATACAAACAAACGTCGGCACACATCGTTCGCAGCAATAACTGTAACACCCGAAGCTCCAGAAGCAAAAATTGAAATTGATGACAAAGATTTAAGAATTGATACATACCGAGCCGGTGGCGCGGGCGGGCAGCATGTAAATAAAACTGATTCTGCCGTGCGCATAACACATATTCCAACCGGTATTGTGGTTCAGTGCCAAAACGAGCGATCACAATTACAAAATAAACAAAACTCCATGAAAATGTTGATGGCTAAATTAGTTGAAAAACAAAAACAAGACAAAAGAGACAAAGACGCATCTGTAGAAAAAAAGAAAATTGAGTGGGGCTCACAAATTAGATCGTACGTCCTTCATCCATACAGAATGGTCAAAGATCATCGCACGAGCATAGAATCACCTCAGCCAGATTTAGTCTTGGATGGTGATTTAATGCAATTTATTGAAGGATATTTGATTTCTCAAGCGTAAGTTATGTTTAAAAAAATTACAGAATATTTTAAAACTCATACACGTGAATCAGAAACAACACCAACAATCGTCCTTGGTTTATCGGGCGGACCCGATTCTGTTTGTCTGTTTTATTTTTTAAAAGAATTGCACGAAGCAAAAAAAATTAAACTAATTGCCGCGCACTTGAATCATGGATGGCGCGAAGACGCGCATAAAGATGAAGACCTTTGTAAGAAGCTTTGCGCACAACACAACATTGAATTAGTTATTGAGCACGCAAAAAATCTGGATTTAAATATAAAAGCAAACGGCTCACAAGAAGAATTAGGAAGAAAACTTCGTAGACACTTTTTTAAAACGATTCACAAAAAATATAACGCCGATTATGTCACGCTCGCACATCACCAACAAGATCAACAAGAAACATTTTTTATGCGTTTGATTCGCGGGACAACATTAAACGGTTTAACATCTATGCAACCTGTTGATGGAATTTACTTGCGCCCGCTTTTAAAAACGTCAAAAAAAGAAATTCTCGAATACTTACAACAAAACAATATTGAATACATTGTCGATTATACAAATGAATCCGATTCGTTCTTGCGCAACCGAATCAGAAAATATGTAATTCCCGCATTACAAAAATGCGACGAACGCTTTGATAAAAAGTTCGAAAGCTCTTTAGAGCATTTAAAACAAGAAGACGATTTTTTAGACGAGCTCACACAAAAAGCATGCGATCTTGTTTTCGCTGATAAAAAAATCGGCAATAAAACAGAATTTGAAAAATTAAGCTTGGTTATTCAAAAAAGATTAGTTCCATATTGGTTAACAAAAGAAAAAGTTATTTTTTCTCCAAGCAATCCACAAATCATGGAAATCATTAGGTTTTTAGCATCTCCGCGCGGTGGCTCACACCAAATTCATACTGAATGGTCTATTCAAAAAAAACAAAATTCGTTTTGGATTAATAAAAATCCGTTATACTAAAATAAAAATTTTAAAATAACGGAGCATCGTGAATAAAAGAGAAAGAAGACGCGCTCTCATTATTTCTATTCTAGTCCACATTCTAATCCTATTGTTTTTCTCACGTTTTAGTTTTAATTCTTTTAAAAAAGCTTTCCGCTTTAAAAAAGATAAAAAAGAAGTGTTCATGGATTTAAAAAAACCAGAAACCATGGTCACCTTCGAAAAAGAACCCCCTCAACCAAAAAAAGAAGAACCCAAGCCAGAACCTAAGCCCGAACAAAAACCAAAACCTGAAAAACCAGCTCCAGAAGAAAAAAAAGAACCTGCACCAGAACAGAAGCCCGCGCCTGCGCCCGAGCCTGCACCTGCGCCTGCGCCGCCTCCACCACCACCTAAACCTCCAGAGCCAAAAGACCAAGCACAACTGCGCGCGGCAAAACCAACAATAAAAAAAGAAGAAGATAAGGATAAAGAAGAAATTCCTGTACGGTTTGACGAAGAGAAAGAGAAACTAGCAGCAGAAAAAGCAGAACGGGAACAAAAAGAAATAGAAAAGAAAAAACAGGAATTAGAATTACCAAAAACAAAACCTATTAGAGTTGCCGACATCAAACGAGCACCCGGCGAAAAACCATCAAAAGTTCCAGAGCTTCCACAAATTTCTGAAGAAGAAATAGCAAAAACAGCTTTAAACAAATTGTTAAAAAATTCAAAAGAACAAAAAGCTCCTACGGTTGATAAAATTCCTGAATTTGCAAAAAAATCTATTTTTGCTCAAACAAAATTGTTACTAGAAACTTACGACGATGGCAACAGCGTTATAAACAGAAGAGGCGATCCAAACAGAATGCCGTCGCTAGAAGAAATGAAGTTTATAAGTTACGAACAAAAAATACATGAGCATTTAATTAATGAATGGAAAATTTTATATACATATTCAAGAAGCATGCAAATAAAACCACCAAGCGGGCCTGTTCATTTTTCATTTGAAATTGCAGAAAAAGGCGAGGCATTTAATTTGGAACTTATGCAAAGTTCCGGAAGTGCCGCGTTTGACCAAATGGTTTTACGATGCGTACAATCTGCATCACCCTTCCCATCTATTCCAAAACATCTTGGCGTAAAAACATATCGTCCTCGCGGGTTAAACGTCATGGTTCCACATTAATTCTTTCCAACTTTGAATAGACTTATCTCCGTTTTTAATTTATAAAAAGATAAAACCTTTTTTTCTTTTACTTTGGAGAGAGTGTGGCACGCGTTGTAATTTTAGGCGCCGGATTAACTGGTCTTTCTACCGCATATCATTTAGAAAAAAACAACTTCTTTGATTACAAAATTTTTGAAAAAGAAAATCGACCGGGCGGGCTCGCGCGATCATTTAAAAACAATGGTTTTACCTTCGACTTTACCGGCCATTTATTACACGCAAACGATGATTATTTTAAAACCTTTTTAAAAACAATCACCACACCAAATACATTCAACAAACTCACAAGAAAATCTTTTATACATTCTCATAACACATACGTTCCGTATCCTTTTCAGATGAATCTTAATGGATTACCGCACGATGTTATTAAAGAATGCATTATTGGTTTTGTGGAACGTTCGTCCCGTTCAAGCCGTTCGAAGAAACCCTTCGACAAGCTCAGGGCGAACGGGGCAAATTTAGATAACTTTTATGACTGGGTGATAAAATATTTTGGCGCGGGAATAGGAAAACACTTTTTCTTTCCATACAATTCAAAAATTCTGGCAACAGATATTAAAAAGGTTCATCCGTCATGGACCGGTCGCTTTGTACCAAAAGTAACACTCGACGATATTCTTGATGGCGCGCTACAAAAAAGAGACGTTCTTTCTGTTGGCTACAACAATACGTTTTTGTATCCACAAAAAAATGGAATTCAAACCATTGTTGATTCAATGGTGCAAAATATCACAAATCCAATCTCGTTTGATTGCGAAGCTACAAAAATCGATTTAAAAAATAAATGCGTACAATTTAAAAACGGTCATGTAGAACAATTTGAAACATTAATTACAACGCTCCCGCTTAACAATTTTTTAAAAAATTCTACCACGCCGTCAAATATTGTATTTAAAAATGCCGCGGAAAAATTAGTTTGCAACTCTGTTATAAACTTTAATTTAGGTTTTGATATCGCAAACCTTACCGATAAACACTGGATTTATTTCCCAGAAAAAAAATTCAACTTTTATAGATTTGGATTTTGGAATAATTTTTCTAAAAACATGACACCCAAAAATTGCAGCTCGTTGTACGGAGAAGTTTCTTATCTTCCAAAAACAAAGTCTAAAAAACAATTAGAAACAATCACAAACGAAGCAATAACACAAACGTGTAATGTTTTAAATGTTCCGCGCGCAAATGTTATTGAAAAAACAATTTTGGAAATTCCGCACGCATATGTTATCTACAACCAGTGGCGCGAAAAACATCTACCCAAAATCCAAGAAACCTTACAAAAACTTTCTGTTTATTCTATTGGACGGTATGGTTCATGGAAGTACGAAAGTATGCAAGAAGCGATACTTGATGGTAAAAAAGTTTCTGAAAACATTATTACACAAAACGCTTTGCAAACAACTTTCCACCCTGCTATACAAACAGGTGCCAAAGTTATAAAAAAAATTAAAAGAAGAAAGAGTAGTCATGAAGATTCTTCCAACATTTTACAAAAATAAACATGTTTTGGTCACCGGCGGAGCCGGTTTTATTGGTTCTCATATCACAGAAAAATTGTTAGAACTCGGCGCGCACATTACAGTTTTAGATGATCTTTCTACCGGTAGTCTGCAAAACTTGTCGCCAATTTTACACAAAATACATTTAACGGTTGGCGATGTCAGTGATTATGATACGTGCAAAAAAGCGACCAAGCATAAAGATGTTATTTTTCACTTGGCAGCGCTCGTCTCTGTTCCTGAATCTGTAAAAAATCCCGCACTGTGCGAAAGAATTAATTTTGTTGGCACGCAAAATATTTTAGAAACAAGTAACGAGAACAAAGTAAAAACATTAATTTATTCTTCGTCATCCGCGGTGTATGGCGAGCGAGATGATAATTGCAATGAAAGTGATGATACAAACCCACTCTCTCCATACGCAGAACATAAATTAAATGGAGAAAAACTTTGCAAAGAATTTGCGGTTAAACAAGAAATGAATACTGCAAGTTTGCGTTACTTTAATGTTTACGGCGAACGTCAAAGTATCAACGGCGCGTACGCCGCCGTTGTTGCAAAATTCAAAGACAGTTTAAAACATAAGAAACCAATAGAAATTTATGGTGACGGAAAACAAACCAGAGACTTTGTTCATGTTTCTAAAGTTGTTCAAGCAAATTTAATACTCGGAACGCGCCCGCAATTACAAGGTGATGTTTTTAATATTGGATCAGGAAAAAGTGTTTCTATTCTTGAATTGTTAAAACAATTAGAAAAAGAAGAAAAATCAAAAGCGGTCGATATCATTTTTAAGCCAGCGCGCAAAGGTGATATTGTTACTTCTAAAGCTAATTGCAAAAAGTTTGAAAAATTGTTCGAGGAACTTTCTTCTTTTTGACAAACTTTTACCCATCTTTAAACTATTTTTATACATTCTTAATGCCGAAGTGGTGAAATTGGTAGACACGCTAGATTCAGGGTCTAGTCCCTTAACGGGGGTAGGGGTTCAAATCCCCTCTTCGGCACCATACTTCGCCAAGGCTTCGTATGGCTGCGCCAGCCTTCACCTCTTACACCCGTTTTTTCCTTTTACAACCACCTTTTTAATCGCTATAATAAGTACTTATCTAAGTGAATTCGACTAAAGAAATATTAAATAAAATTTAAACTTTAAAGTATGTCGGGAAGTGTTAATAGATGAGTAAAAAAGATTATTATGACGTGTTAGGTGTTTCTAAAAGCGCTGAACAAGATGAAATAAAAAAAGCATATAGAAAACTTGCGATTAAATTTCATCCGGACAGAAACCCAGATAACAAGCAAGCTGAAGACAAATTCAAAGAAGCTGCAGAAGCGTACGAAGTTCTTTCTAATGTTCAAAAAAGACAAAAGTACGATCAATTTGGTCATGCAGGTATGCACGGCGGGTCTGATTATCATCAATACTCAAACATGAACGATATTTTTGAAAGCTTTGGCGATGTTTTTAGTAATCTTTTTGGCGGTGGTGGCGGCTTTGGAGGCGGTCAATCTAGATCTAAAAAATCTGGTCCTGTTGCACAAAGAGGTCACGATCTTGCACAAGATATAACCATTCCATTAAAGGAAGCATATCTTGGAAGCAAAAAAGAAATTAAAATTTATCATTATATTCCTTGTCCTACATGTGGCGGTAACGGATGTGCCAACGGCACAAAACCTTCAATTTGTAGTTCTTGTAAAGGAACAGGTCAAACCGTTTCTCGCCAAGGATTCTTCTCTTTTGCGCAACCATGTTCGGCATGTTACGGAAAAGGATATATAATCACACATCCATGCGCAACGTGCAGAGGACAATCCAGAATACAAAAACATGAAAAATTAACGGTCACAATTCCTGAAGGAATTTACGACAACGCAGAACTTCGTGTTTCTGGAAAAGGTGATGCTGGCGTGTTTGGTGGTTCGACAGGCGATTTATATTTACGCGTAAAAATTGAACAACATAAAACATTTTACCGCCGCGACAATGATCTTGTAACACATTTAACGCTCACGTACCCACAATTGGTACTCGGATGTCAGATTGAAGTAAAAAATCTTGATGGCACCGTAGAAACAATAAAAATTCCAAAAGGCTGCTCCGTTGGCAAAGAAATCTCTATAGTCGGTAAAGGATTTAAAAATTTGCACGGCAGAGGCTCCGGAAATCTTATTTTTATAACTCAATGTAATATTCCAAGAAATTTAGATCAAAAAACAAAAACATCATTGCTCGATTTCGCAGAAAATCTTGGAAACCAAACTTCTGGTTCAGATGATGGAATTATTGGTTTCTTCAAAAAATTTCTGGGGTAAGGCGCCACTTGTAACAATTTCCTCGTAAAACATTACTCCCTGTAACATTCATACCCTCGCCCGAGGGGGCTTTTGCACCAACATTTCTAAATGTGTATATTATTACAGTACTTGATTCAGGTTGAATTAATAAAACCGTTGAATCAATGTACGGAGGTTATAACATTTTTGGGAATAGGGTTTGTCTAATCGGGGGTTATTTAAAGCATGAAGTTTCTACAAACAAAACATTTTGGTGCTTTTTTATTTCTTATAACTTTTATTTGTTCTGCAAATGCAAATGTTGCGGTACAAACAGATCACCCACATGTTGTCCCAGTTAATTCTGTTGTTGGACAAAAACAATTAGAAGCAGAACAGGAAGAATTTTCGCAAGAAGATTTGCAAGATTATATTGCATCGTTACAAGGAAACACACAACAAGAATCTGCAATGGAACAAAAACAAACAAGCCTTGGTGAATATTTATACAACACTCGATCAGAATTAAAACACGAAAAATATGCTTTTAAACAAAACTGGTTTGTAAGAAAAACATCACAAGCATATAATCTTGTTGTAACTCCATTTGAATTCCTAGAACATAAAGCATGCTCTTTTGTAGAAACGCAATCGCTAAAACTTATTAGTTATATTTTATTACACAATGTAACCAATGAAGAACTTCTAGAACTTGGTATGACACTTGAAGAAGTTGGTATCCCAAGAGAAGTTCAACTACAAGAACTTGCCAAAGCAGGACAGCTTCCTCTCTCTTTTATTGCCGGACGAATTTATAAACATTTTTTACAAAATAGATTGTTGCGAGTGCTTACATCTGAACAAGTTGCAAAACTTGCGATAGGAAGTAAAGAAAAGATTTTCTTTGGTTATGGTGATGATAAAAGTGATCTTAGTATATTATTTGATTCAAAACACCAAACGCTATTAGATAACTTCAAAGAATCCGCAGAAAATATAAAATGGGAATATGCAAAAGATGAACGCAAACAACTGAGTGAAACATGCAAACTATTAAGAGAATCAATAGCTCACCAGGCATATCTTATTTTTGATCGCTTACTTCCATACGATAAACATCTTCCAGACTTTGAATCAAATTATAAACTTCTAAGACAAACTCACAAAGGCTGGAAAGTTTTAAAAAACATCTTAACAATCGCAGATAGATCTGCAGACATTTTGGCGCTCTTTTATGAAAACATACAAACACAATATCCAATGCCTCGTAAATATAAAATGTGGAACAATATAAAAATAGGATTTAACATCGCAGAAATATACACCGAACTTATTGATGGAGATTGTTTATTTGCACGAAAAATGGCACCTATTAAAAATATTGCCGCACTTACAACAACAATAAGTTTTGTTGTCGACTTTAAAAAATACGTCTCAAAACGATCTTTCTTCCCTAAAACATTGCCGACAACTCTGAAGAAACGCTCGCAACAAATACATAGTAAACCTTGGTTCAGGGATGATTTTTTAAGCTCGCTTGCTCAACCAGAAATTGAACCAAGCTAAATTTTATCGAACTCATCGCGCGAGATGATTCCTGACTTGAATTTTTCTTCTGCATCTTGCTGCAATGTTTTCATTCCATTTTTAATTGCGAGCGCGCGAATGGTTTCTGCTGATTCTTTATTCATAATTAAATCGCAAATTTCTGAATCCACAGATAGCCATTCAAAAATTCCGCACCGACCTTTGTAGCCCATGTTAAAACAATTCGCACACCCTTTTGCGGTAAAACCTTCTGACTCTTTTGTTTTACAATCGTTACACAATGTGCGCGTTAATCTTTGCGCGAGAACTCCACTGAGCGCAGCGGTAATTAAAAATGGTTCAACCCCCATGTCAAGCAAACGCGTTACCGCGCCCGCCGCATCGTTTGTATGTAAAGTACTTAAAACTAAATGACCTGTTTGCGCTGCTTCGATTGCAATTTGCGCGGTTTCTTTGTCTCGAATTTCTCCGATTAAAATAATATCGGGATCTTGTCGCAACAAAGACCGCAAACCTTTTTCAAATGTGAATCCTGCTTTTTCGTTTATCTGACTTTGCATAATTCCTTCTATGTTGTACTCAATTGGATCTTCCATGGTGACAATATTTTTGTCTTCTTTATTTAACAAAGAAAGAATTGCGTAAAGAGTTGTCGTTTTTCCAGAACCGGTTGGTCCCGTTACTAAAAAAAATCCATTTTGTTTTTTTATAAGATCGCGCACGTGATCTAGAATATTTTTATTCATTCCAAGAGAATCAAGCGAACGCGTTTGTTGCGTGCGATCTAAAATTCGCAAAACCATTTTTTCGCCGTAAAGCGACGGAAATGTAGAAATTCTTAAATCTATTTCACGAGGTTTTGTTGATTTTTTTTCTGGATAAAATTCAACCGTCATCTTTCCATCTTGAGGAATTCTTTTTTCTGCAATATCGAGTGACGCTAAAACTTTAAGGCGAGACAACGCCAAACCACACTGATCTTTGTGTAAAGTTTTTTGATCGTGCAAGACGCCATCAATTCTGTACCGAACCCGCATCTCATTTTTTCCAGGTTCTAAATGAATATCGGAAGCCCCTACAGAAATTGCTTCGTACAATAACTGGTCTACTAATTCAATGATAATATCTTCGTCTATCCCATCTTTTAACTTTGTTGTTTTGTTTTTTAAAACATACAACATAATGCAGCCCCCAAAATAAGCCTGCGCCCGCTACTTCGCCAATGCCACGAAGCACAAAAAGGCTTAGGTTAACCCAATTTATAACCGATTAAAAAACCGACCACAGAAGAAATAACAATAAGTAGATGCAAGCGAACCCATGTAATCCATGTGTTAACCATTGTCCCAAACGTTGCATTTGGTTCGAAACCAAGCAATGTGTTAAACGCTTGCCAGTCAATGTCTAATATTTTTTGATATTCAAGTCCTTTGATAATCAAAAACGCTACCAACAAACATGCTATGACAAATTTAAGATATTTTTTAAATAAAAATCCGATAGCAAAACTTGAAACAAAATAGATTGCCACCTGAACGGCGTCGGAAGAAGAATCGCCTAAACTTTTTGACCATTCTTCAAAATTGACCTTATCCCACTGTGATTTTACCCAATCGACAACTCCACCCCATATTCCACCAGTTTTTGCTGCTTCAGCGTTCATCATAAACTCCTTCTTTTTTTATTATTGTACCCCCAACTCCCTTAATTCCTGTTTTTAGAATATCACAAAGGATAGTACAAAAGCCAGGAGCGCAAAGAGAAGAATGCACAAAAAAAAAGAGCAGGGAGTTTTACAACCCTGCTCCTAAAAAAAATCGTTGCGTTAGACTATCCAACCAAGTCGCGCAATTTTTTGCCAGCTCTGAATTTAGGAACTTTGCGCGCAGGAATTTTCATTTTGGCACCTGTTGCAGGATTTACGCCAACTCTTTCCTTGCGTTTCATAACTGTGAATGTTCCAAAACCAGTAAGAACAACTGTCTTGTTCTTTTTCAATGATGTTTCGACTGCTTTAATAAAAGATTCCAAGCAACCTTTACATGCTGTTTTTGATAACTTAGTATCTTTAGCCATTAATTCTATTAATGAAGCTTTATTCATACAACTCTCCTCATCATGTTTTTAACATGATCATATAACAAACCAAGCAACAATACAGACAAGAGTAAGTAGCCCACTTGATGATCAATAATTCAGCAGAATTTGTCAAGCAATAATATCATTTGGACATGAATAGGAAATGAATTTGATAATTTTATTAAGATTTTAAGACAGAAAAATTGCTACGAAAAACACATAAACTACAGTGAAACATGGTGCCGAGGGCCGGACTCGAACCGGCACGGATTATTAGTCCGAGGGATTTTAAGTCCCTTGCGTCTACCAATTTCGCCACCCCGGCACACATTTTCTACATTATTGGAGGCGACACTCGGAATCGAACCGAGGATAGCGGTTTTGCAAACCGCTGCCTTAACCACTTGGCTATGTCGCCACCCACAATTTTTTTTCAAAGATATAAGGTAAGTTTATCTTGTAAAAGGCGTTCTGACAACTTTTCTTTAAATTTTTCAAGGTACGCTCTGATCCTTCGATACACTCTCCTCCGCTAAAACTTCGGAGAGCACTCAGGATGAGCGTTTTTTCATTCCAAATAAACTAATGCTTAAATTCTCGCTGCAACTCGTTTCTTGTATCCGCTCATCCTGAGTGATTTTTTCTTAAAAATCGTATCGAAGGATCAGAGCGTCCTTTAAAATTTCTTCTTAGCTAATTTAGAAATTTCATTCCAATCTTTTTTAATCAATGCTTCTTTTTTTAAGCGCGCCCACCCTTTAATTTTTCTTTCCGCTATAAACGCTTGTTCTCGTAAATTAAATGACTGAACAAATACAAGTTTGACTGGAGATTTCCTGGCTGTATATCCTTCGAAAACTCCTGTCTTATGTTCAAACATTCTTTTTTCTATATTATCTGTGTGGCCAACATAATAAGAACCATCACAACATCTGAGCATATATACAAAAAAAGTATTCATAATTTTAATTTTTTAAAGGTACGCTCTGATCCTTCGATACATTCTACTTCGCCAAAGCTTCGTAGAACACTCAGGATGAGCGTGTCTTGTTTTATCAAAAAGCCAAATAAACAACATCAAAAAAATTTATACCACCGTGGCTTCAACCAAAGCCTCGCGCGCCGCAACAACTTTTACCATCACAAATTTGTTAACAATATCTTTGTCGTCAGATTTTATAGAAACTGGTTTCACCGAAACTCGTATATTTCCTGCGGTCTTTGCAAAAAACATCCCATTTGTCATCACGTTCTCTACTAAAACCTGAACTGTTTTTCCAACAAGCGCATCATGAGTCTCTCTTGAAACTTCTTTTTGTCGCTTTTGTAAATATTCTAAACGCTGTAATTTTGTTTCATATGAACAGTCATCTTCCATCTCGGCCGCTTTTGTATATTTACGCGGCGAATAAATAAAAGAAAAAGAAAGCTCGAATTTAACCTTTTCTAATATATCCAACGTTTGTTTAAAGTTTTCTTCTGTCTCGCCAGGAAATCCAACAATGATATCGGTAGAAATTGTTGCATCAGGCAAAATCTCGTTAATCCAATTTACTTTTTCTAAAAATTGTTCCGATGTGTATGTTCTGTTCATGCGCTTTAAAATGTCATCTGAACCTGATTGCAGCGGGAGATGTATCCACGCACATAATTTTTCCGGGTACTTTGCCATAACCTGCAATAATTTTTTTGATGTATCTTTTGGATGCGAACTTGTAAATCTAACCCAAAATTTCCCATCCAGTTTTGCAATCTTTTCTAGCAACGTTGCAAAATCGGCACCAGTCTTTGGGTCACAATATGAATTTACATTTTGCCCCAACAAATTTATTTCTTTTACTCCTGCATCGATTTCACTTTTTACTCGCTCGAGAATTGTTTCCATTTCAAAGCTTTTTTCTCTTCCGCGAACAAATGGCACAATGCAGTACGTACAATAATTGTTGCACCCGGTCATAATGTTAATAACAGAACGTCTTAATCTTCCTGGTTTAAAATCAGAAACAGTTTTTGAACCCTCAGGAATCTTTAAATTCTTTTTTTCTACAAGTTCGGTGATATTTTTATCTTTAATTCTTTTAAAAGGTACGTTCGACCCAATCAATTGTTTTTCTGATTCAATCTTTATAATAAGATCAGCGATATATGCCTTCAACTTGTTCAAGTCGTTCTTGGCACCAAACGAAAAATTTATATACGGGAACTTTGCAAAAAAATACCGCGCACGATAGCTGCTCACGCATCCAATGATACCAACTTTTAAATGTGGCTTATTTTTTATATATCCAGTTAGTCGTCCGACATATGAAAACAACTTTTGTTCAGCTTTTTCACGAATCGCACACGTATTGATCATAATTAAATCGGCTTCTGACTCATTTTCTGCAACAATACATCCAAGCCCACGCATATATTTTGCGAGCAATTCTGAATCTGCAACGTTCGCCAAACAGCCATAAGTTTTAAAAAACACTGAAATCATCTACGTTCCTAGCAAAAACTCTTTTTTACTTATAAAATATAATTAATAAATATCAGGGATATTTTAGGTTTTACTAGTATAAACGAAGCCCAGAAACACTCAATGTAAGTATCATTTTTGGGGATTATTTAAATTAATCGAAGGAAATCATGGGAATTAAAGCTGGTCTTGTTGGATTACCAAATGTTGGGAAATCAACACTTTTTAACGCATTAACAAAATCAACAATAGCCGCGGAAAATTATCCTTTTTGCACAGTCGACCCAAATGTTGCGATTACAAGTGTTCCGGACGAGCGAATAGGACAATTATTAAAAATTTTTAATTCAAAAAAAGAAATTCCAACAACCGCACAATTTGTAGATATCGCTGGCCTTGTAAAAGGCGCATCTAAAGGTGAAGGTCTTGGAAATCAATTCTTGGGACACATTTTGGAAGTTGATTTAATTTTACATGTTTTAAGATGTTTTGAAGATTCAAATATCACACATGTTCATAACGACATAGACCCAATTGATGACTTTGAAACAATTTGCGCCGAATTAATGTTGCGCGATTTAGAATCGGTTGAAAAGCGAGAAGAAAAACTTATTTTGCAACTCAAACAAGCAAAACAAAAGAATCTTTCTGTCTTGGAAGTAAAAAAGCTTGAATCAGAACAAGAGTTATTAAAAAATGTAACGATCGCACTCGATACCGGGACAATAACAGATGTCGCGCGCGTTATAAATGATGCAAAAGCTGAAGACATAGAAACCGTTTTGCTTTTAAGCGCAAAAAATTATCTCATCATCGCAAACTTAAGCGAAGATGATTTTTCGAACCAAAACTACAAACAAAATGAACATTATAAAAAACTGATAGAAAAATTTGGTGAAGATTTAGTTATTCCTGTTTCTGCAAAAATAGAATGTGAACTTGCACAACTTCCGCAAGAAGAAGCTCAAGAATTTATGCAAGATTTGGAAATCACAGAAAGTGGCCTCGACAACGTTATTCGCCACACTCATGAAAATTTAAACTTAATTACATTTTTTACATGCGGACCAAAAGAGATACACGCATGGAGTGTCAAAAAAGGTACCGCTATTGTAGACGCTGCAGCAGAAATTCACACGGACTTACAACGCGGATTCATTTGCTCAGAGATTTATAATTGCGCTGACATTGTAAAAGAAGGCAGCGAGCAGGCATTAAAAAATGTCGGTAAAATTAGAACAGAAGGCAGAGACTATATTGTTAAAGACGGTGATATTGTCTTGATTCGTTTTAACGTTTAATTTCGACTTTATATTCTTCTTATTGTTTTAAAAACTTTATTTCAGACCGCTCGTCCTGAGTGATTTTTTCTTAAAAATAGTATCGAAGGATGCCTCCGAAGGAGGTACGTCCTCTTCAATACAAAATGAGCCGTGCACGCTTTCAGCGTACATCCTTCGATACTATTTTCTTAATTTCTAACGAAATTTTCGAAAATCACTCAGGACGAGCGGCTTACTAAGAAATATTTATCTAGAAGTAATTTTGAAATTTTTAAACACCAAGACCGCGTTTTTTCACGCTTTTTTGAGACATAAATAAATTTTTATTTTTATCCATACCAACTTTTTGAATCACATGGTAAAAAAATTCACGGTCGGGACCTTTTACCACCGCTTGCTCGTGCGCTTCCGCCAAACAAACGGGATACCCTAATCCTTTTTCACTTTGATCAATTGCAACACTAGCAATTTGATTCACATATTTTTCATCTTCCGCAACCCATCGCGGAACTTCTATTCTTATAATTTCTTTTCCGATATCCAAATAAAAAAACGCAGGCTTTAAATGATCTGGATATTCGTTAATAATTTTTGATGTGCTGTAGAAAATGGTTGTTCGAAGAAACCCTTCGACAAGCTCAGGGCGAACGGGGGAAATAAAATTTTCACCGTTCTTATTGTTGTGCTCTCTAACACGTTCGAAGAAATCTCCCGTTCGCCCTGAGCCTGTCGAAGGGTTTCTTCGAACGGGACGCAAAACAGTTCTCGCAATATGCGTATCGATTAAACTATCTACTTGTTGGCACGGGAAAGTATCGTACTCGCGGTGGCAGCCTATGCAATCTGCCGCGGTGAATCTGCATAACCCAATTTTTATTAAATTAACTAACTCTTTGCTCTTGGGCATGCTAATGTACCCGCCGCATACAATTTTGTTTTGATAAAATTGATCCAAATAATATAAGTATCTTTTTAAAAAATGTTTTTTTACTTCCGGAGGCTTAGCTTCTAGGTTCCAAAAAATTATTGTTCCGTCGAACAAACATGTTACATTTTTTTCTTTGTACAAAAGAGATTGTTCTAATGATGTTTTTAATTCTAGCTCTTCTCTTTTTAAATCTACCAAGTCTCGAGAAAAAGAAGTTGTATTAAAATCGCAAACAATATCTTCCGGCACAAAAACTTTTGGAAAACAAAAAAAGTTAGCGGAGCTTTTATCTGAATAAGATAAAACAACTCCGCCAACATTAACTAAAAAACACCCTGCTCCTGCAATGTGTCGGTCGGGGTAAACCTGCGAACCGTCCACCGCAACAACAATGTAATCTTCATCCGCGCGCGGAACTTCAAATGTATCAGAGAGATTGCCGCGCCAGCGCGGCAACAAAAAAGAACTTTGCGCCGCTTCTACTTTTTGTGCAAACGCAGGATCGTTTACAATTTCTTTCCACTTTTTTTGCGCTATGTCACAACTTTCCGTAATGTCTGGAAACAATTTTGAAATTATTAAATGTAAATCTGTGGCAAGTTTTTCTCTGTTTAACATTTTTACTTTTTGTTTTTTAGATTCAATAGTAAGGCGTCAAACTAATCAAATAATCTTCAACCCTCTTTATAAATGCTCTGCATTTATTTTGTAACTCATTATTGATGGGAATACAGCCTGGAAATACAGCATCCTTTCCTGCTGAAACATAACGAGATCCGTAAGTTTGCCCAAGCATTTCGAAAAAAGAATAGAACACATCGTAGAAAAAATGAAGCATCCAACAATAATCAGAAAGTATTTCTTCTGTAGCGGTCTCAAAATTAAGTAAATCAATCTTATTTAAGAATCTATTAAAGATTTTAATAAAATCTAACGCCGTCGTCTTATCTGTAATGACTAACCAATTAAAGTGTAGAACATCCTTTTTTTTGTCTCTTTTATAAACATTAAACATTTTTATGCGCTCTGGAGTTATTTGTATTTTTTTCGCTGCGATTAAAACATTAGTTCTTGAATCAGAAGAATCACCTCTGCGCGGATAAATTATTTGTCTAAACTCTTCTTCATAATGACTAATCTTAACCGGCGGAACCAGCGGCTCAGGTTCAGGTTGTGGAGCACTTGCACCACAACTAGCAAACTCTTGCTCTACCAATAATGGCTGTTCAAAATAAGGTTCTCCTGGGGTATAAGGAGGAACAGGATAGCCCCCAAGATCCGTTTGACGACCTATATCCCTTATTACAAATTGTGGTTCAACATAATGGCTGACATCCCTATCACCAGGATACTCGTTTCCTGGAATTTCATCAGTCTGACAACTAAATTCATAAGTGTGCACTCTTTCTTCACCTACCCCTACATCTGCACTTCGAGAAAACAGCCCACACTCCACAGAACCAAGGCCACCCGCCACCAAGAAAGCCAAAAAAAGAATTTTTGTTATTTTATTTTTCATCTGTATGTATCCACAAATTAATTACTATAACTATTCTACTAACACAAACTTTTATCTTACCCACCTTGCCCACTCAAATGGTCTCTCTATAATTGGTATATCCTTAAGTAATATCTCTAGAGTTGCCTTCATATCTTTTTTGCGACCTTCTCCTTCAAAGATTTCCATCCAATTGTCGTGTTTTATATCAGGACAAGAATCATGGGCAATTATACATGGAATAAAACATTTGTAATTTTCAATAAATACTGCGGCTCCCATTTTGGTAAAATCATCTACAATAAACTTGCCACAAGTTTTTTGAAATCCAGTTCCTTGCGATTTCTTGTAAAATTTCCATGGAAAAAATACTTTTTGATCGCTCATAAGATATCCTGTCTGTTCTACTTCTCCAATTTTTTTCGCAAAAACAACCGTACAAGCATCATATACAGTTTTATCATCTTCATTTGGAACTACAGCATTTTCAAAAGAAACAATACAATGCGCCGGATGATCTTGGCAATATGTGGCATACTCTTCTTGCTCTTTAAGATTTTTAATTCTTTTTTCAGCATTAGATTCCCCAGCATCTATTCCAACTGGCTGCGGGGGCGTATCTGTATTACATTTAAAACCAACTACTTCTATAGTATCTTTAGGAAAATTTTGCTGAAAAGCATCTCTTGCCGCATCAGTTTTAAGACCTTTTGTTGATGTAACAACAACGTGAATTATATCTGCAGAAACGTTACATGCATAAGAAAATAATGCGAATAAGACTAGCAAAATCTTTTTGTTCATAAGAGAACCTTTCGTTGTGAAAATAAAAACTGATAGGAACATGAAGAAAGTGTATATAAAACCGATATTTTATCAAGGTTTTTTAAATGACCGTTAGGTAAAACCTACGTGCATCCTGAGCCTGTCGAAGGACGAGACAATTTCTCGTTTTAAAAAACTCGAAATCCCTCAGGGCGAACAGTTATTTTTTCTTAAAAATAGTATCGAGGGGCGTAACGCATACAATTGTATAGTTTATTTCTTATCAAAACTTTTCTCTGAAGTACTTTTAATTTTTTTGTCGAAAGCGTAACGTCCCTCGATACACCCTACTACGCACTTCGTGCTTCGAAGGGCACTCGGGATGAAAAGTTCTGTCTTATTTAGTAATAACTTAAACCTAACAACAAATCACGAACGGTCATTATTTACTTTTTATAACTCATAACAAAATCAACAAGTAATCTTACACCAACGCCGGTCGCGCCTTTGCCAAGATAATCAATATCTGGAACGCCGTCTGCGGTTCCCGCGATATCGATGTGTGCCCATTTTGCTTTTTCCACAAAATGACTTAAAAAGAATCCTGCGGTGATTGTTCCGGCACCGTACGCTGGATTTCCGCAGTTTGCAATATCAGAAATTTCTGACTTAATTGATTTTTTGTAATCTTCATCAAGCGGTAACGGCCATACTTTGTCACCGTTTAACAAACCTGTTTTTTGTAACTGATCACTTAATTTTTCGTCTGTTGTTAATAATGCAGAATAAAAATGTCCAAGCGCAACCACGCACGCGCCAGTTAATGTTGCAACGTCAATCATCACATCAGGCGCAAAAAACTTTTCGGCATAACATAACGCGTCGGCCAAAATTAAACGACCTTCTGCATCTGTATTTTTTACTTCTGAAGTTTTTCCGTTCATAAAAGTAATAATGTCATCTTGTTTGCTCGATTTTCCGCTTGGCATATTTTCAACCAGCGGTGCAACTGCAACAACGTGTGCATTTGGTTTTAATTCAGCAATTGCTTTTATCGCGCCAATAACGCACGCAGCACCGGACATGTCGTACTTCATACCGCTCATGTAATTTGCTGGTTTTAAACTTATTCCACCGGAATCAAATGTTACACCTTTTCCAATTAACGCGATTGTTGGTTTGTCGTCTGATTTTTTTCCGTATTCAAGAACAATAAATTTTCCGTCTTGTTCTGAACCAGAATCAACACATAAAAAACCACCCATGCCAAGTTCTTTTGCTTTGTCTCGTTCAAAAATTGTGCATTTTAGCTTTGTTTTTGAAACTAATTTTTTTGCTTCTTCCGCGATAAATGTTGGAGTTGCAATGTTTGGCGGCATGTCTGCAAAGTCACGAATAGAATTAATTGACTGACCAATAACAATTCCTTCATTCAATTTTGCAGTTAGTTCTTCTGATTCTTTATCTGTAACTAATGTAAATGCTCCATTGAACTCTTCTTTTTTATCGCTTTTAAATTTTGTGAATTCATAATCGGCCATTGTTGCAACTACTGCAAGTTGTTTTGCAACCTCTTCGCACGAAGTATTATATTTTTTGCAATCGGGAAAACTTAAAACAAAACTTTTTACTTCTATGCTTTTTAATTTTTTAATTGTTCTGCCAACCGAACGGCGCAAAATTTCTAATTCTTTATGCCAAGAATTATTTCCCGGACCCATTCCAACAAAAACAAATGTTGCAATTTTATCGTTCTCTAAACCGGTCAAAACAAATGTTTCACCGCGTTTTCCCGCGAACGAATGCTTTTTTAATCTGTCTTTTAAATTTGGATAAAAGTCTTTTTCGACTTCAGATAAATCTCCAGTGATTTCAAATTTTTCATTTAAAAGAAAAATGAAACCTTCTGCATCATTTTCCCAGAATTTTTTTGTTGATAAAGAAATATCTATCATGAATTATCCTTTTGGTATTTTTTTAAACCATTTTGTAACGCCTGTAATCCAAGTAACGCACATCGCAATCTGTTTGGTCCAAGTTTGATTTTAATAAGACTTAAAACATCTTCTTTTTTTAACTCTAAAATTTTTTCTATCGATTTCCCAACACAAAATTGCATAGTCATAGATGATGCCGCCTGACTAATCACGCACCCTTTTCCCACAAAACCAATTTGTTCTACGATATCATCTTTTATTTTACAATCAACACAAATGCTATCTCCGCAAGAAGGATTATATTCGCCCGATGAAACATCAGCATTTTTGAGCCGTCCCGCGTTTCGTGGATTTTTAAAATGATCCATTAATTCTTCTTGGTACAATTTATTTGTCATATTATTTGCCCCGTAAAAATACAATAGCTTCTTTTAATACTTTTACCGCGGTCTCGATCTCTGATTTTTCGTTATACATATAAAAGCTAAAACGAACGGACGAATCCACTTTTAATAGATTCGCAAGCGGTTGCGCACAATGATGTCCCGCGCGAACTGCGATATCTTTTGTATCCAGAAAACTGGCAATATCATGCGCATGCACACCGTTAATTACGAAACTTACTAAATGACCGCGCGCGCGCATCCATTCTTTATTGCCTAAAACTTTTACGACATCAATTTTTTCTAGCTCATCAATTGCATATGAGCATAATTCTACTTCGTGTTTTTGTAGTTCATCGAAATTAATATTTTTATTTATGAATTCAATTGCTTGGCCAAAACCAATCGCTTGCGCAATCGGAGGCGTTCCCGCTTCAAATTTGTATGGCGCTTCGCGCAGTGTATAATTTTCGAAAGTCGCATCGTGAATTATTGAACCACCAACTTGATACGGTTCAACAGAATCGTGTAATTCTTTTTTAATGTAAAGCGCGCCGATTCCCGTTGGACCACACATTTTGTGCGCAGAAAAAGCTAAAAAATCTACATTAAGTTTTTTTACATCAATTTTTTTGTGTGGAACACTTTGCGCGGCATCTAATAAAATTTTCGCGCCGACCGCACGCGCTTTTTCTATTAAATTTTCCAGTTGATTAGATTTTCCATCCCACACAGGACCAAGAACATTTGAATATTGCGTTACCGCAACAAGTTTGGTTTTAGAGGTAATTAAGTTTTCTTCGTCCGTTAATAGTTTGTAGCTATCAACATCTAGTTTTATAAAACGTAATTTTGCACCAGTTTTTTTTGCAAGTCTCTGCCACGGCAATAGATTTGCATGATGCTCAACTTGCGTTATTAAAATTTCATCACCAGCTTTTATATTTTGTAATCCCCATGCATCGGCAACAAAATTTATTCCTTCTGTTGTTCCTGATGTAAAAATTAATTCGTCTGCATCGGCATTGATATATTTGGCAACAATTTCTCGCGCGCGTTCATATTGTTCTGTTGCCCCTTCACTTAATCCATGCAACCCTCTGTAAACATTGGCGTTACAACTAGAATAAAAGTTACTGATAGAATCTATTACTACCTGTGGTTTATGCGTTGTTGCAGCATTATCAAAATAAATATGTTTCTTATTAGAAAAGATTGGGAACATTTTTTTTATCTTTGTATTAAACATAACCCCGCTCCTATAAATACACCCTATTAATTTTTACACACTTTGAGCTTTCATAGCTTACATTAATAACAATAACCAGGCAAAGTACGCAATTTTTCTATTTGCAAACCGCTTTGGGGGGCCTTTGCGGTTTTTTTTTGGCTATTCATACTAGGTGGACGGTTGGACTGCTCGAATCTCTCGATACTATTTTATCCTGAGTGTTTTGCGTAGCAAAATGTATCGAAGGACGAGACGAGCGGTTGCTTAATATTTCCGATGATAGTTATTCGGAAAAATGTTATAGAACAAAAACTAATTATATTAATCCGCTCGTCTCGAGTGATTTTGAGCAAAGCGAAAAATTGTATCGAGAGATTCGAGTGGAACAAAAGAAGCAAATGAATAAATTAAAGAAAACATTACACGCATCACTCATAACATTATGCACATGCAACGCATGCACGTGCAACGCAACGGCACTAGCACAAGATGCGACAACAGATACATTTGTATATCACGCAGAAATAATAGAAAGCAGATTGTCAGCGGTTACTCAAAAAAAAGCTAAAACCAAATATTTTTGGCTCAACGCGCTATCTTCTGATGTATTCAATACAAAAAAACTTCGTACACCAAAAAAAATACGCGAGTCTTTGGTTAATCCAAGGGGTTATGCGGGACAAATAATAACTATTCCAAGACCAGATGGCACAAACATTAGATGTACCTATTTTGATAAAGGTCAAAATAATTTAGTTGTTATAGGAACAGGGTTCGGAAACGAACGCGAAAAAGTTGCACCACTCATTCCGCTTGTTATGGAACACAACGATGTTGTTATCTTTGATCATCTTGGTCACGGATACGATGAAAAAACATCAACTTTTAAAACTAAATTTTTAGAATTTTTATTAAGACATAAATTCCCCGCAATTAACTGCAACAAAACAACACTCGGCAATAAAGAAGACCAAGATGTTGCAAAATTGATTTCTTATTTTAAAAATCAAAAACAATACAATAATGTATACGGAATTGGATTTTGTTTTTCTGGTCTGGTATTTACAAAAGCAGAAAGCATAGCGCGACAAAATGGCGGCAAACTTTTTGATAAACTTGTTTTAGACGGATGTTTGCTTTCTCCGCAAAACGCTATTAATCAAGTTATAAAAGATCCGATGTTAATTTTCTCGCCACAAAAAGGCGGCTGGTCTAACAAAAAATTGGTAAAAGCAAAGTGGTTTAATAATTATTTACGTAATAAATTTACCTCATTATTTAAAAATGCAGGAAAAATTGATCACTTAAATACCGCAAATTATATTAGTGAATTAAAAGAAACACCGTTATTGTTTTTCCATAGCAAAATAGATTTGATGGTTCCTTATAAAGACTTTCAAAAAATTTGGAAGTCCACCGCGACTTCACAAAAGACAGCGATCATTACAAAAAATTCTCATTTAACAAATCATATTAAAGATAAACAAGTTTACGCATACATTATTAATGAGTTTTTTAAAAATTCTTATGATGAGTTTAAGAAGGTTGTTCGGTAAAGAATAAATGATAATTACCAATATTTTGATCTGCTCTCTGTTTTTGTTATGAACCCCGCTCGTCCCGAGTGCCACACGCAGTGTGGTGTATCGAGGGATTCGCGCGGGTCAAAAAAACAATAACTTGATAGTTTAAATTTTTAAAGGTCCGCACGAATCTCTCGATACAATTTTTAAGAAAAAATCACTCGAGACGAGCGGGAATTTACTAAATTATAATTAAACAAAAAGAAAAAAGCTCCCACATTTTTAGCAGGAGCTTTATCTTCGTCCGCTCACCCTGAGTGTTCTTCGAAGCTTTTAGCGAAGAAGAATGTATCGTCCTTCGACAGGCTCAGAATGCACGTAGGTTTCTTCGAGCGGCATATAAAATATTAATCATTCATAAATTTACAAAACAATGCCGCGAGCGCGCCGCCGGCAAACGGTCCAACAAGATAAACTGGATAATGTAAAAAAGCGGAACCGCCTCTTAAAAAATCAAAAAACATTGGGCCAATTGCAACTGCAGGGTTGACCGCCGCGCCGGAGATGCTACCGCCAACAAATACCAACGTTGTTAACGTTAAACCAATTACCGCGCCATAAATAAAAGATTTTTGAAACTTCTTTGTTCCCGCAACGGTAAAAACAACCGCACACAAAACAAAAGTAATCAAACACTCTAAAAGCATTGCCTGCCATCGCATGACACCCACACCTGGCGTTGGTGCAAATAATTTGTTTGTAAATACATACGATAATGCCGCAGCAACAAAACCACCTAAAAGTTGTAACGTAATATAAATTAAACTTTTTCTTATGGTGATTTTTTTCAGAATTAAAAATGTAAGTGTAATTGCAGGATTATAATGTGCACCAGAGATGTGCCCGCCCATGTAGACAACCGCCATTAACATTAAACCAATTGCGATTGGGCTTCCGGTAATTGCGATTGCAAGAACCAAAAAGAAAGTTCCTATGAACTCCATTACATACTCTCTCATCCTTCCTCCTTTGTTTGAACTACAAATCCCTAAGTTCCTTAATTTCCTTATCAGTCAAAAATCGCCAGTCACCAACTTTAAGATTTTTGTGTGTGATTCCAGCAAACGCAAGTCTATCCAATTCGTTAACCAAATAACCAATTTGTTCAAAAATTCTTCTGATGATTCTTTTTTTGCCGGTATGCAAATCAACAATAACCTGATCAGTTTTTTTGCGAACGTAAGTAATTTTATCAACTTTGACAAAACCGTCTTCTAACCGAATTCCTTTTTGGATTGTTTTTAAGGCAGCCAGAGGTAACCGTTTACTTAATTGAACAAAGTATCGTTTTGTAATTACATTTTTTGGATGAATTAATTTTTGAATCATATCGCCGTCGTTGGTTAACAACAAAACACCGGAGGTGTTGTAGTCGAGCCTACCAACTGGAGAAATAAATTTTGACGAAGGATGTTTTATTAAATCTAAAACAGTTTTACGGTTATTTTCGTCCGCTCGCGATGTGATAAAGCCCATTGGCTTATTTAAAAGTATGTATACAAATCTCTTTTCTTCAATTCGTTTGCCATTTAATTTTATAAAATCATCTTTTTGAACTTCATAAAATTCGTCAACAACTTTTCCGTTTGCAACTACTTCGCCACTTTTTATATGTTGTACGGCCTTGCGACGGGAACATACCCCGCAACGAGCCATAAATTGTGCTATGTACATTTTGGACCTCCCCAGATTTAAATAATTTATAACTGAGATTTTAGTATATCATATTGACGACAATTAAAATGTAAAATAAGATTTAGAGAAAATAATTCCAATAAGCCGACGCCAAGGCTTTGGCTCACAGGTTAATGGGGATATAGCTCAGTTGGTAGAGCGCTCGCCTCGCATGCGAGAGGTCAGCGGTTCGAATCCGCTTATCTCCATTTTTCTTGATTATTCTACCCCGCCAATTTCAAATTCAGAAAACGGTGATGAAAATAAATCAAAATCTTTGGGCGAAATAGGTACAATTTTAGAATACAAACTCATGCGCTCAGATTCTGATTTAATCCATAAAATATCTTCACCCTTAAAGGTCTCTTCAGAATCCTTTACAAAAATTGGAGAACTATAGATTGTTTTGTAGCCAGTTGATTTTGGCGAAAGCATTACCTTAATTCTTTCGATATGCGCTAATCCTGCAAAAACAACAATGGTCGATTTCTCATTATCTTGAAGAATATTCCCCAACATTATCAAATCAAGCGTTCCTAAGGATCGTGGAACCAACCTTTTGTTTTCTGGAAAACAAAAAGATTCACTCTGGGGTGAAAAATAATATGTAATTATTTCTATTAATGGGAAAATATACATCTGAAAAAATTCAGCGTCTTCTTCTGCTATAGATAGAAGACTTGTATTTTTATAATTTAATATTTTATGGAAAATTTCGGGATTAACATCTCCCTGGTGCACCTCGTAAAATGGGCAATCTGAATGATCAATGGGCTCAGAAGTAGCCTTGCATGCAATCTTAATAGCTTCAGTAGCTTTTTCTAAATCACCTTGTATAAAATATTGTGCAAATTCTATCCTCTCCGCACTCCGATCCAAAAGATCTTCGATACAATTTTTTAATCTTCCTGAACTTATGTTCGCAGCACATTGCTCTAACATTTCTGTTGCCGCACAAATTTGCTGGCAAATAGATTCCAAGGTTTCATCTGTAAGAATTGAATCAATATCAAAAGAAATTGAATCACCCAGTTCAATAAAAATCTTTGCTAAAATATAAACCTGCGAAATAAATCGCATATCACAACGCTGCATAAAAGGAAGTGTTTCAGAAAAACTCAATTGTGATAATCCCGGAATAACATCACCTTTTTCATAAAAATTGTACGTATTACGTAATAATTGAGAAAGTTTTGGATCGATACTTTCTATATCACTCTCCCTATCTCTAAACTGTTCGATTAAGGAAATTGTAGCTTCTATTTTTTGATAATCTTCTTTTGACTGATGTCCCTCCAACAAAACAACAGTTTCTTTTGGATCACATTTTTCTAAGCTTGTTTTTATATAATCAAACTGCTCTGCTTTTTCTTGTTCCGTTCCCAATGTATGAATATCGGAATAAAGATAGACCGTTTTTTTACCATCCGGACTTTGTAGAATATCGGTTTTGACAATAAGGCCAGATACATTCCCCAGAAAGCCAACAACTACCAACCCCGTCAACAAATATTTTTTGAATTCACTCTGCATTTTAATCCCCCACGATTATAACAAGTCCCTAGAAAATACGTTTTTAATAGTATATCAGGCCACAACCCCTTCGCAACCGCCTCCAAAAAGAGAAAGCCCCGCGTTTTGCGGGGCTAATCTTTTTAAAATAATTTACGAATGTATAACTTTAATGCTGCGCTTCGCGCTCTTTCTTATGCTGCTCAACAACCCTAATCTCTGTTTCTCGCGGCATTTCTTCGTAATGACTAAATTCTTCTGAATGAATGCCTCGACCGCCAGTTATAGACCTGAGTATCGTTGAATATTTATAAAGTTCGGCTTGCGGAACTAGTGCTTTAATAACTTGGAACTTCCCTTCCGCGTCTACTCCCGAAATTTTTCCACGTTTTCCTGAAATTCCGCCCATAATGTCGCCCATAAATTCATCTGGAACTTTTACTGTTAAATTCATAATCGGTTCGAGCAAACATGGTTTTGCATTTAAAAATGCGTCTCTGAATGCAAATTTACCTGCAATCTGGAACGCAATATCTTTTGAATCAACTGGATGTTGTTTGCCATCATAAAAATCAACTTTAACGCCCATCACTTTGTAACCAGCGAGCGCACCCTGCGTGCATGCTGTCTTTACACCTTTTTCTACCGACGGAACAAACACACGATCAACATTTTGACCGGAGAGTGATTGTGTAAATTCAATATCGTCATCTTTTTTTGATAACGGTGCAATGCGCATCCATACTTCTGCAAATTGTCCAGCACCACCAGACTGTTTTCTATGACGATACTTGGCTTCACTATTTGCTTTAATAGTTTCTCTGTACGGAATTTTTGGTTCAGAAACATCTATGTCTATTTTGTACTTACTTTTTAAACGATTAATGATAACCGTTAAATGAAGCTCGCCTTGACCAGAAATAACCATTTGATGTAATTCAGGATCACCTTTAAAAATAAATGTTGGATCTTCTTCGTGAATTGCAGCTAAACCAATTCCCATCTTTTCTTCGTCGCCTTTTGCTCTTGGTTTTATAGCTGAGTGAATATTTGGTTTTGGATATTCAATTTTTGCTAGCGCAACAACTTTTTTGTGATCGCACAGCGTATTATTTGTATGAGTATCTTTTAATTTTACAACCGCTCCAATGTCACCAGCATGTAACACCGTTACTGCATCGCGATTTTTTCCGTTCAACGAAAACATTTGTCCAAAACGTTCATCTCTTCTTCGCGAACTATTAAACAGCGTCATTCCCGGTGCAACTGTTCCAGAATAAAGTCTAAAAAATGAAAGTTCACCAATTTGTGGTTCACTCATTGTTTTAAAAACAAATGCAACCGATTCTTTATTATCTAAAGCGATCGTTGTTTCTTCACCTTTTTCGTTTATTCCTTTTACTTCTTTTCTGTCAACGGGCGAAGAACCATATTTTGCAATAAAATCCATGGCGTGCGAAACACCAACATTTGTTTCTCCCGATGTAGAAAACAACGGAATAATAGATTCGCCTTGAACAGCGGCATGAATACCATCGCGCATTTCTTCTTCCGACAAACCACCTTGTTCAAAAAACTTTTCTAAAAGAGAATCGTCTGACTCCGCAACAAGTTCAATTAACTCTTCGTGTAAAGCATCTACTTTTTCTTTCCATTCACCAGAAAGCTCTTCTTCTGTATACTTTCCGCTTCCATCTGTCTGATATGTAATTAATTTTTTGGCAAGAACATCGACTACCTGATTAAAGCCTGGACCAACTTTTACGGGTAACGTCATTGCAAATACTTTATTTCCAAAACGTTCCTTAATTTGTTCCATGACTTCATTTAGATTTAAATTTTCTTTATCAAGTGCGTTTAAAATAAGCATTTTAGGAATATTATAATCTGTTGCATATTCCCACACTTGTTCTGTTCCAACTTCCACCCCGTGACCGGCGTGAACAACTACTGCTGCAAAATCAGCTACTCGCAATGCACTAATTGCTTCACCTATAAAATCTGCGTATCCAGGAGTATCAAGAATATTAAATTTTTTGTTTTTCCATTCCGTATGCAATAAAGAAGCGTGAATCGAAATCTTTCGTTCACGCTCGTCTTCATGATAATCAGAAACCGTATTACCGTTTATAATTGTACCCAGTCGATTTACAACGCCTCCGCAGGACAACATCGATTCGCTCAACATTGTTTTTCCAGAGGCGCCGTGCCCGACCAGAGCAAAATTCCTTATATCTGATGATTGGAATTCTTTCATCATTTAACTCCTATGTAAAAACCTACTAATTAAACTTTGAAATCAATCACAAAAAATGTGGTGGGAATTGTGTTACAAATAGTCTCCTTCTGGTTTAAGAAATAAACAGATGGCGAAAACTAACTGCGCTAATATAGACAATAAATTTAAATAGGGAAAGAGGGAATTTTATTCAAAAACAAACTCTGCTAAACCTAGCAGCTCATGCCTTTCTTTACTCCCTAATACTTTAACCCATTCAACATTAGTAACAAATTCAGGAAACCATCGTAATATAGTTTGCAACATACCTCTTTCAATCTCCTTTCCTCGTCCTTCTGGCAAAACAACAAATTGGTCAATAATAATTGTTTTGGTCGCTTTTACTTCGAAAAAAGAGGTAAATGCAATTATTCTGTTGTCTTTTTTAGCACACACAAAATAATAGTCTGAATAAGTTGTTTTACATCCTCTTCTAAAAATCAACTCGCATTTAACCTGTCTCCAAGTATTATCTATAAATGTTCCTATCTTTGGCGCTTTTTCTTCCGCAAAAACATTGGTTGTAAAAAAAACAGAAAAGAACAAAACACATAATTCTATATGTAACTTTTTCATAAAAAATTTCCTTTTATAATGGATGAAATAGCAGCCTTTTTCTTTTTGTTGAAAATTATTGTAAAATAGATGTTCTGGTAAAGCTACAAAGAAATGGGAATAAAGTAAAAATAAAAATTCAAACACAAAAATGGTTATGAATAAATTTAAATTAATTAAAAAAGTTTTAAAAATATCTCTTCATGTAAAAATCAAGGGACGTAAGCATTTTAAAAGTTTAGATCAACATATAAAACATTGGTCCAGCCCGTCTGTTCCGGAGCCAAAAAGTATTGAACCTAAAATTACTTGGCTTGGACAAGCATCGTTTCTTATTCAGATTGGGGATTTAAACATTGTTACCGATCCATCATTCTTTGATTTAGGCCTTTTGTGTAAAAGAATATTACCACTTGGTGTTGATATAAAAAATTTCCCAAAAATTGATCTCGTTTTAATTTCTCACAATCACAGAGATCATATGAACGAACAAAGTTTGCGCGAATTAGCAAAACATAATCCAACTTTTTTTGTGCCGAGCGGTGATAAAAAATGGTTTATAAAAAGAAATTTTAAAAACGTACACGAATTTTTGTGGGACGAATCGCAACCATTTAACAACGTAACATCCACATTTTTAAAAACAAAACATTGGTCCACAAGAAACATAATTGATGCAAATAAATCTTTGTGGGGAAGTTGGATAATTGAATATAAAAATCACACAATTTATTTTGGTGGTGACTCTGCATATTGTTCACACTACTCTGAAATCGCAGACCGATATCCAAAAATTGATATTGCACTTCTTCCCATTGGACCGGTCTCCATGCGACATCTTATTGCTGAAGAACATGTAGATGCAATTGAAGCAGGAAAAGCGTTTTTAGATTTAAATGCAAAACATTTTGTCCCTATGCATTGGGGAACATATCCGCTCGCGGCAGAAAGTATCGACGCACCTGTAAAGCAGTTACAAAATTGGTGGAAAGAAAATAAAACAGAGCTAGAAAATAAAACTTTGCATACTCCAAAATGCGGCGAGTGCAAGACATTTTGCGAAACTACACCAACACAATTAAGAATTGATTCTGACGAAATTCAAAAGTAATAATAAAAAAAAATACCCACCAGCAAATGCTGGTGGGTATTTTTTTTGCGTTCGCAATCTTTTACATCAACCGCGTGCCATTTTCAACTTTGCCACCAACGGTTGCCATTTCCATCTTACCTTTTTTATCTTTTGCAAAAAGCATCATGCCTTGAGATTCCACGCCCATCATTTTGCGTGGCGCGAGGTTCTCTGCATAAACACCTTGTTTGCCTATTAAATCTTGCACAGAAAAAAACTTTGCAACGCCAGCCAAAACTTGTCGAGTTCCAAGTTCGCCCATGTCGATCTTCATGCATAAAAGTTTTTCTGAATTTTCTACTGGCTTACATTCAACAATTTCACCAACAATTAATTTTACTTTGGCAACATCGTCTATGGTTATAAATTTCCCACAAACATTTTCTTGTTTTACTTCTTTTTTACAACTACACGTAAACATTTTTTTAATGTCATCTACAAATTTCATTTTAATCCCTATTTATTGTTTTTTTCTACCCGAGACTCTGGTCGAGGAAACAACGGCGTTTCCGTCTTTTTAAGAGTAAACGTTTTGTTCCAAATATTTTTTCTTAACTCTTCGTCATAATTTTTATTTGGATCAAATGTATGACCCAAACTTGCAAGCAACTCTTCCATCTTCTTTGGCATGATTGGCCAAAGCATAAGCGCTACCGCATACAAACTATGACATGCTGCAGAAATAATTTCTTCAAATAACTCTTTATTTGTTTTTGCAACAACCCATGGTTGAAGCTTGTGAAAATACGCATTAACTTCTGCAACAAAACGACTTACGTCTGTTAACGCCATATGATATTGGCAATGATTCATCCCATCCCAATAACTTCTGAACCCCTCTTCGCAATTTTCTCGTAACAACGCAGAATCGGCTTCCCACGTTTCTTGTGGCTCTAATTTAGAAACTCCATTTTTTTGTGCAAGAGCAACGGTACGATTTAAAAGATTTCCAACATTATTAGAAAGGTCAGATTCAATTGTTTTTTCTAAATCTTCTAATTCAAAACGACCATCTTGCGTGACCGCCATTTTTCTTACTAAATAATAACGCACCGGCTCAACACCATACCATTCTGCTAATTTTGCAGGGTCAATAACATTACCAAGCGACTTCGACATTTTGCTGTCACCAGACAAAATGTATCCGTGCACTAATAATTTTTTAGGAAGTGGCAATTCCGCTGCCATCAAAAACGCTGGCCAATAGACGGCGTGAAAACGAACAATGTCTTTTGCCATAATGTGCATATCGGCGGGCCACCAAAAACCAAACCCTTTTACACTTTCTGGATCTTTTTTGCTAAAACCAATTGCGCTAATATAATTGTTTAACGCATCTCCCCAAACATAAACCGTGTGGTCTTTATCACCAGGAAATGGAATTCCCCACTTAACTGTTTTTCTAGAAAGACATAAATCTTTTAATCCAGATTTTACAAAAGAGACAATTTCGTTTAATCGTTCTTTTGGCAAAATAAATATTGGATGTTCTTCGTAAAATTTTAATAATTTATCTTCGTACGCAGAAAGACGGAAAAAATAACTTTCTTCTTCTACTTCCCGCAACTTTCTTTTGCAAGATGGACACAAATAATTTCCGGCATCATCTTTTTCTGCTTCATCTGCATGAACAGTTACAAACGTTTCGCACGGGACACAATACAAACCAGTGTAAAGTGACTTGTAAATATCACCGTTTTCTTGCAACATTTCTATCCAAGAAACAACCGCTTCTTCATGTTCTTTATCTGTTGTTCTAATAAATTTGTCGTATTCAATTTCAAAAAGTTTCCACATATCTTTAAATGCTGGAATCATGGAATCGACAAATTCCTTTGGTTTTTTACCAAGAGAATCGGCGCGTTCCTGAATTTTTTGCCCGTGTTCATCTGTTCCTGTTAAAAAAAATACTTTTTTATTTTGCATCTTGTTCCAACGTGCGTTCACGTCGGCTAACAATGTTGAATACAATGTTCCAAGATGTGGTTTAGAATTTACGTAATAAAGAGGCGTCGTAACATAAAATTTGTTTTTGTTCATAACTTCTCCGGCACAATCATTTTATCTTTTTAAAAAACCTATTCCAGCGTACCAACTTATTGAAAAACCTCAATGGATGTTTCACGCATTCAAACATCCAGTATTCTTCTTCTGTGTCGACAGACCAAATTATAAAGCGCACTTTTCCTCTGATAAATTTTCTATCCACAAAATGCCACACTCTGCTATCAACACTATTTTTCCTGTTGTCGCCCATCACCCAATATTTTCCCGCGGGAATTTTATACGGGCCGAATGTATCGATAACCTTGCCTTGGTCGTTAACCGATGGTGTACACGGCACGCTACACTGAATATCTACAGAACCTGGAACGCGCAACACATTGCGACAATCTATTTTATAAAACGGCTGATCATAAAAATCTTTGTTAGGATCGTATGAATACAACACAAGTTTATATTTGCTTTTTAAAAAATCTGGAATATGAAAAAGACCAACTCTTTCTGATTCAAAAAAACCAATTTTTTTGTGCATCGCTAAAAGAGGATATGTATTTACATAATATTCATTTATCTTTTGTCCATTACGATACAAAACAGGTTTTCCGTCTTCGACCTTGCCTTCAATCACATCGTTTGGAATTGCAACAATTCGTCGCACAAAATTAGAAGCGCCTTCTTTTAAATTTAAAAAAGGAATAGAAACGCCAATATGCTTTTGCCAAAAATATTTAAATTTAGAAGAACTATCGTACTCTGTTCCTAAGCTGTCAAACAAAACAACATCGCCAGGTTTAGGTTTTTTTAAATGATATAAAATTTTGTTAACAACCAAATGATCACCAACAAGAACAGTTGGCTCCATTGAACCGGAAGGTGAATGATACACACCAAAACAAAATGCGCGCAAAAAGAATGCAAACAATAACGCTCCGCCAATTACTTCTACCCACAATAACCAATGTGAACGAGTTGTATAGACAAGATCTTTATAAAGGATTTTTGCTCTTTTGATTTTTACTTTTACCGCTTTTCTTTTTTCTGGATCGCGAAAAACTTTTTTTCTTTGATCCAAAGCTGACGTAATTTCTTTCATCAGCTCATCAAGTTCTTGAATTACCTGTCGTCCATGCCGATAAAAAGAAAGACGCCCCCTTTTCCCTTTATCGTTAACTCGCGCAACAAACAAGGAACGTTTGCGCGCGTAATTTGCGTGCAAAGTAGCAAATGTTTTTTTTAATCTTTGCATAAAGTGTCTAATTTATTTTTCGTTCGAAAAATCTGTTCTTTTTATGAATCGATTCCATCGAACAGATTTCCGCCAAAAATTAATTGGGTGTTTTAATAATTCTAATAACCACAGTTGTTCTTCACTGTCGATAGAATAAATAATGAAACTTAATTTCCCATGAATAAGTTGTTCATCCAATAAACCAAACCATCTGGCATCTTGACTATTTTTTCTGCTATCACCCATAACCCAATATTTTCCTTCTGGAACTTTTATTGGACCAAAACTATCTCTAACAGTTCCTGTGCTCATATCAATTGATGGCGTGTGTGGCCAATTATGAATCAAATCAATTTCAGGGGAAATAGGAACAATATTTTCTTCTTCCATGTGATAATATGGTTGATCTTCGTAAGAAACGCCCGGAACATATGTGTAACGAACTTCTTTATATGTTCTTCTTAAAAATCTTGGAACAAATGGTAAGTCACCACGGAAAAATCCCAAATCTCTTCTTACATATTTTAATGGATAAGGATTAACATAAGTTTCTTTAAGTTTTTTCCCATTTAAATAAATAACGGGTTTGCCTTCTTCTAATTTTCCTTCTATCCAATCGCCGGGAACAGCAATAACTCTTTTAACCAAATTAATTGGTCCAGGACTCATTCCTAATAATGGAACTGGTAACCCAACATATTTTTGCCACCAACTTTTAAAAACACTTTTTCTATTGTAAACAAATGTTGGACTGTCAAAAATAACTAAATCACCATGTTTTGGTTTTCCTAAATAATATGCCATCTTGTTTCCCCACACACGATCGCCAACCAAAATTGATGGTTCGGCAGAACCTGTTGGAACATGATACAAACCAAAAATGTATGTGCGTAAAACAAAAGCCGCTAATCCCGCAACAACAATCGCTTCTACCCACTGACGTACTTGCGATTTTGTTCCTTCGTTTACAACTTTATAAAACTTTTTAAATTTTCTGAGTTTTGATCTTAACTCTGACTTTTTACCATCAACATTTGTAGACGATAAAATAACTTTGATTTCTTCTGCTAGCCCATCTGCGCTTTTAAGTATTGTGTTCCATTTCTTACACAATTCGTCTTTTCCTTCACCTTCCCACTTGTCTAATCTATTTTTTAATTTAGTTTTCTTATCTGTATATCGTTCGAAGTATTTTTCAAACATCAATTTAAAAACATTCATAAAATATCGCTCCTTAAGAAGATTTAACTGCTAACCAAAGTTTTTCTAATTTTTCAGGTAACGGCTCATTTGGAATCACATGTAGCTTTTTAAACATTTTATCACTAGGAAAAAATGATTTATTGTTCCTAAACTTTTTATCTATCTTACCATAAACTTTTTTATTAGAAGGGTTATACCCATAATCATCAAAATTTATTAATTGCGCTTTTTTAGAAAGAATAAAATCAATCAGTTTATGCGCTAAGTCAGTTTTTTTACTGTCTGCGGGAATAACTAAGTTTTCAATAGTTACAAGACTTCCCTCTTTAGGAATAACAAAGTCAAATTCATCACTTTGTTCCATAACCATCTTCATGGCGGGACTAAAAGTAACAACCAATGGTACAATATCAGAATATAAAAAATATTTTAAACTTGAAATCGTATAACGCTCCACATGTTTCTTTTGTTGAATTAATAAATGTTCGATTTCTTTTAATTGTTCTTTTGTTAAATCTTTTACTTTTCCAAACAAATAGCTAGCAGCAATAATAGTTGCTTCTCCTACATCGTCTGGCATACAAATTTTATAATTTGAACCCCATTTTTCTACTATTTCTGAATCTTGGAAAAAAGCATTCTTCCAACTTACAACAGAAGGAATAACTTTTTTGTTAAAACCAATTCCGTACGGAGCCCATGCAGAAGGAACAGAATATTCATTTTGAGAATCAAAATAATGTCCCAATAATCTTTTGTCGATGTTTCCAAAATTAGAAAGTTTCTCTGTATTAATTTTTTGAAGCAAGTTTTGTTTTCTTAACAACTCAACCATAAAATCAGACGGTGTAATAAGGTCGTACCCTTCTCCCCTACTGATTTTAAACTTCGCTAAAAGTTCTTCGTTGTTTTCCATATAGGAAACACGAACTTTTATTCCTGTTTCTTTTTCGAATTCTCTAAAAACTTGCGGCGAAATAACATCCATAAAAGTATATACGCTAATTTCTTTTTCATTTTTATAAAAATAATTGTACGCGCGCGGCGCATACAGACATAAAGAAATCACCACCACAAAAAATAAACCTATGATTAATTTTGATGCTGATCGATATAAAAATTTATTCATTGGTAAGTACCTGATCAACAACATTGAGTGCGCACAACACAATAACACCAACACTACTAAGAACTAGAAAACAAGTTGATATAGCATTAATAGTTGGATCAACCATGGATTTTAATTGCGCGTACACATAAATAGAAAGAGTTTCTACTTTTGGGCTCGAACAAAAAAATGAAATTAAAAAATCATCTAACGACAATGTAAATGCAATTAAAGCAGAAGCAATTAATGATGGACTCATCAACGGCAATAAAACTTTTCTGAACGTTGTAAAATATGTTGCGCCTAAATCTAATGAAGCCTCAGTTAAAATTGGATCAAGCTCTATAAAGCGCGCTCTTACTATTGGTATTACAAAACCTAAACCAATTAAAGTATGACCAACAATTAAACTTGTATAACCAAGAGGAACTTGTAAAACGGCAAACATACTTAAAATTCCAATAGCTAACACAATTTCCGGTAAAATAATATTTGGATAAAACAAGGCCGTTGCAAACTTTGATTTCCACCAAGATGTTGCGATCACAAAGCAGGTACCGATTACAACACTTAATAACGTCGCGCAAAACGCAACCGTTAAAGAAACCTTAAACGCACTTAGAATTTCTGGCGAACTAAATAATTTTGCATACCACTTTAAAGAGAAACCCTGCCATTTAATAGAAACATCGGATTTATTAAATGAAAATAAAACAATAACTGCAACAGGAACGTATAAAAAAATGTATGTCCCGACGGTAATACATAAATTTGCCCACCTGCTAAAAGTATTTTTATTGCTTATCATTTTTATTTACTCCCAACATTTTTATATACATTGCGACTGCGTAAAAATGATATCAATCTATAGGCTACATACAATGAAACAATAATGATTAAAGGAAACAAAACACTAGAAAGACCAACAGCCGAACCCGATTGCCAATCTCTGTATTTCATAAATTTATCAACAATAATTGTTCCCCAATATGAATTTTTTGCACCACCCAATAAATCTGGAATTGCAAATTCACCAAACGACGGAATAAAAACTAAAAATAATCCGACCAATAATCCAGGCATAGAAAGCGGTAAAGTTACTTTTATAAATGTCTGAAATTTATTTGCACCTAAATCTGCAGATGCCTCTAACAGTTTCTTATCCATTTTTTCTAATACCGAATACAAAGGTAAAATCATAAACGGAAGATAACAGTAAACCATTCCAATAAGCATCGAAAAATGGTTGTTTAACATATTGATAGGTTCTGAAGTTATACCAATTTTATAAAGCAATAAACTTAAAACGCTCTCTTTTTTTAATAAAAAGAACCATGCATAAACCTGTACGATAAAATTCATCCATGAAGGAAGCATTAAAAAAAAGATAAAAAGAGTGCGCATTTTTTTCAATCGCATTTGCAACGCAACAAAATATGCTGTGGGATATGCAACTAAAATACAGATAACGGTTGTTTCTACCGCAAGCCAAAACGAATTTGCCGCTACTTTAAAATAAGCTGGCTTAAAAAGCTGTAAATAATGCTGTAAAGAGAAAACATTTTTTCCTAATGCGGGAGAAAATGCAAAAAGACTGTACACAAATAAAATAAAAAGAGGGACATATAAAAAAAGAATTTGCCAAAGCATCGCGGGAAATGCAAAGAAAAAAGGAATGTCTTCTTTAAAAAACTTTTGTGCTCGCTTCATTAATACTCCAACAACACTACGTTTTCTTTTTGGAAATACAAATGAACTTTATCGTAATAATCGATATTTTCTTGCGGAAAATGCTCATCGTTTTGTTCAAACACCAAAATCTTTTTTTTGTTTTCTAGAAGAACTCGGTACTGCGTCGATGATCCATAATAAATAATGTCATCAACTATTCCGGTCATGTGATTTGAAAACCCTGTCATTTCTTTTTTAGAAATATAAACTTTTTCCGGGCGAACACACATTAACACCATTGAACCGGGCATCATCCATGATTTTTTTTCTGGGGCAAAAACAGAATATTTACCCAAACCTTCGATTGCAAATTCAAAATTATCGTTAGTTGTATGCAAAATACCTTCAAAAATATTTGTTCTACCAACAAACGAAGCTACAAATTTTGAACGAGGAAACTCATAAATTCTTTTTGGAGTATCAATTTGCTCAATATTTCCGTTCGGATTCATAATCGCCATACTATCCGCAACCGTAAGAGCTTCACTTTGATCATGCGTCACATACACAAATGTTGTTTTAAAGTTATCTTGAAGATCGATCAATTCAATTAGCATCTGTTCTTTTAATTTTAAATCTAACGCTGCAAGCGGTTCGTCTAATAAAAGCACTTCTGGTTCATTAATCATTGCACGCGCAAGCGCAACTCGTTGTTGTTCACCACCAGATAAACTTCCGATTTCTTTAGATTCGAACGCCGATAATCTAACCGCTTTTAAAATTGAACGAACTTTATTCCGTACAACATCTTCTTTTAAGTTCTTTAAACGAATCCCGTATGCAATATTTTCGAAAACAGATAAATGTGGAAATAACGCATACTGCTGAAACACAGTATTAATGCGTCTTTTAAAAATAGGAATATTGGTGATATCTTGATCACCTAAATAAATTTTTCCGGAATCGACCGTTTCTAAACCAGCAAGTAATCGCAACAAAGTTGTTTTTCCGCATCCACTTGGACCAAGCAACGCAAAAAACTTCCCTGCAGGGATCTCTAAACTCAAATTATCTAAAATTACTTTGCCATCGATCCTTTTAGACACATTTTCTAATCTGATGCTTCTCATTTGTCACCCCCGATAAAAAACATTACACGCCATCTAAAACATTGTTATTTTACCCTTCACCACGATAAAAAGCGATTTTCAACAAAAAAATGGCAAAAATAAGATTAATTTTACCTGCTTGAAACAATTTTCGTGCCTATTTTTACAAATTAGCAACGCCAGACAATCGATAAATAGCTGATTTCCTATTTATTTTATACAAAGTATTACAATTTGAAATATTCATTGTTTATAATAAACATGTAATAAAATTAAATTGTTACAAAAAAAGGAAGTTTATTTGGGGGTAGTTTATTATGAAGAATTTAAAATTTATCCTTTTACTTTTAGTCTCCTCAGTGATTAATTTTGCATGTAATGGAATGCCAGCCGAAACACTAGCAAGAACAAACCGTAAATGGACGGGAGACAAAGTTGATTCTGCCTATCCAGTTCACGAACTAACAAAAACCGTAAAAAGGTTGGGTGCAGAAAGAAAAGCTGATATAAGAAAACAAGCCGAAACAAGACTAGCCAGATCTTCCAGGCCCACAACTGCAGCTTATTCAGATTCGGATGCATCTTTTGTATCTAGCGCGCGATCTTTATCATCTAGAGCATCTTCACGAGCATCAACAACTTCTGCAGTATCTGACAGATTGAAAAAATTAAGGTCTTCTAGATCTCCATCTCCTGGCTTAACAGCATCATCCCCGTCACCTTCCGGCGGAAGAACTTATAAAACAGAAACTACAGATTTTACTGAAACACATATTAGTGAAAATCCATTATTGTTAGCAAAAGCGCGTACCGCTCATGCTAACGATTTTAATAAAAGATTCAAAGAACTGGAAACTTGTGAACAAGAAAACTACCAACCATTAATAAACGAGTCCAAAGTAATGGAATCTAAATTCAAGAAGCTTGCCGATACGTCATGTACTATTGGGGGTCCTCGAACAACAGTTCTAAAAGTTAATAAAGATCAATGCCAGAAAGCTTTTACAGACATAAACAATCTTTCACGTGACATTAGTTATAACTTGGCTCTAGGAAAAATAAGATCTAATAAAATTAACGCGGTAGAAAAATCGCAAAGAGACGCCAAGTCGGGAGCAAAAATCCCTAATCACGCTCCTCCATTCTTTGTAAGAATTACAACTTTTGCCTTAAAATGCGCCTGTAACGACTTGGGGAGACAATTAAAAGTCGCGAAACGAAGATTAAATAAATTTGAAAAAGAAATAGTGGCTGCAAAAAAAGTAAAAACAACACAATAAAAATTAACCCTCCCCTACAGACGTAGGGCATGTTGCGAAGATTTTCTTTATACTTTTTCCCCTACATTCTTCGCAGCATGTCCTCAAATTAAAAGTTAAAGTGGGTAGGTTATAGATCTTTGAAAAATGTGGGACGTGTTACAAAGATATTCTTTATACTTTTTCCCCTACAATCTTTGTAGCATGTCCCCTTTTTAAAAAATTAACTCTTCCTACAAATGTGGGATGTGTTGCAAAGATATTCTTTATACTTTTTCCCCTACAATCTTTGCAGCATGTCCCCTTTTTTATTTGCCATAAATGCAAGGCAAGTAAAAACCCTTCGAAGCTTTATCGTAGTAGGGTAAAGTCTAAAAAGCGTGTCCGAGTGTTAAATACCACACATAAGAAGATTCATTTTCTACAAACCGCTTCCACTTCCATCCAATGTCAAAGCGAAGCGCACCAATTGGAGTTTTGTAACGAAAACCAAAACCAGACGTTGGATACCATTTTTCTGTCAATCCACTTAAACCAGACTGACTTAAAACACCAACATCATGAAATAAGACCCCACCAAAAGATTTTACTATAGGAAAACGCAATTCAAAGTTTCCGTTCATCATAGAACTTCCACCCTGAATGGTGTAACTTTCTGTTTCCTCGCCCAGGCTATTTACGGTTGTATTTAATCCTAATGGAGGAAGAGCATCTTTCTCGTACCCGCGAACCGTATTTGGTCCACCAAGATAAAAACGTTCAATAGGCATCACCATATTAAACCGTTTTCTTAAAATCAGTCCTAATCGTATGCGTACCGCCCCAACTACTTTCTTCATTGGCCAAAAAAAGGATTGTTCTACTTGAATCCGACAAGCTGTATCACCCTTTTTTTCTGGAAACATACATTTTGCTGATGCAAACGATATCGTACCTTTTGTAGGTTCAAGATGATCGTCAACATTGTTGCGGATTAAAGAAGGCTCAAGAAAAAAATATGGCACACTTTTATCTATCATACTTTCTGACAAATTTAAATTTCCCCTCACCCTTTTTGTTTTCATCCACTCGTTACCAAAAACAAATCCTATATAATTTTCTGGTTTGTATTCTTTTTCTATTCCAAACAAAAAACCATCCTGAAAAGCTTCATAAGCTGATTCACTTGTTCCAACTGCAACAGGATGAACATAACGATGAGTATATGCTTTTGTTTTCCCGGTAATTGACGTTCCAAATAATTGCGGCACGCGATACTGAGAAACAAAATGCTGTTCGAATTTTGTATAATCAGCATCAATAATTAATTTGTCTGCAACATTAAATGGATTTTTTAATATAAGTGAGCCACCAATTTTTGGAGTTGACTCGCGTTTGAATAAAAAGTTTTTACTCGTTAAAAAATAACCAACACGAGTGCGAATTTCTAGCGGGCTATCATCAAGAACAGAAACAACAATTGGTTTTTCACCTGTTTGTTTAGAAAGTTTATAGGGCTGTAACTGTACAAAAGAAAACATATCAAGTTTTTTTATATTTTTTCTTGAAGCATCTAGTTTTTTTCTATCCCACAAATCTCCTGACTTGAATTCAAATGATTTTATTAATCTTTTAAACGGCAAACGCGTTGAACCTCGCAAAAGAATTTTTCCAAATGTTACCAATGGTCCCTTTTCCACCTGCCAATTCACCACAGTAAATACTTTTTTTTCTTTAATCTCGTTTACTTTAGAATAAAAACTTAATTCTGGTTTTACACTTACATACCAATATCCCTTATCTTGAAAATAAGAAATTAAATAAAGTTGTTGTTCTTCGATAAGCTTTTTATTAAATGGGACATTACCAAATGGAACATTCCCATCTTTTTTTATATCTTTTATTAAAAATTTCTTCGCCGCTTCATTCAGTTCTTCGTTACATGTTACATCGGTAAAAAACCGCTGTAGCCCCTTTTCTAAAACAATTGTAACGGAATATACGTTCCCACTTTTTTTTGCAAAATATGTTTCTAAAACTTCAAAATCCCAAAACCCCTGCTTAACAAAAAAATCAGTCATCTTATCTACTGATTTTTGGAAAAATTCTTCATTCCAAATTTTTCTTTCAACAACATCTGCAAAAAAAACATTCCTATTATCTTCTGTTCCTGCTGTCTTGTACTTAACAATGACTTCATCAATCATTGTCGCTTTACCTTCTGTTATCACAAAAATATAACTTGAATTTTGTTTTTTGATTTTTATTTTTGAATTCCAGTACCCATGCTTGCGATAAATACTTAACACATGTTGAGCAACAATATGTGGCGATAGCTGCCAAATAGATTTATCTATTGTCTTCACGCTTTTTTGCAACTCGACATCAGATAAAATAGAGTTACCATTAAACGTTATATTTACAGCCTCTTGAACAGAAACAATAAACAAAATAGAAACCGCTTTGCGAAATTCATCTATTTTTCGTTTTACATCAACCTGATAATTGTGAAACCCTTTTATTTTTAATAAATTGTCTATTTCTTCTACTGCTTTTTTAATTTTATGATGGTTGTAATACATATGTTGTAATGGATCTACATAATGTTCCTGTATTCTTTTTTTAAATTCAGAAGAAATAGAATCTTTCCCAGAAAACTCGCACGCTACATTATCTACGCGAAAACACTTATTTTTTTTAATAATTAATTTTACCGTTATAGTTTTATGTTTCTGGTCATAAATTAATTCATCGTGCACAGAAGCGTTAAAATAACCCTTCTCTTTTAAAAATTGCACGATCAAGTCGATAGATTCTTTGTGAGTCGTCCCGTCAAACACATCCCCCGGATGTTGCATATATCGTTGTGTATATTTATGCGAGTTAAACCATATTCCTTTTAAAAGAACTTTTTTAAAAATCCAACTCCCTCGCATAGAAAAATGAACATTCTTTCCCTTTTCCCCATTAGTTATAGAAGTATCAACAGAAGAAAATATATTTTTATGAACAATATTTTTATAAGCATTATGAACATCTGCTTCATTAACAGTTGTTCCAGATTTTAAATCTGTTAAATAAAAAAATTCTTCATTACTAAATGGAATATCTGAATTAAAAGAAATATCTTCAAGAAAAAAAGAATATAAAAAACACGGAAAAAATAAAGTTAAAATAAAAACTATATATCTGAAATTCACAGAATACTTTTTTGTAGATATCTAAAATAAGATTTGATTTGTTAAGTTACGAAAATTTCAATTACTTGTGCTCGCCAATCACTCTAAAAACACCTCTGAAATCTTTTCCTTTAATCAGAGGTTCGACAATTACATCTTCGACACTTGCCTTAGGAGAGCCTTTGTACAACACGTCAATAAATTCGTCTAACTTATCGCTTGAAGCCGATGCACAAACTACCACGGTACCATCGTCAGCATTTTGAGCTGTACCTTCTATACCAAATTTTTCTGCATACTCTTTTATAAACGCGCGATAAAAAACGCCTTGGACTTTTCCGCTAACAATAATCTTCAAGTTTTGTTTCATTCCTGCTTCCCCACTCTCTCCTTTCGCCATTACAACCACACTGGAGCACAATTTACCAGAATAAATAGAACAATGTCAAAACATATTTTAGTCCTACACAAACTGTTTATATAAATTAATATGCTTTTCAATCATTACTTTATCGTTAAAATCATTTAAATCTTCTTTATTTGCACTCATAGCCCCATACAATTGTTCATCAAGTAAAAGTTGTTCCATTCTCCACGCGAGCGCTTTCCAATCTCCAGGTTTTATTAAAAAACCATTCTCACCATTTTTAATAACTTCAGAAACTCCACCAATATTATAAGAAACAACTGGCAACTTGCTTAACCGAGCTTCCACTATTGAACATGGCAAACCCTCCCACAATGAACTCATTACAAATGCATCCCATGTTTTTAAAAAAGATGCAACATTGTCTTGCCACCCTAATAATAAAATGTTTTTCTGCATGTTATGTTTTGCAATCCATTCTTCTATTTGCCCGCGCAACGCGCCGTCACCAATTATCTGCAATACAACCGAATCTTTTTTTTCAAATGGCAAACCCGTATGCAAACAATGGAAAGCTCTTAACAGATCAAAAAGATTTTTTTGAGGTTTAAAACAAGAAACAGTTCCAAATAAAAACTGTTTCTTGTTTTTTTGTTCAAGTTTTACCGCCGGCAAATAAAATGAATCCCATGAAACCGCAGCTCTTATAATTGAACTTTTTTTTCCAAATCTTGGAATAAGTTTTTTTCCCGTTTCAACATCTAATTTAGAAACACACACATAATGTGTGGTAATAAAAGATACAAAAAGCTCAAAAAGATAATGTATAACCCAAGGAACTTTTTTTTGATATTCATGAAATCCAAAACCGTGAACTGTATGAATCCTTGTTTTCACGCCCGCGAAAAAAGCCGCCCAACGACCAAAGATCCCCGCTTTTGTACTATGTGTGTGTACAACCAACTCCGTTTTTTGTTTTAGTTTTTTCATATACGAAATCATACGAAAAAATGTTTTTAACTCTAAAACAATAGAACGCAATCCAACTTCCCGCTTAAGGCTATCAATTAAATAAACTGAGTTTAAATAAACGGAGTTATGTTTTTTTGCTTCATCAACAAGCACCCCTTCTGTCCCAGAAATTAAACCACTCGTTATTCCTTTTTGCTGAACACCCTTTAATAAAGAAAGGCAAATCTTCTGCGCGCCGCCTAATTCTAATTTGGTCAACACATACAAAACATGTGGCTGTTTATTCACGCTGTCTCCTAAGATAACAATGACCGCTCGATAAAACCCTTCGACAGGCTCAGGGCGAACGGAATAAAAAAATATTTACAAAGTTTTTGTAACCAATAACAATCCAACAATCAAAGAATAGATTGCTGATGATTCTATAATGGCTTGGCTAAACAAAGTCGTACGCAAATACATCGCATAATTTTTTTCATCAAGTGCAACATATTTTACACTTTTTGATGCTACATACCCTGATGCAATAGAAGCACCACCAGTTCCAAAACCAACCACAAACGCAATTACAAAAGAAAGCGCCGAAGTAATAAAAGCCATTGGTCCAGAAAGCGGTTTAAAAATTAATAACGTTGAAATAACTAAAGAAAAAATAAGCGGCGTTTCTATTACCGCCTGGCTAACCAAAGAAAATGGTAATAATTTTGTATACGATTTAGCTCTTAAACCAATTGCTGAACACGCTGCGCTAGCAAAAATTGCTTGACCAACCGACGGTCCAATTGAACCAATTCCAATTGCAACTCCCGCTGCACATAATTTTAATCCGTCATGCAACGGCATACTTGCGGTAATTTGTGTCTTAATTAACAACGCAATAAGTAATGCAAAAATAACTGGCGCTTCAATAATAGACTGAACCAACAACATAAGTGTTATAATTTTTTGTCCGTTGTGAGGTTGCCGCGCAATTGAAACTGATGCCGATTTTACCGCCAAACTTGAAGCGATACCAACACCAAGCGCTGCAAAACCAATTGAGATCCCCATTCCTAATTCTGCATACCCAATTGCCCATGTCATTTCTGAATGCGTTCCACCAAATAGTAAAATAAGAACTATTACGAGCGCTAAAATTAAACCACTTTCTATTAACGCTAAACCTAAAACCATAGATCTAAAAATCTGTTCAAACCCTGTACGCTGACGCGCCAAAGCCTTCAACGTTCCAAAACCAGCAATTCCTTGTCCTATTCCACTCCCAATTGCACTTAAACCAATTGCAAAAAAAACGGCTGCATAATGTAATGTTATTGGTGTAATCATACGGTTCCTTTAACTTGATCCAAGGAATTTTCTTTCTTTTCTTTTTCATCAGGAGCAACATCTTCTTCTGTTTTAACAACCATAGAAAGATATGTTGTTACCAACATGGTAATGACAAATGCTTGTATAACTGCTTCGAACGCACCAAAAAATATTTGTATGCTCGCCACAGAAAATAATAAGAATTGCAAACCGTTTAAAACAAGATGAATGTGTTTGTATTTTCCGTTAAAAAATTTCTTAAATAACCAGGTCATAATAAAAATCCCGATGGCTGCAAAAATAATGTATTCTTTGTAGACTCCAATTGCACCAATTAAAATATATAAAACAATTGATCCACCAAGAATGTTTCCAAATAAACGAAACGACATCGATATCGCTTTTGCAAATTCACTAATAATATTAATAGGAAGTAATACAAAGATTGGTTTTGCATATCCTTTTAAATATTTCCAAAAACCATCAATTCGAATCTCTTGATATTGAACATAAAAAAAGCCTGCTAATCCGCAGGCAAATGCTGTATTTAAATCTTTAGTTGGTTCTTCTATAAATGGAAGAGAGCCAACTAAGTTACAAAACAATACAAAAAAGAAAATGGTTGTTACAAATGCAAAATAATCGTAATTAAATGTTCCAAAAGATTCTTTACAAAGATCAACAAACGTTTCTACCGATTGTTCAACAGCCAAAGAAAATGGATTTAATTTTTTCTTAATAAAAATACGCGCAACATACACAATGCTGAATAATATAAGCATCGCAATCCACGTGTATATTAAAGTGTCTAAATGGATAGTCCAAAATTTACCTGTTAAACCAAACTTCTGAAGAGGTCGAACGGACCAATATTCAAAAATAGGAATTTTCATACATTCCCTTTATTTATTTTCCTGAAAATTATTTTCGAGAAAATTATTTCCCCGAAAATCTTTTTGTCGCCAGTATCACAAATACCCAAAAAGCAAACATAAAGCTAGCAAGCCACCACCACAAGTTTAAAGAGTATCGTACAAAAAGAATTCCCAAAACTGCAGCAATAAGAATATATCTGACCATTGAAGAAAAAACGCTAGAACCAAATAATTTTTTAGAACAGGTACTTTGATTACACAAACTTAACGATCGATACCTGTTACACAATGTTGCCGCACAAAAAACTCCTAAAAGTAATCCGGTAAAAATAGAAAGGTACATGCTGTTATTCCCTTAGTAAAAGTGTGTGAAAAACATTTTAGTATTTTAGACCTAATAAAGAGAAGCAGCAAGTTTTTGAAGCTTTAATTCACAAAGCCTTTGATTTTTCACATCCCAAAACGATATTATAATAATGTAAAAATTATTATTTTATTAATGTTTTTCCTGGGGGGGAGATCATGAAACCAAACACAAACAAGTTGAGCTTTCGCACAGTTGTAGTTGTCGTTCTTGCTGTAATTGCCTTGTCCGCGTCACTTTATGGATGTAACAAATGTTATGAAGTCAAAAATGGGACTGAAATAGTTTACGTTGATAAATGCAGTTGCCCGTGCGAAAAATATGGTCGCGATTCAAAAGGCCGCTGCGTTGAATGCGGGCACTATGTTGATGTGGAACCTGTTCAAATTAATTAGTTTTTTATGCCACGGGCATCTGCCCGTGGCATATTTTTTTTATTTTTTACCAAGAGCCATAATTGTATTAACAACTGAATCGGGATTTAATGACATAGAATCGATTCCGCATTTAACCAAAAATTCTGCCATTTCTGGATAGTCGGACGGCGCTTGTCCACAGATTCCAATTTTTTTGCCCGATTTTTTTGCACCATCAATTGCCATCTTAAGAATTTTTTTAACGGCTTCGTTTCGTTCGTCAAAAAGAGACGCAACCAAACTTGAATCTCTGTCTACCGCTAAAGTTGTTTGCGTTAAATCATTTGAACCAATAGAAAATCCATCAAACACTTTGCTAAATTCTTCGATCAATAAAACGTTAGATGGAATTTCTGTCATCATATAAATTTCTAAACCATTTTCACCTTGTACGAGGCCATGCTCTTTCATAACTTCAATAACGGCGGCACCCTCTTTAACTGTTCGCACAAAAGGAATCATTAATTTTACGTTGTCTAATCCCATCTCGTTTCGAATTTTTTTCATCGCCAAACATTCTAGCGCGAACGCTTCTTTATATTTTTCGTGGTAATAACGAGACGCGCCTCTAAACCCGAGCATAGGATTTTCTTCTTCTGGTTCAAAATATTTTCCCGCAAGCAACTTACTATATTCGTTACTCTTAAAATCTGACATACGAATAATTACAGGTTTTGGATAAAACGCCGCGGCAATTGTTCCCGCCTCTTGCGCAAGACGATCAATGAAAAATTGTTTTTTGTCTTCGTATTCTACTGTAAGACCTTGAATCTTTTGATACTCTTCGTAATCTTCTACTTTATCGGTATGGATGAGCGCCATTGGATGTACAAGAATTGTACTGTTAATAATAAACTCTAACCGCGCTAAACCAACTCCATCGTTTGGAAGTTGCGCAAAACTAAATGCTGAATCTGGATTTGCAACGTTCATCATAATATCAACATCAAGTTTTGGTATCTTTTTTATTTCTACTTTTTTTATTTCAAACGGAACCGGTCCATCGTAAATAAACCCTGTATCACCTTCGCTGCAATCCATTGTAATTTCTTGTCCGTCTTTTATTTCACGCGATCCGGTTCTTGTTCCAACAATTGCAGGTATTCCCAATTCGCGACTAATAATTGCGGCGTGACACGTTCGCCCGCCGCGATCGGTTATGATTCCTGCTGCTTTTTTCATAATTGGTTCCCAATCCGGATCGGTCATGTCGGTAACTAAAATATCACCTTCCTGAATTGAGTGCATGGAAGAAATAGAAGAAAGAACTCTCGCTTTTCCTGTTGATATTTTTCTTCCAACGCTTTTCCCTTTGGAAATAATTTTTAATTCACCACGTTGTTTTTCCGTTAAAAGATATTCTTCTAAAAATGTTTTGTCTGTTGTGTTTGAATGCACCGTTTCTGGTCGCGCTTGAACAATGTATAATTTTCCATCGTCTCCATCTTTTGCCCACTCGATATCCATTGGACACCAAGAACCTTTTCTTTCTGAATAATGTTTTTCAATTATTAACGATTGTCGCGCTAACTCTAAAGCTTCTTCGTCTGAAATAGAGAAACGCATTCGCTCGCGCCGCGGAACAGCGACATTTTTAACCGGAGATCTTTCATCTTCTGCGTAAATTAATCTTGATGATTTTCTTCCTAATCTTTTTTTCAATAACGGTTTAAAACCTTTTTCTAAAGTTGGTTTGTGTACATAAAATTCATCGGGGTTAACCGTTCCCTTAACAACATTTTCACCCAGACCATACGAAGATGTAATAAACACAACATCTTTAAAACCAGATTCTGTATCTAGTGTAAAAATAACTCCCGCGCTAGATTTATCTGAACGAACCATTTTTTGAATACCAAGAGAAATTGCAACACTCATATGCTCAAAGCCATGGTCCATGCGATAAGAGATCGCGCGATCGGTATAAAGTGATGAAAAAGCGTCGGAACACGCGCGCAACAATTCTGCTTCGCCCTGAATATTTAAAAATGTTTCTTGTTGACCAGCAAAAGATGCCTCTGGTAAATCTTCCGCGGTAGCAGAAGAACGAACTGCAACATCGCACCACTCGCCATATTTTTCTTCCATTTGTTTATATGCTGTTTTTATTTCTTCAACTAAATCTGTTGGCAACGGCGCGGTACGAATAATGGAACGAATTTCGTGACCGATATGCGCGAACGCTTTTAAATCTTCTTTATTTAATTTATCCAACAATGATTTTATTTTTTCTTCTAATTTATTTTCTTTAAGATGATGCAGAAACGAATCCGCGGTTACTATAAAACCAGAGGGGATAGAAAGACCAAGCGGCGTTAACTTTTGTATCATTTCGCCAAGCGATGCATTTTTCCCGCCGACTTTTGCAATATCGCCGATGCCTACTTCTTCGAACAAACTTATAAATTTCATATTTTTTATCCTTATTTTTTTCCCATTCTCTCTGAGCTCTGATTACTGTGAACCCCCGATCATCCCGAGTGATTTTTTCTTAAAAATTGTATCGAGGGACGAACCGTTACTTTAAACTTGAACTAGTATTATTTCAAGAAATACCACAGAATGAAAGCATAATTGAAGCAAGAAAGATAAGAGAATAAAAATGACACACAACCAACTTCTATTTGTTATATATGACGGAATTCACAATTCTGTGTTTCAGAGCCAAGTGTTACAACCAATTTTGAAACGTCTAGAAGAATCTCAAAATTTAGAAATAACACTCGTATCATTTGAAAAAACTAAACTTTCAGCACATGTAGTAGAAAAAATTATTCAACCGCACGCGCGACTTCGCGTTGAAATACTAAAAAGAGCACCCTTTGTTATTCGACCGCTTCTTTATTACTGCACACACCAATTTGAAAAAAGAATCAAAGATACATTATATAGTACAATTACCGCGCGCGGACCAATCGCCGGTTGGATTGCCATGAAAGCACTTAAAAAAACTGGTTTAGAAAAATTAACAGTGCAAGCGCGCGGACTGTGCGCGCAAGAATATCGCTTTGCGTATGAACATTGCACGCCAACTCTTTTAAAAAGATTGTTGTACAACTTTTTTTATAACACATACGAAAATATAGAACGCGATGTTTATAGCACAACTAAAATAGAAGCGGTCAGCTCCGCGCTCAAACAATATCTCGTTGAACACTTTGGCGCCAATCCCATTGGTGCCGATCCCAAAAAAATAACTCTCGCGACAAAAGACATTCCTAAAAAGATTGATCCGCAAAAAATTCAGGCGTGGAAAAAAGAGGTACGGCAAGAATTAGGGATTTCTGACAATGCGTTTGTTTATGTTTATGCTGGCTCGGCACGCCCGTGGCAATGTGTTGAAGAAACTCTCGATTGGTTTGCGGAACAAGGTACTCGCTCTGATCCTTCGATACGTTCTACTACGCTAAAGCTTCGTAGAACACTCAGGATGAGCGAGAATTACAATAAAATAAATCCTTTAGTTTTTAAACAAAATCCATCACCAATCATACAAAATCTATCACCACTAGTTTTTAAAAAAAATCTATCACCGCTCATCCTGAGTGATTTTTTCTTAAAAATAGTATCGAAGGATCAGAGCAAGCACCCCTTCCTCCTCATCCTCACCCAAGACAAAGATGTTTTTAAAAAATTGATTAAAGAAAAAAATATTCCGGCAACCTCTTATCTAATTAAAAGTGTGCGCCCCAATGATTTATACAAATATTTAGCCGCAGCAAACGCAGGGCTGATGTTTAGAAAGAAAGATATTGTTAATTGGGTCGCGCGGCCAACCAAAATGTTGGAATATCAATCTGTTGGTTTAAAAGTTGTTCATAATGGCAATGTTGGGTGTTTATCGACTACATCCAGTAAAAATCTTTAAATATCAAAAACTATCTTTATCTTTCCCGCTCGTCCCGAGTGCCACACATAGTGTGGTGTATCGAGGGGTTCGCGCGGGTCCAAAAAAAGCGGAATCTATTGGCTCTAACAACAATAATTTCGTATACTGAATAAGTAGTAAGGGGTAGGGATAATTTTTATGGGGGGACCAGATTATGAAACACAAAAGAATTTTGCTCGTTCTGTTTTTTGCGTGCGCGTCAGTTTTTTCTATGTTTGCGATGGAAGTTGCACACAAACAATATATGATGAAACAATCTTCTTTCCAGTTAACAAAAGATGCGCAAACACATTATATTCAACAGATTGTACAGATATTACGAAACAATTTATTGTATGAGAGCAAACGTCTAAAATACCCAAGGTTACAAAAAGATCAACTGCAAGAAGCAAAAACCGCGGATGACATCGAAACGCCCAAAGATGAGTCATCCCGCGATAATCAAATTCTTTGTCTTAAACTACGTCGTGACATTTTAATGGCATTATTCATAAGAAATTATTGCCTTTTGACACCAGAAGACCATCTTTTATTTGTTCTCGATGGTTTTTTAGTAAATTACAGCGGTCGTCATGTTGACCCTCAAGGAAAACGCGCCATATTTAAATTTGAGGGGGAAACTTTATCATTTGAGAGAAAAATATGGTCAAAACTGAATAGGTCATATGAATATCAGTTGTGGCAGCATGCACTTAAACAAGATATCGATAGAACAGAAGCAGATAACCTTTATAGAGAAATTACCAAGTTAGAAACCGATATAAAAAAACTACAACCTCACAGAAAACATCACAGTAGACGCCAACATCACCGCCACCAACAAATAACTTCTTAGGAACACCAAACTATGAAAAAGAATATTTTAAATTTTACACTTGCAGAATTTAAGACCGAATTAGAAAAAAACGGCGTTAAACCATTTCGCGCGCAGCAAATTTTTAAATGGATTTACGCTCACGACGAACTAAAATTTGAAAACATGACCAATCTTTCTGAAAAACTGCAAAACGAACTGGCACGTTCGTATACAATTAATCTTCCAAAAATAAAACATGTTGCGCATTCCAAAGCCGATAACTCATATAAATTCTTGCTCGAATCTCGAGACAAGAAATTAATCGAATCAATTTTAATGATTTACGAAAACAGAGTAACCCTTTGTGTCTCTTGCATGATCGGCTGCCCGTTAAAATGTAAATTTTGCGCAACAGGTTCGAATATTGGATTCATCAGAAAATTAGCCTGTGCAGAAATTATTGGACAAGTAATTTTGGCACAACAATTTTTGAAAGAAAAAAAATTGGGCGAAAAAATAACCAACGTTGTGTACATGGGAATGGGCGAACCATTTTTAAATATTGAAAACGTAGAAAAATCTATAGAAGTTTTACGCGATGATTTTTCTTTTGGAATGGCAAAGTCAAAAATTACTGTTTCAACTTCTGGTGTGGAAAAAGATATCTCATCATTTATTAACAAACAGCAAGTAGTACTCGCCGTCTCGCTACATTTTCCGACCAATGCATTACGCGATAAATACATGCCGGTTAATAAAAGTTTCCCGCTAGAAAAACTTATTGTAGAACTTAAAAAAATTAAATTAACCAAACGTCAGTACATCACCATTGAATATATGATGCTTGATGGAATTAATGACACGGTCGCGCATGCAAAACAATTGGTAAAACTTTTAAGTACTTTAAAAGTAAAAATTAATTTGATTCCATACAATCCGATTAAAGGGTTTGATGCCAAACCATCTAAAGAAGAAAACATAAAAACGTTTGCGGAATATTTAAAATCAAAGAATATTTTTGTTTTTGTAAGATTGAGTAAAGGTACAGAGTTTGAAGGTGGATGCGGACAGTTTGCGTTTAAGAAATCCTAGACAACTAAGAAATCTGTTTAAGAAACCACCCGCGGGCAATAATCTGTTTCTCTTTTTGATACAACGTTTTAAAATGGGAATCAACTTCTGTTAAACGTTTTATTCCATCTTTTGTTTTTACAAGTGGATCAATTCCACGAAATTTATTTTTACAATGATAATCGTAATCAGAAGAATCTGAGAAATAAAAATTATACGGCGCACTTAAAATGTTATGAATACATGTTTTTATTTCTTCATCTTTAGAATTTTTGAGAATGCTCCAAACACCTTCGTCCACGCCAAAATGCATATCGTCTCGCGATAAAATTTCTTTTTTAAAAGCAAGATTAATCGCTTTTGCAGACCAATTATACGCAATATAATCCCACGGAGCGTTCCAAATCATTTTCATTAAGGCGAATGGAATGTTCGCAAATTTTTTCGCAATATCAACATTTCTGAAAAACCATTTTCCATTTTCAAAAACTAAGTCGTGTAAAATTTCATCAACATCTTTTTGCGTTATCAGTTTTTCACACAACGCAGTTCGTACATTATATTCAAAACGATCGGCACACACATCTGGAAGTTTCTGTTCCAGCAAAATAAAATCTGATTCGTTCGCAAAATCATTTAAAACAAATCCATGCTTTTTTAGAATTTCTGGAACATCTGTTTTAGAAAGAAACCACATATGAATGTCATCCTGATACGAACGATCGCCATCTTTTCCCCTAAACACAAAATCACCAACATGAGAAAACGCGGTATGAGAAACATCGTGCAACAACGCCGCAACCTGTTCTTTAAGATCACCGCCATAAAAACGAACTAAATAAAAAACGCCAAGCGAATGATCGTAGCGAGTAAATAATTTCTTATGCTGCACATAACGACTCACCCCACCCTGATCTAGGTGCTTCATGCGTTGTACCGCTTTGCTTTGCAACAAATCTAATAATACCGGTTCGGTAATTGTTGTTGCACCAAATATGGTGGTAATTGTTACAGATTGTTTTTTGGAAAAACTAAAATTAGTTTTTTGATAAATTTGATACGAAGCAAAACTTGCAACGGAGATGAGGAATAAAAAAAGAATGCGTTTTGCAAATCGCTTCATAATTGTTTTGCCTGTAAATAATTAGTAACAAAAATTATTTTTACCCACCAAGTTACAAGCAATGATATGATTTTTAAAATTGATTGTCAAATTGAGATAACACCGCATCCTAAACAAATGTCGCCGTCATAAAAGACTGCAAATTGGCCCGGCGCGATACCTTGGTCGCTGCCGTCCAGTTTGACTAATATCCGTTCGTTAAAACCCTTCGAGACAATTTCTCGCGAACGCTCGAAATCCCTCAGGGCGAACGGGGAAGATTTTTCATCCCGAGTGTTCTTCGAAGTTTTTAGCGAAGAAGAATGTATCGAGGGACTAACGGTATTCATATCTAAAGTACAATTATAAAGCGTTTCACCGTGTCGCAATTTTACTTGCAAGTTAGTTTTATTCGGCGCGTTCAAAATCCAATTACAATCGTTCACAAAAAACGTATCGCGTTTTTTTTCTTCGTCGTAATAATTTTTTGAAACATAAACAATATTGTTTTGCGGGTCTTTAGAAACAACAAACCATGGACCGCCAGAAAGGCCTAGACCTTTGCGTTGGCCAATTGTGTGGTACCAAAAACCGTTGTGCTCGCCAATTTTTGTTCCGGTCTCAAATTCGATGATATCGCCAACTTTTTCGCCAAGATGATGTTTTAAAAATTCGTTGAATTTAATTTTGCCTAAGAAACAAATACCTTGGCTGTCTTTGCGGTCTTTATTTGGTAAATCGTACTTTTGCGCGAGCGCGCGAACTTCTTCTTTTTGCAAACTCCCGATCGGGAACAGCGCGCGCGAAAGTTGTTTTTGACTCAAATGCGCCAAAAAGTAAGTTTGATCTTTTATTTTGTCGGGCGACGCTTTTAAAACAAAACCATCTGGGGTTTCTATCACTTGTGCATAATGGCCGGAAGCCACCTTTTGAAAACTTGAATCAATTTTGTCGTAAAACGCTCCAAACTTAATTCTTAAATTACACATAATGTCTGGGTTTGGCGTGCGGCCCGCTTTGACTTCCGCGATTGCATAAGAAACAACGCGATCCCAATATTCTTTTTGAAGTGGAATAACTTGTAAAGAAACATCGGCTTGTTTACAAACCGCTTCTGCATATTTTAAATCATCTTCCCACGGGCATTCGCCCAAATATGCAAGTTCGTCTTCTAACCAAATTTTTAAATAAAATGCAGTCACTTCGTGCCCCTGTTCTTTTAACAAGCGCAACGCAACGGAGCTGTCTACTCCACCAGAGACGAGAACTGCAATTTTCATTTTTTCACCTAAATTAAAATACAAAAAAAGGAAGCCGTTCGATGAAACCCTTCGACAGGCTCAGAGCGAACGGGGTTTTTATAGTACATTCACGTTATTAAGTATAAGAAAGCGCGGGATAAGCGTCAATTTTAAAACAAGAAGCGCAGCGAACTTAAGATTTTGGTTTAAGTTCGCCGCGCTTTGTTCTTTTATAACGCTCGAATCTCTCGATACTATTTTTAAGAAAAAATCACTCGAGACGAGCGGGAATATTCAAAATTCGCTCGTCTCGAGTGAAATGTGCTCCGTTCGTAGAACCCTTCGAGACAATTTCTCGCTTTGCTCGAAATCCCTCAGGGCGAACGGGGTTAAACTATAACAATGAACTATCTAAGTAGCTCAAAAACTTATTTAATAAAACCGCTCGTCTCGAGTGGAATTTTAAAAACCAGAATGGTTTAGAAAATTATGTATCGAGAGATTCGAGCAATTTCAAAGTTATTCGTTAAATAAACAAACCTGCAATCGCAGCGTTCAAAAAGTTTGCAAGTGTTGCGCCCAGCAATGCGAACAAACCAAGTTTTACTAACACTGGTCTTTTTTCTGGAACAAGTGCGCCGATGCCGCCAATTTGAATCCCGATGCATGAGAAATTAGAAAAACCAGCAAGCGCGTATGTTAGAATTGCGCGGGAGCGGTCCATCAATCCCATTTTTACCGAATTTGCGTATGCAAAGAATTCATTAATAACTAATTTTTGTCCAAGCAACGCACCCGCATTTGTATAATCTTCTTTTGCTACACCAAGTAAACAGGAAACGCCGTAAAATAATTTTCCAAAAATAATATCGAGCGTGTAATTAAACCCAAGAACATAACCAGTGGTTCTAGAAACAATAAAATCTACTAATGCGATCAAACTAATAAACGCTATTAACATTGCAACAACGTTAACAGAAAGTTTTAGTCCGTCAGTTGTTCCCGATGAAATCGCATCAAGAATACTACTTGTTTCTCGCTTCATGCCAACATTTTGTCCCGCAAGTGTTTCTGGCTTTTTACTTTCTGGATATAAAATTTTTGCAATTAAAATTGAACCGGGAACAGACATAACTCCAGCGGATAATAAATGCGACATAGAAATACCAAGCATTCCGTACACCGCCATAATGGAACCGCTCAACGTTGCCATTCCACTAACCATGACAACTAACATTTCTGATTCGGTCATATTTTTTAAATATCTTTTTATTAAAAGCGGTGCTTCTGTTTGCCCAAGCATACTGTTTGCCGCCGCGCACAATGTTTCTGCGCCAGATGTTCCTAAAATTGGTCTAATTAAAAACGAGATAATTTTTACAAAAAATTGCACAACCCCTAAATGAAACAGGAGCGCCATCAAGGCACCAAAAAATATAATGGTTGGAACAACCTTTAATGCAAAAATATAACCCCACGATTCCATAGGGTTCGCTAAGTTACCAAAAATAAATTCTGTGCCTTTATCGGCAAACTGATACAACTTCTGGAACACTTTTGCCATCGTTGAAAAAATGTATTTTCCGACCGACGTTTTTAAAATAAATGCTGCTAACGCAAATTGCATTGCAAGCGCGCTACCAACAAGACGAAGGTTGATTTTGCGTTTATTTTTTGAAAATAAAAAAGCAACGAATAAAATAGCAAAGATCCCAATAAAACCAACGTATCTATTATGTTCAAGGAAATAAGAAAACACGATAATTCCTTCCACCATTAAAAATTTTTGAAAAATTATACACACAGACTTCTACTATATCGGAAAGAAAAATCATGAACAGACTTGACATTAATTTTTATAAATAAAAAAGAGGCGACCATTTCTGGCCGCCTCTTTTTTTTGCGTGTATCAATTGTGTAATTTTTTAATATTTATATATGTCGTATCGTCAAATATTATTCTTGTGGAATTCTAGGAGTTCTTGGTGAACGCTCTTGCAAAATCCCCTGCCAACGCTCAGTACTCCGCCTAGTATCTCTAGCTGATGCTGCTAAGTCTGCGTCATCTGAACCATCTTCTTCTAACTCGCCTAAATCTAATACAGGAACTTCGCCGTCAACTTCTCCAACAGAAACATCAGAAAAAATAATTATTGTAGTATCGGTATCAATAACACTATTCTTTATTTCAACCGGACTATTACAAAAGACCGGTGAAACAATTCCTGTAAGAAAAACAACGAACATTAAATTTTTAATTATTTTCTTCATAGTACCCCCTGATACTTAGGTTAATAAATTCGACCACTACCCCCTACAACTTCAATACTACCAGAAATTGCCACATAGTCACTTTAGCCTATTAAACTGCACCTTTTCAGCGATAACAAACCTTGCAATAGCAAAAATTGATATAAAAATGGAAAAACTTGAAAAATGGGGGGTTAAATAACCATCCCTTGTTTTTTACGCTCAGTTAATTCCCATTCTCTTAACGGATTAAGCAAATCGTCAAGATCACCTTCCATTACCAAATCTAATTTTTTGAGCGATACACCCGTTCGATGATCGGTAACTCTATTTTGCGGGAAATTGTACGTTCTAATTTTTTCAGCTCGTTCTCCGGTACCAATCTGTTGCTTTCGCTGTGCGCTCTTTTCTGCGTCTTGCTGCTCACGTTTCTGTTTATCCAAGCGAGCCTTTAAAACCTTCATGGCTCTATTCTTGTTTTTTAACTGAGAACGCTCGTCTTGGCACGAAACAACTAAACCTGTTGGTAAATGGGTAATCCTAACCGCGGAATCGGTAGTATTAACATGTTGTCCACCTGCGCCCGAGGCGCGAAAAACGTCAATTCTTAGATCTTGTGGATTAATTTCTATGGCAACATCTTCTACTTCTGGCAAAATCGCAACCGTAACTGTAGAAGTATGAACTCGCCCTGAACCTTCTGTTGATGGAACTCGTTGTACACGATGTACGCCAGATTCGAATTTTAACGATTTAAAAACATTTTTGCCTTTAATATGTGCAACAACGTCTTTATATCCACCAATATCTGTTGCACTTGATTCAACAATAGAAGCGTGCCAGTTATGTGCAAGCGCGTAATTATTGTACATTTTAAACAAATCATACGCGAAAAGCGCCGCTTCTTGTCCACCAGTTCCCGCTCTAATTTCTAAAAAGACAGAACAACTGTCGCGATCATCAGCTGGATACAATAAATCTTCAAGTTCCCTGTTAAGTTCTTTTAACTTTTCTTCGCTCTCGATAACTTCTTGTTCACAAAGTTCTTTTAATTCGCCAGTTTCCATTTCTGCTAATTCTTTGTTTTCTGTAATTGTCTGCTGGCATTCATTAATTTCTTTGTGTCGAGATAACAATTGAGACATCTGCGAAGCTTTTCTTTGCAAATCACCGCGTGTTCTTCTATCTAAAGATGTATTTGTTAATTTTTGAACGATTTCATCGTATTCTTCTTGGACTTGAACCCAATCTATCATGCTAATGACCCTTACTTACCCTACTACGCTCTTCGAGCTTCGAAGGGTTCTACTTCGTCAAGAAGTAGAAAAAAAGGGGACAAGTAATTTGTCCCCTGAAACTTTTAAAAGAATGTTACTTAGCTGTTTTTGTTTTTTTTGCTTCAGCAGCTTTTGGCTCTGCTTTTGCAACTTTTTTTACGCTTGTTTTCTTTTTTGCGTTTTCATAACGTCTTTGGAACTTGTCAATACGTCCAGCGGTATCAACAAATTTTTGTTTTCCTGTAAAAAATGGATGGCATGCAGAGCAAATATCCATTTCTATTCTTGGAGTTGTTGAAGTTGTTTCAAAACTTACTCCGCAAACACATTTTGCAGTTACTTCAAACATTTTTGGATGAATTTCTTTTTTCATAATACAGTCAGCCTCGCCTATTTAACACTTTTCTCTTGATACAGTTTTTTCAATCTTTCTATGAGTTCTACTTGATTTATTTCAACCCCCCTGATCTTTGCCAAATAACACGATGCAAAATCAGACCATAGAATCATATGGAACAATTGTCCTTCCCAAGTATCCCCTAAAACAGGTGGTTTGTAAAGCGTAACCCCTATTTCTTTAAGCAATTCTGTTGTTGCATCAATCGATGCGTTGAGTGCCGCGGATAAAAATTCGGTCGCAAAAAGAAGAACAAATGGTTTTTCTGTAAATTTTGCAAAGCCATTCAACAAATTATGATTCAATTCTGGGAAATAAGATGTTGTCGCCTGCATTTTACTATTTTCATTAAATTGTGTCTGCGCGCGATACGCGAACGCCCCGCTACTGCCTCTTACACCCCAAACATGAAAAAAATCAGATCCGGAAGCCTTTTCTAAGAAATCTTTAAAATAGGTTTGATCTTTAAATTTTGGAATATAAAGGTCTGCTTGTTTTACAAATTCCCCTAAAATATTTTTTCCGTCTAAAATTCCCATCAAATCTAATAAGGTAAAAATAAACCCTAAAAAGTTCCCAACGGCTGAACGAGGGGAAAGACTTTCTGGCAAAAGAACGATCGGCATGTTGTTTTTTTCTGCGATTTCAGCAAGTTTCCCGCCGCGCGTAAGCGCAATTGTTGGAATAAAATTTTTAACTAACGTGTTTACACACTCCAAAACTTCCCATGTGTTTCCTGAATAAGAAATGGTAAACACAAGCGTTTCACTATCAACAACCTTTGGAACTTCTGGATAATCTATAATAAAAGTAGGGATAGATGTTTTTTTATCTAAAAATGTTTTAACAACATGTCCCGCAATACCGGAACCACCCATGCCAACAAACGCAATTTTTTTTATATGTTTTGGAAGTTGCGCACTATGTTCAAAATGAAAATCGTGGGCAAGTTGCATTCCATCTTTTAATTTCTTACCCCAAAGTGTTACTTCTTCTAACATGTTCGTTCCTCTTTTTTACAGGTAAAAACAATCGTTACTTGCCGTCCCGCATCTTTTCCTTGTCTACGATACGAAAAAAAACGAGGCGTGCAAATTGTACAGTGATTGTGACAACTTACAATATTTTTTTCTGAAAGACCAATTTCACGCAACTGCAACTCGTTACACCGCGACACATCAAAATATATTTTGTTTTTTTTGTGTATAAATATTTGATCTTTATATAAAAAGTTTTCAAAATTTTTTATAAATTCTGGCTGAACTTCATAACAACATGCGCGCGCGCTCGGTCCAATGTACGCAGTTATATCTTTTATATTACTTTTATATTTATTTTGCATTTCATCACATGCTTTTTGAACCGCGCGCAATTTTGTCCCGCTCCACCCCGCGTGCACAACCGAACACGCTTTGTTTTTTTTATCAAATAAAACAATCGGAACGCAGTCCGCGGTTAAAACTCCAATGCCAATATTTTTTATATTTGTTAAAAGAGTGTCGCCCTCTTTAGAAAAGTAGTCAGAGTTTTCTTTTAAAAATTGTTCATCAACACAAACACTTTTTGTTCCGTGAACTTGTTTTAAGATAACTAGATTTTTAAGATTTAATTTTTCTTTGATTACATTAAAGTTGGAATTTGTTTTTTTAATATCTGCGGGAAAGATATTGTCTGTTTTGTCACCAAAGTAGATATGGAAGGGAGGCTCGTTAATCTTTTTCACATTTCTCTTTCTAGAATATAAAATTTATAAAAACAGATTAACTCAAGTTCGACAATTAAGAAATGTTAATTGATTTATAAAGTATTTACAAACCCCGTTCGCCCTGAGGGATTTCGAGTTTTTTAAACGAGAAATTGTCTCGAAGGGTTCTACGAACGGTACTTGTAAAACAATATTAAAAAGACCAAAGTTATTTGAATATCAACAAAATAAAATTTTTGAACCGTTCGTAGGACCCTTCGAGACAATTTTTTTAATCCTACGGATTTTCAAAAATCCCTCAGGGCGAACGGGTTTCATAAAAGAAAAGAAATTCGTTAATGCCGGGAACTCAGGACGAGCGGCTTAAGAAAAAGAAACACTTTTATTTGCAAGTTTTTTCAACAAACATCCTCCAGAAAAAATAAAATCCAGAGCAAATAATTACTCTGGATTTTATTTTAAGTTTTAAGAAAAAATATAATTTAAAATTATAATTTTATTGTTCTTGTTCTTTCTCTGCTTTTTTTCTTAAAAACGTTGGCGTATCGATATCGTCTAGATCAAAAGAATCTGTAGAAAGACTTGGCGCGGAGGCGTCAAGCGCTTTTAATAAATCTTCTTCTGTTTTTTCTTTTACTGGTTCTGCAAATCGATCAATAGATTCTTCTCGTTGTGGTGCATACACTACTGGTTCTTCTTCTTTTTCTTTAAAATAAACAACCGGCTCTTCTTTTTTTTCAGAAGCGAGTGTTCCTGTTCTAAATATGCGTTTGTCTTCTTGAGGCCAATCGAATCCTGTTGCAATAACCGTTACCATAATATCTTCGCCCATATCTGGATCGATAACGGAACCAATAATGATATTTGCATCTTCATTTACAAGATCGTAAACAACTGATGCAGCTTCATTAATTTCGTGTAAACCAAGATCACTGTTTCCTGTGATATTAATTAATACTCCACGTGCACCTTCTATACTTATATTTTCTAATAATGGAGAACTAATTGCCTGCATTGCAGCTTCTCGCGCACGACCTTCGCCGCTACATTTTCCGGTACCCATTAACGCCATTCCCATGTCCTTCATAACTGAACGAGCATCAGCAAAGTCAACGTTGATGTGACCAGGTTTTGTAATGATATCCGAAATTCCTTTAATTGCTTGTTTTAAGATATCGTTTGAAAGTGCAAACGCATCAAGCATAGAAATTTTTGGATCAACCAATTCTAAAAGTCTTTGGTTGGGAACAACAATTAATGTATCAACCATACTGCGTAATGTTTCAATTGCGCCATCAGCATTTTTAGAACGTCGTCGTCCTTCAAACATAAATGGTTTTGTTACTACAGCTACTGTTAAAATCCCCGCTTCTTTTGCAATTTGCGCAATAACTGGCAATGCTCCAGAACCTGTTCCGCCACCCAACCCTGCCGTTAAGAATAAGATATCGGCGTCAGAAATTGTGTCCATAACTCCTTCAAGATCTTCTTCGGCTGAACGTCTGCCGATTTCTGGGTCTGATCCTGCGCCTAATCCTTTTGTGATTTTTGTGCCAAGTTGAACTTTATTTTGAGCAGGTGATAAACTTAACGCCTGCAAGTCAGTATTGGCTACAATAAATTCTACCGCTTTTAAATCATCGTTGGCCATCATGCTGTTTACGGCGTTACCTCCACCTCCCCCAACTCCGATTACTTTTAAGGAAGCACCCATTTTACGTTGCTCTTCCTCTTCTACATTTAATGTTATCATCCTACACTCCTCTTACATTCCTATAAAAAATCATAAATCCATGATTTCATTCTGCTAAATACTTTAGAAACCATTACATCTTTTTCACCAGACAATAAACTTCTGTCGTTCTCTTTCATGATGTAAATTAATAAACCATATCCTGTTGAATAGACAGGGCTTTTTAAAATATCAGGAATAACTTCTTTGAATTCAGAACCACTTCTTTTGCATGGGTACCCAACTCGAACAGGCATATCAAAAACAGTTTCTGCCAATTCCTTCATCCCAGAAAGAAGTGCACCTCCACCAGTTAACACAATGCCGGAAGGCATAAATGAACGTAACCTAAGTTGATAAACTTCATCTGACAATAATTCAAAAAGTTCTTGCGCACGCGGTTGCAAAATTTCGAACAACGAATAAGTATCAACCGACTTGCGACCACCTTCAAATTCTAGTGGAACATCTAAATGATCTTTTTCTTGATCTAAATATAACTCTTCAGAAACAAAACCAAATTTTCTTTTTATCTCTTCTGATTTTTTAAGAGGAATGCTTAAGCCAATTGCAAGGTCGTTTGTAAAATGATTGCCCGCAATTGGAATAACTTTTGAATGACGAATTCTTCCGCCTTTATAAATGGCAAAGTCTGTTGTCCCGCCACCAATATCTATAATTCCCGCGCCAAGTTCGCGTTCCGTTTGTGTTAAAACGGCATCGGCAGATGCAATTTGTTCTAACACAATATCCATTACCTGAATTCCCGCCATCTCGCATGACTTAATAATGTTTTGCGCGGATGAAACCGCACCGGTAATAACATGCACTTGTGCTTCTAAACGAATGCCGTGCATTCCTAACGAATCTTGTACTAATTCGTCTCCGTCCACTCTAAAAAATTGTGGTAAGACGTGTAAAACTTCTCTGTCTTCTTTTAAAGGAATCGCGCGCGCCGCTTCAATAACACGGTCGACATCATCTTGCGAAACATCTTTTCGCTTGATGGCAACAACTCCAGAAGAATTTATAGACTGAATGTGCCCCCCAGAAATTCCGACCGTCGCGGATGAAATAGTAACGCCAGACATGGCTTCTGCTTTTTTTACCGCTTTTTTAATTGAATCAACGGTTGCAGAAATATTTACCACAACCCCTTTTTTTAATCCGTATGATGGGTGCTGCCCGATACCCAGAACTTCTATTTTTCCTTTTGAATCTACTTCCGCAACAAGCACACAAATTTTTGTTGTTCCAATGTCCATTGCGACAATATTTTTATTCAATAATTTCTTTTTCACGATTTGCCCTCCCCGGTCAAAGAGAAGTTATGTGGGCGCGCTGAAGCATACACCCGGTCTTTAAATCTTAAATCTAAAACAACGTTCCGACGTCTTCTGCCTAATGCTTTTTGTTTTTCTAAAAAATCTTCTTTTACTTCACCAAGACAATTAAATTTCTTTGAATCGAATAAGCTTTTACAATCTACAATTATAGTTTGCTTCATGTCAGCACCTCGTTCATGCAAAACAATTTTATGCTTTCCTTCGTACCGTATATTGTAACGATCCCACACACTATTCGGAATCTTTTGCATAAATTGATATAAATCAATAGAAATTTTTTTATCAAAAAAAGATGTCTCGATAGAAATTTTTTTCAATTCATCTAAATTGTGTAAAGAAAATAAACTTTTATCAAAAAGTCTTCTTTTATTTCCCAGAACAAACGAATCGTTAATCAGAATAAACGGTTTCACACCTTCTATGGTTAACACATTTTTGCTCGGCAACGATGTGTTCCACGTCATTTTTTTAACAATCTTAAAGTTGTCCTTTAATCTTTCATGAAACTCCGCGGGGTTAAATGAAGATTCTTTTTCAGCATTAAATTCTGAATCTACAAACTTTTGTATCTTGTTTTTTAATTCATCTGAATAAAAGTTAGTGTAAATAACAACAACTTTTTTGGTCGTTGTGCTTTTTTTAGGAATGACTTTTTCTATAAGACTGATTGTAAAATATGTTATTGAACTAACGGCAAGGACTAAAAGAATGCATAAGATAACTAAACGAACTAGTCTGATTTTCTTTGTTTTTTTTGTGCGACCTCTTCTCACAACTTTCCCCTACTTAAAAAGAATTTTTATCATTATTTAGGAGACTAGAAAAAAGGGAAAATAAATCGCAATAATAAAAAAAAGGAAGCGGGTTTAATCGCTTCCTCAAAATAACTTTATTTAAATTGGTTGAAATGGATGCTTCACCAAAAGAACCGTTATATCATCAATCTCACAGTGTCTTTCTTCTGATAAACATTTTTCCCATTCTTCACGCGCCTTGTTCGCCAACGCTTCACTAATTTGTTGCGCGGACTTGCCCTGCCTCATCATGTTTGAAATAACTTTTTTAAAATCGAGTCTATTATAATCCATAATTCCCCAAAAACCATCACTTGCTAGTAGGATCCATCGTTTTTTACTCCGAAATCGGCTCATACAAATACTTGGTTCAGGAGAAATCCAATAGTGTCTTTCTCCGTCTACCAAAGGCTTACAATGAAAATCACCGAAAGCTCTAGTCATATCAAAAGTGATGGCATCCGATGAGCCTTCTATAGGGACAAATATTCTTGCTACATTTCGGTCACTAAAATCATCCGGCAAGCATTTTGGAATAGTTTTTTTTACATTCTGATATCGTTGAAGGATTCTTGTAGCTTGAGTTAATACGACCAAAAGACCCTCCCTAATGGTCAATGTTTTTTGCACCGTTTGCTGTCCGCTGCCTTCATCTTTTTTTAAGACCACAATAGAACCTCCAGCCTCCATAACTCTTATCATTTCATTTATATCACGCGGGGTGTGATCGGTAGTCCGAAATATCAATCTTCCACCATCGAAAACTTTTACTCGCGAGTCACCAAGATTAGCAATAAAAGATTCCCCTTCAGGTGTAACAACTACAACCACTGCCGTTGTGCCACATCTCTTAGCAAATTCTTTATCAGAAAGAAGTCTATCGGTTTCTTTAAAAGCAAATTCTAATGCTGCAGGAATATTGTGGGGAAAGTATTCACTTCCTATAAAGTTTAAATGTAAATTTTCTGCAACAAAATCGACAACCTCTTTTCCACCGTGCCCATCTAACACGGCAAAAAACGAATAGCCTTTGGAAGAAATGGTAACAAGATTAGGAATCGCTACTGCGCGATCTTCACCTGCGCGGCCGTTTTTTATAGTGAAACCAGCATCAAGTTCCATTCCTGGAACAGCAACTAAAGAACATGAAACAAAAAACATAATCAAAAAACAAAATAGTGATTTAATACGAATACTTTTTTTTAATTTGTTTTTCATTCTGCCGTCTCAACTTTTTTTGGAATAACAACAAGGACGGTGATGTCGTCTATCCTGTCTGGCCGTCCCGGATGCTTTCCTTCCCACAACCTTCTCGCCTCACCTGCCAAAGCCTTACTAATTTCTTGAGCAGATTTACCTTCAGCTAACCTTTCTTGAACAAATTCCATAACTCCTGGTTTTGAGTCTTCGCCTTCTCCTTTTTTGCAATCCATCATATCCCACAATCCATCGCTTGCTATAACCATAAATTCGTCGTCTGAGCCTTCAAATTGTCTTGGATAAACATCTGGATCTGGTGTTACCCAATATCGTCGTCCTTCTTCACCTTCAAATTTAGGTTTTGCATAAAAATCACCCAGGGAACGGGATACAGAAAGAATCCCACTAACCCTCCCTCTAAAAACGAATCCATCCGCTTCTTGAATTCTTTGACGTTCTTTTACTTCGCTTGGTTTATGATCTTCTGTTTGAAAAATCACTTCATCACCTATTGATATCATCACGCGGGAATCACCGACATGAGCAATAGTAACTTTTCCATCAGGCGCAACAACTGCAACACTCGCCGTTGTCCCACAGTCATTAAAAGCAGGCTTTTTAACAGTTTTACCACGAAGTTCTACCTCTTTTTCAACCCCTTCTAAATCCTGGTCTGTTTTCCAAAAAGCATCCCGCAACGCTAGAGAAATGTTCTCAGGAAAATTCTTGCTGTCCACAAGGTTTTTATGAAATATTTCTTCTACCTTGCAAGCGCAATCTTTACCTCCATGGCCATCCAAAACAACATACAATTTATAGCCATCTTCTAAATCTTTAGTAAAAGCTCTATCTTCTCCTGCACGACCATCTATTACAGTTGCACCAAAATAAAGTTCTATTCCTGGAACAGCAACTAAAGAACTAGAAACAAGAAACATAATTGAAAAACAAAATAGTGATTTAATACGAATACTTTTTTTCATTTGTTTTTTATTACTCGACTGCGGCCATAAAGCATGCTATTAAACCTCTTATTTTCATACGCTCGCGAAATGCTTTCTGAAGAAGCTTGTTCTTCGGTTTTTGTTTGCGGAACAACAACAATAACGGAGATGTCGTCATGGTCTTCTATTCCCTCTGCTATCCACACCGAAGATATGCTTTCAGCCAAATTCCTACTTACGTCTTGAGCAGACACCCCATCCTTTAACTGCTGTTGAATTTTTATGATACAGTTTTTTAACGAATATTCCCCTTCGTTTGTAGTATGGTGCTCAACAACATCCCAAAATCCATCGCTTGCAAGAAGTATAAATTCATCGCCTGTGCCCTGAAGTTGTGATTCATAAATATCTGGTTTAGGAGAACTCCAATAAACTCTTTGCCCTTGCATTTTTGGCTTATATTTGAAATCTCCTAGAGCTCGCGCAACAGCACAAACTGTATAAAAATCTACAAATACATATAGTTGGCCACTACAATTATCAGCAATAAATTTGTCTACATCTTCATGAATAGTTGGTTCTTGAAATTTAAACCCAGTCTCTGCAGAAACCACAGGACTTTCCGATATTTTTTCGCCTTCTGTTTCTGTTTTAATAATCTTCCATACTCGTTTGGGAACCACATTTTCTGCTTTGCAAATAGAACCGCCAGCCCTCAGAATTCTTGTCATTTCTACAGGATCACTTACCTTGTGATCTCTTGTTTGCAACACCACTTTGCCACCACTTACAACAATTCCACGCGAATCACCGGCATTGGCAACAATAATTTTTCCTTCAGGAGTAACAATAAATACAACTGCCGTTGTACCAGAACGCAAAATTCCTTTTCTTTCCAACACTTCATCAATCCTCAAAAAAGCTTGTGTTAATGCTGTTGGAATATCGCCTGGAAAGTTTTCATTGTTTACAACTATTTTATGTAAATTTTCTGCAACAAAATTAACGACATCTTTACCATCGTGGCCATCACAAACAGCACAAAAAATACTGCCGCCTGGTAAAAAACTAGCAACAATTCTATCTTCACCGGCACGACCGGGCCACATCATCCCACCAACATCAAGTTCCATTCCTGGAACAGCAACTAAAGAACATGAAACAAAAAGAATAATTGAAAAACAAAATAATGATTTAATACGAACAAGAAAATTCATGTGAACTCCAAGATATTTAGATGTACTTTTTCCCTACACAAAATTTTATATTGGTACAAATATACTTGGTTTTTATAAAAGCGCAAACGCCCTATTACTTAACCAAACTCTTACTTTGCGAAAGCACAAACATAAAAATGCCTGCCGCGACTGATGCGTTGTAAGAAACATTTGGATCGACCTGCGGTAAAGTAATAAGCTCGCCATCTTTTAAAACATCTTTGCTAATCCCAACCGCTTCGTTACCAATAACCAAACACATTGGTTTTTTGTAGGTAACTTCCATTGCATTTTTTCCGTTTTCAAGAACAGTCATGTACAAATTATAGCCAGACTGCTTTGCTTCTTGAATGGCATGCCTTAACGACGGTGCAACATAAACATCTAAATGTTCCGCTAATCCTGCGGAAACTTTTATTGCGGCTGCGGTCAACGGTGCAGCTTGTTTTTTACACAAAACAATTCCTGTCACTCCGGTACAATATGCGGTACGCAAAATTGCACCAAGATTATGAACATCTTGAATGGAATCTAGCAAAAGAATAAAAGGATGCTTTTTAACATCGAACATCTTTTTTCTAAATTGAAACGGAGAAACAAGCGCAACAATTCCCATATGTTCTGAAGAACATGCCATGCGGTCTAAAATTCCGCGCGAAACATACTGAATGTTCGGAATAGATTTTGGCAAATATTGCTTAATTCTTTCCCATGCCTTTGGCAACGGCTTGGTTGTGTAAATAGACATTAATTTTCTTTTTTTAGCGCGCAACAATTCAATAACAGGATGAATGCCATAAATTAATTCATGGGTTCCGCGTTTGTCTTTTTTCGAGTTCAATTTACGTTTTTGGGCCATAGCTCTTTACCTTTTTATTAATTCAAAATGATAGTTGTCGTGATTGTAATATCTTTGATATCATTAGATCTCCGTTATCAAAATTGTATTCGAAAAGGAGAAAGAAGGCAAAATGCCTTTTAAATAAAGCAAAAAATGGAAATATAAGATGTATATAGTAGAAGGAAACATCGGAGTTGGGAAATCAACGTTCTTATCACTTCTTGGGCAAAACTGCCCAGAAATAGAAACTGTTCAAGAGCCCGTAAACGATTGGGCAAAAAATGTGTCGGGAGAATCGTTACTGGATAGCTTTTATAAAGATCCCAAGCGATGGTCGTATACTCTTGAAACATTAACAATGATTTACAGGACCCGCGACTACATAAAAGAACAATCTAATACAAATCCCAACCGCGTGATGGAACGCTCTGTATACTCTGGACATTACTGTTTTGCTTATAACGGATTTGAATCTGGTTTTTTCTCGCACGTTGAATGGGAAATTTATAATAAATGGGTAGACTTTTTACTTCGTAACCAATGTAAGCCTCCCAAAGGTTTTATTTATTTAAAAACATCCCCCGAAGTTTGTTTCGAGCGAGTGATAAAGCGAAATCGCGCGAGCGAAAAAAGTTTATCGATAGAAGTATTAAAAAAAATTGATCATTTTCATGACAAATTTTTGATAGAAAAACAAAACGTCTTTGAAGAATTAAAGAAAATTCCTGTTCTAGTATTGGATTGTTCTGATGATTTTCAGGAAAACCCAGAACAGATGCAAAACCACATAAAAAAAGTAAAATCGTTTTTTTAATAAAATGTTTTGACTTATGACGGTATTTTCTTTAGTATTTTAGAAGGTTTTAGGGGCGAATAGCTCAGTTGGTAGAGCATCTGCCTTACAAGCAGGGGGTCACAGGTTCGAGCCCTGTTTCGCCCACCATCTTTCGCCAAGGCTTCAGATGGCGCGGCCAGTCTACACAGGTAGAACCTTAAAACTGAAATTTGAAATATCTAAAAATATAGTTCCCCGATAGCTCAGTTGGTAGAGCAAACGACTGTTAATCGTTTTGTCGCAAGTTCGAGTCTTGCTCGGGGAGCCATTTTGTTTCATCCTTCATTTTTGCCATAGTAGAAAACGGCTCTCGAAGCTCTACAAGCAAGTTCCCATCATCCATTTTTAAGTTCGAAAAAACAAATTTAAGAAATTGCTGTTTTTCACTCAATTTCGAACTAATGAAAATTTCTTTTGCTCTTCTTGCTAAACCTAAAACCCTTTGTGCAGTTATAAGGCATGTTTCATCTGCATCAACTTGGTCTCTCATATTTGAAGTTATCTCTCTCTGCCTCTTTTTATATTCTTCTAGTTTTATTTTGTATGTCTCTGAATCGATTACACCATCCAAGTGCATATCAATGAGCTTAGAAATTCTATTTTGAATGTTGTCTAATTCTTTTCGTAAATTTTCTTGAGAACTATTAAAAAATTCTTGTTCATTAGATATAGATTTTTTTAAGTATTTTACTGTCTCATCAACTAAATCATTTGATAACTGAATCTTTTCAAAATATCCCAACACAACGGCCAGCAATTTTTCTTCTCTTACCCATCTTTTTTTACAAATTCTTTTAGAGTTATTGCAGCTATAATAGGTATATTTCTTTTTCTTGATATCACCAGAAACTAAACAGCCACAATTATTACAAGTAATCAGGCCCCTAAAAAGAATTTTCTTTCCTGCATATTGAACAGGAGACTTGTTTCTACTCTGAAGGACACCTTGAACCTTATTAAATAACCATTCAGATATAAGAGGAATATATTTATGAGGATAAAGCTCATTTTTAACACGCATTAGACCATAATAAAATGGATTTTTCAGAATAAATTCAATCCCACTTGCAAAAATTTTGTTTCCATTGGAACTTCTCATCCCAAGCTCACTCATTTTTACCGCAAGGGTTTTCAATGAATATAATCCGGTAGCATAAAGCTCAAACATTTTTACCAAAAAGGGAGATGTTAACAAATCGACTTCAACTGTTTTACTTCCAGATGGCAATGTTACATTTTTATAACCAAAAGGTGCTTTACTTGTCCACTCTCCATTTCTAGCACTCTGTTCCTTGCTTCTCTTTACATTATCGCTCAATTGTCGAATGTAACTTGAAGCAAATAACACGCCAATGTCCCATTGCAAAAGTTGTGCACTATTTGCATCTTTATTAACAACAAGACCCTCTCGTAAAAAATGAAGTTCTAATTTGCCCTTCTTTCTTATCTCGTCGAGTATTGGAGTTTCTCTAAAACTCCGCTGCAATCTATCTACAGTATCTGTAACTAAAGCAACAGGTTCTTTCGATTTTTTTATTAAGCTAATTACTTGATCAAATTGCTTACGAGTTTCCTTAGAAGATGATTCTGTTATTTGAAAAACACGTTCTATTTGCAGATTTTTCTTTAAAGAATATTCTGTTAATCTTCTAACTTGTGAAGGAATAGATTGTCCGTCTTCCTGTTCTTTGCTTGAAACTCTTGCAAGTATAATAGCTTTCATTTTCTCGATTCTTATAACGGATTTATGCTTTTCAGAAGTTGTTCTAATTCTTCTTTAATATATAAGCGATATTTATTTTTTGGATTTCGGGAAACTTTTATTTTTTTTTCTTTTTCCCAATTTCTAAGAGTATTTGCAGTGACCCCAAGAAACTCCGCGGCTTTCTTTATATTCATGTACTCATTTATTTTTTTCATACGTCATTTCCTTATTACTTAATTTTACCAAAAATAGAAATAATATAGTATTCTAGGGCAAAAAATCACCTTTATGTTCTGATTTCCGATTTCCGATTCTTCTTATAGAAATAAGAAATCGGAAATCTATATTTACATAATTAAAAGTCCAATCTTTTTTGCCTTTTTGTTTCTCGTTTCAACCTGAGATTTCGTTAAACCTGTTTCTTTAGAAATTTCAGATATTGTCTTGCCTTCATTTTTCATCTTTGCAACATTAATAATTTCTGAATCAATCTGAACATCAGATATATCCCATTTCAAAATTCCCTCAGAATCTTCGCTCAATTGAGCCTGAAAAGGCATAGCATCTTCTCCATAAAAACTTCTCGCTTTCTCAAAATGAACTTCAAACTTAGCTCCTTGGTTATGTTTATAATCAGATGGATGTTCAAGCTTAATAACAGTATCGAGAATATCTTCCTTCTTACTTGTGCCTCGCTGATTACCGCTCTTCCCTGCATGGTGAACAAACAATACCGATTTGCCTCTTCTTCGTAATTCTAAAGCCCAACTTTGTACAGGAGCCCAACTCTCCGCTTCATTTTCCGTACCACATCTAAACAAAGTTGATATGTTGTCCACAACTATCAAATCATTATCTGCAACGAATTCATCAATAACATCACGACCTTTTTGAGAGGATAAATCAGGCATATGCTCATCTTGTAAATCAGGCGTAATAAAATTTAAAAAACCTGCTGGTGGTTTATTATTAATTTCTGCGCTAAAAATTTTATTTAGCCGCTCTTGCATCAAAACAGCCGGCATTTCTCCATCTATATAAAGCACTTTTTTACAAACAGGAGCATTCCACCTTAAAAAACTCCCACCACTTGCTACAGCATAAGAAATACCTAATGCTATATGTGTTTTACCAACACCTCTTTTTGCATAAAGAAGGGCAAGGCCCTGTGTTGGTAGACAAGGAGATAAAAGCATTTCTCGCTTGGGAATCTTAATACTTATAAATTCTTCCACTGAAACAACTCTAATTTTTGATTTATTAGCATTATTACCTAAACAATACACAGCTGTCTTATTCACAATTCTTACAAGATCTTGAACAGTATTTCCCCTTTGAAGCCAATCACTTATATCTTCTCCATGCTCGTCTTTATATTCCAAGCCTGGAAGATCAACAACTTTTAGTGATTTTACTTTTTCGTGTAATTTTTTACACAATAAATCACGTCGTCTTAAACCCGTTCGATCATTATCATACAAAACAACAACATCCGCATTTTGAAAAAGATCAGTAAATTCTTCTTCCCATTGAAGAGATGTTGACGTTGTAGTTGCGATAAGGCCACGGACAATAAGGTTGTCTACATCCTTTTCACCTTCAACTAAATATATAGTTTTATCTTCCTTCACTCCCGTCAAAACTTCTGGTAATCGATAAAGCAACTTGCGACAGCCTTTATTGTTATAAACATAATTACCATTTTCATCTTTTCTTCTGAAAAAAAATGCTTTGGGTTTCCCGTTTCTCGCAGGTTCAACTCGAACTTTTTCAAAAACAATTCTCCCTTTTTCGTCTTTATATTTATATTCCGCAACCTTTCTTTTTGAGCTTTTTTGCTGAGTTGTTTCTTCAAAACTATCTGGTAACAAATCCTTAATTTGAATACCAATCGAAGAACAAATATCATTTATAGAACACCCAGCAAAGCAGTTCATTAAAATCTTTCCATCGCTACTTTCAGAAATAGACAAACTAGGATTGCCATCATCGTGAGCAGGACAGCGCGTAACATAACCATTTCCTGATCGCCTCGGGTGAAAATTAGTTTTTGCTGATAACAAAGAGATGATCTCATTTAGCTGCATGATCCCCTTTCATCATCATCAGTTTCTAAGATGGCGATCTTATTCCTTTTAACCGCTTCTGCTATCGCCTTTATGATAAGAATTACAACAACCTCGCTTGGCGCTAAATTTTGCAAATTATAATTTGCATTTAGAATACCTTTTAAAGTTATTCCTGGAATAAGAGACGCTTCCCTGGATTCAGAAAGTGCTCGTATTAAATCAAGCCAATCTAGTAAAGGACCACTTTTTGGGTTAGAATAATTCATACACAATCTACTTTCGGCCGGCGGCCAAAGCCGGCTTTTTTTTCATTAATGCTCTACTTTTATCCTGATTTGTCTCTGCTGTTATAATTTTTTGTTTCTGTCTTTGTACTAACTTTCATTTTTTATTTTTCATGTTTGTTTTACATGTAACTATTTGTTCATTGAACCCTGCATTAATGGTTCTTTTGTTGCGCCTGTCAACTTTATCGAGAAGCCCAAAAAGCTGCAGGAGGTTTGAGTTTTGGTTTGGTTCTTGGGTTGCTTGGGTATGAGGATCGTGTAAAGTTTTGGGTACTTTCATAAAACGATTATAGGCCAGAAAAACATGCCCCTTATTTTTTGGGGAAAAGGTTTTTCAAACGCATGGATCTTGCGGCCAGATAAGCCTTTGCGATAAAATAAAATATGATTTTTTCTTGTATCGAATGATATTTACTGATAGTTTCACAATGCTTACAAAACTTATTATTGTGAAACCACTATGCAAAATCGTTGGACCAATAGATGCCGCATGATAAAAATTATGTTTTAGAATTTCATATAGCTACACTTCGTAAAACACTGACAGATCATGACTACTTTGAGATGCTGGTTCTAAAAATTATTCCACTTATACGTCTGTCACACCCAGATTTAGTTGAAAAATATAAAGAAGAAATAAAATCTTACAAACAACTACAGGAAAAAGTTCAACAGGAAGGATTTGATGCACTAACATCTTTAAAGCAACAACTAGAAAAACGGGGACTTGTTAATAATCCAATCATAAAAAAATGTATTGGCATTATTACTGGACCTTATATTTGTTTAGATCGCCTACTAATCGCATTATTAGATTTAGGATATGTAGATATTGTTAGAGAATACGTAGAAGTTGAAGATTGTGAAAAAGTTGAACAAATCTATTCTTGCTTTGATTGTGGATTTAAAGTTAAAAATACCCAACGCTTTATTTGTCAAAATTGTACATCCAAACGTCTTCAAGTATACCTTGAAAAAAACAGTGATAAAGAATATGAAGAAGTCTACTCATGCTTCAACTGTAAATTTAAATTCAACGCTGTATCAATTCAAAGAATTATAAAAGATAATCAAAACTTGATCTGCCCAAAATGTACATCCGATCATTTTCAAGTAAATCAAACTCCAGTTATTTGTAAAAGAATCAAATTTAATTTACATACATCTTCTTATTCTTATGTTTTTGATAATTCAAATGTTGAACTAATGAATCGTACTAATGAATATAAAAGAAACGACATTAGAAAGGCTCATATCGGATGGGATTATTTATCGAAAGCAGAGTGGAGCAGCCAAAACAATAGAAACTTTTTTAAGAAAAAAAAGCTAACGTACCAAAAAATCAAACAGAAACGCAAAACACAAAACGATTGGCTACCAAGTGAGAATGTATTACAAAAATCTTGGCATAGAGATGGTCAATTACTAGGAAAACAAACCATCAACGCTGAGATGAAAGCTATACAAAAAAAGCACCAAGGCGCAAATGTATTTAGTTTATCCAAGGAAGGAAAATCCATTCTTAAGAGAACGAAAAAGACACATCTTTTCAATCGCAAACTTTTTGATAATTATTTGGATGTGGTTCTTGGCACAGCATGTAATACATCTCAAAAAACATTGCCCGCAATAGATCTTTTTAGACCCTGTTTAGTTTCGTTGGTAATGAAATGGTTTCCAGGTAGAAAAAATAAAGTTTTATCTTTGTTTGTCGAATGGGAAAAAGGAATAAAAGAGGTTTTTTATTTGCACTCTTTTAACAACGATAAGAAAGGTGATTATTACAAATTTGTAGACTCTTTACTTAATAATTTGGGCAAACCTGTTAGGGTTCCTCTTGAAGATTTAAAAAAAAGAAATACAACAGAATATTTAAAGCGAATAGGAATTCACGGCATACTTGGCGAGCTTTTTATAAAAGAAAAAACACAAGATGAAGTAAGTCTGCTTAGTAACAGGATCCTTCTTACTGGTAAATCTCAAAAAATATTAAAAAAACTCCATCAACATATTCGGACCCTTAAATTTATTAAGTGGACTAGATAAAACTTTTTCAATTAACAAAGCATCTCTATCTGATCTCTTCTATTCGGATACCATTCAAGCAATTCTTTGTGATTAGCATCTTCCCATTTAGCATCATATTCAGAATGTTTATCTCTTAATCTTTCAAATGTTACGCGCTTCATCCATTTTGGTTTTTTATCAAGCGAACCGCCTTTTATTTCTAACGTTTCTTCAATCTTGCCGGTAAGGGACATATTGCGGATTGATGTGCGTTTACGTTGCGAAGGATAACCTAAATTTAGACAGTTCCTGCAAAGAAATACACCGTGCGTGAAATACAACTTACGCATTCTTTTTTTACACAATGGGCAGTTGAAATAGTATCTAAAACCACCGTAGTTGCACGATTGTTTTTCAAACGGAATAACGTAGGAATGTTGTTTGTTTTTGCCATACGTTACAGCAAAACAATCATTTGAAGGAACTGCCGTTAGTTGGTAGTCCGGTATTTTGAAGTAACGTTGAGTGTTGTTTTTGAAGAGTACAAATGAATCGATACTAGGTAGAGTTGAACAAAGAGTTTTAGGATTATGTTTTAACTTAACTTTCCAATACCAACCCCAGTGAGCCATGTGTTTTTCCTTGTTTTTGTTATTTATCGAAATATATAGTTGAAAGTTGTAATTATTATGATATAAAAGCTTATATGTTTTCCAATAATTGCCTAAAACTACCCACTTGTTGCTCATAATTAGCCAAGACTCTTGTTTTTACAAACGGCAATAAATTCTTGATCATTTC